>Ga0247724_1000001_pt1 | contig 543035 bp, 768 predicted proteins | sample OKSTACKMC2E_FD_182776 | JGI IMG/M metagenome (GOLD analysis project Ga0247724, IMG submission 182776) | Subsurface sediment microbial communities from gas well in Oklahoma, United States - OK STACK MC-2-E | ecosystem: Environmental > Terrestrial > Deep subsurface > Rock core/Sediment | place... | reverse complement strand
TTTTATTTGCCCGCAGAAACCACGGGCATTGAAAGATTCGATTTGTTCGGGGGAACACGCATTCTCTGGTCGAGGGGGGTAGAGATAGCGATATTCATCAAAATCGAATATGGACATGGCGTCTCCTATGATTTGCTACAACGTAGCAATAAAAACACTCAATGTCAATGCCACATTTGGATAAATAGAGGTGGTAATTTCGGTGCGTCCAACACCGAAAAACCCGGCACAGGAACCTGGGCTGTCCCACGTCTCTATTTATTGCAGGAAATAAATGGCTATAAAATCCACAGAAGAATTCATCGCGCTCGCGAAAGCGCGCCACGGTAATACGTATTCTTATACAGAAACCGTCTATAAAAACAGTACAACCAAAATACAGATTATATGCCCTCAACATGGAATGTTCGAGCAGGTTCCATATTCACATCTGCGTGGTAATGGTTGTAATAAATGTGCGCAAGAACAAAAAATAGGAATGACCACCGAACAATTTATTCAGAAAGCACAAGTTGTACATGGCGATGAATACGATTATCAAAATACCGTCTATACCAGTCGCCATAAGAAAGTAAAAATCACCTGTCGGCACCATGGCGTGTTTGAACAACTTGCCGGAAATCATCTTAATGGTTCTGGCTGCCAAAAATGTTACGGAAAGAACATTGCGCATACCAATGAAAGTTTCATAGAAAAAGCTAAAGAAGTACATGGTGATGAGTACGAATATTCATTAGTGGACTATACTGGCAACCATAACAAGGTAAAAATTATATGTCAAAAGCATGGTATGTTTGAACAACAAGCAGGACATCATATGCGAGGTCACGGATGTCCATACTGTGGGTATGGTAAAGGCGGAAACCCTAATGGCAACCCACAAGACATGTCGAAAGCTCGTCGCACCATGCTTGAAAAATACGGCACTGCAAATCCACTCCAAGTGCCAGAATTTTATGAAAAAGCCAAAGCGACATGGCAAGCGAACTATGGCACATCCCATCCCATGAGCGCACAACCGGTTAAAGATAAAAATGCCGCAACATGGAGATCGAAAACGCCTGACGAATACGACCGTATACATCATAAGAAAATTGAAGCTTACCTAGAAAAATATGGAGTTGATAATCCTAGCCGTTCTCCAATAGTGTTGGCGAAAATTGCCACGGCGAGAATCAATAATGGGGAGTGGACCGATCCATCCCTTAAAGACCCTTGGCGCCGATACTGTGACTTGGTTACGTCATTAACCAACAAATCTTTTCGTGATCATTACTATAAAATCAATCCAGATAGGCTTCCGCGCAATCGCGAAAACCACTTGGATCACATTTTCTCAAAGGCGGAAGGATTTCGAAACGGGGTACCACCAGAAATCATTGCGCACTGGACTAATCTTCAAATGCTACCCGCATCTAAAAATCAGTCCAAAATGACACAATGTGGGAAAACACTCGAACAATTGTACGAGGATTACCGTGTTTCTATTTCTCATACAACAGTGTCGTCCGACGATCATTCCAATCAGGAATTTTCCTCCGGGGACGTTATCTTTGTCAATGTCTTGCTAAGCTGTTGAATTGAATAGTCTCATAGGTGTCCATTGTCAGAACCCTTACTTGTTCGACCATTCCCAGGCGACGCAAATGATGTGATCGCCGTTGTCCAGCGGGATCATCACGTATTCCAGCCCGTTGCACCCATCGGTTGGAAGGATGCAACTATTGTAGCCGCTACCAAGCACCGCGCGTTCGATGGTGCCGATATGATCGCGGACGGGCACCGGCTTACCGAGGTGTTCATCACCTTCCTTGTCGTAGACCCGTTCGAACCACCCATTCATGGTACGATTCCAGTCGCCGTCCGCGATCATGTCGGTTGTCATGGGAAGACTACTACCATCTTCGATCAGATGGCGATATTTGTTGTTCAGGTATTTGCCCTTAGAGTCGTCGGTCAGGACGGCGACCGGCACGAACGCCGTGTAGGTCATTTCGGCACACGGGCACTCATTCTGCGCCATTGTGCGCAGATCAGTGATGTCGATGCCCAGGTATTCCATACCACGCCACGGGCTGACCGGACCACCATACCACGTGATGGGCATAGGATTTCGCTCACGCATCAGGTTCCAGTCCATCGGGACGAAAAATTCAGCATGATTGCCGTAGACGCCCCAGGACGAAAAATTCTCCATCTTCTTGGCGGGTTTGACCGGGCGGACCACCGGCATCGGATAGGGTTCGGTCTGGCGCTTCCAGCAGCCAAGAACGTACATCACTTCCGAAATCGAGGGAGCAATACGAAGATCATCATCGGCATCGAGCGCGATCAAATCTGCGTTGACCAGTTCGCCGCTCTTGTCGTAGCCCAGAAGCCAATCCTGGCTTTGGGCGTCGTCGCGCGGTTCGTTCTTCAGAGCCGCCGTGATACCGGCGAACAGATGTTCCATGTCGGGCATACGCATGATCACGCCACCTTCTTCGCCGGAACGTACTTGCCGTTCTTCTTAATCAACAGACCTTCACGGATCATGCGGTTGGCTTCGTCCCACCCGGCGAAACGTTCGTTGCGCAGACTGGCTTCCCATTCGCGCAGATCGGCGTCGGAGGCTTCCACAACCGGGAATTCGCGCACCTTGCCGTCCAGACGGGCTTGATAACCTTCGTCGTTGGCTTCGATCAACTTGTCACCCACGCGGCTCATGGTGAAGCTCCCTCTCAGATGTTGCTAGTATAGGGGGGGACGCTAGAGTTGTAAAGAGGTGCCGCGAAATTAAATTCAGTAAACAACGTGTGGAACTGCTCCCAAATACTTTCGACATTTTCATTCAACGTAATCGTACCATGATCTTGAAGCTGAACATCTTCCGTATTGACGATGGTTCCAAACAAAACCCCAGAAAATCTTTTCATTATCTTAAGAATGGTGGTCCCGAAAAAGTAAGAGCGGCGCTTTCCGCCCTTACTTTTTTTGGAAACATACTTTTATTGTTCGGTCGTGGTTTTTGCCACTTTCTCGAAAATGACCTCGGCGTAGTCCGAGTAGACGAAACCATCGGCATCGCGGCGAGCTAAGAACGGTCCATACACCCCGCGAAACTCCCGCTGCGTTTCGACATTCTTATACGGGACGATTGCCCACGTATAGTTGAAGTTTTCCAGCTTGGGATTGTCGGGTTGCTGGAACCAAAACTCGGTGATCCACCCGTTGATCTTCTTCTCTCCACCCGAACCGATGTTCTTCTGGCTGAAGAAATTGATCCAGTCGGTCTGATCACCGCCCGCCAGGGTGTTGCGGATCATTCGAACCCGCGCCTGTACGGCGGAAAGCCAATCCTGAACTTTCCCAAGCCCGATGTCCCCGAACATCTTACCGAGAAGACCCGCATGGTTTTCGATCATCGCCCAATCGGTGTCGGTGCCAGTGACTTTGACGGCGGGCAGACCGCACATGAACGTGCCGTATGAATAGAAGTTCTGGACGGCATCGCAAAACGCCGCCAGGGCAGCCATACGCGACCCCTCGGTGTGCGTGCTGAACTCGGGCAAGAAAATGCCGGTGTCCACGGGAACGAGATCACGCAGTTCGCCCATCACGGCAACCAAATCAAGCTGCTCGAACCCTGGAATCAAGATTTCGATCTTGGTATCCGAACGGGTAAACAGCGAGCGGCAGGCATCCGCATTCGTTTTAATCACCGATGCCAGTTCGGTCAGGACGATATGCCACGCATCATGCGGTGCAAACACAACGGGGCGGTGCTGCGAATACGCATCGCTGTACATCCACAGCAGACCGTCGTGAATGGCTTCAACGCCATCGCAATTGGGGCGCCGGATCAACGGATAGCTGAATTTCGGTTTCACCCTCTGCTGTTCGAAACGGCTGTCATAACGATTAAACGGTGTTCGTGTGGACCACTTGTCAACCGTATCAGGATCGAAGGCATAACGGCGGGCGATTTCTTCATTATCGTTCAGTCGAATCAGCATGGCGCTCTCCTATGCGGTCTTCCGCCACTTGGTGTAGATGTCTTCGACCTTGTTGACGACGCTATAGAGTTCCAGGCTCAGTTCCATCATCTGGTCGAAGCTGTCCACCACGAACACGTTCGGATGCTTCAGTTCTGACAGATGCGCCAGGACTAGCTTTCTCGCACGAACCGATTCCTTCCAGGCGACCGGATTTTCGTCCTTCAGCTTCGGGTCCATGTCCTTTTCGATCATGATGACCACGTAGCGGTTGGGACGCTCCATGATGGACAGAACCACCGACAACGCCGAGAAACCGGTTTCGCCCAGCGAGCCGGTGCCATAGGTTTCACCCGTCACGGGGAAAAGAATGATCTGATCGCTCTTGAGGTGCCGCTTTTCGATGTCTGCACACTCGGGCGTCCAACTTTCAACCTTTGGGTTGAAATAATTGATACCATTTTGCTGGTAACGCGCGATGAATGGATCACGCCACGTACTGGTACCACAGGTACCGAACAAACCGATATAGGGAAGAACCTTCATCATTACATTACCGCCTGATGGATTGAAGACGAAGTAGGCGCAGACCGCGCAATTCGGCATCGGCGTTGCGAATCATGAGAATGGTGGTATCGACGTTGACCAGATCATTGACCCGGACTTGTCCGGTCTGTTCCGCGCCCCGGATGGTTTCATCTCGGTATGCTTTTACCCGAACCTCAAGATTATCGTTGAGGCGCAGAATGGTCTTTTCGAGTTCGGCAATGCGAGCGTCGATGTTAACCAGCATCGTCAGCCCCCTTTGCGGCGCGGTTCAAGAATTCTTCCTTGGTGAGGATAATAGACTTGCCTGCGAACGCGATCACGTCACCAATGTCAAAACTCCAACACGGCGACTGAACGATGGAATCTTTCGCAGTCACGCCGATCCAGCTAGGACCAAGGTCCGCCAGCGTAAGCACACCGTCGAACTCGCGAATCTCATAGACATGACCCGCTTTGAGCGCGGTTTGATTTTTGAAGCACACCCCGATGACGAGATCAGGGGCGCTATCAAGATTGTCGCCGCTTGGGCGGGTAACGATGCGGGCACCAGTTTGCATGATATTCCCCAGACATACTAAGGGCGGTAGGATCATCCTACCGCCCTTGACGTGCTTACTTCTTGGCAGTCTTCTTCGGAGCGGTAGCCTTGGCGACCGAACCCTTCTTGTCGTCGTTGGCGACGGTCAGGTTCACCTTGTTCGCCTTCAGAATGGCGTACACGTCTTCGATGGTGGCATCGCCCTTGGTCAGTTCGCACGCCTTGACGGTGATGGTGGCGGCAGCCGCCAGCAGGGCGCTGATGATCTCTTCCGGCAGCTTGCCCTTCTCGGCATGCTTGGCGGCGACATCATCGCGGACTTCTTCGTTGACGGCGGCGACGCCTTGTTCCGCCACCTTGTAGATGTAGGGCAGGGTTTCTTCCGAGGTGGCGACGTAGCTGATTTCATCTTCAGCTTCCACCTTCTGAAGGATCGACACCTGATTGCCATCTTCATCCGGAATGGTGCCCAGACCAGCCTTCACGATGGCGTCGCTCAGCTTCTTCATCAGGCGAGCATTGCCCAGGATGGCGGGATTCAGGATGAAGTGTTCCTGCACGGCGGGCTTCTTGGTCACCGTCGTGGTGGGAACGCCGAATTCCATGAACAGGGACAGTTGCTCGACGCTCGGGGCGCTCGTGCTGGCACGCTTTCCAATCACGAACATTGCCTTGGTGGTGTCGGTCTTACCGATGAAGGATTCGCAGGAACCGTTGTTGATCGCCTGTTCCACGAAATGTTCGGTGGCTTCGTCCTTGGCTTCGGTCAGACGGCTTTCCTTTTCCGCCTTGATCATCTTTTCCAGATAGTCCAGAGCCACGATCACGTCAAGGTTCGGACCCATCTGGTAGGAGGTGCGCTCATCTTTCTTGCCCTTGGCATCAACCTTGGCTTTGGGGGCAGCACCGGCAGCAGCGAAAATGTCCATGATAACCTCTCGTCGGCGTTTAATTGAGAGGATAATATCGCCCAGGGTTGTATATGTCAACACCCAAGAAGAAAAATTCAGGATACCATGGATTTATTCGTAGTATTCCGTGTAATACGTCTCAAGGATAGTACGGTACACCAGCATGTTGGGTTTGTACCGCGAGTTAGTGAAGATGAACATGTCATCTCCCAATAAAATCTTACCAAACGCGCCTGCAATCCCGGCACTTCTTGCAATTCCGGCATCACATTGACACACGAGAAGATCAATTTTGTCTTTAAGACCAAGAACAAAATCAATCATCTGTCGCGCCACCGTTTCATCCATGTAGATGAATTCAGTTGGCTGAGCAGCTTCATCAGCACTCAGGTGGGCTGGTGCATACACGTTATTACGATCCGCATCATGGAAATGCAATTGGAGAACCCCCTGACAGTGGGAGTTGCGTGCAACATTCGCCCAACCACGCAGTGGATCGGTGACGGAAATCACCGCATACGGTAATGCGGGATCGATGTGTTGAACCGTATCACGGCTATGAACTTGAATACGCATAAAATAACTTTACGTGGTTTCGTATTCAGTGTCAACTTCTGTAACGTAAGATGAACTCTTCTCGACTACAGGTATCAACTTTTCCAAGATATGTGCCGCCAAATGCCACAAATCGGCAATTTATATATCCGAAATCCGGGATTAAATTAAAAGCATTTACAGGATACATATTGTATTCGTACCCATGCACGCGATGATTCTTTGAACTCCACTGGTAAACCCGCAAACGAGTAAAATCAGTGGAGTTCATCATGGAGAATTCGATATCACCATTATGATTGTTGTGAATGATGTTTGCCAAATCAAGTGCAAAAATGATTGCAAACGATACTACCACCACCGCAAAAGGCTGGTTTTCCCGTAAAACCACGTGAAATGGGATACCACCCGGCGGCGGCGGTTGTTTTTCGGTTTTTTTGTATTTTTGTAAATCAATGACCTGTCCCATACATGTATTTAACATTTGGAGACGTGTTATTGACAATCGGTTATAATTACCCGTGACCCAACGATAATACCAACTGCATCAAATTCTATCGTGCCGTCCTTGGTCATTAATATCAGATGATACCATCCATTATCAGATGCGGTAATCCCCAGATTTACAAAATCCGGGGAACCTACGGCAACAGCTAATTCACGACTATAGATGTCGAAATTATCATGGGTTACGCAATATGGTCCGCGTTTCTGGTCACTACTCACCAAATATTGGGTTGTCGGTTCTTTTCGCTTGAATGGAATCACAGTTGCCATAATCAGCATTCCCCCAATTGGTAATCAGTTCTTTCACGTAGTAAGCTACCAAAGCCAATACGGTCAGATCAAGCGTGAAATACATGGAATTATCATGTGGGATTGCGATTACCGATACGATGATCACCGCAATACAGGTCAGTATCCCTAGAAAATGAGAGATTTTGTCATACATCGGCATTTTTGTTACTCCAAAGCCAGAAGCTTTTTGGCCTCTTTTGGTATGTTTCATCAATGGGTTAGAAGTCTAAAACTTTACCGCCACGTAATCCGGTCACCTTCATAAGCGGACCATCATAATAGCGAACTTTAATCCCACATTCTTCAAACATCTGAGCAGATCGCTGACCGGACTCTGCCCACTTTTGCTGCCCTTCTTCGAAAGACCACTGCTTATGCAACACCACTTCTTTAATTCCTGCCTGGATCACTGCGCGGGCACAATCAGCGCATGGAATCCCTTGAGTGTACATCGTGCATCCAGCAAGCGAGATACCGGTTCGTGCCGCTAACAAAATTGCCGACCGTTCGGCATGCTCAAACCAGAAATATTTTTCCGGACGTTGCTGACGCTCTTGCACAGTATCATTAAGCCCAATGGGGAAAGAATTGTACCCTGTGCTACGTACTTCTCTATCCGGACCAACGATAACAGCACCGATATGTGTCGATTGGTCTTTGCTACGCATTGATACCAAATAGACCATTGTCATAAAATATTCATCCCATTCTGGGATTTGCATTTCGTTCTCTATTTGTTCCGTATCGAGTGGTACCGTTTGTTTTTTATAACCGATTCTGGAAAGCAGCTTCGTCAACATCCATATTCTCCTATGTTGCGGTAGGAGAATAAAACAAGAACGTCATCGGGTCATTTTATTTCAGACGACCGTATTTCAAATAAAGGGCAAGGTCATCATCGCGAAGATTATGCCCTTCAATGGTCAAACGGGTGATTGGGTGAACTGCTTTATCAAAACGCCGTGCTGCCTTCAAAACATGCCGTGGATTGTTTCCTTCGATCATATAGACCGACGTATCCGGGCGTAACCGAATCACGCGCACCCAGCCATTATCTAACGCAACTTGTACGATCTTACGCAGTTGTCCGCTGGTAATACGTTCGGTTGGGTCAAGCGTACCCAACCCAGATACTTGAAAGTGGTCCGGATTGTTCAACACATCGGCAGCGTGTTCAGTTGTCGGAGATAGCTCGCGAATTTCGTCGGTTGATGGGTTATACCAATACCGAAGTGGCATTCGGTCTGGATTGGCAACCATCTTCATCGACCATGACTGCTGGTCGTCTTCGAATAATTCGCTAATACGCATATCATCAGCCCCTAGATACTTTCTTGTATTTAGGGGCTGAAGGCGGTCATTTGGTCAGGTGGTAGCCCTGTTTGTGGATCGCGGTCAGGGCAATAGATGCATCCCGATGAAATTCTTCCCGACGTTCCATGGAAGCATCATCCCATGTTCCCCCAGGATGGCGTACCGCATGCAGGCTCGCGGCGACCGCCTCAACTAGTTCAAGAGCTTGAAGAGCGGTGGTAAGTGATCCTTCCCTCACCACCGCTGCCAGGGCGTCCTTAAGTGAAGGCATGCCCATCCTCCATTGCCCTGATCCCATCCTGGGTGATCATTAGGTTGTACTCATCGGTGAGAACAGCCCAACCTTTTTCAACCCATGATGCGATTTTCTGCTCAATGGTATCAACTATCACGGTGGTGGAAACGACATTGGTCGCATCTTTAATTTCGGTCATGTCATCCTCCCGTTATACATCGTTTTCCCGCTCATTGGTGGGCATCTTGTTCATATTAGTCACCCACTTCAGCAACTTACGGTCGAGTTCCGCTAAGATTTCCTCTTCATCAGCGAGGGAACGAATCATCCCCAGAAGGTGCATGAAAAGGTTCTCGCATTCGGTATCGAAGTGACGCCACGCACCACCCGTATTGTTCGGGAGTGCTTCCGCTTCCAACGCCCAATCATATGCATCGTTGACCCGCGTAAGCAGTGTGAAAATGGCGCGAATTCTTCCGGAAGTGATTTCGTTGGCACCAACCGTCACGGTATCAATACGGTCGGTATCCACGAAAAACGCGCGATTGGCAGTCGTTACCGGGGTTTTGCCGGTGTCAGCAACCACAATGGCACAATCCACCAGTTCTTCCAGTACGTCCGCCCAGGTCTTACCCTTACCGTTACGCTGACTGGTGGTATTCAAGTATGCCTCGAATACCTCACCGGCTTCTTCGCCAATCTTGATGATGCGTCGGTCGAGGTTGAACAACCCTTTGTCCGGGTTGACTGCATCCACGCGACGAATAAATTCATTAATCAATCCAGACATGACTATCCCACTGCTAACAGGTTTACTCGTTGAAGAGTACCCGATAACAGTGGGATAGTCAATAATCAGATTGAATTATTAGGTGGACGGGGGCTGATCGTCGGGGTCGGGCTTTTGCTCGCTGGGTTCAACCTCGGCGGGTTTCCCGGTCACCATCTGAGCGACTTCGATGGCAACATCCCCAATCTTATCGCCGTATTCCTCGGCGGTTTTTGCAACTTCTTCGGCAATCTTGGCTGCCTCGACAACCGCTTCGCTTACCTTTTCGGCGGCATGATCCACGACCATTTCACCGGCTTTAATCAACTTATCAACGAGACCCATAACAGTTTTCCTCTCTGAATTAAGCAGCCTTCAGTTTGGCGTAAAGTGCCAAAACAAGTGCATGCTGAACCTTCTCGAACATTTCACGTTCATCAACCCACTGATTGAATGCTTTTTGCTCGTGCAACGAACCATCGCCCGTAATGTCACCAGCTTCCAGCCCCGTTAGATCAACGCCATACATGTGGGTGATCGTATCGGACCCTTTATTGGAGAACATCCAACCCAGTGGTACGAATTGCTCCCACGGCGCATCGTAGCCGGTTTCTTCAAGCAGTTCACGAATTGCCGCATGATCCGGTACTTCGCCAGGATCGACCATGCCCGTTACGCATGTCCAGAAGTTTTCTTCGGTAGACCACGGCGGGTTGAACTCGGAGCGAATGAGAAATTCCAGTGCATGTAGGCTGTTTTTCTTCCATCGGAACGGAAGAACCGCAACCCCCTTACCGCCTGCCTTGGATTCGCGGCAATAAGAATAGTTTTCCACCCCAGCCTCCGGGTGATTAATCACCCGGAGTTGTTGCCAACCAGAGTCCGCCAGGACGATTTCTTCCCTAGGCATTAGGCTTGTTATCCTTCTTTTCAGGCAACACCGCCTTGTCCGCCAACAGGAACGGCCAACCGATCACCTTGAAAATGGTGGTAACCTTAACCTGCTGACCACGCTGCATGTACACGCCAATCAACAGGTACACCAGAATCACCGGCAAACCAACAATCAAAAACTTGACCATATCAATTCTCCCCTTCGACCGCCGCACAGCGATCACAAAGATGTTCAATATCCGGAACCACCTTCCAGCATCGGGCACATTTGTGCCCCTTAGCGCGGTGGACTGTGATCTCGATGCCTTCGGGCTGCGCACCTACCGACCTGTTCACATCGAAGTGCGACACGATGCACACTTCCGCCATATCGATGTCTTTTAGCGCATCCATGTAATTTTGGCTCAGCGTTGCGAATACCGAAGCTTCCAACGACGCACCAATGTCATCAGGTCCACGCTCGTCCTTCGGCTTCCGTTTGCGTTCAACCGCCTCCAAAACCTTCGCACGCACCGTCAACGCCATGTCCCAATGGGACGCAAGTGCGTGATCTTGCCATTCCATAGGAAGGTCAACCAAACGATGGATGGACTGGTCGTACTGCTCGCCATAGAACAGCGGCGTCGCTTCGGTAACGGCAAACGGCGTGATCGGAGCCAACCAACCCAACAGATTGTCGGTCACCAGTTCCAACACCGCCATAGTTTGCTCACGCGCTGGATCATTCGCACCGTCGCAATACAGACGATCCTTACGGATGTCGAAGTAGAGCGACGACAGCACCTCGTTGCAGAACCCGTACACGGCACGGTAGACCGTGTTGAAGTCGTATTCGCGATACGCCTTCTTCACGATTTCGTTCGTCGTCACAACGTGATGCAGGACGTACTTTTCCAGCGACGGTAGGGTGTCGTACTGGATGAAACGCCCACCGTCATGATCTCGCAGATTGCCAAGCAACCATTTCAGGGTGTTGCGAATGCGCTTATAGGAATCCGCCACCCGTTCCATGATCTGATCACCGATACGCAGATCATCATGGTAGTTGGACGCGGCAACCCATAGACGCAGCACATCAACACCGTGCTTTTTGATCACATCTTCGGGATGTACGACGTTACCCTTGGATTTCGACATCTTCTCGCCCTTATGGTCGAGAACGAAACCGTGGGTCAGCAGCGCATCGTAAGGCGCCCGCCCGGTGGTCAGCACCGACTCCAGAAGGCTGGACTGGAACCAACCACGATGCTGGTCAGACCCTTCCAGATAAAGATTTGCCCGATCCTTGATGGCGAACGCATGGGTGCAGCCCGAGTCAAACCACACGTCCAACACGTCGGTCACCTTGGTGAACCGAGCATGCTCACCCGCCAGGAACCACCCGCTGCCAGTTTCGACGTTCATGCGATGGGTGATTTCTTCGACGCTCTCGGTGAGCCACCAATCACAGCCCTCGGCGTTGATGCGAGCCACCACCCACTCATTGAACTCCGAAGCTCGCGCCTCAAAGAATTCGATCCCTCGACACAAGGCATTGTCGTCGGGTTCATGACCCATCAACTTACCGTCATCACGGACCAGCAGCATCATGGGAACGCCCCACATGCGCTGACGCGACACACACCAGTCACCACGGCTTTCCACCATGGAGGTGATACGGTTGCGACCCTGCGGCGGGAAGAACTCGACGTTATTCAGTTCCTTACGCACGGTTTCCTTCAGGTCGTCACCCACATGGATGAACCACTGCGGGGCGACCTTATAGATCACCGGCTTCTTCGACCGCCAGGAATGCGGGTATTCATGGGTCAGCGTCTTGGTTGCTACCAGCGCATCACCTAATACCGCCAGCACGGCTTCGCTCGCCTTGTAGACGTGCAACCCGCACACACCTTCCGGGGCAGCGTCCGTCATGCAGCCGTTGTCATCAACAACACTGTAGATCGGGAGGTTGTGACGCTGACCCAGGTCAAAATCATCTTTGCCATGACCGGGCGCGATATGAACCAAACCCGTGCCCGTTTCGGCGGTCACAAAATCCGCAGGCAGTAGAGGCACGGTCTTACCAGACAGCGGGTGGACTAATTTGATATTGTCGCGGAACCAAGAGCCACAATTTGGCAACCACGAGTCATCCCCGAATCTGTCCAGACCAAGCTTACACAATTCGTCGGCACGGTCAGCCGCCACGACGAAGTAGGACGTTTCACCATCCACGACCTTGCGAAGCATCGTGTAATAAACCGATGGCGAGAACGCGACAGCTTCGTTTCCAGGCAGGGTCCACGGGGTGGTGGTCCAGATCAGCATATGGACGGGCGAACCACAGATCGTCATTCCCTCGCCATCGACCTTAAAGGCGACATAGGCGCTGGTAGTGGTCACGTTCTCGTATTCGACTTCAGCTTCCGCCAAAGAGGTTTTTTCGACCGGCGACCACATAACGGGTTTGTAACCCTGATACAATGCGCCACTCTTGGCAATCGTGTGCAGTTCCGAAACGATCTGCGCTTCGTGCGCATACGCCATGGTTGTGTAGGGATTGTCCCAATTGGCGGCAACACCCAGACGCTTGAACTGCTCGCGCTGAATATTGAGCCAACGTTGAGCGTAAGCGCGGCAATCGGCACGAAAAGCCACCACGTCAGCACGCGGGTCTTTCTTCGCCTTGCGCCACTCTTCCTCGACTTTCCATTCGATAGGTAGCCCATGGCAATCCCAACCAGGGCGAAAATCAATCTTGTGCCCGAGTGCGTATTGCGACCGAACCACGATGTCCTTGAGAATCTTGTTCAGCGCATGCCCGATGTGGATATCGCCGTTTGCATATGGCGGTCCATCATGCAACACAAACACCGGGGCGTCCTGAACGCTGTCCTGGCTCATGTCCTTGTGGTGAGTTTCCATCTGCACGAGGATTGCCACCTCATCCGCAGGCTTGCGGTGGAGTGGGAAAGCAGTCTTCGGCAGCAGGACGTTAAAATTGTCGGACATCAGTTCCTCGATATGGGACGTAGATTCGTCCTAACTTACCGGGAACTTCCAGCCGTTGTCAAGATGAAGCGGGTACTTCTTCGCCATTTACTGCCGGGGCTTTGTAGTTTTTATCCGGCGCGGCGTAAATCGTGTAGTGGGTATCTCTTGGTCCGCCATACATTCGGTTTCCCGTGATGTCTTTAATCACCAGAAAAACGATACCATTCCACCAGAACATTGACAGCTTATCGATAGAATAACCTTTAGTGTTGACTTGAATGGTACGCGGATCGATACCCTTCTTGTTCTGGGCATGTTGCTGAATGAATTTGAGGATACCAAGAACGGACGTGTCCGAACTCCAAACGGTCGATGCCACCATAACATCTTCCGCCGATGACCCTAGAAACCGATCAACCAACCCCTTGACGAGATAATCGACCGTGGGATTCTTGTATAGGGCGTGATGACCATCTGTGGTCACAAATGGTTTCCAACTGACTACAACCAAATCACCCGCATCAAGCATGGCAAGATTCAGCACGCCTTGGATTTCAGATGCGGGAACCGCCCCGGAACCACTCCACTCAGTGATGATCTCTTGTACCTTCATACTAATGCCCTCAATCATCTTAAAGCAGTATTTATCCGTTTATGGTGAAACGCAAGAGGGACAAACCCAGCCCTTGGGTTTGGTGGCTTTTTCGTGCCTAGGGTCAAACCGGACTTGATAGTTGACAAGTGTAAACCATCTAAGATAAATACGATGACAGGCACAACGAAGGAGATATGCTACCATGCAAATCGAGTCTTATATCGACGGTCTGAAGACCAACCCGGCGTCGTTCGCGGGCGTTCCACGCACCCTGGTTGCCACCATGATCGGTGTGAGTAATCAGCAGATTACCAACATGGTTCAGAGCGGCGACATCGAGGAAATCACCATCGAAGGTGATGATGAGCAATCGTGGAAGCTGATCAGCGCCGCGTCGCTCCTGGCGTATCAGGAACGCCAGAAGAAGATCATCCCGACCATGACCCAGGTCGAAGAACTGGTTCTTGCGGCGGCGAAGAAGGGTGAAAAGCTGATCTACGGCGAATTGATGGCGGCGCTGGGGTTGAACCACCGCATGACCAATCACCGCCGCATCATGGGCGGGCTGCTCGGTGAAGTTTCGACCAAGAGCTTCAAGGAACACGGCGTGTTCGCCAGCGTCATCGTCGTGTACAAGAACGGCGGTATGCCGCGCTTCCAGTTCCTCAAGTGGGCGTACCGCATGAAGTTCCTCAACGGGGACGAAACCATCGACATCACCGATCAGGAACTCGTGCAGTTCTGGGAAGATCAGGTTCGTCAGGTCTTCGACATCTACGGCGAATAAAAGAGAATGGGGAGCCAAAGGCTCCCCATTTCGCTACGTGTTCAGATATTCCGGCGGAACAGTAGGTTCGATCCACGGACCCCAATACGCTGGTGGTTCGGCGGGATGCCACTGCAAATTACCATGGTCAACGCCGAGTTCAGCGTGCCGATGCCCTGGATACGATGCGCGGGGCATCTTTGGCATGTCATCCAATGCTATCCATGATGGAGTGGGAGTTTGCTGATTCATCATGCCTCACACGGTCGGTGCCCATGTGTAATTATATGACGGAATTCCCCGTATACCGGGCACCAACTTTCAGCGCCGATATCGTCCCACCATTCCTCGATCTCAGCCTCAGTCCCCTCAGGTTGCCGAAGTCCGGTGTAAACGAATGCGCCGCAGTGTTCGCATGTGATGTACTTGTCGTCACTCATCCCGCGACTCAAGTTCGTCGTTAGCTTCCTCGACCACTTCCAGTAACGACTCGCAGTGGGTCGAAAGCTTCTTGGCAAGCTCAATGAGCTTGGTGATATGGTCGGTGTACATCAACGTGATTTCCACGTCATTGCTCCAACTGGTGTGGTTCAATGAACGTAGCCTCACCCCTTCGCAGCGACCAAAATCAATGTCGCCCAAAAGGTCATCAAGCTCCCGCATGTCGCGGACGGCTTCTTGTTCTTCGGTATATGAAACTGGCATCAGGCTAAACCTCTTCCCTTGTCCCACCACATGCGGGCGGACAAAACGTCGCAACTGTGACAGAACGCGGCCAACTCATTCATCTTCCGCTCAGTCTTGCTGTGATCGTGAACCTCGCCGTGGGCGTATTCCAAGGCGTTTAGCTCCTGGGCGGTAAACACGATGCCTCGGTCGGGAAGAATGCGGGTGTACCATTCGTCCTTATCGATGTCCTCGCCAGTCGTGTACTTGAAGATTTTCTCAATGTCGTGGAAGTACAAGACATACGCTGCCGAGGCGAACGTGAATGGCAGTGGGCTTCGAATTTGCTCAAGTGCGCTGTAACAGCGCGAAGCAATATTCAGGCATTCGCCAATGTGGTCGATATAACCACCTTCCCAAGCTTGATGGTTATGGGAACTACCCTTAGCAAGATGCATCAGATAAGCATACTCGTCATGGAAGGCGAGGACTGCATCACGACGCGAATCTTCAAGTGTTTTGAGGATTTCGTAGGTGGGGATATGGCTGTGTTCTGTCGTCATAATCGAGCGATACCATGAGGCACGCGCTCAAGTCATTTTATTTGTTAGGCAGTAACCATGCTCAATTCATTCGGGTGAGCATAGGCTATCTTGTAGCGTTCGCAGCCTGGATATACCAGCCGCTTCATGTCGTCTACAAGAACCGATGCTCCAATACGAGAACACACATATGCTTTCCAGTGTACGAACTTCAGTTCCTCTGGAAACAAACTTTCCACATAGGTAAGTTCTGGGCTGGAAAGACCAGCCGCTTTGCGTTCTTGCTGAACCAATTTCCAATCCATCACTGTGCGCTCCGGGCATGGATAAATTCGCTCAAACATATCCATAGTTAGATCACTGAAACGCGCCAATTCGTCCGCTATAGTGACTGCTTCACGCGGTGTCCTAAAGGTTACGATCCAATACATCTTATGCGGATTGGCGAGGATGTATTCTTGAATTGCGGCAGCACCAACACCGTTAATTAACGTGTCGTCAAAATCAAACGCAATTTTGTTGTGTTGCTCTAAAATCATGGAGGTATTTAGCAAATATAACGCTGCCACTACTTGACATAACAACCACTGGGTTGTATTGTGCCTAACGATCTGGGAATAAATATCCCAAAAGGATGTTCACATGCGGATCGATGAAATCAACGACGACAGCCAAAACTCCCACGGGGGCGAACTCACCAATGAGCGTGAGATTCCCGCTGAGAATTGGTGGCGTTTGCACGACCGCATCGACAAGCTGAACCGGAAAGCCAAGAAACTTGGGCTGCCCCTGATCCAGTTGATCAAGCTGGGCGAAGAATGGCGCACCGAGAAAGTAGACGGCAGAAACCGCAGCCGGTTGTGGTTTAAGGTCAAGGTCGAAGGCGAATCGCCCAAGCTGGCTGGCTGGGAATTGCTCGCCTCCCTGGATCACATCAACGGCGGTAATGTCATTCGCACGGTACCCGGCAAAGAAGCCAACATCCCGGACAAATACCGCACGTGCCCGCCGGATTGTGACCATTGCGCTGCCAAACGGTACCGCGCGAACACTTTCCTGCTGCGCAACATCCAGACCGGGGAAATCAAGCAAATCGGGCGTCAATGCCTCAAAGACTTTCTGGGGAACGTCGATCCCAAGATGCTGCTGAACTATGCCTCGTATATCCATGACCTTAAATCGGAAATGGACGACGACGAAAGCATGAGCAGCGGTGGGTATCTGAAGCATAAGACCGATTTCGTCACCTTCATGACCCACGTCGCGGCGATGATTCGCTTGCACGGCTGGCTGTCGAAATCGCAGGCTCAGCAGAATGCCGCGAAAAACGACGAGAACATGGAAAAGTCGTTTGACGAAGCGACTAGGCAATACAAATTCCAGCACAGCTTGCTGGCGGATACGCCCACGTCCGTGCGGGCAACCCAGAACATGTTCCCGAGCGGTAAGGAAGAGAAGGCGAAAGCCGTCAATCCGACCGCCGAAGATATTCAGATGGCGACGGACGCCATTGAATGGGCGAAGAATATCAAGCCGAAGACAGACCTCGACTACAACATGCAACTCATTGCCAAGCAAGACGCACTTGAGTGGAAGCATTATGGTATCGCCGCATACATCATCGCCGCGTACCTGAAGCATCAGGAATGGTACCGCGCCGATCAGGAAAAGAAGAAAGAGGCGGCGCTTGCCGCGAAGAATGCGCAAAAGACTTCCGAGTGGATCGGTAAGATCGGTGAGCGTTTGAAGTGGGTCAAAAAGGGCGATGCCTGGAAGTCGCAGGGCTTCGAAGCCAAGCTGACCTTCCGCAAGCTGTTCGACGGACAGTTCCCGAAATACCTGCTGAAGTTCGTCACCCGCGACGGATGCCACCTGACTTGGTGGGCGAGCTACGATGCCGCCGAACCGTTCACGAAAATGGCGTTCGGGCAGTGGGTACGTCTGGATGGCACCATAACCAAACATGAAGTTTACAACGACATCAAACAGACGACCATTCAGCGTGGCTCGCTGGTAGAAAAACTAGAGAATGAGAACGAAGACTGATATAAGCTTCGTCCATGTCTCTCCTAACCGCCGACGCTGTATTCCCGCCAAATCGAGCCGATTCGCTTTTTCGGCTCGATTTGAGCCATTTCCCGATGATCATCCAGAATTCCCAGCTTCGTAAATGCTCGCTGGTTATTGGTGGCGACTATCGTTACACTGACCGAGTTCAGGTTGAGTTTTACCGCGAGCAAGGGAAGCATAATCACCCCGATACGGTGATGCTCCGACCGATCCCGGAAATTCACAAGGTCTACGAGATCAGTGATCACGACCGGGCGGTGTTGAACCAATTGGCGACAATCCCGGCGTTTGATCCCTACACTCTCCGCAGCAGCTTGAAGGAAACATTCCGGAAGCTGGTGGATGCTGGTGTCCTCGCGGCGCCGGTTAATTTTGATGAAACGGTGTTCCGCTTGTCGGCGGAAACCCAATTCTATCTTGCCCGGTACACGGTCCATTTTACCGATCCGTTGCTTGAAGCCCTGTTTGACGGTTTGAAGGTCGATCTCCCGCACACTCGCATGAGTCTGGTGGAACGGCTAAAGGCTGCCGAATTGGGGTCGGACCCCGCCACCCGTCAGAAAATCACCGAGAACTGCCAACTGATGCAGGAACGCTTCGGGTCCAAAAGCCTGACGGAAGTCAGTGACATCCTTGATGAGTTCGGTGAGAAATTCCTGTCCATCGCGTATTACAAGCAATACCACCAACACGCCATCAGCAAGAGCCTGCGCCAATTCATGAAAGAGTTGGCGCTTCTCAAGCCGAAAATGAAAGACGTGAAGCGCATCCCCAATTTCGAGCGGATGTACATGGAAGTGTTGTTCACGATGCGCGAAAGTCTGTTGCAAGTTGAACAGATTTTGGACGGGTTTGAACGCAATCTAACCAGCATTTGGACAAACGTGGACATGCAGTTGTTCCACGATCTGGTCGATTTGATCAACGAATGCCATAAACACATGGGAACCGTCCTTGTGACCTGGGCAGTTCGTCTGGATGCGTGGAACCACGCCAAACATTCGCATCAACTCGATGATATTGAAAAGAAAGCCGACTTCATTCACCGTTCGGTATTCACCGGATTGGATACTCTGCCTGCGGAAATGAAACGGATCGCGGAAACCGTTGAAAGCTTGGATCAAATCGCCTGGGTCTAACCGAGGTTTGACTTTTTCATGTCTGTATGACATAGTATCGCGAACCATCGTTCAAGGGGAATTGATATGATATATCTAGGGATTGCATTCCTGGCTGCCGCCCTTTGTGGTGTGTTGGTTCGGTCGATTGTCGGCAGTATTATCATTGGCGTGATTATGGGCGGGCTTGCCTATCGGGAGCTTCCGGTTCTTGCGTGGAATTTTAGTGATCTTTGGTTGTTTGCCTTTATCACAACATGCATGTCCGCGTTTGTTGCTTGGGATTATCGCACGAATCGGTATGATGCGAGGCGTGGCATTATTCCGTTTGCCGCGTTGGTTGCGATTTTATGCACGGGGTTTGTTCTGATTTTTGTTACGTCGTCGCCTGTTTTTCATGACGCCGAGCGCCGTAATCTTATTTCTGTCAAACAAGGACCGCACGTTGATTTCGTCTCTGGGATGGAGTTGATCGACCCCTCGAAAGTGCGAATTCTAGACGAAGCATTGGCGCGTAAACGTGCCGAACAACTTCTCGGTGAAGTTTCCGGTCTGGCAAGTCGGGTAAAGTTGGGAACGTTTGCCCTGCAACACGCCGAAGGTAAGCTTCAGTGGGTCGCCCCGCTGGAACATGTCGGTTTTCGTGCCTGGATGTCAAACGACACCACGCCCGGTTACGTCAAAATCAATGCGTCCAATATCGATGACGCACATCTGGTGCGCGAAATTAATGGCAAACCCATTGCGCTTCGCTACCTTCGAAGTGCTTTCGGGCGGGAATGGCTTGATCGTCACATTTATACCAACGGCTACGCAACGGTCGGTGTTACCGACTATAATTTCGAGATCGATGATCGCGGGAACCCGTTCTGGGTTGCTACTCGGTATATCAAACGTGTTGGATTTAGCGGCGAAGATGCAACCGGGGTTGTTATTGTCGATCCGCAAACGGGTTCGATGAAGGATTATGATCTGACCGAAATTCCGACCTGGGTTGATCGGGTACATCCGGCTGAATTCGTTGAAAATCAAATCAACGACTGGGGTGAATATGTTCTGGGCTGGTGGAACGCCATCTGGAACAAACAAGATGTGATGAAGGCTACGCCCGGTATCGCGTTGGTCTATTCTAAGGATGGGAACCATTCCTCGTGGTATTCCGGAATGCAATCCGTTCACAAAGACACGGGAACAATGGGGTTTGTGCTGGTGGATACCCGCACGAAAAATGCCGTGTTTTATTCCATCGCCGGAATCAGCGAGGTTGGGGCAAAGGATGCCATTCGTGGTGCGGTATCCCAAATGCGTGGATGGTCGGTTACTGATCCTATCCTCTATAATGTCGGTGGTCACGCAACCTATATCGCAACGTTGAAGGATGAAGGAAACAACTTCAAAGGCATTGGCATCGTTTCAGTATCGAGCAGTGATGTCACGGTCACGGGTAGTAATCTCGCAGATGCCCTGCGCAAGTACGAAACTGCACTTGCCAACAAGGGCACTGGTTTGATCACCGCCAATACCGCACAGTATGTGTTTGAGGGTAAAGTTGTCCGCATCAATGTGGAAACTGCGCAAGACAACACCTACTACTACTTCACGATGGATACGGTACCGAACAAATCGTTCTCAGTTGCCATGGTGCGTAACAAGGAAGAAATCTTGTTAACCAAGGTTGGTGACGCAATTCGGGTGATCTCTGATGACACCGAACCGCCTTCGATCCGTGTTGTCGAATTTGACAACTTGGGTCTTAAATTCGAAAAGACCCCACCCATCGGCAAACGCCTTGATCTAGCGAAGTAAGACTTAGGCTGGGATTTTTCCCAGCCTTTTTCTTTGGATTGACTTTTTATGCACCACCCCTTAGAATACAACCCTAAACAGTAACGGTGTGTTAGGATGTCCAGGGTTCGCAAATTTATCATCACGACCAGCGGGTCTGCCAAGCTGGCAATCGCGCGAGTTCGTAAAAACCGTGACCCACGTTATCGCGAAACCCAACAGCGTATAGCAGAGGAAACCGCCTGGAAGGGCGAGCGCCCTGATGCCAATATCGTAGTCATCGCGGACGGTATGATGCGCGTTGAAAGCATTCTCAGCAACGGCGAGGGACGTAATTTTGCCCTGGTTGGCGTCCGTAATAGCGATGGGGATACCTGCGAAATTGCGATTTCCGCCAGTGATCTTCGGAAGGTCATCAAGGATTTTACCGCCACTGCGAAATACCTCGATCAATAGGTAACACTCATGAAGCTCTATCATGGTACCGCAGGACGTTTCCTGCCCAAAATCCTTAAGGACGGGCTGACCCCGCGTGGGAAACGGCGTGGTCACTGGCAGCACACTGTCATGAGCAACAGCGAGGCGGTCTACCTGACCGATGCCTACGCGCCCTATTTCTCGATCAACTGCGCGACCAAAAAAGACACGACCGCCGCGATTATCGAGATCGACACCGACCGCCTGGACCCATGGCAGTTTGTCCCGGACGAAGATGTTCTCGAACAGACAAGCCGCCCGCGTCGGGGTGTGGCGGTCGATGATCTGCCGCTCGACTGGTCAATGGAACAACGCACGGCGTGGTACCGTGACAACCTCTACGAATACGCCGACAAGCAAACGTGGAAGAAGTCGCTGGACGCCATGGGAACATGCGCCTATATGGGCGACATCCCGGTTAGCGCGATCACCCGCGTGTTGACTTTCAACATGCTGGATAAGCGGCTGTCCTCTCTGCTGCTGACGTTCGCCAACCCGTCAATCACGTTGATGAACTACCAACTGGTCGGACGGAAGTATCGTTACTACACCGCCTTGATGTTCCGGGAGACGCCGCGTCCGGAAGATTGTCCAAAAGAAAGCGCAGTGCAGGAAGCCCAACTGCGGATGATGCCGGGCTGGGACAAGCTATCGGATGCCCAGATCAACCAACTTCGCTGGGAATATCCCCCAGACCTACAAATGGACCGGGAAGCTCTTAAGATGATCGAGGTGACACCATGAGCCTGTCCATCGAAACATTGGAAAACCTCGTGCGTGTTGATCAGCATAACCATCAGGCAAAAGTCGATGCGGGGCTTGCACAACCGCGTATCGAATTGGTCGAGACGCTGATGCATCGGCTGGCTGAAAAAGCCCTGCACGTGCCTAATTTCCCAAACTACGTGGACCATCCCGGTCCCTGTGCCTGTATGGGGAATGAGCGCCCGACCGATCCGGGGTGCTACTGTGCCATGCGAAGCATGCTTTATGCCCGCCGGTTCGAAGTGGCGCTGTTCCTGGCACGCAATCCAGATTTCGCCCCGGTCGAATATGTCCCACCCAACGCGGTTTTCATCAAAGCCGGGCAAGCGACCATGGAAAACATGAAGGCGCTTCGGGCTGCCTATGATCTGACCATCCCCGAAGCCAAGGAAATCCTGACCAACGGTGGCCAATTTACACCGAAGAAGGACTGGTGGAGTTTGGAAGGCGTTCTGGACAAGTTGAAGTCCGTGGGCATCCAAGCGGAATTGGGCGTGGTGGACCTCATTTTCATCGAGATTCCCACAACCAACTATGAGGACACCTATCGTTTCACCGATTGGCTCCGTCAGAACGCCGGGAGGCAAGGCAACAGCGGTATCGACCTCGCGAATGGGCGCGGAAACTGGATGGTAGTTTCCGTCATGAGCCAGAAAGGCAATTCGGTCGAAATTCACCTCAATGATGTATCCATTGCGGACGCATTTCGGTCCTACTTCGGAATCGAGAAAAAGGCGATTTGACCATGATGCGGGAAAAACGAATTCATGAAATGAATGCCCTGGAACTGCGGGTACACATCCGCCAGCTTCAGGACGATCAACACACCGCCGAAACTCGACTGGCTACCCTGGTGCGCAATTGTCGCCACGATTGGAGCGAAGTCAAGTATGACCCCATCGTTCGTGAAGGGTATCATTACGAAGCCAGCGGTGGTGGCGTGGACTACCGCCCCGGTGGCTATGTCCCCCGTTCCGAGGAAAAGCGATGGTCGCGCACCTGTAAACTGTGCGGGCATACCGAATACACCAAGGAACAGGTCGCGACGGTGATGGTGCCGAAATTCCCCGGTGTCCACTGAGTAGATGTTTGAGTTGAAAACCATGGAGTGCGCATAAATGGCATCCGATCACAGTTCGCTCAATTCTTTGCAAACGTATACGTTACGAAAAGATGCTTTGCGTGCAATTAAACGTAGAAATCTAAATCCAGAAAACTATGAAATAATTGGAAGTAACGGGCAATTTAAAATCATTCCCAAAAAACTCCCAGACATTTTAGATGATGCTGATGCTGTAGTGGAACTTTCCCCTACGCCAGATATTCACGAATTACTGAATCGTCTCAACCATCTTGAAACCAAATTAATGGTACAAGAGAAAATGATTGATGCATACAAAGCGAAATATGCTCAACACAAAGAAGACAGTATTTTTCGCTCCCACAAATATCTTCATCCAACGGTCACGGCATTGTCCGGTCACTTGCGTAAATTATTGATTCCACGCGAAGTGCAAATTGGACACAAGATTACGGTAATTCCGAGAGAACATCGAACCCCAATTGGATCACATTGGACCACCCATGCATATGGGCACCAACCCGGCAGTGTATATGGTGTATACATTACAGAGCCGATAGTGTTAATATTTTCGGTTGGAAAAAACAAACCAATTATCGTTTGTTCCACCAAATATTCAAAAGCCCAAAAAGGAAGTGGTGGATTACCACAACCATTCAAGTTTGAATGCTGCATAGATACTCATGCACAATTATCATCTGATAAGCAAACGGTGGAGATTATTGATGCGGGCGAAATAATCGATTTGGTTGTATACCAATTCAATAAAGAATTTGGGTATGAGTTTAAAGACCCGTACCGGGATGATCCGTTTGCATCCTATTAAAGAAAACGGGCTGATTTCTCAGCCCGTTTTCTTTTCGTCTTTGGTGACACGGTGTTTGCGGATGGTCAGTCTAAAACGACCGAAGGCGATTTTGCTTCCACCTTGGGGATTGCCGTCAAGCCAGCGGCTTACCTCGGCTACCACCGTTTCTGAAAACCCGTTCTTAGTGCCGTGGTACGCCTTCCACAACCATCCAAGCACTTCTCCGCGCATAAACGGATGGAGCGCCAGAAAATCCCCTCGATAAAATCCCTCATCGTAGTGGGTCTTCATCCACTCGCCGGTCTGGTCTTCAAGAAAGCCTGCCAACGCTTGAAAGTACGCGGTTTTCCGCGAAAGTACCTGTCGTAATGGACGGCGCTCTTCAATCGCCGGGATCACGTTGTTGCGCAGCCAGTTACGGTCATAGGCTTCTTCGTGGTTGGTCGCATCCTCAACCCACGACAGTCCATGTTCAACGGCGTATTCGATCAGACGTTCTTTTGGCATGCGGATGAACGGACGAACGATACGGCTCTCGTCATCAACCGCCAACATCCCTGCCAAACCCAACACTGAAGGACCGCGCAGGATATTGTTCAGGATTGTTTCCGCTTGATCGTCGGCGTGATGACCGAGAACGACGTAATCATAGTGAAAAGCCGCCATGACCTCGTTGATAAATGCCCGACGTACCTCTCGCGCCCCGTCTTCGATACTACGACGGTCGCCCTTGCAATAGGCGTATACGTCAATCTGCTTCTCGAAATACGGTAAGGCGAGGGAACGGGTCAACTCACGGACGAACGCGGCATCAGCCGCCGATTCATCGCGCAACATGTGGTCCACATGAACAACCCCATGAGCAAGTCCACGGTCTTGCATCCAGTGCAGTAAGGCGACCGAATCAACCCCGCCGGATACGGCGACGAGATACCTCTTTTCGGGGTTCAATGATGGTTGTCCATGTAGACTTGTCATTATCTCGGTTCCGATACGGGCAAACATCACATCGATTGTCGGACATGCTGCCTATGGCCCGGCGAACCAACGGGATCAAGACGAAAAATAGAAACGCCAAGGCGACAATAGTCAGCCCGATGTTTGCCCAGTCAGACATCACTTTCCCCACGTCCAGAAAAACGCTTCCCATCAGCGATGACGAACCCACTCGGATCAACGTAGACTTTACCGATGCCGCAAAGTTCACCGTTTACGGTTACCGTTCGGGGACCGCTGACATGAATGCCGTGCGCAACCAGCCACGCATCAATTGCGGTCGCGACTTCGGCGCCTGTTAAATGAATGTTGATACCGGGACCATACTCAGTTGCCCCATTACCGTACTCGATTTTCACTCTCGAACTCCTTGGCAACCACGGGGGACGGGACACCATTGTATTACATGTTTTGAACACATGTGGGTATAGATAATTGATGTGATTACAAGGGTCTTTCAAATCTTCAATGATCTTCTCTCGCGAGGGAGGATTATCCCAATCTCGCGTGGCGCCAAACAACCAATCAACCGTTTCCTCGGATGCAATGTATTCACAATGGTGGAACGGGCATGTCATTGTCGCGTCTCCGCTTTAATTCACGCAACCATATGGCGAGTTGACGATGTTCGTCAGCACAAGAGCCGCATTCGGCGGCAACTTCTTCAGCGTGCTGGATAGCTTCATCTAGGGTCATATCAAAACTCATAGGCGATTAACCGATGTCCATTGCTTACATATGGGGAAATCGTTGCATCGCGGTTGACCAAATAAGGAACCAACCGATTATATGTACCATCCTCGTTTATCGACACCATGACCTTGTTTGGGTCAATACCGGTCAGAGTTTGGAACACAAAATCAGCAGTGTCTTTGATTGACTGATCGAGCCGACGAATGGCGTCTTCAATACCATCAAACCAGCCTTGGTCGCCCATCTGGGAACGAGCCGACATATCCCGAGTTACACACTTGATGATACGCTCGTAAACATTTGCCCGGCTCGCCGCAGACGGATACGGCACTTGGTCGCGAATATTTTCGACCATCCAATACCGCCGGGAACCAATAGTGATTTCTTTCCCGGTTGTATCGTCCGTGGACAATTTGAGCAGTTTATTGGCGCCATCCAACTGAGCATAAAAAGTTAGCGGAAGCTTACCAACCAATGCCTTGTAAAAATCGCGTGCGGTTGTGAATGGACGTATGTCTTCATCGGAAAACCCGTTCGCGATGATGTCCAACCCTTCCGATACCCGCGATATAAAACACATAGCGTCTATATAATGAAAATAACATGGGTCGGTTTCGAGCTTTGGACGCCCAGAGTCTTCGTAAACATGCGGGCGAATGATAGTTTCGTCCACATAACGACGCACCGCAATAGCATCAAATGCCAACGTCATCTATCAGACTCCGATAAATAGGAATGGCGGTAATCGTTGGTGCGGGAACACCAACAAAACCCCTCGGGAGAGAGGGCTGTCCCGCCGGGCTATTTATCGGGAGAAATATCATGTGCAAAATCACAGATCAAGAATTATTGGCCGCACTTTGTGCATTTCACGCAGAACATGGACGGACACCCGCCATGCGTGACTTTACCAACGCATCGACCTACAAAAAACGGTTCGGGTCGTGGAATGATGCATTAACCAATGCCGGGTTAAACCCCAATCGCAGCCAAGACCACAAATACCATCGAAAACACACCGTGTGTGTATGTGGGAAAACATTCGAAGCTATTATCCGACCGCAAAAGCCAGAGCCGAAATATTGTTGTCGAGCATGTTTCAACAAACATGGACACCATGGCAACCAGCATACAAAGGCAGTCGAAGAAGGGCGTACCGTAGAAATCAGTGCAGAAACGCGAGCTAAGTTGTCCGCCAGTGCGCGGAAAGCATCCGAGACGTTTTGGACTACCGAAAGACGGCAAATCCACAGTCGTTACATGCGTCAAACGGTGGAGAAATATCCATCGTCATATTGTGCAGCAAATGTTAACGGTCGGGTCAAGAAAATTTACTACGGGAATTCCATCCTGACCGGGAAATGGGAACTGTATACTGCGAAACTACTTGATGCATGTGGCATTACATGGACTAATCAAATAGAACCAATACCATATATTTGGAACGGTACTACGAGACACTACTTTCCAGATTTTTACCTACCGGAATACGACCTCTATATCGAGGTCAAAGGGCATCAACATCAGCCGGATCGCGACCAGTGCAAATGGAAAGCAATGGGCGGGAAATTAGCAGTTTTGCGTGCAGAAGACATCGCCGGAATAGCAAACGGGGTGCTAGATTTCTCGCACCCCGTGATTTGGTAGACCCTGTTGGATTCGAACCAACGATCCCCGGTTTATGAGACCGGCGCTTTCGACCACTAAGCTAAGGGTCCATAGGGATTAGAAGTCGGTGATGGTGAAAATCACTGGCGGATTTGAACCGCACGGAAAGTTTATCATACTTTTGCTCTACCGTTGAGCTACTGAAGTGATCGTCTAGTTCCAACTTCTGAGGACTATTTATCACCGACGTTTTGTCCGGGTCAATAATTTTTTCACCATTCAAACAGATCATTACCACCAGCATCTATCCGACTTTGGGTCATCTGAAGTGACCGCAAACTGATGTCGCAGCCGATGAATTTGCGCCCACCCGCCAACGCGGCAACTGCGGTGGTTCCGCTCCCCATGAAAAAGTCCGCAACCACATCACCGGGATTACTCGATGCGCTGATGATCTTGTCCAAGAGTTCAATCGGTTTCTGGGTGTCATACACGTCATCGAAGTACGACGACTCTTTGCCGACGCTTTTTAGGTCAAGGATGTTCTGACACTTCTGGTCGATGCTTTCATCCGCATAGGCGATCTTGCGAGGAACGTTGTTCTTGCTCCACTCGACCAACCCTGCCTTATCCAAGGCTTCAAGTTCGGCATGCATGGTCGTCCAATGGCGCCCCTTGGGCAATTCGACAACGCCATGACTTGCGCTGTTCCACGGGCGCCCGGTTTCGCCTTTCCGCTCGCCCTTCGCATTCAGGGAGATCGTCGTATAGGCACGTCCATTGGCGTCCAGCTTGTTGTACTGCTGGGCAAGCTTGCCGTCGATCTTCGGTTCGTGCGGGGTGTTCCATGTGAAGTTTTTGCTCTTCACGAAGTACAGGATTTCGTCGTAGACCCGACCCCAGTTCGACCCATTGTTCTTGGCAGTACACTGGATGCGGATGAGCCGGTTTCGGAAGTTTGCAAACCCGAATATCTCATCCAACAATACCTTCAGATAGTCAGAGAGGTGCCAATCGCAGTGGATGTAAATACTGCCGTCGTTGCGCAACACTCGATGCATATGCTCAAACCGTGCCCGGTACCACTCCACTGCCTCTTGTGGACTTCCGAGGTCATCAACGTAGTCTGCGAATTTACTCTTGGTGTTGTAAAGAACATCGCAATAGATCAGGTTGATACTCTCGGATGAGAGATTTTCCAGCACACCCAGATTGTCTGCGTGGTACAATGTGACGTTCTGCGTTTTGAAATATGGTTTGATCATGACCTAGTAATCTCTCTAACCCATTGCGGTATAGCATGATTTGAAAAGAATAGAAAAATTCTTTGGCCGCAAATTGACAATACACCCTAAAGCTGTTATAGTAATTGAAATTGATTGGGGTACCATCATGGCTCGCAAGCTCAGCGTTTTTTCTGGTTCGGTCAACGCCCTGATCGATGGCAAGCTTGTTCAATGTGCTTGCGTCATGGCGACGACCAGCAAGACCCAGTTCTGTAAGGTGACGGGTATGCGATTCACCCATGTTACCGGTGGTGGGACCAGCACTGATCTCGCCATGGCGCAGCCGGAAACCCTGCTGATCAACAAGAACGGCATGAACTACCCGCACGTATACGTCGCTGCCGATGTTGATCAGTTCTGTCGCGCCACCATCCGGGAAGCGTGATTATGACCAAGCCTGTTCGGATGACCGACAAGCAATGGATCGTGATGGCACGGCTAGTGTCGTCGGCTAATCCGCTGTTGTGCCGCACCACGTTTAAGGCTTCGGGTAAAGTTGGGTACGACCTCAACTTGTTTCGCGATACAATCAAGGTCGATGCACGGACGGCTGAGTTCCTGATTAAGAACGAATGGGTTGCGTGTCATCCGATCAATCAGTCGGTGGATACCTACATCGAAGCGTGGAATTATCATGCGACCGAAAAAGGGCGTGAAATCACCCTCGCGGTGCTGAAAATCCGTTTCGCGGAATATATTGAAGAAGTTGGTGAAAAACCCGAATGGAATGACATCTACGAGTACGGCAAAGAACTTGCCGATACCTTCCATATGTTCAACTTGATTGAAAACCCTGTGTCTTTGGGCAAGGTGTGTGGTGACATCAATCACTATGGTAAGACCTTCCTCGAAACCGGGGTGCCCGTCGTCGGCACCATGAGCTTCGAAGAACACTGGAAAGAGCGAATCAATCCGACCCCCGAACCCCCGAAACCAGTGCTAACGGAAGAGCAGAAAGAAGCTGCCCGTAAGGCATGGGATGAGCGGATGGCGGTACATTGGGAAGGTGTGCGCAAGGAACGCCAAGCCGAAATCGATCAGCAAGAGCGTGAGAAGCGCGGTATCCCGGCTGCTGAGAAGGAAGTGGTCCGTCTCGCCAAAGCGGCGTTCCAGCAGCAGGCGTCCTTCGATGACCTTATGTTGGCGGTCGAACGCCTGCTGCGGTTGGAGGACTAACCTCCCGCTATGTCGCGAATGCGCTTTTGTACACTTTCTAACATGGCTTGAAGGCGCCCTGCTTCTTCGTTCAAAACGGTTAACTCATCCGTTTGTCCGTCTTTCTTTCGCCAATACGCGATGATGGCTACCGCGCGTTCGGGCGTCATCCCATTTTCTTTCATATCAAAGGCGACGGCTTTCTGAACTTCTTCTAGGGTATTGGCGTAATCATGTGCGAGCAACCAATACCCATCATCCATATCCCGCAGGTCATTGGCAATTTCATAACCCTGAACGCACATAGATGCAAAATCATGATCGATCTGACAAAGAAGTTCGTCACCAATGCGCACCAATTCCTTGGGATCGGTAACCAGTTTTTTGAATTCTTGCCATGCCGTTTCGAGTAAATATTTCACGGTCGATCTCCATACCACCAATCCCAATTGCACCGCCCAGCATAGGCAATGGCAGTATTCACGTCCCGGAATGTGGCGCGTTTGATCCCGTACAAACTGAATACGACCTTCTCACCGAGATCGAGCTTCGCAAGCCCACCATCGACCCGTGCGGTCATGGTATCGCCAACACGGGTCCATGCCTCGGGGAAATCGGTGGACAGATAGCAGTCATCGTAATCGGTGATGTCGAACTTGTGGTCGAGGTCCACAATCTCATGGGCGAGTTCCGGACTGGACGACACCAAGCACGGGAACACCGACGCAATATTCCGGGCAATGTTGCCAATCTCGGCGTAGTTACAGCCGTGATAGCTGCTGACGGTCAGTCCAGTAAACTGAAGGGGCGGTCTGGCAGTTTCCCACCGATAGCCTGTAGCGGTTTTGTCCACCGAACCTTCTTCGTTCAACGAGATTTCAACCTGACCCGTGCCGCTCTGACTGTAGAAGGTGTTCTGCCCAACGGTGTTCGGGGAGAACGTAATCAGGTTCTTTTCGCAGAATTGCGCCCACTCATCGATAGCGACAGGCGCATCAAAAATCATAAAGATGCAACTGGACATGGTTATCCCTTCATCCATCCGGACGGCGCGTCTTTGAAATCCACAAACCCTTCACGCGGTGCCTTGCCCGTAAGGACATCGGTCCATTCCTCCCACGGGCGCAGCCGGGCAACCCGCATGGCATCTGCCGGGTCGGTCGCATTGACTTGGATGGTGACCGTGCGCCCGAACGCGGTCCCCTCAACTGTGTGAGGAACCGTCAGGAGCCGATCCGTTTCCGGTGTGTTGGGCTGGCTGACGTAGGCGGTACGAACGGTGACGGTCATGCGGCTTGCTTCTCAAGAATTGCAGAAACCCACCGCACATGGCAAGTTTGACCAGGGCGATGATGTTCCAGACCACACCGATCCCGCAGGAAACGAACCTGATCCCCATGTCGCAGAATGATCACATCATCATTCCCAGACGCGAACCGGGTGTTCAAGAATTCCTCGTGATCCGCCACATCAATAACCTTGATGCGATGACCATCATACGAACGCATTCCAAGAAACTCACCATAGAGCGAGTAATTCATACTCCCACCATGTGAGTTTACCGGGCACATTACGTCTGCGTTCTTTGCGCGAACCATACGCGACTTACCACGACGCTGGCGCAATTTTGCATTGATCAAATCGCAGAGGGCGCTTCCGGTTTCCGGTGACACCACGAGACAATAGCACGAGCCATCGGGCCAACGATAGGTAAACCGCCATTTGAAGCCCATATCGTTCAATGCCCGCGCAACTTTTTTGGAGGCTTTGGTCAACGCTTCGTCGGACCCACCACCCCCGAAGTTCGACTTGGGACCATTGTATGCAAATTCCACTATCGACAACATGTCTCGATACTCCGTCGTCTAAGCACCCGTGAAGGTACCAAACAATCTAAACGCGCAACTTGGTAATGTCAATGGAGAACTAAATAAAAGAAAACCGGGAGGGTTCCATGAAAATCACCGAATTGATTCAAGAAGATAGTGGAACGGGAAATAACGCCGCAAATTCCCCTGCAATTGTTGTCCAATATATCGACCGTGTAATAACAAGATTAAAAAAAGAAGCTCAACGGGAAGATCATGGTGAGAACGATAGCTTAATCAAGGAACTCATAGGGTTAGTGCGGGAACTTCGTTTGCTACGGGAATACATCATTAAAATGTTCTCACATAAGCAAAACCCATTGAATTCCCCCAAGCAGATTGATCTCCCGAAATCAAGACTTCCCGAACCACCGGCATCCGTTAAGGCTCATCCACTTTGGGGCAAACTTCAAAATTTTGAATCGGTCAAACGCCACCTTCCAAAACTTCACACAAAACTGATCGAGGCGAAAATTATCCCATGATTTTAAATGCCATACTCAATGAAAGTATAGATGAATGGGCGTCGGTTTGGGTGCATTACAGCCGCATTCCGGTACTGAAAATCAATACCAATCCGTCGCACCAAGACCCCGCCGGGCTGTATTTCTTCCCAGCGGATTTTGAACCTCATTCATATTGGACCAAAATGCCCTACAAATTCCGTGCGACGTTGAAGCCAACCGCACGGATACTCGACCTCTCCCGCATCACCCAAGAAGAACTTGAAACGATTGTTGATACGGTGGGGATCACCAACAAGTACACGGCATACATGAAGCAATATCCACCAGAGAACATCCATAAGCGCGTGGATATGGTTTGGAGTATGCTTCAAGCGTATTTTGCTTATGAGAATGGTAATGGCAAAATCATCGGAGCTTTCAACAAGATGCTGCGGTCGATGGGGTATGATGCCGTCTTTGATGATACCATGTCGATTCATACTTCTGAGGTTCAACTTCTTGTACTTGATCCACGTTGCATTAATATCATCGGCATGGATCGTTCCAAAGGAAGTGGGTATACCCAAGTCCAAGAAGTTGCAAAACAGGTAGCAGAAATTGGTAAGAATTATGGCACTGTTACTATTGAACCAGCAAAAAAGGAACGCCTGCGCTACTCAGATGCATTCCAAATTGTATCTCAGGTTCGTATTGAAGAGGGTGATAACCAGTACATCGTCATTAAGATTTTCACCGACGAAATAAATCCAAAACAACCAGAGCGTATTCGTGGTTTGGGAACTAACGATAAGATGCCCACACCGCCGGTTACCCCGGAAAAAGTTCGGGCGACGGTACGATGGGCGAGTCCAAGCCTAGGTGCCGGATACGGCAGCAACAACTTTGACATTGCCAAGAATCAATTCGTGGATTTGTACCGTAATAAAAATGGCGAGGAAGAACACGGGCTGACGGGGATTGTTCGGGCGTTTGACCGCTGGAAAGCTCTAATTGCAGAGAAACAGCAAACATAGCCTGTCCCATTGCATTTGCCCGATAGGGTTGTTACAGTGATCGAACCAATAAGAGGTGATGATCATGGAACGACGTTCGACACACTCCCCCGTTCGCTATGGCTTGATGTTTGGGATGAATTATCCCGCTGCCTATTTACGGGGACATTTGGTTCGTGTCGAACGCATGACGAATGACCGCTACCACCTGTCAACCGATATCTACGATGCTCCTGAATATCTGACATCAACCCTGGAAAACTGTGATGCGGTATTGAGCGGGGTTGACACCGGTACTCAAGATACCCCGTCGCGCCAAGGTTTCATCCAAGAACAAATCGACAATATAGTGATTGTTAAAGTCACCGATACAACCGAGCATACCATTCTACACGACCGTTTGGGCAACATGTCGGGCGTTGAATTCAAGACGCTGCGTCAAGTCGAAGTTTTGGATATGAATTATGAGTGGTTTGTGCTTACCGAGCGTGGAACCACCCGTGTCACCCCTGCACTGATAGCTGGCGCCGTGTTCGCTGACACCAAACGTCGGTCGGATGCCAAGAACGCCCATCTCGTCTACACCGATAAATCGGTAAGCGAGATCAGTACCCTCCTGGGGAAGCGAGTTTTCGTGAACACCACCCCGATCACTCTGATCGCGGTGAACAATGTCCCGGAAAATTTGGCACATCACCTTGGTGGTCGGAAAGGTCTGATGCTGTTCTCAAAGGCGGGAACACATCTTTTGTAATTATGGCATAAGACAGGGGGAATTCTTATGCACTAAGAATTCCCCCTATGACTTCTCCGATCCCTTCAAGAAGTCCACCAACCACATCCAGCGCCGCGTCCGTTGCCACCGCCGTCATGGCGGTTTCGGTAACCTGGGGTGGGGTGCTAACAGCAACATTTGGGAGCGTTGAAAACTCCACAGATTTTTCTTTGTGTTTAGTTTCCTGCTCGCATGAGCAAAACACCGCGCCACAACATGATTTGGTCATTGGTAAAATCTCGATAATTGGTTCCGGCGGCAGGACTCGAACCTGCGACACTCTGATTACACTTAACCCGATATTACTATCGGAAGTGGACTATATCATCACCCTCAACATTACTTGTTAGGGTGCTGGGCGCTCGCGGGTGGTTTATTGGATTGGTTCCTCACCACCTAGTCTCTACACCTTCCAGGGTACCACGACCTTCCCCTGGCTTGGCTCGGGATTGCCCTATTACTAGGGTTTCCCCGAATTCACCCAGTTATTCGACCATCATTACTGATGGAAGCTGCATATCTACAGTCAGATGCTACTACCAACTGAGCTACGCCGGAACAACTAAACCTATTTAGCAACTTTAGCATCTGACTGCAATATCTTTTTTGATTTATCCAGTCGATGAATCATTTTCACGTTTCTTCAATTTCAATACGAAATCATCCACAAAGAAATATCGTAGCTGACCACGATCCAACACTTCGATATGACTACCATCTTGGCGTGCATATTCGAATACCAGTGATCCGGATGATGTGTAGGCACAATAGGGGAATTCTTCTGGATTATACATATGCGTATTTAGCATGGCTCCGTATAACCAAACATCGGTAAATATGTTGCAATGCAACATCCAATCACGAGGTCGTTATGCCTACAAACGTCGCATATGGCGTCTATATGTTTTCTTTTTATATCGCTCTCTCACTATTGACTTACATCGTGAGCGTGCTGTTCACTTGGCCGCTGTGGAAGTAAGCAACGACATCATGTGGTTTTGATCTGTCCGAATCATGTGATACGGACCCTTGAACCACACTTCTACACCGCGCTGCATCGCCTGGGGCAAATGCTGGTCAGTGAAGCCGCGTCGCCCTAAGAAGTAGCGATAGAAAAACGCCATCACCTGTGGGGAATGGCGGACATAGATTGAAAACGTACTGAGGTCGCCATTGCAGTCATGCAACATGGCTGCAAGGCGCCCCTCACTAAGTCCCTTCTCATCGAGAATGTCGATCCCATCCTGATACACCCAGTTCTCTGCGGAGAGGTGGAGATCGTAGGTAGAATCTGTGTGAGCATAAGGCACGCCGTTCTTAGGAAACACGTAATAGAGTGATCCACCATCACGAGCATATTGCTCTGCCATGTTCTGATCAGACGTGGCGAACCAACTTTGCAGACGCTTAGCTTCAATCCCCAACTCAGTCAGATACCGGTCAGCCAGAACTTCCAACCAAAGATTCTCTTCGTGTCGGTCGCGGTTCGGACGGGGAATTTCGTTGAGTTTGAATGGGACGGTGTAGCCAGCCAGACCGCGTACAAGCGGTGGTGTCCCCGCAGCAAGCAAAGCAATGTAATCACTGCAATCATGTTTAATTGCAGTGATTACATGTTCAGCAGTCAGGGAAATTTCTTCTACCAGCATGCTGGTATTTAGTGTTGCCTCGCGATACGACGGGCATGCGCCAGGAAGACTACCGGCACAAATTTCACTTGAAGATCGGGAAGAAGATCGGCAATAAGCTTCCGTGCCGTGGACTCGTCATTATTGCACTGCGGGCACGGTTCGGGGGTGCCGTAGAACCCGTCTGCAACGTAGTAAAACGCCAACCCCTTTTCCGGGTGAAATGCCCACCACCGATTGGTGATGCACATCCCATCTGCCGGGGTTATTGCGATATCCTCCCGAACGAAGAAAATGTTCCCTTCCATTTCTGCGCGACGGCAGTCATAGAAAGGAACTTCATCCAGGGGTGTCTTACACTCGGGACAATGATTATCGGACATCACGATCAGCCTTCCCACTCGGTGATCCCGAGGAAGTCGATGACCGAATCACCTTGGAAGAAATAATCATCGGAGGATTCATTTCGGATCACCAAAATGCGCCCGCTCTTGTACAACTTATCGTTCTCTTCACCCTCGGGAGGTTCAATGTCAGGAGCATACTTGTTATCCTGTGTACCAGCGAATAGCATGCCTTCCGAGGCGATACCATCAAAATTGCGGTTCTTGACGCGGTTGCCCTTGGAACCGGCACAGGTGCCCTTGCCCTTGGCTTCGTCCCAACAATGCTGATGCTTCAGCAGCCATTCGGGAACGATGGCGCGCTCGGGGATTCTTACAACTAAATCCCCAATAACATATCGCGGTGTTCCATTGTCATTTCGATTACTCACTGCGATAGCACCATCCGATAAAGTGTTAATTGTTAAACTATCCCGCGTAGGATGATTCGTCACGTTTTCAACTCGCACCACTACCACTTCAAGCATCATATAATCCTTTTGTGCCGAAATACTTAGACAGGTCGGGGTGAGCGGGTCTGAACTTACGCTCATCCAACAACACATTGATCGCTCATCCAACAACACATTGATCAGGTCAACGTGGTTGTATTCGTGATCATCAGTGATTCCTTACTTGAACAGAGCGTAAAGCACGCCGCCAACGATGATCACCGCCAGCACGGCAAAGGAGAACGGGGCAGCTTCCTCCATTTCCTTGTCCGTACCATAGAACTTGAACAAAACCAAGTTCTTCAACCGTTCTTCGTCGTCAGTCATGGGTTGCCTCCAAAAGGAATGGGGTTGGGTCGAGCAACGGCGTCTCTTCGATCTTTACCGGGACGCCAGGGTTCTCGATATGCTGTTCCACGCTGATGGGTTCCGTGATCCCGTGCTGATACAGTTCCAGATGAAGCATGGACATCGGACGCCCCTTGTCCTTCTTCAGGACCGTCTTGACGTGTCCGACCAATTGCCCAGCGACCAAACTCGCTCCGGGGACCAACGAGGGCAGTGGAACGATTTCCCCATAGCAGACGACCCCAGCGGCACCTTCTGCCATCACAGCCCAAGTATCGTGCCACCACGGGGTATGAACGCCTTCTCCGGTGAATTGGACAATGTTAACCACAACAGCATCCTCGACCGCATACACAGGTTCTCCATTCAATGCGTAGAGATCAACCCCTTCATGTACATGATGTCGGCGCACGGTACCGAACGCACCAACATGCGGCGGTAATGGGAGTTCGGTTTCGCACGCGAAATCCTTCCCCACAAACGACATCGAATCATTCGTGGTGGTGATGCGCTTATTTTGAAGAGGGAAACGCCACAATGACACTTTCTCGACGCGAGCGTTGCTCCATCCCGGACGGGTATTGAGGTGTGCGACCGGTTGGTTCGGGTCATTGGTCCAACCAATCACATAGGGTCCACACTCATCGTCATCCACGACGATCTTGTAGCTCTGTCCCTTATACCCAATACGCTCGGGCGGCAACGTCATAGGAAATCTCCGTCAAAGGCGACGAAGGATACACTGGACGCGGAATATTTTCAAGATTAGTTGTAGATCGACATTTCCCGGTCGCTGGCTTTGATGATATAACCGCGTAACTTGTCCATATAACCGAGATTGCGCAAACTTTTGAATGTGAGATTTTCGATTGAAAATTCACTACCGGTTTCCAGACCAGCTTTGCGTAGAGCATAAATGTCGTCCAGTAGGGCACGCACTTCACCCTTGGCCGGTTCAGATGCCATCAACGAATCAATGGCATCGATATATTGATTCGTCTTGGAAACTAACGACGTGTCATCAATACCCGGCTTCGACGGGGTAGGTTCTTTCTTCCACCGATCATGCTTGACGCTATAGATGCCAGCGGCATTCACCGGGTTCTTCACGTCTTCGACATAGAGTTCGACACTGAACCCATTGATCTCAATTTCGTGCAGCTTGTTCCACAAGGTCTTCTTGGTGTTAAAGAAGTTCTCAGCCAATCGCTCACAGTCGATCTTGCTCATATCGACCAGAAGGTGCAAGTCGATATCAGATAAGCTGCTGTAATTAAAAGCAGCATTTGAGCCACAGAAAATGATGTCAATGATCTCTAGGTTCGGAAGCTCTAGGAACTCATAGAACTCGTCCGCGATCTCCAAGAGCTTGTCGCGAACTTCCTGCTTTAGGTGTTTATTTTCCCAAAGAGTAGGATTAAGTTCCTCATGGAACTGGATGTATTGGAGGATTTCTTGGGAACCAACTAGCTCGCTGACTTTCATTTTGCACCCTAAAATGTTTAGGGTATTTATCAGTCAGCCGCGTTGATCGTCGCCACTAGTTCACCGTGCGAGGTCTGAAGATCGCATAGAAATACCAGCCAGGGTATCGACCGGACAGAACTGGCATATCAATGCCTAGGCGGGAAATAAAGTCGGCATCAATCGGTGTACCTTCAGGGACGCAGTAAGGAACACCGCCAACTGCAAACGTGTATTGGTTATTGTCCGCGATCTCGATATCTATTTCCTTACCGGTTTCTTCACATCTGGATACTTCATCGTCAAGGAAGGATAAGAACTCTTCATGGTCGATCCCAATCAGCATGGGCTTCTGAATTTCGGCACAAACGAAATGAGCAGATAGCACGTTCTCTCTCCTTGGCGCATGGAGCACGAATCATCAGAAGAGTCTAACCCAGGTTAGATATGAGAACAAGCCGAAAACAAAAAGGCTGGGAATAAATCCCAGCCTTTTTAAACTTTGGTGTTCGGGGAGGGATTCGAACCCTCGGTCTATCGATTACATACCACTTCGGCTTTTACCGCCCTTACGGTTTGTGGTCTGGACTATCCCTTCACCGTAGCATTCTGCCGTAGGTGCTGCCCGTCTAGTCTCTACACCTTCCGCTCTCGCGGCTTGGCTCGGGATTGGCATTTTACAGCGTTCCCCGAATTTGAGCAGTGATCGACTACAATTTCTTGTAGAAGCTCCCATTGAAAGTCGATTGCTTTACCACTAAGCTACCCGAACATTAGGAATTCTGTCGTTTCGTTGAAAAGGTTTTAACTTTCTTCGGCGATATTGTCAACCACATTTTCACGCCCAATAGCCCAATTATACATTTCTTTTTGTTCGGTCGTCATTTGGGTATACCCGCAGTCTGGATAGTTTGAATGAATCCAGCAGTGTTCAACCACTGACCGAAGAAGTTCAATACGGCTTGCCGTACTGCGAAGAATACTCTGATAACCCATCGGCAGATTAAGCTTGTCTGCCATGTCGTTCAGAACTTCAGGCGCATGTTCAAGCGTGTTCATGGTCTGACTGAGCGCGTTCAGCGATGAGGGCGGTAAGTTCTTTCTCAAGGCGTTCTGGTGTATAGCATGGACTGCCGTTCCCGATGGACGCAATACCACGCCATTGTGCCAATTCCGCCGCCATTTTGTCCAATTCATCGGCAGCAATTTTTAGATTGGCCACTTTGACCATGGTATACGGCACTGGCTGACCATAACAGCAGGCACCATCAACCGCTTTGCGCAATTTCGCCACCAGATCATGCGTCTTAGGTACATCAGTCATTGCCGTATTCCTGCATTCTGCAAGTAGGTATGGATGAAGGTTGAACGCGCATTAAATGATGTGAAATGGATTTCCCACGTCATGGCATCCCCACGCACATATGCGCGGCGAGACGTTCAACTACGGCAATAGATTCGGGGTCGCGATCATCAAAATCACTGTGCCCATCAACCAACTGCCAAACCAGCTTACGAGCATCGTCCAGGGAACGCAAAACGACACTCAATGCGCTTTCTGGATAACCACCATCCCACGAACTATTCAGGAAACGCGGGTCTTCCCTAACCGTGTCATTCTTGTCTACCGACAACCAATAGAGCGGCGTTTGGTCACAATCACGACCCTGGTACACAACGAACAATCGCACCCCATTTTCAAGCTCCACCAACGTTCCCACCGGAATGCCATGGGTTTTATCGGCGTTAAGTTGCTTGTAGGTGCGACCCTGCGGATCATCCGGATCAACCAGATCGGATATGATTTGTATTGGCATTAGAGTTCCCACCGCGTTACCGCAACCAACTCAGCATCCTGGCTGAGTAGATTATATTCTTCCTCTGGACTTAATTGTGGGCGTGCCATTGTCAGCCATTCTTTGATGTCGAGTAAAGCAAAAATGCGCAGCGCATTCTTGTCGCAATCGTAGGCGCGCATCAAATGCTGGGGGATCGGATGATACTCGTTCGATCCCCAGAACAGCCCGATGGGAATAGCGCGACGAATACCTTCCTCGCCCTTCCAATTCACGTATCGGAACCGAATCTCTTGCTCGGGGCGAAGAATGGTGGGCGTGCTGATGGTGCAGCCCATGGGCAAAGCATCCATCTGTTCCTGAGTCGGCTGAACCAACACAGGGTCTTTGCACCCAAGGGTCCAGCAAATACCAACCCCATCATAGGGGCGAAGATAAACGCGCCCGCAGCTTGGACAGCGCAGGAAATTTTCAAGAGTATCAGATGATGGCATGCCGAGACACCGAGTCGAAACAGTTGAATAAATAGTTCCAGATACACCAACAAGTCTGGAACCGGGCAAATGGACAAATCAGAAGCAGGTAAACTAGGGTACGAAAACAGCAAACTGATTCATGCAGAACGGAACGCTTCGTTTAAGAAAGCTTATGAAGATTCGCCAAAGCGATGTCCAAACTGTAACGCAACCATACCATATGCTAAACGAGACAACAAATTTTGTTGTATGGCTTGCGCGGCAACATTCAACAACCGGCAACGAGGCACAAATGCACCAACAGCAATACCAACACCACGCAACCCTGGCGAACCATGCGTGGTGTGTGGAAAGCCAATCAAATCGGGCGGAAAATACTGCTCGCTTGCCTGCCACGTCGAAGATCGAAAACGCAAGAAAAACGAGGAAATTGTTGCGGGAATTGCAAAAAACGCGCGCCAAGTGAAGCGTTATCTCATCGAACAACACGGCGAACGATGCATGTCACCAACTTGTGCGTGGGATTTCGAAAAGATGCCTGTCAATGTAGAAATCGAACACATCGACGGAGACGCTTCAAACAATACCCTCGATAACGTGATATTGCTATGTCCTAACTGCCACAGTCTTACCCCGACATACAAGGGCAAAAACAAGGGGAATGGGCGATATAGGCGTCGGCAGCGGTATGCGGAAGGAAAGAGTTATTGAATGGTGCTGCGGGAGGGACTTGAACCCCCAAATGCCGCTTTACAAGAGCGGTCCTGTACCATTGAGGCACCGCAGCATTACCATTCAATCGGTCAAAATCGCTTCCCTGTATTTAGTATCGACCTCGATCCACTCTGGAATCTTTTCTAACCAATCACCGGAGGGCGGGTCAACTTTAAAATGGCGAAACTGCTGCATTAGCATTCGTGCAGCCAAGATCATCATGGCATGGTCATTACCGAGTGACCGCAGCATGAAACGCAGATAGTTCCCAAAATACACCGGATAGTCCGATGCCCCGACGATGAAGTCGTGTATCTCTTCGCAACAACGGCGAATCAAATAGAACTTTTGGATTGGGGTAAGGTCCGTGCGCGGCGGTTCCATGCCCGACAACACGGTGAACGGCGACGGGATGGTGATGTCCACCTCGCAGCGGTCAAGCGCCGCCTGAAACGCTTCAATGGGCATTATCGACATGGGTCACTCCCGGACAGCAATTCCGCCGACGCTGACCACCTGGGTGCCCTTGGGCATGTAGATCGACTTGATTCGGTATTCCATGCCAGGAACCACGTACTCAATTTCCACCAAATCTCCCGCAGCCACCATGATGTTCAGGGTGGAAATGATTTCATCACTTACCGGTGTGACACCACCCTTCCGTTCATCCTCACACAAACGCACGGTCACACGGGTGACAAGTTCAATGCCTTTGATAGCACCAAGCGATTCAACCGTTTCCAAGATAATGCGGCGAATGTCAGTCATTGGGTGTCCTTTGTTAAACTGTGTCCCGCCAGCAACGAACCACTAGCGGGACACATACCATCCCATTTGGGGGTAATGATGAGATAGTGGTTCGATATATACGATAGACAAAAATGATCGTCAAGTATCAACGCCATCCATAAATGAAGTCTCGTTTGCTCATCACCAAAAGTTCAGATGCGCCCAGACTTTGCAGAAATTTCCCACACTCACCTTTGGTAACCCCATAATCTTCACTATGACCTTTATCTTCGAATAACACAACTGGCTTGCATCTTTTAAGAGTTTCTTCTGCTCCTTTGAGGGTGTGATATTCCATTCCTTCAACGTCAAGTTTAATAAATCCTACGTCGTCAAGCCCCAGGCTGTCGATGGTGATCATTGGGGTGTCACCATTACCCAGCACGGTACCACATCCGGAATTATCATAATGCTTGCCGATTCCTACCGAGACGGAATCCATTCGATCACCAAGAGCTTGGCGGCGGCAATCCACATGAGGAATATGCTCAGTGTTGCGTACCAGACACTCATGGATGTCTTGACGCGGCTCGAATGCAATGATCTTCGCGAAATCGGTAAGGTAACGGGTCCAACTACCGTAATGGGCACCACCATCTATAGCAGTCCCCCATATCCGGACATATTTCAATGCGGCTTTGAGGTTACCAGTTTCAAATTGATCGCCGGAACGATCAAATAATCCACCAAAAAAGTTGTCATCATCAAGAACAAACATTGATCCACGCTTAATCATATCACTCTCCATTTTAACGTCTATAAGCCCATGATGTGGTCAAACTACGTCTGCACCGATCAGACACAAATGGCATTTCAGCTACCCCATTTCGGGTGGGAATAACGGGTGATAATATAGTGGACCAAAAATTCACGGTGAAAAATTGATGCATTACCGCATTCTTGTGATAATCCAGTGGATTATGCACTAAAAATTGCCCAGTTTTCCCCAAGTATATAGCTTCGGAAACCGATCCAGAACTCATAGTGATGAATTTGCTTACTAATGGTGATACCATCAACGTGTAAGCATTCGCATCAACAATCTGCACTTCATTTTCACGCATCCAAGACCCAAGGGGGCATTGGTCATTCGCATGTGGATGAGGTTTGAAAACCACTTTTTGGGTTTTGATGAGCTTTATTAATGGTTCCGCAAAATCATTGAAATTTACCAATCGGTTTTGCACGATAAGTGCTTTATCACAAAACGTTTGACCCATTACAACAACCACGGGTTCGTCAAAATATGGCAGCGCATTTTGGGCTAGGTGTGCCTGAAAAATATTGGTTTGGAAATCCACTACATCTGTCGTCACCGAAAATTGATGAATACTATCCTCGATATCCGGGTTATTACTCTCAAACGAGAACATAAGGTCTTCGAAATATCGGATGGGATGTAGTTGAATATTAATATATGGTACCTCAATATGATCAAGCATCCGCTTGATTGTTGGTGATAATTCAAACCCGATTACCAAATCATTTTCTACAAATGGTAGTAGGATATCTCCATTAAGCGGTCGATCAAACGACGACACCCAGTTTTCGAAACATGGTATTAAACCAATTTGATTATATATTTCTTCGAATTTATTTTGATCTGGAATAAACACGGTTTGCGGTAAATTTGATGCAGCGTTGATTTGCCACCGCAACAAATGCGATAACCACCTTACATTGAAACCGCTACTATTGACAGTTTCACCCGGATTGGTTCGAAGAAAATCGCCCAAAAAAGTAATTCTCTTAATCATGGGTGCCCAACTTGAGAAAGCGGTCTACATAGTTTCCAGATACCCAATTACTTGCTACATCAAAATCATACCACCCATTTTTGTCGGGCGGTAAGCAGTTCTCGTAGAACTTTGAATTTTTGAAATATTTGCTCCATATCATAAATGTAGGGACTTTGAAAACGACGCCCATCATGGTATTACCACCATGCCAGCCAAAAATTCCCTTTGAATTTTTCATCAAAGCAAATAATTGGTTAACCGTAGTCTGTCCGAGTTTGTTGACGAGAATGCCTTTGTTTGCATCCAGAGCAAGTATTTTCTGGTTAACGCCTGTGTCCCAATCCCAATCTTTCCCGGTAAGGACAATTTTAAAGCCAGTCCGTTCATGTATTTTGGTCAGATGGTCATAGATGGCGTGATGGTTCATTTCCGCGACCCATCGACTAAACATTCCATCACCTGAGAAAAATCCAACCACATAATTCCCCAATTCGGAACGATATTGGAGGGCGGCAACGTCTTCCTCGGGCGCTGGGTTGATAGGGAAATACCAGTTAGTCTCGAATGCATCAAGCCCGCACTCTCGTTCAAGATCGAAACCGTTTCGAACCACTCCATTTAGACAAAAAAGGTAATCAAATTTACGACCATTATGCTCATAATCAGGAATGAGCCAATCAGTCCCAAACCAACTATTAGTACCAATCGCAGATTTGGTAAAAAAACCACCGCCATATTTCACAAAAGGAATGCGCTCCATGAATTCCTGACTGCGATTGCTTTTCTTCGGGTCTACTTCGCAGGTGTAAATTGTTGGGATTTCGCCACCAAGTCGTTTTTCTATGAACGACTGCATTTTGATCATCACCCAATAGATGTCACCAATACCGGCAGGTACCAAAATATCAACCATGACCAACCTCACTATGCATAATGCTTTGTCCAATCATCCCGGAACGCGAACCCCCATTTTTGTTTCGGTTGTAGACGTGTGTTCTTTCGCGCATAGAGGTGGAGATGCTTTACCTCGCCAATACCAGCACATTCAACGAAGTTTGCCGGGGCACTATCAATCATATGGATTTCAGTTGCCTCACAAAACACCGCATACCAGTCCAGTACCGTAAAACCCGGAATGGCTTCGACCTTGACAACGGGTAGATCAGTTACCAAACGAATAGGTTCTGCCATTACGCTTTTGTAATCGTTATCATATTGATGAACCACTACATACCGCGACCCACCCGCTATTTGTCGAGCATGGTCAAGCAAAGTATTTTCTTTGTCTGGGAAACGCTTCCACCGGAAACCCCGATGTTTCTCTTCAATCGGTACTTCCGCCATCAGGTACTTGAGTTCGTCTACGAACAGCGTCTCGCGAACTTGCTGCGGCCACCTCTTAAGACCTTCCACGGTACGTTGTCGTTCCCACCCATTTGCCCGTCCATGCCACATAGTATCAACCACATCAAATCCACGCCTTACGAGTACATCATAAGCTTGGTGATAGTAATGTTGTGCCAGATCAGTACATCCATCTAATAGGATTGGTTCGATATCGGGGAAGTGCCGGAAGACTTCAATTACATGAGGACATACCGGCCAAGCCGTTACCCCGTGAAAATTGGCAATACCTTGCAAGGCAATGATGTCGCCATAGTCTTTAGGCTGAATTAATCCTTTTGGCATTAGTCCACTCGCGCTACAAATTGAACTTCTTTCGCTTCATTTCGCGTAATGAGCAGGTTTACCAAATCATCCCATGACCCATTCCAGTCTCCGCGTTCACGAGCAACCTCTTCGATTTCATCGAATTTCTTCCATTGACGATCACCAAACATTTCCGCGTCGGTCGCGCCAACCATCAATACCGTATATCCACAATGAGTCAGGATTTTCTCAATGGACGCTGCGGAAAAATAATGTAGATGGTGTGGGTATCCATACCAGTGCGAGCGAATAGTGCGATGTTTCGCTAGGTAGAATTGGCTATTTGGAACGCGCCCGAATATCAATCCACCGGGATTGATATGATCCTTCATATTTTTGAGAATTTCTACTGGATCAGTCACATGCTCAAGGAAATGTTGCATCAAGATCATATCCTGACTGCCATACTCCGCAAGGAACTCATATACACTTCGACCATGGATGTGTTGATTACCCTTCCGGGTGCGTCCATCGCTGATAGCTTTTGTGTTGAGATCGGTACCGGAAGCATCCAGTCCTAAAGATCGAAGCTTGGCGACAAGCCCACCAAAACCGCACCCAACCTCATGGATCGTGATATCGCGGCGACCGAAGTGGTGTTCAATCCATTGTTCAATTGCTGGAACCACCCCAACCCATCGTTCATCTGCATAATTGTTATCGGCATTATACCAGAATGGGCGACCCCCAGTATTCGGGTAAACCTGATCGTAATATACTGATAATTCATCAAATGATGGATAAAAATCAAACGTAAAATGGTCATTATCGGAACGAAGTAATTTTGTTTTGTACTTACCAAACGTTTCTTCGATTTGCACACCATTTTCGATATAGGGGTTCAACTCCCCAACAATATTTTGCAAAGCCATGCTGCCCCCTGGTTTGATTCCAGGGTATTTAGCGGAAAGAAGAAGGGGCGAGAGTTCTCCCGCCCCGTTGGTTTATGCTCGTGGAGAAGCATCCCGTACCAAATATATGGTACGCCCATTATAATCTTTCGGTGACTGACTACCCATCGTCCCCCGCATAACCAAATAATCATACGGTGCAAGATTTTCAGTTTCCGGATCAACGCTTTCACGAATCTCCACATACCCACCTGACAAGAACGAGAACATTGCCATGCCATTATCCGGATTGATGCTCTTGGTACCCAATGCTGCGTGATCTAGTGCTAGAATAACCGACATTGGCACCATGATTTGATCTACCTTAGCCACGATCAATACACGAGCAGCTTCATTGATCGCTTTATCCACTGCGTACTGTAGGGTGGCATTGATGCTTTCGCCATCTTCTGCTACTTCAGCGATCTTGGTATCAGCAGCGCGGAACAAAGTTTCGATGGGATTGGTGATCTTACCACCAAATTTCGGTTTGTAATTGATCGACGCTTTCAGTTTGGTGATCGCGTTGGCAAGTTCTTCATTTTCCGCCGTTGACTCATCGGCAACAAGGTTGCGTAGGTTCTTCATTTCGAGAACTTCTGCACGATTAAACTCACAAAGGGTTGGACTATCATCTGTTGGCGAGAGCGCATCTAGGTCGATGTCTTCGCTAACACCAGCAAGCTTCTTCATGGCCTTGAGTTCAATCAACGTTTCGAACTTGGATTTGTATTCCTCAAGAGCTTCAACAATGTCTTCAGGAGACTTGTCTTCCAAATCGATGGCAAAAATCTTGCGCTCCGGTGCCTTGCGAATACGCTCAAGCACTGTGGTTTCGTAACCAGTGTCACGGATTTGGACCGACACCTTGGAAAGGTTGGGAGAGTTTTCGCGCTGAACTAACTTCACTTTGTCTGACAATTCAGGAATGGAAGTAAAATCACCATTGACGAAATTGTAGTATTTGGTGGCGGTGAGAAGCACATTCTCTGGGTCGATGGACGACTTTAGAGCAAGTTCAAGACAGGAAAAACGAATCGAAAACGGGTTATCCGTCATAATTACCTCCGGTGATGTGTGTGGAATTACTCCCTGTGTGTGGAGGTATTTATAACCGCATAAAAGTCATATTGATCGGAAGAATTCCACCGCCTTCCGGTACGGTACCACCGAATATGACGACTCTGTATATCCGCCCAATTCCACTGCAATCGGCTGCATCTTCTGCAAATTTGTTAATAATCGAAAGCAAGCAGTAGCAGTATTCCCATTGAGGTGGGAGGGGGAACATGTAAAACCTACCAGATAACGAGCATTTCTGACATAACGAAGAATAAATTCGTCCCAATCATTGACCTTGCCGCTAAAGTAATACCGTACCCACCCATGTAGAATGGCTGCTTCCATCACTTTTTGCTCATCACTTACAGTTTTGTGCCCATTAACGGCAGTCCAGCCAACAATCCCATCGTTGATCCACTGTGCTAGAGTGTCTGGATCATTAACTTCCATCCAATGTACCACGGTATCACTGTGCCCAGCGAAATCACACGGTATGACTTCACCAGCCGGTGTGATCATGCTCGCGCTATTTTGGATCACGAAACCATCAACTGTATACTCGAATAGCTCGATCATCTTCATGCCAGTATTTAGGCAACCCTCTCTCTGGATAAATATTCAGAACAGCACGAGGGCGGGAATATGGCATTTGGGTCAAAAATAGACATTACCGGCATTGACAAAGACTTTCCGAAGGCCAAGCAGGCAAATTCAACACAGGGTTTTCGGGACAACTTTGCCTCTATCGCAGATAATCTAGGACAGGCGGCAGATGAAATTAGTCGCATCCAGAACAAGTTCATCAAGGTAGAGGGTGATGTTGTTGGCGTTTCCTCATACATTGCTGAAGGCAGCGACCCCCTCAAAATCAAGTTGTGCCTGACAGAAACCGGTGTTGTTGCCGGTACATACGATGCAGCTAAAATCACAGTGGATATAAAAGGACGTATTGTTTCAGTCGAAGATGGCTCAAACACCTACGTCAACCAAACCGGCGATACCATGACAGGTGATCTGGTCATGAAGAACGCCAACATTCATGTTGATGACGGTTTCACGGTTGCTGGTCGTGATTTAACCAAGGATGGACTGCTGCTAGACCGCATAAATACCAAAAGTGGTATTCTGGTGCGGCAAGCAGATGGCGTATTCACTGGGCGTCATCTTGAAGCCATTGATGGCTTGCGCGTCCTAAATCATGACGGTGTACAGGGTCCGCCGACCGTGGGTATTAAGGGCTTCAATCTGGTGGTGCGGGGCGATGTCAAAGGCTCGGTGAAGGTTAAAAACCTTGAGGACATAGTTCTGAACCTCCGTCTTGACACCAATGAAGTGCTTTCCACGACCGGTGGGAAGATGATGGGAACCCTTGATCTCAATGGTAATTACCTGAAGGGCGTCAAGGAACCCATCTATGGTACTCATATTGGCGACCGCGATTACAATGATACTCGATATTTGCGTTCCACCTTGGGCAACGCCGCAGGCTTCGTGGTTCAACGTCGTCCCGGTACCGAGACTGCCCCGCGTGAAATTAAGGGTGTCAGTGGTATTACGGTACGCCATGGAGACGGTTTCGATGGGAACCCAGAGATCGGTGCCTCCGATTTCAAACTAACCTTCCAGGGCGACGTGCGCGGTTCTGGCGTGGTCAAGGGTTTGTCGAACGCAATCATTCAGACCCAGCTTCCGAACCACTACACCAAGTCAGAGGCGGACGACCGTTTCATTACCAAAACGGGTGATGCAATCAAAGGCGATCTGTACATCCGTGGCAGTATCGTATTCCCAGATGGTGGAGTGATTGATGGGCGCGACCTGAAGCAAGACGGTGCCGTAGTTGATAAGGTTACGGGTGTCCTCGGTGGGGTGATGATCAAGGTGGGTGATAATCTGGTTGGTCGTACCCTGGTTGGTCAACCAGATCAAATCGACATAGTAAATGGAGACGGTGCCCTTGGTAATCCGGTCATTTCTCTGGCGTCCAATCTACGTGTTGGTGGGCGGCGCGGTTTGAAAGTTCCATGTGGCCGAACCTATGACCGAGGCGAGCATGAAACCGGGCTGATTCGCTACAACGAAGAGACGACCAGCTTTGAAGTCTGCGAGGTAACCGGCTGGAACGAAGTAATGACCGTCTCACATGGTGAACTTCCGTGTGATGCAAAAACGGTTTGGTTGATGAATCGCTCGCGGACCATGACCCTTTTCTTGGACAAACCTATCGAACTGTCGGTGGATGGGTGCGTGGCGGGTCACACCTATGTCCTCTTCATCCATCAAGACGATGTTGGTGGTCACGACATCAAATTTGCAGACATGATTAAGTTCCCCGGCGGGAAACCACGTCTGACTACTGTACCGAACGCAACCGACGTTATCGAGTTTCATTGCGACGGTAAATACCTTTACGGCTTTATCCGGCACAACTTCTGTTAAGTGGTGAATACATGACTGGTGTCATAAAAGACAAAAACCAAATCCTTGTTACGAACATCCCTCATTTCACCGGGAGTGATAACGTTCGTTTCAAGATCACCACCGACGACACCAAGGATTACCTTGTTGCTGCCGATACGTATGCCCGGCTGAATATCGCCCCCACGACAGGTTCGCTTAAGCTCTCGGTGGCTGGTACAGATAAAGTAATCGTTACACAGACCCGGATTGATGGACAACTTCCGTCCGGGGGCGATCTCAACCTTGATATCAATGGGAATACCCATTTGAATATCACCGAGACGCGCACAATTTTTCGCAAGTATGGCACTTCACCTGGGAACTCGCGGTTCCACGTAATCGTGGACAATCGTGATCGTCTGATCGTGACCGACGACGATTATTCGGTCGGAATCAATGGAAATACCTACCAATATGTCAATCAAACCAAGACGGAATTTACCCAGCACGGTACGTCGGCAGGAAATCCCCGATTCCGTGTAGTTGTAAATGCCGTTGAACGACTAAAAATCACCGATGATATTTTCAAACTGGACGACTTCTATTCAGATACCAATGCCCGTTTCATCATGGATCGAAAGGGAAGCTTAAAGCTACCTTCCAGTACGACAGTAGATCGCCCAGGTGTAGCGGTACCCGGTGATTTTCGTTTCAATACTGATTATGACTGCCCTGAATATTTCAATGCCAAAAAAGGGTGGGTGCCATTAACCGGGGCAAATACTCATACGGAATTGTTCGACCACACCAACTTCCTAACCGTAGTAACTGGTACGGCAGGGGCAGGACAAATACAGATCGATTCTACCATGATGTCTATGGGTATTGAGCCAGGGATGAAATTGCTTCGTGTCTTCCATGACCTCGATAACCGCTACAACATTGTTCAGGTATTCGACAACCAGGGGAAGATGGTCATTCCCGACGAAGTGTATTTGTATTCTACCACAGTCGCATTGATTGATGTGTCGTCTTTCTTGTTTTCTGGGATACTGCCAAATAACGGGCCAAGTCTTCCGGACAACAGCACGAATAAATGGTGTGTAAAAATTAGCCGATAAATACGTGGATGGTGAATAATGTCCTATTTGATTAACAAATACAACGGTGAAGCCGTAGTTACCCTCGAAGATGGTGTTGTTGATTCCACCCACACTTCATTGAAACTACTTGGGCGTAATTTCGTCAACTATGGTGAAATTTGGGCAGAAAACCTTGTTCACTTACTTGAAAATTTTGCCAATCCGACCGCACCTGAAGGCAATCCGTTAACTGGGCAAATCTGGTTCAATACAACTGATTTCAAGTTGTATGTGTACGACGGAACGCATTGGGTTATTGCTACCGGCGTACAAGTTGGGAATACCCTACCCAATGGTCTTATTGAAGGGCAATTATTTTGGGATACTGACCGGCGTAAGCTTTATGCGTGGACATTTCAACCTACACCACATTGGGAACTTGTTGGACCCCCAGATGCCCAAACAAATGACGTTTTTTTTGACCACAGCAACATCGTTACCGTAGTATTGAACAATCCGGTTGGTGGGCAAATTCTATTGGATGCCACTATGCTGGCAATGGGTATTACGGCTGGGTCGCGCTTAATTCCAATTGATCATGGATTGAATAAGCGCGTTGTCATGGCATTAGTTTACGACAATCAGGGACGCATGGTAATTCCTGATGAAATATATTTGTATAATACCAATCGACTATATCTCGACGTGTCATCTTTCCTCGTTAATGGCACATTGCCTTTAACGGGACCGGGACATGTTGATAATCCAACTAATATGTGGTGCATAAAGGTGACCCGATGAAATTTGGTAGACTGGAACCATCAACCGTAGAAGTGAATGGACATGGCTTTATTGCGATGCCATCCGGGTCTACCGATGACCGTGAAAGCACTGTAGTTGGTGATCGTAGCCCCACTTCTGGGCAAATCCGCTATAACACCGACATCAACGTTGGTGGTGGTTCAACTGGCGCTCTTGAAGTGTATCAGGATGGAGAATGGACCCCGCTGGTATCGTTGCTCGATCTGGTCACTAATAGCAGTGATCTGGAATTTGTGGACCCAAACGCCAACATGACCGTGGAAATGTTGGCCGGGATGATCTCCGACTTCTTCAAGATGTCGGTGGGGTCGTTCGATATTTGGCACAACACCAGCCATACCGGAACCGGTGGAAGTTTCTTCCCACCATCGGTAGAAGACTACATGCCAGACGACTCGAACAGTGCAATGCCTCTGTACATCGTCAATGGTAGTGCGGCTAATGAGGGTTTCACGTACTCCGGTACGAGTACCGGCGGGATTACTCTCAATCCATTCGTCAATGAAAACCTAAACTACATGCGTGCATACGCGGTACCGATTCTCGGTGATGGGTTGATTGACACTGTTACGGTAACTGCTGGCGGTCATGGATACACCGAACCGACTGCCCGCATTACCGATCCAACTGGATATGGCGCGGAAATGGCGCTTGATGTCACCAATGGTGTGATCACGGGAGCGCGAATGATTACGCGCGGGCGCGATTATACCAACCCAACCGTCGTCATCGAAGATACTTCAGGAACCGGCGGGGCGATCTCTGTCACGCTGGGTAACGGTAAAATACTTGCTGTGCGCGTGATCGATTCCGGCGCCGGATATGCCTCCAATCTCGGTCCAATTACCATTCACGGTACCCATACAACCCCAGCAGTATTTCAGCCTATCGTAGATAATGGCGCCATCAAAGCATTCTCGGTTGTCGATAAAGGTGCCGGGTATACTACCGATGCCTATATAACGCTTCCGAAAAACGGATCGTATGTTCGTCTCGAAACCTATTTCTATGCGTCAGTTCACGGCACCAGTTTCTCGCTGGATTTTCAGTTTGATATATTCAAAGCCTGTGGTGTCCCTGCATCCAAGGTCAAAGACTATAAAATCAACATCTTCACGGGTTTGACCAAAATTTTCGACTGGTATTACACCGCGTCAGGCAACTCGGGATATGCGGGCGTTCCTCTTCGCTATACCGTTAATATGACCCCTGCATGGACCAGTGTTAACGATACCAACTATGGCATCTTCAACGTCCACATCGGATTATACGGTGCTGCTGGATACTATGCAAATGCGGTTGGTATTTCGTGGGTTGGGCAGCTAACCAAGTATAGGAATTTCTGATGCGCACGGGAAAGATTGATTTCACAACTGATGTGTCTGTTACTGCGAAAAACTACTACCAGTTTCCACGTGGGAGAACTTCTGAACAACCGGCAAATGCAGGGGGTGGTGAAGTTCGCTTCAACAATAATAGTAGTCGCTATGAAGCCTACATTAATGGTCATTGGGTCAACTTGATCACAACTAAAGACTTAACCCCAGAAGGGTATACGCCCGACACGACAGATACTTCGAGTAATCTGACCCGTGGGGTTATTTCGGAAATTCTCAAACGCCTGAATGAAACACGAACCGGAAGTGTGGTACTTGGGGTTGGTAAATATCCTACGATTGGGTACAGTTATGGGGTAGGACAACCAACTATTCAACCATCATGGATTACCGTAGAAAACCCGTCATCTGACAATATTACCATCGGACTATACGACGCGGAATCAAACTTCATCGTGGGAAATATTCCCAACGCTGGGTCGAATTCGGTACAAAATGGTTGGTTTGAAGCGCGTTTCATAATCGATATTGCGGCGTTGGTTGGTTTTGATCAGTCAAATCGTGGAAACTACAAATACGATGCATTCAGTTGTTTGTTCGAAATCATGGATGGCATGAACAGCGGTAACAAATATTGGCACAACTCAACTACGATGCTGCCAATAACAACCGACACTGCCTCCCAGGATTACGGAAAGTTCCGTCTTACTATGCGACTACAAAGTTTCTTCAACAGCAATGACTACACCCAAATTGGCGTTCGCTGGATGGTAATGCTTTATAAATTCCGCAATTTCGATCAATTCTAAAGGTGGGTATATGCGCGTAGGTAAGTCCATACAAAAGGGTAACATAGCCCAGACCGATACCAGCCACTTAGGTATTCCCGAGGGAACAACAGTTCAACGCCCGCTACCGGCGGATTCGATCAACGGAATGGTGCGCTATTCGAATAATCGGATCGAAGCATACATACGAGACACGTGGACCAACTTGGTCACCGACCGTGACCTTGTAACCGGTACAACTACAAACACTGGTACGAGCAGTAACCCGACGATTGAAGCAATGTCACAAGTATTGAACAAGATACAACGAAATGTGACTGGTGCAATCGAGTTGCAATACATCAACAATGATACCCCTGGGGTTCAAACGATTAATGGATCAACCGTCCTGGGATTTGACGTAATACGTGGTAAATTGACTGATACATTACCTGCGTTCGGTGGCAATTCATACGTCGCAAATGGTAAAGTAAACACCGGTCAGCAAACATACAGTAGTGGTTACGGTTCCACTGCCCCCGTAGTGTTTGAAGCAATTATTGACCCATTCCTATTCTCAGGACTGGATGGAACTGAGCGCGCCAACTACGCATTCAAAGGATTTTCAGTTCTCTACAAGTATGATTTCTACATACCATACAACAACTATGGTATTCCAGCAGGCTTTACGACGTTCAGCCCCTATTGGGCTGACGGTGAGGAAGGAACCGCAAAGTACGGTAAATTCGTCCTTAAGGCGGTGCTGCATTCAGACAGTTCAACTGCAACCGTGGGCATTCGATGGTTCTGTAACCTGTTCAAGATCAAAGGTTTTCAGACAGGCAACAACGTTTATATACCGCCTGCGGCGGTCCCTGATTCGACCGTACCAAGCAATATCACGATCAACCTTGATAGCAACACATACAATTTCAGTTTGAAAAACTACATTCTAACAAAATACCCTTTGTGGAATGAAGCAACGCAACCGCTGAATATTACGGTACGTGTTGGGCGGTCGGTATTGATCAGTAGCATGGACGAAAGCGTACCGGCTTTCATGCTTGGTAATTTCACGAATACCGCTACCACGGTTAAACTCATTAACAAAGGCTATATTGTTGGAGCCGGTGGGGCGGGTGGTGATGGTGGTGATATCACTACCGATGATATCCCGCGCACACCGCAAATTGGTGCCCCTGGTAAGACCGGTGGTGTATCCATGATGCTATCGTATCCAATTTCCATCTGCAACATCGAAGGTCATATTTTTGGAACCGGCGGTGGTGGTGGTGGTGCGCCATCCAATATCATTTGGGATGACGTAAACCTCATGAAAATTTACGTCGGTGGTAGTGGCGGCGGCGGTGGTGCTGGCGGATCAGATTTCAATGCTGGTATTGGTGGCACGGTGAGTTCCAAATTCAGCAAAACTGAAAATCGTCTGGTGGAACGCACTAACGAACGCCATGGTAATAATGGTCAATCGGGGAATATCGTTACGGGTGGTGCTGGTGGTACCGCAAGGGCACTTGGGCGAGCAGGCGGCTATGGAGGTGACACCAATGTTTCCGGTGGTGCATCCCAACCGCTACCGGCGGAACCGGCACGTGGCTATGTGGTCATGTATGACCAGCCAACCTTGGGGTCTACTATCCGGGTCGGGGGAACACCCTTTACATTCGGTTCGCAAATTGCCATTGGCACATCAATTGCGGACACATTGGAAAATTTACGCATGACCCTACACGCGAATATTAACACTGCATCCTATACGGTACAAAATGCCCCAACTATTATGTATACAAAAAATGGAAATCAAGAAAGCACGCAAGGGTTATTCATCGAGCATAAAACCGTGAGTGATATCGGAAATACATTTATTGTTGAACCGGGCACGGGAAGCGGCTGTCGTTTTCTTTACGAATCTTATCTCGTACTGTTCCCGGCAACAATAACAAATGGTCAAACCATCACCGTGAATAATGTCACCTATACGTTTGTCGAATCGGTACCTGGGGTCAACGAAGTACATATCGACACTCATGACATACTGACGACAATCAGTAATCTTGTTCAAGAATTGAACGGATCAAACAACCCGCTTAACAGTTTTGGGTTCTATAAAACGTATACTGTCTCTGGTAATCGCGGAATGTGGCTAGAATATCGCGTCATTGATCTTCCTGATATTACACAAGACTTTTCAATATCAGGCGGTAATGGACTAAGTGTATCTGTTCAAAAATTGCAGCCAACGTTATTCGGTGGTAACAATGTAGTCAATGGTGCCATTGGTGGAGCGCCAGGGGCGGCAATATCAGGACTGAATAAGATCACATGGATTGATTCGACCGGTGTTGTGACGACGAACAAAGGTGACATCCAAGGTATACAACAGTAAAGGCAATTATGAAGTATTCACTTCCTTACGCACCGGGGTTATATGATATAATTACGGAGCTTCCCGACGACACTCGTCTAAAAATAGACGATATCTATTTCAGCGATCCTTCAAAATCGATCAGCAACCGCGACATCAAATTCTCCCCCGAATACTGGGATGAGATAAAGCGGATCAAAGATGATTTTGGTATCAAATTGAATTATGTTGTCAATTCCGCTGTTTATGATAACGACATCTACAGTGCTTCGGGCGTGGATCATATGTTGCGCCTGTTCTATTCAGTCTGGCGCGAAGGATGTGAAGTCATCACGTTTAACAACACCGTTCTGTTGCGCGACGAGACGTTCTTTGGCAACCTCCCGCCGATGGTTGTGAAAACCAGCACCAACAACAAGATAGGCACGCTTGAAAGCGTCAAGTTCTGCTTCGAGAACATTGGTCTGCGGCATTTTATCCTCGACAGGGCGATCAACCGCAACCTCGAAGAACTTCAGCGTGTCCATGAGTGGACCAAGGAACGCAACATCACCCTGACGGTGATGGCAAATGAAGGTTGCTTACCGTCCTGTGTGTGGAAACAGCACTGCGACAATTTGATCAGCCAGTATCCGAAACAACAGCCAGCCGAAGTACAGGAACTTCAGATGTGGCACAAGAACCACCTCTGTACGATGCACTACCAACGTAACCCGGCTGACACCCTCAAAAGCCCCTTTATCACGCCTGCTGGGCTGAAATTGTTTGAGCCATATGCCGACAGCGTAAAGATTGTCGGACGTATGATCGACAAGAAACGCCTGAAAACACTGGTAACCGCGTACATGTATGGAAACTCTTCGTTCAGCTTGTACGATTTTTTCGCCACCACCCATCACGTGGGCTACCGGACGATTTACTTCAGCGATCTTGAAACCCTTGGGTATTCCGAGAAGGTTTCAACATGTCGAAATCAGTGCGTCACTTGCAATTTTTGTGATAAGGTCTTCGAAACCATTCTGAAGGAGAAAGGGAATGGTTGAATTCACCTCCAACCCGAAATACAACCCTGACAGTTTCTATTGGGTGGTATACGACCCAACCGAGAGAAACCGGATAACCATGCTCTTTGGGTTTCTACTTCCGATTGAGAACATTAATTTTCCAGACCCTCGGCTGAAGGTGAAACTGCTCGGACGCATTCACAAAGATTTGTACAAGTCACTGAAGGTGGTTTGCTCGAATTGGTCAATGTTCGCGTTCCTTGATGAAGGGAACAACGCAATTCGATATGAGGGGATATCACTGATTCCCGAGGATGGTACGTTTTATGATGAAGCCAGCGAAAGCTACTACAGCCACACAAACGTTCTCAAATTCAAAGTTGCGGTGGTTGACGATCAAAAGAAATTGGTTTCCGATGTCAGTGAATTGTCAGTAAAAAATATGCGTCCTCGCTTTAGCGAAACCGACCCGTCAACCATGGAAATTAATGGACACGACTCTTCTATCCGTAAAGTGATCGTGGAAAACAATTCAACCATTGAATTGAAACTGGCGTCGGAAGGCACCCATAATATCCGCATCAAGGCAATCTTGCCGTATTGCAAGAGCCACTTGACGCATTATTTCAGCGGGCGCAAGCTTTAAAACAAACCGATCTCTTCAGCATAGTTCAGTGACCCCGAGATTTCAGCAGCAATCGTCGCATCATCACGATAGATTGCCGCTGCATATCGGTGGTTGCCGTCTTCGACCGGCCATTGAACGTAACAGCCCATAGATGGAACCCCAACATCGATTTCGATATGGTCGGTCCATCCATGAACGACGAACCACGCAATGCGAGCAATATGCCCAGCACGGTCCAGGGTCAACGTCGAAGAACCATCCGGGGCTAACAGCGTATTAGATGCCAGCGCAGCGGCGATTTCCTGTCGGGTGACCGGTTTTTCCAGACCCCGCCAACAGATGCCATCGAATGGATTGCACAATTCCTTGAGCGCGTCCAGAGGAACAGCCTGAACCGAATCACCCATCTGATTTCCTCCATCCGTCTGCCTATATTAGAGATAACCGCTGATAAGTCAAGTACCCGGACACTAAATATGTACGGTAGTTTTTGCGTAACCGGAACATAGGAGGATGCCATGAAGGTGATCCAGTTTCCGGGTACATCGGAATTGGGAAAAAAGGGCACAAAGCCTAAGTATATCAAGCCACCACAAGGTCTCGATATCTTGATGGGTGAACTCCAATTTACCTGCCCACATTGCCTCACCAAAGCAAATTTCAATTTATCGAACATGATCTTCCGCACGATTGAGTTCTATTGTGCAAACTGTGGTCATCTTCATAAAGTTGGTAATCCGGCATTCACAAAGAACAAATAAAATTGACCACACCGAGAACCCGGCGGTAGTTTCTCATGAGAACATTCCATGAACAGGAGAAGCTTCCTTGTCCGATATCCTTACTCAGTACGCCACATTTGTTGACGGTGTAACCAGCGAAGCCAGCAAGAACGATGACGCTTGGTTCGAGCGCCTTGCTGCCCTCAAAACCGAATTTGCCGCCGTTGGTATGGGCGGGCAGATTTCCCGTCTCACCACTGCTGCAATCGGGTTGAATGATGAAAGTGGTGAATTTTTGGGCATCATGAAAAAGGTTTTTTTTCATGGCAAGCCCATGACCGCCGACCTTCATGCCCATCTTTGTAGTGAATTAAGTGACGTTCTATGGTATGCAATGAATGGATGTATCGCTCTGGGCATTTCAATGGAAGACGTAATAATAAAGAACGTCAATAAACTCTCGGCTCGGTATCCGGGTGGATTTTCTATTGAACGTTCGGAGAATCGTGCCGAAGGAGATATTTAAATAGAAAGTGGCGGCGTTTAGCCGCCACTCTTCCATTGTGCTTCCCACATAGTTACAAGCTTGTACCCGGAGCGTAATATCCGTTCTTCTCGTTTTATGGTACGCTCGTGTAATTCACCAAAGGTCTTTTTACACGTCGTATTCATTTTTCGATGATCATACACATTTGGGTTCCCGTGGTAATAGTCACCATAATATTCATAAATGGTATTAGTTGACGCAACATACCCGTCTGCGTGGATTCGCGACCCATCATCTAGCCTGAGATATACCTGCCTATGAGTGGGATCATTGGGGATTCCAAGATGATTTAACCATGCAGTTTCTTGATCAGATATTAGAGAAACGCATCGCGGACATCCACTTTTTGTATTTAGATGACTATCCGGGGTTTGTAAAAAACTTCCATGCATTCGACAAATAATTTCTACTTGATCTTTTACGGTTTGATAAACAACTTTTGAATAATCGTAAGTATCACCATGTATCAATTTAGCTTGTTCGATAAAATACTGTGTATCTTTTTTGAACATACCGCTGCATTTGCTACAACCTGATTCTTTTAAACCAATGTGACAATCAGGGGTTTGCCAGAAACTTCCATGGATCGGACAAATAATTTCAACGGGTACTTTAGCAGTCTCGTAGACGACTAATGAATAATCATACCGATCACCGTGAATTGATTTGGCTTTCGTTAGAAATTCCGGCAAATCAAGTCTTTTCTTCTTTCCTGTAGAAATTTTACCACATTCAGGACATCCATGCCCACGTGTATGATGTTTCGCGTACATCACAAACACACCATGGGCGAGGCAAATAATTTTGACCTTCTCCTGTGCGTTCTTATACTCTACTAGAGAATAATCATAACGATCACCATGAATATGGCGACATTTCTCGATGAACATTTCTGTTGTAAAGGGATTGCCCTTAGGCATGATTTTTCTCCGCTAAATAGAGAACGGGACAGCCTTTGTCTCCGCGAAGGTTTCGAATCGTTGGTCCGATTCGATTACCGTTCTTATTTAGTGGTTTTAAGTTGACGGGGAGGTGCAAAATGCTGCATCCGTTTTTGGCAGAGATTTGGATGGCAGAACATAATGAGGACTTGACTAACCTCAGTATCGACAAAATCCATGAAAAAATCTCTGAACTAAACAAGCGTATGGTGTATGCTCAAGGGACAGGGAACACGCAAATGATTAACCAGCTTCGAATGCTGGCCAATGAACTCTATGATTTAGCGAACGACCGTCTCCGTAAGGAAATGGAACGTCAAGAAAAAGAGCGTGCGTTGAAGATGGAGAAAGCCCGCAAGGATTTCGAGATTAAAGGCTGATATAGTGACAGGACAAACACCCTATAAATACAGATAATAGGCAATGGGTTACGCAAAACTACCATTTTGTGTCCAGCTAATCTGTATGGGTCTTTCCCCGTTCACCAGCCGTCGATTTCGACACGCGGTTTGATCATGACGACATCTGTCCCTTGAGCTACACGCCATGGTACTATCGAAAGAAAGACAACATATGAGCGACGATTTCTCCATTACGTATAAGACCGAATTTCGCGGCATTAAGGTGATTGGACGCAACATTTTCCCGACCTTGTGGACCCTGAAAGCTGAAGTCATCGTGACTGAGGAAGCAGGGGATAATGACGTGAACCTTGCGTTCGCCAAAGTGGATTATTTCTTCGACTATATTATTGGTAACAGCGTCTTCTATTTTGTTGATAACAAATGGGCAGACAAAGCGTTCCGTCAGTCTGCAAATAACCTCGTCGTTTGTCCGTTCGAGCCGTCTGAAGAATGGCTGACAATGGTATTCCAGGCGAAAATGAATGCGATATCAGAGCGGGGAGTTCACTTTGGTATTGTCCAAATGACTAGCGATACGGGTGGTCTGGAATTCACCTTCGGTGGTGACGCGGTTGCCTACCTTCCCACGGCAGAAGAGTGGCTTGGTCCGCGTCGGTACTTTGAACATTCATGGTGGATGCGTCCTGATGCGACCACCCGTGATGTGCGTCCACGTAACAAGGATAAAATTGACCAACGCCCGCACTGGTTCGTACAATTCGAATTCCATGAGCCTGCTGCACCAAAAAAAGCAGAAGTGATTCGCCCCACATTTCGCCCCACCGTTATTGACGGGACGAAAAAAGACGACTGATCTGAGAACAATGCTGACACTTAAAGGTCGCCACGTAACCGATACCGGAACCGTTGTTTTTGACGGTTCCGGTCTTTTCGATCTGATGTACTCAGGGAATGCAAATATCGAAGGGCTGACCGTTGAACATTCCAGCGATGCGGAATTATTCAATCAGTTCGCACGACTTCATAACAATGTTTATCGTCCATTGAATATCTACGATCCGTCGATGGATAAACCCATCGAGCGGCTTGAATGGTTTACCCCAGAACCTTACCGCAGCATCAATGTCCGCGAGTATGTTTTGTCACGGTGCAAAACTGATAGTGAACGTATTCGTGTTCACGAAGAAATGACTATGTATGAGGAACGCGACTTAACTGATCTTCTGCGCCTCATGATCTATCTTGTGGATACCTTGCGCAAGAACAACATAGTTTGGGGTGTTGGTCGTGGTAGTTCGGTTGCATCGTATGTTCTATTTCTCATCGGCGTGCATAAAATCAACTCACTCCGCTATGATTTAGATATCCACGAATTCCTTAAGTAGTATAAGTATAAAACCTGCTATTTCCAGAATATAAATAAGGACATCTGGTATCAGATTAGCGGGAGTTATAGAATGAAAATTGTTCATCGTACCATGCGCGGTATTCCGATTGACATAGATACGTTACGTACCCAGAACGCAAAGGAACCTGCGCTCGGCAATGCTCGGATGAATGCACGCGGTGATATTATCGGGCGTGGCGGTGAGGTTGTCCATTCTCGTGAGCAAATTGCGGAAGAATATCATCGAAGTAATGCCCGGTCTGTTCGCCATGTTAATTTGCGCGAACGTGAGCAGATGCTTGCAATTCCGGATGCCCCATTGGTTGCCGATGGATCGCGTGTTTATGCGGCTGATCCAAATTTCTTTCGTAATCAACAACAGAATGCACCGGATATTGAATTCAAAACACCTGAACAAATCTTCGCAGAAACCCGTGCGGCTCAACTCGCACGGCAAGCAGAACTTGTTGAACAATTTGCCCAGCAGAATAAAATTGCACGCGACCCCCTGACCTCTGATATAGAGGATGAGTTTGACGAGCAGGAAACCGTGCGTAAACCTGCTCGCACTAGAAAAATAGTGGAGAAGGACTAATGCAAACCATTTCTGGTGACGTTACCCCACTGCGCAACCATGTTCTAGTCGAGAATATGGATGTGGGTGAAAAACTGGTCAATGGCATTATCCGTTTGGATGATAATGGTCGTGATACGGGTGTTAGACCACGTTGGGCCAAGGTCTATGCGGTAGGGGCGAATATAACAGATATTCATCCCGGTAACTGGGTTTTGGTTGAACATGGTCAGTGGACCTACCGGGTCAAAGTTCAGACTTCCGAGGGTGAAAAAGACATCCAACGCATCAAGTATCCGGAAGGCGTATTGGTTGTGGCGGACGAAAATCCCGAGGGTGTGTGACTGAGTACCGCCTGTATCTCCCAAGAAATCCTGCTTGGGTTCCCCAGCAAGCTCTAGATTTTCAAGCCGAGTGTCGTCGTATTTTGCTACGCGACCTCGGCTTGACTGGTCTTGTACCAGACATCAGTACAACATCCTATACATACAAATACTTCCCTAACATTGATACGGTCAAAGTTATGCTTGCCCGGATCACCCCATTTCTTTTTTCGTTTGAACCATCCACCTATGTTACAGTTGACGGCATGGAAGACCGCACCGACGCTTTCAGGGCATGGTTGGATGTACGAATCACCGGCACTGCCGAAATTGCCGTTGTCGCCTATGCCCCGGCGACCGGCGGTCCCATGACACGGCACACCATAGTGGCATTCGACAACAAACGCGATGCCACTCTATTCAGGTTATGGGCATGAAAATCGAATATATTGAAGGTGATTTGTTACGCGCAGAGGAATATTGCATTTTACATGGTTGCAATTCCATGGGGGTGCAAGGGTCAGGGGTCGCTTTAGCTATTAAAAACCATTTTCCCCCAGCTTTCACCGAATACCGCAAAACGTACATTGATCAAGGTAATGTTCTGCACCTCGGACAAGTAATATGGGCAGATTGCGGTTCGAAGATGATTGCAAATTGCATTACCCAGCAATTCTATGGGTATGATGGGAAGCGATACGTCAGCTATGACGCCCTGGCAGACTGCTTTGCAAAAATTAACGCTGACATGGTAGCGGTCAATACCGCAACCGGAGGTACCATGGGAACCCGCGTCGGCATGCCCCTTATTGGTGCCGACCGAGGGGGCGGGAAATGGGAAGTGATCGCTGAGATCATCGAAACTTCGTTCACTGACATTCAGCCAGTGGTTTACATCCTTCCCTAAAAGGCTTAAACCGAAACTGGTGTAAATTCAAGTCGAGGACAAAGAATGAAACGTTTTGCGCCGGTTGTCCTGTTCATTGCCGCGATATGGATAATCGAGTTCATTAACCAGGGCATGGGACACCGGCTTGACCAATATGGTATCAAACCGGGTTCTTCAAATCCTTTTCCGGGAATCTTCGCTTCACCTTTCCTGCACGGCGGGCGTGGACATTTAATCAGTAATACCGGTCCTATGTTCATCCTTGGGTGTCTGGTCGCTGCTCGCGGGATGTTCCGGTTCTTGATGGTATCTATGCTGGTTATCTTCATGGGTGGATTGGGAACGTGGGTCTTGGGAAACCCCCATAGCGTCCACATCGGCGCCAGTGGCTTAATTTTCGGACTGTTCGGCTACGTACTGGCGCTGGCTTTCACGGAACGATCTGCCCTTGCCATAATAACCACCATTGGTGTTGTATTTTACTACGGAACGATCTGCCCTTGCCATAATAACCACCATTGGTGTTGTATTTTACTACGGAACGATCATCTTCGGTGTCCTACCGGGTCAACCCGGTATCTCATGGGAAGGTCATCTTTGTGGTATGTTAGCGGGAATTGTCACCGCTCATATAGTACGAGCGCGAACACCGCGTCCCATTACTGCTTAATCCATGTAAAGCCGCCACGATTACTTCGCTGGCGGCTTTATTTCTCTTAAATTGACCATTCTCCCCTCGACGCCGTAAATTGACCCCTATCGAGGCGTTCTGCTATCGTCCTGGCAGAACAGAAGGAGAAATTTGGGTTATGCGCGAACTTTGGACTGAAAAATACCGCCCGAAGAAACTGTCCGAATATGTATTCCGTGATAGCGATCAGAAACGTAAGTGCTTTGATTGGGTCAAAGATGGCGCCCTACCCCATTTGCTCTTGTCGGGCACTCAAGGCGTCGGAAAAACCAGCCTTGCTTATGTGCTGCTCAATGAATTGGGCGTCAAAAATGGCGACATTCTGAAGATCAATGCATCTCAGGAAAACAATGTCGATACCATCCGCGAAAAAGTCGTGAACTTTGCCTCGACAATGCCGTTTGGTGATTACGACTTCAAGTACGTCGTGCTGGACGAAGCGGATTACCTGTCGCTGAGCGCCCAGGCGGTACTACGTGGTGTCACCGAGCAATATCACAACAATTGCCGCTTCATTCTCACGTGTAATTATCCCCAAAAAATCATTCCGGCACTTTCAAATAGCCGTTGTCAACGATTCCATATCGAGAAGTTGGATTTCGAAGAATTCCTTATGCGTATGATTACCATTCTTCAGGCTGAAGGTGTCGCTATTGCGACGGCTGAAGACGTGGACATCTTGAACACCTTTGTTCAAGCGGCGTATCCCGATCTGCGCAAATGCATCAACGATGTTCAAAACAATGTCATTGATGGCAGACTCGTCAAGCCCAATTCCAGTGATACTTCTGGATCACAAGATTACAAAGTTGCCGCTATTGATCTCTTCAAGAAGGGGAAGATCACGGAAGCCCGCAAGATGATTGTGGAGCAGGCCAAAGCCGATGAATACGAGGAACTATACACCATGTTCTACCGTAATCTAGATTGGTGGGGCGACAAACTGGAACAGCAGGATGAAGCAATTCTGGTGATCCGTGACGGGCTTTATAAACATGCATTGGTCTGCGATCCAGAAATAAATTTGAGCGCCACGATTGTATCTTTGGCAAAAATTCGTCGGGGGTAAGCATGATCGATCTTACTACCATCAATACAAAAATCGGTGATCGAGAAGTAAATCTCGCTCAAGAAGTAGAGCGTTTTTCCGATCAGATTGCCGATCTTTGCGTGAATAAACGAAAACAGCAAGCAGGGGAGCCAGTCAAAATCGAAGACTGGATGATACGTCTTCGGTGTCCCGAAGACGTAATCGACCGCATGTTCAAGAAAGAAAAAATCAAAACCACAATGGACGGGGAACCGGAAGTCATCGAGAGCTTCCTACGAAACGTTCGTGTCCGTACCATGTGGAAATACATGGAAAGGTGTCGAGGATGAGAATGCGGTTTGGACCAGTATGGTTTCCAGAACTGCGATACGTCGCACTTGAAGGCAAAACGGATGGCTTTGTCATTCGCGTGGATGTACAAGACGACCCGTCGTTTTTTGATAAAGTGGTGGGTTTATCTTGGGGTCTTCATTGGCGGCTACCGGAAAAAAATGTTCGTGATGAACTACATCCATGGCTCGATGAACATTGCCCAGGTTGGATCAAGTGCTTCGAGCATAAGTGGTTCATCGAAATCTATTTCCCGACAGAAGAACAAATGCGCCTTTTTGAAGCGCACGTCGATTCGCTCCCCCCACGGGAGCGAATCGTCACCGGACAAAGGATTACCTAAGTGGATTTCAAACCTACAGAACAACAGAACGAAGGTATCCGCAAGATCATCCAGTGGTTCAGGCAAGGTGATAATCAGGTTTTCTATCTGGCGGGCTATGCTGGTACCGGTAAAACCACGATCACCCAGTACGCCATTGACGCTCTCGGACTGTCAATTGCAAGCGATCTGGATGTGATGTTCGGTGCGTATACCGGCAAAGCGGCGCTGGTCATGCGAAAGAACGGATTGATTACCAGCACGACCATTCACCGCATGATCTACCAGCCGTATGAGGACGAACATGGGCATATCAAGTTTCGCCTGAACAAGGATAGCATGCTTCGTAGCACCAAGCTGGTGGTGCTGGACGAATGCTCGATGATTGATGACAACATGGCGAACGACTTGAAGTCGTTTGGAGTCAAAATTCTTGTCCTGGGTGATCCGGGGCAGATTCGTCCCATCAAGGGCGAGGGCGCCTTCACGCGCCAAACCCCTGATCACTTCCTCACCGAAGTGCATCGTCAAGCTGCGGATTCGCCAATTATCAAACTGGCAACGTGGGCGCGAGAGAAGAAGACGATCCCGCTGGGCGACTACGGCGATGGTGTACGGGTGGTCGATATCAACAGCACCACGCTGGATTTCAATCACCTCCTGAATGCCGAGCAGATCATCACGGGTAAGAACGACACCCGGCGCATGCTCAACAAAGAAATCAAGGATGCCCATGGTTTCACGGATGCTTATCCTCTTAAACAGGGGATCAAGCTCATATGCCTTCGCAATCGACACAATTTAGGTCTTCTCAACGGTATGACTTTCTGGACTGCTGGTGAGAAACCCTACATCAGCAAGAATGGCAAATTCATCCTTCAGTCCGTGGTGGATGAAGACCAAACCGTACTTGAGGACTTGGAGATCGGTACCGGCGCTTTCATTGACTATTCGCGTAAGCGAACAGACAAAGAAGTGATGGACGAGTTAAGAAGTCGGACAATACAACTGTTCGATTACGGTTTTGCCGTAACTTGTCACAAATCGCAGGGATCACAATGGGAGGAAGTATTCATCTACGACGACGGATTTGGTATGTGGGATTCGTCCATAAGAGCCGAATGGGCATACACTGCTATAACCCGCGCAGCAAAGAAATTGACCATATGTCGGGCATATTAAGGCTGTTTTATAAATAGTGATGGAGTAACCAAAGTCAGAGACATCACTATGAACACAGTCTACAAGATCACATGCACAATAACCGGCAAAGTATACTTTGGCTGGACACGGCAACCTTTGGAGAAGCGGTTTGAACGTCACTGTCGTGGTGACAAGAAAAACTGCTATCTCCAAAATTGCATCCAGAAATACGGCAGAGAGAACTTTGTCATGGTCGAAGTTGCCTCGTATGGGTCGCCAGAAGAAGCAATGATGAAAGAGATCATGCTTATAGAAGAATACCAAACCAACATGGTTCGGTATCCAACTGGTATCGGGATGAATATGACGGACGGTGGTGAAGGTACCTATGGGTACATTGCCACCGCCCTACACCGTCAAAATCTCAGCAAATCCCTTAAAGGGAAGAAAAAATCTGACACGCACGCCGACCACATTCGCCAAGCGAAACTTGGGGACAAAAACCCAATGTTTGGTAAGCAAATGTCGGATGAACAAAAAGAAACTCGGTCTGAGTTTTGGAAGCAAAATAACCCCCATAAACGAGGGCAAGAAAGTCATCGTTGGGGAAAGAAACAACCGCAAGACGTGGTTGAAAAGAGAAGGCTTGCAAATTCCCATCAATGGCTTGCTGTTCAACAATTTACCCCGGACTATAGAACGCTTATTCGGGTATTTCAGTCGATTAGCGAGGCAGCAAAAACGTTAGATTTGCAAGCAGCAAGCATTAGTCGAGTGTGCAAAGGGGGACCATCTAAGACTCACGGAGGTTTCGGCTGGCGATATGTCACCGAACCAACTAAAGATGCCCGCCAATTGTCTGACGATCACAAACAGCGAATCCGTGAAGGAAACCGCGATCAGATGCGCCCGGTGGAGAAAATTGATTTGGTGACCGGCGAAGTTCTAGAATCCTTTGAATGCATTGCGTCGGCGGCAGCGGCGATGAACATGCTCAATGGAGCGAACATCGCCGCAGTATGCAAAGGCAAACGCAAATCCACCGGAGGCTATGGGTGGCGCTATCAAAACTGAAACAACGCTGAATTCAAGGACTGGTCGGTTTTTCGACCGTAAAACACAGTTGGTCCGTCTGCTTTCTTATCGAAGAGGTACCAACAGGCATTATCCTTTCCGGTCATCTTTGAGTCTTCAATCCACTTGACGCGACCGATACTTACGATCTTACGGCAATATTGCATGTAGGGACCAGACTGAACGGTATGTGCCCAATCCGCATCAAACAAGAGCCAAGTTGGGGCCAAATTGGTCAGGTGATCGATGAGAGGGTGAAGAATTTTGCGATCCCATGGGGGATTGGTAATGAACACATCGCCGCGACATTCGGTCAGCGAAAATACATCCAGGCGCGGCGCGTCGATTTGTGGCTCGATGTCCGAGAAAAACGAACAAACGTGCCCGTTCTTTTCAAGATGCTTGATTAGTGCCCCATCGCCGCAACACGGCTCGTCAAAGTGAGTACCGGCAGCAAGGTGCGGAAATAACGGGATAACAGCAGCATAGGGGCTTGGATAGAAATCGCGTTCAACTCGTTCAAAATCAGACCTCTTTCCCATTTAACACCACCTATTATTCATGAAGCGGTGGTATTTAGCGAAGTAAAAATAACATAGAAGGTGAACAATGTCTTATATACAGCAATACGTGGTGGGATTTGTTTTTTCACCAGACCACACCAAAGTGCTATTGATACAGAAAAACCGACCAGCGTGGCAGCGAAACCATTACAACGGTATAGGTGGGAAGATCGAAGAGGGCGAAGAACCTATCGAAGCAATGGTACGAGAATGTAATGAGGAATCTGGGCTATATATCCAGCCGATGAACTGGAAGCACTTTGCGGTGATTGTGAGCGAAGAACGAATGTACCGCGTTCACTGCTTTAGCACTGTAAGCGCAATCTACGAAGACTTCGAAAACAAAACTGACGAAGAAATTGCGATAATCGATGTAACGGCGCTATGGTCAACTCCGGTGATACCGAACCTCCGGTGGTTGATTCCTTTTGCCCTGGACCCCGACATCGCCGGTCCTACGATTTTTCATGACATTGGAGAGAACTGAGAATGACCGTCAAGAAGCGCCCATATATGATCGTCCATCACACCCGCACGCCGGTACCCGGCTCCAACACTGCGGAAAAGAACTGGATGCAAAAGGGTGAAATGAATGTTAACGAACAGGTTTCGTTCGACCTTCAGATCAAATCCAAGGTCATGATCAGCGCGACCTTCATCATCGACTTGCTGAGCAAGAAACTGGTGCGCAACCGCGTTGGCGATACCGTCCCGGAAAAGGATTTGGTTGATTTCTACATCGACAAGTACAAGGAACAGGTATCAAAGGTCGTAATGCAGTATATGATGCTGCATGGTCGCGTCCCGGATGTTGTTGAAGACGATATTAAGATCAATGGAATTGAGCTTGAGTCGTCCGAGCAATCGCCTGACATCAGCGCAACTGTTGTCGCTGCGGAGTGAAGATTATGGGGGCTTCGCTGAAAGAGGTCTTGGCGGGATTTGCCGCTGAAGCACCAGCGGAGCCTTCATCATCCGATTACGAGAAACGACGCCTTCTGGGGGCGATTAGAACCATCCAGAACGCCGTTTGCAAAGCCGATGCAGATGATGACCAAGCGACGTTGTATCGGTTTATAAAAGAAGCGGAAAGCGAATCTGGTGATCTCGATTACGCGGAAACATTTATTAAAAAAGCTGAAGAGTATGAAGAACTAGCCGGGTATTGGCAACGCCAAGCTGAATTCCTTGCTCAAGTTATTGAAGAAATCATCGATATGACGGGGTGTGCCATAGTCACAGGTCCATGTACTGATGAAGAATGGGCTTGGCAACGTGAGACATTAAACGAAACTGAATACATTCGCTATCAATTCAAAGCCGATAAACCACAACGGCAGTTTTACATTTTTAAAGAGAAAAAATACGCCACCCTTTATAGGTTGAAATGGGATGAGTAAAACTGAAGATCACAAAACGGGTTTTGATTATTTGCGGGCATTATGTTATATGATGCGCGAATACCATCACAAAATGGCGATGGTACATACCCGGCTGACCGGAATATGGCGATTTCGTGAGAAATATCGTGGACCCGTATCCAACGATTTGTCACCAGAAATCAATCGGATTGCAAAGCTTTACAAGGTCACCGTTTATCGCGATACCGAGAATTGCGGTCGTAATCATGCTGCATGCGCAGGGAACGAAATCTTCATGGGTGAGTTTGACGACCCAGAGATTGAAATAGCCGCATTCTTCCATGAACTTGGGCATCATGTCATGTCTACAACCGTTCTCCGTGGTCGTGGCTACACCATGTCTACTATGTCCGCAGAAGGCACCGCGTGGGAAGTTGGCTTCGGGTTGGCGTATGAGCATGGTTACGTATGGAATTATAGCCACAAAGTCATGGATTGGGCACGAAAACAACTTGGCTCGTATTGGACGAGCGAATACAACGATCTCCCGCAGGCGTCAAAGAAATGCAAATGAGAACTATTCTCACGGATGTAGACGGTGTACTTTTATACTGGAAGAAAGCCTTTGAGGATTATGTACGAAACGTCCTCAAGCTCCCAATCACCAAGGATTGGGCGAGCCATTACCACGTCGAGGATTGGCTTGACATTCATCCGGACGAAGCCACCCGTATAATCAGTGAATTTCACGACGGGGATGCACTTTCCACGCTACCGCCCTTTGACGATGCACTGGAATACATCCCGAAATTTGTGGAGGATGGATGGCGATTTGTCGCCATCACTGCCTGCGGTCCTGCTGACATCACCTACCGGATGCGGAAGCAGAACCTCGAAACGTGCTTTGGTCCGATCTTCGATCATATCCACACGGTTGGTGTACATGACAGCAAGGAACACTGGTTGTCTAAATACGACCCCACAATCTGGGTAGAAGACACGTGGCGCCATGCGAACGCAGGGCATCGGCTAGGGCATAAAGCATTCCTTATTGACCGTGAATACAATACAATGGAAGCCCATGAGGGTCCAACCGTTGTAACTGGCTGGAAAGAAATATACGAATACAGCAAAAATATTTGGCCGGTTGCTTGACATGTAATACATGGTAAGGTAGTATACTCACATAAACGAGATCGAGGGTATGCCATGACTGCCGAAACTGCTCCCATCAACGATGATTTCGCCCTGGCACTCAACAACGATTGGCGTATCGGCGCCGATAGCCTTCAGTGGATGCTTCAGAAACGTGTCGTGACCGGCGGCAAGACCGTGTGGGTCAGTCAACATTTCATTGCGCAACACAAGAGTGGTCTGATGCGCGCCATCAAGCGTTATGGTTTTGAAGTGTCTCCGGAAGGAATGGCTGCTTTTGACGCGCTGCCGGATACCTTCCGCGAATTTCACGCGGTGTACAACACCCGCAGCGGGCGTGGTCGCAAGAAGGTAAATGCAGCGTAACACCTGCAAATACCGTTTCCAAAAAATAAAAACCCACCCGGTGTTAACACCGGGTGGGTTTTTTCAGATCACACGTCAACAGTAGAGTATTTAGCTGCGCACGCAGTATGGATAAAACACCACTCTTAATCATTTCTGCCTCCGTAAATACTTTTGCACCCACGCGGTGTCGGGTGCCCTATTACGGAGGTTTCCATTGGCTAAAAAGCAGCAGCGTCGAGTTAATCGCAAACTCGCTACAGACTACCAGCCCACTGCCACGCTTATTGATCTCGATAATTACCGTCCGCACCAGCGCAAGAAACGCATCGAAATAGTTCCCCGTTCCATCAACCAAGAAGAATATGTCCTCGCACTGGACGATGATGAAATGTACATCGTCGCAGCGGTTGGTCCTGCGGGCTGTGGTAAGACGCTCTTGGCAACCATGAAGGCAATTCAAGACCTCCAAGAGGGAAAAATTGAAAGAATCGTGATTACTCGCCCGGCGGTTTCAACCGACGAGCAACATGGCTTCCTGCCCGGTGACATCAACCAGAAAATGGAACCATGGGTTCTGCCCATTCTGGACGTGTTCAAGGAGCATTACTCGGTTAAAGAGATCGCCAACATGCTCCAAGAAGGAATCCTTGAAATCGCCCCGCTCGCTTATATGCGCGGGCGTACCTTCAAGAACGCCTACGTCATCGCTGACGAAATGCAGAACTCCACTCCGTCACAGACCAAGATGATCCTAACTCGTATCGGTGATGGTAGCCGCATTTTCATTACTGGCGACCTTCAGCAGCACGACCGTGGTTACGAAGCCAACGGTCTGAAGGATTTCCTGGGTCGCATCAAGAAATCCAGCCACATCACGGTGGTGGAATTCAGCCGCGAAGATGTGAAGCGTCACCCAGTGGTGAAAGAAGTCCTCGAACTCTACGGCGAAGAATAAGCATATTGGTAGGGATGAGGCAACTCATCCCTACCAAAATACTATAAGATGATCGCTACTAGCGACTAGCGATCACTCAACACTGGATGGAATATACTGGGCTAGTAATTTCTTAATAGCCTCATCCATCTTGGTAAAGCGCGTTGCTAATGTTTCAAGAGTATCCTGTTCATTACAATGCATCAACATCACAATGCCGTATCCAGACGCCTCATCTCGTCCCAGATAACACCACTTGACGAATGTGCATGGATATGTTGCTTGGTGCATATTGTAACAGAGGTCACTCAAAATTTCTTGATGAGCCTCATTTGTTGAATCCAATCCCGGAAGCGGAATAAGGATTTGTATATTCTTTAAGTGAAATGTTTGCATATTAAATACTCCGAAGAAAATGCATAAGGGGTCGCCCGTTAAGACGACCCCTCTTAGCTTTCGGGCATTGCCGCCTCCCCTAGTTAGTGACATTGGGGAGGGGTAGGCGGCTGTTACGCCGCCTTGTCGGCACTCTTGCGGCGATGGCGCGGCTTGGCGTCGGCGGGCTGGGCAGCCGGGGCGGCAGCGGCGGGCTTGCGACCCAGACCGTGTTCCTTCGCCAGCGACGAACGCTGAGCGGCGTAGTTCGGGGCGACCATCGGGTAGTCGGCGGGCAGACCCCACTTTTCCCGATATTCCTCGGGGGACAGGTTGTAGGTGGTGCGCAGATGGCGCTTCAGCATCTTCAGCTTCTTGCCGTCTTCCAGGCAGACGATGAAATCGGGGTTGATCGACTTCTTGACCGCGATGGCGGGCACCGGCTTCTCGGCGACGACTTCGGCGGGCTTGTTCATGCTGTCGAAGGCATCGCCCAGCGCGGCGGTGACTTCAGCGATCTTCTCGCGGGTGACACCGGCACCAGCGCCGTTGAGGAAGGCGTTGACGCCCTGGGTGATGAAGGCATTACGTTCGGTGTTTTGGGCAGACATATTTTGTTCTCCGTAGTCCATGTGCCGATCTGTTGTCTTCGACTGGGTTCGGCTCCCCGTCTGAAGATCAATTTACTTACCCAGCTTCAGGTTGTCAACACTATTTTCAAAATTTTTTCGAAGAGCGATGATAAATACCTCGGTGCCTATGGATGAAGGCATGAAAACCGAGGATTTCCAATGCCGAGAGAACTGAACCCCGCAGAAGTGATCAAGCGTTTAAACGAGAATGAAAGCTTGCTTGATATCCTTATTGAGATGGAAGACTTCCTCGACAGCCTCGACCTGTATGCCTTTAAGAATTGGATAGATGGCGAGGTAGTCGAAGGTCCGGTGGTTAGTCGGTATTGGTGTGAAATGACTCTCAAATATCCTTACAGCAAGATGCCTGATCCAAAAGGAGGGATGCGGTTGGTCGAGCATGACGTGCGAGTTTCTTTTAAAGAAAGCACTGAACTTAATCCAATCAAAGTAGAAACACCCAACGACTTCCGCGATGGCACCCGTAAACCAAAATTGGAACATACCAAAATTTGGCTAGTGAGTATGCGAATACCACGCCGTTTTATTGATGAAATTATTGATCAATCCATCGAAATGTATGATGACGAGGTGGAAATTGAAGATGTTGAATCCGCCGAAGATGAAGGTTTGGACATGGGTCTTAACAATGCCGATACCGATGCCCAGGGCGGCGCGGATAACCCAGATAGTCAACCCGCCCAAGGCGATGACCAATTAGACCTAAACCTATAAGGGAGTTTGCCTATGCGATATAACATCTATGAAGGTTTACGCGCTGGCGATCTCAAGGAGCTTGTGCTACCTCTCATCTCTATCGATGAATATAAGAGCAAACTCGGTAACGACAAGGAGGTGATCGTCGTCGCCTTCTTCGTTGAGGACGAAGACCCCGCGAACGATTTGTCTCGGTTTATCGAAAAAGGGGCGAACAAGATACTGGATACGGAACCATCACCGGCACCCAATGAAGATGGGTACTACCTCGTATTTGTGGAATACCCCCGTGGGGACAAATTCCCCGAAGAGCTTATGGAACTCATAGGCGAAATAAAAGTTTTGGTGGATGTCGATATATGGAAATTTAAACCGTATAAGCACAAGAAGGTCGAAAACCTGACCAAAGAGAATGTTGAAAAGTATATTAATATTGGGGACGATGGTCACGAATCCACTGGCAAGAAAAAACGTAACACCAATGAGGCGGCGACAGCTTTCCTTATGAATTCATTTGCAGATCGCGTTGGCATTATTGACGAAAAGCTGGTGATCGAGACACCGACCCAAAAATACCGGTTCAATGTGATTGACTTCGGTACCGCAGATCGCACAATGCGCCGTCACAACCTAAACAGTCCATTCCGACTGGACGAATCTGCCCGTTGGCAATGCAATACGCTTGAAGGTATACTTGGTGCGGCGTGGTCCGCCGCCATGGTAGGGGAGACGATCATCCTCACCCATGCACTAGATGATCGGGCGCTTATCCTACAAAATGGTTAAGCGGCTCTACTCGTCGCGACCATCCGTTCAACGATTGGCTTTAGGTCTGCAAATAGCAACTTCCCAATGAAATGTTGGGGGCTGGCGACTTTCATATAACTGCTGTTATAACTAATTGTGATTATACGCCGGGAGTAGTCCATACTGATGGAATAGTCGCCACTTGTTGGACTACGCCCAACGATGGTGCAGTACGGACGCAACGCAGATGTTAGAAATTCGATGAAACGTATCCAGTTCAAACCCCAAAGTTGCGCCCCGTAATAAGGCGGTTCGCAATAAGCGTTCATGTTCTGAAGGACTTGAATAAGAACGGTTTCCACCGTAGGTATGCTTGATGCGCGTTTCCGCTCCAAATTGTCCTTCAAGAGACGAGCATTCTCCCGTTCCCCGGCTGTTGCAGCAGGATCGTTCATAATGGCTTCGAGACTTGCAATTCTGCGCTGAAGGCTATCGGTTGCGCTCTCTTCCAGCACCTCAATCAACCTCATCACCTACTCCAAATAACATCGGTTTTTCTATTTAGCGCGTAAATTTGGGGATGATCGCCAATGAATTGAGGAAAGTGCGGGCGCATGACTCCCAGGTGAATGTGCGCCCCAACTCAGCGCATTGACGCCGGTCAATCGTATAACAATGTTCAATTGCCCTTTTGAGATCGGTATCCAGCTTACCGCTCCCATTGGTGATCACATCTTTTGGTCCGGTAACCGGATAAGCCGCGACGGGGGTACCGGACGCCATTGCTTCAAGCATTACCACCCCAAATGTGTCGGTCTTACTCGGAAATACAAAAACGTCAGCAGAGGCGTAATATGTCGCCAGATCGGTTCCACGCTTTGCTCCTACAAAAATCGCATCAGGATATCGGCTCTTCATATCCTTCAATTGTGGACCATCCCCAACTACCAATTTGGTGCCGGGTATTTGTAGGGCGAGAAAATCATCCAAACCTTTCTCTATTGATATACGCCCTACCGACAGATGAATTGGGCGTGGCAACCCGAGATCAGTCGCACGCGATGGTGAAAACAAATCCGAATCCACGCCTCTAGACCATACGACTAGGTTTTTAAATCCACGCTCATGTAATTCGGTAGCCATTGATCCAGTCGTAACCAATATTGCCTTGGCGCTGCCGTGTATCAAGCGAAGGTAACCATACGTAACCCATAACGGTATCGGCCAACGTTTGCGAACATATTCTGGAAATTTTGTATGGTAAGATGTTGAATATGGTATCTGTTTTAACGCACAGTATAACCGCGCCGCAGCGCCAATCGGACCTTCCGTTGCTATATGTATGGAATCCGGGTCAATTTCATTTATAAGGCGGGGTAGATGCCAAAAAGCATTATACGCTAAGCGAATTTCCGAATAACTTGGACAAGGTATCGTTGCGAATAACGATGGCTCGATCATAATGACTTCATGACCAAGGTTTTCAAGCTCTGTTTTTGTATGTTCCAGAGTAGTTACGACCCCGTTGATCTGTGGACGGGAGGCATCTGTGCAAATTACTATCTTCATATTTCTTGCTCATGTGAAATTTCAACCCATTTGACGATCTCAAGACGCCCGTCATGATGTTCGACTAGTGCGGTACAACTTTCTACCCAATCACCATCATTGGCATAGAGTATTCCGTCAATCTCGCGTATCTCCGCATGGTGAATATGTCCACAAATCACCCCATCCAGTCCCCGTGTTTTTGCCTCACGTGCAAGTGATTGCTCGAAACTGGTAATAAAGTTCACAGCGGATTTGACCTTTCCTTTTACAAAAGAACTCAAGGACCAATATTTGTACCCTAATTTACTCCTAACCTTATTGAACAAATGATTGAATGTTAGCAAAAAACCATATCCGTGATCACCTAGTTTTGAAAGCCACGGCGCATAACACGTGATGCCATCAAAAAGATCGCCATGAGTTACCAACACCTTACGTCCATCACTCAAGGTATGAATCGCTTCGTTCTGTATTACTATGTTCCCGAATTGAGGATGATACTCCAACCACGCCCGAAGAAAATCGTCATGGTTCCCTGGAATATAAACAACGCTCGTACCGCGTTTTGCCTTGGTCAATATTCGACGGACTACATTTGTATGTTCTTGCGGCCAAAACATGCCACTTTTCATGCGCCATCCATCGATGATGTCGCCAACAAGATAAAGTGTATCGCAAGTATTGTGTTTTAAGAAATCGACTAAAAATGATGCTTTACAACCTTTAGTCCCTAAATGCGTATCACTAATCCAAATAGTACGATAAGCCTTCATTATTTGCCTCCTAGTTGAGGTTATTTACCGACTTGTATCACCATACTATGTTACCGCTGTGTGAATTTTTCTCGATAGCAATGAAAAATAAATCGACGGAACATAACGTGAACATTATCTTACGAATCAAAGAGGTACAAAATGACTGTAGCTGTATCCATTGGCCGTATGGGCACACGAGTTCGACACGCCGGGCGCCGAGGGGCAACCGCCGAAGACATCCAATTTATGATGGGTGAAGCGAGAGAAGAATACCCTGATACATTCACGTGGTTGGACAGTTTTTGCGCAGGACAATATCGCATTGATTTAAAGCCGGTTTTCTCTACGGTCGGGTCCGCGTTGGAGATAATCATTGCATTTGATGATCCCCAATTTGCGACGCTTGCTAAAATGAAGGCATGCGAGGATCAAAACAAATTTACCGCACCCTTTGCGAGGCTTAAATGAATTCCGTATGCGTGAATATTGATGCGACACAAGAGCAGGTATTTCAGATGCTCTCGTGGTGTAAAGACATCGGTTTCGGTATTGTAGACGTGGATCAAGAAGAAACATCGGGGTTGGTTGCTTTTTTTGGGGCGGTGTGTCCGGACTCGAAAGTTTCCCGAACCTTTCGGTTTGAAGACCGGCGGCAAGCAACCATGTTCAGACTGAAGTGGGCATGAGAAAACAAGCAACTCGATTATGCCCATATGAGGATAGTATTGACCCCACGCGGATTCCAATGCATCTTCTTTTTGAACAATCGCTGCCATACAAAAAGACCCGTTTGGATATTCTTTTCACTAATGATTACGACTATCCGCGTATGAAGGAATGGTGCCAGGAAACCTGTCAGGGTACCGTCAATTTTTTAACGAAAATCATTTTCGTGTATAATCTGAAAACCAATTATTTTTCCATGAATGGGGCATGGTACTTTGCCAGATTCTCTCTTTCACAAGAGGCTACCTTATTCCGCTTGCGATGGGCATAGATGCAATTAATTAAAATCAACCCCAATACCAAAACTCGATCACAAATCGTCATTATTGTGGCTATTGCTGACACCAGTAAAGGTACCCAGCTTGGAATGTCACTGTTCAATTTGGGGTTCTGGGTAATTCAGGTGAATGATGGGGTCGAAACCTTGAATGCGATGCGACAGCCTCATGATCTTCTAATTTTATCGGCTGACCTCCCCGGTATATCGGGACTGTCCCTTTTGGACGATGTACGGCATGGAGCATATGGCTCCAATCCATATGTCCCGGTAATCATCTTATTTGATGACCCAGACAAAAACCGAGTAAACCAAGCAGCACAGTACGGGGCAAACGCGATTATCACCGCTGGGACAACCATTTCTCAATTAGAAGAACGGGTTAATGCCTGCCTTTTTCAACCAACAAACTTCATTAAATCTGAGAAATACTTTGGTCCAGAACGTAAGTCGAAAAATTGACCTTAATGGTCTAGCTTCGATATAATTCCCTCTTCAAAAGAGAGGGAAATGTCCATGCTAGATGAGCAGGAAGTATTTGTCAGTGATGATTCGTTAACTACCAAAATTATTCACGCGGATAACAGTGAAACCGCCGTGAAAATGGTTAGTTCGTGCGATACTATTCGCAATCCGGTGACTGGCAAGCTTGAACATAATTCCATTGACCGCAATAAGTACAGCGTGTTTGCCTCGGCATCGGCTGGATGCTTCATGAAATGTAAGTTTTGTTATCTCACTATGAAGGGGATGAAATACGCAAAACTGGATGAAAGCGCGATTCTGGAAAACCTTAAATCTGCGCTTGCGGTACAAGCCGACCATGATCCTGGCATTGCTGATCGTTACGTGAAGCTGTGTTGGATGGGTATGGGCGAAGATCAAATGATTCGCCCAGATCGCACCGCCCGACTGACGATGGATTTCCTCACTCATGTGATGGATAATAAATTAGCGGCTGGTGTGGATGGCGTCGATCTAGCGACGGTACTTCCGCCCCACATTCACCGACGCTGGATGGATGTATTTCACGAGTTGGACTATCAGCTAAAGCAGTTTCCAACCAACCCCAACAACAAACTGATGGTTCATGCCCAAGACGCAACTGGTCCCCAGGAATATATCAACCGCAGCCGTTTTCGAGTTTTTTACTCTTTGCACTCGGCAATTCAAGAAACTCGAAACGAAATCATCCCTGGTGCCACGCCCCTAGACGAGTCCGTGGTGACATTGAAAGAGTATGCGGAGGGAAACCAGCATAACGTCATTTTCCACCACATGTTCATCCATGGCGTGAACGATAGTGACCGGGAAATCGACGCTTTAATCAACTTCCATAAAAAGCACGGTCTGGAAAAATACGAATTCCGCATCCTGCGCTACAATCATTGCGATAACACCCCGTTGTCCGAAAGCGACCGGTTCGAAACGATTTTGGATCGTCTTGCTGCTGAAATCCCGTTCTTAAAGGTTCAGATCAGCGTTGGCAGCGAGGTTCGTGCAGCATGTGGGCAATTCATCGTGCGACAATTTACCGATTGGAATGTCGCATGAACCAGCGACTTCAAGAATTTCTTACCAAGCTTGGTGAAGAAGAACAAAACCCAGAATTTGTTAAGCAGGTAAATGGGATTGTTGATAACGGTCAACGTATTGGTGACGAAGAGGAATACCTTCGCGAATGGAGTGCGGGCATCGCCCATGTCGTGCGTCAACACGACCCTAGGGTACAAGCAGCAATGAAGAAGGGATCGGTCACGCTCGAAGACGGAACGATCCTGGCAATCCGAAATCTTGATACCGAGGTAGTCCAGCATGAAAACAAAATTGCATGCGTAGCTCGCGCCTGGAATTTTCACAGCGAATTTGATGGTTGGCGATCAGGAGGATGGATTGCATTCGACATTAAAGGCTTTGATGATGAAGAAAGCCGCAATGATCCGATATACAACCAAATTTGTAGTCGGATGGCTGAACTAGTAATGACACAAATGGTTGCCCGTGATCAACTAATCGCACAAATTGACCGTCCGGTTCATGAGCAGATATACACGACGCATCAATATGAAATTGGTATGGGAATGGCAACTGCAAAAGCGGCGGTGGAATACGATTTCAGTCCCCGGTTCAATTTCAATGAGTGGCGGTTGTTTGATTGGTTGGAACACATCGCCCCACACGGGTACCGCCCAACCCACCTCATGACGAAAGAATATGACCGCTACCCGTTCCCGGTAATTCGCGCCCCCAGAAAAATCATGTTTAAAGAAAAAAAACACGCAACCCTTTTCCGTATGAAATGGTGCTGATGATGGGTGTTGAGGTTGAATACCCCTACTTGGTAACCATTCCATTTCCAGTCAATTCCCGTCAGCCTATCGTATTCTGGCTTTGGGAAACCATTGGGGATTGTCCAAAATGCCCCCAAAGCCTTCGAAGTATTTTTGGTACCGAGAAACGGGTCAAAAAAACAGGCGAAAACCTGTGGTGCTACGTGACGTGGAATTCAGGGCAATTCCGCTTCAAACAGAGCCAACACGCGACCCTGTTTAAGATACGCTGGTGCTGATGGGTACAGTGCTTTCCAGAAATACCGGTGATAACGTGGGAACAATTTCCCGACGCTGGGGTATTGCATTGACGACTAAAATGCGTCAATGCGTGATACTGGATCAATCCCATACTAAAGAAATTGACCTATGGATTGTTGGTCATTGTGCTGCCGAGGTTTTTATAACGAGCAATAATAGAAAGTTACACACCAGTTATTATTTCCAAAAAACAAGTGATGCCACTTTATTCCGTCTGCGATGGGAAGAAAAAACGATAATTGACGAGGAACCCTGTCAATCCTGTATACAGGATAGATGCAGGCTTTGGAGTCAGGAATGTCCATACAATTCAAGTTCTACCAAAAGCAGTTACCACTAACAATAGTGTTATGGTTGCGTAAACAAAAAATCAAATTTCATCTTACTTCTACTGATGGTAAAATCACGGTTGCTCAACGCTACGCTCATAACTACTGCGAAGCAGATTCTTGTATGCTGGTAATTCCCAACATCAACCACGCTGTAAAATACGTCCTCCGATGGGAGCCAGAAACCTTCAATGCGACCTTCAATCCGTATTTGGACGGGAACCACATTGAAATCACCCCACAGTGGATTGACAAAAACAAACGCCTCAAATGGGAATTTTTCTTTAATGGACCGTGGTGGGAGCGCGTGAAGAATTGCACCACCAGTTCTTTTGGGGATGCAATCAAGGAACTGCTGCCGTACTGGGTGGAAATGCCAAAGGAATCGCTGGACAACGACGATTTACACGAATGGATCGCGAAAACAGTACGTATGCCCTGGACGATTTGGGCAACTGCTGGACTGAATTCCGTCGTGTATGCCTTTCAAAAATCCTCGGATGCCACCCTCTTCAAACTGAAATGGGTCGAGTGATAACCAGACCACCAAAGCAATTGACGGTTTAGTAAACTATGCTCAATCTGGGTTGTCTGCCCACAGTATTGACATATCAATTTACAACATAATGTCAAGAAACGGTGTGCCAGTTATTGTGTTGATCCATACGGGTTTCTAAAGTAAGAAAATTCGTAACAATAATTACGCAGTGGCTTCCTTTGCGCGCCGAGGGGTATCAGCTTTCATGTAAAGCTCAAGTACCTCTTGGTAGCGTTCCCACGCCTGCTTAACTATTGGGTTCTTTTCGCGGATTTCCTTCTCTTTGGTTTTGCTCGCGAAAAGCTGCTCAAGCTTGTCAGCTTTATCTATCATGACTAAAGAACCTCTAAGGTAACCATGCCGTTAGAGGTATTTATGCTTTGCTATTTGGGATGATTGTCTGTTAAACACGTCTAAATTTGGCAACGAAAATGATGGGTTGACAATCTAGGCGCGTCACGATAAATTTGGTGACGTAATTTAGGAGGACATCATGGCACACGATCTTGTTGATGCGCGGTCAATGGCATGGGCGGTATCGGGCGGTCGTCCCTGGCACAATCTTGGCGTCCCCATCGATGAGAATCTGCCGCCGTGTATGTGGGTGGACCGCGCCAACCTCGGTTGGAACGTCGAAGTCATGCCGTTGCCGTCCGAAATCAATGGTGTCTCCGTCAATCTCGGCAACAACATGCTGGTGCGTCCGCCCGTTTATAAGGGCGAAACCAATCCCGTGTGTCTCGATATCGTGGGCAACAAGTTCAAGCCCGTTCAGAATATCGACGCCGCTAATGTCTTCGCGGAATATGTCGAAAACGGTCAGATGACCATGGAAACGGCTGGTGCCCTCAAGAATGGTACCGTGGTCTGGTTTCTCGCCAAGACGACCGAGGCGTTCTCGCTGGCTGGCGGCGACGAAGTGCGTGGTTATTTCGCGGGGTTCAACTTCCACAAGTTCGGGCGGTCGATGATCTGGAAGTTCCTGATGACCCGCGTGGTGTGCGCCAATACGATGGCGGTGGGTCTTAATGAAAAAGGGTTGACCGCTGGGAAAAATGGGGCAATTGGCGAATGGCGGCTGAGCCATTCTCGCGAATTCGATGCGGATGCCATCGAGGAAATGAAAGTTTCCCTTGGGATGAAACATGCCATGACAACGTTCAAGGATCAGGCGGCAATCCTCTCGACTGCCGCCATCAATGAACAGGGCATCGTTCGCTACCTCGCCCGCGTGTTCGCCCCCAAGCTGGTTCTCAACGAGAAAACGCTTCTGGTCGTGGTGGACGGGAAGGAATACAAGATGACCATGCCGAAAACCCTGGATGCGGTCGCGAACATCAACAGTGAACTGATCAGTGGCAAAAACCTGTTCAAGCGCGCTGCTAAAGCGTTCAATGACCAGCCCGGTCTTGACCTTCCGTCCTCGCGTGGCAAGGTTTGGTCGGCGCTGAACGGCTGTACATATGTTCTTGACCATGTATTCGGTAATAATGATGAAAGTCGTATGTACAATGCGACAATCGGTCGTTCTGTCGCCATCAAGGAACATGGGCTACGAGTAGCCCTGGAATTTGCAAAGGCTGCATAACACCAATAACAAGCGAAGTGGTCTAGACCACTTCGCTTGTTATTCCTTTATATGTCAACCAAATCCCTGCGATAAGATAATTAAAACCACCTTTTTTCAAATCATAATCATTTTTGAATTGATCGAAAAATTCATATTTTGTACCATGAAAAATTTCACGACCATCACAGTAGAATTTAAAGATTCTACTATCTTGGCGTTTTTTATCTCTTAACTTCATACGTGTCTTATCACTTTGCCTTATCCCACGTTTTGATTGACTTATTTTTTGCGCATGTTCTTCGGTTATTAACCGACCTTTTAGTGTAGCACTTCGTTTCCGATTACTTTCATTAGTACGTATACGGGTTGATGCAGCCGCGCTACGACTTTGATGCGTTTCCGCCATTACACGAAGATAATCTTCATCGGTGCCCAGAACCCAATCCTGATGTTGTTTTACTCGCCCCCGTATCAACATACAAACGGTGGTCGAATTTAAGGAGGGGAACTCTACCATCCATTGATGGCGTGTATATTCGCGCTGACCATATTCGGGATGGAAAAAACGGTAGATTGAAGTATCTCGATTAAGAGCAGGTTTACCAAACGCACTTCGGCAACATTCTGGCGCAATAGATATGTTGTCAGTTTTATTCAGCCATTTATCACGGTAGATGACCTTCAGGCGTCGCAGAACAGTATTCTCCCATAAACGGGCTTTTGTAATATCATCGAAAATTCGACGCACCTCAACAACATCAGGATCACCATAAATTGCTCTAAAATTATGCACGCTCGAAGACGATGTAAAGTATTTTGACCAAAGTTCTTGTGGACTACATCCTTTGGCCCATCGTATTCCATAGTAATGAACATCATAATTAGTCCAACAAATATGATATGTATATGGAGTTCTATCTACGGCTGTAAACATTAATAATTCCTTCCTCCGTTTATATTTTTATTTATTCAATCCTGTAACTTATTTCATGGATCATGTCGCGGGTTCAAATGACGAAACCCGCATGTTCAACAACACCGTTGGGCGCGGTCTGACCATCAAGGACCACGCCATGAAGGTGGCGCTGGAAATGGCGGCGTAATCAACGTCACATCCAAGAAGGCGCTGGTTTCACCAGCGCCTTTTTTGTTCGTGGCTACCTAAATACCTCGTGTCGTAGCGAGGTATTAATGCGCCTTTCCGAAATCCTTTTAGAAGATGAAGTCGCAACCGATCCGCAGTTCTCCCAATGGTTTGGGAACAGCGTGGTGGTCGATAAGAAAACTGGCAAACCGCTTCTGGTTTACCATGGGACTTCTCATGATTTTGATACGTTCGATACCAAAGCGGCGCCGGTACATCGAAATGATGATATTGAGGGAACTTACTTCTCTCCATCCCCAGAGTATGCCTATAGTTTTGCACGCCGGGGATCAGGACCGCGTAAGCGTCTTATATCGGCGTACCTGAAAATTCAGAACCCGCTCAACATCACACCGCTGATCAAAAAATTCCGGCGTAAGGGGATGACGTTTGGAAATGCCAAGCGTGAAGCAATGAAAATGGTAGATCGGTCGGTTCACGATGGTGTGGTGTTTGATGGCGATTCATACAATATAGCTGAATACATCATCTTCCGCCCTGATCAAGTTTGGCTCAAAAAATAAGGCGGGAGAAATCCCGCCTTAACTCATTTGGTCCAATACTTGTCACAATTCCAGCAGTGGTATATGAGCTTGTTACCACCGGGGTTCCGGAAGACACCCGCCCGTTCGTGACGGCAAAATAGCCGCTGTATCCACGCTACGAACCATCCATCCTTAGACATCGAACACCTGACCCTTCTGGACGTATCCGGCGAACCCCGCCGCCACCGCATCCGGCTTCTCACCCGGATTGAAGTGGTACAACCACATCTTGGCTTTGATTTCCGCCGGAAGGGTAGACAAATCCGAGAAATGGGCATGAACCCCGCTCTTAAAGGGAGTAGTTTCACAGTCCTGAAAAATGATGTCAGCCATTTGATAGAAGTCCATGATCTGGTTCGGACAATGTTGTGAGTCCGTTGTGATGAAAATGGTCTTACCATTCACCTCAAACATCAACCCATAGGACGGAACAAAATCATACCCATCCATGATATGGATGGTACGGATGAGCCGAAATTCGACCCCTTCCCAGGTAAACGAACCGTTGCGCGGCACACCTACCAATTCGAAGTAGTCACCTAGCGTGACCACTTTACCCTGAATGCTTGCAAGCCCGCCCTTGAGGCTTTCCGCCCAGATGTAGTTAAGCATCGAACCATTCGCAAACAGCTTCGGCTTAAGCGTCTTCATGGGCACTTCGCCACTATCAGCAAACATCTGCATCAGGTCAACCATGTCTTCCTGGGGGAGGTTGTATTTCTGGCGCAGAGTGGCGAGACGGGAAAAATAGGTTTTGAAGGCAACTTCCTCCAATCCACCAATATGATCAGCATGTTGGTGACTTACATAAAAGGCATCAAGGTCGAAAACCGTCAAACCAGCGTCATGAAGAGATTGTGCTGCGTGTGTCCCACAATCAATCATCAAACGTCGCTTATCTACGGTTTCGAGAAGCATATTAGACTGATAATTTCCTTCCCATGGCGGAAAGAATGCGCTTCCAGAACCCAAAAACGTAAGCTTCATGACTGTCTCCTGTCGTTTGATACGTCCTATCACAACCATAAACGAATCTTCAATTTATTCGTAGTCAAACACCATGGACTTGGGGTATGCATATTTTCACCGGGATCGCCACAGAGAGCGCGGTATCAAATCGCGCTTTGGCCCAAAACTTAGTGACAGGCTATTGCTCTTGTGGCTATATCGTATTGGGGCATCGAATTGATGTTCCTTGGTGGTGGAATCGGACAAGGATCGAGAAATGTCGATTTTGAGTAAGTTCCAGGCGACATTCCAACGGGATCACGAAGAGGAAATGTCTTTGGAGGAATACCTTCAACAGTGCGCCTCCGACCCGTTGATGTATGCCTCTGCGTCAGAACGCATGGTTAAGGCAATTGGTGAACCGGAAGTTATTGATACCAGCACCGATCCGCGTTTGTCGCGTATCTTCATGAATCGCACGATTAAGCGGTATCCGGCTTTTGCGGATTTCTTCGGTATGGAAGAAACCGTGGAACGCATCGTTGGTTATTTCCGCCACGCCGCGCAGGGTCTTGAAGAACGCAAGCAGGTTCTCTACCTGCTTGGTCCGGTCGGCGGTGGTAAGTCCTCGCTGGCTGAGCGCCTGAAGGCGCTGATGGAAAAGCACCCGATCTACGTGCTGAAATTCGATGACGGTAAACGTTCCGAACTGTCACCGGTTTTCGAATCGCCCCTGAACCTATTCCCGGTGGCGTTGGCAGACGAAATTGAAGCGGAATACAACATTCCGACCCGCTACATCACCGGTCTGACCTCCCCATGGGCAGTCAAGCGGCTGGGGGAAGTCGGTGGCGACTATTCCAAATTCAAAGTCGTCAAGATGATCCCGAGCCGTCTTAAGCAGGTTGCGATCTGCAAAACCGAACCGGGCGACGAGAACAATCAGGACATTTCCGCCCTAGTTGGCAAGGTGGACATCCGCAAGCTGGAACACTACAGCCAGAATGACCCGGACTGCTACTCGTTCAGCGGCGCTCTGTGCCGTGCAAACCAGGGCGTGATGGAATTCGTGGAAATGTTCAAGGCGCCCATCAAGGTGCTGCATCCGCTGCTGACCGCCACGCAGGAAGGCAACTACATCGGTACCGAGTCACTGGGCGCGATCCCGTTCAACGGTATCATTCTCGCCCACTCGAACGAATCCGAGTGGCAAACTTTCCGCAATAACAAGAACAACGAAGCGTTCTTGGACCGTATCTGCGTCATCAAGGTACCCTATTGCCTGCGCTATGACGAGGAAGTGGACATCTATCGCAAAATGCTGGATGGTGGTAGCCTCGGAAAATCGCCGTGCGCTCCGCAAACCCTCGATATCCTGGCTCAATTCAGCGTGCTGTCGCGTCTGAAGGAGCACGAGAACTCGAACTTGTTCTCAAAAATGCGCGTCTACAACGGCGAAGGTCTGAAGGACGTTGACCCCAAGGCAAAGACGATGCAAGAGTATCGTGATGTCGCGGGCGTCAACGAGGGTATGGAGGGCATCTCCACCCGCTTCGCGTTCAAAATCCTGTCCAAAGTCTTCAACTTCGACCCGAACGAAGTTGCGGCTGATCCCGTGCATCTGATGTATGTGCTGGAACAGGAAATCAAACGCGAGCAGTTCCCGGAGGAAAAAGAACAGCAACTCATTGAATTCATCAAGGAGTTCCTGGCGCCCAAGTATGCCGAGCATCTGGAAAAGACCCTTCAGAAAGCTTATCTGGACAGCTATTCAGAATACGGTCAGAACATCTTCGAGCGTTACGTGTCTTATGCGGATGCGTGGTGTCAGGGCGTGGATTATAAAGACCCGGATACCGGTCAGATGTTCAGCATGACGGTTCTCGACACTGAACTGTCGAAAATCGAGAAGTCGTGCGGCATCGCCAATCCCAAGGATTTCCGTCAGGAAATCGTCCAGTGGGTGCTTTGCAACAAAGCGAACAACGCCGGGAAAATGCCCAAGTGGACTTCCTACGAGAAAATGAAGGAAGTCATCGAAAAGCGCATGTTCAGCGCCACCGAAGATTTGCTGCCGGTGATCTCGTTCGGTGCCAAGAAGGACAAGGACACCGAGAAGAAACACCACGACTTCCTTAACCGGATGGTGGAGCAGGGCTACACCGAACGCCAAGTGCGCCGTCTCGTGGAATGGTACATGCGCGTTCGTCGGGCGGGTTGATCGTACTCCGACCAATCTCACCATTTAGTAGAATGGTATATGCGTGTGCATAAAAGGGCATTCGCGTACTCCATTTAACTCCGATGATAAATAGGTGTAATAACCTGTTTATCATCGGGGACTAGATGGCACAGCATATAAAACGATCAGGTGTTTACCAGATTAGGAATACAAAGAACGGAAAACGGTATGTCGGCTCAAGTAAAGATATAACACGACGATTTTCCGAACACCGCTGCGAACTACGTAAAGGTAAACATCACAATAAACATCTTCAAAATGCTTGGAACAAATATGGTGAAGATGCATTTGTCTTTGAAATAACCGAATTAACCGCCTGTGATCAAAAAATATTAGTTGAGCGTGAACAGCATTACTTGGATACATTACAACCAGAGTATAACATACTTCAGCAAGCGGTTCTCACTGACGTATCACCGGAAACGCGAGAGAAAATAAGCAAGGTACAAAAAGGACGCCCATCGCCGCGAAAAGGTAAAACCTACGACCTTGCCGATGATGTGCGGCACCGAATAGGTTCAGGTTGGCGCGGTAAAAACCTCCCTGATGAAGTACGGGAGAAAATGTCAGAGGTTCGGAAGGGCAAGGGTAAGACGGATGAATGGCGAGAGAAAATCGCGGAGTCCGTAAAAGCCAGACATAATGAACCTACTGAAGCAATGTTGTTAGGTCATAAGAAAGGTGCCGAGAAAAAACGTGAGTGGAAATGGATAACCAACGGAACCGAAAACAAACGAATCCATATTTCTGAGTTAGACTTGGTTGGCGAAGGTTGGTATCCTGGGCGCACTATTTCAAAGGGTGTATGATGATCGATATTAGTTTGGAACTTTTCTCGTGATCTCGTTCTCCGGTGCCACCACCATCGGTGAACTCGACCTAACCGAAGCAATTCGGGCAGAAGTCGAGCCTTTTAGCTTCGATCCCCCATCACTAGCAATGGTGGCGGGGGTTGAGGCAGGACTTTCACGAGTGGGTGAAATGTTGAAGTGGAAACGCAAAATTTCCAATTACACGGTATTTGTTCGAGAAGAACGCGGTGGTCTGGTCGCAGAATTTCAGTGCCGCGCTAAGAACGACGGTATCAAAACCATCACAATTGGGATTGGGATCATTTGATATGCTGGACATTATCGACCGCCGCAAAAACCCGCAGGGCAAAAGCCTTGTTAATCGGCAGCGTTTCATTCGCCGGGCGAAAGAGCAAATCAAGGAAGCCGTGAAGAAACATATTGGCGAAACCGATATCAAGGATATCGCCAATACCAAGGGGAAAATTGTCATCCCCAGCAAGGGCATCCGCGAGCCGCATATTGTCCATGGCGAAGGTGGTCGGCATGATCGCGTCGTTCCTGGCAACAAGGAATATGTCCCCGGCGACACTATCCCCAAATCCCGCCGGGGCGGTGGTCAAGGGAACGAAGGTTCCCCGGACGGCGAAGGGCAGGATGACTTTCAGTTTGTGCTTAACAGCAGCGAATTCCTCGATATTTTCTTTGAGGATTTGGAACTGCCCGATATGGTCAAGAAGCAATTGCGGCAGTCAATCTCATATGAGTATCGACGTGGTGGCTACACAACCGTAGGCAATCCAAGCAATTTGAACATTCGTCAGACCATGCGTAATGCGGTTGGTCGCCGGATTGCATTGCGCCGTCCGAAGACGGCAGAATTGAAGGAATTGGAGGCGGAAATCTTCCGCTTGGAAACCAAAACTCCGCGCACTACCGAAGAAACCGACCGGTTGACTGAACTCCATTTGGAAGTTCAAACGATTCGGCGTCGTATGAAATCGGTACCATTTGTGGACCCGGTGGACGTGCGGTACAACCTTCATGTCAAGCATCCCCTCCCGGCAACACAAGCGGTGATGTTCTGTCTGATGGACGTATCGGGATCGATGACCGAACACATGAAAGACCTCGCGAAGCGGTTCTTCATGTTGCTCTATCTTTTCCTACGTCGTCAGTATCAGCGTATCGACGTGGTGTTTATTCGTCACACCCATGAAGCAAAGGAGGTCGATGAAGAAACCTTCTTCTACGACACCGAAACTGGCGGCACCGTGGTATCCACCTCGCTGGAATTGATGGATAAAGTCATCCGCGAGCGGTATCCCCTGGATCAGTGGAACATCTACGCCGCGCAAGCGTCGGATGGCGATAACGTGTCGTCGGACAATACGTACTGCCAAAATTTGCTCAACGAAAAAATTCTACCAATCGTCCAGTATTACGCCTTCATTGAAGTGGGTCACGAATACAAAAATTGGGGAAATAGCGAAACCGATCTATGGCGTACCTACAAGCCGATTAATGATCGGTGGGATAAATTCCAAATGCGCAAGATTCGAGCAGCAAACCAAATTTTCCCTGTCTTCCGGGAACTATTTAAAAAGGAAGCATAATAGCGGTATGGGTGGACAAAACCACACGTTTGACTGTAATTTGCGACCAAGTTATGGTCGTTAGTAATGGAGCGAAATAATGGCGCGGAAGCCTCGTGGTAAGTTGGTCAAGCCGCTGTTTGAAGGTGCTGAATGGGATTTTGACACCCTTAAACGCACTTACGACGCCATCGAAGACATCGCCATCAATGATCTCGGGCTGAAACCGTATCGAAATCAGATCGAGATCATCAGCGCCGAGCAAATGTTGGACGCTTATTCGTCCATCGGCATGCCCCTGATGTACCAGCACTGGTCATTTGGCAAGCATTTTGCCAGAGACGAGACGAATTACCGCAAGGGGCGTCAAGGTCTTGCTTATGAAATCGTGATCAACTCGAATCCATGCATTAGCTACTGCATGGAAGAGAACACGATGACCATGCAAGCTCTGGTGATGGCACACGCTGCGTTCGGGCACAACCACTTCTTTGCCAACAACTATCTGTTCAAGCAGTGGACGGATGCTGATGGCATCCTCGACTACCTTGCATTTGCGAAGGACTACATCAACCACTGCGAACAACGGTATGGGTTTGATGAAGTGGAAGCCCTGCTGGATTCTGCCCACGCCCTGATGTCACACGGCGTTGATCGCTATCATCGCCCCGAGAAGCTGAGCGCAGAACGCGAGCGCGAGCGGGTCAAGGCGCAGCAGGAATACGAAGAGCGGTCGTTCAACGATCTGTGGCGCACCGTGCCGCAAGGTCCGGTTGCTGACACGGCGGACGAGAAAGACGAATCTGACACTCTGCGTGGGCGTGCCCGGCTGCCGGAAGAGAACATCCTGTACTTCCTTGAGAAGAACAGCCCGACCCTGAAAGCATGGCAGCGCGAGATCATCCGCATTGTCCGCAAGATCAGCCAGTATTTCTACCCGCAAAAACAGACCAAGGTGATGAATGAAGGTTTCGCTACCTTTGTCCACCACTACATCATGAACCGTCTCTGGGACAAGGGCATGATCACCGATGGTGCCTGGATGGAATTCACCCAGAGCCACACCAACGTGGTCTTCCAGCCCGATTTCGATGATCCGCGCTATGGTGGCTTCAACCCGTATGCCATTGGCTTCGACATGATGCAGGACATCAAGCGCATCTGTGAAAATCCCACCGATGAAGACCGTGAATGGTTTGATTTTGCGGGCAATCTGGATTGGCGGGCGGTACTGCTGGATGCGGTTACCAACTATCGCGACGAAAGTTTCATCCTCCAATATCTTTCACCCACCGTCATGCGGAAGCGGAAGTTGTTTCTTGTGCATGACGATGAGGATGCAGATGAATATGATGTTACCCATATCCACAATGGCAGTGGTTTTCGAGATATTCGTCGGGCTTTCTCGCGCCAATACAACGTGTCGCGCCTGGAACCCGACATTCAGGTGATGGCTGCCAATCTACGCGGTAGCCGTACTCTAGTTCTGCATCATCGCATGTGTGACGACATTCCACTGGATGAACAGAACACCCAGGAAGTTCTCAAGCATATAAGCCGCCTGTGGGGATACAAAGTCGTTTTGGACAGCCGGGACGCCGACGACCAAATGGTGCATCGCTACGAAGCGGGTCACGATTAAATAAGGTACCAGAAATAGGGAGCGGTTTTACCGTCTCCCCAATTTCGGTTTGGAACCATGGGAGGTCAAGTGAGCAAGGGTGATGAAATCGAAGTGCGCGGGCGTGTAACCGAGGTACTTCCCAACGCAATGTTCCGTGTTTCGGTTGCCATGGAAACCGCAACCAACGAAACCGTCAACCAAAGCATTCTGGCGCACATCGCTGGAAGCATGCGCAAGAACCGCATTCGCGTCCTACTGGATGACGAAGTTCTGGTCGTCATGACCCCATACGACCTGACCAAGGGTAGAATCACGTATCGCTTTAAATAGTATCGTATCGGCACAGTTGACGAAGGCAATGGCTATTCGTTTCAACCCTTTTCGCGCATCAACCGTGCCTTGTCGCGCTTCCAATCAGCTTCCTTGGCAGACTGACGCTTATCATAGTTTTTCTTGCCCTTTGCCAGGGCAATAGTCACCTTGATCAAACCCCGATCCGAGGTATGAACATTGACAGGCACAATGGTCATGCCATTACGTTGAACTTCCTGCGCCAGCCGTCGAATTTCGCGCCCCCTCAACAGGAGCTTGCGCGGACGACGTGGCTCGTGTTGAAAGAACGGACCCACCGTCTTACAGGTACCCACATGGGCATTGACCAGATACAGCCCATCATCACGCACGTCGATGTACGACTCCGCGATATTCATACCTTTTTCGCGGATAGCACGCACTTCCGTACCTTGAAGAACGATTCCAGCCTCAATTTTCTCTTCGAGAAAATATTCATGGCGGGCGCGGCGATTATCAACAAACAAAGACATCGGTTTTCCCCCGAGCAAAATATGTCTCTACCATAGAAACCATTCCTGAATTTGTCAAACCTATTACAGCCTCCGATTGACAAATGAATATCAAATCGCTACGGTGTCCGCCAGACAACTTCGATTGGGGGTTTTTATGAACCGTTATATTTTGGCCGTCCTGTCGGTCATGATGGTGTTCGTGTACAATAATGACGCGCACGCCCAGCGTTTCTGTGGTGGTGTGCCGAAGGGCAATTACTACCAGAATATGGCGGCTCTCGCTTCGGGCAACTTCCATGCCCCGGCGCCGCTGGTCACCAATGGCAGCCTCGACAACCTCGCCATCATGGATCGCGGCGGCTGCGACGCCGGTCCTGCCCAGGCTGACGCCGCCCTGTACTACAAGGTGATGAACGGTCACGACGTGAATGTTCGTGCCGTCGCCACCGTGGGCAAGGAATACGGTCATCTGGTGTGCAACCAGTACGTCGCGGAAGAAATGGGCGTCGTCGGTCGTCTGATGAATATTTCGGACTTCCGCAATCCGAAGGCGCGCAACTACACCATCGCCATCGGTCCCGAGGGCAGCGGCGGTAACGTCACCTACCGCATTATGATGGGTCTGCTGCCCTATCTCGACCCGCGCAACGGCGGTCCCCAGGTGAACAACACCTCCGAGCCGACCAGCGCCAACACCCTGAAAACCGTCAAGTCCACTGGCAGCAGCCGCCTGGACTGCCTGTTCGTGGTCAGCACTCCGAAGAGCGAGGGTCTGAACCGCGTGGACGACAACGGCGCCACCCTGGAAATGGTCGGTATCAACGATCCCGCCCTGTTCAATCTGCGTGACCGCTGGGGTCAGCCGATCTACGAAATGGCGTCGATCCCGCCCCGGTTCTACCGCAACCTTCAGAACCCGAAGTACGCCTTCTTCAACCAGCCGGTGACCACCATCGCCATTCCCTCGGTGCTGTTCGCCAACAACGACTGGTACGCCCGCAACCCGAGCTACGCTCAGTGGATCGCGGCGTGGTCTAAGAACCTGAACTACACCCGCTACTAGGCGGGGTAACGTAAAGGCGGGGCAGTTACGCCCCGCCTTTTTCGTTTATGGCATAGAACATGTACCAGATTTTATCCAATCTTCAGACCGCTTTTGGTGCCGCGCAGAGCCATTTCTTCCTGCCCAGCGGCGCACGGGTCAAGATCAGCCTCAACCTGCGTTGCATCGCCCATAGCGGTCCTGTATGCGTCCGGTGCGGATGTGTCGGGACCGAATGGCAAGAAACCATCGTCAAGCAAACCCCGACCCTCACGGTCGCCACCCTGAACCTATTCGGCTGGCGTGATGGGGAATGGGTAATGATGACCGCTGATCATATCAAACCCCGGCATCATGGCGGCTCCGACGCCCTAAACAACCTGCAAACCATGTGTCAGCCATGTAATGGTTCAAAAGGACACAAATTTGTGGCGAACAAATAAACACCCATGTGACCAGATGGTGTGGGGCATCGCTGTCATTGATGACTACTCTTAAAGTAAAGTGCGCATTTCATACCAAAATACATTCCAATCCCAACTACAAACCGCTATACAAGGTAATCGTCACACACATAAAGCAAATACGATTTGTTCACCCATTGGATGAAGAATAGCTCACGGTGGATGCGCAACGAGCGTATAAAGATACGTTGCGCCCCGTGCAGCGCAATAAAAAGGACATCGGTACCCGCATTGACTTTGGACAAAAAATGTATTACTATAACTGAACGAGCCGACGTGTATGTTCGTTCAGGATGAAATCAATGACCGCCAAGCCGCCGAAACACCACCACCACTACCTGCTGATCCGTATGAAAAACGGCGACACGCTGGAATGGCATCAGGGCATCGGGCATAGCTGGTGACGACCGCGACATTGATGGACGGCTCGCCGCGACGATGCACTGCGACGGCTCCGCAGCGGGATTGGATCATGTACCGTATCAATGACGAAATCGTCCACCTACGTGAACACGGAGCGTGGAAAGGTTACGCCCCTTGTGTCGGAAGTGGTATGTGTTGTAAGAAGGGTCCATGCGTTTTTGGCGTATGGGATGCGGCGAAGCATCAATGCGCGTACTTAGAGATCGATGAAAGTCATGACGGATTCGACATCTACCGATGTGGTGAATATGAGCGAATCGTCAAAAGCCCTGGTTCCGACTGGAACCCTGCCTTCGGCGCCGGATGCTGCATGTCCCTCTTCAACGACAACCGAGAACGCATTCTCCGGTATCTCGTCCGGGACCGTGATCGCGGTACTGGTGGCGGTGATCCATGCGGCGATCCGCCAGCACCCGAGCAATGACTCGTGGTACCTCGCATTCACTTCGGCGGCGCGTCAAGCCAAAAAACTCGGCATCACGGACGACGAGTTCGATGAGGTAATGACCCGTGTGGATGCGATCCGGAAACACGGCATGGAGAACTCCATGTGGCCAAAGGGTTTCTTCTGATAAATACACCAGCAACAAGCTGGTGTATGGATGAAACTTCAAGAACTTCTCAACGAACGTATCGATATCTCGAACCCGTACCACTGGTTCAAGAAAGATGCTCAACACGCCTATGAAGACACGTTGAAGCATGTCCAGCACGAGCCAGATGATTTTCGAGGATACTTCCTTGATCGTCTTCGGGGGCGCATAGACGGTACCTTGGGGTACATCCTCAAGACCGAATTCGGGATATCACACGATCCCGCTTTCCAAACGGTCTTCTTCAACGTATCCACCAAAAAAGACATTGACCGTCCCAGTGGCAAACACACTCTTTTATCGGGTGGCAACCGCCATATGTTCAAACTCGATATCCCGGCTGCATGGTCCCCTGATGATGTGAAGGATTTTGTCCCATATAAAATGAAGCAGGCGGAACGGGAAGCAATGATTGCCCGCTATTGTCACGAAATTGCGCGGACCATGGCACACGAACTGGTTCATCTACACCAGTCGAAGCGCATGAAACGTGCCAATCTGAAGTGGACCAGAAAAGCAGACATTTTTATGTCCCGCCGTGGCATTGAATGGGATCAACTTATGTCCATGACCCCGGAAGAAAAAGCCGAAAAGTGGCCCGATGCCCTGTCTGCGACGACGAGCGATGATCGATACCTATCCAAAGAAGACGAAACCTGGGGACTTCCCAATGATCGAGATGAAATGGGACACCCTGATGAGCATTATGACCCGGCGCTCTTGAATGCCGACTACCTGACCAAGAAAGTCGAAGTAGATGCCCATGCCAACAATGCGGCATTGGACCTTCTGCACAAGAACAATTGGGACTTCGGCGCAGCCAAAACGCACCTAGCGTCAATCCTCAAACACGGGACCAGTCCTGCCGACGATAAGCTACATAGCTATTATCAGCACATTCGCCAGAACAACTGGGTGGATACCAAGCAGGCATGGAAAGAGTATCTGAAGCGGGTATACCAACGCATGGTACACCTCGCCCAGAGCCGCCCTACACCTTAACGTCCGCCCAGACCGGGAAGCTTTCCATCTGATCACGGGTGAACTCCGTTTTCATGGGAAGCTTGATTAGGCTTTCGAGCATCCGACTCTTGATCTGTGCGACGGGCGGCAACTCGCCCTTGGCGCTGCGGTCAACCACAATCGCCCACAGCTTCTCGAAAGTGTCGATATCCGCAGGCGTCACCCCCGCGCCCAACGTCAGGCGCACGACTTCCGTAGGATCGTTAATATAGCCAATACGCGCGAAACGCGGCGGTTCCCTCCCATCCGGACGGAAATTACTCTCCCAGAAATCGGGATCAACGCGGCTCGGTTCATCCCCGGTACGTTTGCGAAGCCGCCACAGGCGATACATACCCCGGTTCACGTCCACGATCAACCCGACATCCGCCAGCAAACCATGCTCGTCCGTCCAGACGAACTCTTTGTTCATCTTGACCAGCAGCATCATCAAGGTCTGGATCATGACGCCAGGATATGCACTGTGATATTTTCCAGGCGACCAATGTGAATATTTCAACCAATCCGCGTTTCCGTAGGAGAAATCAACCTGAACGTATAGTTCATGCCCATCCTTACCATGAAGGAACACCGGGACGCCGCCGTAATAATCCACGACAATCGGCCAAGCCGTCATCACCAGATGATCCACGTCCTCGTTACGAAAAATGACGGTTCCCGCGCCGTTGCGCGCCAGAGAGTGTTTGTAAATTTCACTCAGCACATCGCGCGGAAACAATCGGGCATCAACGGCAATATCAATATCCCCACTTGACGGCTGTTTCCCAACGCTGCCTACAAGATTCGCATGGACATACTCGTAGGTCAGACCCTTGATAGCCAAAGCATCTGCGACGTAGTGCAATGTAGGTTCAAGATGCTCGCGAAAAATCCGCGACAATCCATCAATTGATGGGAAAGCAGCACCGCCCATAATGTAACCTCGCATTCAAAACTGCACCGTGATATCACTAACGCAAAGGTGGGGTCAATAAAGGTGAGTATGGGGTAACTCAGCGGTGTAGACGCCATCACCGAGGAACCTGATCCAATCCGGACGTTCTTTGAATTTGTCCGCCACCGCATCAACGGTAGGTAGATGTTCCAGATCGGGGAACCGCCCAACAAAATCGCTGATGACACAGGGAACCATCAGGTCATGTTTCTGAGCAACGTACAGACGGCTGCCACCAAGACGAAAGCATACCAAAATTTGTGTTCGATCCATCTGCATGGATGATGGCAACCGATGCCCGTAGAAGGTCGGGCAGTATCCAGCGACCACCAGTATGGGGTTACGAAATCCTTCACGGAGAATTGAATGTTCCAGCTTGTTATAAAAAGTCGCCTTACGCTGAATGGCGGCGGGGGTCATTTCCAGTAGATTGACAATATCACGGGCACGTAATTGCCCGTACCGGACTTGATACGTCATAGCTTCAAGTCGTTCTTTCGCGAATGGCGCAGGGCACCGGTAAAAATCGGCTGGTACGCAAACATACAATTGGCAAAATCAGGGTGCTGATAGAACTTTACGTGCGCCTTCTTGGTATTGACCTCAATAATGGCGATATCACCACTCCATTCACCCTGTGTGACTTTGCGCAGAGCGATTAAGCGGGCAGCAGCAGGGGTGCGTCCCAATAAAATCTTACCGGGGGTACCTTCAGGCTGAATACCACTCTGCCGGATTTCATCCAATTGTTCTGACGGTACTGGATGATACAATGTCCCCATAACATCAAAGTTAGGAGTGGCATCTAGTACCAAGTCGAAACCATTATCCTTCGGGGTAATTTCGGATACAAACCACCCGGTATCTTCAATTCGACCAGTGAAACGATGAATGAAGTCAACAACTTCCTGCGAAACTTGCATAACGACACGCTGCCGCCGAATCACTGTCGATCCGCCCTTTGCGTTTCGTCCCATCATTTCGGGTAGATTTACCCAGCGATGTTTCCCAAAAAAATTATTGAGGTTGGTCGTCCCAATATACTGAGCAAACAACTGCTTGATGGCATTAATAATTACTGGGCTTCCCGCGTTCTCCTTGAGGGAGCGACGTAACTTGAATGGGGTGGCGGGGATATCTAACTCCGGTACCATGATGAATTGAGATATTTCATCACCCAATAAAGTTCCGAACCCACGCTCTGGAATGTGCCACCGAACCTCATCCACATGATCAACCGCGCGAACACATGTCTCCCACAGCGTCCGGAGATCGCTGGCTTCGATTACACAGACTCGTGCATCACCAACCACCCCTGCCGCGAAATAGTCCTCTGGACCCCGCGCAGCGGCTTCGTATAGCCGCCCATCCTTGGCAAACTGGTAGACTTCCTCGCCCCGCAAGGTCTTCGATTGGCACCGCCCTTCGGCGTAGAGTTCAATCATGACCTCAGACCGGTCTTCAAGCCGATCCCCGAGCCACCGGAGCGCCTTTTGTGCCTTCCGGGGGTGGTCGGTGCAGATGATGGGCAAACCCCAACCGTTCATGTTGATCCGGACCCAGCCATTGGCAAATGCCGTAGACATCAACCGGTCGTCAGGCGGGATCATTTCTCCGTCTTCATCCACGTCTGCGTCATCGACATTAATATGCTCGACACCAAACAAAGAGGCGTTATCCGCCGCGAACCCGAAATGATCTTTACCCTTGGTGTCCAACGCTTCCCCGGTATTCACGTTGTACCAGAGACGAATTTCAGTCGTCCGTTCAGTTAACGGCTCCGAAGAGTTCTCACATAGATAGTCGGTAAGGCTGGGTATGGTCATGATGCAGGTATTTAGCTATCCACAAACTAAATAAGCGTATGCGCATTAATGAGATACTTACAGAAAGTCTAATGGATTTCGTACCGGCTCTTGGAAGTCGGGGTCTGAAGTATTGGTTCAACGTCCACGACAACGACGTTGCCTACGTTGGGAAGTCAGACGACGAGAAATCACACCAAGAATTTGCGTTGGAGAATGCCGAACGGTTCGACATCGACCCAGAAGTGGTTGATGACGACGTGGTGTCGGACATCGCGTTCAATGGCTACAGCGATAAGCTAATCTTCGAACTGCTCAAATTGGGCTGGGTGCGCATCGAGTACAACGAGCATGCCTTGAACTTGGAAGCCAAGTCAGAACGCGATGCTCACAAGGCGATGCGAGCAATCAATAGCGTCCTATTAATGCCGTTTACGACCATCACCATTGACATTCGTACCGGTGCCGGTTCGTCTGATTATCAATCATCATCTCTAACCGGCGCTCGCTTGGATTTCTTTATCAAACGCGGAAGCATCCCTACCGGAATGGTACAGGAAACAAAACAAGCACGAAAGTAATTTGACTCGTATAGGTAGTCAAGGATACAGTCCCGACTCGTTAAGAGGGTTCTGTATTAAACCGCCCAAGAATTGCCGGGACGACTGACCGGGGGTATGAGAGCGCACCCTTCGCTCGACTGGAAAAATCCGAATGCCGCAGATGGCTAGTAGGGTGCCCGCCAGACCACAAAGAGGACACATCAGTGCTGCTGATGGTAAGCCAATCGCATTGACATACAATACCCATTATCTTTGTCAATTTACGCTTAAATGGAAACGATAATTTCCGTTTTTAGGATCGCGTTATGCGTTGGTGAAAGAATGCTCGCGCTGTGACTAACCACAACGAGCAGCCACGGTGAATCATCATCAGGGTTCTCCCGTGGTCCCGACTGGATGCCGATTTCGGCATGGAAGGTAAGAGGAAGGTAGGAAACTCGCCAGTCCGCCTACTGCTATTTCCTCGTCTGATGAATCCGACAACTCAGGTCAAAACAATCACCTTCTTCCTCCGAAAGGGGGAAGGTGATCCTCCAATCTAGGTCAAGAACCTAAAGTTGTTCTGATATAAATACTAAATAAATCTGTTCAAAACAATAGGTGGTGCTATGGGTATATTGTTTAAAGGAAATTTAAATCCAACTGGATTATTTAAAGTTGCCAGTAATCTACCACCTATTTGGAATACAATATCAGGTTCCTTAGGGACTATTTCTGCAAATGTTCCTTTTACATATACGTTAAATGCAATTGATCCTGAGAATGGATTGGTTTCTTATAGCATTTTTTCCGGTATACTTCCCAATGGAATGTCTCTTAGCAGCAATCAAATCACTGGGACGCCAACAAACAATCCTGGGGTATACAATTTTACAGTTAGAGCCAGTGACGGTGTGTTTTCAAATGATCGTGCATTTTCATTAACTATTGTGAATGATGCACCAATTTGGACCACTACCAATGGTGGTTTGGGAACGGTAATTGTTGGATCAACATTTAACTATGCATTGTCTGCCATCGATCCCAATGGAGATACTATAACTTATAGTGTGTCTGCCGGTAGTTTGCCCGCAGGGATAACTCTTAATGTTGCAACTGGTGAATTATCTGGTATACCTACAACGCCAGGATTGGCTAATTTTACGATTAGAGCCACTGATAGTAAGGCTGCCAGTGCAGATCAGGCGTTTACTATTGATGTAACAAATGGATCGACTATTGTTGCAACATTTGTGAAAAGTAATTTTAATGCATGGACATATGGACCGGATGGCAAAGGTATTCAGACAAATCGCAACGGAACTGCGATAATGTTTAATCGTGAGCTTGGGAGCGATGCAAATGGTTATCGTTCGTTGCGATATTGGGTTAAATCGGCGGGTTGGGTTGAAACTCCAAATGTTGTTGGTGGGTATACCTCTAGTTCTGGTAACTTAAGTTTGGGTGCTTTTTCGTTAGGAAATGAATTAGGCGCATATGCCTATTCATATCAAAATTTGAATACGTGGGAGTACAAATCTTATCTAGTTATTCGGACTAGTGACGGTTCTGTATACCAACCAAATAATGCCGATCAAAACAAAGTGCATCGTGCAATTGTTCATTCTCAAAATGATGGTTTTGTTTTTGGGTCATGTAATGGTGGTCTTACCTTTACTACGACAACTGGTTCATCTAGTGGGTGGAACCAGTTGGATACGACATCGCAATCATATAACATGGATACGGCGTTTGTAGGTGGTATTTCGTACCTCTTTGCATTGGTTGGATCGCAAATTAAAATTTATCAGCAAGGTGGCGGTTCTACCCCTGTTGGGACGATTAGTCGTGTTGCCTCATCTATTTCATGCTCAGCGGATGGGTCGGTGTTGGCAGTCGGCGATGGTAATACTGCGGTTGGTGGTATTACAAGTGCTGGCGCCGTGTACATTTATCAAAAAGGGACTGGGTGGAATTCGTGGGGCACGCCTATTGTTATTGAGCATCCACTTCCCGTACAAGATGCTAGGTTTGGTGTAAATGTGAAATTAAGTGACGATGGTACAAAATTGGTTGTATCTCAATCTTATACAGCCACGAGTTCGCCAACAAATCCGGTCTCGTATTTGTTTACAAATACTGGTAGTGGGTGGGAACACACCGCAACTTATGATGATGCATTATTCATTACCATTAGCGGGGATGGGAATAAGGTATTCACCTACGAAGGCACTAGTGATGAAACACGTTGGCTTGTAGAGTATGTGATATAATTACAACAGTATGGTATTAAAGTAATCTAGTGCCACTACAAATAAAAAACTGTGTGTTTATCGTGGTAAATAAACACACAGTTTTTCTTTCTAATGAGGAAACATATGAAGAAAATTCTTGCTTTTATTGCTGCTGCATTTCTGTTCACTACCCCGGCTTTGGCTGAAGATGGTAAGAACTACGTTGGTCTGTCGGTTGGTGGTGCTTTCAATGATTTTGATGGTATTAAGAACCAGTCGGATATCAACCTGAAGGCTGGTCACGATTTCGGTGTGATCCGTCTTGAAGGCGACTACGACTACCTGCGTTCGGATGTTCTCCGTGGCAACATGGTTTCGGGTATGGCTTATGTTGAGCCAGTGACGTTTGCTGGTATTACCCCGTTTGTAGGTGCTGGCGTCGGCTATGTGTGGCTGAGCAATGATGCCGTTGAAGGCGTTTCCAACAAGAATGATTGGGCGTATATCCTGGCGACCGGTGCTTCCTATCAGTTCACTAAGAACTGGGAATTGGTCGGTGAGTATCGTTACATCCACAGTGAAGCTGTGACCGGTACTGAAACTGGTGAGCGGGATTTCAAGACCCACGCCGTGACCGTTGGTACCCGTTACAGTTTCTAAGACGGGCGCCCTTGGGTAGGACGTGAACGTGGTGTTGGTGGTGACACCTTCACATTCCCAAGGGACAACAAGAACCCCCGCTGGTGCGAACTGGCGGGGGTTCTTGTTGTCGGCTAAATAGTTTCATGGAAATGCGTCACCTCATCAATCTAGTCGAACGTGCAAATTGGAATCCCCTATCGGACCCTAAATTCCGTGCGTGGTTTGGTGAAAGTAATCTGGTGGATGAGCATGGCATACCGCTAGTATTCTTTCATGGTACCGGGTCCGGGCAGGACATTGCGGCGTTTCGAACCGGTAAAGAGCTAAAGAAAAAAGAGCGAGCGCCTGCCATCTATTTCACGACGAACCCTGAGTATGCGTCCAATTATGCCGGTCAAGCCGTATCGGGCAATCAGCCTGCTATCTACCCGGTCTATCTTCGTGGGCGTATTTTCGATCCGTCCAAGGAAGCGGACCTTAATGCACTTTTTAGTGACCCTTCGATACGCCGGGTGATGAACGATGGGTCGATGGTTGGTCGGTTGAAAGCTCAAGAGTACCAGACATACATTCCCAAAGGGAATTGTAAGGTATTAGAGCAACCGCGTATCCAGAATGCGTTGAAACGCCTTGGGTACGACGGGTACATGACCAACGAAGTTGGAAAGATGAATGTTGCGATATTTGACCCAAGCAACATCAAATCGGTTTACAATGCAGGTAGTTGGAACCCGGACAGTCCCCGCATTTCCGAGAACGCTTAGAGAAGCCCCTTCTTGGCAATCTCAGCGAACGTGTGTGCCTGGATGCCATAGAAACCGGACCCTGCGAGCAGGATTTCATGACCGGACGCTATGGCTGCGTTGATGTCGGTGGTCGCGTAGCTTCCTTCAATACTCTTCCAGTAATCCATGATCCTCAATTGCAGCCCGAATTTCGTCCGGGGATAACTGGTGGCATGGTATATGGGCGAGTCCGCGAAATGCCGTACATAGTCGCCAACAATGGTTGACCATGAAAAATTATACCCATTTAGCGGGAAGATCGCATAGACCCCGCCTTCGATATGGGCTAAGTCAAGGTTGCCAGTTACCCGAACAGAATTCAACCGAGTTGCCGTAAACCCGGTTTTTTTCATCGCATCATCTATTATCGCGGTAAAATGCTTACCGGTGATGTCGTCGCCGCGCTCTCGTGGTTCAACTGAGCTATAGATAAAACGAGAAGTGTCAGGAAATAAACGTTGATTTGGTTTTACTCCACGGAGACCCATAAAAAGTGGGGTTTGATGGTCCCATTCCCCAAGAAAATCCGAGCAGTCGCGCTGGATCATCCCGACGACTTCTTTTATGTGGTCGTTTGCTTTGGATTCAGTTATTGGCGCTGGGCGGATAGTTCCAACAATGGCGCTTGCCGGGATATTTCCTCGATACAGGACATCGGGTGTCCATTTGGGGGATCGCAATTCTAAAATATTGAGCCGTGATAGATCGATTTTATAGGCGGTGCCTGTTTTAGCAGGGCGATTAGAGAGCCATACAAAGCGATCTTCGCGGTCAAAACCCGGATATAGAGATGCTACTTTTTCGACTTCTTCCCCAATCAACCGAGTTGCTTGTACCCCGCCAAGCTTGAAGCTGTGTTGTTTGCGGGGATTCCAGTACGCATAGCGTCCAACCAAAATGGTACCAAACGATGCAGTAAGAGGTATCTCGATTACTTCCGGGGTTATGAATTTGTTTGAGCGCATTTCTTCCGGTCCATAAAACCGCTGATAAATAGCGAAGGTTCAAAGGGTATTTATGGAGGGACGCCATGGGACTTGGCTTAAAACTTAGTGTAGTCATGGGTATTGCAATGGCGGTGATGGCTGGACTTGGTTATTTGTATTACCGGGATTCTGAACGTACTAAAGCGGAACTCAGTCAGCGTGTTGGGGAATATGGTCAAGCCATTAAAACCCAGGAGCAAAGTATCAACATGCTTCAGCAGCAGACTGCAATTGCAAATGCACAGTTATCAATGATGTCCGACCGTATCAATGAAATTCGGGAAGAAACTACCAAGATCAGTAAGGTGTTTGCCCGTCATGACCTTGGGTTCCTGGCATCCAAGAAACCAAATCTTGTCGAGAAGAGTGTCAATGCTGGTACCCAACGGGTTTTCAATACCCTGGAAACTGAAACCGATCCTCGTACTTATGGGGGTGTTCAATGAAAAGATTCGTTCCATTTATTGCCGTGTTGCTGGCAGCATGTACAAATGTGCCACCGCCAGTCGTAACCAATACTGAAGTGGTGAAAATTATTCACCCACCACTTCCTAGTAAAGTTCAGATGCGCGAGGTGAAGTGGCAGGTTTATAACCGAGAGCAACTGATCAAGTTGCTTGATGAAACATCCAGTACAGATGAAGAAATTGTTATCTTCGCATTGACTGATAACGGTTATGAGAACCTATCAGTGAACGTTCAAGAGCTACGGCGATACATTCTTGAACAACAAGAAATTATCAAATACTACCGTTCTGTGTTAAAAGAAGGTGAACCCAAACCGAAACAGCAGTAATGGATCACGATTTCTATAATTTAGACTTTGGAAAAAATGCCTGGAATTTCGGTCAAGATGTGATCGAAACATACAACAGCTACGGGCTGAGCTTTAAGTTTTATTCTCGATTTGCTGACATGCTTGAGTTCTTTGTAGAGAACATCGATACCAAGAATTCCTGGCAACCAATGGTACAGGTAGTTCGTATGGTTATGGATGCTGTGTACATATTGGATGTTGGTGAAGTTGAGAATTGGCAATGGTTCACTTGTGCGTTGTATAAGAAGTGGCCAACAGGAAAAACCCCCGAGAAAGTTATCAAGGCAATTACCCAGCGTGATCATCGGCGTCCCCCAAAACCGCCGTCGTATCATACCGCCCCACGTGGATATTGCCGGTTCTGTGGTCAGCCTATTCTTCGTGAAGATGGTACTATCAATAAAAGAATGCACTGGCATCCCGAGTGCGCTAAGCAATACAACTTGATTTATGACCTTACAAAACAGCGAAAAGCAGTTTTTGCGCGTGATCGCGGGGTCTGTCATATTTGTGGAACAGTGGATGAGCGCCTTCATGGGAATTGGGACATGGATCACTTGGTTCCGTTGAGTGAAAGTCGCGGGCGCATTGAAGCATGGCACCTGAACAATATTGGTACCAAGTGTGTCGCATGCCATCGCGAGAAATCTGCTGAAGAAACTAAACGACGCGCTAAACGACGGCGAGAAAACAATGTGTGATTGTGAATATAAGTGCGCCGGATGCCATGATGACGAATTTTTGTGTATGGGTCATGGGACGATTCCGTTAAAATACGCGATTGGAATCATTGTTTTTTTTATTTTGTTGCTGATTGGTTGAGGGACATGGAAAACCATTACAAAACGCTTGGGGTTGTTGAAACTGCGACCGATGACGAGATCAAGAAAGCTTTCCGTAAGCTTGCGCAGCAGTATCACCCTGATGTGAACCCTGGTAATGCCGATGCCGAGCGGAAATTCAAAGAGATTAATGCTGCGTATGATGTGCTGAAAGACCAACAGCGTCGTCGTGACTATGATAGTCAGCAGCGGTCATTCGCATCCGGTCAGCGGGCGCCGTTCGGTGATCCCTTCGGTGGTCCGTTTGGGTTTAAGGCGTCTCCCGGACAGGATTTTCCTTTTGAGGATTTGTTCCGCAATATGCAGAACCCCTTCCATGCGGAACAGCAGCGGAAAGCGCGTGATATTGAAGTTCCGTACCATATCAATCTTGAAGATGTGTTTGCGGGGAAAGAGACAGAACTGACTTATGTTGTGCCAGGGCTGGGAAAGAAGACTGCGCACATCAAAATACCGGTGGGTATCGAAGACGGTATGAAGATCAAGTATGCCGGTGCGGGCGGATCGAGCGATCCGAACGTTCAGGCGGCTGATCTCTACGTCGCAATCCGCGTTAGTCCCCATCCACAGTTCACCCGCGATAAAGCGGACTTGTTGATGACCACTAAGTTGGACGCAATTGATGCCGTACTCGGATCGGAAATCACTTTCACATCAATTGATGGTGCGGTTTTACGTGTAAAAATCCCGGCAGGGACACAAAATAGTCAGCGTATTCGGGTAAAAGGGCGGGGTTTGCCGAAATTCAAAAATACTGAACGTGGCGACCTATATGTGTGTATTGAAATTACAGTGCCAACCAACCTAACTGATGAACAAAAGTTAGTTCTTAGGAAGTACCGAGAACTTATACGTCCCAATCATTCGTAGACATGGTTGACATGACCACTTCAAACGGGTAGAATGCAATTATAGGTTTGAAGGAGGACACCATGACCCGCGTTTCTGCCATGACCAACTATCGTCTGGTGATCCTCGCTGCGGCGACGGCTCTGGTTGCCGCATCTGCTCTGATCCTGTCTACCAGCCCGGCACATGCTGCCTGCGATATCTACGACCGCGCCTGCTGGGAAGCCAAGCGCACCGGGGTCATGGGCGGGAATGGACAACCCGCGCTTTATGAGAATAATCGGTCGTGTCAAGACATGTTGATGGACTTGCACAACACCAGCCAGGATGCGTTGGCGCACCTTTACGCCCGGCATCAAACCTTCTCCCCGACCGGTCGTGGGGTGGACTACGACAATCCCACGGGTGGCGTCGGCTACATCGACCACGCTTCTGTCCATGAGATCGAGCGCGAGATCGTTATGATCGTCAACGTTGCCATTCGCGATGTGCGAATGGTGCGCTACGACGGCGCTAACGTGGGCGACTGCCGCTCCATCACGGAGCAGGCAATCCGGGATGTCAATAGCATCAAGAATTCGCTGCCCTAATAAATTGACAGTACAAATAGATCAGACATACCTTAACCTAAGAGTCCTAGGCTTTAAAGGTTAAGGTATGTCTGTTTCTAGTATAGAAGTAAACCATCAACTGGTTGTTGCTCCAATTCAGAGAGCTTATAATATTGCACAGCGGTTGCGTCATGAAATCGTTACTACTGAACATGTACTCCGTTCTCTTTTAGAAGAGGACGACATTATCGATATTTTAGATGATCTAGGAATTGATATTGATGGTATGCGGGATGTACTTGATGAATATTTGAATTCTGGTGTTATTCCCACAAGAGTAATTAAAAATATACCGGGTCAAACTCCCGCACTAGAACGGGTGAAGCATCGTACCGTGGTGCAATGTCTGTCATCTGGGCGGGATACCCTTCGATGTAAAGATATTTTGGTTGCTATTCTTACCGAAGACGATTGTCATTCGACAACTATATGTGCTGCATTCGGTTTGGATCATTTTCGTTTAATACAATATCTTGCTGATAGTTCGCTGAGTGCGGTACCAACTGATACCGTAAATTCGGAATATGGTCGTCTTCCGTCTCCTACTCAAAAACCAGCCGCAGAAAGCAAGACTGATCAAATTCTCAAGGCGCTGTGTATCAATCTCAATGATCTTGCCAAGGCGGGAAAAATTGACCCGTTGGTTGGTCGTGAGAACGAAATAGCAACGGTAATTAGCATCCTGGCGCGTCGCCGCAAGAACAGCGCATTATTGTTGGGGGAAGCTGGTGTTGGGAAGACTGCGATCCTTGAGGGTATTGCCAAGAAGATTGTGAATGGGGATGTTCCGGATACCATAAAAGATGCGGTGCTATACCAGCTTGACCTTCCGTCGTTGATCGCAGGCGCTAAATTCCGAGGTGAATTTGAAGAACGCCTGAAGTTGGTGATCAATGCTCTCCTGACTAAGCCGCATGCGGTTCTTGTGATCGACAATATTCACATGACCAGTGTGTCGGGTGGTGAGGGTGGACCATCCATTGCCAATATTCTAGCGCCGTATTTGAATCGGGGTGAAATTCAGACCATCGGTAGCACGACTTATCAGGATGATCGTAAGTATTTTCAGAAAGATCGAACATTCAATCGTTGTTTCCATCGGGTGGATGTGTTTGAACCAAGCTCGACCGATGCGGTACAAATTCTTCAGGGTCTAAAAGATCATTATGAGGGTTATCACGGGGTTGTATATCAGAATGAAGCTTTACAGGCTGCGGTAGATTTGACGGTTCGGTATGTCCATGGGCGCTTCTTACCTGACAAGGCAATTGATGTGATGGATGCAGCGGGGGCGGCGGAACGGGTCAAACCTCCTACCAAGCGGAAGAAGATTATTGGAGTTTTTGAAATCGAGCAGCAGGTTGCTCGCATTGCCAAAATTCCGCCAAAATCGGTTAAGGACGACGACATTAAGCGTCTTTCACGTCTTGAAAAGGATTTGAAAGGGGTGGTGTTCGGGCAGGACCGTGCTATTGACACCTTGATTGATGCTGTGTACCAGAGCCGCGCCGGGCTTCGGGACAAGCGCAAGCCGCTTGGATGCTACCTTTTCGCCGGTCCAACGGGCGTTGGCAAGACCGAGACAGCAGTTCAGCTTGCCGCGACCCTCGGGATCGAATTGGTGCGCTTGAACATGTCCGAGTATCAGGAAAAACATGCGGCTGCCACGTTGATCGGTGGGCGCCCTGGCTACGTTGGGTACGAGGATGGGAATGCGGGGTCCGGTGTACTGATCAACATGATTGAAAAGACGCCGCATTGCGTGCTGTTGCTTGATGAAATCGAGAAGGCGCATCCGGATATCTATGATCTTTTCCTACAGGTCATGGACACCGGTAAGCTGACCAGCGGTAGCGGGAAGGAAGTCGATTTCCGAAACGTCTATCTGATCATGACCTCGAATGCGGGCGCCACGGAGCTACAAAAGAACTCTATTGGTTTCACTGCCAGCGATGACCGGAGCGGCGCAGAAGACAAAGTGATCAACGAACGGTTCAAGCCGGAATTCCGTAATCGCTTGGATGCCATTGTTAAGTACCGGGCGCTGACCGAACCTGACATGTTGAAGGTCGTTACCAAGTTCATCAACGAACTAAACGATTTGAGCCAGGAGAACCGGGTTAAGGTCGTGGTGAACATGCCTGCCAAGCGGTGGTTGGCGCGGGAAGGCTATGATCCGAAGATGGGTGCGCGACCGTTGGCGCGCGTAATCCAGCAGTATGTGAAAAAGCCGCTCTCCCGTGAAATGTTGTTCGGTAAGCTGGTTAAGGGCGGAACAGTCGTCATCGGCGTAAGCAATAATGAGTTGGAGTTCAAGTACGATGTTTGAGCAAATCAAGGCACGATTCAAGAAAAGCTGGATGTGGTGGACTTCCGGCGATCTGCCTGCGCCGTTTCCGGATGACACCAAGGAACCGCTGGAACAGGTTATGAACGCACTATGGGTGAATGATGCCCGTAAAGCCAAAGATATACTGCATCCATGGATAGAAAAACGTGCTTTGGAAATCCGGGACGAACTGGCACTGACTTGATTTTACTTCGTGCCCCTGCTATACTATTCAAAATAAGCAGGGGCACAAGCCATGCAACCAACTATTTCATCAGATGTCACCGTATTTGGCGCTGGTAACAACGAGTCGAATTATCTGGGTATCGCGCTGGACGGTGTGTTCGTGCGGGTCACGTTGACGACGGTTCTGGTGGGCGGGACGGCGTGTCCAGTGATCAAGCCGCTTATCGGGCGGGTTGTTGGATGCCGAGGGAGTGACATCGTGATTTCGACCCCGTGGGGGTATGTCGGCTGGATTTCCCCTGCGGACTATGAAATTGCCAACTTCCATCCCGGTAATCCTGACCTCATCCATTAACGCTTTATCGTCATGGCGAGCAGAGATTAACGAATCTCTGCTCGCCATGATTCTATATAGCATACGCTAGGTAGTATCATTCCGGTCTTCCTCTGATTTCTTTGGTGGATTGCAAGCGGGAGTATATACGAAATACAATTTCAAGTTTTCAACTGTAGCCGTAAATAAAAATCCTTGACCAAGCGGACAAGAATGCAATAGGTTTCATTTTGTTCCTCACAGCGGGGCTTCGATAAATCCAGATCGAACCCTCGGGGGCATCCCAGGATGCGTCCGTTCGAAGAACTGTTGGAGGAAATGAATGGAGACGGTTCTAGCTGAATCTCTTGTCCAAAAAGGAATTATTCATCCAAACCTTGAGGTGGAAGCGTGTTATAAGACCAAAGGTCTTGGTCCCACAAATGGGGTCGTACAGGGTGTCTTTGTGGTGCAGAGTATTGAACGTAATGACGAAGGTAAACTTCTTTTTAACCTTTCGGGCGTCAATGATACCAAGCGTATTCGTGTAAGTGCCGCAGCTATTAAGGCATTAGATGGCATGCACCCGGAGAGGTTTGCTCGTGTATTCAACATCGGAGCGGATGGCACGATTAAGAAAAAAGGCAAGAAACGTGGTCGCAAAACCAAGTTTGAGCGAATGATGATCGGGCTTCGCCAGGGTGGGTACAAGGTTGACCCATCATTCGTATGGGATCAACAGGTTAAAGACGTGGTGTTGTGGGAAATCCTTCCTGAAAGCGCCAATGATGATCCGTCAAGCATTCCCGCTGTGGAAGATATTCTTGAAACGTTTGGGTCATGGAATATTCCCGTGGTCGAATTGACCGAACAAGAAATTACTTCAGGCGCGGATGATGCACCTGATAACTTTTGGGCATGGGATGACCAAGATGGGTGATCTTATTGATCTTTCCAATACACCAATGGCGAAGCTCAAGGCTGATCTTCAACGCAAGGAAGAGGAAAATGCGGAGTTAGTGCGTCAGTTAACATCGGTTAAGAGTAAAATTGCCGGAATGGTCAGCGTCAACGAAATGTTGAAAATGGCACTTCTTGATCTTGAAAATACTCTTCGACTTTATCGGGATCAACTCACCGGTATGATTACCAATTTGGTAACGTTGCGCGGGAAATTGCCTGATATCAATAGCCGCGTGAATGGGGTGCGTACTCAAGACCGAGATCACGACGAATAACTCGATTTTCACGGGTAAATGCGAACAAAGTATAAATAAACCATAGATAACCTCACCTGTTTGGCGAGAGAACCTATGGCTAGTGTAAAAGAACAATACCTCGTTGTAAAATTAAGCAAGCTTGTGAAGAGCGACAGTGCCACCAACGTCCTTCCAGATGAAGCTATTGCTGCAATTGAACAGCTTATTGAACAGTCGGTTGCTCAAATTGACGGTTCGGTAGTTGTGGAGATTGAGCGCCCCGGCGCGTAAGACTCCTCTCCCTAAAATCCAGAAACCCCGTGCCAACAGCACGGGGTTTCTATTTTTAGGCGGGTTGATCAGCCATCATTTGGCGAATGTGGCTGACGGCTAACAGAATGCCGCGTCGTTCCGGGTTGTCGTCATCGATAAACATTGCTGCTGCATCGATTAACTCGTCTATGCACATTTGCATAGTGGCACGCTGACATTGCTGAATTTCATGTCCTAACTGCTCGATTTCTAACGCCGAGCTTTCCATAATGTTACAGGTCTGTTGCGACAATGTACGCCCTCGTCCCCATTCAAGTTCGCGACGCAACTTGGCAACTTGATCTTGCCATCGATTAGACATGGCGCGGGTCTCCTATGTTGTAGCTTGAATAATATATTACTAAGGTTGTAAAGTCAAACCATTAGAACATAGTTTTGGAGTGCGTGGCATACGAAGTTGGGTCTTTGTCATACCAATCACGATTCCGTTTGCGATCTTCCGACACCCATTGAATTGCTTCTAGCGTACCATCAATGTCGCCGTACATCAGTTCTTTGATGATGATGGCCCAATCGACCGCAGCCGTCGCCGGATGAAATAACCCAGCTTTTTCGATAGCATTCATCACGATGGATTGTATATTGTTGTTGAGCTTCAAAATGTCAAAGATGCCCTTAATGATACGGCGAACGACGTTGACATTTACATCCTTGAATTTACGCTCGCCATAATAGGCATTTAACATATTGTATGCCTGCTCGGATTGCTGTGTGCGCCAAACTGTTTGTTTATCGAGTATTCTTCCAGAATGATCAACTATGTTATACTTGTCCGCGAGTTCGCGCATGCCCTCATCAAAATCGCCGCCGCGCTGGTGGATATGTAGGGCATCCTTCAAAAACGCCAAATCCTGTTCACTGGGTTTCCGATGCATGTTTCCGATCCACACCGGTTTCTTCCACTCGATTAAAAACGTATACAGAGTTTCAATTGCACGGGGTGCCTCGGCTTTGGCAGTATCCATAAAACTTTTTGACGCATGGTTGTTATAAAGCAACCATTGTACCCCGGTTTGGCTGAACAATGGGAAGAGTAATATTGCCCCAACAACATAATCTTTCAGTGGTGATACCTCACGGGTGTTCAAACCTAGTTCCTGTTCATTCAGGGATTTATACCCTTCATTCCCAACTTGAATATGGGCGTCGAACGGAAACGCGCCGTATTTTTTGACCAATGGTTGGGCTTTCAGTACGAATTTGAAATGATGATGCCATTGCCCGTAGACGCTATTCATCTTCGGGTCGTAGGTTGTACTGATATAGTTGTATCGGAGTGTCCGAAGAGCATTTTGATCTATGGAATAGGCAAACCCGTGATGATCCGTCAGATGGTACAAGTATTTGTACTGCGTCTCATATGTAAGATCGCCTTTTTTGTCTAATTCTAGTAGTTTCATGGACGCCTCTTTTTCTCGACTTATTTAGGAGTTTTATTCCATCCTAAATATACAATCCGAGATTAGGAGGACACGTATGGACACCAGCATAAAACTGTCGGCCAATTTTACCCTCAATGAGTTCCTGAAATCCCAGGAAGGTGAGCGTTTAGGTATCGACAATCTTCCGACCCCGGAAGTGATTACAAACCTTCGTAACTTGGCAATTCATATTCTTCAGCCGGTTCGTAGCCATTTTGGGCTACCCATTACTATCAATAGCGGCTATCGCTGCCCGGCGTTGAATGAAGCCATAGGTGCCGCAAAGAATTCCCAACACATGGTCGGTCAGGCTGCGGATTTTGAGGTGATTGGTAAGGGCAACCCTGAAATTGCTCAATGGATCAAGGACAATTTGGATTTTGACCAACTGATTCTCGAATTTTTTGATCCCTCGAAGAACGATCCCAATAGTGGGTGGGTTCATTGTTCATATGCAAACCCAAAGAAGAACCGCAAGGAAGTTCTTACCATAAATAGAAGTGGGACTTTCAAGGGTTTGATCACGAGGTAAAGTAATTCGCGCGGACAAATGCGTCTATGAAAAATAACGATACCTTGGATAAATAATGCAAATCACTGGGGGTCATATGTCAATTTTTCTCTTGGATGACACCAGCGGTGTCTTTGAAAAAACTGGTGATATCATCAGGATCGATGAATGGTATGGTGTTGGTGGTGGATCGTATACGGTTGCCGTTCATTACCATAATTTCCAAGGTCGTGTATGGATAGAGGCGGCACTTGCTTCAGAACCCGCCGAAACAGACTGGTTCCCTATTTGGCTGAATGGTTGTCAGCCATTTGCTGAATACCCACGAGATCGGGCACATCCTACCGGTTCACCGGGTTGTGTGGGGGATACCGGCACCGAGGCATTTGTGTTTGAAGGTAATTTCACATGGCTCCGTGCCCGGTTGGATCGCTCGCATATTCTCCCGGTTCCCGCAACCCATGAAGGGGTCGCTGCGTTCGGGGTGATTAAGAAAATACTACTGAACAGGTGATTGGATGGCTATTTTCGCTACACGTACCGGCTCGAACAAAGCGTCCAGTGGATTGAGCCTCAAGCTTAATGATTCTATTCGGGATGGTTCAATACTGGTTTTTGATGCCGATGCACGAGCTTTTGTTGATCGCCAGCCGTCTGGTTCGATTCCGGTTGCGGGTGCGCGTAATCTTGGTGGGAATAATTCGCTTGGTGTTTATGCGGGCAATGATGCGGGTATTCTTGAATTTCGTGATATTCAGGCGGGTTCGGGCGTAAGCATTGGTTATGATGGCAATAGCCTGATTATTAGCGCAGATGTATCAGCCGATAAGATGAGCGTACCGGGAAGCTATCGTGTCACTATTGACAATGATAATACCGGGGATGGTGCCTTTGAGATTTGGACATCTATTTCAACTTTATCCACGCCCTTGATTCTACAGCCATCTGTTCTGGCGCCGATTGTTGGGAATGATATTTTTGCCGGAAATGAAAATGGTCATGGGTATTTTAGCAGTACCACGGTAAATTTTACGTCATCGGGATTTGAACCAGGGATGTGGATATATGCGGCGAACGCGGGTGACCAAACCGGATGGTGGATGATTGATGACGTGGTGTTGTCAAACATCGATGGTGAAACAATTCATAAGCTGGTTCTGCAAGAAACATTTACCGGAGCCGCTGCCTTTAATCTAGGGGGGCCAAAACCCTCGGTTACGTTTAGTCACAGTGATGTGTTTGTGTCGGATTCCCATACCTTATTGTCACGTACTATAGACTTTGGTAGCCATGGTTTATTTTCGGGAACTGTTATTGAAATTACAGGAAGTGGCGTTAATGACGGAGTTTACACTGTTATGGGGACTATGGCGCCCGGTATGACCGAATATGGGTATACCTACAGTGTTTTAGAAGTTGCGGAACCGTTCCAGCTATTAGGTCCGATATCAACTCCGATAAGCATTACCATTAGAGCAACGGATGTCCCAACTGGGTTTGCGGTGGATAAGTGCGGCAATGTGGATGCACGATCTATTGCGGCCACGACTATGCGGGTGGGTGATGTTACTACTGGAAGTTACACCCCACAACGTCCAGATGATGTAGTGCGAAAAGATAATCTTGATGTAGTGGCATCACGGGTCAACCGAGCAAAGTTATTTTTCTTTTCTTCATTGGGGTGAAACAATGAGATACGCCGATTTAAAAGAAGAACGATATCCGATTGTTACGCTACCTAATGGAAAAGAAGTAACAACGATTCGAAACCCATCAGTACGGGAATTAACTGCATGGATTGAGAGAAGCCGATCAAATGAATTACGTGGTGTAATTTCTGGAAAAGATTTGATTGTTTGGGATTCGTACCAGAGTGACCATTCAATGACATGCAAATCGATTGGTGTTGAATATCACGATACGTTACCATTATATTTTAATGATGACACAATAGATGTATATGATCTGAGTGAAACAAAATGGGCGGACCATGAAAACTGGGAAATTCATGATTTCATTATTAATCATCCGGCAATGAGACGTATTGTGGCAAGCGAACGATGGTCTATTATGGGACTGGATTACTGAGGTCTTGCATCCTGCTAAATACTGGGAACGGTATTAAAGGGGTTCAGCATGTCCGCAAAACTTTTCGGAAAAGCAGTTCTTGAAGCTAACACACCTTTCGTTGTTGCGGCTGGTGCGCCCAACTCGGATAGCACTGTCGTGGTCACGGTGTGCAATCACACCGCCACCGAGGCAAACGTGAGGATCGGATATTCCGAGAACCAATGCTATCCACAAACTGACGAACTTATTCGCCCGGTTCGTACTATTAATGCAAATGACTATTATGAAATTCGAGGTATAGCCCTGGAAGAGGGATACAACATCGTTGTGATGTCTGATGTTGCTGGGGTGTCCGTCATAGCCTATGGGTTTGCAGAAGGGGTTTAATCAATGACCGATGGGCAGAATATTGGCAATGCTATTGAAATTTATGCCGGATTAGAGGGAGAAACCCTTCGGTTTCGTACTCTTAAGGGCGGGAATAATGTCTCGCTACGTCAATGTGCAGATAAAATCATTATTGAAACCGTCGATGCGTCCATTGGTGTGAATTTGGGTATGGAAGGCTCTACTGTGTTTAAACAGCGGGTCGGTCCAGAATTTCAGTTTCGTCGTCTAAAGGCGGGTACCGGGATCGGCATCACGGAAGAAGCTGACGCACTTGTAATTGCAGCGTTGAATGATAGTCCATCGATTGTCGGCGCCATCAACCTGGGTGACGACGAAGAAGGCAAACCCATCTATCATGGAGAAAAAAACGGCATCCTTCGCTTTAAGCGCCTGTATGCGGGGAACAACGTAACCATCATTGACAACGGTTGTTCACTGGTGATCTCGGCTGGTCCGACGACTACTCAGAGCGCCCCACCGGTTTCCGCAATCAATATCGGGACCGGTGCTGGTGTATTTGGTGGGCAGGTTGGCAACGAGTTAATGTTCAAGACCATAAAGGGTTTGAATGGCACATTAGTTATGGATTTGGGTGATGAGATTGGTATTTCTGCACCATCCGCTCCTATAGATCATATTGATATTATCAATATTGGGAATGGTACTAGTGTTTATTCGCATCGAGTAGACAACACATTCCGTTTTAAGACTTTGAAACCGGGTCCGAACGCCATTATTACAACTACGGGCGATACGGTGACTATTGATGCTAAAGTAGCTGCACCGGGTAATACTATTGGAACACCAACCACCGGTCATTTTGATGATCCACGCGCGGAGGGGTGTAAGCCACCCGCAATCACTGGTTGGAATGAAAACACTACTATTGCTGATGCATTGGATCAACTGAATAAATTACTCGGCGTCATTCTTCCGGATCAACCACCGGCTTTGTCATCAAAGACTCTTCAAGTAATTGACGGGCAAATGGGGATCGTCCCTCCGGGAACGATTGATCATACGGGTTCTGGTCCAACTGCGGGTCAGCCGATCTATGTAGTCAACCAGACTCCCGTGAAAACCAATATTGTCACCGCGTTTGGGTCGGGGAATACCGGTTCTCTGGTAGCGATGGTAAACGGACAGGCAGCCGGGTCGGTTGCCCTTAACGCAGCGGACAATACAGGCACCTACGATGCCCTGGAAGTGTTGGCTGATAGCATTTACCCAGTGGGCGGTCCTGCCTGTCTGTGGCGCTCTATAGACGCTCGTATCACGATGCCTACGTTGAATACGGGTATCAACAGTGTGCAATTGGTTCATACGCAAACCGGATCAACCAACCGCGTGTTCTTCCTTTTGGAAGATGCTTCCGTGGTAGTACCCGCGATCAGTATTGGAAATGCAAGCGCAACCGAAGGTGGTGTGATTGAATTTACCGTTAATCTGTCGGTTCCGACTACCGTAATTGTGTCAGTGTCCTATCAAACCCAGGACGGAACTGCGGTGGGTGGGCAGGATTACACTGCTAAGAGTGGTATCCTTCAATTTCAGCCCGGTGAGACGGTCAAAAAAATTCAGATCAACACTACAGACGATTTGCTGGTCGAAGGCAATGAGGCGTTCAAGATTATCTTGAGTGATCCCGTCAATGCTACCCTGGCGACTTCACAAGGGTCTGGTACCATTGTGGACAATGATCAAGATTCTATTTCGGGGTTACCGGTGTTTGAGAATCGGCAGATTACTGAAGGTAATCAAGTCATTGTTTATTCAAGCTCGGTACCGCACTATGCGTCCACCTCGACCTTGAAGGTGACTGCGAGCTATAGCAACATGGTCACCCATGGTGGCGCCTATGCCACGCCAATGATTGAAGCAGGAACCAATCCACAGATTGGTATACCAGTTGTTATTAATGCGGGCGAATATGGTATTCCGGCATCCCCGAGCGGCACTGTCATTACCGCATCTGATGTGCCATTTATTATTGGTGGAAGTATCCATACGACATCTAAGCTGCGTACACGTGGAAAAAACACTAATGGGTATGGTGATTGGTCGGAAGATACTATTGGGTTTAATGTAATGGCGGGATCGCCACCGTCAGGGGTGAATGGTCCTATGATTGAAAATGGGATTTCGTTGGTGAATCTTGGGGTAAAACCCACTAATGCGCCAGATTTCGGGGTCCGTGTCACCATGGGTAATGGGGATACGCCAGCAGACGATAAAAGCGGGTTGCTGACCGGTGATTGGAATGCATCGGCAGCACTCAACACCTGGGATGCGGCAATAGTTGGTGGTGTGTTGCGCTGTGACCATACCAACTATTCCGATGGGTATCTCCCGGTTGGTCCGGATTTGAGTGGGCAGAATGCGACACAATATACAACGTTTATGGTTCGCCGTTCGGCTGTCACCTCAATGTTGGTAGATATTACTGGTACCTACTCTGGGTGCTGGTTGAAAATGTATGGTTTGACCGATCCGTTTACCGGCGACTTGCTTGATTTGTCTGATGCTCCCAACGGATGGTGGGATGCGATGATGGATTTCGATGCAGTTGGTGGGGTTCCGGGTATGCCAGGAACTTCTCCTGGGTGTGGCGATCCTAGTATTGGAAAAATGAATGGTCATAGCGGCACATTTGGAGTAACGTTTGGTCAGGCAAATACTCATTTTTCTACGAACAATATTCTGTTGGTACGATTTAAGTTGACCGGAAACGATGCAATTAGCGGTCTTGTGTTCAGGGGGAATTAAGGATGGCAATCAATACCGATAAGAAAGTAGATTTCCTTTGGAAGCGAACTATTTTCTCCCGTACTGAGACGGACGTGAATAAAGCGGCGCCGAACGAGTTCATATCATCGGCACCGGTCGTCTTGCAAAGTCAGTTATGGTCTGAAAGTGATCAAATTCCATCACCCGCGCCCGGTGCTACCCAGGGGGTAGTGCAATTCTTCGGGCAGTCGGTGGCAGTTAAGTGTGCAGTCGATTCCACCGTAACCGAGCGCCGAACATGGATTACCGTTATTGATGCCACAACAAGTCCTTTTCTTGCAACCAATCGTCATATGGATTGGGTTCCCCCTATTATTCATCCCAGCTACCAGATCAAGGTGTATGCGGGTGATCCAAATGCCGGTGGAAAACAGCTAAATCAATTGACTAATAACGAAGAGTGGGTGTTTGACTATGCAGCAGGCGTTTTGCATTTTCCAAACAATATCCCATCAGCATTGGCAACATCTGATGTATATGTCATTGGTTATAAGTACGTTGGACGACGTGGTATTTCAGCGGGAGGTACTGGGGGGTCTGGTACGGCTGATGGTATTACCCTAGGTACACCTACTGATGGGTCGTTGGATCAAAATGCTGCAATTAAAAACTGGAATTCATCTACAAAAGTTGTTGATGCACTTGATGATCTTAATGAATTACTTGGAAAGTTGCTTCCTTCCCCACCACCAAATCTCAGCACATTGACCTTGGTGATGACCGGGGGTGCCGATGCAGTTGGCTCGGAAAATATCCTGCTTGCAGAAGGCACGGTGGACAATACTGGTGGTGGAAGTCCTGCAAGTGGAACCAAGATTTACCGTATTGCGGCGGCAACTGCGAGTACAACTGCGCTAACCGGTTTTGGTAGTGGGATTAGCGGAACATTAGCTGCCCTGGTGAATGGCACGGAGAGTGGTAAGGTCGTTATAGATAATACGGACAAAAGTGGTACCTATGGCTCCCTTATTGTCACTGCGGATATAGACTACCCGACCGATAAACCTGGGTTCTGGCGTGCGTTGAGTGCTAAAATAACATCATCTATACCGGCGGGGCTAAACAAGTTCCGCATGAGTCATACCGATGGTGGCGCCACGAATGAAGTATTCTTTGTGTATGATGATCGTATTGATATTCCGTCCACTACAGCGTTAACCGTGGCAGAGGGAACCGCTGGTACTTTGTCATACAGCAGCAGTATTCCGCATTACGGTGCGGGGGCAACACTGAAGGTTGGAGCTACTGTATCGAAATTGGCTGGGTTAACGTATCTTTCAAAAAGCAACATCCAAATTGGAAGTGTCCCGACCATTGGTACCCAGGTGGATATTGGACCGGGTAATGCGGGAATGCCTGCGGTATTCACTAAGGATTTGCCCAATCAAAACATCTTCGATCAAGTATTCACTATCGGGGGATCGGTACATACTACCGCTAATGTGCGCGTTCGTGGGCGTAATCCGGCGGGCGATGGGCAATGGAATACATCGTCGCTCAAGGTTAACGTAATGACCGGTACTCCAACTACAGGCATCCGTGAAACATCGATTGCGGTGACGAATATGGGTACGAACCCAACTGGTGGTAATGCGGGTCGTATTATTTTAGGCAATACGGATACCCCGGCTGGTGATGTTAATTTGATAACACCTGATTGGGTTTCATCAGCGGCATTACAGGCATGGGATGCGGTTGTTGTCGGCGGGATATTAAAACATGATGCGACCGATTATAGCACTGGGTATTTGCCCCCTGGACCGAATCTGAGTGGACGAGCAGCGACCCAATACATAACTTTCATGTTCCGCCGTCGTGCCCAATCAGGTTTTGTCATTGACGTAACTGGTACTTATGATGGGCTATGGGTGAAACTTCCTGGCATAACGACCAAGAATACGCTGAATGGCTGGTGGTCAGCTAAACAGCTTTATGATGGTGCTGGCGTGCCTGACGTTGGGTCTAATGGTGCTGGGTGTGCCATGGGGGCAGTTGCCACCGGGTCCACCGGACAGGTGCGGGTGACGTTCGGTACCCAATCCAGTACAAATTCAACAAACAACATTATTCTGGTTCGTTTTTCGCTCACTGCGGGCAAGGCGATTACTGGTTTGAGCTTCATTGGGGTGTAAGTAAATGTCCATTGCTGATCAAAAGAAACTGGACTTCCTCTGGAAGAAGATCATGTACGGCGTCACCGAGACGACCGCGAGTAAGGATGGTTCTAACGAATCTATTGGGTCGCCGTTACCGGTTTTCGGTAATCAGGTATGGGCACAAGCGGATCAAATTCCAACCGCTGCCCCTGCTACTGATACCACAGTTGTTGTCGTTCAGAAAGGGGCGAAGGCGATTAAATGTGTTGCCGATCCAACTGTCAGTGGGAATAAGACATGGATTGCCGTGGTCAGTTCAACTGGCAACCCAATGGAAAAGGCCAACCGTATCACTGACTGGATTCCGCCATCGGTAGACCCTAGTTATATGCTAAAGGTTTATAAGGGCATTCCTTCTGCTGGCGGGGTTGTCTTAAACGCATTGACTAATAATGAAGAGTGGGTATTTGACTACCAAGCTGGTGTCCTACACTTCCCGAACAATTTACCAAATGGGGTGGTGGATATCTACATTGAGGGGTGCCGTTACATTGGCACCAAGGGAGTTGGCTCTGGTGGCACTAATAGTGGTGATCCATCAAGCGTCGGTGACATGATTGGTATTCCTACCGATGGGCTTTGGAGTAATGGTCGTGTAGAAGGAAGTCAACCGGCTATACAATCATGGACTGCTGCAACTCGTATTGTAGATGCACTTGATGACTTAAACGAAATCCTGGGGCTGCTTGTGCCCGCGCCGCCAGCACCGTTATCATCCAAAACCTTAGTAATTGAGGATAGTATCAGTGGGTTGGATGGTGCGAATGTTGTAATTTGTGATGGTGTTATCAATAATTCTGGTAGTGTCCCACTTGCTGGTGGTACCCCTGTTACCGCCGTTGCATCCGGCGAGGTTACTTCGCTTCCAGTTACTAATTTTGGACCGGGTAATTCAGGTGATGTTCAAGCAATTATCAATGGTAATATTGCGGGTGTTGTTACACTTGGGTCTGGTGATAATGTAACGACCGATGGCGCACTTACTATCATTGATAATCCTGACTTCCCCGCTGACAAACCCGGTTTCCATAAGTCGCTGACTGCGGGAATCGCGACCACGGTTCAAGCTGGATTGAACTCCATGAAAATGCTTCATACTGCCTCGGGTGAGACGAACGAGGTACTGTTCGTTGTGGATGAAGTCATCGAGGTTCCATCCGCGACTTTTAATACCATCGCCCCCTCATTACCGAACATTGTTCATTCAAGTGGTATTCCGCATTACACCGAGAATTCAACGCTAACGGCAAGTGTCACTGGTTTCAATCTTTCGACAAATGTGTTTTACGACAAGGGTGTTATGGAAATTAGCACGGAGCCGGTAGTTGGTGATCCGGTATTTATTGACCCTGGACAATACAATCTCCCCGCTGTGCTACCGAGCCATATGCCTACTTACAGCCAAAGTGGGCTTGAGTTTGTGGTTTCTGGTGATGTGCATACGGAGGCGGAAATTCGTACCAGAGTTCGGCTGCCGCTTGGTAATAGTCCATGGGCAGTGGCACCAAAGAAACTTCTGATTATGTCGGGTGAACCCGCCGTTGGGCTTGGTGGTGTGATTACAGAAACGAATGTTAAGGTTGACCCAGCATTAGGCGAAATCCCCGCAGATGCCGTTGCTCATGCAATGCGTGTTAATATAAGTCATGATGAAGACACACCAGTGGTTAGTACCGGTGAAATCGGGTTGCTACTGTCGGCACCATGGGAACCGGCTCGGGAAATCTCTTCTGCCGCCGCATCGGTTGTTGGTGGTGTATTGAAGCACGACCTTACTGACTACACCCAGTATCTCCCAGAAGGTCCAGATTTTTCTACGCGCCCACCACATGCACCTCAATATGCCACCTTTATGTTGCGGCGTCGTGCATGTTCATCCATCAAGATACATGTTGAGGGAACTTATGCAGGAATGTGGGTCATGTTGCCGGGTATTCAGGGGTTAAATAATACCCTCAATGGATGGTGGGACTTGTATCGGCGTTATGACGGTATTGGTGTTCCTGATCGAGGGGTTAATTCTCCGGGTTGTGCATTCGGTACCCCAGCTAACGGAACTTCTGGACGTTTTATTGCTTTCTTTGGTGAGGAAACCTCGTCAAATTCAGTCAATAGCGCAATATTGGTTCGTTTCCGTCTTGCAAAAAACCAAGCAATTACTGGTTTGGAGATCAATTAAAATGGCGATTTCAGACTCGAAAAAACTGGACTTCTTGTGGAAGAAAATCATCTATGGTGCGGCTACCACCGATACCATCAATAAAGAAGGACCAAACGAAGCAATTCGTGCTGGCGTCATTATTCCCGGTGAAAACGTATGGATGCGATCCAAGGGTATTACAGAAGCCCCACCCGCAGCGGATACCGATGATGTGCAAGTGCGAGTTGGTTCGCGTTCGGTGTATTGCGTCCCTGATCCATCCGTGCCCGGAAAGAAAACATGGATCACGGTTTATGACCGTCTAACATCACCAATGGTAGAATCCAATCGAGTAAAAAATTGGATACCGCCGTCGTTTGGCAATGCTTATCAGCCGCGTATATATGCGAATGTGATTGCGGCTGATAATCGACTAAATCCCCTTACTGAGAATGAAGAATGGGTGTTCGATTTTAAGGCGGGGGTAATTCATTTCCCCAATGAGCTTCCGGCTATTGTAGCGGATACGCTTGTTGTTGAAGGGTATCGATATGTTGGTCCGGATGGGGCGGGAAGTATATCGGGTATTGAAGAACGAAAAATCACGTATTCAACGCCGGTTTTAGCCCCAGATGAAAAATATGATTTTGAGCTTGAAACCGGATACTCGGCAATGATTTTAAATCTGAGTGTAAATCGCCCATCAGTAGTTGAATGTCATTCGTATTCACCGCGCGAAGACATTAATCCGTATCGTTTCATTGCGGTTAATGGTTTTCTGACGGATGACGGAAGCTATATTAGTGAGGCGCGACGGTTTTATGGACCCCGTTTTGTCTATATTCATAATCTTGAAGACAATATGTCGCGCCGCACCTATTGGCGTATTAGAAATACAGGGACATCAAGTAGCTCTATAACGATGGATGCTACGTTCCTCAAGATTTTATAAATAGTAGGCTGACCAGCGAGTGTAGGAGAGATTAGCGATGGGTTTCACAGTAGAACGGAACAATTTTTCCAAGATGGTATCGTCGGGTGCAACACTCGACCCCAAGGCAATCGCATCCAATATTTTCAAGGATTTCCAAGATCATGGATGGGAATTGATCTATAAGGCCAAACCCGGTAGTTCCGATCCCACTGCGGTTAGCCTTAATGAAGCGACTACCGTGATTTTTCAATCAAGTAATACTGTTGATCCGCTATCACCTCTTAATACCACTCATGCGGCAAATCCGGTTGAAGATAAGAAAAAGTATCGGGTTGGGTTTATAGTTGATGGGTATCAGAACAATCAATTGATTATGTATCTCGGTACTGTCGAGACTATGAACGAAGCTGAAGGAATTAACACAACATATTCACATCGTTGTGTTTTGATTCAGGGTGGTGAAAGCATCACGTCAACTCGTATGTCTGAATCGTATCAGTATTCATATCGTTACACACAGACCTCGCGTGGTTTTGCTCTCATCGTTTGGGATCAATTGCGTATTGAAGATATGCGTTATATGGGTCTGGTGTGCTGTCAGCGTCCGGTTAAGTGTGATGGTACTACCTTCATTACTGGTACACAACCGGTATTTGCCATTCATAATACTGTTCCTCGCGTAGGTGCAAGTGAACTTTCTGATAAATGGTATTATACTGTTGTTCGTGAAAAAGACACCGATGTGCCGACCACCGGTTCGGAAATGGCCGCTGCTGGCACTCGTGCTACCGCATATGTTGAATTTAAAGCACCGGCAGGAGTTGCATCGATTGACGCGGGGAATTTAACAATTAATGGCGCAAAGTTTGTAATTAACCCGACCAGTGGTTTGCTTGCTGGGGAACATAAATTGACCACTGGGACGCCAGTGGCTTTAGCAAAAAATTTGGTTGATGCTATTAATGCTGATACCTGGGACAATCGTATCAATGGTCGGGTGATTGCGTCTGTAACCACGGATAACTTGTCCCGTGTGTTTATGTATTCCGCAAAGCCTGGGCGTGTTGCTGATTTGGGATTGTCGATGTCTTCATCTAATGCAGCTACTATCATGGTTACTCCCTGGGCGGGAGGTGTAGATTCGGCGGTTGCTGCCACGGGGACGGTGACTTTCAAGGGCGTACCGGCATATTCAACGACTTCCGACCCATCGGCTCTTAGTGATTCAATCGTTCTCAACAACGTCACTTATACCTTTACCGATGGTAATCCCGGTGATCGCCAGATCAAAGTGGTGCCGGGAAATGTCGAACAGACTCTTAATAATGTAGTCAACGTACTTCGTGCATCCTCGTTGGGTGCGATTAAGGTGGCTTCGTATAATGGCAACTATGACCCGACTTCTGGTAATGGTTATTTGACCATTACCTACAATAGTAAGGGGGTTGATGGTAACCGATACAGTATTAGTGTTACCTCGCCTACAGACAAGATAACAGCACCGCCAACTTTGTCTGGTGGTACTGGATATGATCCGAATGTAACTGGGGTTGTCTATTCAAATGAACTCAGTAATCAGTCGGGTAATTTAGGAAATTCCATTCATCATTTCCCGAATGCATGGCGTAGCCCTGTGACGACAGATGATGGTGAATATGTTCTGGTATTCCCATTTGGGTTGACGACCACCCGCATGGCTTACACCGAAGAAATGGATTTGATTGCGATTTCAAAAGGACCGGCGTATCAGGGCGGTCAAGCGGTTAATATCAACGTCTATGGTGAAGCACGTGAATACACTGCGTATTCGTCTAATTATGGCACACGACCGGATGAATTTATTCGTGTGTTTGTATTGACGAGTGGTGGTGGTTCTAATTAAGAGGCTTTTGTAATGGCGGTATTTGTGGGCTACCGGTATTTGACGACGAATACCGGTACGCCCGAACCGTGGAAAGTCGTTATGGTTTCTGGCACATCAATTTATATTGAACGTGCAGATGCGCCCGCATCACCAACATGGTTAGTCAAATATAAACTTAATGCGGATCGAGCGCCAACAAGTGGTGATGATCAGACACTTGGGTATTCGATTGGATCATTTTGGACACATGGGTTAACTTCATATCGTGCTTACTTGGTGGATGTGAATAATGCGGTGTGGATTGCCGAACCTTTAACAATACAAGAAACTAATTTCATATTGGATAAATCGGCATATGTACCGCCGACCACCAAGATTGTGACGGAAACTGATCTTTCTAACACCAGTAAATTTATTCGTACATATCCGTATGCTGGCGCGATATTTGACCGGTTTCTTGATGAAGCGACACGTAAATGCCCTGGATATCCGGGTTCGACCGTGCGTTCGGTTGCGTCTTTGCGAAATACACCCGTTGTGATGCCAGCCCCCACTCTTGCCGAGAACGTGGGGTATTCGCGGGAAGTGGATTTCACTGCTAATATTGCCAATCGTTATACTCCATTGACAATGACGTGGGTGCATAGCGCAACCTACCGTCCACAAGGGGTTTGTTTTCTGGGCGCGACCACTAGTTTAGATGTGGAAAAAGTTGTACAGCAATATGAAGTATCTGATGTTGGAACTGAGCATCTGAAGCCAGTTTGTCATTATAATGGGTGGGAGCCTACTGGTTTTACCAAAGGCTATCGTTGCCAACTTACCAACATGGATTGGTTTTTAAAAATTCTGGATATTTTTTGTGCCAGAACAACTGGTTATCACGCCGATACATTTGTGAAACTTCGGGATGATTTTACCAGAACTGGTGCATTCGTGTATGGTTACTCGCCAAAAAATTACTGTTCTAAATTTAATACATTATCAACCTTGTATTCTATGAAATATTGCAATGATATCAAGAGTGATCTTACATTGCATACCTATACATTTGACAATCGTTCGTATGTATATATGAGTTCAATATGGCATGAGTATAAGTTTACACATGATGTAGTGTCATTGTTGTTTACCACGGTGTTTTATACTGGTAAATGGTTGTCGCAGTATGATTTTGACATGCCTGAGTATTCTGTTTTTGAGCGGACAGTTAATACAATCAACATCACTGATCTGCGTGTAGATACGGTAACGGCATTAACCCCAATGATTTTGAGTTTGTCTGCTGTTCCGGTTGAGAAATTCTGTAATAGTAAGCTGGTATTTGAAACACTCAAATACTATGCAGGGGTTTCAAATAATTGCAAGCAATTGACTGTTCCGCTGTCGTTTGTGCCAGATTGGTGCCGTCAAGTGCGGTTGGTATCGAGTGATCACCAACCACCAACTTATGGGCGCCAGCATGGCGTGACATTTGCCTTTGGAATTAAAGCGCAAGGGCGGACTGGGGCGGAACCATTCCCAATTTGGGAAACGCCTAATAATCTTGGATGGCTCCGTACCAGTAAACCAATCAATTTCAAGCTTACTGCGGTCAACCCGCGTCATGGTCATGATGACAAACCAATCAAATACTTTATTGATAATGGCGCACTACCCCAAGGTATTCTTTTGTCGGAGGACGGGGTTCTGTCCGGGACTACGTTAGTTGAAGGACATGCCGAATTTACCGTATCAGCAGTAGATGAAAATGGCAGCCGAAGCTATCGTACTTTCTATTGCGAATTCGCTCCGGGTCCATTGATTGAAGTGACTGGGGATAATGTATACGTCAACAACGACGAACAATACGCAATATTTGATGCAAGCGGTGCCGACCAAATACTTACTGTGTCACGCATGCCCGCGACCCTTACACTTCACCTATGGGGTGCGGGTGGTGCGGGCGGGCGTTGGATTACACATACATGGTCTGTGTGGGATGTTATAAAATACGAGCATGGACCGTCTATGGGCGGTGCTGGTGCGTATGCATCCGGTCAGATGTATGTCCCACCGGGACGGCAGGTTACTGTTAAAGTTGGTGTTGGCGGTCAAACAAAATTTGGCGGTTGGCCAAACGGAGGCAGTGGTTCGCGTAATGGGTTGGAATATGGCGGTGGTGGCGGTGGTCGTACTGAGATTTCTATCCAGTCTGTAATTGCAAATGATCCTAATCTTGCTGATATACTCGAAAGTTATACTGTTGATGTTTTTGACAGCCCTGTTCTTGTTGCCGGTGCCGGTGGTGGTGGTTCGCAAGGTATGGGCGGTGCCGGTGGTTTTGATGGTCAGGATGGGCGTGATGGGGACGGAACCGATATAGGCGGTAAACCCGGAACGCAGTACGATGGCGGTCTTGCATCTAATCCGACGAATGCACCAACTCCACCAAAGAATGGGCAGCGTTTCGAGGGTGGTTTAGGAGTTCAACGTGGTGCTGGTGGTGGCGATGGTTACTACGGTGGTGGTGGCACTTCTCGTGGCGGCGCTGGTGGTGGTTCAAGTTATTCCCATCCCAAACTTATTATCAATCCGACTTTTGTAGACGGTACCGGGGTAATGCCGGGCAATCCTAGTATTGAGGTTGGTTGGAGTGATGGTATTGGGGTTGGTGGGGATCGCTGGCAAGATGGTAGCGGTGATGGTCTTGATATTCGCACTAGCGGTGGTGATGGTCGTGTGGTCATTACTTGGGAGTAAACATATAAATAGAGTAAACGTCTGCTGATGTAGGAGTTATTTCGATGCCCGGTTTCACGAAATACAGTTACAAGAATAACGATTCTCTGGATATGGTAAATAGCATAATCCAGAATTTCCGTGGTGGGGCGTCTCATCCAGACGGCACCCAACCAACATGGTTTACTGACGTGGTTCCGGAAGTAAATTCTGGTACCGCTCGCAAAGTGCTTCTTGAAGCAACTAGTGCAGTGGACCCAATCATTGGAACTGATCCAACACAGAAGTGGCGTATCCTTATTGAAGGTGTCGTAACACCGATTACTGTGGCTGGCGTCACAAAAAATCATGTCAAACAGTTAAAGATTTTCTGGGGTACTGAACGCCAGATTCCGGGATTTGATAATATTGATCCAGATACCCCTTTCATCACATGTTGGACTGAAGCAAACGCACCTAAGCGTTGGACTAATGTTTATGCATATCGTCACACCATTGTTCCGCGCGGATTTGTGATTGCGATGTGGACCAACCAGAAGGTCAATACCTTGAACGACGGTAATACGATGCTTTGCATTCAGCGTCCAGTGAACCCGAAGACCGGTGCAATGAAGACCACCGGTACACTGCCGGTGTTCTCGTTGGACGTGACCTCCGGGCGCTCATCGGGTCAAGAAATCGAAATGACCGTGGTGCGTGAAAAAGACGTAAATTTTGCTTCTCCGAAGCGCCGTATTGGTACTCCGAGCTTCCACAATCTGTACGGTATGTCTATGAATTGGAACCATCCGAACATTTTGTCAAACATTACTCACGTGATTAAGTTCCCGTTCGGTCTTTGTACTGACCGCCATATTTACATGGAAGAAATGGACTTGATTTCGTTGGTTCAGGCTACGTCGTTCATTGCTGAACAAAAAGCTGACATTACCATGTATACCCCTGCCCAAACTCGAACCTATACTGGTTGTTTTGGACCCGTAAATTACAATTTCAACGAGACGAAACAAATTCTGGGCGGATCACGTATTGCAATTCTTACCAAGAATAGTGGCGATAATCTGGTTGAACCCCCGATTTCCTAATCTTTAGGGGCACTAGATGTCTCAAGCAATATATCAACTACGTAGTGTTACGATGACGGGGCAGATAGGCATTCATACGAATGTTTATCCGCCGCCGCCACCGATTGCTCGGTTTATTTGCTCTCAGCTTGGGTCAGCTATAGTCGCATCGGATGTCGCCGCATCGGATCAGTTTGGGCGTTCTATTGCCTTACATGAAGCGACCCTTGTGGTCGGCGCCCCAAATCATGAAGTTGGGGGGAATACTGGTGCGGGTGCAATTTACGTATACGTATATTCTAATGGTGGTTGGGATTATGTCACCACCCTGACGGGTGGGGCGTATATAGAAGCTAGTGCCCAGCTTGGTTATTCGGTTGCCGTTTATGGTGATTATATTGTTGCGGGCGCATATCTGGAAAATGGTTCGCGTGGTGCCGCATATGTATTCAAACGGACAGATGGGATATGGGGTACTGATCCTGTTGCGCGGTTGGTAAGTACAGACCAACAAGCTGGCGCCCAGTTTGGAATGTCCGTTTCACTTCATGGGTCCATTATCGCAATTGGCGCACCGGGGGATGATGTTGATGGGTCTGGTTTGAATGCCGGGCGCGTTCATGTGTTTACTGGTAGTAATGCATCATGGGCGCTTGAAACTGTATTAACGGCGACCGTACCTGAGAGCGGTGCTGAATTTGGAATTTCATTATCATCCAATTCTAACAGTATTGCAGTGGGTGCATGGAAAGAGAACGTTCGTTCTGGTGCAGTGTATATCTATACACGAAATGCACCTGGGCAATGGTCTTCCGTTCGGGTGGTGCCTGACCAAGAAATTGAAAATTCACGATTTGGTACTTCATTAGAATTAAAAGGGACATCGCTAATTGTTGGCGCCCCTGTTGGTGAGGGTGGTTGTGCATATATATTCGAGAATTCAAACCAATGGAACCAGCGTGCCATACTAAATGCACGTAATACCGGGGGGTTGATAACGGATAGTTCGGTGTCATCGGTAGATAGCCAAGGCATTTCTGTATCAATTGATCCTTCGGTTGATATCGCGATTGTGGGTGCCCAGAGAAATGACAATGGTACCGGGTGTGCCTATCTATATGAAAATGTTTATGGTCGTTGGAAGCCGAGTGCCATTCAACCTGTCAGTAAAATAAAAGCATCAGATGGCACTATGAACGATTATTTCGGTCTGCCGGTAATTGTTGATAGTGGGAAAATTATTGTCGGCGCGTCTCGGCGCGACAGTAATGGTAATGGTGATGCGGGAGCAATATACGCATTTGAATAAATCCCTTACCGAATAAATAAGAGAAACGGTTGAGGGATGGGCATGACGGTAACACCACCAAAACTTCTACGCGTCAAGGTAACAAACATTACCCCAATAGCCACCTGGGATCATGATGATGGTTCCGGCGATCCGTGGCTGTTCTATGACTATAAGTGGAATATAACTATGATAGTTGATCCACAGGTGCATAGCTATCATCTCAGTCAAACACCGTTTGAGTACAATGGTTTGGATGTTCAGGTAGGTGATTGGGTTGCCACCACCGAGGGCGGCATTGCCGTACAAATTTCCTCCATAATTAGCAAGACCATGAATAGCGTGACTTGTGAGGTAGAGGATGTAGATCGTTATAACATTTTCAATGATCCCTCTGTTTCTGGTGTTGGTATTGGGTCAACTGGGTTTGGATTTGTTTTTGAATTGAATGATGAAGGTTTGCCGGTATTAACGCCGGTTGCCCCAGGATTTCTGCCTAAAGAATTTCAAACAGATTTGATGAGCCGTTTCATGATGCGCAATCTGAAGAAGCGTTTCGTCCGAGTACGACAGGTATCCCATGGGTTTAATAAGGAAGATGTTATTTGGTTGACCAATAGTGGCACGTACCAGAAAGCACAGGCAAATGATGTTAATGCGTCTGAGCGAGTTGTAGGTATTGTTAAAGATAGTTTCAGTTATGTAGATAATGCGAATCTCGACTGGTTCGCGTTTGAGCCTATTGGAAAACTAGAAACCGGATTGAATCTCCCTGGACAACCGGGAGATTTGATATATCTAAGTGATACGGTTGCTGGTGGATATACCAATATTAAACCAAGTAACAATGCCCGTCCGATCTATATCCGACTTGAAACTGCTTCGTCTGGTATTTTGGTCGAACGTGGTATTGCTTCCACTGGGGGTTCCGGTGCTGCATCCGGTATGATTGTGGTTGTGGATTTGACTGCACGAAATGCATTGACAGGTCTGTCGGATGGCAGCCAAGTTTTCGTGGAAAATAATGGAAATAATGAATGGGCGATTTACCTATGGAAATCTGGATCGTGGACACTGATTTCATCGAAAGATTCGTCGGTTACTGATGCACAAAGTATCACTGTTTCGATCACTGCTGCTTCATCGGGCGAAATATATGCAACTACGGTTAGTAGTGGGTCGCGTATTACATCAGTCGTTGTTGAAGTAATGACTGCGTTTGATGGCACTTTGCCATCAATTTTGGTGGGCGATGATGTAATACATGATCGTCTTCTTGGAGATGCTGACTGTGATTTAAGCGAGGTTGGTGTATACGAAACCAACCCGGCACACAGCTATTCTACTGGTGGCGACACCGATATTAAGGTTTTCTGCGATCCTAACGCATCCACTGTCGGTTCTGCCACAGTAACCGTTACTTATGTCTAACGTTTTATATCGATTATACCCAGTCTTTTTTGTTCGATGCTAAATAATCTCGAACTCCATAGGTTCACTTAGACGTTAGTTCGTTCTGCTTAACAAGGGAGATTAATTTCAATGGCTACACATAAGAATTTTGGCTTGAACGGAGTGGCGTCCGCAGTCCAATACGGAAAGAAGGGTGGTTCCGTAGAGTGGGATGCGGCGAATAACCGTTTTAAGCTTACCAAGAATGGCACTGATCTTGCCGAGATTCAGGTTGCACAGAACCCTGCCGATCCGAATTCTGCCGCTTCTAAGTGGTATGTCGATTCCGTCGCAACAGGACTGGATGTTAAGAAGTCGGTTCGTGTCCTTGCGTCGTCCGACATCACCCTGTCTGGTACGCAGACTGTTGATGGTGTGACCTTGACCGTGGGTGACCGAGTTTTGGTCATTGGGCAGCTTGATGCTACTGAAAATGGTATCTATGTTGTCGGTTCTGATGCATGGGGTCGTGCTGATGATGCGGACGGTAACCCGTCTGGTGAAGTTACCGCTGGTATGTTCACCTTCATCGAGGAAGGTTCGCATGCCCAGGAAGGTTGGGTGCTTGCTACCAACGATCCTATCGTTATCGGAACAACTGAACTCACTTTCACTCAGTTCACTGGTGCCGGTCAGCTTTCGGCTGGTAATGGTATCGAACTGACCGGTGGGCAGGTTGCGGTTGCTCTGGTTACTACCGACTCCGGTTTGAAATTCACCAGTGGTGATCTCGAACTTGATATCGCTGCTGATAAAGGGCTGACCACTACTGGCGGTCTTCAAGTAGTAGTGGACACTACCAAGGCTTTGTCGGTTGGTGCAACAGGCGTTGCCGTTGTTGCTGATGCGGCCAAGGCTTTGACGATTGACGCCACTAATGGTCTTCAGGTTGTTGCTGACAGCACCAAGGGTCTGACCATTGACGCTACCAATGGTCTTCAGGTTGTTGTTGATGGTGTAACTGCACGTATCAACGCTGCCGGAAGTGTTGCCGTGGGTGAAGGTCTGGTAAATCAGACTCTCGTTTCCGCTGGTGCGGGCGCCGATGCCGCCTGGGGTTATCTCGGTTCGTTGCGCAATGCTACTGGTGATGTGGTTGTGGAAGCCACTGGTGGTTCCGCGACCAACAAGGCTACCTTGGACGTTGACGCCACTACTGGCGATTTGCGTATCAGCAAGTCGGAAGTTGCTGGCGACATTATTCTTGATCCGGGTACTGGTGAAGTATTGCTGCCGTCTGGCTATGTCTCCACCTCTGACAACGCTTTGATGACCCGTTCCGAGGTCACTGCGTTGACCACTGCTTTGACTGATGGTGCATATCAGATCAAGTCGGACGATGCGTATACTTTCGTTCGTACTATGTCCAACGACACTACCGAATCTGGTAAGGTTGAAATCTACGCTCGTGGTAACGGTACTGCTGCCAACCATATCGCAGATTTTGAAACTGTGGATGGCGTTGATACTTACGCTAAGTTTACCCATGCGACTTCCGGTGCTAAGTCGGAATTCCGTATTGAAGCTAAGAATTCCACAACCACTGGTGACGTGGATATTCGTCTGGTACCGCAGGGCAACGGTAACGTGTTCATCGGTGACACTGGCGACGGTGTGATCCAGGCTGACAATGACAGCAATCTGACTCTGAAGGGCGGTAATAGCTCGGCGGCGGATGCAGGTTCGCTCGTTCTTGAAGGCGGTGACGGTGTTAACTCCTTCACTAGCGGTAACGTTATTGTTCGCGGTGGTGCCGGTGGCACTGGCGGCGGCGTAGTGAAGTTACAGGATTCGGCAGAGAAAGACGTTCTGGTGATCGATGGTGTAGCGAGCGCCGTCAATTACTTCAAGATGTTGAACTCGGCTGCTGGTGGTGAACTTAAGCTGCTTGCGGAAGGCACTGATAGCTCTGTTGATATCGTACTGGCACCGAAGGGCGCTGGTCAGATTCTCGTCCCATCGGGTTACGTCGTTACCGACGCCAATTCGGTTGCCACGAAGTCGTATGTTGACAATGCCATTGCAACCACTACTGACGAACTCACCATTCGTACCGTGGTCACTGCTGATGGTACTGCTCAGTCCTTCGCCATTGGTAATGTCCCGCAGGTTGGTACCAAGAAGTATTATGCGGCTCGTGTAATCGTAAAGGTTACCTCTGCATTCAGCACCGACACGGATGCTGCAATCACTGCTGGTGCCGTTACTATTGCTGCCAACAGCGAAATCGATCTTACCTCCACGGGTACCTATGTGATCGATGGCGACTTTGAAAGCGATATTGCCGGTGCTGCTGTTAGCCTGGGTGGTTTTGCAACCGCTCCGACTGCTGGCGGTTCTGCCATTGTTACCGTTGAGTACAAGGCTGTTAGCTAATAAACAGCTAAACAAAGAAAGCCCTGGTGGAAACACCAGGGCTTTTCTTTTGACCTTTTAATTTGTTGTACTTCACCGACCCCTGGTATAGTCCCCTTTGACTAAATAAGTTTGGTTCGTTTAGACGGGTTAATGCCCGACAGATGTAAGTCTGACTTGCGAATTGGAAGATATATGGCAACGACGAATAATCTTAAAGGGACATCCTTTTCGTCGTTTCGCATCGGTAAGGGCGGACCCACGATTTATCAGGGTAATACCGCGCCGAACGGTGTTGGGACGGACGGTGATCTCTATATCCGTACTGGGACGCTACCGCGTTTTTACCAGAAAATTAGTGGTTTTTGGGTTCAGCTTGACAGCACCTTAAAAGTTGTTCAAGTCAAGAATACTGATTACCAAACTGCTCAGCCAGATCAAGTCGTTCTGATGAATTCGATAAATGGTCCTCGTACTGTAACCTTGGGTAATACAAGTGTACTTGCGGGTAAAGAAGTTATTGTGAAAGACGCGGGTGGGGCAGCATCAACTAATCCCATAACAATCATGGGACAGGGTGGGCAAACTATTGATGGTCAAAATTCCCTAATTATAAATCAAGATAGAGAATCTGTGACGTTAATGTGTGATGGTTCTAACTGGTATGTAGTGTAAGTAGCGTTTTTGGTTTTTCTAGTGTTTGGTTATAAAAAAGTCTCCGACAGGGTAAATACTACTATGGCGAGTTAACGCCTATGGAGTTTTAAGGAGGCTGACTGATGTCGTTTCGCACTAATACTGGCGTAATTCAGACCCTTGCTGATGCACGCATTTCTAATGCTCTGTCTACTAATGTAGTTCAGAGTTATGATACTAAACTTGAAACTATTAAAACCTTTTCGTTGACCGGCAATGGTGGTAAAGCCATCGTTGTCGCTGAAGATGGTTCTGCCCTTGAACTGTCTGCTGAACAGATGGCATCTAAGAATTATGTTGATGCCGTTGTTCAGGGTCTTGATATTAAGGCATCGGTTCGTGCTGCCACCATTACCGACATCACTTTGTCTGGTGTTCAGACCGTTGACGGTGTGACCCTTCAGGTTGGTGATCGTATTCTGGTTAAGGCACAGAACGATGCAAAGACCAATGGTATCTATGTTGTTGCATCCGAATCATGGACCCGTTCCACCGATGCTGATAATACCCCAAGCAACGAAGTTTCTGGTGGTATGTTCGTCTTCGTTGAAGAAGGTACTGTAAACGCAGATACCGGCTGGGTTCTGTCTAATATTGATGGTAATGTAGTCCTTGGTACTGACGATCTGGGCTTCACCCAGTTCTCGGCTGCTGGTGTTGCCACTCCGGGTGCCGGTCTTTCCAAGGCTGGAAACGTTCTTGACGTAAATGTTGATGACGTAACCGTTTACATCGATGGTAGCGATAAGCTTGCTATTAAGTCGTCCGCTACTTCTGGGCAGGTTCTTGTTTCTAACGGTTCCGGTACTGCTGCCTGGGGTGCTATCGATCTCTCGGCTGACAATGGCGTCACTGGCACTCTCGACGTTGCAAATGGTGGTACCGGCGTCACTGCTCTTGCAGATGTAACCGCTGCTTCGACCAAGATTACCTTGACTGGTGGTACTGGCTCGGTCATTTCTGCGTTGACCATTGACGTGAATGAAGCCGACCTGACCCTGGATAATATTGGTGGTACTCTGTCCACCACAAAGGGTGGTACTGGTCTTACCACAATTGGTACTGCAAATCAGGTTCTTCGTGTAAATGCCGAAGGTACTGCACTGGAATATGCCACCAACGATCTTTCCACGATCACGGGTGTGCTGGCGGTTGAAAACGGTGGTACTGGTCTTGATAGTCTGGGAACCGAAGGTCAAATCCTGCGTGTGGTTAGCGGTGCGCTGTCTTGGGCAGACATTTCTACCAACAGCTTGACCGATACCGATGGTGATACCAAGGTAGATGTGGAAGCTTCTGCTGATAATGATAAGATCATTTTCTACAGTGGTTCTTCGGGTCACGCATCCAACAAGGAAGTTCTGGAAGTATTCGGTAATGCTGGTAATGCCGATGGTGATTATATGCAAATCACCCAGCGTTCTACCGGTGGAGAAGTGCAACTTATTGCAAAGAACCAAGCCGGGTCTGGTAATGTCAACATCCGCCTTGTTCCACAGGACAATGGTCAGGTGTTCATTGGTGCCGCAAATACCGATGGTGTAATCCAGGCTGACGATGATCAGACCCTTACCCTGCGTGGTGGTACCAATACCGGCACCAAAAAGGGTGATCTGATCCTCGAAGGTGGTGACGGTACCGGCGCTGCTGCTGGTGGTGACATCGTTCTGCGTGGCGGCGACAGTGCATCCGGTGTTGACGGTGTGATCTACGTCCAGACCGCTGGCTCTGAAAACATCGCTAAGTTTGCTGGTGTCGCTTCGGGCGTGAACAGCATTGAATTCACTAACGCCGCTGCTGGTGGCGCTGTGAAGATTGCTGCTGCTGGTGCTGACAGCAACATCGACGTTTCGCTTGAGCCGAAGGGTATGGGCGAAATCCTGGCACCGACCGGTTACGAAGCAAATGTTGTGTCGAACAACGCCCTTGTCTCCAAGAAGTGGGTGTCCGACAATTTCGTGTCCGCCGACAAGTACAAGATTCGCATCGTAACCGCCGCTGGTGCTGTCACCGTTGCGAACACCGACCACACCATCATTGTCAACAAGACTGCCGGTGAAGCAACCGCCGTCAATCTCCCGGTTGGCGCCGATGCTGGTGCTGGTAAGGTGTACGTGATCAAGGACGGTAAGGGCGATGCTGGTACCAACAACATCACCATTACACCGAATGGCTCGGAAACCATTGATGGCGCTGCTACCAAGGTTATTGAGTACGGTTACGAAGCTGTAACCTTGGTGTGGAATGGCAACGAATGGAATATTGTGTAATTTAACACAATTACATCAGTTGTTCTTATAAGAAAGGGCGGGAGAAATCCCGCCCTTTTTGCTAAATACTGATGGTAATTCTGTCGCTCGTAACGACAGAAAACCCAGTCAGGAGTATGCCGGGCTGTCCCACCAACGCTATTTATATCAGGAGTTTTCTCATTATGAAACATGAATTTGTTTATGCGCAACTTATTGAACGCGCCAGAAATCGTGATGTTCCAACTTGTTATACTGAGACGCATCATGTCATACCGCGCGCTTTTGGCGGAACTGATGAGAGCAATGAAATGTTCCCTGGCAGTCAATTCAACTATTGGGACATTGGTTTGGAAAAAAGATGAGCGAAGAAATATGTAAGAAAATGTCCGATAGTCACACAGGAATGAAATTGTCAGATGAAACACGAGAAAAACTTCGAGAACTAAATACTGGTGAAAATCATCCTAATTATGGAAGAAATTTTTCAGAAGAACATTGTCAAAACTTGAGCAAGGCGTTATCTGGAAGAAAACTTTCAGAAGAACATAGACGAAAAATTGGAGAGGCAAATCATAAACGCATTATTTCTGATGAAACGCGCATGAAACTCGGTTCTGGTAATAGAGGTAGAAAACTTTCAGAAGAGCATAAGAAAAAGATAAGTGAAGCTCTCCAACGACGAAAGGAGAAAGAATATGAGTGAGGACGAGAGTATTAATACATCGATGGCGGTAAATCCAGCAATTGCGGTTATACCAGAGCTTGCTCCGATGGGTCATGCTCTGGCTGCGATAAATCGTAATAATAATGGTTCGTGGAAAATAAGACGTAAACTGATTATTTGCACGTTAGTATTTTGTGCAATTTGTATAGGCTATATCATGTATAAAGGTACTGATAGTCGTCTATATGAAACCATTGTTACATCGGCATTTTCATTGGCGGGTGCAATTTTAGGGTCGTATATATTTGGTGCGGTGTACGAAGATACAAAGAAAAATTCATAAAGAGGTGATCTAATGGATGCGTCCCAACCAGTGGCCGTCAAACTACCACGCTATATCCGAATCCAAGTCGATGAAGAGCTTAGTAAGACCGACGTTCGTCGGTGGTTTAAGATCGTAGAGACTTATGGACCGCAGAACATCATTTCATCAGTATCATTAGTGCGCCCGAAAGGTGGTCCCGCTGAAGTTATGTTGATTCACCGTAAAATGGCTGATGGAAAACATATCTACGACATTCCTTTGAAGCGTGATTTGACCAACAAAGAAATCAAGACCGTTTTAGAGCAGTGGAATACCTACTACGACAAAGACTTTTTATTAGAAACAACCCAGGTTGAAATATCACAGCAGCGCGAAATGCTCGCTGACGCCATTGTGGTCAAAGACGATTCTTATGAAAAACTATGCGAAGCGATTGCTAAATCACAGCATACTATGTGGATGAACGAACGGGTACAGAAAGGTTGGCGCTATGGTGAAAAAGTGAATCCTCGTGCAAAAACCCATCCGATGCTTCGTCCGTGGCAAGAACTCCCGAACGACTATCGTAAAGTTGATGAAAAAACTCCGCAAATGTTCATTGAAGAGCTTAATCGGATGGGGTTCACGGTGGTCAAGACTGAAGAACTTGAAGACCTTATGGAACAGGTATTTTCCCGTTAAGCCACTACTGATGCTATACTTAACATAGTTTCAAATGCTTTTCTTATAGCAGTCTTTCGTTCAAGATCGGACGCCAGATGATCAATTCCTGAAAGATCAAGTAAGTCTGCTATCAGTTCGTCGTATTCCGCTTTGGACATTTCACCCATTTCCAAAGCACCTTGATATGCCTTTAATTTGACGGCTGTTGTTTTTACGATTTTATCGTCCGATCCGATAAGGTCTTCTAAAATATTAGTTGTCATTTTACCTGTCCTTTTTGGCTAATGCTTCTAAAATTCTGTCGGCGGCGATTGTTAGGTTGTTGAATTTTTCACGACAGTAAAATTTGCTAACTACTTTACCTTTTTTGGCAGTTAATTCGTTGGCCATGGCATAAAGCTGGTTAGACATCTGATAAGACAACCGATTATCTAACAAGTATTCACTGTAAATGGCGTATAATTGAGTTGCTTCAAAAGTTTTTGACCCATACTGATCAATTGCACTATAAGGGTCGGTGTCGCATGCTTTGAATCCGTTGAGTGATTGTTGTTTCACTGACGCTACCAACAAAAATTCATTCTGGTCAAAGCGTGGCGCACACGCAGCTAATGCCATAATTATTACACCAGCGATAACATGTCCACGTGGCATTGATTTTCTCCGGAAAGCCTGCTAGGATTATTTATCGTTCACGGAGTCGTCTCATATGAAGCCCATTCACGTTGTCGAGAAACTTGCCGCTACCGCTGCCAGCGATACGGCTGCGAAGGAAACCATCATTCGCGCTGCCTGGGATGCGGGATGCATCGAGTTCTTCGAAGGCGCCCGGCTCTGTTACGACAACTATCAGACCTTTGGTCTGACCAAGGCTCCTGAAATTCAGGAAGACGGCAATGATCTGGGTGACCTGTTTGCGGTCGATACCCTGTCGTGGGCGGATTTCACCAACTTGACCAGCAAGCTGGCGTCCCGTGAATTGTCGGGCGATAACGCCCGCGCTGCTGCGATGAAGGCGGCGAATCTTTCCGATGCTAAGGAATGGAATCTTTGGTACCGCCGCATTCTGCTGCGCGACCTTCGCTGCAATATCCGTCCCTACGAGATTAATGCGGTTCTGAGCCAGATCGGTGGTGATGCCACTAAGTATCTGATCCCCATTTTCGGCGCCCAAGTGGCGACGGTTTCCACGACCCTGCCGACCGGTCCCCAGTATTTGGATGTCAAACTGGCGTCCCGGTTGTTCGCGGTGATCAATAAGGATGCGGGTACCGTAACCCTGCATGCCAGCTTCGGGCGCGAGAACCACAGCTATCCGGATATCGTAAAGGGTCTGGAAAAGATGCTGCCCGGAGTGCCGGGCAGCATCGTTTTGGATGGCGGGTTCACGGCTGCCACTCCGACCAAGTTCGCGGTGGTCGATGTGATCCCGTTTGCGGATTTCAAGGCGGGTACCTGCTCGATCACCCAGAAGGATCGCGTCGAGGTGCTGGCTGCCCTTACCGGGATGTTCCAGCATTTCACCGATGGCAACGTCTATGTTGCTCCGAAGAAGCTGATCGATTTCGACGCCCCGGATGCCGCCAAGGAATTCGCGGATTATTGTGCCCAGGTTGGTGGCGTCCTGATCAAGAATTCCAATGCCCTTTACACCGCCGGTACGTCGGCTGCTTGGATCGATTTTGATATGGGCAAGTCGGCGCCCGTGGTTGCCGCTTCGTCTAATGGCGGGTCCGATGCCATCCTCGCGTTGATCGACAAGATCGCGGGTGAATCGAGCAAGAACGCCAAGGAGTCGATGGTTAAGGGCGCGGCGGGCGACGCCGCTTTCTGCCGGGTGCTGGAATACACCTACAACCCCTTCAAGACCTACGGCATCATTCCGGCGCGTCCCACGGGTCCGTTTGGTGCCGCCACCTTCGACGCCAAGACGTGGCAGATTCTCGATGAACTGATCGCCCGCAAGCTGACCGGCGGCGATGCCCGTGAAGCGTTCCGGGCGGAAACTGAACGCCTGACCCAGGCTTCGGCTGATCTATTGTGGCGCATCGTGCGCAAGGATTTGCGCGCTAATTTCTCTGAAAGCACCATCAACAAGGCGGTGAAGGGGTTGATCCCCGAGTTCCCGTACATGCGCTGTTCGCTTCCTAAAGATGTGAAGCTGGACACGTGGGACTGGAAGCTTGGTGTGCTATCCCAGGAGAAGGCGGACGGTATGTTCGCCAACGTGGACAACGAAGCTGCGGGTGTGGTTGGTATCGCCAGCCGTCAGGGTTCGCCGTTCCCCATCGAGCAGTTCCCCGCCCTGGTGGACGAAATCCGTTCTCGCCTGTCCACGGGCACGCAGCAACACGGCGAATTGCTGGTGTTGCGTGACGGCAAGGTTCTGCCGCGCGAGATCGGTAACGGTATCCTCAATAGCGTTCTCAAGGGCGGTACCTTCGCTGCCAACGAGCAGCCGATCTACATGATCTGGGACCAAATCCCGCTGTCAGAAGTGAAGCCAAAGGGCAAGTACAACGTCGCGTACCGCGAACGTCTGCTGTCTCTGGTGGCGCAGTTGGCGGGTATGACCCTGGCTGCGATCAAGACGCTGCCGGAAGACGAACTGGGCGCCCTGATGACGAAGCTGACCGAAACTGGTCTGGTTCGCCTGATCCCGACCCGCGTGGTTCATTCGCTGCGCGAAGCCTACGAACACTATATCGACATGCTGGGTCGCGGCAAGGAAGGCACCGTCATCAAGATGCCGGGCGCTATCTGGAAGGATGGCACTTCAAAGGAACAGGTCAAGCTCAAGATGGAGTTTGAGGTTGATCTGGAAATCGTCGGCTTCGTCGCCGGTAACGGTAAGAACGAAAGCACATTCGGATCGATTACCTGCCGCACGTCGGATGGTTTGCTTTCGGTTGACGTGTCGGGCTATACCGATGCCATGCGTCAGCAGCTTTGGAAGGATCGTGATAATGTGATCGGTAAGATCATGACCGTCAAAGCCAACGACATCATGCCGCCCACGGGAAGCAACGGTCGGTACTCACTTTTCCTCCCGAGATTCGTGGAACTGCGACTTGACAAGACCGTGGCGGATAGCCTTCAGCGTGTGAAGGATCAGAAAGAAGCCGCTAAGGAAGCTGCGATTTTGGGCAAGAAAGCTGCCTAATATGCTGGTATAAGGGGTTGGGTGGGCGGAATGTTTGACGCCCACCCAAGTCCTACTTATGGGGTTCGCCATTCTTGTGATTGTACTTGATAGGTATAAGTAATGTCCTTGATCAACCTCCCAGTAAAAGATATTGCCCGGTTGTATGCCGAGTTGGTGGAATGCTACCATGGTAATAACAGGTACGCGGGCGACGAAGCCGAACTCTATGGGTATCGGTTTCACGGGCAAGGTCCAGGGCATCGCCCATCTGACGAGGAAGAAAAAGCCGCGTGTAAAGCGTTTAAAGAACTTCTGAAGTGGTTTACTGCGGACTACAACCCTAATGTGAAGATCAAGATCGAGGGGGTTCCCATGTCCAAGTGGGACTTCTCGACGTTCTTCCACCGCATCCACGTTAAGGTGATTCGTAAATAATCCAATATGACTATTTCGTCTTCTGAAAAAAGGCGTCGTTCCCGCATCAAATGCTACCACGAGCAAGGTGGAAAATGTTATTGGTGCGGTAATCCGATGTTGTTGGATTTCGATCATGATACGTGTACGAAGACACGGCATTTCCCCGATAATCTTTGTACCCTTGATCATTTGTTTGATCGATTTCACCCACAACGCCAAGTGATGACCGAAGATAAACGGCACGTTGCAGCTTGTAAAAAGTGCAATGAGGAACGCGGTCGGCAACGAGTTGCTGAACGCCCGAAAGAAGATTTATGGGCACGTTCTGGGCGCTACCCAGAACATCTTCGAAAGAAACACGAGGCTGATTATGCGTAGGTTCGAAATGAAACCGTATCAGTATTTGCAGCAATCCGAGCAGGCAGTGCGTGGGTATCGACCCCAGCCGGTTCCCGTTTCGGTTCCTGAAGTTGTCGGTACACATTGTGTTGTCGGTACGCATTTCGTATCGGACGTGATGACCAAGGCGGAATGCGAGAACTTCATCAAGGACATGGGTGAAGGACGAATTGTTTCCGCCGAGGAAGGTCGTCGGCTCAAACGCCAAATGGTGGACCCTTGGTAAGGGGCGGGAAACCGCCCTTTTCTTTTTGTCTGCCTTGATTCTATACATCTGACGTGCTAAACGGTCTGGGTTCGAGTAGACAGGAATGACCCATGAACAAACAGCGGCTAATCACGACCCCCATCTATTACGTGAATGACCGTCCCCATATCGGTCATGCGTACACCACTGTGGTTTGCGACGTTTTGGCGCGTTTCCACCGCCTTCATGGCGATGAGGTGTTGTTCACCACTGGAACCGATGAACATGGTCAGAAGGTCCAGAAATCGGCTGCACTGGCAGGAATTGCACCGAAGGACTTCGTGGACGATGTTTCCCAACATTTTCGCAATTTGCTTCCGTTGATCGGGGTTGTTCCCGACGATTTTATCCGCACCACCGATGACAGGCACCGCGAAGCGGTAATTCATTTATGGAACACCCTGGTCGAGCGTAACCAAATTTACAAGGGCACCTATGGTGGGTGGTATGCTCTCAAGGACGAAGCCTATTACACAGAGTCCGAGGTGACGATTACCGAAAATACTGATGGTGGTAAGATTGTCACTGCAAATCCAACCGGCGCCACGTGTGAGTGGGTGGAAGAGGAAGCCTATTTCTTCCGGCTCTCGCAATGGGGCGACGAACTCCTGAAGTTGTACGAAACGGATTTTGTTCAGCCGGTGCCGCGCCGGAATGAGGTGCGGCAATTTGTCAAGGGCGGGCTTGATGACCTTTGTGTGTCGCGGTCGTCCATTTCCTGGGGCATCCCGGTGCCTGGGGACGAAAAACACGTCATTTATGTGTGGTTGGATGCGCTGACCAATTACCTTTCCGTTGCCGGGTATCCCGCAACCGATTGGACTGGTTATGACGTAACCCATGTCGTTGGCAAGGATATCGTTCGTTTCCATGCTGTGTTTTGGCCTGCTTTTCTTTTGGCTGCGGGTCTGCCGGTTCCCAATCGCGTATTCGCCCATGGTTGGTGGACGCGTCCGAGCAACAAACTGGTCAAACAGCAGAAGATTGGCAAGTCTGAAGGGAATGCGGTCAGTGTCCCCGCGTTAATCGAAAAATACGGGTTGGACGCGCTGCGGTATTTCCTGCTTCGTGAAGTCAATTTCGGTGATGATGGAGAATTCTCGGAAGATGCCATCACGAAGCGGTACAATAGCGAACTCGCCAATGATCTGGGTAACCTGTTGAACAGGGCACTAACCCTGTTGCATCGCCATTGTGATGGCATCGTGCGGTTTTCGGCGGTGGGGTCTTCCTTGACCAGCCGGGTGGAAACCTACGCCAGCTTTGCCCAAGCGGCATTTGCTGCGTTGGATTTCCGTGGCGCCCTGGAACACCTTCATGCGGCAACCACGGATATCAATCGTGTGTTCTCGGCGGCTGAGCCGTGGAAGCTGAAAGATGATCCGGACAAGCTGAACGAGGTGTTGAGCGACACTCTTCAGAACGTCGTCAAGGTGGCGTTCCTGCTTCAGCCGGTCATTCCCGCATCGGCGGAAAAAATTCTAAAACTGTGCAGTGCGGAAATTCGGCATCAGGACGTTCTCATCCCCTACGAGGCGAAGCTTCCCGAACCGTCAATTGTCTTCCCGCGTATTGAGGTACCGAAGAATGCGTAAGATGTTAGTTGTTGGTGCTTGTTTAGCACTATTTGGGTGTGTTGAAGGTACCGAACCCACTACTCGCCCTTCACAAAACTGTAATCCGCAAGTCGTTACTTATGTTGAGTGGCGCAGTGGTGCTGGTGGTGGGTGGCTGACCCATCCGGAAACCAAAATTATCTGCGCTTATTCTTCGCGGGAGATTCCTGATCTCCCGGTAAAAGTAGATAAGTGACCGGATCAGCGTATTGCAAAATTAAAACGGAAGCCTGCATCAATGCAGGCTTCTCGTTTTAGTAGGTTGATATCTTTGTTGGCGCGATACGTATAGATGGATTTCACTTCAATGAACATATTGTATCGTGGCAGGTAGATGTCTGGGTAGTAGCGGTGGGTTTTACCATCGGAGGTTTGGTAGGTGATTTTTGGCATTTTGCGGGCAGAAGTGATGATTTCCTCTTCGGGTATTCCGGCTTTGAGTAGGTCGAGAATAACCATCGGCTCATAGCCGTGAAGATATTCTTTGTGACCTGATGGGAAAACAAATAGTTTGCGTCGGAACGCAGATTTGCGTTGCTGTTCATAAATCGTTGGGTTTTGCATAGCAAATTCAACACCATAACGACGTACACAGGTTGCTTTTGCTTTATCGCGGGTTATAGTAGAAATATTCTTCACGCCATACCGTTTGAGAGTTGTCCTTTCTATTTGTCCCCGTATGGACGGTGATCCACGGAGCATCCCGCCATATAAATCGGTGTGGGTGGCAACCATGCGTGCTTTGATGTCGTTTGATTGCATCACATATTCAACCCCATATTTTTCTAAACATGTTTGTTTTGATTGTTCCTGCATATTGCGCGATTGCAAATACTCAACACCATAACGTTCTAAATTAGTTTGGCGTTGTTTTGCGCGGGACTCCTCGGTTTGAAGGGCGTAGTCAACCCCAAAACGTTCGCGGGTAGTCTGTCGAGCTTTTTCAAAAAATTCTGCATATTGCAACGCATGCTCTACGCCATACCGTTCACGATAGGTTTGTTTCTTCTTTTCTTTGACTGTATCGATCTGAGATTGATGATCGACGCCATACCGTTCACGATAGGTTTGTTTCTTCTTATCACGGACGGTTTTAGTGGATGAGTAATTACGACGGCGCACGATACCATATTCATCGAGTTTCTGTTCAATCAATCGCCCTTTTTCCAAACCAAGTTCTCGTGTTAAATCAACCACTGATTTTTCAGCAATAATGTATTCGGCGATCATAAATTCTTTGGTAAGTTTCTCTTCAATTTGGGTGATGAATTCTTTATACTCTTGGCAGTGCAGTCGATAATGAGTTGGGATATGTGTGGTTTCTGTGCCACAATGTTTACAGATTGGCATAATTTTCTCCATAGTTTCTTATATTATATTTATTGTTCTTCCCATTGACAATTTAATTTTTGACGTTAAGATGCGGTCAAATGATTCGTTGGAGCATCAATATGTCCAAGTCCTATCGCGCAGTTAAAGTCCCCACTGACGACACGGATGGTTTTGATAAAACTATTAAGTGGGCTTTGCTCATGTGTAGCAACGTGGACGGGAATAATAACAAATTCTACTGTTTGGAACTAATGCACAACGAGTCCACCGGGCAATATCGCTTGTTCTCGCACTACGGTCGTCTGGCGGGCGGTACCGCTGACGGCGGTGTGTACGACGTTCGCGGTCCCGACACCGACCTGTCGTCGCTGGAAGCCGAGTTCGCCACCATCGTCAAGGACAAGGAAAAGGGCAAGTCCAAGACTGCCGCTGACGGCACTAAGTATCGCGAAAACTACGTCAAGGTGGACGTGGTTCAGCCGACCGTGGGTTCGCCCAATATCCGCAAGGTGAGTGGTGCTGCCGCGACTGCCTCTGTCTCGAAAACGAATGGCAACAGCGGTCTGGCTGCCATGTTCAGTCAGTTCTCCGAGCCGCAGGTTCAGAAGGTTCTCAGTCAACTGTTCCAAGAGAACATTCACAACATTACCACGGCGACTACATTCAAGATGACCGCCCATGGTCTGGAAACCCCGCTGGGTCCGCTGACCTTGGATCACATCAACCGGGCGTTGGCGGTGCTGGATGATCTGAAGAATTTCATCCCGACCGATGGTTCGAGCGCCGACATGTCCAATCGCGATTTCCGTGATTTGAATACCCAGACTTTCTCGCTGATTCCGCGCCCATTTGCTCGCGGTTATACTATTCAGGACAGCGACCTGATTTTCGACATGGCGAAGTTGCTGGCGGAATACGATCTGCTGGACCAGATGAAGTCCACTGTGCAGATCACCAACGACGCCGACGACGGTAAGGCGCCCGATCTGCCGATCAAGATGTTCATGTCGGATCGCGACACCACCGAAACGCTGTTTCACTACCTCAACAGCACCCGTAACCATCGTCAGTTGGATAGCTGGAAGCCGGTTCGTTGCTACGACGTGGAAGGCATTGCGGAACGTGCCCGTTTCATGAAGATGATGGAGCGCATGGAAGCTGCCAAGCAGGGTGCTGCTGGTACCATCATCGGTCACAAGCGTCCCGGCGGTGGCAAGACCATCGTCAGCGACTATGACGTGGTGGACCTGTTCCATGGTTCCCCGAACCGCAACGTCCTGTCGATCATGATGAATGGTTTCTACGTTCCCCCGGTGAACGCGCCGGGCGTGACCGGTCGTATGTACGGTAATGGCGTCTATGCCGCCAACGTGTCCACGAAGGCTCTGAATTACGCCCTCAATAACTGGTCGCGGTCGGGTCTGTCCAACAGCGGTCATCGCGGCAACGCCTTCCTGTTCATCACCAAGTTCACCATGGGCAAGATTCACTGTGCCCCGCGTGCCCTATCGTCGGGTACTCCGCGTGGTTTCAACTCGATCTACGCCCCTGGTGGTGCTGATCTGGCGAACGATGAATTCATCGTCGCTGATCCCGCCCAGTCCACGATTACTCACCTGATCGAACTGGAACAACGCTAGAAACAAGTCGCGAGGTATCTACAGGGGCAGATACCTCGCGAAATTTGTGTGGTGGGTTGACTTTTTAAAAGAAAACATCTATTATTTTTTAAACCATTTCTCGGGGTATTTGCCATGAGCCAGGATAAGATCGAAGCCGTTGTTCAGGAATACATCGGGCAGGGCAAGATGTTCACCAGCGTGGATATCGCCAACGAAGTCAAGAAGCGTGGTACGTGGGTCCGCACCCGTCAGGTGCGCGATTACCTGCACACCAACGTCCTGGCGCTGTCCAACTACAGCTATCGTGAAGAGCAGATCACCGTCGTCCGCAGCGAGGACGGTCAGCACGTCGTCGCCACCCTGTATCTGCCGCCGAACGAGTCGGCGTCCAACTACGACGCCACCAATCAGCACGCCATGACCCCTGACGAGTTCGATGCGCTGCATGGCACCGCCGTGACGACCGGATCGACTTCGACCACCCAGCCCATGTCCAGTGTCCCGGCGGTTTCCGTTCCCACTTCGACCCCCGCTCCGGTGGTCAATGACGACAACACCGACCCGACCGGCGTCAAGCGCGCCGCCAGTGGCTTCGGTAAGTTCAACTTCCCGACGTAATCTGCGCCCCTGTCTCTCGAACATTCAGGAAGCGTAAAAAGGGCTGGTCGCAAGATCAGCCCTTTTTCTTGTGCATCACTTGACAAATACGAGTCACGAATATTATGATGGTCAAGTATTCGGAGACAACGTGCCATGCGCCGCCAAGAATTGATCGATGCGATTGCCGCGTTCAAGCCGGAACTGGCACAACGGTTGGTTTTTCGCCATCGCACCTATACCCGTGTGGTAGATGTTGTCGGGGAAGTGTGCATGTATTTGGTGGCGAACCAGATCACGCGCCCCGAAGAACCTCTGATGGTTATTCGTCGGGCAGCTATGCTGGTCCAGCAGCAAGGGCGTGAATTTGCTCTTGAGGAAGAAGACGAAATTCAGGAGCGCATTGACGCTTACACTACCAAAAGGCAGAAACAGCATGCGGCATACATCAAGAGCATCACCACCCCCATTCTAGATGATGCGGCGAAAGCCAAGATCATGAAGGGTAAGGTGCGCAAGCTTGGTAAATCCACCATGCAAATGATGGGGTACGTAGCGCCGTTTCCACATCAACCGCGTATGTGGGGTGCGATCTGGCACAGCACGCCCAATACTGAACGAATTATCGTTTCTATGATCAATCTCGGTATTGTCGAGGTGGTTGAATATAACCAGTATCCTCTTCATACTGTAATTCAGCGCGGTCCACGGTGGTCTGAATACAATCGTGACATCCCGGAAAGTGACAATTGGAAGCGGTCGGGTGCGATGTTGAGTGAATACAAGCGGTTGGCGATATAGCCTATTGACAGATATTTGTTTGAGTTGTATAGTAACGCTCAGAGATACTTGCGTGGCAATGATATCTCTTTGAAAACCTCTATATGCCGAGGTTTTCATCAAGGTATGACCGCACTATCTGACTATGCGGTATACGCGCCTAATGCTGGAACGATTGTTTCCGGATTAGGCTGATTCCACCAAACATCCGAATTGCGTCCGCGTGCCGGTAATGGCTGCTGCGTTCGCCAACCCATGGAACGCCCATCGAAATGACCGAATATGATCGTGAAGAACACGATTGGTATGACGGAGTTGTGAAATACCTCTTAGGGCATAACAAGAAGATCAGGGAGGCGACGCATGTCACGCGCACGTGCAAGGAATGATGGTCGTTGGTCGGCTGGAACCAAGCGGCAAATCTGTGAACGAAAGGGCTGGAAGTTCGCCTATGTTGAAGATTCGCCAAGGGGGGCGGGTTGGTACACCGAGGAAGAATACACACAACCGTACAAGGGGTTTCGGTATTTTGAATTCGGGCGGTATTATATTGGTGGTAATCATTGGCGGAATAGCTATTCATGTATCCTCACGGGTGATACTGAATATGTGGGACCATATTGGGTTCCGGTTCCCGATCCCATTGGACCGTTTGTAAGTTTGGATGCGGCGGTCGAGTGGGTGTATCGGGTGAAGGAACTCTATAAGGGTTTTCCTGATAATTCCCCTCATCGGTACAAGGTGTTTCTGACGGCTCGTCACAGTGAAACCCGGCGCGGTCAGCGCAAGGCTGAGAAGAGTGGTAAGCGGTGGGACGCTAAGCGCCGTATTACAAAGGATATGGAGGATATGGCTAAATACGATGAGAACTAGTAAATGGGGATTGCCGCCATGTTATTATCCGAGATCATTGATGGGTTTGAACAAACCCCAGAAGCTCTTGTTCCGCTGATGAAGAAATTCTCGGTGATGTTCTTGGATCAGCTTGGAAACCTTCGCCGGAACGACTTTGACACCAAAAAGGCATTTGAGTCGTTCCTAGGCGAATCCGCCATTGTCGTTCGGACAATATCCGAGGGGCAAGTAATGGAAGTGGCACCGCCCGGAATGGAAGGGTGGATCAACGACCGCAAACCAGAGTTTAAGGAGCGGTATGGTAAGAAATGGCAAGACGTTCTCTATGCCACTGCTTGGAAACAACACCGGAACTCCAAGAAAACGAAGAAGTAATCACCGGTTGGCCGCCTGCCCGGTTTTAAATTGACCCCCACTGATCAGACTCCATAAGATCGCCCAGTAACCGAGAGATCGGGCTTTTTCACTGGCAAGATTCCTAATGGAGATTTAAATGGCTGATGACGCCACCGTTACCCCCGGCAACCACGATCCTGAACTGGAGTCCTTCATCAAGGAAGGTATTCAGACCCTTAACGACATTGCTTATATGAAGGAAGGTCTGAAGGAGGCTACCAAGTCCCTGGCTGAGAAGCTGGACGTGAAGCCTGCCGATCTGTCGAAGGCGCTTGCCGTTGCCCATAAGCGTTCGCTTGGTGATGAGCAGGACAAGATCGGTGTGGTCGAGCAGCTTCTACATCGTGCTGGCTATCTTGATGAAGCCATGGCCGGTTCCGCTGAGTAAATCCAGTGGATCGTCCGAACCTCTTTTCACAGATCATGGACGACTGGGCTAATAAGCGAGTCGCATTGCTGATTGAAGTTGTCGGTACCATCGCCGGAATGGCGGGTGCAGTCTTGATGGCAATCTATCAGCAGGCGACTCCCTTCCAGCTTTTATACACCATTTTTCTCGTGAGTAACGTATGTTTGATTACGTCGGCAATCATGAGAAATAATGCTTTTATTATGGCATTGAACGTGGTTTTTGCTGCGATCAATGTTCTTGGTTTGTTCCGCTCGCTAGTTTAACCGAGGTGTTTATATGTATGTTGATGCCATACTTGATCGAGATGAGGACAAGATTCTTGTTTCTGAACGTGTTGCAGGAAAACGAGTAGAACGCAAGATAGAGCCGTCATATAGGCTTTACTACCGTGATAAAAATGGTGACTACAACTCCATTTTTGGAGAACGTCTATCAAAATTTGAGACAAATAATCGAAGCAAGTTTTATGCAAAAAAACAGGAACTTGATGGTCAGTCCCTTTTTGAAAGCGATACCAATGTATTGTTCAATACTTTATACGAACATTATCACGGAAAACCGACACCGGTATTGAATTTAGGATGCCTGGATATCGAAGTTGATTATTCCCCGGATATCGGTTTTTCAAACCCAGAGAACCCCTACGCACCGGTAAATGCGATCTCGGTCTACCTGAGTTGGGCTGACACGATGATCACGCTTGCGGTCCCGCCCAAGACCATGACATGGGACGAGGCCAAGGAAGCGGTTGCGGAATTTGACAACACCTACCTGTTCAAGAATGAACGGGACATGTTGGAAATGTTTCTCAAAGTCGTTGAGGACGTTGACGTATTTACCGGCTGGAACTCGACGGGCTTCGATATTCCCTACATGGTTCTGCGCATCAAGAAGGCGCTTGGTGATGAATACACCAAGGGTATGTGTTTGTGGGACAAAGAACCGGTACGCCGCGAGTACGAGCAGTTCAACAAGACAGTCTTTACCTTCGACACTGTTGGTAAGGCACACCTTGACTATCTCGAACTGTACAAGAAGAACACCTATCAGGAGCTTCATAGCTACAAGCTGGACTTCGTGGGCGAGCTTGAGGTGAATGAGAACAAGACCCCTTACGAAGGGTCGCTGCACGATTTGTATAACAAGGACTTCAACAAGTTCATCGCCTATAACCGGCAGGATACCATGCTGCTGGTGAAGATTGACCGCAAGAAGAAGTTCATCGAGCTTCACAATCAGCTTGCGCACTCGATCTGTGTGGATTTCAAGGCGACAATGGGTTCGGTGGCGATCATCGACCAAGCCATTGTGAACGAGGCGCATGAGCGCGGTTTCATTGTCTTTGATAAGCGTGGGTTTCGGCAGGAAGGCAAGGCGGCGGGCGCTTACGTTCGTGACCCTATTACCGGTCTACACCGCTGGGTAGGTGCCTGCGACATTAACTCGCTGTACCCGTCGTGCATTCGCGCATTGAACATGTCCCCGGAAACCGTGGTTGGGCAAATTCGCCAGACCATGACGCGCCGTCTCATTGACCAACGTATCGCGGACGGTATGAGTCCAACGGACGCATGGCATGAAATGTTCGGCTCGGTCGAATTCCAAGAGGTTATGAAGCAGAGCGATGTGACCTTAACCGTTGATTTCGACAAGAATGGGGTACCCATGTCCCGTTCGGACGAAATGACCGCAAAGGAAATCTACGAGTGGATTTTTGCCGAGGGGAGCAACCTCTGCTTGTCTGCCAACGGCACCATCTTTCGTACCGATATTGAAGGCGTTATTCCGGGTTTGTTGGCTCGGTGGTATGCCGACCGTAAGTCGATGAAGAAGAAGTCCGGTACCTACTTCAAGATGGCAGTGGGTGTCGAAATTGACCAAGACCTGGGTAAGATGTTGGCGGCATGAATTGATCGATGCAATGTGTCCTAGTGACTACCGATGAGAAGGGCGCCCTTTCCTTATGCGGATGCCGTATCGAATGGGAATTCGTACCAGAACCGCACCATCGGCGGTTCTGCATACAGCCACCGCTTGATTAAATGGGCGCCCTGATATTGCTTCTCGGCTTTCCGCATGGTGGAACCAGAATACAGCGCGGTATCCACAATTAAGAGCGGTTGGAGGTCGGGTCCAACTTTTCGACCATAAGGGACAAACGGTATGTCCAAAAGGTGGCTGGTATAGGCAGCAGCAATTGCACCGCTTCTGCCCGGTCCAGTGACCGATTTAGCCGGGCAATTCTTCAGTGCTTCTATCAGTTTGGTTCGGAATTCTTGCTCCGATACGATCCGGTACTCAAAAGCCATTAGAATACTGTCCTTTTTATCAGCAGCATATAAAAATTGCGGATGTCTCTGCATGACCAATAGAATACCTAGTAATCGAATCATGTGGGATTTTCAAACGAAATGATCAAGTTCACCTCCGAACATGAATGGGTTTCCGTGGAGGGCGACATTGCCACCGTGGGCATCACTAATTATGCGCAACATGCACTCGGTGACATTGTGTTTGTTGACCTCCCAGAGGTCGGGAAAACTGTTTCTAGAGGGATGGATTTAGCCGTAGTCGAGTCGGTTAAAGCTGCCAGTGATGTGTTTGCACCGCTTTCCGGTGAGGTAGTTGAGGTCAATAATGCGCTGATCACAGACACCTCATTGATCAACATCTCGCCAATGGATGCAGGATGGTTCGTCAAGCTGCGGATCACGGCACCGGAAGAGTTGGACCGTCTTATGGATCAAAGCGCGTATGACACGCACATAAAGGATCACTGATATGTCGCGTGCATATACGGCTGAAGAAGTCCGGGACATATTCCTTCGCCACATCCGGGGGATTGCTGATTTCTGGGCAAATTTGCCCGACAAATCGCCCAAGGAGCGGTGCGATGGCGTAGCGTTTTCTATTCTGAACATCGTTGATGGCAATACTCTTCCTTTGCCTGCCTTGGATATCTGCCTATCACCACACCCGGAAGATAAGGCTTACAATCAAGAAAACGGAAACAACTGGTTCGAAGAAGGCATGGTCATCAACAATTGTCAGCTTCACGACCATTACTACGAGAAAAACAAATGAAACAGTTCGAAGACGTGGTGTTGCAATCAATACGCCATCTATCAGAAAGCGGTAAACTTGAAACAATGATACAAACCAAGATCGAAAAAACGGTCGAGGACATTGTTGAAAACGCTTTGCGCTCATACTCTGAGTTCGGTCGAAATCTTGAAAAAGCGATTCAGGAAACGCTTAAGGTCGATTTAAGTCAGCTTGGGTTGCCCGGTTACAATAATATCGTTCTCGGTATTGTCCAACGAAAACTGGGTGCCTTGATCGAAACGATGGGTGCCCAGCAACTTGAGAAAGACCTTGAGAACCTATTGGGGACTAGCGCCCCGGAGGTGATTAAGTTGTCCGAGTTGGTCGAGAAGTTCAAGGAATGGGTTCGCAGCGACAACGAAGCTTGCGACGATGCCGTCACTGCCATACTTGAAAAAAGCCAATACAGATCGTATTGGCTCTACTTAGACAAGGATTCCAACACTACCAAGTATAGCTGCGCTATTCAGCTTGGTATTGGTGAGGATGGTAAATTGTTCTCGGTGACGCTTCGTGGTACTGACGTGAAGAAAGACCTGTTCATGGGCAACCTCTATGGGTTCGAGCGTGACATGTTCTTCATGCACGCTGCAAAAACCCGTGTCATTGTGGATACCGAATATCTCGAAGAAACGCACCCCAACCGCTACGACTACTAACGCACACCGAGGTGGACAGACTGTTCCGTACCAACGCCGACCACGTAGACGGGGACCGGGTACGGACGTGACGACAGCGGGGCTGGCTGATGAAGTATGCCAGTGATTAAGTGTCGGGGACCGGTGGAAGCCCGGCTACTTCAAAATACGCCTACAGCGATTGATCACGCTGACCAGGGTGTGTTTGAGATCGGGGTTCTCGGGCAATGCGTGTGATGCCAGATCATGCAGAACCGAATAGTTGATTGTGTAGCCGTCATGCTCTTGTTGAAGCATATCGGTAATGCGTTGGATCGTATGCATCGTCGGTACTCCCTGTAACAGTCATACCATACTACTCAAGATGGTGAGCGTCAATGGACAAGAAAGTATCCGGTATCAGTATCACCGAAGTCCTCACGGTGACTATCAACGAGAAGGACATCCGCGAGATCGTTGCGGATTATCTCATGGAAGAACACAACATCCACGTTGTGGCAGATGACCTTGAAGTAATCATTGAAGGTGGTCGCCTGGACAACAGCGGCGACCATTACTCTGGTGGCCGTATCAGCAGCACGCCCACCGTGATCCCGCCCGTGTTCAAAGGGTTCAAGATCAAGAAGGAGTCGAAACGGTGAGCCAAATTATAGTGGAATTGGCGAAGAAACTCAGCGATGTGGAAGCCGCGCTTGGAAAGGCCAAATCGCATTCCCGTAGCGGGTTTACTGTGATGGCAAGCGGGCGCGATAGCGATGGTGACCAATTCTCCACACCTATCGTAAGCCTGACCCATGCCGAGGTGATGGACTTCCTAGAAAAGAGGAAGGCGGATTTGATCTTCGCTATGTCGCAGGAATTCAAACAAGGTACGGGCACCCGACGTGGTGTTACCGAGAATGGGGGATGATGTCATGTATTCAAACGAAAATGATTTTGACCGGTTCGCAGTGTCGATTGATGAAGTCATGCAGGCATTGGTTGGTGGGACGTATGAACCATCTGAGCCAGGACTAGACCACATCATGATTGACAAAAACGAATATTTGCGGGCGGTGGTTCGTCTCCAACGACTTCGAAATTGGATCAAAGGGCATGCAGAAAGCCACCGCATGTATGCGAGCGAGGAAACGTGATGGTTTGTCTGACGGAACAAACCCGCACCGCTCGGAAAGAGCATCGGTGTCAGGGATGCCAAACCATGATTACACTCGGTCAAGCATACAGTGAATACAGAGGCGTTTATGACGGGGACGTTTATGTTTTACGCCATCACCTTGAATGTCGCGATGCCGAAATTAAGCTCAATCGACATTACGGATTAACTGACGATGACGAATGGCAGCCGCTTTATTACCATTATTGCAACGAAGGTGAGGAATTATTGGCAAGTCTCGATCCGGTTGTGACTGCACGGTTGCAGAAATGGCGTAAAGATTGTGATGAGCGTCGATTAACCAGACAGAAAGGAAACCCATGACCATCCCGCTCGAAACGCTGCGCGAACTGGCGCATCAAGCCGAACCTCGGGAAGATACCTGGGGCGAAAACTGCTGATGTACGGGCTTACGACCCATCAGATAGGTGATGAAATGAAGCTGCTACCCAAAGACCCTTTCGTTCCGTCGTTTGACGAAATAGTTCACTCGCAACGGGCATTTGAACAATTGTGCCGTGAATCTGCGGCACGTTGGGCGGCTGCCGATCAGAAATTGCGTGAAGCGTTGCGCAATCTTCGATCATCAGATTATCTTGGGGCGATCCGAGCCATCGTAGGAAAGTATTGATGTTCATGTGGCAAGACATATCAACAGCACCAAAAGACGGCACTCGTATCATTCTGTGTGTTGCTGGGTATCTCCCTGACGGCAGCTACGTCGCCTACGAGCCGTGCTGCGGACAATGGTTCCGTGATCAATGGGTATCGTTCGATCCGGAAGGCGTTTTCGAATCTGATGATGCGTTGAACGATTACCTGGGTGGAACCCAGTACAATCCGACTGTTTGGATGCCGATGCCACGTCCGCCCGTGGACCCGCGTGAGGACTGATGATGGATTTGCCCAACCCAATCATGGTCAAAAATTACGTCAAGATTGGCGATCAGCAGTTCTGGTGTACGGGGGGACCGTCCATTCAGTGCGAAACCCGTCAACAAAGCATTGTCTTACCGACCTCACGAGAAGTCAAACCCACCATCTGGGAAAAACTGAAGGCGTGGTTGAGTTTTAAACCAACGCCTAAGAGCAAGACGGTCCCCCTGTTATACAACACCTTGAGTTGTGACGTACCTGTTCGTCGCACCACCACGATCACGGTTGGTTTTTCGTATGGGTCGGATGGGTGCCGGTGGGCGATGGAACAGGTTGACCGAATGCGCGACGCCATGCGCACCACCTCTTTTTCCGCATGCAAATTTGACATGATCATTGGGTCTGCCGAGGAAGATCGGTCGATGGATTGGGCTAATTTCGTCGGGTGCTGGATCAAAGAGTATCAGGCTGCTTGTCCGAAAGATGGCATGACACCCACTATAGAATTCACGGTCGTCTCTGACCACTATTCATCAATAGAAAATGCCAATGAAGTATAGTTTTCATGAACTTACGGAACGTGATTTGCCTTACTATGAGCAACTGGCGTCCGAGAATATGCATGATGGTGATTGGTATACGACAGCAGAAATTACGAACTGTCAGTATGGACCAATCAAATCATGGTGGTTGAAAGAAGAAGAAACCGTTGTCGGCTGGTGTAGCGTTATTGTCAATGGATGTTATCCGTATGACATGCCTTCGACCCATTTGCTTGGTGGGATCATTCTTCCCTCACATCGTGGAAAAAGGCTTGCACATTTGCTGTGGCAACATCGCCTAACCCTGTATGCAGATAAGATTCTTACGGTTTCGATCCGCCCTGGACATGCACAATCCGAACACTTGGCGACCGTGTACGGGTTCAATATCGCAAGTTGGGATGACCCGTGGAACCATTGGGAACGTGTGCCATGTTCGAAACGGTAGCTCAACTCATTGGTTTTGTTGGTTTAATTGTTGGCGTCACATCGACCTTTTGGAAGACAACACGCCATATCATTATGGCGGGGACTATCGGTATTGGATGTTACGTAGTCCATTACTTTCTGTTGGACGCATATTCCGGAGCTATCATAGATGGGATTGCTGGGGTAAGAGGTATAGTTGCGTTGAATACCAATAATGCATATGTCAAATCGATATTCTACATTTTGCCTGTCATCATGATCGGTGCCACTGCGGTAACGGTGCCTAACGTGATGGTCGGGATTGCATCTATACTCAATACTTACGCCAGTTTTAGTACAAACCCACAAACACTGAGACTGTTCAATTTGCTATCAGCACCTTTTTGGTTCTACTACAATTTCTCAGAAAATTCATATGCCGGGATGTGTGGTGATGTCCTTGGCGCGTCTTGCAACATATTTGCACTTTATTTGTACAGAAATTATTCTTTTGTTAATCACAACAGTGAATGGAGGGCGTAATGCCAAAGCGTACAACTGATAGCGATCAACCAAACCGGGCAATTATTTGCGGGGCAAATTTTGTTAGTGCCCGCTTCCAAGACGCTAACATGCGAGACGCAGAGTTTATCGATGTTTCACTCGCCGGGGCAAATTTCAACGATGTTGATCTGAGCCATGCGGTATTTGAAAATGTCGATATAACTGGTCTGGTGATAAACGGTGTTAACATTGCAAAGCTTATGGAGCCGACGCAGAACACCGTAAATAGTGCCGGAACTACTGGTACTGATCGTTACTAAACGCAATGGCGTCATGATTTGATCATGACGCCATCGTTGCTCCGGGTCGAATTATGAACACATGGGATGATGAACTCTTTGAAACAGTGGTCCCGGTCGTTGTTGGCTCCGATGAAGGTGCCATGCTCGTGATTGAGGGTGTTTGCTATCAAGTATCGGCTAGTAAAGCCACAGAAATCGCAGAGGCTTTACTGGACATGATCGAGTAAATGTTGACGAGAAACTGTGGTTGGTCACCAACTGAATAAGTCGCTTGCCAACTCGGCATCGGATGGTACAGCAGCCACGCGCACTTCGATCAACTGGTCGTTCCGGCGGTGATCCACTAAAGCAATGCTATGTTCCTTCCAGGCATCTGGCGTCTCGAATACCAATTCGGGGCGCCAGTCTTTGTCGGAAATACGCAAGAAATGGTATCCACGTTTCCATGCACAGTTCTGCTTGCGCTTATCCCGGTTGATCTGCCGCAGGCTGATTGTGTGGTAGTATTCCCCATCGACTTCGACCAGTAGATTGAGGGACGGGATGTAGAAATCGAACAGCCATTGCCCCGACCGAGTGTCATCAACGATGTATTGATGCTCATACGCGATCCCGTGCTGTTCGAGAAACGCTTTGAAGTTTAATTCAAGCCCGGTATCGGTTTTCTTGGTTGGGTTCTCTTTAAGGTACCGGACGCGGTTCGCAGATTGTTTGGCACGTAGTTCTTCTGTCCAAACATTCGCAAACACTCCGTTTTCCCAATTTGTACGAGTTACTTGTTGTAAATGGTTGAAATCCCCGTTTGCCCATTTTTGCTTCATGCGTTCGGAGTTCCGTTTTCTCCCTTCTGGGGTTTGGACAGGCGGCCAAATGCCTTCTGCTAGGCGCCGTTTCGCATCTTCGCGCATCACTTCGCGCATGTATTCTTTGTGTTCTTCGGTATGCGATCCCCAAGATACACCAGTTCGTGCTTCAGAGATTCGTTGGCGCGTAATATCCGAACGCTTTCGTCCGCGCTGATTATCTCCGACCATCTTGCGGTATTCTTCTTTTCTATTATGGCAGTCGTCACTACGACCATATTCGCCAAGTTTATACGAGAGTTCTTCGCTCACAATAGGGGCATCCGGGAAAATTGCTTTGTACTGATCGGTCGTCATATCATGCTTTTTGAGATGAGTACGAGTGATTCGCTTATGCCTCTCTCCGCAAATCATACAAGCTACCGTGGTTTCCACGTGACACCTCTCATTTGGAATGATCCTGTAGTTATTTAGTCTGAGGGAAAAAGAGTTGTCCGAAGTAAAAGAATATAGCTTGGACCATCTAAAGGGTTTGGTATCGGCGCGTGATGTTGAAGCCCTCAAGGCTTATATGATCGAGTATGATCTGATCTTCAAAGATGGACATATTCTCCCTGCAAATAAGCAGTATTACATGGACCAGTACGAATACTGGGATATGCAACAATTGATTGCAAAGATTAAGCTTAACTCGTTGTATGGTTGCATCTTGAACGAAGGGTCGCGTTGGTTCGATCCTCGGATCGGGCAGTCTGTTACCCTGACGGGTCGCTGTATCGTGCGTCACATGATGGGCAAGATCAACGAATTGGTCACGGGTGACTACAATCACTTGGGACCGGCGATGATTTATGGTGATACCGACTCCGCGTATTTCAGCGTTTACAACGCTTGGACTAAAGCGACCCCGAAAACCAACGTGATTTCGTCCGAAGAACAGCTTGGTGAAATCTTTGGGAAGTTCCACAAGGCGACTGAATCCGGCGATGACAATGCGATCATTGCGGTTCTCAAGGAGTTGACCGCTGAGCAGACAGATGTACTTCAAATGGCGCTCAGTGAAGATGAAATCCGTGAATGCGGCGAAGATGCCGATATCGAAGCATGGGAAAACGAATTCACCGCGAAGCTTGAGAAGGCATTCCCGCCCATCGTGGAAACCGTCACCACGCTTGGGGACGGCGGTACCGGGGTGTTCGGTGGTAAGTTCGGTGGCATGGCGCCGACCTTCGATTGGACCGACAAGGACGCCATCATCAAGCTGTACGACGACATCGCAGATGTGACCAACGAGTCCTTCCCTGAGTTCATGGATCGGACGTTCAATACTGGTCTTGAGCGCGGCGCGATCATTGCGGCTGGTCGTGAAATCGTGGCGGAAAACGCCATGTACATCAAGAAGAAGCGGTATGCCGCGCTGGTCATCGACAACGAAGGCAAGCGGTATGACGTGGACGGCAAGCCCGGCAAGCTGAAGGCGATGGGTCTTGAAACCAAGCGTTCGGACACCCCGGCGTTTGTGCAGGACTTCCTTGAAGAGGTGCTGATCAAGGTTCTGAAGGGTATCCCGGAAGACGAAGTGATCGATTACGTCCGCGATTTCCGTGAAAAGTTCCAAGCGCGTCCCGGTTGGCAGAAAGGTCGTCCCACCGCCATCAAGGGGTTAACCAAGTACGGCAACAAGCTGGAAGAACTTGAGGTTGATGATATCAATTTCGAAGACGACGAAGATTGTGAAATCGACATCAAGACCGGTAAGGTCAACATGCCCGGTCACGTTCGCGCCGCGATCAACTTCAACAACATGCTTGAAATCATGACTGACCATGCCACACCGCCGATTAAGGATGGTGACAAGGTGGTGGTTTGTCAGTTGAAAAGTAATCCCTACGGAATTGAAAGTATTGCCCGCCCGGTAGATGTACCGGAACATAATCTACCTGATTGGTTTAAGAAGATGCCATTCGATCACGAGAAAATGGAAAACTCGATGATCGACGTGAAGATTGACAATCTGATTGGCATTCTTCAGTGGGATTTGTCTCGTATTAGTAACAATACGACTTTCGAAGACATGTTCGTAGTTGCGAAAAATGCACAATCGGTAATCGCTGCGGGAACCAAGTCTGCTGGTAGTAGAAAGAAACCTAAGGTCGAGCTTGATACTGACCTATTCTCATTTTGAGGCACATCACATGCATAAAGTAGCAATAATTTTGGGGCAATCCGCTGGGTATGGTTATGATGATGCTTATGAACCATGGATCATAACAAAGTTCACGGATTTTGCTGAAGTTGATGACGAAACTTTTCAACTACTCAAACAAGCGAGCCACAAATACGATTTTATTGTTATTGAGACACCCGTAGACCCGAATAAGTTCATATGTGAGACCGTAGAGCAGTATAAAGAGTGGATACTTGCTGAGAAACGTAAAGAAGAAAAAGCACGCAAAGATCGTGAAATGAAAGCATTGGCGCGTAAAGCCAAAAAGAAACTCGCAAGTGAAGAAGCGGAGCGGAAACTTCTTGAAGAGCTTCAGATCAAATACGGGGATGCCGTGAAATGATGGAACCCATCAATCACAATTTTCTCGCGTCGGGCGGCGCATGTCGAAGAAGCGACGATTTAAAAATTGACGGCCAAAAGGCTGAACGCTTAGAACCAAACAAACTGGATAATAAAGGCTCTGAAAATGCGTAATGAACTCCGTGACATCGTGAAACATACTGGCGGCGCTCTTGGCTTCATCGAAATAGTCAAGGTCATTGGTAGTGATACTGCAACTGAAATCGAATCTTTGGCTTCTGATAAGTCTGTTATTATCAAGGGACACTTGATTGATCCGCTTGCGGATTTAAAAGGGGTTTTCGGTCTGACTAATCTTGGCTTGCTCAAGCAATTGGTTGAATTTCCGAATTACAAGACCGATGGTGCTACCGTTTCGGTGAAGTATCGTGATCGTGGTGGTGAAAACATTGCTGAAGAGATTATTTTCAAGGACGAAGCGGGTTCAAAAGATCATTATCGCCTGATGGCGAAAGAAGTCATCCCGGAACAGCCGAAGTTCCTTGGTGCTTCGTGGAACGTGGAAATCGCACCCACAAAGTCAATGATAAAGGAATTTGCCCAGCGTGCGGGTATGTATTCCAGCCAGGAAACCCATTTCCAGATCAATACGGTTGACGGTGATTTGGTGATTTTCTTCGGTGATCCCGAAGCTGCCAGCCACAAGGGTACTATGGTTTTTGAGAAGGGTGTTCTGGGTACGTTGCGTGCCCCGCTGGCATTCCCAATTTCTCAAACACTTCAGATTCTTCGTCTGAGTGATGGTGCGGATTGCACTATGAGCATTACCGACAAAGGTGCCCTTCAGATCGCCATCGAATCTGGTTTGGCGGTCTACAACTACATCCTTCCATCCAAAAAGAACCAATAATATGTACATTTCATGGTTTCTTGTCCCGTGCGAACGAGCAAGAAACCATGAAATACTAGAGTGGTGATTTCTGAAAGCTAAATAAAACACACACTTAACTTCACACACTCTATGAGGTTGTTATGTTTAAATTACCATTTTCTGTATGGCCCGCCAGTTGGGGGCTTAAGGGTAAGACCCGCGCTCGTGCGGAAGCTGAATACTATCTTACCGGCGAAGCACTTGAGCGCCGCATGATCGAAATTGATCATGAAACTGGGTCGTTCGAATACAAAATGCTCAATCTGGGACTTGATCTGAAATATGAAAAGATCAGTCAATACGAATATGATCTTGCGGTTCTGGATTTAAAATATCCAGAGGGTGATACACGCGAATTGGCGCGGTTGATTGTTGAGTTTGAACATCAGCGTATCAATGAACGTGATTTCGAGATGGCATCCAATGCTATCAATTACAAACACAGTGACCGCGACCGCGTTATTGGTGAATTGGGTATTAAGTTGCGCCATGGCGAAATCGACCGATACACCCATGATACCGAGGTAGCCAAGGCGACGCATGCTGAAGACAGCGTGGATTTAAAAGTCGCGCTTCATGGAATTGATCTGGCTGCGGGGAAGATCACTCAACATCAGCATGACAAGGAAGTGGCGACCCTTCAGGGCAAGCCTTATATTGGGGTCATCGACAGTGAGTATGACCCAGAACTTGGCGTCAATGGGTTGTACTTCGAATTGGACTGGAATGATAAGTTCATCGATACCCTTACGGCGTCCGGGTATACTGGGTTCACTGACCGTATGATTGTGGATCGTTGGTTTGAGGACATCTGCCGCTCGATTGGCGATGACACCGACGAAGCCACTGACGCCTTCGTAACTTCGGCATCACATGTCCGCGTTTTCCGACGCGAAGACGGTAAAACTGAGATTGGCTAAATGGCTAAGTACCTGCTTGTTGACCTGAATAACATGTTCCACCGCTGCCGTCACGTCATCAAGGCGAATGACCCATCGGAAAAAGGGAGCATGGCATTACATTTGATCCTGAACAGTGTTCGTAAAGCGTGGCGTATGTTTGGTACTGTTCATCTTGTAATTGCCTTGGATGGGCGTAGCTGGCGTAAAGAAATTTATGCCCCCTACAAGGCAAATCGCGCGGAAAAGGATTCTGCTAAAACCCCTGAGGAACGAGCAGAAGACAAAGTGTTTTACAATGCTCTTGAGGCACTGACGGATTTCGTGCGCGACCGTACTAATGTGACGGTACTGAAGTGTGATATCCTTGAAGCGGATGACCTCGTAGCCGGGTGGATACGACAACACCCGGAGGCTGAGCATATCATCGTTTCTTCGGATACTGACTTCCGCCAACTTCTGGCGAAGAACGTTCAAATCTATGACGGCATGAAGCAGGAAACCATTTCCCTTGATGGGTTCTTTGATGACAAGGGCGAACCGGTAATGGACAAAAAATCGAAGGAGCCGGTTCGCCCACCAGACCCCGAATGGATTTTATTTGAAAAATGCATTCGGGGAGATACCTCGGATAATGTTTTTTCGGCATATCCTGGCGTGCGTACAACGGTGCTTCAGGAAGCATACGAGGACCGACACCGTAAAGGGTTCTCGTGGAACAACGTGATGAATCACGAGTGGGAGGATCATGAGAAGAAAACCCATCGTGTTAAAAAGGATTATGAGCGTAACCGTGAGTTGATTGACCTTAATGCTCAGCCCGTCGAAATAAAACAACTCATGGATGCAATAATCGAAGAGGCGAAACAGCCCCATCAGCGAGCACAAATCGGTACCCATTTTCTCAAATTCTGTGGTAAATGGAGTTTGGACATGATCTCAAAAGGATCAGCGGAGTTTACTGATATGTTTGCTGCGGGCTATCGCGCATGAAATCTCGAAAGAAGACTGTTCGGCGCTATCACGTCGGATTATGGTTGCCAGAAAACATTGTCACAATGGCTACTAATTTTTTTCAACAACTTCCCGATGAATTGGGGGTAACCTATCATGGTGTTGAACAGCTTCTTGAGGATCGTAGATTAATTCAGAATGGAGATTTTATTCCCACCCCGACGAAGCGAGATTTGACTGGTAAAAATGCCACTCTTGTTGAAGTACATGAGTTACTTGACAAGTTTAGTCGCAATCAAACCGGTATTATTCAAAAACTGGTGGTGAGGGTGCATCATTTCAGTGCTATTCATGATTTTACCTATGTTGTATCTCGTGATGGATTTATTGTTTCGGGATGGTCGAATGACAAGACGGATGTCCATGAGGTTGATCATCGGGAATACTATATTCCCAAGTCATTAAGAGTGGAAAAATCACAAGATGAAAATTGAAGCAGTTGAAAAATTTCTAAGACGATTTAACCAATGTGTTCAGGCTGGTAGCCGTGAAATGACCATTCCTATGCCGCAAGCGGCTGAATTGGTTGGCGCAATTAACGAGTTGCTTCTGAAGAACGTGCAATTGAACGACCGGCTGTCTGGGGCAGTACCGCCGCAAAATGCGATTGCAACCGGGACGATTGTTATTGACGGCGGACGGATTGGGTCGTAATATATCAGCTTGTATTGCTGAGAGTTAAACCCAATGCTCATTGATCTTTGCTCCGATCTTCACTGTGACAAATGGGGTGGTACCGCATCCGTGGATTGGTCGGTATGGAAGAATTCGGGGTCATCGGTACTGATCATCGGTGGGGATATTTCCAACGACTATCGTGAAACGTTGAAGATTCTTCGTAATGCTCGTGAGCATTACGAAATTGTGATCTTTGTGGATGGGAACCACGATCACTATTACCTCAATATGGTTATGAACGTCTCTATAGACGCGGCGATGATGTTGTTCCGTGAGGAATGCGCTGCTATGGGCGTTCACTACCACGATGGAGCATCGCCTATTCTAGTGGGTGATGTATTGTTTACCGGATGTAATGGTTGGTACGACTTTGCCTTTGGTGCTGGGACGTATTACACCGCTGCGTTGGCAAAGGAAGCATGGCGCGGGAAGTTCGTGGATTGTCCTGAGACAGGCACCAAAGTGCGTGTGGGTGGCAGCGGCGACTATTATATGAATTTTGGATCACAGGGACCGGAGTTTTTTGCCGCTGCTCAGGCATTTGCGTTGGGTGAGATCGTTCGTGCGGTGCAGAATGATCAGGCGGTGCGTAAGATCGTTTGTTCAACGCATAGTGCCCCCGATCCCCGGTGTCTTTCCTGGCGAAAGAACGATCCCGCCAACGGTATGTATGGCAACTCACATATGGCAACTGTACGCGCCCTTGATGTAAATAACAAAATCGCATTGTGGACCTTTGGACATACTCATACGCGATTTGATAGCGTAATCAATGGAATGCGGTGTGTTTGCCACCCCCGAGGTAACGCCACCGAGACGGGTGATATTGGGTCTGACCGGTTGGAGGAATACCGCGTGGTTCAGATCGATACCGAGGAACCCTTGTGTTATAGTGCATTTGGGGAAATCGAATAGTAACTTTTCCCGGTGGGTGGATAAATTCCACCCACCTCCTAATTGATAGAACAAAACAAGAACGAGGATAATATGATGTCTGAAGTTGTAGTATATTCTACCACAAGTTGCTCTTACTGTGTGAAAGCCAAAACTTGGCTGTCCCAGAAAGGAATCGCGTATGTTGAGAAGTCATTGAACGACCCGACCATTCGCCAGCAGTTTGTGGAACGCTACCCCGCCGTTCGTACCGTGCCGCATATCGTGGTTGTTGAGAACGATGGGTCGGAACAGGTAATTGGTGGTTATGATAGGCTGGTCGAGTCTGGGATCGAAACGAGATTAGGGGTGTCCTAAAACACAATACAAGAGCCGCTTTAAAGCGGCTCTTGTTATATGTACATGATGATTTGGTGCGGTGCAATGAAAGTGTATGTGGTTTTGGGTTTCTTCACTAAATACAACGGGAGTTAAGCAGTAGCCGGGAGGTACTAAATACCCCTGCCACTGTTTAGAGGAAGAGAATATGAGCAGACCAAAGCCGAAAATTTTGCTCAACTTTACTGATCCAAAAACCTTCAAGTCCGAACAGGTATTGGAGGCAGAGGCAATTTACGCTGTTTTTTACGATGGTCGCCCAATCAATCTTCGTAGCCTTCATTCGTTGCTTGATTATCCGGGTCCGAAGTATAAAAAAGTAAGTTTTTCTAACCCTGGTCATGCTTTCAATCTTGCTGAAAAGCTCAACAAGATTTTCAAGACGGATAAATTTTCCGTATTTAAGCTGGTTACGGGTGAGCGTATTGCTGAAAGTGATGTTGAAAGTGATGAGGACAAGCCCCGATAAAACCCATAAATAGGGTCATGCGTGTACAAGAACGAATAATCAAACTCATCCGAGAGCAAGCATATAATCGAGGTATCGACACGGAAATTTTACGGGTCGATACCTCAATTGCTTTGAAGATGATGTTTCAGAACCGAGGGAAGGGGTCTAGTTTGCTTCTTACCAAAACAGGGCATGAAATATTGTCACGGTTCTTTGATTGTTATGTTATTGACATGCCTTCTGATTTTGAGGTGCTGCCGAAACACCTTGTTTACCTTAATCACAATATGCATCTTCCATATTTTATCGAGAGTCGCAAAATTAGCGTGTATCATCCACGTGACGGGGTGATGCTAAAAATGCTGGATGGCGACCTAAATCAATTAATTTCAATGAAGAAAGCTGTGTTGTGCTGGAACATTTAGTCATCATCGCCTTTATGACGTTTTCGATTGGATGTCTGCATGTAATTATAAGACAGTGCAAACCCAACTGTACCTCATGCGATGTGGTTGCTGATAATGTGAAATTACGGGATCGGATCGCGATGGTATCTGGGATTGATCCCCTTACGGACATGCCCAATCGATCAGCATTTTTCGACAAACTTGATGATTTAGTTCGCCATGCAGAATCCCCTTTTTGCTTAATGTACGTTGATATTGATGGTTTTAAGCACCTTAATGATACCATGGGGCATGTAAAAGGTGATTACCTTATTCAACAGTTGGGGCACCGTATTTCGAGTGCCGTAATAAATCGGCAAGCAACTGTAGCTCGTATTGGTGGTGATGAGTTCGCCATTATTATTGATCAATTATATGATACTACTGAAATTATCGAAACGGCCAACTACATTCTTCACAGAGTTTTGGAACCGATACCCATGGACGGTGATCATCTTGAAGTCACTGCCAGCATTGGTATTGCGATTTTCCCTCATGATGCGTATTCAGTAACCGATTTGGTTCGGTATGCAGATATGTCGTTATACGAAGCAAAAATTAACGGTAAAAACCGTTATGAATTTTTCAATTTACAGATGAGTGATAATTTCCAAGAACGCCGTTTTATTGAGCAGAATTTGCGGTATTGCCTTGAAAATGAACCGGAAACCTTTCACGTCTATTATCAACCAAAGATTGATATTACCGAAAAACGAGTAGTTGGGATGGAAGCCTTAGTGCGCTGGTATTTCAACGGTGAGATGATACCGCCCGGTAAATTTATTCCGGTGGCAGAGGATTCGGGAATGGTGGATGCTATTGGGCAGCTAGTATTGCGGAAAGCGTGTGAGTTTGCCAAAGTATTATCTGGACATGGCATCGATCTTAAATTAGCAGTGAACGTTGCACCGCAACAGTTTGTCCATAATTCACTTGAACGTAATGTTCGTGATGTCTTGTTGGAAACTGGAATTTCACCAGCCAATCTTGAACTGGAAATTACCGAAAGTAGTTTTATGAGCAACCAGCACAATGCCATTACGGTATTGCGTCATCTGCGTAAGTTGGGTGTTACCATCGCGATTGACGATTTTGGTACTGGGTGGTCTAGCCTTGCCTATCTATCAGAATTTCCACTAGACGTTTTGAAGATTGATAAATCGTTTGTTGATAAAGTGCTTTCTGGAAATACCAAGTTAGTCGAGGCGATTATTTCCATTGCCAAAAGTCTTGATCTCGAAATGGTTGCAGAAGGTGTGGAAACAGAAGCACAAATTGATTTTATGCGTCAGCATAACGTCCGCATTGTTCAAGGATATTACTTTGCACGCCCGATGCCCGCTGATGATTTCTTAGAATTTGTGCGCGAATTCAAGTAAAAAAAGTTTAGTGACACCGGATTACCGGCTATGTGATCCTCCATCAACTGTTTGCGCGGGTTTACCGCATGGCATTTGGTGGAAGGATTTTTAATGAGTACGTCGCACGAACCTCTTCGCGTTATCCCCAGCGCGTTGAAGCGCCAGCTACGCAAGTCGATTCGCCTCAAGCGTCCTGCTATGATCTGGGGTCCGCCGGGTCTAGGCAAATCTGATATCGTTAAGCAGATTGCAATAGAACAGAACCGTCCGGTCATTGATATTCGTTTGCTGCTCAAGGAAGCCAGCGACCTTCGCGGCATTCCGTTCTACAACCCAAAAACCAACAAGATGGAATACGCACATCCGAGCGAATTGCCGGATGATCCCGATAGCTCCGCAATCATTTTCTTGGACGAAATCAACGCTGCCCCGAAGATGGTCATGGGCGCGGCGCTACAGTGGGTGTTGGATCGCAAGATCGGTGAATACCACCTCCCGCCGAATTGCGCCCTCCTAGCCGCTGGTAACCGCGAATCTGACCGCGCTGTTGCGGTTAGCATGCCGAGCGCCCTTGCCAACCGTCTGGTACATTTTGAGCTTATGCGTTGGTTCCCGGATTGGCAGAAGTGGGCATATGAAAACGGCATCCATCCGGACGTGGTTGGTTATTTGAGCGCCAAAGAAGACGATCTTTTCCAGTTCAATCCTCGCTCTGCCAGCCGTGGTTTCCAGACCCCTCGCACATGGTCGTTCGTGTCCGAGGCGCTGTGGGACGAAGAATTCACGGAAGAAATGTCGCCCCAGCAGGACGAAGACCTTCTGAAGTGGATCGCTGGTTGCGTCGGTGATGCCGCCGCCCTGCGTTTCATGGCGGTTCTGCGTCACACGGTCAAGCTACCGCGCGCCATCACCATTCTTACTGGTGAACGTAAGACGATCCCCTCCGATCTCCGTCTTGATGTGAAGTATTCGCTGACCACTTCGCTGTGCTACGAGTTGAAGAAGCAGTTGAAGCTTGCCCAGGACCGCAGCGATTTGACGCCGTGGTTCGAAATGGCTGACAACTTCCTCGCTTTCGTGGACAAGAACTTCCAGCGCGAAATGATCATCCTGGCTGTACGTATCGCGTTGAAGTCAGAGAACCTACCGTTTATGCCGGATTTGATGCGCAACTGGGAGTGGTTTTCTGATAAATACGAAGAACTTATATTAGAAGCTTGACGGAAGTTGTATAAATAGTCAGGTGGACAACTAAAAGTCCACCTGACTATGGAGAACACCATGAAATCGCGTCTTATTGATTACCTTAATACGTCAAATCGTATGAAATGGTACAACCTTCCTAAGTGGGATCACTGGGAAGAACTTGCGACCTATTTGGTGATGTATCCCGATGATTGGTGTTTGCAGCGAAAATGTTGGCACGTGATCCATGGTGATGACATTCCGTGTTGCCCGACGTGTGGAAGCGCCACGCAGTGGAAAGTGCCGGGTCGAGATAAAGGGTACTCCCGGTATTGTTCGGAGAAATGCGCGGCTACGAATACACAAACTCTTGAGAAGCGAAAAGCAACCAACCGGGATCGGTACGGTGATGAATTTGCCCAACGCACCCCGGAGGTTCGGGACAAAATTGAAAAGACGCTGGTCGAACGATATGGCGTAACCAACCCTGGACAGTTGAATGCTCGTGAAATCCCACCGCCGATTTGCGCGCACTGTGGGGCAACCGGGACGCATTTCAGTGAAGTAACGTGGCAATGGCGATGTGTAGAACAAATATCGGATTGCCCCGGCTACGGACGCAAAATCAGCGAAGCATTACGTGGTAAAAAACGCGAAGGGGTATTTCATGAGAATAGCAATCATGTTTGTGATTACGGCTGTGGGCAGGCAGCGCATTATGAACTCATGACATCTGGGTACGACAACTCGAAATGGTGTTGTTCGCCATATTACCAAGAATGCCCCAGTGCAAAAACACATCGTTCTGAAATAATGATTGAGAAATACAAGGATGATGGAGTTCGGCAACAATTCTCAACGAAAATGATGGCAACTCGGCGTCAAGTATATGGTGAAAATTGCATGCGGACGGGTGGTAGTGTATTCATCAAAGCACGCCGCACGATGCTCGACCGTTATGGGGTCGAACATTTCGCTCATACTGATGCTTTTCGAACCATGATCCGAAGTGATGCATGGTGGGACGCAACGAGGAAGGGTTGCTATCGTAACAAAGACTACGTGTTGCCCTCAGGAAAGGTTATCAAGGTTCAGGGGTATGAAGATTGGGCATGTGACGATCTCTTAATGCATTACCAAGAACAACTCCTTTATTTTGGAAAAGATGTACCATCTTTCCGCTACAATTATATGGGTCGTGAACGTTTGTATCATCCTGACATTTATGTACCATCCGAAAAGCTGATCATTGAAGTGAAAAGTGTGTTCACGTTTGGGGATAGTTTTCCTCGAAATAACGCCAAACGAGAGGCGGTTATAGGAAATGGATATGCATTTCAATACATGATCTATGATAGTAATAAGCATAGATTTACTGAAGACGAAGCACATATAGAGTACAATCGGTACAAAGCCACGAAAGCAACTTGATGATCATTGAAACAATTACTTATCACACGCCGTCTGCTGAACACTTGCCATCACCTACCCGCAATGACGTTTACCTCAACACAATAGATGGAAACCTTTATTTGTTTGATGGGTGTAAATGGGTAGTGTTTGCGTCGCCTAAAAACGACAGTATCAATTATCTAACGTTGATCAGAGATGTAATTTCCGAAGGTTGGTAATATGACTTCGAATTTGTTCAAGGATGAGATTGAAAAACAGATTGTGTTTGCCAAGACGCATCTGCTTTTCAAGCACACGTTCTTTGGGAACATCATTTCCCATATGGAGCTTGAGGAAGCGAGTGATTGGTGCCCCACCATGGCAACCGATTTCCGCAAACTCTATTACAATCCGGAATTTGTGGCGTCACTGACCAAGCCTGAACTTGTGTTCGTATTGGTACATGAGGTCGGGCATTGCATTCTCGACCACTTCGGGCGGCGGGGCGAACGTGATCCGGGGCTGTGGAACAACGCCAACGATTACGTTGTGAACGGCATGCTGATGAAGGAAGACATCGGAAGCATGCCGGTTCGCGAGAAATTGCGGGTCAAGGACAAGGACAGCAAGGACAAGGATGGTAAGGTCCAGCGCGTCGGGCTGTACGATGAACGGTTCATGTTCCCCGAGCCGTGGTCGTCCGAGCAGGTTTATGAAGACCTGAAGAAGCGTGGCGTTGAAGTCGAAATGACGATGGACATGCATCTTGACCTAGGCGCCGATACCGGAAGTGGGCAGAAGAAAGTCAAGGTTCGTATCCAAGGCGACGGTAATGGTCCGCCGGAAATGTCCGAGGAAGAGTTGCAGCAAGTCCGCAACGAAATACGGAACGCCATGATCAATGCGGCTCAGGTGGTCGGGGCTGGTGCTGTCCCGGCGTCTTTACGACGCCTAATTGCGGATATCGCTGATCCGCAGCTTGACTGGCGCCAAATGCTCAATCGCACAGTACAGAGCCTTGTCAAAGAGGATTACAGCTACACCAAGCCAAGCCGTAAGTGCGCTCACCTCGGAATCATTCTTCCCGGTATGATCTACGAGGACACTATTGAAATCCACGTTGGTATTGATGCATCTGCTAGTATTACCGAGGAAATGATTCGTGATTTTCTGACGGAAACGAAAGGAATTATGGATCAGTTCCCGGACTACAAAATCCATATCTGGTCGTTTGACACCAAAGTCTACAAGGACAGCTATCACATTTTCACCCCGGACAACGCTGACACGATGTTCGATTATCAATGGGTGAAAGGTGGTGGTGGTACCCGATTCGAGGCAAATTGGGAATTTATGCGTCGAATGGATATGGTACCAGAGCAGTTCGTCATGTTTACTGATGGATTGCCAAATAAAGGATGGGGTGATCCTTATTTCTGCGACACCTTGTTCATTATTAATAACAAGGGAAGCAAGATTGAAGCTCCGTTTGGGACTACTGTGCCATATATCCCGTCGAACGGTGGGTCTTAACCCATGGATCAGATCAACTTGATTACCGCTCTATCCATAAAACAAATTGGCCGAAACTTCCATGCTCTGATACGGTCAGGGCATTCATAATCCTGAGAGGGTCTAATGTCGAATCTTGTTCCGATTGTTGTTGAACAGAGTGGTCGCGGTGAACGCAGCTACGATCTTTTCAGCAGATTGATGAAAGAACGAGTGCTGTTCATCAATGGTGCTATTGATGACCACACTGCTGAACTGGTTTGTGCCCAGCTTCTTTTCTTGGAGAGTGATGATCCGAACGCGGACATTCATATGTACATCAATTCACCGGGCGGTGTAGTAACCTCCGGTCTTGCCATTTACGACACGATGCAGTTCATCAAGCCGGATGTCTCAACTGTGTGTATTGGTCAGGCAGCATCGATGGGTTCGTTCTTACTCATGGCTGGTGCTAAGGGTAAGCGTTTCATCCTGCCAAATGCTCGCGTCATGGTACACCAGCCGTCCGGTGGTGCTGGTGGTATGTGTAGTGACATCCAAATCCAGGCGAAGGAAATTCAGAACATCAAGGACAAGCTGACCAAGAAGTATGCCGAACATACCGGCGTTGCCCTTGAGGTATGGGAAGACAAGTTGGACCGCGATACGTTTCTGTCAGCCGAAGAGGCGAAGGCGCTGGGTCTGGTTGACGACGTGATCTCGAAGCGTCCGTAACCAATGTCTGACTACCTTCGCATAGGTGATTGGGTGCTGTTTAAGCACCCCGATATCACGGAGCGGGAACGTTGGGTTCCCGCTGTCTTGACTGGTATCGAGAAGGTCGCCTACGTCTATGTGGTCAGTACCGGTGTAACCGAGGAAGAGCGCGACCCCATCACCGAAGTCCATTGGGACGAGGTGTGTGAGGACAACAAAAGCGAATTCTTGGTCTATGTGATGTCCACCGCGCCCGATGTCGTTCGGCATCGGGCGCGGTGGGGATACGGCGATTCCATCCACCCGTATACCGGGGTGATCCCCGATGACCGTCAGATGGAACTCTTCCCTGATATACCCATCCTGTACCCGATTTTATGACCCTGTGCCCAGTTTTCCCGCTGATGTTGTACTGGATGGTCTTCCGGGTGCCCAGGCAAGCTTAAAACCGCAAAAGAAACGCCACCCCGCCTGTTTGAAAGCTGGGTGGCACCTGACGAGCTTGCCAAGGTCAAGGAAACGTTGGACGATTCTACTTGACCACTCGCAGGATTAGCCATTTCACGGTTAGCCCTTGGACGATGATGGTCCATAGAACGATACCGTAAGCACCCGCGAGAATGTAGCTCTTGCCGGGGATGGTGTCGGGTAATGACAGCGCCAACGCCACCAGAATACCACCTCGTAAACCGCCCCAAGTCAACACACGGGTCGCACCTTTGGTGGGTTTTTCATTGGTAAACCATCCAAGCAGTTTGAGCGGTATTGCCACCGATACAAACCGCGCCACCAGCGACACGGCGATTGCGGCAACTGAGAACAACACATGTTTGGCGTCATGGTTGATGATGATCACGACGGTGCCGATCAGCGTGAACAGGATCGCATTCAGAGTTACGTCAATCACCCGCCAGACTGTGTGGACGACTTGATGAGTGGTATCGCTCATGGCGAAACGAACACCCCAATTTCCAATCACGATCCCCACCACCAGGGCAGCAAGCGGCGCGCTGACGTGCAAACGGATACCGACCACGATCAGGATCAGAACACCGAACAGCGTGATTAGGAATTCCAGTTCACCTTCGTCATGCGCTTTTGTCCAACGGTAAATAAAGGCGGCGACCAACCCACCGATGACCAGCCCCCCGCCAGCTTCTTGAACAAACAACCACCCGGCTTGGCTGTAGCTCAGATCGGCATTTCCCGCAGCTTGTGCCATCGAGAGCATGACGAGGTAGACCACAACGGCAACGCCATCATTGACCAAGCTTTCACCAGAAATTTTGATCTTGAGGCTGTCGGGGACGAACGGGAGTTCCTTCAGCAGCGCGTTGACCGCCACCGGGTCGGTTGCCGACTGCATCGACCCAAGCAGCAAGGCGCCCATCACGGTCATCGAGCTACCCACGATCAGTGCAGCCGAAGGCAACAGCATCCCGAACAGTGCGGTGGAAATCAGCACGCTGACCGTGGAAAGCACCAGCACGGATTTCCACCGGCTCTTGAGTTGGTCGATGTCCACTTCCATCGCGGTAGCAAAGACCAACGGGGTCAGCGCGAATTCCAGTACGATCTTCGAGAAGTTCCCGCTGCCGATGATGCCCTCGACCATGGCGCGAATACCCGAGCCGGGGAATAGCATTTCCAGCCCAATCATCCCGTAAGACGCAGCCAGCGACGCCATGACCATACCGATGGTCAGCGGTAGCTTGGTGAATTTTCGAACCGCAGAATAACAAGCGGTCGAAATACCAAGCAGAATGGTGAGAATTTCAAGAGGGGTGAATTCCATCGTCCATGCCCATTGTGAGAATTTGGGTCTTTATATCAATCGAACGCATTTTGGTCAACCCAAACCCGGTACTTTGACTTCGTAAGAAAGAAATAACAGTCAAAGAACGCTCTCCAATATATTTGTCCGAATCTGATAAGGAGAGATTCGGTGTTTCCGCAAATACAGCATATAGACGACCTGTTGTGGGCGTTGACCGACGAGAATGGCGTCCGTGGTGAAGAGTGGATTGTAGGCGAGCGCGACGGCTTTACCGTTGTGAATTACGCGGTCAACTTCGCCCATACTTTCCCTGATTTGATTTCTATAGATGATCCCCGTGATCGTCTAAAGGCGATTGTTCGTCGGGAAGCTCGTGGCATCAAGTTCTGCTCTGCCACGGGGAAGATTTTGGCACGTGTTTATCACAAATTCTTCAATGTGGGTGAACGCGAGGAAACTCAACCGCATCAGGTCAATTGGTCGTCTGATCTCCGCATCATGGCGAAGATGGATGGCAGCATGATCCATCCCATGATTCTGGGCGGAAAGATGATCCTCTGCACCAAGATGGGTCCGACTGACGTTGCTATCCCTGCGCAGGAATTTGCGTTCGGGCATGATGAAATTGGCTACGTAAATTTCATGGCATCCATGTTGGAGAACGGCTTTACCCCTATCTTTGAGTGGTGTTCGCGTAAACAAAGAATTGTCGTAGATTACCCGGAAGACATGCTGGTGTTGACCGCTATTCGACATATGATCAAGGGCTACTACGTGCCCTATGAAGACATGGTGCAGATGGCACAGCCGTTTGGTATTCCGGTAGTCGAGGTGTTCGGGTCGAGTATTGCAGATATCCAGGCTTTCTTGGAGAGAACAAAGGGGGAAACTGAAGGCGAAGGTTATGTGATCCGCTTTGCTGATGGGCGGATGTACAAGGTCAAGAACGAACATTACTGCCGTATTCACAAGGCGAAAGAACTTATCGCCATTGAGAAGAACGTGTGGGAACTCGTTCTCAGCGAGAGTATGGATGACGCCATGGCATTCATGGAGGAAGCTGATCGCAACCGACTGAGTGCATTCACCGATGCGTTGAACCATGAAATCGCCAAACAAGCCAAGCAGTTGGAAACCTACGTCGCGACCGCCAAAGAAGAGATTCTGAAGGCAGTGGGCGGCGATGAAAAGCAGGCGAAGAAGGAATACGCACTGGGGGCTTCGCAGAAGTTGGACAGCCGCCTTCGTCCGTTGTCGTTCCAAGTTTGGGATGGCAAGAACGCCTTCGCTATGGTCCGTGACTTCGTGCTGAAGAACACAGGCACCTCAACCAAGATCGAGAGCATCCGCGATCTGATTCCGTTGAATTGGTATACTTTCTAACTGAGGGCGCCCTTCTTCGGAGGGGCGCATTTTCCTTGCAGTTTGGCCCCCTCTGTCATATAAGACCGAAAAGGCAAAAGGACCAAAGTCGTGCTAACCGATCAGACTCGGCGTAGATTCGTTAAGGATTTTTCGCTTCAAATCCCGGTTCTTACCGACCCGTACTTTGAATACTATCTAGAACTGTATGACCCCTTGTATTCGACGGAGGGGTATTACAAGTTGCTGGTGGATGCGGTGAACCACTACGGCGGTGAGGAACAATTCTTCGTGGCTGGTGCTGATCTTCGAGATCGCATCATCAGCCACGTCGAAAACAAGCCTCGGTACCAAGCCTTCGCGAAGAATGAAGATGACTTCATTGGTAAGATGAAGGTCCGTGACCTCGGGGTGCGCCAGGAAGGCATTTATCATGCCGGGAACGCGGACACGCTGTTTATCAGCATCGACATCAAAACCGCAAATTTCCAGTCGCTTCGGTATTTTGATGCGGATTTTGTGGATGGGTGTGCGTCATACGAGGATTTTGTAGGCAGATTCACCGACCACCCGGCGTACTTCGCGAAGTCAAAGAACCTGCGGCAGTCCATCTTCGGGAAACTATCACCTACCCGTCAGCAGCACATCAATCGGTGGATGCTGAACCATGTGTTGCAGTCGGTCATCGAAGCCGGAATCCCCGAAGAGCGTTTACGCCTGCTAGGGTCTGATGAACTGATTGTTGTGTCCAGCGAGAAGGATTTTGTCAGCGATTGGGAGCTTACTTCCACTAATCACACTGGATCGTTGTTCCGCCGGTACCGTGATAAAGTTGAGGGGGCATTCAATTTACGGGTGGAGCCGTTCTGGTTGCGTCGTATCCATCCCGACCATGATTTCTTCGTCAAGGAATGGGATGGTGCCACCCCGAAATTCCGTAACGTGCCAGTCTTCGTCCTTCCTCAGGTGATCAAATATTACTTTGGGAAGCCGGTCGAAGAATATGATCTCATGTTCATGCATGAGGACAAGGTGGCACGGTATCTCAACCCTCTGTTCGAGAACGTTCATGCTTGAATTCTACGTTATGCGCCGGATACTAACGCAACCAGAATTAGATCGTCTAATGGGGAAACGGTACCTGACGGTATCATACCGAGAACTTATTCATACGGCTCACGATACCGTTCCGGCACTTGAAGAGCATTATGACGAGGCTCATACATCGGGTAAGAAACTGTGCCTTCATATCCCATACTTCGGCGCCCCGGATGATCTCTTTGTGGTGCCGGTTTTCATAGTCCCATTATTAAAAATTCCGGATTTGGTCATCCAGCGGGGATATACTGGATACAAAATATTGAGAGATGTTGAGGGGACATTATGGGAATCCGCCCTACGTCCTCCGGTTGACTACTTAGATTGTATCAAACAATGTGTACAAGGTGGCTAAGATGCTTATTCAACGTTTGAAAGAATGGTTGGGGAATGATGGGATTTCCCTCTTCCGCGATTACAAGAAGGAATTTGGTACGGTTTCACCGGTCATTTCGACCACCCATCCCATGAATCCGTCCGGTCCCTACATTCCACACCCGGTTCATTTCCGGGAAGGTATGCAGGTTCGGAATTGGCTCCGTGGGCAGCCTGAGTGTGCCGGGTGGTCGGATCACGATTACGACGACCGCTGGGCAAAGCTGGTTAACGAAGCCATCGCGGATGGGGTTGATTTTTTACAAATCACGAAGGAAGTTGTAGAATGACACAGCGGTTATTGTCTCAAATAGAAGTTACGGGGCTGCTTGGTGATCGTTATAGGGTGATTACCGCAGGGGAAATTCGTGCGGCTGGATTTTTTGGGGTTCGCTCCTTCAATACTATGGCGGAAACCATTCTTAACGCACATACTCAATCACAAATAGACCGGAAATCTCTGTGCTTGATGGTGCGTTCCACTGATTTCTTACGACACGCTGACAAAGAAGTACGTACCATTCGTGGTCCACGGGAAATGTCTGCAATTCCCGATCTTATTCTCGAAGACTGCCCTGATGGCTACAAGGTTCTCAAGGATCGCCATGGTCAGTTTATGAAACTGGCGGCGACCGAGATTGAATCTGATGCGGTATTTGCACCGGTTGATTACCTCCAATGCATTCGGGACGTAGTGTAAAAGGGCGGGAGAAATCCCGCCCTTTTCTTATGATTGTGTCACTGCGATATCGTATTTGGAGGACAAATAGCCTTGAACCCAATTCTGCTCCGCATTAGATAGGCGACGAGTAAACATAATAATTTGAGCAATGTATTGTTTTGTGGTGGTCGCATTTACACCACCAACTGATAGCCCTGCTGCTGCTTGATTTGTTTTACCTGTTTGTGACCCGGACCCTTTAGAAACGCCATTACGAAAGAACGACATCAAGCTGGTAGAACCATTGTAGGTGACCGTTTGTGCAACGATGCTAAACGTATTTTGAGGCTGAAGAGTGCTTACCGAAATAACATTCCCGCCACGACCACCATTTCCACCGCAGTACCCGTACCATGTTGAATTGTCATTTTGGGTCTGCGCAAATTGAAATTCGGTTGGTCCGTTATTACTCCAATCCGATTTTATGATGAGAGGGGTATATTGATCCCAGCCATTCTGTTTATATACATAAAATCCGGAGTATTCACCGTTGTGGTGAAGAGTTGCTTGATTGGCGCGATAAAAACTTTGACCACTGCTGATTTCCAGCACCGGTTTGCCGCCAACTTGATTGGTTAAATATTTTCCGCTTCCGGTCAAATGATGCCCGTACTGAGACCGATCATTCCATGCAGTAATTGTTTGCCCATCTGTCGCGGAAATGGCGGTGGCATCAAAATCAAAGAGTAGACCATCTGTTTTCATCATGGTGTTGTTCGAAGCAACCCACAATCCCCATTTTGATGATAGGTAGTTCTCGACCTGAATTCGTTCGGTATCTGTAAGTTTACGAGTGTACACCAAGCATTCGGCAAGGGTGCCAGAACCAATATTCAATACTGCGTTCGAAGTATTGTTTTCCGTCTTCCCGGTAATTTTAGCACCATCACCATGATTAATACCATTTTTGTAATAATTCAACCATGACTGGGTTCCATTGTAGTTCACACGGAAACACCCAATAGTCCATTCATTATTTGTATGGGCATAATTCTGTGCGTAACTTGCAGTGCCGGGGACTGTTGCTATAGATGCATATACCGTTGGAACACTGCCATTGGTGTAAACATAGTTCTGGTATTGAGTTGCCCCAGATGGATAAGCGTCTTTGTTAAACCCAATAGAACTCCATGTGTTATTCGGAACGGTGGATTTGTATACCGTAAACGTGGTGTATTCGCCATTATGATTAAATGTCGTACTATGTGGAGCCGTAAATGACCCACTTGCGACTTTCATACTATTTGGTCCGATGGAGCATGTTCCATTACCGGTCATGTGATTACCAGCACCGCTGAGATCGGTCAGGGTTGTGACAGTTTGTCCCGTAGATGCCGTCACCGTAGATGTGTCCCACCAACCAACCAAACCAGTCATTGGGATGTTTTCGGAAACGGTCATTGTAAAAACACGATCAACGGCACCGCCGTGATTATCGGACGCGCGTACTGTGAAATTGGTAATACCAGTCATGGTTGGAGTACCGCTAAGGTTTCCTGCACTTGATAATGTAATTCCTGGCGGGAGTGCCCCCTCAACAACACCAAACGTGATCGAATCGTTATTAGGGTCGGTTGCCAATAATGTTTGGTTTACCGCAGTATTTGTATAAAACGTCCCGAGAGAACCGGCGTTGGTTTGCCATATTGGATTCTGGTTGGTGACATCAAGACTAAAAGTTCGAAATGCTTCCGCCAATCCATCGGTCAGCCGTAAGGTAAACACATAGGTTCCTGGGATATTAACTGGTGTTCCGACTATGCTCATATCCGATATATTCAACCCAGCAGGAAGCGTTCCAGAAGCCAAGTGAATCGATAGAGGAATAGGTCCGTGATCGATGTCAGTGGCAACAAATGTGAAATTGTAGGGAATTCCACCATTAGCCGAACCAATTGTACCACTATTGGTGCCCCATGAAGGTGGGATGTTAGTGCGTATTTTAAACGTACCAAATGGGTTCACCCCACCGCCAAAAGAAATTCCCATTTATCAAATCTCCCGGTTGACATTCTAGACCTATTTAGCGTAAATAGCAGCATGGATCAGAACATACAAAATCCCTTCTTCCTCCGAAACATGCTCTAGGGCGGTCGGTTATTTCTTCCGGCGGCTCGCTCTAGAGCGAACTCGGAGGAAGAAGAATGTCTTTTAAAGAACCAAAACGCGCACGTCGTATTCGCGACCGCGAACGTATGATTGCTCGTGGGCGCCGTGTTGCCTCTCGTTGGCATCGTCAGCCAGAGCATCATTATGATTGGATTGATCGTGTTAAACGCCGCTTTATCGTGCGTCAGGAAACCTGGGATGAGGTTTTCGAAAAGCGCGATTACTTCGCTCGGCGTAATCACGATCACCTGAAGGTTTGTTCCTGTTATATGTGCGGTAATCCGCGCAACCGTCTTGGTGCGGGTGGATATAATATCCTGACCATGCAGGAACTTCGCGCTCTTGATAGCGCCAATACTCAGTTGTCAGACCTTGAAGAGGACGGGGAGGCTTAAGCCTCCCTTTTTCATTTGTGGCGTGCGAGGATTCGAACATCCTCGGGTTTGAACACCACCAGTTGGTCTGGTACCGGTCCAAGTTCCTCAATTTGTGATTTGTGAGTTTCTTTCTCGGGATCACGGAATTGTTCAAATCGTCTCCGCGTGCCGTGGTACCAGATTGTTGGGTCAAACCCGTACTCGTCCGTAATTTTACTGGGGAACCGTGGGTTGGTGAGTCGTTCGACGGTCAACATCACGTGGCGTGTATGGAATAATTAAAACCTACGTAAAAGTAGTACCCCCTCCTGTAAATATTTGTGGTGGAAGTAATCCACTAACATACCCTCAGGAGGAGGTCTATCATGTCTACGGACAACATTTCCCTCAATGCAAGTGTTCGCAATGTTCTGCTGTCTCTTCAACGGACGGACAGTGATATGAGCGTCGTACAAGGACGCTTAGCATCTGGTAAGCGAGTTGCCAGTGCAATTGATGACCCGGTGAACTATTTCCGGGCCAAAAATCTCTATGATACTGCCGACGACTTGTTTTCTCTAAAGGATGGCATTACCAATGCCATGAATACCGTTAAGACTGCAACCGATGGTCTAACCGCCATTGAAGGTGTTTTGAAACAAATGAAGGGTCTTGCTGAGCAAGCTAAGGCATCTTCGGTTGCGGCTGACCGCACTGCTTTCAAAACTCAGTACGATGCACTTCGTACTCAGTTGGACAAGATTGCATCGGACTCTACCTATGACGGTGTGAACCTCATCAAGGGTACCCCGGACAGTCTCACGGTCACTTTCAATCGTGATGGTTCCGCATCAATGTCTGTCACCGGTACGGCTAGTGATGCAACCGGATTGGCGGTGACTGCGGCTGGGGACTGGGGTAATGCGACCCTGGCAACTGGTACTGCTGCAATCGATGCCGACATTGCGCTTTTGTCTACTGCGATGTCCACCGTCCGTTCAACGGCAGCAACACTGGGTAGCTCCAATAGCTTGCTGAAGATTCGCTCGGATTTCACCAAGAACATGATCACCACTCACCGTGCTGGTGCCGATGATCTGACCAATGCGGACATGAATGACGAAAGCGCCAAGCTGCTCGCCCTTCAGACCCGTAGCCAGCTTGCTCTTAACTCGCTGAGCATGGCGAATCAGTCCGCTCAAGGCGTTCTGCGTCTTTTCGGTTAATAGGATAGGGGGTGCTTTGGCACCCCCGACCTTGCGGAGCAAATGAAATGCTAAAACTTGTTCTCAAACCCAATGAGAAAATCATTGTCGGTACCGCCGTGATTACCGGTGCTGAAACCGGTAAAACGGAAATTACTATCCACAATGATGTGCCAATTCTTCGTCAGAAAGATGTGCTGACGGTTGAAACCGCCGACACCCCATCGAAAGTCGCGTACCTGTTCATTCAGATGATGTACGTAGACACGGACAATATCGAAAAATACCAAACAGATTTCTTTGATCACGTTGGCGAACTCATGAAAGCGGCACCATCTATGTACCCCTTCATTATCGCAATCCAACAACATCTTGTTGCTGGGCAGTATTACAAAGCCCTACGCGAATGCCAAAAACTGATCGAGTACGAAGGAGAGCTTCTAAATGTCTAATGGGATCGGCGCATATCAAAAAGCAAATCGGGTACTTGCTAGTGATCGCCTAGTGCAAGCACGTGTATTGCGCACGGCTATTGGGCGATTACAAGACCTTCGTAATAACTGGAACCCCGACAACCTCAACGATGCGTTAAAGTACAATCAGCGTTTCTGGACGGTTGTACAGGCTGATGCGATGTCCGACGACTGCCCACTTCCGGCGGACCTTCGAACCAACTTGCTGCGGTTATCGGCATTCGTGGATCGTAGAACCTTGGAAATCTACGAGAACCCAACACCAGAAAAACTCGATACGCTCATCGCGATCAATATTTCATGTGCCGAAGGGCTAGAAAGCTAAACCGCACCCCATCCTTCAACTGGTTCGATGACATTGATAGCATAATTTCCGTTGGGAATTTTCTCGTTCCATACAGTTCCGTTGTTTATACACAATTGAAAATCGGATGTGAAACCGAATTCCTGCATGATCATTTCCATAGCGGGAACATTCGGCACACGACCTTTGCGTAGCACGCTCACTGACAAATGCCGTGCAAGACCAAATGGTTGATGCTCATGGGTGTATGTTACATTAAACCCGTGAGGAACCGTCATAGTGAAAAGTTTGTTTCTTTCCGCAGGGTCGGCGGCAGTACCGGAAGCCGACCCGAGGCGCATCAATGCCTCAATTTGCGCCTGTGTATATGGGTTCACTGACGCACGGGTGATGATCTCGCGCATTTGCACCCGAACAACGTCATTGATTTCAAGTATGGACATTTTACAACCCCGAGTATTCAGAAAGAAGATCGGCACTATTGGTCGTTGGTAAATCATCAATCAAAAATCGTTTCCAATGAAGTGGAAACATGACCCACATGGTGATGGTTTTATGATTTAGTTGGTACCGCCGAACATAACGATGATGACCATCAACTGTCAGCGTTGTTCCATCGGGAAACCGTGCGCCAAGAATTGGGTCATCAAGTTGTTCTGTAGTAAGTCGAACCAACCGATGTGGTTCAATTCCGCGCTGTTCAAGACAAAGTTGGACAAATAATGGTTCAATGGGAATTATTAGACGTTTGAACGGACAGTGACCGGTTTTGCATGCATCAATCATTGCGGACGCATTGAAATGACGTACCGTTCCATCAGTTGGATCGATATGTGTGTAAATTTGATCAGCTAAATGACAATCTACGTATTTCATCACCCACCTCGTACCCTATTATAGGGTTTGCTATAGTGGGTTGCAATGGAAAATGGGTGGGGATAACCCCACCCATTTTCGCGTTTAGACGAGCGTGTATACGGTGGCAAACGTGATGAGAACCACCACAAGAAATCCGACAACCGCATAGGTATCCCGCAGGCGGGTATTGAAGTACAACTGCCCGATTGCCATGCACTTATGGGTGGGGCTAAGTAGGTATCCCGCATATTCAACGATGAAGAACAGCAGGAAGAAAGGCATCCCGAATATCTTGGTCAGGATGACCGCAATCGCGGCATAGCGGCTGCTCGACCCCAACGCGAAGGCAGCAGCAAAGCCGATAATCAACGCGCCAAATACCCCATAACCTTGGGCATTTGCTTTGATAAAATCTTGAATTGAATTGGCATAGAACCCAACCAACCAACCGGCTGTGATTACGAGGGCAGTGAAGCTGACCAATTTCCAATTTACAAACGACGCCAGTTCAGCACGCGACGGGATATGTTTGAACACCAGATAGATCGCAAAGAAAGCGGCGCTCCACGCCATTCCGCTAATTTTTATCGATCCTAGCTTGATATCAGCGAAAACGCTACATGCGTTAAGAATGAGGAAAAACGTCAATAGCAGAAAATCGACGCGCTTGCTCCATGACATCTGAGCATTTTCATCGACGTGAAAACCAATGATATCCTCATCCTTGATGCACCAGAAAATATAGCCAAAGATGACTGCGAAGCTAAGGATAACCGGTATGATCATGTAGCCGATAAACGCCGAATATGTCAGACCGAGACCCGCCATACAGATCAGCACGCTTTTTTCAAGCGGACTCCACAGATAGTAATGGTGGGTCGCGATGTACGACAGCAGACCCATTTTGCGGTTGTCCTTGGTTTTGTCCACCATGGTGTCTAGCAACGCGGCTGTGACAGTAACACGGGACGGGACCGGAAGGACACCATAGATCGTCGTGAGGATGCTCAACAGCACGCGACGATTCGGTATGTACTTCACGAGAATGCTATAGATGGGTTCAAGAATACCCTTGGTCTTCATGATCCCGGAAATCACCATGATCGAAATGAGCATGATGAGAAACGATTGATTGCTGACAAATTTTGCCAGCGTTTCCGCTGTAAACAAATCAGACATAAACTCTCTCCTGCTTGGTGTAGTTTGGAGGTTGTGAGGGTGCCACCATGCCCTGCCTATGGTGTGGTTTGAGCATCAGCGGCGAACCTTATTTACCATAGGAACAAGTGCAAAAGCCATATTTAAGGTCTTGCTAGTTGGGATGGTGTTCGTTAAAACTCACCTCTTAACCTGCCGCAGGATTGCCTTCATGACTGATCGTGAGATTAAAAACACTGTCTATAACTGGATGATCGACCACATGTTGCGGTGTATGATCGACATGTGGTTTGCCGTGCTGAAGAAAATCGGCGGTCCTTTTGTTCGTCTGGGTTTGCGTATTGTCTTTGCTCTGCACAACAACATCACGGTGAAGGGGCTGGAAAACGCCAAACTCGCCGGGGATCGCGTCATCTATATCGCCAATCATGTCAGCTTCGTGGATGCTGCCATCCTCGCCACCTACATTCCGGGGAACCCGACGTTCGCCGTTAATCTTGGTGCGTCGAAGTGGTGGTGGATGCAATTGGTTATGCCGTTTTTCAACTGTGTGACCCTCGACACACGCAACCCAATGGCGATCAAGGCGCTCGTCAATCTGGTTAAGGACGGCAAGCCGGTTGTGATTTTTCCAGAGGGACGATTGACTGTCACCAATGGTCTGATGAAGGTTTACGACGGTCCCGGTATGATCGCGGATAAAGCGGATGCCAACATTGTCCCCATCCGTCTGGAAGGTGTCCATTTCACGCCATTGTCGCGGCTGCGCGGGCGGAACCCAGTACATTATGGGCATCCGTTCGAAATGACCATGCTTCCGCCCCGTAAGGTCAATATCGGGCAGCAGCAATGCCCTGTATGCGATGGCGACGGTGATATCATTTTTGCATCTGGTTTGTATCCGGGTGACAACCGTCGCCTATGCGAGCGGTGTGATGGTACGGGTCATGTACCGATGCGTGGCAAAACCCGCCGCATTGCCATTGGTAATTGGCTGTACGATGAAATGGTTGCCATGATGGCTGCCACTGATCGTGCTGATCAAACGTTGTATGAAGGTTTGCTTGATGCATCGGCATCCTACGGCGAAAAGACCGTGATTGCGGAAAACATCGACCCTACGACCAAGGAAATCACCGCGATAACCTACAAGAATTTCATTGTGGGGACACTGGTTCTAGGTCGTCAATTGAGCCAGTTTACCAACCAGGGTGAATTTATCGGTGTTTTGCTGCCCAACAGCATCAAGACTGCCGTAACGTTCTTTGCCCTTCAGGCGTTCGGTCGTGTGCCCGCCATGTTGAATTTCAGTACCGGGTTGCGCAATATTCAGGCGTCAATCCGAGCAGCGGAGATCAAGACCGTGATCACCAGCCGGTTCTTCGTTGAACAGGCGAAGCTTCAGGACGTGATCAAGGGGTTGGAAAACGGTGAGAACGATTCACTGAATGGCGTCAACGTGGTCTACCTCGAAGATATCGGTGCTAATATCGGGCTGATCGCCAAGTTGCGTGGTAAATTCTTGGACTATACCGATGCCCGTGCGATTCACTATGATGCAACACGTCCCCCGTATAGTCTGCATGACAGCGAAGACCTGACCGCGCATACCCCGGCGGTTGTGATTTTCACCAGTGGGTCGGAGGGCGTCCCGAAGGGCGTCGTACTGTCGCACAAGAACCTGCTATCCAACATGTACCAGTTGGCTGCCTCGGTCGATTTCTCGCCGCAGGACATCGTACTGAACGCTCTGCCCATGTTCCACAGCTTTGGTCTGACGGCGGGCACGCTATTGCCGTTCCTGAATGGCATCAAGGTGTTCCTGTTCCCGAACCCTTTGAACTACAAAGTCATCCCGGAACTGGTCTATGACCGCAACGTGACCATCATGTTTGGTACGGACACGTTCCTGAACGGCTACGCCAAGCAAGCGCACCCCTATGATTTCCGCAGCATCCGCTACATCTTTGCGGGCGCTGAGAAGGTCAAGGACAGCACTCGCGCGCTCTACATGGAGAAGTTCCAGCGGGCGATCTACGAGGGCTACGGCGCGACCGAATGCGCCCCTGTCATCGCCACCAACACCCCGATGCACTATCGCTCCGGGACTGTTGGGCGCCTGATGCCCCTGATCGACTACAAGTTGGTCACGGTGCCCGGCGTCGAGGATGCTTTCCGCCTGATCGTCCGGGGTCCGAACGTCATGCTGGGTTATCTCAAGGCGGACAACCCCGGCGTCATCCAGCAGCCCGAGGATGGCTGGTATGATACCGGCGACATGGTGAGCCTGGACGATCAGGGTTTCATCACCATTCGCGGGCGTGCCAAGCGGTTCGCCAAGATCGCGGGCGAAATGGTGTCGTTGACCGCCGTCGAAACCCAGGTATCGGCGCTGTGGGTACAACACCAGCACGCCGTGGTCGCTATCAAGGACGAGAAGAAGGGCGAACAGTTGGTCCTCTTCACGACCAATCCGGATGCGAACCGCGCTGCCTTGGCGGAAGATGCCAAGAGTAAGGGCATCAGTGCCCTGTCGGTTCCGGCGGTGATCAAGGTGGTCGATGCCATCCCGTTGCTGGGCACCGGCAAGACCGACTATGCGACCATCCAGAAGATGGCAGAGGCGTAAATACGGGACGGGGTGGGTTCGCCCACCCCAACCCTTTGTGAGAACTACATATGTGGCTGGATTCGTTTACCGGACCTTTGTTCGCAATTGGTTATGTGATTATTCTGTTCTCTTTCATCGTGTTGGTTGTCAAAACCAAAGGGAATATCCTTGCGGAACAGAAAACTCCACACGAGATAACGGAAGAAATATACAAGACGTGCAAGTACGTCGTCCGAATTAAAGCCGGAATTGGCTACCGCGAAGACATTTCAATCATGAAGGACTGGCTGCGGAAGAACACCCGAGGGCGGTCCTATGTGTCGGTCGATGAAAACAAGGACCGAAGCATTACATTGACTTTTCGTTTCGAGAAAAAACTTGAGGCTGCCCGCTTTAAACTGGAATGGTACCGGAAAGAAGAAAAAATCTATTGACACCCATAACTCAGGTGTTTATAAATAGGATTATCGAAAACCGGAGGTTCCTATGACCCATATCAGTGCCGCTGACACGTAGATTTCTACTTCGATCCCTAATCTGGGTGGCGATCCCACCCTGCGTCTCTACGCCATTGCTCGTGGCGACCTTGACATGAGTAGTGGAAAGACAGCATCACAAGCCGGGCACTGCACAATTCAGGTTGGCATTTCCGCATGTCGCCGTTTTAGTGCTTCCGAAATTTTCCGTTTTGTTTCTTCAGACCGTTTTTTCCCCGTATTCGCCAATGCGCGTTTGCGGTTGGATTCGGCTGTGAAAATTTGTTCGGAACGAGCATGTCGCATTTTGGTGCGCATGTTTTCAATCTCTTCCTCTGATTTTGCCTTCATCGTCTCGCGTCGTTTTTCGATTGTTTCGGGCGATTTAGGTTTCCCCTTCAAAGCGACTGCAATTTTACGACGGTGTTCTGCTGACGGGGAACCTCGTCCTTTCCCCTTGCGGTTTTTGGATATAAGACATTTAGTTTCATCTGAGTGTGTCATACCAAAACGTGACGGCGGGCGTTGCGATAATGACAAGTTCGTTAAAATCCCCCCGTCTACCCGTCGCCCATACCATCGAATTAAAACTTCTTCAATTCTATATGCAGTTTCTTCGTCAATACCGTCGATCCATTTAACGAATGGTATTTCATCAAATCCGGAAGCGAGGATTTTCTTTACAGTATTGAATTTGTGGCGATTCGACGTTGTTTCTGCTGTCTCCCAAAGATGTTCTTTTATGCGGTTCCGCGACCCTTTACCAACGTAAAATGGAAGATAGTCTTTTAACGGATTAAGCAAAATATACACAAAATAGTGTTCTGACGTATCGTACATTGAGTAGTTCCTTGCCTGATAAATTATTTATCTAAAAGCAAAGAACTTATGTCTAAACCCTAAGAACTTGGAGTATGTACCATGTCGTAGATTCCTGATCCCACCCTTCGATTGTATGCCATTATTCGCGGCGATCTTGATATGCCGCCGGGCAAAGCTGCTGCGCAATGCGGACATGCTTTTCTTGATACGTTCCTCAAAGCCCACGCGGAAACCCCAAGTCATGCGACTGAATATTTGGGGGATCGGCACGGAACGAAATGTGTTTTGAAAGCCAAGAACCTGAACCAGCTTCTCCGCGCCAAGGAAGAAGCGGAACGGGCTGGGCTGCCCTGCGCCCTCATCACCGATAGCGGTCATATCCTACCCCCGCATTTTGATGGCAACCCCATCATCACCGCGCTGGGTATCGGTCCCGCACGCCGGTCTGACATACATCACATCACCAAGCGTTTTAGCTCGCTGTAAGCCGGGGAGGATCAGTCATGTCCGAACACATCACCATCAAGGGTCTTCCCCCGCTTCGCTCGTTCAATGAGCGTGACGAACGCCTGATGGCACTGCCCGGCTACGTCGTTCTCGGGTGGTCGGCGGAAGAACAGCGGTTCTACGGTACGGTTGAGAACTCGTTCTCGCTCGGTCTGTCCCCCGCGTTCGTCCAGTTCAACTGGTCGTCCGACAATGCCACGTCGAATTTCGGTGGCAAGTTTAAGGTGGACGGTTTGGCGATGGCGCAGCGCGACTTGGAAAGCTGGTCGAAATCCCGCCCCGACCTCGCCTTCCGCATCTACGACGCTCGCAACGCCGAGGCTCTGCCGGTGGTTCTCGATTGGGACGGGTGGCTCGATGCCAACCAACCGAACCCGAACAGCCTTAGCGGCGTCGTTGACAAGTATCGCTCTCGCAACATCCGTTTCACTGCCAAGTAAAAAGAGGATCGCATCATGACCATTCAAATCACTCTGGATACCAAAGCTCTCAACCACTTCATCGCTTCTGAAGGCGAGGAATTCAAGCTGGAAATGCGCCGAGCCGTAATCTCGGCTGCTGCTGCGAGCCATAAGATTTTCCTCAATGACGATACCAAGCGTCTGATTGATGAAACCGTTCGCAAGCAGTTCGAAGAAGAAGTCCTCGGGTTGTTCGGTCGTTGGGAACAGATCAAGGGTGGATATTCGAACCAGAAGAAGTTTGTCCTCAACCCGGAAATTCAGGCTGAGATCAAAGCGATGGCGAAAGCGGCGGTTGATGAACACGACCTGATCAACCTCGCCCGCCAGGAAGTCCACCGGAATGTGAATGAGGCGGCTGGTAAGATCGAAGAGCGTGCCAGCATGGTTCAACGTCACATTGAATCGCAGATCAAGGACATTATCGACAAGAAAATGGTTAGTGGGATCAACCAGTACATCAACGATGAAGTGGCGCGTCGGTTGGAAGACGCGGCGCGTCTGGCGGGGAGCATCTAACATGGCGACTAATGAACAGATTAAGGCTGCGGCTGAAATTCTGGACGACATCTACATGTTGGCCGAACAACTTGCGGAACGTCGTCTTGCAGCCATGGGCTACCACAAATGGAAGCTTGAAGGCATCAAATTCAACAATGGGATGATTGAATTCAGTTACAACAGTGCGCGGTGCGGATGCTGCAACGACATTGACTACGAATACATCAATGCTGACCTGTTATGGAATGAGGATGCCCGGAAGGAATACTTCGGAGAGTGCGAAGAAGCTGAATTCCAGCTTCAACTTGAAGAAGAAAACAAGCGGTCGGCGGAAGAAGCTCGTAAAAAAGAAGAGCGCCGTCGTCAGTTTGAAGAACTCACGAAAGAGTTCACCCAGTAAAACCCAATGGTGGGTTAATCAATCGCGGCAAGATGCCGCACAGAATGGAGAAGTATCATGTTAAAGACTTTCACTCAGATTTTCGGTACCGCTTTCAACGAAACCTATGAGCGTGAAGCTGCACGTAAGGCGCTCGATTTTACCAACAAGGATCAGTACCTTGCGTGGCTGAAGGCTTGGAAGGCGGATTTGGCTGAGATCAATCAGGAAATCCGCGCCTGTAAGGGTAAGCGCAAGAAGTGCCTGTGGGAAGTGATCAAGACTATCATGGGTGAACGGGCGCAGACCACCAAGAAGAACATCGGGATTAATCCGGACTACGATTCTTGGGCTGCTATCGAACGTCAGAACCTTCGGGATCGTGCCCGCAACCTGATGTTCCTGCGCTTCTTCGCTAAGGAAATGGCACACGAACAACGGGAGGCGGCTCGCCTTGGGGCGGCTGCTGAATAAACTAGGGTTTCCGTAGGCAGAAGGGGGCGTAAGCTCCCTTCTACTTATTGGTAAGACGATCCCTGGTAAACGTGAACAATGCACTCACGCACTCTTTGTTATTGAGCATGGCATGAAGTGCTTTTACTGCTTTGTTCAAAAGCCGCTGACGCGATCTAAAAGTCAAATCATCCCACGGTTTGGTTGCCAACGAACGTGCCATCGTCATAACCATCCCGCCGTAATAGTGTTCCACGTCGGCTTTGGTAATTGAACGCATGGGGATTTTCTCCTTGACTTTAACCAGTATAGAAAATAATTGTCCGCATGTCAAGTCAGCAGTATGTATATGTTCATGTATTGAGGTGAAATATATGTATATCGACATTGCAAAGCGTACACTAAAAGAAGAAGCTGATGGTATTCAAGAACTGGCGAATACCCTTGATGGAAGGTTTACTTCTGCCTGTGAAGTTCTTACCGGAGTGAGTGGGCGAATAATCGTTACCGGTATGGGCAAAAGCGGGCATATTGCCCGTAAGATTGCGGCCACATTATCATCAGTAGGGAAACCGGCGGTCTTCGTTCATCCCGCCGAGGCGAACCACGGTGATATGGGGATGATCCAACCGGGCGATGCGGTCATTGGGATTTCGAATTCCGGCGAAACCGGGGAAATGTTCAACCTAATGCACTACTGTCGGCGCCGGGCGATACCCGTGGTAGTAATCACTTCCAACCCCAGTAGCACCATCGGCGCAGCAGCTACGGTCGTTTTAACCCTCCCAAAACGCGAAGCATGTCCACTTGGATTGGTACCAACGACCTCAACCACGATGTCGTTAGCATTGGGTGATGCGCTGGCAGTGGCACTTTACAGCGAGACACTGACCGAACGAGAATTTGGTCATTATCATCCCGGTGGAAAGCTTGGGCGGGAATTGCTGTTGGTCAAGCAGATCATGCATCAAGGACCAGCAATGCCTTTAGTGTGTATTCACGCGACGATGAAGGACGCCATTCTCGTCATTGGAAAAAAAGCACTTGGGTGTGCGGTTGTGGTGGATGACGATAATACGCTATTAGGGCTAGTCACGGATGGGGATATCCGTCGAAATATCGATCATGTTCCGTTGACTACGCCTGTGGATGTTTTCATGACCCGGAACCCTAAAACGGTGTCCCCTGATACATTTGCGGTGGATGCTCTGAAGCTGATGACAGATCGTACCATTACGAGCTTGATTGTGGTAGATGCCGATCAGGTGATGGGTGTAATTCATATTCATGATTGCCTCAGAGCGAATATCGCTTAGTCGATCTGTGACAATATACCATCACACTGATTTGATTTTTCCACCAAATTTTTCATGAACATTGTTGCGGTGGACGCCCCGGTGGTAAGCGACACTTTTAATTCTTCCCACGTCTTGGTGGTTTCTTGAAAAGTTTGATTATTAATCACATCAAGCCGAATTCGATCCTTTGGTGATGCATTTCCAATGATTCGTTCGGCTTCTGCGTCGGCTTGATCAAACCCATCCAATGCGTGCTGCCCAATACGCGCAAAACCGAGTACCTGTTCGGATGGTGCATTAGACATGGTTAAGAAACCGGCAGTTAGATTGGAAATCATGACCAATTGCGCATATGTCGCTTGGCATTCCCCCAAAACTGTAATTTTCCCCGAAATGTCCAGACCGTAGGACGGTGACGACACTAACAACGTAACAATCAATGATGGAATGAATTTCGACATGTGCGGCTCAATTGTCGTAGAACGACAGTATTTATGAAGGGGAATAAATGTGTTATTGTACGATCAACTTAACCAAGAACGGACGAGATGCATGCCCAAGTTGTATCCTAACGGTATTGAGAAAGTTGATCAATTGCCTGATGGTGGACGAGTTTATTATCTCACCAACGGTGATCGGATTACTTTAGATAATATCATGTCTGCACAAAAAAAATACAAAATTTTGCGTAAAGGACAGGTAATCGGTGTAGTCGAACATCTTGCTACGGGACTACGGGTTGCTAATGAGACAAAGTTTTAAAATTGATCTTTGAAAATTGTTCACGGTATAAGGAGGGCCAAGAAAAGAAAAAGGTTTTGTATCGTGTCTGTAAAATCTATTCCACTTCACGCACTTGTATTGTTAGTAGGTCCATCAGGTGCGGGGAAATCCACCCTTTGTGAGCAGCATTTTCGTCCATATGAAGTAATCTCGACTGACGCAATCCGTGCCGAATTGGTCAATGACCACATGCGCCAGGATATCAACGAAATCGTCTTTGACGAAGTGCGCCACCGTGCCGCGTTGAAACTTTCTGTTGGTGAACGTGTCGTTATTGATGCAACGCACCTGAAGACGCGCGACCGCGAATCCTCGGCTAAAATTGGCGTTGATGCTGGTGTACCTGTGGTTTATCTGGTATATGACCGCCCGTTGCCCGAGAAAATGAAGACACAAGGGTGGCGTCATGGTGTGATTATCAAGGACAAGACGCTCGTGGAAGCACATCACGAGACATTCAAGGCAAATGAGCAGGCGATCCTTCGAGGCGATAATGCCCCGAACCGCTTGGTCGTTGATGCGCGCACCGATGAATTCGTGGTCGTACAAAAGCCCAATCACTATGATTTACTGACGTGGATCAAGGAGAAGGGGTTTGCCGGTATCGCGGTGATCGGTGATGTCCACAATATGTCTGAGCAGTTGATGGATGCCTTGGAATACGCCAAGGAGAACAACCTGTTCGTGGTTCAGTTGGGTGATGTGGTGGACTATGGACCCGACCCGGTGGGTACCGTTGACTTTATGTACGATTTGGTGACTACCGGACGCGGCATGATGATCCTGGGTAATCACGAGCGGAAATACAAGAAGGTCATCGAGCAGCTTGGGAAAGCCGAAGTCGAAGGTTACGAGCGCACTGAAGACAACATCACGGTCATGTTCACCCATGGTACCCGTGAAACTTTCAACGTGATCGAAGCTTTGCCGATGGAACAGCGCCAATCCTGGGAACGTAAGTTCATGGCGTTGTACAGTCTTGCACGCCATCATCTGCGGATCGGTAACCTGACTTTCGTCCACGGTGCCATTCATCCCGGTATGTTGAACAGTTATGCCCATCGGTTACACGGCATGTTGGAAAACATGGCAATGTTTGGTCAAACGGATGGGACCAAGACTGTCGATCCGGCGACCGGTAAAGAGTTTCCTACCCGTCTTTATGACTGGATGGACAACATTCCGGCACACCAGATCGCCATTGTCGGGCACGATTACAGCCGTGCGGTGGATGGAAACCCGGACATCTACACCAACCCCAATGGCGGGAAGGTTGTGTTCGCGGATACTGGATGCGGGAAGGGTGGACCACTGACCATGGTAACGGTGAAGTTCACCGGTAACGATCTTCTTAAAATGAATGAGATCATGCGGTTCTAAAGTTGCTGGTGGGAGGTAACTCCCACCAGTTTCCATATCACCGCTTTTACGGGGTGAGAACGAAGCTATCTCCGAAGCATCGAACTTTTAGATCACAGTGTTCGCAATCTTTTTTACACCCACCAAATACATCTACAAAAACGGTATGACAATTTCCGTGTGTGCGTTTAGCGTGATACATCGCTATGTCGGCGTTGCGAAATAACTCGTCTCTCGAAGTTGCATGATTGGGGAATAGTGCAACCCCAACACTCACGCCGATATTATCGATCCGGTGTTCATCAACCTCGAACGGTAGTGATAATGCGGCAATGATTCGGGTCGCCAACGTTTCCGCATCAGCTAAAGCATCTCCGTCCGTTGTCATGATGACAGCGAATTCATCACCACCTAATCGTGCCACCAGATCATTCTTGCGTACAGCACTAGAAAGACGCTTCGCAACCTTTTTGAGAAGTTTATCACCAACCCCATGACCCATCGTGTCGTTGACCTGTTTGAAATTATCAAGATCAAGAAACAGCAACGCAAACGGGTGCCCAAAACGCCGAGAACGTTCAATCTCAGCATTCATGCGTTGCGTCATGAGGACGCGGTTTGGAAGTTCGGTAAGGCTGTCATGGTAGGCCAAGAAATGAATATGTTCCAAAGCCTCTTTTTCGCTGGTGATATCCTCACCAACGCAATTCAAACCGACACATACACCATTACCATCAACTACCGGGACTAACGTGAACTCAACAACGCGCTCACCCTGATTGGTATTGATAACCTGCTCAAAGCGAGTTACCTCACACGTCTCCGTGCATAATTTGGCATGGATGACGAATTCCTCCAACCCAGCGCATTGAAACGAAATATCCAAACCACGGCAGGTACACCATTCTGGATTAAGGTATTTCTCTGCCAATGCATTAATGGTGTTTATGCGGATACGAGTACCATCCACATCAAGGATAATTAGAAGGTGGGTGGATACATCAAAAAATGATTCAAAATGTCTTCCGCCTCGGCGGATAATATCGCGTTGAGTACCAACGTAATGAGTTATCCCACCCTCCCCGTGGATCGGAGCAACATATAATTCAACATGATACGTGGTACCGTCTTTACGACGGTTCACCGTCGTCCCAATAAAGGAATCGCCACGCGCAAGGGTAGCGCGTATTGAATTTTTAAAGGTATCCGTTGTTTGATGACACTGGAAGAGTTTGGGGGTTTGTCCAACCACTTCCTCCCTGGTGTACCCAGTCTGTGCCAACACCGAATCGTTGACGAACACTATGGTTTGCGAAGCGTCGGTGACGATCACACCATCCTGTAGCGATTCAAGTGCTTTGGCTAGAAGTTCGGGCGTATTCACATTACACACCAGGGTAAAAATTATTGTGCAACGTACCGTATTTAGAGTACAAGGTCAAGAAATACATTGGTGACAAATCACCCCCTAGGTGTGACGGAATGTGTCATCTGATGAAACGGCTATTAAATTTTCTTGTCATTGCGCGGGTGATTATGACAAAGTATCTTGTTATCCACGACAACCTCAAACCTCAAACCTCATGGAAATGCTTTTGTAAAGGTTTAGTAAATGTGTGCCTGCCTCGTTCTTAACGCTGATGCCAGCCCTCTAAAGATCATGCCCCTGTCGGTAACGACATGGAAAGAAGCTATTATTTCCGTTTTCGAAGAACGGGCTGATGCTTTGGCGTTCTATGACGATTGGCAGGTTCACTCACCCCGGATGACGATTACCGTACCGGCGGTCGTGATGCTGCGCAAATTTATTAAGCCAGAACTACATGTGAAGTTCAGCAGGTACAATGTGTATCTGCGTGACGAGTTTACGTGCCAGTATTGTCGGAAGAAATTTCCAAAGGATGAACTGACCCTCGACCACGTTAAGCCCCGATACCACGGCGGCAAAACCAATTGGTCGAACGTCGTGGCGTGTTGTATGGAATGCAATCGCGATAAGGCACACTTTCTTGATCGCCTACCACGTTCCAAGCCGCGCCGTCCGGACTATTGGGAAATGGTTAACAAGCGGAAGAAACTGCCCATCATTTCGTTTCACCCCTCGTGGAACGAATACCTGGGTTGGGAACCGAGCTTGATCATACCCCGATATGAAGAAGCTCGTCGCGAGTTTCAGCGTATAATATGATCACCAGACCGTTAAAAACCGGCTATTTCAAATAGCCGGTTTTTATTTTTCCTAAATAGGAACATACCGGGAATGCACCGTGAACAAAAATATTGCGGAGCATTGGATAGCGCGGATAAAATGCGCTCATAATTTCAATCACGATCTGTGATTTTTTGAGGGAAAACAGATGACTGAGACTACTGTTGTTGAAGGTGAAAACCCCGTCGAGCAGGCTGCTGGACCTGATTTGAAACTTGTCGATATCAAGAACGCAATCAAGGTGATCGAGTTTCTTACGGAACGCTCCACTGTGAAGGCGGCTGAACTGTCCAGTATTGGTTATGTTTATGACCGTCTGCGGGCTTTTGTCGCACATTATGATACGCAGGTTGAGGGCGAAGCGGTTGCGGCTGGTACTGATGAAGTTCCCGCAGCAGCCGAAGAGCCGAAGAAGAAGGCTCCTGCCAAGAAGTCGGCAAAGAAGTAAAGGCGTCCCATGAACGCCATATACGACCCCCACTTCTCTCCCGGTGATAAAGCGTTGGTTAATTACATTGACGCCGAGGGTCGTTCGGTTCGGGGCTTCTGCACGGTGCTGGGTAAGCACGATGTAGAGGGTGGTCCCCTTTATTTGATCAACGCATCTGTTGATGTTATCGAAAACGTGGGGGCAATATGCCCCCACGTTACTGATCTTGCGTTAGTCGAACCGGATGAACTTGAAGTTGCACAGCGTATATTAACTCTCGCAGTAGATAACACCAAGGTATTTGAGAGGAACGAACATGAGTAACGATATTGTCCACCACGTTGGTAAGCTGAATAACACTGATCGGCGCTGCGTGGTTGTCTACCCGACCAATCCCCATAACCCGAATATGGCTTTGGTGGTTGATACCGATGCCCTTCCGCCCCGTTTGCATGACGCCCTGATGGACGTAGTTCAGAAGGAAGGGCAGACTACCAACGTTCTCGCGAATGTACTTCAGCGTCGTGTATTCACCGATACCGGTGTAGACCTGATGAATACCCTGTTCGCCATTAGTGCGCTTCAGGCACAGCCGATTGAGAACGTCACCCTGTTCCCACGTCCGAATATGCCGATCCCGCTGGCAGTTGCCTTGGGTCGGTCTTCAGCACAGCCTACCATCCAACAGATGATGGAAGCTGCTCAGCATGAACAGAACCTCGTTCAGGCACAGTCAAACCAGAGCATCCGCCCGCCGATGGAAGCCCCGGAGCCGATGAGCAATGCGGTTATTGACACCTTCAACCCCCATGCCCACAACACCGTGGCCGGTCGTGTTGAAGAGAACATTGCGATTGCACACAACATCATCCTTGAAGCCGAAATGCTCGAAGGTGAAGCTGCTCGTAAGCGCGAGCAGGCGTACAAGATCGCCCCTAGCCTTCGTCCGCGTGAAGTTGTTGCCCAGGTTGCTGCCCCGGTATCCGCCCCTGCTGCTCAGTCGGTTAGTTCGGATACTGCTACGGTGACAAAACCAGCGCGGAAGCCCACTACGGCTAAGAAGACCGTTGCAAAGAAACCTGCTCGTAAGCAGGCTGCTGCGTAAAGGTCAAACCATGAGCAAGCGAACTGAATTCTTGGATCGGGTTTTGCTTGAGCGTGAGCATCAGCTTGATCGTTTTGGGAGCGAGTGGGACCGCACAAATACCCCAAATGATTGGTGTGCTATTGTTGGGAAATACCTTTTTCAACTGGCATCAAACGCCAATCATGCGGTTCCATTAGATGCTGACGAATTTGCAGAGATTATTACAAAATCTTCTGCAATTTTACTGGCAGCATACGAACATCTTGATATGATGTCAGAGCGTGGGTTGTTGAAGTAAGTATTCATCCTCCCAAATTTCAATCAACTGAAATTTGGTCAAGATGACACGGCGTTTTTCTAATGTAGCAGTGTACAAATCTCCAAAGGTTTTACCGAAGTGATTTGTCGCTGCTGCATTATATTTTCTTGGATTGCCGTGCCAATAATCACCCCAAAATTCATAGACGGTGTTTTGAACCGGATCAAACCCATCTGCTATGAATTTATAATCACCGATTGTAAGATGTATTTGTCGGTGTGTGGATGATCGCGGAAGACCAAGATGGTCAAGCCACAAATCTTGCATTTTCCAGCGGTTGGCGCATTTTGGACACCCATGCCCGTTTAAATGGTTATTTGCTTTTTGAGCAAACACACCATGTTCTGGGCATTCAATCTCAATTTTATAACTATCCCCCAGATATGTTGATGCTGAATAATTATACTTGTTACCATGCACATCTTGTGATTTGCGAATAAAATCATCAAGGGTATGACGGAGTTTACCAGTTCTGATTTCGAGGGCGCATTTCGGGCATTTTGATTGGCGATTGGTATGAGCATGTAATCGATAGTTTAATTCAAAATAACCGTGTTTTGGGCACCAAATATCTTGAAGCGTATTCCCGAATAGTTCAGCTTTATCGTAATTATATAACGGGTATTTTTCAGCAAGTCGCAGTCTAATTTGCTCAATCGGAACTATCCTCTTCTTATTATTCTCTGATGTAAATTTGGATACTTTCAAATAACCACATTTGCGGCAGCCCCTCCCTTTCATATGAAGGTATGGAGTTTGTGAAAACGTACCATGCTCCCTGCACAAAATAATGACAGGGGTATCACAGTTATGATATTCACACAGTGAATAATCATATTTGTCGCCATGAATTGCAATGCTACGATCAATGAATTCTTCTCTCGTTAGTTTAGCCATATTAGACCTACTGATTGGAATGCGACCGGTAATATTTACTGGTATATTCCCAATTATTATGTGTGTATTTTATGAGTGGTTATCATGAAGCCCCCATCACATTTAGACTATGCGTTTACTGGGATTGTTATCGATTTTGCAAAAGTAAATCCACGTTTCGTTAAAAATGTACAGATCACTTACGAATCAGGTAAGGTCGTAAATCATAACCTCTCGGGTTTCTTGGAGTTGTTAGAAGAGCCGGGGGTGGACAACGCAGAAATGTTGGTCGGGATCACTGCCGATCTGGATTACACATTGATTGAAAAGATACTTGTTAGGACGTTGAAAAATCTGCATAGGGACGTGGTAAGTGGGAACGGTATCTCTGATAGTTGCGGTGTCTCGCAACATGGCAATCGGCAAGGATAACAAGCTTCTTTGGCATATCCCCACCGATCTTCGGTACTTCAAGCAAGTCACCCAGAACAAGTCGATCATCATGGGTCGGAAGACGTTCGAATCAATCGGGCGAGTTCTTCCCAATAGGCACAACATCGTGGTTTCTACCAATCCAGAATTGGCGATCCCCGGTGCAACCGTCGTCCGGTCCCTTGACTCTGCGTTTGAGGCGGCTACCAGCGACGAGATTATGGTCATTGGTGGTGCCCAGATTTACGCACAGTCCATACATCGTGCGAACAAACTCTACGTCACACAAGTCGAAGTAGACGTTCCCGATGCAGATGCGTTCTTCCCTGAAATAGACAAAGCCGTATGGCGCACCGTCGATGCTGGCTATTACCAAGCCACCGACACCCACCCGGCATTTGTATTCAACAAAATGGTGCGAGTGTGAAAATATGACGACTAATGTAGTGCATACCCGTGCTGATATGATGCGCGTTCTTGTTAGAATGTTTATCAAAGATTGCCGTGACAACCCCACCAAATTCACCGACGACGAACGTGATCTTTACGCACGTTTTCTTGCGTCATTGGTTGGGCGTAACCTCGATGAGTTGAATCGTCAACTTGCGTTGGTTGGACAGCCAGCAATGGATTATGAAACCGTGTTATCGCAGATTATCGAGGATATGCTATAATGAAACAGTATCTTCAACTTTTGAAACACATCCGTGAAAACGGCGTGTACAAGCAGGACCGCACCGGTACCGGTACCTATTCGGTGTTCGGGTACCAGATGCGCTTTGATCTGTCCGAGGGTTTCCCGCTGGTGACAACCAAAAAGGTCTTCACCAAGGGGATCATCCATGAACTGCTGTGGTTCCTGGCGGGCGACACGAACATCAAATACCTGACCGACAACGGCGTTAATATATGGAACGAATGGGCAACACCCGAGGGTGACCTTGGTCCCGTCTATGGCAAGATGTGGCGGTCTTGGCCCGGAAATTGTGGACAGACCATCGACCAGATCGCGGACCTGATCAAAGAGATCAAGAGCAACCCCGACAGCCGCCGTCTGATTGTGTCTGGGTGGAATCCGGCTCTGCTACCCGATCCCAAGAAGAAACCACATGAGAACGCTGCTGTCGGGCTTCAGGCGCTCCCCCCGTGCCATACAACTTTTGGGTTTGCTGTAACTAATGGTAGATTGTCATGCCAACTGTTTCAACGTTCAGGGGACGTAGGACTCGGAATTCCCTTTAATATAGCCAGCTATGCATTATTGACCATGATGGTGGCGCAAGTATGCGACCTTGAACCGGGTGAATTTGTACACTCGATTATGAATGCACATATCTACACCAACCACATCGAGCAGATCGACCTTCAATTAACCCGAGAACCATATCCGTTGCCGCGTATGTGGATTAATCCCGAGGTCAAGAACATCTTCGATTTCAAATACGAAGATTTCAAACTCGAAAATTACCAATGTTACCCCAAAATTGACATGCCGATTTCGGTATAAAAAGAAAGGGCGCGTACATCACGCGCCCTTTTCTTCAAACCAAAACCCAATTTCGCGGTAGGTTTTTCCCACGACACTTTCCCCGATTTCCTGAAGGTATCGCGATCTTCCAGTTCTTGAAATTACCACATCACATTTCTTGCACCAAGTGTTAATGGTGTTGGATAATAGATATGGGTGAGCCTTTTGTGCTTGTGGGGTGGAAGGAAACACACCCCATGGGGTGTGGTAGTATCCTTGAAATTTTGCAGAATTTTCTCCGGTAATAGCCAGTTTAGCTGATTGAGATAGCGGTTTGCCAAGGTGTTTTTCTCGTATTTTTTGTTTGGCTTCGTCCGAATGATGTTTACCGTAGAATGGATTTTTGGCACCGGTTCTGGTAGACGCAAACTCACTTAATTTTCGTTTTAAGTGTTCAGCAATCTCGGCACCATGCACTTCTTCGAACGTCTTACCTTTACGGTATCCATCATTTTCTGAATACCAACTGTGAAGTTTTTCTTTGATTTTTCTTATTACATCTTCCGTGTGTGTTTTTCCATACATCCCGTTCTTTTCACCAATTTTCCCACAATAAATCCTTGCATATTCCTCGGGGCATAACTTAGCATTTCGATTGATAACACTTTCAACGCGCTTAGCAATAATCGCCTCACGATCTGGATGTTTAGAGGTTGTATCGCCACCACCAGCCGGTGCGATGTTATACCCACCTACGTTTTCATCCAAGTATTGCTGCTCAACATCAAGTAATAAATCGACCTCCACGAGTTCAACTATCTCGAACACGAAATTGTCTGCTCCGTATTTTTTCCAAGCACGTTGTAGATGTGGGTTGATATGTCGTTCGCAATTGAGATTACTTTGATGCTGACACCATCTTTTTTCGATATCTTTCGAACTACCGTAGTAAGATTTATTATTGATTACATTGCGAATACGATATATACCACTAGACATTGCTTCACCTAATCGTTGGACTTCCCTTCAATATTTATCATTGTGGGATTTCCGTTTAACATAGGATCAATCATGACTTCCGAAAACGACAATGGGTTCCGTGCATGGATTGATGTCCTCCGAGACAGTTTGACTATCTCCAATCTTGTGGCAGACCGATCAGGGACAATTAAGCAACAACACCACCTGTTCGGTATTCAGACTGGTTCGGTACATGTATTGAAGATCGTGCCCTACGAACGCGCCATGGAATGGGACAAGCAACAGAATGGGGTCGTTGAGCGGTGTCAAACGACATGTGACTATGCTCCAATCATGGATAAAGCATGGTGGGATCAGAAAGGCGAATGGGTACGAGTTTCAAGTATTGATGAAGCGGAAAGCATTTTTATTGAGAAAGTGCTTACAAACGTTCTCGAACCTGACACGACCAGCGACCACATCGAAAAAACGTGGAATCGTGCTGCGAATTATCTAATACGGCTAAATCGGCAAGGCGCCAATACACGTATGTTGAATCCGGTTTGGCGAGAGAAAATCGAGAACGTTTGCTGGAACGAAGAACGCGGGCATGGCGGCGATTTTTTCCGCTCTTATTTCTTCGGGTATCTGGATGAACGAATACCACCTGATCGTTGCATTGTATTATGGCGCGGCACCGGTCAACATATTGCTCCCGCATTTTTGGTTACCAATATATTTCGGAAAAACGATGATCTCGCGTTATACATTCGCGATGATTGGCGCAACTATGCCTGTGCTGTAGACATTAGCATGTTCCAGGGGATGATATCATGACCAACCGATCAGAATTTCTACACCCATTTTTGGGTATACAGACCACAAAAGGAAGTGTGGGTAAAGTACATGCGTTGATAATGGAATTGATTTATCCTGAAATAGAACCACCGACCGATCCCATCAATCCATGGTCTATTGCCAAGGGGTATCTTAGCCCTGATCCCCGCCTCAATATCAAAGTCGTAACACTTGAGATTGGCGATCCGCGTGCAGAATGGCACAAGGTCAATTCGATTAAGCATGCCGAACAAATCGTTCTTCAGCGGAGCGCAGAAGAACGGCTACAGGACTGGGATAGTCTCGCTGATTTTGCGTTCCGATATGAACGGCGTAACCCCACCGAAGCCCATATTCATTGGATGATTAGCCGGGCCAACACTCTGGGGCAAGAAAACCGACGCGGGTTCGCCGGGACATGGTTCGCCCAGGCTGAGACGTACCATCGGGTTCTGGGCGGTGATCCGCGACCGCATATGGTCAAGTCTCTGTTTACCAAACCGGATGTGAGTTCTCTTGCCGACTACAAGGGATATCCATGGCTTGATGAAATGGCAGGATACCCGGTTATAGGACAGGTAGGTGGATGTCATTTTGTTACCTCCGACGACGTTAAGCCTGACGTGGTTCATCAATTCTATAAGGGACCGGGCGAGATTGATGCGGTCGGATACGTCTGTACGGGGCATGACAACGATCTGTGGCTTTGCTTGCCCGTGGAGAACCTGTTGTACAAAAACGAGCGTCCATATTGGCATAACATGACACGCGCATTGCGGTTTCGCTTGGATCGACCAGAGTACGATCTACCGCATCATTCATCGCATTATAAGCAGAAAACCCGCTTTGCGTCAGCCATCGACCAGATCAAAGAAATAGTGGGAAAGTTCTAATGCAGCATCCATTTCTTGGTATCCATACCGGAGACACGGTATCGGCATTGGTGACCATGGTAGATCAAACGCCACGGGAATACCCACAACCACCAACAAATCCGACAACCGAATTCGAGCGTCAGTATACAGCTTGGTTCATTACCAAAGCATATGCACCGGATGCGCCTCGCCCAACGATCAAACTGCGCATGGATGTGTGTCGCCCGTTTGATGGAAAAGGCACGTGGGTCAAAGTAACCGATCTAGCTGAAGCAGAGAAATACTTTATCAGCCTTATCACGGCTGACCCAGAGGCAGTTGACCTGACAGCCTATTATTCACCGCGAAAATTTACCTTTTGCGGGGGCGATGGTGTTTCACCGTTCATCATCATAAATCGAGGCGGAAACTTGTGCGCCGCAAAAACGCGCCGAGGTCGTGGTAATGTGGTCATGATGAATCATGCTACCGCACTCGACTTATTCGAACGCAGAACCACGAGTGCTATGTGTGCCGTGTCTGATGTCTCGTTCGGTGGGAAACCGGTTTCCTTTATCATCAACGACAGTATGTATGTCATTGAAGACGAGCGTGTACCCACGAATATCGTCTCAGTCTTGTACAAAGGAATGGAGGATATCGCCATGGGCATCCAGTTCGACGCCCCGGCGCATTACCTATCAACATCCACCGGAAACTACTTGTTCATGCGCGAAACTTTCGCCGCCAATGAATGCACACATTGGCGGGCGTTTTTCAAAACATACCATTTTCAATGGTGAGCGTTACCCCGCCATAATCACCAGACGTTCGGCGTTGATCGGAGTACCGTCCTGAACCGGCACGTACTCCATCAACTCGCCATCCCAGAACTCGGCGGCGATAGCAGCTTCCTTGTCCGCAGTGAACGTCACCTTCTGACCGGTTTGGTCGCTGGTAATGGTGATCGTTTCCGGGAACCGGATCATGCCCAGTTCGCTCGCATAGCACGACAGAACTTTGCGATTGGCATCGTAGTGGAACATGCTGGTCGTGAACATGGTTGGTTTCCTTGCTGCGATGCCCAATGTACCAATACATGTCTAAATTGTCAAGAGTAGTGGGCGTTTTATTCCTATTACCACGTCAATTTCTCAACACGTCCCGCGTCAGAATCATCGAAATCAATTCGATGGGTGGACGCGCCCGTAAGATCACTCGCAATCCAACCTTCCATACTACGATGGGTGTCATTTTTCCCATCAAGATGGTCAACCCAATTATGCCAATTGTGGTTGCTTTCTGTTTCCATTTGGGAACCTAGGTGAACATTACCCATATTCGCATATACATTGGAATCGTAATCGATATGGCTTATCGCATGTAGGCGTATTTCCGGTCGAATATTACCGCTGATTTGAGAGAGTACCGTGAGGTCATCAAGAACCTGCTGATGATTTACTTCGTTCTGATCGTACATAACACTTCCCCAAAAAAAACAAAAGCACGCCCCACTACGTGGATGGTCGTGCTTAATGTATTTAGTTTCGACGTAAAATACTTTTAAATTGACCGGATAGTAATGGTACAGTAACTTTGAATCCTCAGATGGCGGTGCCGGATAATTCCTTTAGGAGGTGATAAACATTTGCGCCGCATCTACACGAAAGGGGGCTTAATGCCCCCTTTCTTTATTCTGATGTAAATGGTATAACTGGTTGCTTAAGTGGTAAATCCTTAATTTTGTAGCTAGACCTGTACGTTTTTAGTTTTTGTGTACTAGTGGCCAAGTCGTAGCGCGGAACCGAATATTCACTTGCTACGAATTTCTGCGTGCGTTCTCCACCCATTTCGGTTGACCAATAGCTTGGCTGAAATACGAACGTCGCACCCTTGCGCGTAATTTTGTATTTGTAGTCGTTGTGGGTTTTCTTTTCGCGTTTGTATGACGTAGTGAGTAAGTCTTCTACTACAACCGACTGGTTATCAGCCAACCGCATCAGTGCAAGCACGGTTTCTTTGGTGATGTTGGCGACAAACCCATGATCGTTCCATACAATTTGGATGGTCGGTTGATGCCAATGGCGCTCAACAACCTCAATACTCTCATGTTCGATAGGCGGGTCTTCTCGCATCGCCTGCATGAGGGGTGATAATGGGGGTTTCTTCCCGAATGGGACGACCTCACCCTCGGAAATAATGCTCATCCATTTACGAAAATCATTTGACATGACAATTTCCCTCGCTAACCGAATATTTAGCGAAGGATGCCTTTAGTCGAGATCGCGGATCGCCTCTTGGCGTTGCGCTTCAAAGAAATCAACCATGTTTTCGTCTGGGCGTTTATCGACCACGAACGTCATCAAGTCGCCGTTACGCGGGATTATCAGAATACGTCCATGGGCATCATTATGAAAATTATAGTTATCATGTACCGTTCCAGCAATCAGAGATTGCCAGAAGATGTCCCATTCTTTCTTTGCACAAGCAAGCTCATCGGGGTCGTTAGAAAGGAAGTCTACCTTCCCCTCATAGGAATTTAGATCATTTTCCATAGCACCAACCGTTTGATATTAATCGAGACAGCGATTTGCTGCTTCGCGTTGATCTTCAAAAAAATCAACCATATGTTTATCCGGTACAGTCTCAATTACAAAATCAAACCAATTAGGATTGATGGCAGTAATAATTACTTTACCACTTGAAGATGTAATGCTATAAAAGTCAAAGAGGCATCCTTTTAGAAGATACTGCCAAAGACGCAAAAATTGGCGTCGCCCTTCTTCTTGCTCCCACGAAACATTCGACAATATTTCAATATTATCGGAAATGGCAACTGTACGCCATTCTTCCTCGGTTCTTACACCGGGAATGCGAACTGTTATCATAGGAACCTCATAGTACGGTTTGACGAATATTTTTTATCAATAATTTTTCTACATCTGACCATAATTGAAAACGAGTTTCTATTGCATCTAATGCAATTTTCTCTGCTTCAAGTATTTTGTGAGGATCATTACCGCACAAAATTGTAATAAGTCGTTCGGCGGCATTTCCGTGTTCTTCACCATCTACTTGAATATGACGCTCAAGATAAAAATGAAAAAATGGAGCCTTGTGACTCCCAATATTCAATTGCCGAAGCAAATTCTGAAACATGGCTGGAATAATTGTTTCGCGTCCATAGCAAAAAGCTGCGGCTGCGTGATGTGGCACTAAACACCACTTCATGGTATTTGTCACAAAGCGCAACGCAGCAGGCGGGATTGTTGAAATTATATCTGGATTAGATTCGTGAAAAGTCTTCCATGTATTTTCATCAAAATTATTATTTTCCAGATGCTCGTGGAGCCGTTTAGTAAAAGTCAATACGTGAGTATAATTAGCACCAATTTCACGCATGGCAGTCAAATACAAATCGAAATGGCTCATGTACTGGTTTTCAACCGGAGTAATGTCACTTTCTTCACACAAAACGATTTCGTTTATTAACCGAACAGCTTCACTTGGTATATTGCGTTTTGGTGTCCATATATTACAGGAAGGTGCAACATTTACCTGTAATGTCTTTAACAAGCTCATAAAGTCCCACACACACCATACATGGTGTTCCATGAACAGTCGCAAATCATCAATCGTCCGTAGGTAATAATTACCATGGAGTAACGGATGTTGTGTTAATCTGTACTTTTGTATTTGTATGCGCTCAACATCAATGGTAAAAATTGAGGTCATTTGTAACTTTCCTTCTGAATGAACATTACGAAAGACCGCGTTTGGCCGCGCTCAACAGTTCCGGCGCGGCGGACACCAATGCCATCAGATAAGCCCCGGCAGCAGCATGTTCGGTCGGTACCTTGATGGGGATTTCCATACCTGACACAATACGCCGTAGTTCGTCAATCCGTTCAATCTGTTCGAGCGTTATATCAGGTTCCGTAATCCCAAGGGCTTCCATGAGGTCATCGCGGCACCGTGACAGATAGATGGAATCTTCCACATCACGAGAATTTTGATCGCGGATTTTCGCCTCAATGAAATCTTCGAGGGCTTGGATTTGGGCTTTAGAAAACATCCGTAATCTCCTAGAAGAATAGCCAGCTTTTTTTTGGTTTTTTGTCCGGGACATCGCAGATTTTGGATCGAGCAACTACCCACTGGGGTTCCGGGAAGTTGGATGCGATCATCTCGGCGGACCACCCGGACATTTCCAATTTGTACAGGTCATACTCAACCAAGTAAGCAGACCCATCAATTTCTATATTGGCGTCCTCTGGTATCCGGTAACGGTTGCCCTGATACAGAATCGTTGACCCCTTAATAATCGGAACCTCGGTTTGAATCACCGTGGTCCGAGACGCGAAGAAGTATTCCCGACCAATGATTTCCCGGTGTTTTACCTTGATGGTGACCGTGTACATTTACGTATCCTTCCGGGGCATCCACTTAGCCGGGGTTTCAATCTCTTGAAAGCGAACCACCTTCCCGTCCTGAACCACGGGAATAAACCATCCCCGAAACGGCGGCTGATCCGATCCGCTCATGTCTTCTGCCCAATGCACGTCCTCGTGAATCGTGTCATCTGCCATCAGCGCCCGAAACCCATGAAGGGTTTTCGGGGCGGTATCCATGGATTGCCATATATCATTGGTCATTTGATACCAACTTGATTTGTACAAGATGGGCAGATGATGAACCGATATTCAACGGTTTCAGCACACATCCGATGATCCCACGGATCGGATACTTTCCCGGTCTTGATATCAACCGGGTTATAGCGGAGGACGGAGGAACAATGGGAGCAGGTAATCTCCTTCATGTTCCGCGTATCTTTACCTACGACTTCAACCATTATGCCGCTTCCTCCGATACGGGCGCCTGTCCGGTGCCTTTGCAACGCGGGCAATCGCGATAGGTTGTGCCGTTGATATGATGCCATGCGTTGACGATTTGCTTCTTACCCATGCACCGGCTGCACAGCTCGGTTTCCTGTTCCCATTCGAGCCTGAACGCATCAGCAGCCTCATACGAGATTACCGCCACCATGTCGGTGGTCTTGTCGCGCTTTGAGAAGTTCGGCTGTCCTTTACGGGGACCGCGCTTGTATACCTCGGTGCATACGCACCCGGACACCAGAAAGCCGTTCCCGACCTTCTCCCATTTGTGCGCCAGCCAATCTTCCGGCATTTTTAAGAGACGACGCGCCTGGATTTCAAGAAGATGCCCGCTCATACTGTACCCTTTTTACGGTTCCACGCGGCAATTTCGCGCTCGGTCATGAACATGTAATCGTTGTTGCCGCACTTTGGACACGTATACACTTCGCCACCGATTTCGTCATCGGTAACCAACAGAAGATCGGTTTCATGACCACGCCATGTGCAACGGGGTTTTCCACACCGGATAGGGTGAGTTCCCCATTTGGGGCGTTCACCGTCGATCTTATAAGTCATGGCATTCAACCTTCATCACCACCGCGTCACAAAGATCAGCAATACGATGCTCTTTCCAGAAATCTACCTGTTTTTTAGCAGCTTCCAACGAGTGGAACGACGCATTGTCAATCCCTTTAGTCCAACGAAACGTTTTTGCATTGTAAAAGAACTGGTATGCGTCTCCTTGTTGTACAATAACGTATCGCTGATAATTATTCATCGTCAGGTTTCCGAGTTTCATAATTTGTTGCTGCGTCAGTGAATACCTTCGCGAGCATAGCAAGCCCTTCCGTGGGGTTCGGAAGATTGAAACTAAACTGACCACCAAACCCGTGAGTGCTGGTGTCAATATTCACCGAAACCATGCCATTCTCCAAAGTCACATCAACCATTACCCCGCCATTACAAACGTGATAATATCCACGCGCCAGGACGGTAGAAACATTGTCGCTCATTGGTTTGACTCCTTGTGAATTTTCTGCCAGATCACCCATGCATCAGAAACTAACGGCAGGGCTTCGCCCGATTCACTGTAAAAGTTGAATATCTCTACAATATGGGACGCGATTTCACGCGCCGCAGTGCTGATCCGACCACGAAATAAAGGATCATTCCCAAAAGTATGGTCATGTATCATAATAGCTATTTTTAATTCAGCAGCATGACGCAGTGCTTGTTTTTTATCCGCAAATGTTTCGCCTGCAACTTCATACATAATTACTTCTTTAATCACACCCATGGTTCCTCACAATTTTACCAACAGACCATCACATTTCGTCAGCCATAGGGCGCCAATAACAGGTGGATGGTCGTAGTATTTCTTGCCACAAAACTACAGACCGATAGCCCGACCAGCGAGGTGACGAAGTTCGGCAGCGCCGATATGCTCGGGCATGGTGGCGATCTTCCACAGCATTTCTTCCAGTCCGTCACGCTCGCGCAGCACTATCGGTGCCTCACAATACAAATTGGTCAACTCATCTTCCGTGAGGTCCATACCCTCTTCGGCTTTCTTGAAGCTGTGTCGTGTTTTGTTGTCCATGATGCCCTCACAAATGGCAGGGATTGGGTTCGTAGTATTTGGATCGCCAATGATCCGCTTCTTCTTTGGCAACGCGAAGTTGCGCGGTCAACGTCGCGATTTCCGCTTGAAGACGAGCATTATCCGAGGGAATACGATTATACTGCTCACGCATGATGATCCGAATTTTCTCCGAAAGATCACGTGGATATCGCATGCGCTCGTAGACCCCAACCGGGCACAATTCATCCAGCGCATTGCCCATATCGACTTCGTAGCCGAGGTGATGCAATGCATCGGCAATGCGAAAAATGACCTCAGTCTTGCCACATCCCGCTTGAGATGAAACGGTCACCGTTACGTTGCGTTTTTCAGACATATGTTCCTCTATTGGGTTCGTGTTCGGCGCTCGATGGTGACCACCCAGGAACCGAAGTCCCGACCCTCATCAAGTTGTCAATGGTCACCACCGATTGCGAACTTCCCGCCTCATGGGCAGCTTGTGTGGCGGGTTTATCGGTCATTACTTCATCCCATTCTGATGCTGGACTACCGTAAGCGCCTCAGACGAGAACATATCGGCGGGCAACCCCGTCGCCGCTGCCATGCTATGTGCGACCCGATTGCACTGCAACCACATCGGTACGACTTCATCGGGCGCCGTTTCACCTTCAGGAATGCAGTGGTAGCACGAATAATAATTTTTGAAACCGCCGTAAGTGTTGGCGCTCAAATGACCAAGTTCTTGCAACGCGGTCTTGGTTGTGCGGTCGGTAAAACCAATCTCCGACTGACCATTGGATTGATCCGAGATCACCGTGTAATCACGCGACGACCGCCAAATACCAGCCTTGGGGTTGCTGCGGAAATACGCGACAATCTCTTCGAACGTCATGTAGGGAATTGTCGTACCCCGGTCCTTACCGTACCGATACGCAGCCACCCGCTCCAACACTACGTCTTTCATGTCAGCGGGAGACACGACATAGCCGTTGCCAATGTCCACGTACCGTTTAATCTTGCGCCCCGAAAGGGCGTTATAAAGCCCATCAGGGCTGTGCTGAACATCAAACCCGGCACGCTTGGTCATCACCATCATGTCGGTAATTCGCGGGCGCAGGTAACCCCGGATAACCTTCACCGTGCAGTTGTAGTATTCTATGCCATTTTCATCCTTAATTGAAATCCAGGCAGAGACAGCGCGGGTGCGCTTTTCCATAAACATATCATAGGCTTCGGTAATATTCTCAGCGTCAATGTCCTTGTCATACCACCGGTTGTAGGTCACGTTACCACCAGCCCAGCTATTATAGGCTTGGTACTCCATTTCCCATTTAAAACTGAACTTCATATTAACGTGCCCCTACCACAGCATGGATTGCGTCGTATGGGTTCATCCCACCGGCATCATTTGGGGACGACCCCATAGCTTCGATAATACATTGTTCAAGCATCTGCGGATACATTTGCGCAAAACGCTCAAAAAACTGTTGGGTTTGCTCCCAATTTAGTTCGCTGGTATCATGGATACGCAATTTACCCGTGCCCAACACACTAATACCATCGACCGCAAATTCGCTTTGAAATTTAAAACGAAATTTGATGGCGATATTTGGGTCTTGAAAGAAAAACAACAGAGAGCTTTTGGGAAACCCGCCGCGTTTAACAGCAACATCATCACCACACGAAGCAAGCCATTCAAACGCAGTAAAGAAAGTATCCCAGTTGCGGTCACGTTGCCATGTCCGGGCACGCGCAATAAGATCATCCGCCGAAATATTTCGCTCGTTATTCAATGTTGTCGCGAGATTACTAACCAGATCAGGATCAACCGTCAAACGTACCCATGGACGTTCTTTTTTCAAGATTCCAATAGGCTTGGAGGTATAGAACGTAATCATTGGTGATCCCCGAACACATGCTTATTGGCATTCACAACATCGATCAGTTCGTCTTCGAGGTCTTCAACACAGGAAATACGGTCATCGGTTGCCACATTGTATTCATCAAGCGGGCGCTCGCGATAGTCATGCAACGCCAACAAGAATTTTTTCGTTGCTTTGGCAATTGCCACCAGCCCGTCCGTGTTTCCGCCGACCGAGGCGCGACCTTGCTCAAATGTTTCACGCAGAGCATTGGTCAACGCCAGTTCAAGACGCTGGGCTTTGACGCCAGCCGCCCAATTGGACGGAGCGGGGAACCGTGCCAGGACATCACTGGCTTTCTTCTCGAACTGGTCACTCATCGCCAATTACCCTTCCACCCGTAGCCATTCATTCCGGAATATCCGCCGATATTTTCCGGGGGTTGCGTTGCGCACCGTGAGGATGATGTGAAGTGCATCGGCGGTTTCCCGATGCAGTGCCAACATTTCTTCAATGCGCTCTTCGTTATCCTCAACGTATTCCCGGTCGTGTCCGACTTGTACCGCTACATCTGCGGCAATAGCCACACGACCGGAATTACCGTAGGGGCGTTTGATGTCGAACAGAGGAATACCTTCGTAGGGTTCCTCACACCACTCCAACGCGCCCGCCATCCCGGCAAGAAGAGCAAAATGCTCTTCGCGTAGTTCGAAGATTTCACCGAGATACGTCATGGTATTTCCTATGCCACCCGGACAATTTGAGACAGATTCTCAATGTTTTTGAACGTGATACCCAGCGCGCCGTCAAATTTTAGCCGGAACAACGTCGCCAGTTGATGTTCCTTGAATACAAAGGTCAAAGTCGCCAACCGGTTTTGCCATTGATTTTGGTCCAAAAAGAACACCTCGACGCGCCCATCAGCAACATATGGTTCGGTAAATTCAGCCAATGGTCCAATGAACGTAAAGAACTTAATAAGGTTTTTCTGGCGTCGTTTGGTAAAAGAACGTGGATACGTCACCGTGATCGCGATATCACCGGGGTTGCCCCGGTAATGCCCTCTCCAATCCGTGAACCGGACTTCTAACGGTTTCTCGGTCATGACTTGTCCTTTTTACGGAACATCTGCCAAATGATTGTCATACAGATCAGCAAGATAATTGCACCGTAAGCGATCATGGCTTCGAACCCGTACCACAGTCGCAGTAATTGCATGATCACGGTGTTGACCAATGCAACTACTGACGAGGTGATCGCCGTATAAAAACCATACTGGCTCATTGTTCCGCCTTGCAGATGTCATGGATGGCGGCAAGGTAATCGGTTTTCAGGGCTTCTGGTGCGGGTGCGGACGCCAAAAGTTTCGACATATCCCAAATCATGGGAAACTCCCAACGTATCTTTGTGGTCGTGCTGAACTGCTCAAACCATGGATTGAGGTCAAATTTCCCCCTACCCCGGTCCCAATACATGTTCTGGGGGCTACCCCGGTTGACGATGCGTTGTCCCCAGATCACCAATGCCCCATTGATAAATCGAATGGGATTGATTCCCATGGCGTAGATTTCGTCAATATCATGCGGGGTCAGCCGATTACTATGGCACAACGCCGAGTTAATCACACCCCGCACATGTCCAGCCGGTGGAGCATTGAAATCATTCAAGGATTCGTGCAGTTTCTCAATGAGGACGCTGCGAAGCGCCTTCTCATCCCGAACCTCGTTGACCGCATAATGAATACCATCTTCGAACATCCAACCACCACGAAGGTCTGCCACTGATTTGATGGTATGAATGAAAATCGGAATTTGAAAACAATCGTACTCGATAACTTCGGCGTCGGCAGTGAATGTGTCTCCGGTAATGTTCATTTTATGTCTCCCTTGTACTCAATGACGCTGCACTCGCCTTTTTCACACATAATGCTATGCGTGATTTTACCGAGTTTTGAGTTGACGCAATCGAAGAACCAAGGGTCGATGATACGCTGTCCAATATCAACATTAGCAGACCCAACCCGAAGAGTTTGTGCCCCGCGTGGTGCGCCATTATTACCATTCTTCTTCGCGTAGATGTCGAACGCCAAATTCTTGCACGCCTCCGATCCGCTAACAGGCACCGAGACCGCATGTTGAAAGCCCATTTCAACAATCAGCGTATGTTCCAAATCTGCCGCGTTGGCAAACAACGGGAAGAACAAAACGGTTGCGAGCAAGAATTTCTTCATAGCACCCTCTTAGGCGAAGCTGATAATGAATACAGCGAATGCAGACACGATCACCGCCATGGTGAAATAGGCAATGTGCTTGCTTGCATAACACGGGCGCGGGTCACTCAACCAAATATCCATTTTACTCGAATGAGCAAGGACTTTGGTCGAAGCGATTTTCTCGCGCAAAGCATGAAGCTGGTCGCTATTCAATTGCGCTTCCAGTTCTTTGGTAATCGGATAGATCACAATCTTCTCCTGTTGAAACAGTTACGGCATCACCGCCCGCAATGAGGTTTCCTTACCATCGTTGGTGATATCTACAATGGCAACCAACCGCTCGGTGCGATCCCAGGCTTTACACTCGCGATTGTCGTTACATCCGATTTTTACAACCATTTTCCCGGTATCCTTGTCGAAGCACTGATACCGTTCACCACCGCGCCATCGCCCGTGTAACTCAGCCGCCATTGTGATGCAGGCTTCGATATTATTGAGTGTTGCTGTTGTTGCAGTGTTGTACCCAATACCCATCGTCAGTATGTATTCACCGGCATGCACCAGTGACGGCACACTGATAAGCATAAGCGCAAGCAGGGATCGAATCATTTGTCGGCTTTCTGATACGCGGTGCATTTGCGGTCGTCGCATTTTACTTCTTCCTCAATCACCCCGGTTTTAGTGTTCATGCAGAGGAAGCTATATCTACCGGACGTATCCCAGAAATGGTATATCTCTGCTGCGCCACGACGACATGCCTCAATCGTTTCCAATTGCACCCCAGGTCGAGAGTGCCCCGCAGGGTATAGCAAAGCGTAATCGGCGTGAGCGATGGTCGGTGCTATTAGCACCAGTAGGAACGTGAGTTTCTTCATTTCAAATGCTCACGAATCTTGGTAATACATGTCCGTCCCACCTCTGGACGCAAGAATACCAAGACGACGGTTGCACCGATTGCCAAGAACACCGCCGCTTTCAGCCCAAACATCACAATGGCAATAGCCATAGCCGCCACAAAAATCATCAACCCACCGCTTATCGTCATGTTCGCCTCAATCGTTGCTGCTGCCGTCCATCAAGTCTTTGTAAGCCTTGATTTGTTGTTCAAAATCCTCCGGAACTAACGGTACACATGCCTCGTCACAGCTTTGGCAGCTACTATTGAGGGGACACCGAAACGGTTCTGGTTGTTTGTAGTCCCATATTTCAGTCATTGACCAAAACTCATATGGAAGATTCGGTTGGCCGAGTATCGCATTGTTCCGGAACCAACGCAAGGATACACTGGACTGCCTCGTGAATTCGCTCGGTAATGTGCCAACGAGCTTGATCCATCACATGCACGGCAACTTGCTCGACCACCAGCAAGGGATCAGTTTTGCTGTCGTAAAAATCCGATGCGTAGTACCGATTCCCGTCTTCGACACAGAACCCAAATGGCGTGTCGATAATGGTTGCCGTGGTGGGTGGTAATACAGCAAAACACTGATACAAACCGACAACAGAGCCGGTAAGATCGCTGGTCGGAATGTGATGTGGACGCACAACCTCGATGGTACGGTTCCCAAACCAATCCGCATGAATCACGACAACATTGTCATCGTACAAATATTCGTTTGAAGCAAATCGATGCTTCTTCCGAATTTCAGGGGTTGGGTCAAGAAACATCAGCAAGTACCCATCTTACCGGGGAACGAAATCCATTCCCCATTGTGTTTGACCATGACATCAACCGTAATACCATTGCCCTGAAATTTAGCAAACACTGCGAAATCTTCGAGTGGTAAAACGGACAATTGACGCCTCATATGTAAGGAAAGGGATTGCCGAGTGTTTTCATCAACCATTTCGAACAAATAGGTATTCATAACAGTTTGCATTGTCTCGCGCACTATCATAATGATGGCATCGCGAGATGGTAATACCTCATGCAGTCGTGCCCACATATCCGATGAAACCAGCACAATGTTCAATCCGGCTCTCCATGTTTCCATGCATGAATCAATGCTTTATGAAGAATATCCACGTTCCACCGGTTACAGGTAATGACGATTTCCGTCCCCGAACACAAACGCATCGTTATTGATGCCGGAACTAATACAGCGGCAAATGTTCCCGGAAAACGCATCGTCCAGTGAAGTTGCACCACTTGCGGTTCGACGCCAGGATTGGTAATAACAATGGACTCAATGAAATTACGAGGGTATTCCTGCCCTTCGTAAACTAGAAAATCACCAGCCGCGTACCGAACGATCTTCACGTTCGGTTTGAAGGTTTGTGCCGCTTCCCGGTCGATATTGTCTTGAGTAATCAGTTTGTCTAATTCGGGCTGCTGCTCGGATCGCCGTTTTTCATTCTGGTATTGTACCCACGCAGTGCGTGCCGTCTCAACTTCCCCACTGGAATTGAATTCCGAACACAATGGCGGGAAATCCCGATTCAGGTATTCCTCTGGGGTTGGTGATACTACCACCGAGGGCGGCTCAATCTCTTGAGCCGAAACATCACATCGCAGTCTACCCAGCCACTTAAACATTTCGACCTCACAAAACCATTTTGGCCATTTTTAGCACGGGTTTGTGAAGATCGCAAAGACGAAACATATGCGCGTGATTATTTCCCGTGATGTTGCCATTTATACTGATAATCATCAAGAAGGAGGTTAGTGATTGCTTCCTCAGTTTCCTGAAAAGTCGGGCGGTTTTTAATACCGAACGCGGCACGAGCAAATTCAATGGAAATTTGCGGTGCATAGCCTTTGCAATGTGCCACAAATGCTTCAATAATCACATCCATCCTGTCGGTATGTTTGACGGATATGACAAACATACCGACCATAAAACGTTCCACATCATCAGGACTATCTAACCCGAGTGTTAAGAGTCGCATCGAATCCGCAAGTACGACCTTTTCTGCTTTTGACAAGCTGGAATTAACAAATATCGGGCTGTGTTCTGGTTGCTCGCAATGCGACTCAAGGGCGAGGTCGCCTTTGGTTTTTGCCAGTTTAAAAATGACGTACAACGTGCATAGGAGTTCAAGCGCATCGCGCTTTCGAGAGAACATTAGAAATCCCCGATAACCGACTGTAGTTTCTTCTTTAATGTATCCGCCGTAAAGGGTTTAATTATATAGTTGGACACCCCTGCTTCCCGAGCAGCGATCACATTTTCCTGTTTAGTTTCCGCAGTTACCATGATGAATGGGATATGCTTCAGGGCAGGGTCATTGCGCACTTCGCGCAACAACATCAGACCGGTCATCGGCTCCATGTTCCAATCGGACAGGATAAGATCATAGTGCTGCAACCGAAGCATTTGAAGTGCCTGGGAGCCGTCATTTGCGGTATCAACATTCCCGAAACCAATCTGCTTGAGCAAATTGCGCTCAATCTTCTGCATCGTAGCATAGTCATCGACTACCAGAATGCGCATATCAAAATTGACCATTTACCACCTCTGATTGACAGTTTGACTTATTTAGACCCAATGACTTGTCGGATAATACCAAGATAATCAACCTGTTCGGTTTCAATGGTTTCCAAGGATTCAATATCGTTTGCGAGACGTTCCAGTTCCACATCGTCGTCACATGACGGTGTAAAATTAACGAATTCGATATACCCTGAAACCTCACGAAGTCCACGCCCCACTGCCTGGATTTCCAGGCATATTATTTTATTGCTCATAATATTCGATCTTTCCTCGTGGGGATGAGTGCTGGTAGACGATAGAATCGTCTAGTAGTTCTTGTTTTTTGTGTTGTATATATGCCTGACGCATCCGGTCAATTATTTCCTGGGTAAGGAGAATTTTTGTTTGGTTCACCGGAACACAAGGAAGTGCTGGATACAATGGCGTGAAGAAAACAACATGCTTCGTCCAACTCATCCCCACCACGTCAGATCGTCCCGACGCTCCCCATCAATGAGTGGCGTTGCCCCATAGGCACTCTTGTCCATTACGGGACCGTTTTCACCTTCAACCACACGCCCGACCCGCACGAACAGTAAAGTGCCATCCGGGAGATCGCGTTTTACCTTCAAATCAAGAAGTAGGTTTGGACCCTCGTCACCTACTTCATCGCCGTCAAGTTCTTCAATCCCAATAACCTCGATACCAAGCCGATCCCATAAATCCTTATGATGCTCGGACAGAATCAAGTATGCCTTCTCCGTGATAAGTGCGCCTACGGTCGTCATTATCCCACTACCTCTCGAATAGCTGCCAAGTAATCAACCTTGGACTTTGTTTCGGTGGTGTTGTTCCGCTCGTCACATACGACCTCGAACGTATCAAGCCCCGCCATCTTCAGTCGGGTTTGAAGGCTTATATAAGGTACCGACGCAATCTCCGCACACGGATTGTAGTCCGTGGGGTTGATGCTGCGCATCAACCCCACTGGCGCAAACCATGGAGTTTTCAATTCCTGTTGGTAAACTGCTTGCGCCATACGCTCGAATTCTCTTTGCGATACTGCCGTCATGGATTAAACCTCCACCAGTGGACCAACCACAGCGGCATCATCAACCGTGGGGCATTCGAACTGGTACATGGTCCAAATATCAAACGTCATGGGATCAACATACCCAAGCTTCGACACCGACACCGTTTCGGGGATTGTCAATTCCGCCAACCACGCTTCACCCTCCGCATCATCAGGGAACACTCGGCGAAAAATAAGTTGTGGCGGCAAATCAGGTTTGTTTTCTTCGAGCCATGCGCGTGCATGGTCAAGATCAAGCGTCGGTGCTTTATCAACCCGAAACAGCACCGACAATGTATCGTGGTAATGCAAGGCGGGGTCGGGTACGGGTGTTTGCATTACAAGGGCAAGTTGTCGCTCAAAGTTGAACAACAGTTCGCATTCCGCAGCAAAAGCATCAAAATACTCGCGCTCACCGCGAGTAATATCAAATTGAAAACGTGGATTGCTCTCACCCGATTTACACTCGATCATCCTAATACCTTCATTAACCAGAACCTCGTCCAAAATCGCATGGTTCGAGGTTTCTGGTCAATTTGTTTAGGTAATTATTCAAGGCAGTGTGCAGGGTGTCCCGTTACCCCCAGGAGTATTATCAACCCATCCCTGAACATCAGCACAGGCACACTCATAAGTCCCACATTGCGCGGTACCACACGTGCGGCACTGCCCAGCACAATTTCCAGGCGAACAATCAACACAGGTAAGGTTGGTCACTAAACGGTCACACGGTGTATAGTTCCAACACGTACACGCATTCAATGCGGTATCTTGATGCGTATGGGTATGGCTACCGAGAGCATTTTCCAGCACATTCAACATGTTTTGGAACATGTTGGCCGTCAGTATTTGCGGTGCGGTGATTTGCGGGGTTTCCGCTGCTGTGGTCGAATACGTTGCTGCATCGGTATTCGAAGGAACATTTTGTTCAGCCATATCGGACTTCCTTAGACTGCTGTGTCAAAAAAACGATCAGTTACACTATGTTTATGACGTTGGGATGCATTTATCATTTCAATAAACGTATTCATTGTCACTTTATCCAATACAAACCCCACAGAAAACCCAGATGTGATCGGATTGTCAAATAATATAGGACCGGTGTTACTCAAAACGGTTACCTTATGAGGGTTTGCGGCGTTCTGGGCATTGGTCTTTGTTGTTGAATCGGTAATAGCATCAATACCAGCCTGAATATTATCAATCGCCTGCTTCGTTTCCGTGTATGGGTGGTAGTGTTGGCTGAAATCCCGAAGAATGCTCCAAAATTCCTGCATATCTACTGCCGTGAGAATGCCGTTCTGAACAAACTTTGTCTTCAACGTATTCACCCGTGCCTTCAATGCCGTTGCGTTCAAATTGGTTATTGCGCCAAGAGACACTACCTTCGTTATGTACTTGGGTAATCCTGTTGTGGCGATGCCGAAAGTCAATTCTACAATTTCCCATGGGTTGGTACCTGCCGTGGCACCTGTGGCAATTGCACGCCAGTAACGATGCGGTGTACCCACTGCTATACTTTTCTTTTCCACCGCGTTGCTAAAACTGGTAAACGTTACACCAGTATTCGTCCATGACAATCCATCATCACTGTACTGTATCGCAACCGATGCCGGATCGTATGACCCTTTACGGTAGCTCGCAGAAATCACGTAAACTGGAATACCGAAATCTTGACCGAGCCATGCGGCATTTACAACATCAACGCCGGTCTGTAAGCTTCGCCAGGATGTCGTTATCGAATTATCAAAAGCTTTGTCTTTTGCATAGCTGGATGAATTATCACCGCCGCTGATTACCGTTACCACCATCAAGCACCTCCATGGACTGCACGTATTTAGCAGTCCATGGAGGGTTTTCTATTAGGTTTTGGGATGTTCTTTCTCAATCACACGCGCAACGCAAAGCGTAAACTGATCTTGAGCAGAAAGATCAGCCAATGCAGGCGTGAAAATGTGATGAAGCTCTGCTACTTGCTTTGCCCCCGCATCACTGAGCCACTGACCCAAATCAAGTGGCGCATTTCCCGCCATAATGTTTTGTGCTGGGATATGTGCATTACAAATTTCCAGCAACGTCGCTTGCATGTGAACTGTCGTCCAATACTTAAGGCGAGTCACAAACCACTCAGACCCATGTTCCTGGATTTTCTCCTTCAGGCAGCCAATGATATATGCATCCTCTTTCATGGCTTGGAAGGAATTCAACCGTTGGATGAATGGGATAACGATTTCGCAATGCTTGTCGTTGTCGTACCACTTTCCAAGGGTTGTGTACAGTCCAGCACTGCACTGGAAGCATTTTGGGTTCAATACGCAAGATTGGCATTTAGAGGACTGGTAGAGTTCCTGTTCCAGGCGTTTAAAGTTGGCGATTTTGGCAGTATCAATCTCGCCGGTTAGAATGTTGCCAAAAATGGCATCATCGAATGCCGAGGTGGCTTTATGTTGGTTCAGTAGAAAATAACACCCTGAAAAATTACCCTCAACATCAACATTCAGGTTGTTTGCCATGGTCATGCACGTGCCCCATGACTTCTCGTAGAACCCTTCTATCTCGAAATTGATGCCCTTTGATTTCACAATGGCATTCATACATTCCTGTAAGAATTGATTAATCGCTGCGTCATCCCAGCGCACCAACCCATCGGTCATGCTGTATAGCAATGGCTTGATGTGGATATTGATTTGCTCGAAATGCGGACTTCCGGCGAGGTACTGCATAAACCGCCCGAACGACGCGACCTCACGGGGATGCACAACTACGTCGAACGTAATGCGTTTATCATAGGCTGCGACCACCGGGAAGCATGCCTCAACCACATCCTTGATAGCACTGAAATCCTTGGTTGTGATGTCAGTGTTATCGATCCCCCAGCCGTCGCAGGAAATGTAGAATGAGCCGCCGTGCGAAACGAAATCCTCGAATTTCTGAGGAGTCAGTAGCGTGCCGTTGGTGATAATCACGTAAGACAATGTGGGGTATTTATGGGACGATGCCCGCATGTACTCCATGATGGTGTCGAACTTCAGCATGGGTTCGCCGCCAAAAAAATGGAGGGTTTTCTGAAGCGAGTTCATGGTGTCCATCTTCGCGCAGATTTCATCCACACGATGTGCATTGATGTACGACCGTTCAAACTCGGCTTTATGCTGCTCATAGCAGTACGAACACTGCTTGTTACATTTATTAGTCAGGAGCAGATTGATCCAATAGACCTGACTGAAAGGGTTGTCCATGATTACCACCTATAAGTGTCGTCAAACGACCAATGCCACGTTGGACCATAATAGACCTTGTGGTAAAGGTTCGGAATAATTAACTCAAACAAATGGTCGGTCGGTTTATCCAACAATTCACGAACAACTTTACATACCAATGCCGGGTGAAGTGGACGACGTTTCGGATGATGCTTGAAATGACAAAAAATATCCCGCAATGGAGTATTATATGCGGAGCGCACTTCTTCGGTATGGCGGGAAACCCCATACATATCTAGATAGAAATATTTTCCAACGCCAAGTTTTTCGATATTCTCAACAAAATCGTCATTTAGAAGTTGCAGAACTGGAATAGCCAAACGGTCTAAAACATAAAGCGCCCGAACATATCGTGTCCGATACTTCTGGAACAGTTGGACTTGCTGTTGAAGGTTCTGAAATATGCCGGTGGGAAAATGTGCGAACACCGGCATATTCCAGAAGAAATCAAGCATGGTGTTACATTCTGCATCAACCACGGTCTCTGCGGTAATTTGCTCGTCCGGTAAGTGTACCAATGTGAAGAATTTCATCGGAAGACAATGCCCCGAAATCGGGCATGTCTGACAGCGCGAGTTGGCAGTTTTCGCCGCTTGAATCAACCGCTCTTTGATCTGTTTCTGGGCAAGGTACGGGTATACTTCCCCGGTGATTACATTGAAGTCTGGTTTATTGCTTAGGTCTGCTGCTTCACCCATAAAATACGATGGCATCAGATGTATGTCACCGTTTGGCATCACCGCCGGGTCGTCCGCCGAATCGAGGAAGGAATCGAGCGGATAATCCCACATGTAATAGTCAATGGTCCAACCTGGGTGTTTCAGGAAGAACGGACGGATTTGTTCCCCGACGCTGCGAATATGCTCGGGCGACCATTCGAAGTTGGTATCGAAATGGTCGCTGATTGCGGCCAATGCATGAACATGACTGAGTGGATATTTTTCCGCCATCAAATCCAATAGGGCAACGTAATTAGGGATGGTACTGCTGGTTAGTACCGGGATGATGCCAATGCGCTCTGGGAAGCGTTGATAGAGCCGGTCATACAGTATCGCAATACGTTCCCAGGTCTTGGGATGCGTATTGGTATTCAGGTCAATACCGTCACAGGAAAAATAGATTTTCGCCAGAGGGTGACTCGTGATATACTCTACTGCCGTTTCGTGATCGAGAAGTTTACCATTGGTGATTACGTTGAATACTACCTTGGGATATTTCCATGCATAATCCCGCATAAAATTCATTAAAACATTTTTCTTCAACAGCGGTTCGCCGCCGAGAAATTGGAACTCGAAGTGGGTGTCGTCCTTGCGGTGTTCGACCAATTTACCGCAAACACGATCAAGTTGCTCGGCGCTATCGAACTCGTTCGGGAACTTCTTAAAATTGCGTTCCTGATAGCAGTAGTTGCAATTGTAGTTGCAGCGATTGGTGAGTACCACTTGAAAGACCCCACGGCTACGCAGCAGAGTGGTAATTTCATTCATAGTGGTTCATCCCTGGTCATGTGATGCATCCCAGACAAGAAATGTACCAAGGGCTTGCATTCGCCGTTTTCGAACCACCGGTTCTCGTTGAACAGCATCCCGCACGTCGAGCAAGATATGCAGGTTTCTTTGAACCTGCATGCCGCGCAATACGGGTTGTCGAACATCTGACGCTTCCGCTCCAAGATCGCAGCATATTGGGGCGCGTCAAATCGGTCGTCCAACAGGTTCCCATAGACGTACTCGGGGAAGGTCAGCTTGTCGGTGATCGTGAAGAAGCAACTGGACAGATCGCCCGACAGGTCCACTGCCAATGTCCAATCCACGCTAATACATTTCTGAGGCGATGAGATCACATTCAATCCCTGTAGGATCGGTGTTGCCCGTTGTTGGTTGATGGTCTCCACAAACCCCAGAAGGTCATCAATCGCATCCATGCTCCATGGGGTATTCCCATCACCCTTCGAATGGAAAACGGGAGAAATGAAAAGTTTGGTGCGTGGAAAACGCCGAGTAAACAACACCATCAGGTTCTTCGCTGCCTGAACTTTGGCAATGTCGATGGTCACCGACACCGATATCATACGTCCGTGAGTGGCGTAGATGCGATAGATCGCCGGGAAGACGGTTTCTAGGCGTTTATAGTCCTTTTCAAGCTGACCGTCCTCTGTATACCCATCGATGGATAATGTGAGGTCTACGCCGTTCTTGGCGAGGAATTCGCCCATGTCAGGAGTTAGGAGTGATCCGTTCGAATAAACACTAAACCCCAGTGCCGGATAGTTCGGTTGGTATGCCTCAAAATAGGCTTTGATATCGGGGAAACGCAGTAGCGTTTCCCCGCCGAAAAATCGCACGTTCTTCGGGATATCATTGATCGTAGCAAGCTTTTCCACAATTTCGTGGATACGCTCGGGTGGTGATACCGCAAGTCGCACATCGTCTTTGTGAAGCTGGTGACAATATGAGCAAGAGTAGTTGCACTTTTTGGTCAGCAACAAATTGATGATAGAGACGTTGCGGCACAGATCAGTCAACATTTGTGATCATCACTTTTTTGCTACCTAGCAACAATTCCATAGCCAGTTGGAACATGGTGCTGTAGTGGGTCCACAAAACATGGTGATACGAGTACCACGTGTTTTTATCAATCACGATAGGGCAACCGCCTTGGCAGAAGCGGCGCACCAAGCACTTTTGACACTGGTCGTATTCTACCGTGCGCACATAGGTGGGATCATTCTTGAAAATGTGGTCTTCGCTCTCAAGGACGTTCCCAAATATATGTGCATCCCCGGCGTGTGGGCAGGTTTTAACATTGCCTTCCAGATCGAGGGTCAACGAATTAGGCGAACCCACTGCACATTTGATGAATGACTCAATATCCTTGGAATGGAAGGATTCCATGATGCGCTTGAAGCTTGGCTGTCCGCCTTCAAAAAACGAACCACGGATCATACGCTCGTGATTCTTATCCTCCCAACACGCTTGAAGGTACTTGCGCAAGTTGGCGCTATAACCATCAAGCTGGTCTTGTGAGAACTTGAGACTCTGCTTTTCGTGAATCATCGGCACGTCGAAGTTGATCCACAGGTTCGTATCCCCGTAGTGCGCCTCCAACATAGCACGAAAGTAGTCATTGATTTCCAACAAATCATAATTCACGTTGGTCAACGTGGCACTCAAGAAAGGTTGGATATTCGTAAATTCACGATACTCGCGAAGCAGTTCAAGGTTTTCAGCGAGATAGTTTTTACCACGGGTGGTTTCCTGTTTGGCTGCGTCGTGCGACAGCCCCAGATCGATCTTACGGCTCTTCAAACCCTTGAAAAAATCAAGGTGCTTGCGTCGCAAAGTTGATCCGTTGGTGAAAATCTGGAATTCAGCAGTTTCATGATCGAACGCCTCCATGAGCTTGACCATATCTTCCCAATAGAAGAATGGTTCACCACCCCACAGTTCGATGCGAACGTTGTCGGGGACCGTGTAATTGGTCTTGAGGATTTCGATGATGCGGTCGGTGTTGACGTTCTTCGCAAAACCTTCCTTACCCACTTCACCGATTTGGCTCTGCATACAGTAGGTACAGGAATAGTTGCAGAACTGCCCAAGAGAAATTTTGATTTGCCGAATATTAGTGGATGTTTGCCACGTCGGCGTTTTGTCCCAATTGGCCGCGCGTCTACGAATGTAATTCGCGGTTTGTGTGAGCGGCACTCCCGTGTCGTCAAAAAAGATGTTAGCTTCGTTGTCATAGATGATGGTTGCTTGGGTATCCAAGGCGCTGATCTTGAATTTCATATCACACTCGCTCGATTACGACTTCATCTTCCATAAGAAGACGCTTAAAGGCGAACTCGTACAACGTCGAGAAGTACGCCCACATTACTTTGTGATTATCTTCAAAAGTACCACCAATGATTGGGCAACTGCTTCGACAAAAATCACGAACGAGGCAACCGTCGCAACGCGGATCATATCCGGTGCGAATCACCTCGGATTTGTGTTTGACCTGACCGCCGTCAACCGACCCCAACACATGCGTCGGAGAAGTTGAATGAGGACAGAGAAGCACTTCACCATTGGTGTTGACAACCACGGCATTATCATAGGACAAATGGCACCGGTAGAACCCTGGTATATGTTTGCTGTTGAAACGATTCAGCAGGGCAAATATACCGAACAGATCGAAAGTAGACCATAAGGTGTTGTTAAGAATGCGTGGGTTTCCGCGCTCATTTTCTGTTAAGAACGCCCTAAGGTTCTCGGTAAACTTATGCAACTGCTTGGGGTCAAAAGCATCCTTTGCGCTGAACACCAGTGGGATTTCAATGATCCACTTCGCCCTATCCCGCAGCCCATGACGATCCAGTGCTACCATGAACAAATCATTCAGCGCAAGAAGGTCGTGGTTGGTATTTGACACAGTAGTTGCAATTGAATAATCAATATTCGGTGCAATTATGTGAGCAAACAAATCAAGCACTTTGTCCAGAACGTCTTTACCACGCGCGGCTTGTCCAAACCCATCATGGCTTAATGACACCGTGAATTTGGATGGACGGCTGGCGAACCACGCCAGATGTTCTTCCTTGAGTGCCATACCATTGGTAAACACCGTGAAGTGCATCTGCCCATGCGGTTCCAGGCTGGTGACAACCTCCTTCAGATCATCCCAATAGAACAGCGGTTCGCCGCCCCACAAATCAACCTTGGTTGGAATACACGGATCAAGTGTACGTCTAATATACTCAACCGTCTGTTGGATTTTCGTACCACGCTCCGGGGTATGAACGCTATCAACACTTCCTATAGTGCGTTGCAGGCAGTATGTGCATCGGAGATTACAGAATTGCCCAAACTGCACGCTGGCGATGTTATACAAACCAATAGCACCACCAAACTTAGACCGTTGATAGTCACGGGTCTGGGTGATCGGAACCATGTCATGGTCGTAGAGAATCGCGGTCCTTTCATCATAGAACAGGACCGTCCCCTTAACCTTCCCGGTGATCTTATGCATTAACCTTCCCCGTGGTAAATCTTCGCGTATTCGATAAGGAATAGGTATCCTAAAAGCTGATTGAGATTTGGTTCGGCAATCTCAAACATATTTCGCCCAATGGTATGCACAGTTTCCGTGGAAAATACCGCAAGCGGATCGGTATATGCCGAGATCACAGAAACCATAAAATCAAATGCATAATCCTTGGTGGTTGCTTCCTTGAGCAATTCACCAAATACCTCCCGCACCGAAATCCATTGATCAGGGCGGTTCTCCGATATCAGAAACGTATAAACCTTGAGCATTTCTTCCGGTTGCTCGCGGAATTTATCATACATCTGACTGAACACTTGAAATAATTGCACGTTGTGTACGGTAGTCAATGATTTGTCGTAAAACTCAGACACATCACGACATCCAGTATTCACAAAAGATGCGGTATTATGATAGTTCGCCCATCGACAGTTGAAGCACTTACTATTAAATGCACATAACGCGCATTCGGTGGTTAGTGGCTCATAATTTAAATCATAGGGGCGAAGATGCCCAACTAGTGGACATTGAATCTCAGTATCACCATTGACAAAATAATACTGATCCAACCAGCAATGGTATTCTGCGCCACGCATACTCGGATAATCGAATACGATACGCGGATTACCCGTGCGAACCACATGATCAAAGACGTGAAAGAACACCTCATCCAGGGTACCTGGGTTCCACTTCACAGCCGTACCATTCTTCACCACTAGCAGTTGGAGGCGAATCGTGTTTTGCGAAGTTTCAATCAGGGAAACAACTGGCTGTATTGCAACATCCGGGGTGAGCAAGAACGTCACATTAAGTCCACTGTTTGCGGCATTCATCTGTTCAAGGATCGCTTGATCATCGGTGAAGAACGTGACGTTCGGCGCCGGGGCGTAATTGACGTTCCCATCAATCAGGCGGACGTAGAACCGAACCGTAGCGCCCTGGAAGGTCTGCTCAAGCTCGGGGATAAGGCTCAACTGGTTCGAATCCAGATGAACGTTGTAGATGCCATACCGCCCGGCAAGCGGCTGTATCGATACGGCATCAGCATATCGCTTATCACCGAGGTCAACGAATACGTCGCCACAGCACAGCAAATAGCCACCGAGATAGAGATCAATTTCCTTCAACGCTTCGCTCCTTTGCGTGGATGATCATGGGGTGAAATTTAGAATGCGTCAAATTATTATTTCGTACCAACCACGATCATAACCAAACCCACCTCGTCAGTGTTTTTGCATTCAAGCGCACGGCCAATAATTTCCAGCGCATGGCGGTTTGTACCAAAACCAGCAATCTCCGGATACGCTGTTTTGAATCCAATAGCAACCCCAGGAATATTGGAGGTAATCAAACGTTCACCCTTTTCGACCTTACCAACAACTTTGCATGGCACTCGACCAGCAAAAGCAACGAACGGATGGGAGTTATCATCACCAGCTTCGGCATTCATTTTGAATGCCGCACGAGTGGACACCACCCCGAGGACATCGATATCTGCCGCTTCGGTCGTCTTGGTAATTTCAGCGGAACCCCCGAGCTTGACAACGGTACCTTCGTCCATCGGCTCATCCGCAGCAAAACGTTCTGCCAAGTCGGCAAGGCGCGTTGCGGTGGAAGTACCCATGAAATCGGTTGCGTAAACTTTTGAATACCGATTCGTTGTGCTTCCAAGGTCGTAAGCCACATTAACATCGGGGACATTGGTTTGGTCGGTACGCATGAATTTATTAAAAGCAATGCTTCCTTGACCAGTTTGCTGGATATTATCAGCAACTACAACACGCGCATGCAGTGTATCCCACCGCAACGACGCGGAACCAAGGTTGAAACTATTGTTCTTGCTCGGATAATGCGAACCACTTCTGATACTATTCATATCATCGCGGCGGAATGTTAATCCGGCAACAATACCTTCAACGCCGGTAGCGGCAGCCGGGAAAATGCTATTCCACGGAGCAGTGGTTGGAGTGAACGATACCGCTGACCAGATGGCGATGTATTGACCACCAATGGTAATCACAAGGCAATCATGACCATCAATCTGCTGATATTCCAGCTTGGAATTTGCGCTGTCCGGTGCGGGCGGACCAATCAACACCCAATGCGGGGTGCCAATCTCGGTCCAACCCCAAAGCTGCTGCGTATCGGCATCCCAATAGAGGTCGCCTTCCGCTGTACCAGACGGTGGTAATGCATTTGGTCCATCCCCGTTATTATTCGGATCACCATCGGTGTTACCCACGTTGATCGCGGTGGCGACAACCCAAGTCGTACCATTAAACAAATACATTTTGTTGTCGGTAGTGTTGAACCACAACTGCCCAGATAATGGCACCCCAGCAGGCGGGTTTGGGCTGGCAAAATTCTCCATCAGATGAACGAAGTTCTCGGAGATGATCTCACCATAGTTGATAAAATTTCTCCCAAGCAACTTCAATGAAGTGCTGGTGGTGTCCATTGCACCTTCGGCAATTGCCGCTACCTGTGTGCCATCGTATTTGTTAATAAAATAGACCATCCGCAACCCCTCTACTCAAACATTCCTGGTATTTATTCTTCGAGTATGGTGAATGCGTGCGCCCACAAACCACAATCACGGAAGCAAATAGTAGTACAGATATGACAGCGCAAATGATGGTTTCTTGTTTGGATCATTATTGGTAATATCGCGGAAGTCACGAATAATCCTTGCTGGTGATCCAAGATGATCCCGCAACTCAGCACCATGAAGTGCATCAAGAATTGAAGATGAACTTAAAGGATTGCACGCCTTCACATAGCGTATCAGAGAAACTTTCTTGGTATACGAGAAGGGATGCGTAACACGAATATTGATTACAATTGGCGCATCACCTTTCGTCAATTGTACGGTCGCGAAATCTGGATCGTACCACGTCATTGAGAACGTCCCATCATTACGAAATGACCCGAGGACATTTCCGATGGCATCAATCACAAACCCACTCGTAGTACCGGCATATTGAGCGACGTAGAAATCAACGTTCACCACATCCTTCAATGTCTCCGGTGAAAAATTCAATTGTATCGGTTCATCAACGCCAATTGCATATCCAAATGAGAAATGATAGAAGAACCCAATCTCGTCTTGGACAAGAGCATTAAAGGTGTAAATGTCTGCCGGATCAATTACCCACGACGTGTCATTATAATCAGGGAAATTGGTGACGGATATATTACCTTCACTACCTCCCCCAACAATACTTCCAGGGATATTATTCCAAAGAGGATGGACGCCATAATTTTGCTTCAACGTCGAAACTGCGACGGGGGTTCTATCCACAGACCCGTAAAAATTAGCCCCAAACTGGTTTGCAATAACGTTCGCGGTATGCTGAAATGACGTTGTGCCATCGGAATGGTCCGTGATCACCATAATACCGTTTCCGGCTTCCCGGTATATCTTGAAATTTGCCCCGGTTTCTGCCGTAATACTGGGCGAACCCCAGTATCTTGTTGAAAACACAATAACCGCTGCATACTGATCAAGTTCAACAAATGGGATTGTTACTTGATCTCCTGCCCCAAAGCTTGACCGATCCTTGTGTACAAGAGTATAACCGGCAATCGCGGCAACCCCATCCAATGTTGTATTAAACGAACTGAGTGGGTAATTCTCACCAGTGATGCTGTCATTGAATATTAGTATTGACTTATTACCATTACGAACCTTTACCGGATTGACAATCCAGTTCATGCATTGATAGAGAAACATATGCTCTGCTTTGAGCAGAGTGTAATACCCAACCCCGTTCCAATTTGAGTTGTAGTATCTAGGGAACCCGCCATCAAAGACTACACGTCCACGCCCGTCATCAACGACCGCAATGAATGGATTTTCATTGGCGTCATATGCGATAATTTTTGAATTGGATGGGGTGGCATTGAGCGCGATTTTAGCAGTAACATTCGCCGCCTTAGTAAAAGATACAACTTGAGAACCTGTGTATTGCCCTGCGACCGGGTTTTCTTGTAAAAACAATGTTTCGTCTATCTCTTCGACAATCTTCTCGATTGTTAGTGTTGTTGTCAGAGGGAGATATTGAATGCGTCCATCATAGCTCGCAAGCTTGAATTGATCAACGCCGCTATACCCAGAACAGGTAATCATAATTGCAGTCATATCTTGAATATTATCGATTACCATACCATCAGTGCAGCAATCACCCCATCCAAAATTACCAATAGCCTGTGTCGTACTATTAGACCATGCCTCGCCAGGATCATCCGCTGCAATTACTTGATGTCCTGTCGGAAGATTATCCACCACAACATAGTTAGCACCACCACCGGTATCACCCAATCCCTGGGACATGTCGTTTATGACGTGCAAGCTCAATTTTCCAGTCGTCATGTCCTCGTACAAGTGCAAGGTGACCTTTGAGCTTTCCTGATATCCACTAGCAGCAGATGACGCATATAAAGTATTATAGCCATAGTAGTCCGCTGCGGTTTTGACACCACGGTCAGGGACCAATATGAAATTACCATTTGCGCGGTAGTATGTGCGGGTGATCATATTAGACCTTGATAATTGTGATGTAGAAAGTAAGTGCCGACGTATATTCGTTTATTATTCGCACTGTGGTATTGTTTACTGCAATAGTTGCAACCGCTCCTGCGTCAATATACCAATTCTCAGTTGGCGAACCACTAGTTACGTCGAGAACCTTCACACCAACATCTGCCGCCCTCGCGTCATACCCTGCGTCTGCAAAAATAGTCTGAAGGTTGTAGTCCACATAGGTACCAGCGGCGATGGTTGGGTTATCGGTGTGACCATAGGCACCGAGGTTATCCACATATTGTTTGGTGGTGGCGTGAAGTGCATTCGTAGGGTCAGCATGAAGAGACAAGAACCCGGTCATGGTGTCGCCGGATACATTGACAAATAAACTTTCAGCTTCAGTTTTTGAGTACGTTTCTGCTCGGGTATATACCTGTGTTTTTTCATACACGGACAAAATACTACGCGCGGTTGCTTTATCTGGTAAATCTGCTAAATTTTGAGATTTTAGCAACAGTTCATCACTATGAACGCCGTCCAACGTATCGGCGTTCAAACCAGCAAATGTTGTACCATTGTATAGCTTGAGATCGCCTGTTGTACGATTATACCACAATTGCCCGATAAGAGGATTGGATGGCGCGGCAGCGTCATTAAAGTTTTCAAGTAGCTTAACAAAATTTTCGTTTAGCTTTTTACCGTAATTAAGTCGGTTTTTACCAAAAAGCGCCAATGGAATTGTGGTTGTATCTTCAACAAGCTCATTTACAATGCAAAGTTGTGTTCCATCTGTTTTATTAAGTGTATACGTAATCGCCATCATTCCACCTACGCCAAATGGTAATGATGATATTTAGCCGGTAGTTTTATTATGCGTTTTCTGAGATGAGGCTTTCTTCAATATGTTCGACCTCAAATCCAAGATACCTTGGGTACCGGCGCAAAAGTTCTTCGAGTGCCAAATCTTCGCGATCTGCACATACCGAAAACGTTCTTGGTTCATCCCAAAAAGGCGTTTTTTTAGTTCCACCGTAGCGAATTGTAATATGGTAATACCTCATGATCGTATTTAGGCGATCATTGACAATGCACAACCAGAACGCTAACATGGCGGGTGGTGTATCACAGGTGTTCAATGACGAGAAAATCTCCATATTACTTCACAACGTCACCGCTGCCGTGCCCATATCTTCCGGCACGGGCTGAACGTAAAACCGTGACTGAAATTTCCAGCCTGAAAAATGCCGAGAAATTTTATAGTGATATGGCAGCGTCAAACTATCGGCGCAGTCATAACATCATCTATACTCCAACCTGCACGGGCTGCTCGGAGTGTAAATCTGTGCGTATTGTTGTTGATGGGTTTGCTCCTGACCGCACCATGCGCAAAATTATCAAGACAAATACCGATTTGATTGTTACTCGCGTGAAGAATGTTGCGACCAAGGAACAATACGGATTGTTCACACGCTATCAGGAAACGCGACACACTGGCGGTGACATGGCGTTGATGAGTTTTGAGGACTATCGGTCGATGGTTGAGATCAGCCCGATTGAAACGTTCCTATACGAATTCCGGGATGCCAATGGGCATCTTATCGGAGTGACCCTGATCGACCGATTGAATGACGGGTTTTCTGGAAACTACCAGTTCTTCGAGCCGTCCATGGATAAACGGTCGCTAGGTACTTTTGCGATCCTCTGGGTAATTGAAGAACTCAAACGCCAAAACCTTCCGTATTTCTATCTGGGATTTTGGGTAAAAGGGGCACAAACCATGAAATATAAAACCCGCTTCAAACCGCTCGAAGTCTGCGGCTCGAACGGGTGGCAACCATTGGAAAACGAGGGTGACTGATCATGACCAAGTTCACCGTTATTACACCCCCATACGGCAACGGCGACCCAGTGAATGCAATCACCGTGACGGCGGAATCTGCCCTGGATGCGCATAAGAAAGCGGAAACTGCCTGGATGACGTCACACCCCAACCAGTTCTTTCAGGTGAATATGATCATCGCGGCTCATCGCGGTGAAGTGTCCACCGTATTCATTCCCAAAACGGTGCTGGGGCATCGGTATCCGCAATACCATGGAGTGCTTCCAGTCGCCATTTTGGGCTGATCTCTTATTGACTTTCCTCGGATATTTCTTCACCTTTGTCCGGTTAAATAAGGCATCGTTGATGCAAACAGGTGAAAAATGCCGATAAAGACCGACTATCGTTGCCTGACGGGTCCACAAAAAGCCGCCATCTTCCTCATGGCACTCGGGGAAGATCACGGGTCGCAAATTCTGCACCGCCTTGATGATGACGAAATCAAGGAAGTGTCGCAGATCATGGCGAACCTAGGCACCGTTACGCCTGAATTGATCGAAACTCTGTATGCAGAATTTGCAGACAACCTTTTGACCACTGGTACGCTAGTCGGTTCCATCGAAAGCACGGAACGACTTCTCACTAAGGCATTACCCAGCGATCAAGCCAGCCGAATCATGGAAGAGATTCGCGGTCCCGCTGGTCGTACCATGTGGGACAAGCTGGGCAACGTCAACGAAGCGGTGCTGGCCAATTACCTGAAGAACGAATACCCGCAGACCGTCGCCGTCGTGCTGGCCAAGATCAAGCCCGACCACGCCGCCCGCGTGCTGGCACTACTGCCGGAAAATTTCGCCATGGAAGTGGTGATGCGCATGCTGCGTATGGAGGCGGTACAGAAGGAAGTGTTGGATCAGGTTGAAGATATCTTGCGTACCGAATTTATGGGCAACCTCGCCCGCACCCAACGCCGCGATACCCACGAATTGATGGCAGATATTTTCAACAACCTCGACCGCACCACCGAAAACCGCTTGATGTCCTCGCTCGAAGAACGCAACCGCGAATCGGCGGAAAAGATCAAGGCGCTGATGTTCACCTTCGAGGATTTGGTGCGCTTGGATGCCGCTGGTATCCAAACATTACTGCGTCAGGTGGAAAAAGACCGACTGTCCCTGGCGCTCAAGGGTGCCTCTGATGGCATCAAAGACTTGTTCATGAAGAACATGTCCGAACGTGCGGCAAAAATGCTTAAGGAAGACATGGACGCAATGGGACCAGTACGCCTACGCGACGTGGATCAGGCGCAGTCGCTCATCGTCGTTATTGCTAAGGAACTGGCGGTATCCGGGCAGATTATCATTTACGAAGGTCACGAACAAGACGAATTGGTGTATTAATCCCACGGAACAAGAAATTCGAGGAATAGCATGAGTACGTAATGAAAAACGGCGGGTTCCCGCCGTTTTTCATTAGTATCCGCACATCAAACCATCGCGACGCGGATGGTATAAACTAATTCGATTTGTCTATTCAAACTTTTTTGCACAGGGTGAAAAATCACATGTGTAAGTAAAGTGCCGTCAAATGCTTTCAACGCAATTTCATCAAAAACATAAGCGTCTTCAAGACTAATCGCGTCATCAAAAGCACGTTGTCCTGAGGGTTCACCAAACCCCAATGTTACTCGAATAACAAGATCGGTATAAAGTTCACCAGGGGTATGACGAACTTCCATGTTGTCTTCGAGAATGTTCTTAGCGTAAGTCTGGTTATACAATTCTGCTCCATACCCAACCACATTTGGGGTCAAGTAAGTGATCGTTCCAATACCAGATACCGCCGAGGCTCCATTACCAAATGCCATCGTGTAAATGTGCCCGTCTTGTTTTTGGGCCAATGCCTTGATGATGGCTATAGAAAATGATTCGTAGTGAATCGCATTACGTTTATTCACAAATACTTCACCGGTTTCCGGGTCATGAATGAAGATGTGACCCATGGCGGTAGCACCGCCCTTATCAAAGAAATCATCAACTTCGCATTTTGCAATTGTTTGCTTCTTATTCATGGTAATACCATCCCCTGAAATACCGTCTGTGGTATTTAACCAATATTTATCTCTGGCTTTAATTCACCGGCTTGACACGCATACCGAGTATCGTTATCCTATCCTTTTCAAAGGGACTGAGGGCAAAATGGCTGAAGATGTGATTGGTGATCGGTTGTCAATGGTCATTGCCCAGCAAGTAGTCGATCTGGTCAACTCCGTGCTGATGGTGCGTGGTATCCATGGCGGTGAAAATGTTCCCGACGACGTGATGACTGATATCGGGCGCGGGCTGCTCATCGCACTCAATGCCATGTCGGACGAAGCTGGGATCGGACATGCCGAATTGGCGCGTGCCTTACATGCTTATGCGGGTGGTTTCGACAATCACCGGGTCGCCAAGCTGGACATCTACCTCGAAGCAATCATGGCAGCACGCCTCATGTCCACACTGGCGGGTGAAGAAGCCAGTGATGGGGTGAAACTTGGTTTCATCGATGGGCTGGTATCACGGGCACTTGGGCTGTTGGGACCGGATACCGTTGTCACACGGTATGCCATGTCAGCCGAAGAGATCATGGCAACCCTTGAACGTCGTTTGGAACAAACCGAACACACCCTATTCGAAGGCGATTCGGTGTGGCAGGACGCTGACCGCGAAGGTACAGTGGTCATTATCGACACGGACACCAAGAGAGTGCAGATCGACTGGATTGATGGGCGTAAAACCCCATACAGTGAAGTGCCATGTGAACATATCCGTTGGTGTAATGACCGGTGGGAATTCATCCGTCCGTTTGATAAAGAATGGGACGAAGCGGAATGAAATACCTCGTCTTATTCGATATGACATTTCGCCATGGTATGTCGAGCAGATCATTCACCAAAACAATGCCTGTCGTCCCTTTGGTTGACGACATTGTGATCTTTCCTGATGTCACGGTGAAAATCACCCTACGCATCCTTCACATAGATCGAGCGAAATTGAAAGTGACGATCCCCGAAAACTGTGATCAAGACACGGTATTCGAATTGCGATGCGAAGAGTGTTGGTGAATAACTCGAAAAAGAAACCCCGCCAGTGGCGGGGTTTCTTCGTTTACGCCGCCTTTTGAAGCTGGCGGAATGTTTCGTTGATCTGCGCCATGTTCTGCGCCATTGTGTCGATTTGCTGTGCCAGTTTGAGCAACAAATCATTCTTGGATGGAGCCGTCTTGTGGTCCACCTTGGCATCCCGCTGATCGGTCACAGACGGGAAAAGCACCAGCCGATAATGCTTCGGCTTGATCTTGACGTGCTGCCCGGTGGAAGTCATCCGAGCAGTCACCCAGTCGAACAGGTTGCCGAACTTGCTGCGACCGGTTTCGATCTTCTCGTTGAGATCGACGCCGAATTCCTTCGCCAGTTCTGCCACAATATCGTCAGTTACATAGAAGCCAAGACGAAGCTGTTGAGCCTTCATCAGCGGCAGAGCGGCAGCTTGGATTTCTTCGCGAGTAGGGTAGGACATATTTGCACCTCATGATTCGGTTAATCATTCATGCATACATGCATACACCTGTCTGTATAGTATGGCAAATAAAAAGACCACGATTGTCGTGGTATTGTTATAGGACTGTTGGCAACGATTGTAGGTAGCTGTCGCACCACGATTGGCGTGGTGTATTACCAAATACAAATCGACGCCCTTGAACAGGGTGTCGTTCGCACCACGAGAACCGTGGTATGCATCGATAACTGCACATGACAGCCCGTTACATGACGGCTACGTGTACTCAGGGCGCGCGGTGAAGCAATACCACGGCAATTCGCCCGTGGTGCGAAAGCTCGAACATCATGCTGTCAAATCCAGCAGCTATGGGAAGCAATACCACGGCAATTCGCCCGTGGTGCGAAGGATCAACATGGACGAAGGCAAGGTAGTTGCCGGGGGAAGCAATACCACGGCAATTCACCCGTGGTGCGATAGAGATCGACCTGCTGCTTGGCGATAGTCAGAGAAGCAATACCACGGCAATTCGCCCGTGGTGCGAAAGCGCGAGGGCGACACGCTGGTGGTGACCAAGCTGGAAGCAATATCACGGCAATTTGCCCGTGGTGCGAAAGCTGACCATCGCGACATGCGGTCTGTTTTTGCTGGTGAAGCAATACCATGGCAACTTGCCCGTGGTGCGAAAGTACGTCGGTTTTGGCGGCATGTTCCATTTCATCGGAAGCAAATACCACGACAATTCACCCGTGGTGCGAAAGGCGAATCTCTTCGAGGAAATTGATCAGGTCGCGCGAAGCAATACCAACGGCAATCTGCTCGTGGTGCGAAAGTCTGAACAGGGCGTAGATGTCGTCCCGATCAGGGAAACATACCACGGCAATCTGCTCGTGGTGCGAAAGTGAAAGACTGCGCATGCATTCCTCCTGTCGTTGGAAGGCAATACCACGGTTGCTCGTGGTGCGAAAGCCGCAGATTCAGAACCATTACCGTGAATGTTGGTAATACCACGGCAATCGTGGTGCGAAAGTGTTTCGCAGAGCGCCATTCCTTGTGCTTTCTTTGAAGCAAATATCACGGCAATCTGCTCGTGGTCCGAAAGACGGGCGTGGCCATGGACCCAGCCGTAAAAGCGAAGAAATACCACGGCAGTCGTGGTGCGATAGTACCATGGTGGACAAACCGTACCTAAGAAATTACCACGGATCGTGGTGCGACAGAAATGATCACTGAACTTCCTTCTCAATCTGGTCGAGCAATTCAACCAGAATCTCTTGCTCCGACATATATTCGATTAAACCCAATTGCGACTTGCGACGCACGGTTTCCGTTTCCTCATACAGAACATCCGCCTGTTCTTCCGTCAACTTCGACAGCAGTATCATCGCACGTTCGGTGAGGGCAAGCGCCTCCATCACTGGTACCGCAAGCATGTCCTGCCCCAGGCGCGTGAACCAGTCACGAATGCCAGAGCGGACGCCGCGACCCATCTTGTCGAATTCCTGGGTGGCAGCGTCGTAATCGACCAGTTGGGTCATCTTGATTACCTTCAAACCAGTCATACGGGTGACGCGCTGGGACACGTAGCAGGTGATTATCCACTTTAGCATTTCGGGGTACTTGTCGAACCCATTGCAGACCTTGGTGATCTTACCGTTGCGCTTGTCGAACTCCAACGAGGGCGGCAGTACCCCGGTATTCCGCCCGGCGTCCAACACCAACATTAGATTATTGGGCGCATGGATGGTGAAGGTAATACGATCACCGTACTTCCCGCCTTCAGGAAACACGCCGTTCTGCATCGCGAAGTGAATGAAAGCACTGGGGTCGTAGGGCATGGCGAAAACTCCGGTGAACGCTTATGGATTTTTGACATTCACCGTACTAAAAGTCAAGTGATAGAAAAAGAAAAGGCGGGATTTCTCCCGCCTTTCCCTTAGACCCACGCGGTGGAATACTTGGTGGGGACATACTTCCCAGGGGTCTTACTCTCGCGAGTGAGCCACACGATACACGTATCACGCAGCTTGCGGATGATCTGGATGGCTTCCATGAAGGACTCAACCTTGATGTTGATGTCCATGCACAGGTCGTCGTAGCCGGTGATCATGTACATGGTGGTTACTCCGCAGCCATGGGGTAATAGTGGGAGTGGTAATCGTCGTACCAGGGATCGCAGAAATCCATCCCGTCATCGACGTAATCCCAATCGTCGTTCGCCGCATAATGCTCATCGAACGGATCGAGGTCCAGATCGTCGTCATACGACGGGAAGTAATCATCCTCGGGGTCGAAGATCGGATCGATGGGTTCCATCGCCATCAGCAATTCGGCTTCGAGAACCGCCATGCTCTGACGACGCGCCTTCTTGGAATACGCCTTCTTGACCGCCTTGGCGCCCTTGCGACCAACCAAAACCCCGTCACCCGCGAACAGGTTCATCGGCTTCGACAGCCCATGCGTATATTCGAAGATGAACATGTCGCGGTCGGTATCGAACTTGCGCGGGGAGCCATGAGAGCTAACCGCACACGGCTTATCCAAATGCTTGTTGCAGTGGCGATTGGACACCCAATTGGGAACCTTACGAACAGTTCTGGACATGTCTTAGCCCTCCCATTCGACCGCCTGCCAGACGGGCTTCTTGCCCTTGCTCAAAGCCATCTTGGTCACGAGGCTGTTCAGCTTGCGCATGATGCGCAGAGCGCCGCGCTTGGTGGTGGCATACCCGGCAACATGACCGAGGTATTCGACCGGATGACGCTTCTTAGTATTCGAGGACATCGAGATAACTCCCGCTGTGTTGTGAATACCATACAACGCTAGATTGATGCTGTCAAGACTGTCCAGAAAACTTTATTTGTTCCCGGCTTTATTTTCGGTCGGGATAAATAACTGCGGTGATAATACCGGCGTAAATACCTATGCATTAATTAAACAGTCAAGGTCGATATGGTCGAGAAAAGACAAGTAATCAAGCATTTGCCTTCGGTTCTTCAAAGCCAGACCCTTCAGCGGTTTTTTGGCGCCACTGTAGATCATCTATTCCAGCCACAGGCATCGGAAGTAGTCAGTGGATACATTGGACGCTATCCATTGTATACTGACCCTGAAAAGGATTTCTACATTCAGGAGCCATCAAAGACACGCCAAGATTATTCGATGGAACCCATAGCAATCAGCCGCGCCACGGAAACTGCTTCGGTGACGCATGCTTTGTTCTACGATGATCTATTGAACCATCTGCGTTTTCATGGCGGTTTGATAAACGACCATAACCGTCTTTTCGACAATGAGTTTTATTCATGGTGTCCGCCGGTAGACATCGATAAGCTTATGAATTTCAAACGGTATTATTGGATGCCGCGTGGACCGAAACCGATTGAAATTCTCAGTTTGACTGATGTGGAACGAACTTTGGTCGGGAATACGGATTATCCATTAATATTCACGGGAAAATATCGGCTGCCGTCTGATGACAGCATCACTGAGCCGCACGACGGAACGGTAGAACCGCTAACCCTCACCAGTGGAATGCGTTTGACTATTCGCCGCGACGTGAATAGCGATCAGTTCAACAACAAGACTTTCATTATTGAAGGAGTTGGTGTATCTGCATTCCTGATTGAAGAACCAGAGGGTGAAGGTGGTCATCGCTGGGATGATCTTGGTCGTTATACGGTCACACCCTACGTATTTTTCATTGAAGACCCGAATACTGATATTCAAAACTTCATCACGACCATTAACGGTAAGAAATATTTTGATTTTAGTGGTCATTACAAGCGAGCAAATCAGGACAACCCGTGGCGTCCATTTGATCCGATGACCCCACCGGATGTGACTGACCCCTATGACGACAAATGGGAAGCATCGTATGCGTCGCCGTCCGAGCCGATTGCGCTGACCAACAACATGCTGATCATCTTTGTTACATATGGTTTCGAACAAGTCACCAAGTATACCTACAAGACCTGTATGTATAAAGTTGCCGGGGTTGGAAAAGAAATCAATCTGCGCATTGAACCATTTGGGTGGGATGCCGAGCAGGGTCTTGGTTGGGGTAGTGTTGCTTTGGCGACAACCAGTGCCCGTCCAGATTATCTTGTGATGGAGCGTGGTTGTATTGACGGCAATCCATGGAGTCGCGGGAACCGGTGGTTCCACGAGGATGTCGTTGCTCGTGCCGACCGTGGTACGGACGACGCGATTCGCGCTGAGCGTCCAATCATTGAGTTCAAGCGTAATTTGGAATTGTATCAGTATGGTCAACGTCGTGTTGGTGATGTGGATGTTAAGGAAGACGTATTAACGTTCACTCAGATCAATGGGTTCGCTGCTTCCAATCCTGATTTTATTCACAATCAGCCCCCGTTACGTGAGTTTGGTATTGCACCCTTGCTGCTTGATGTATCAGCACGTGGTAAAAACTGGGTAGATACTGCCAATGATCCGACTTCGACTTGGTTTGTCGATGCGGGATCGTACACCATTGATCTATCCAATCCGACGATGGGTCTTGGGTTAACTCCGGACGAAGCGTTGCGTGCGGTATTCTATTTCAATGATCGTCCAGTGCGTATTGGTTTCGATTATCGTATCAACGCCAATAACACACTAAGCATTCGTAAACCTACCGGGACTGCACAAACCAAGATCACCGCGATTATCTGGGATACCGAGAAGGGCATTTTGATCCGCGATGGTATGACCATCTTGATCACCAATGATCCAAACCCAGAATACAACAATCGCATTTACCGTGTATCTGGTATCAAATCCACTGGACGTGTGGTACTATCGCCGGTCATTGTTGGCGAGAATGAAAGTGGTCTTCCTTCGGTTGGCGACACCATTCGTTCTCGATACGGGTTCTCAAACCTTGACCGTGATTTCCGCTTCGATGGCGACAACTGGATTGAAGTTCAGCGCAAGACCCACTCGAACCAGCCCCCATTATTTGCACTCTACGACATCGACGGCGTTGCCTTGGATGATCCGGGGCGTTACCCAGAATCCACGTTCGCCGGTAGCCGCGTTTTTGGATTCACCGATGAAGCATCGGCGGGCGTTCCAATGGACACAATTCTTGAAATGCGCGTCAAACACAGCGCAAGTGGTCATCCCATTTACAAGAATTACTTAACCACCGAACGGTTCAATTATGCCCTGGATAAGGATGAGATTACGGGGTATTACTTCCATCGTACCCAGAAAATTGATGGCAGTTTTGATTATTCAAACGACTGGTACTTGGTGGATATGCCAAGCCGTCAGCGCATCAAACACACCTACATCTCTACCGAAGGTCAAACTGATTTCGCAATTTCGCACAACTTAACCGTTGATGAATTGATCGATCCGGATGCCATTTCTGTAATGGTTAATGCCGAAGAACTCAATTTGTACACTGATTATTCGGTATCTGATGGTGTTGTCAGTTTGCGTAACGGTGTTGCGAAGAATAACCTTGTGACCATTTACACCTATGTGCGGCGAGCGCCAGATAATCTGGTTGGCGTCTATGAGGTTCCGTTCAATCTTCAGGGCAACCCGGATTCTCGTGAAGTAAGTGAAATCAGTTATAATGAATTCTTTGATCACTTCACGACGATATTGAAGAGTCAGAAGAATTTTAACGGGAACGTGTACGGGGTAAACAACTACCGTGACACCCCAAAGGATCGTTCGTTTGGTCGCGTAATTCTTCAACATCGAGCGCCGATGTTGAAGACTATGATTATGGCATCAGATCAAAACATTGACTTCATGTTGTCGATACAGTATGCGGAACATGAGTTCAGCCGTTTCCGTAACAAATTTATCCGTAAGATTGTGGATATCTATGAGCAGGGTATTGATCGACTGATTTCCCCTGAAGATTTCGTCAATCGGGCATTGGAAGAAATCAATGTTGGTAAGACTGTTGATTTCCCCTTTGCATACTCCACAATGTGCCCGGCGGGTGATAACTTCAAGGTTTTCGAAGTTTCGGTGGACTGCTTTACCGGTGTCAACGAATATCTGATTCCAGGCACCCGCGAGAACATCGAAAAATCATTCGTCTATTTGGAAAAGAACGGCGAATTTCCGAAATTATTGGATCGTGGGTGGGACTACGAGACTGACGTAGACGAAATACGTCTGCTTGGCGATTTCAGCCTCAATGAAACCGATAAAATTCGTCTGATCCGGTATGATGGGTATTTCACCTACGTGCCACCGTCGCCCTCTCAAATGGGCATCTATGCTATTTTCCGTCCTGGGATGGTAGTGGATGAGACGCTGCTGAACCCACGTCAGTTTATTCAGGCACATGATGGTTCGTATATCGAAAGCTTCACCGGGGAATATGAGTTCCTGAACAGCGTTGTACTCGAATTTGAGAAGCGCGTTTACAACAATTCGTCGCTGCGTTTTGCCCAACGAGGGGCTGAACGGATTTTCGACCATCGTCGGTACGTATCTGGTAAATTCCGGCGCCCCGCGAGTGAGGGTGGTGCAGGCTATTTGACCGATTATTCATGGGCTGAATGGAACAGCATTATCCGTCCTGCCTTTGAACGGTGGGCAACGATGTCTCGCGTCAATTATCGTGAAAACCAGACGTGGATTGCCGACAATCCATTCACATGGAATTACGGAGCGGTTCCTGATCGTGACGGGCAGCCGTTGCCAGGGCATTGGCGTGGCATCTATTTGTACTATTTTGATACCGACCGCCCCCATACACACCCATGGGAAATGCTTGGTATGTCACAAAAGCCGGATTGGTGGGATGCCCATTACGGCGTGGCTCCATATACGCGCGGCAATACCAAGTTGTGGGGCGATCTTGAAAACGGCATTATCGCTCGTGGACCGACCGCTGGTACCTATTCAGAGTACCAGCGTCCCGGAATGTCGCAGTACATTCCGGTAGATGATCTTGGTAATTTGATTGATCCGGTATCTGCTGGTATTTGTTCGCGCCTTCCGACTGCGTTTGAAGCACAGCAGGAATGGAAATTCGGGGATCATGGACCGACAGAAACCGCATGGCGCCGCAGCCCGAACTTCCCGTTCGCTGCTACCATGAGCGGATATTTGATCAAGCCGGTGCGACTGATCGAATACTGTTGGGATACCGTCCGCCTGAAGGAAATTTATCGCAACCAGAAGCAAACCCGTCAGTGGGTGTACGATGATATTCGTGCCCGTCGTCCGCACAGCTATTTGACCTTGCATGGCGAAGAATCCTCTGAGGTTGATCTTCCGCAGCGTTATCGCGTGACCGGGGTACAACAATGGGTTTGTGATTACATCAAAAGCCGTGGTCAGGATATTACCGAGGCGTTCGGTAAGGTCATTCGTGGTATTGACGTGCGTCTTGGTCACAAAATGGCGGGGTTTGTGGATCAGAACACCTTACAGGCTCGTGCCGATAACTTCGGTTTGGTCCCGAGCGAAAACATCAACGTCTTCCTATATCGCAGCCCGAGCATTGCCGATCACACCTATAGCGGCGTAATCGTGCAGTGGACCGGTCGAGGATGGAAGGTGTTTGGTTACGATGTGGTTGATCCAGTATTCCGCACCATTCCAAGTGATATCAATGGTCGCAAGACCAAGGTTGCCGTTGGTAAGACCGAAAAAACTGGTCGTCCATGGCAAGCTCATGTTGTGTACACGGCAGGGGATATCGTTGTTAATCAGGGAGTTGAATACAAGTGCATTGACAACCATCGTTCCGGTGAAGAGTTTGGGGATTCCTTCTGGAAACCACTTGATCTTGGTCCGAATAATAAAGGCATCACGGTAATTCATTATCTTGATGCAAACCGTGCCGGAAACATTCTTAATGTACCGTATGGTACTGAATTTTACAATCCACAAGATGTTTTTGACTTCCTTGTGGATTATGGACGCTGGCTGAAGAAAGACGGATGGGTTTTCGAACAAATGGATTTTGCCAACGAAGAGACGATTGATTGGGTCTCGGTTGGCAAGGACTTTTTGTTCTGGTCTCTCGGACGTTGGGCACCGGGTAATACTATTGCACTGTCACCGGCATCAAAATATGTCAAATTCGTCACCGACCATGGCGAAGTACAGAATATCGAACGCATTGTGCGTGGTGCATATTCGATGCTTAATCGCGATGGCTTTATGATACAACCGCGCGAAACCGATGTCTCGCGCGTCGGTAATGAATTGGTGGTCACGTCACGTAACGACCAATTGATTTATCTGACCCGTTTGTTTGTCAGTGAAGTTGAACACGTTATCATTTTCGACAACGTGACAATTTTCAATGATCTGATCTATGATCCGGTATTCAACCTGCGTCAGCCACGTCTCCGTCTGTCGGCAACGCGGTCAATGGATTGGGTTGGGCGCATGGATGCCCCCGGTTTTATTGTGACCGACAATGTTTTGATCCCAAACTTCGAAAAGACCGTGGATGACTTCCGTCATTTCTTTGGTATTGAAGATGGGGTAGATAATCCAACCCTGCGTAATTACTCGCTGCACTTAGTGGGCTACCAGGGTCGCGCTTATATGAATGATCTGTTGCTTGATCCTAAGACCGAGTTCCAGTTCTTCCAGGGTGCCATGCGTCAGAAAGGCACCTCTGATGCTATGCAAAAACTCTTGCGTAGTTTCTTTGTGCTGGACGCGGAAGAAGTTAAATTCTTTGATGAATGGGCATTCCGCGTCGGAAACTATGGTGGCGTTACCAATAAATTGACCTTTGAATTCTTGTTGCGTCAACGAGAAGTACGGTCACGTCCGCAGTTGGTTGAGTTTTTCGCCAACAACAGTACCATTGCTGATCTGCCGAACGATGATGTAGTCAATATTCCACTTGAAGTTCAGTCATGGGCACCGAATACCTTCTATTCAAAATATGAAGAGGTTAAATTCGACAACCGGTATTACTCGGTGTTGTCCGCACACACCAGTGCTTCAACTATCGTGGAAGACATTGACGCTGGACGGTTGGTAGAAACCGAGAACCGGTGGGTGGTGAAACCAAACCGGGAAATGGAAACCATTTTCCCGCTACGCGCAATCAATGAAACCCGTGAGGGTGATCTTCCGGTTGCTGGTTATGCCCGTGTGGATGAATCTGATCATTATGCCCTTGATCTTACCGACTTGTCCAGTGTTCACTACGAAATCCTTCAGAAGGGTAAGAACTTTGTGACGGGTGAAAAAATTTGGGTATACGACATCAATGACGAATGGCAGATGTTCTCTGTTCAGAACCTCGGTACGGCTGTTGTTAATGTTACCAAGGTCGAATATGTGTCGGATACTGAAACTAAAATCACAGTTTCGGACACCCATAATCTTGCTATTGACGACTTGATCGTAATCACTACAGATACCAAGTCGATACCGGATGTACGTGGTATTCATTATGTGAAGTCAGTACCATCTACTACGGAATTCATCATTCCGGTGGTAATTGACGACATGTTTGATTGGACTTCGCAGGGCGGAACCACTGGTCCTGCCGTGATGAAATTCTTCCCACGCCGTTTTGCAACCATATCTGCACGCAATGCAACGCTGAATACCGGGCAGTGGTTGTCAGGTGACCTTGCCTATGTAGATGATGCGGGTAATGGTAAGTATGCAGTATATCAATACAACGGTAATAATTTCGATACCATACCGGTTCGTATCCAACCAGCAAAAGTAGATAACAATCGTATTTTCAATGCGGTAATCTATGACAAGAAAACCACTGAGGTACAGCAGTACGTTCACCTGTATGATCCTGCCAAGGGCATCATACCGGGCACGGCTGATGCAGAAATTTGGTACAAACTGGAAATTGATCCGGCAGTATACAATAATGGCGACCCCAAATACCATCGTATGAATCCGGAAATTGCCTGGGGTGGTGGAGAAGAACATCGCCTGTGGTGGGATTTGAGTACCGTCAAGTTCCTCGACTACGAGATTAGTGATAACAAGTATCGCAAGTACGTGTGGGGTCGTTTGGCGCCCCGTGCCACGATTGATGTGTACGAGTGGACCCGTTCAACGGTTCCTCCCACCGAATGGGCACGTCAAGTCGAAATCAACAAGGGTAAGGCAATCGAAGCATTTGACGCCAAACCAACTGGATCAGTAAAGGATGCCAACAACCCGGCATGGTGTGAGCGCACCGAATATGATCCGGCTACCGGTGATTATAAAACCGTATACTATTTCTGGGTCAAAAACAAGGCAACAGTTCCCCCGGTTGAATGGCGCAAATTGACGACCACTCAGGTTGCTAAGTTCATTGAGAACCCATCGACATTTGATATGCCATGGTTCGCACCAATCTCACCAGATGCGACAATCATTTCAGGTGTTGATTATCTGCTCAACGATGAGAACAGTATTGTTCAGGTTAACTATCGTCGTACCGACCGCGAAGACAACGTTCACCGTGAATGGGTGTTGATGCGCGAAGGTGATGACCGGTCATACCCCGATCCATTATTGTGGCGAAAGATGACCGACTCGTTGGTTGGCTTCAACGTCGAATACATGGACGTTCCCGACCTGAGCCTGTCCACGGTGGAACGTTATGGCAACCTCTTCCGTCCGCGCCAGTCATGGTTCAATGACCGCTACATGGCACGTCGCATCATTGTAGAGCGAGTGAATACCATGCTGACCAAGCGCCCGGTCATGCAAGGTGATCTTACGTATCTTCAATCGTCCGATGAAGGTTTGCTGACGTTCACTGAAAAATCTCCACGGGCATTAGTAGCGCAGAAGCATGTTGGTTCAAGTATAGGTCTGCTTGCGAAGATTGATGTCGATTTGGCCACCGCGACGATTGACGGCAACGTTGATTTAACTGGCGGTACATTCCCTGGTACCATCGACCGTGTGTTTGTCCGGGAGGGCAACCGCGTACTGGTGAAGAACCAGATAGATGCCACGGAGAACGGCATCTACGTTTACCACGAAAACGACAAGGTATTCGTTCGCGCCACTGATTGTGCCGCCGGTAGCCACCTACCGGAAGGGGCTAATATCTATGTTCGTCGTGGTAATGACAATCGTGGCACCAAGTGGATACAGTGTGTTTCGAACGCAGTGGTTGGCGTGGACAACAACAATTGGTTTGAGGTAGTTGGTGATTTAGACTACCACATGGAAGTTGACTCATTTGACGAACGCAATGCCAAGGAAATCGACCCTGACTTCGTTCTAGAACGTGGTACCCGAGTTCTGGTTCGTGGTAATACTTCAACCTATGGCTTCTGGTCTCTGTGGAGTTACGATCCGACCGTTGCCGGTCGTTGGTCTTGCGATGCAGTTCAGCATTATAAAACTATTGATTTCTGGTCTACCGTTGACTGGTATGATACTGGTTATTCGAAGCTGAACATCCCGCGTTATGTATTCCCAAGTGAAGTTGAACGCGATATCCACGACCGTGAGGTTGGTTTCTCAGCAGGCGATCTGATCCGGATTGACAAAAAGGACATTGACCTCTGGTACTGGCAGGAATACCAGGGCAAGGTTGATGGTGAAGCCTTCGGTCGTTGGAAAATGGTAGCCTACAAGAATGGTACTATTAAGCTGAGTGATCGGTTCTACGACGAAAGTCGGCGCCAAATCATTAAGGACAATCATCCAACTGATTTGAACGCATATTGGGAGACTGTCCGCCTCCGTGATGGTAGCCTTGAGTTCAAGGCTATGCTGAAAGCATTGATGGGTGATGCTGATATACCAGGGTTACTGTCCAAGGGTGAAATCAATGCCCTGTTCTTTGCTATGGTACATTACGCTCATACCGAACACCGGATGGTCGATTGGGCATTCAAAACATCGTTTCTGTTCATCAAGGGTATCAACGAGCCGTTGATTCAAGAACCGGTGTTGCGTAAAGACAAGACCGACTCAATTATTGGATACATCAACGAAGTCAAGCCGTACCACTCGAAAATCCGCGATTTTACATTGTCGAAGATTCTCCCGATGGAAACCGGTCATGCCCGTGTTACCGACTTTGATAAGCCAGTATTCCCATTGGATCGTACCATTAAGGATCACGCAGTAATCGACGTGGTATGGAATGGGGATGGTACGTACACTATTGCTGATCCATATACGGCCACGGATTTTCGTAACAGCCGACATCACAAGGATTGGTACGAAAACTTCCAGAAAATCGCGGACGACCATTATCCGGTACGCTCGATGAAGACTACGATTCACTTTGACCGTGTAAAATGGATTGATTGGTACGTGGATGGTGAGCAAGCTCTGTTGAAGTTGTACCGTGAACACTATGGTCAACGTGAGGAATCGACCACCAAGCGTGCGCATCGTCTTGGTGATCGTGTGTGGTTCCATAACTACGATGGTCTAAACCAAGATCATTGGAAAGTTGTGTATTTGCGTTCACCCAACCACCCAATTCCAACACGCATTGCCAGCCTAAAACCTGGGGCATCCAACCGAGTCATTGTTAAAACCCCAGCCAACCACAATGTGGTGGCACCGCATTATGATATGAATCCGTCTGCATATGACGCTAATATTTCGTATGTGGTTGGGGATATTATCCGTTGGCGCACAAAGAACTACTTGTGCATCAAATCGTATGTTTCCACTGGTGATTTTGACGGCGAAAAACTAAAACATTGGAGCGATGCAATCCCCCAGATTGCCGCTTATGTGGTTATCCCCCAGCCAATTCCAGAAGTAGTGCTGACTGGTGATGGACACACGAAGCTGTTTGAATTGCCGTTCCGGGTAGATGAACATGATCTCGAAGTCTACGTGGATGGTCGTCTACTTGATTGGGCAACAACGGCAAATTATTACACCGATGGTGATGCGTTAGAAATCTCACGAGATAATGATGCAAAAACCTACACACCTGACTATGAAATTGTCTCGATGGAACAACGCGAAGATATCGTTATTCGTGGGACAAGCACCGGTACAATTGCACTTAAAAACATACCATATCACGAATCCACTATTAGCGTAAAAGTAAAGCGCAATTTACGTGGAGTTAAGGCATGGGCAGCGGAAAAGGTGTATGTGGTCAATGATTTGGCTAAACACAGCGGATCAGTTTTTGTGTGTACCACCTCGCATACCAGCGTGGATTTTGCAACCGATCAATCTAATTGGGAGTTGATTACACCTGACGCGATTATTCCGCGCAACGGAACGCCGCGTGTAACAAATGCCGATCCTTTGTACACGTTTATGTATGGTAATGGGCAAATTGTGATGATCAGTCCAACACCAAAATCCGGTGATCAACTAATGATCACCTATAAGACCGATCCAGGGGTACGTCTGCGTATTAATGAAACGCCTAAGGATGGACAGACCATTTACATTCGTCGTCGTTCGCAAACGACCATGGTGGGCGCATATAAGGTTATGAAGTATGTTGATGCCAACACTATCGAAATCAAAGCGTCACTTCCAAGTGACATTATCTTTGGTAGTGACAACATACCGATGAACCTACTCACGTACCGGGATGATGTGTTGACCCTGGTTAATGAGAAAGGAGACAATATTACGGTTCCATACGACAATACCATGGACCCGAATTTGTTGACCCAGGCTGAGCGCATCATGCTTTACTATCGCCCAACCCCTGGTATGCCTGCGAAAGATATGCGAGAACTCTTGGATATCAACTTCAAGGGTACCCGCATGGATGGTGGCGATCTGTTGGACACCAAGTTCTCTGAAGATGTGGGCAACCATGTTCCAGTGATGAATTTCGTGTACAACGGTCAAGATGAAGTCCCTGTCACATATTGGCAGGATGGAATGGACAACTCCCTTGGATGGGGCGACCATATCTTCGATAGCATTCGCGACAAGATGGACGGCGATGTAGTGGTTGTTGAATACAACGGCATAGTTCAACTTTCCGATGCATATGATTTCTATTACAATACAACAGAAGACCTGTGGAAAGTAAGGTTCAACGCACTTCCTAATCACGGTGATCTAATCACGGTTGCGGTTGTCACCAATGATATTGTAGATGGTGTAGAAACAACCATGAGCGAGAAGAAATCAACTCGTTACTACGATATGAACATAATGGGAGGCACGTTTACTGCCCCGGCTTCTACCAGCGGGTTTGATGATGTAATTGTTGATGGTGGTTTCTTCCTGGCGGGTCCGTCCAAAACCTTTGAAGCCCTCGACGGGCAACAAGATTTCCAACTTGATGGGGCGCCTGTTGTAGGCGTTATCGGTAGTGCGGATGACCTAAATTGGCATGCACGTGTGTATGTCAACGGACGCCGTAGACTAGATGGTTATCATCTCGAAAATATAGCTGGCACATGGCATGTCATTTTCGATGAAAGTGTTGTGCAAGGTACGGAAGTCCGCATCGAATTACAGGGCAAACCTGCCATGACCAACCCTTATATGGATGAAAATCGTCCACAAGAACTGATAGCAACGCGGACGGCGGATAGCCTAGGCATCACCGTATACACCGAAGCCACCGCTGGTGCGCCGTCTGTTGTATCGGCGCGTTACGAAGCTGATGATGTTACGACGCACTTTGAACTGCGACAAAAGCCATCAAGCCGCGAAACGGTATTTGTCACGGTCGGGCTGGACGGCGAGAACATGATGCTTGAAATGGTTTCGCGCAACCCAATGACCGGTGATCCATTGTTTAGCAGCGATACTGCGGTACGTGCTGATCAGTATTACTTGCACTGGGACACTGGTGTAGTTGAATTGGGTATTGCCCCGCCGAAGGGTGCGGTCATCAAGATCACATCATTCTCTACTGGTGGTACCAATGTGGAAAACATCGATACGTTTGTGTCGGTTGGCGTGGGTGAATTTACATTGACCAAACTTCCGGCAGCAACTCCAAATATTCGCGTTTGGACACAAGCTGGCACTCAACCGGTCACTGAGATCACCGAATTTAATGTTATCGAACAGCAATTGTTCCTTGGGGTTGCCCCCACTGAAGGAACCCTCGTGACGGTGACATACGAGATCGAGGATGCGGCATCGAATGACTTCCAAAACAATCAGAACCAGCGCATTGTGGAAATCGCTCGGTTTAGCCCGACTAATGGCATCATGCCGCCATTGATGCTGAAAAATCCAGAAGGGATTACCTATTCTCAGTCACATATATCGGTTGTTCGTGACGGCGAAGTGTTGTCCCTCGGTGATTATTCCGTGATCAAACATGATACCGGTACTCATGAAGTTGTTCTGACTGATGGTGAACCGGGAGAGGTTGCTATCGTCGCATTCAACACCCCGAACATTGTCAAAGTTCGTACTCATCAGTATCAATATACTGCCGGTGAGCCGATTATTCTGACTGATGTCCCGTCCCCAACGGTACCGCACCATGGGGCTGTATTGGTTTATAAAAAGATCACCGAAGCTGATTTGATCTGTGAGAACGGTCAACCAGCCGGAACGTCAATTGGCGATCCGTTGGTAGCGGATGACGTTGGTCGTGGTATTCGTCTGATGCCACCAACAACTCGGTACTTCCTGGGTGACGGCGGTTGCTTTGCATACCGCTTCGAACGTCCAATTACCTCGGTTGCTGACACCCAAATCTGGATTGGGCAGAATACGACTCCACTTGTCCCCGTGTATCCCGCAGGAACAGTCGGTGGTGATGCGACGGGAACGGTGGATGTGGGCAGTTTTACCATTCCGCAGCGTTTCCGAGGGCCAATCGATGCTAATGATGCGTTACCATGTGATGGTGATGACGATCTAAAAGCGGGTGATTACTTTGTTATAGAAGGGTATTTCGGGTTTGACGATGGTGGTTATGATGGCGTGCCATTTGATAACACCCCAAAACCAGAAGGCACCAATGTTCGTAATTGGCTGGGAGTGGCGTTTGCTGGTACGTGGGCAACGAAAGGGATGAATCGTCCTAACCCAAATCAAACCAATCAGAACGAGTTCGGGTTCGAAGATGGGGATATGATCCTCTATTTGGGGCGCGGTCGTTGGAGTCGTATGATTACCAGCGCCGGAATGCGTAATACCGGAAACTACGCAGCATCATTGGCTCGTGCGGTTGAAGAAGCTACCCGCGAGATTCACTTCTTTGATGCACCCAGCAAGAATGCCGATATTTGCTTTGTTTGGTATGAACATGGCAAGTATGACTACGACATCAAGAACGGAAACGAATTGCATCTCTATGGTCCAACGTTTGCAGGGCTGACGTTGGAAGATGGTGACTGGATTACTGTCACCACATTTAGTGACGATGAAGCGATGGGTATTCGGACTGAGGTCTTCACCGCGACTGTAAATGGAAAATATCCACTGACCCGTGTCCCCAGCGATGCAAATTCGTTGTGGGTCAACACAAACGGGCGCCGTAATATCTACGGCATGGATTACACCATTCAAAACAGCACCATCGGCTGGGATAATCTCAGTTGGGATGCGTATTTTGGATGGGATGATAACCGAAGCCGCCCGCTCGTGAGCTTCAACAATCGGCATAGTGGGGATTGGCGTGTGGTTGTAACGACGTTTACCAATCGCTCCGCGCAACAGCCGGTTGGTTTCCGATTATTCAAGAACAGCCAGGACGAATGGGAATACCTACGCATTGCTGATGCCCACAAGACCAAGCTGAATACTGCATTGGATTTTGATGATCGTCATATGCAGGTTGTTGATGCAAAAGTGTTCGTGACTAATAATGAAGCTGCTATTCTGTCACGAAAAGACGTGACAATGTATGCAACCACTGCAACGTTGGTGGTCAACATTGATCTACTGTCATCAACACCAGTTCCACCAGTACACGTGGTTGTCAGCGACAATGCCGCTGGTGGTGCTGCGGATGGGATCATCACTCACGCGGACATCGCAATGGCAATCAACTCGAACGCCGATCTTCGTGCAGTTACGATTTCAGCAGCGATTACCGAACATGGGCATTTGATCATACGTCGGGTAGACGGACAAGATTTCTCAATCAGTGACAGTGCATCTGATGCATTAGCAACTGCATTCTTTGGGAATAACGTTGTTTCGTCGGTACGTCCGCTACTGACCCCAGAAGCCGTATTTGTAGATGGTGAACGAATCGAATACATGGGCATCGACGTGGTGAATAACCGTCTGTTGAATATTCGTCGTGGTACTGGCGGAACATCATCTGGTATTCGCAACATTTATCGAAATCATATGGAAGTATCTGATGGGCTAAAGGAAGAATTTATTCTCCCTGGTTGGTTCGACCCCATGAATGACGATGCCGTAATGATCAAGGCAGAGTATGTTGATCACGGCAAGGTGATGGTGAAAGAGTATCGGAAGGAAAGCTACACCGTTACTCGCAATGACACGGATGAAGTTGTAGTGAAATTCCCATATGCCCCAACTGAAGGATGGGTACTGACCTTCTCTGCCACCGTCTCGAACTGGGAAATTTCCGGTGCGTCTTACCCGGCTGGAACAATTGTTGTCGATGGTGGGGCACCGCAATATATTCCCGGTGGGTATCGCTGGGAAGGATTGTTGGATAAGGGCTTCCAAGGACAGCTAGATGCCATCCCAGTTGGGACGAAAGGCGTGACCCAGGCTGATGCTGGGCGTTGGTATCAATTGTCACGCGCATATGATGCTGAGCTTCTAGATATTCGCGTTATTATCGAACACGAAGGATTTGTTGATCCTGAAACCGGTGAAACGCGAACGATTGAAGAACAGTTGATACGGTATCAGGATTGGTTCATCGACGGAACCATCCTGAAGTTCCGCCGGAACATCCCGGCGCCGACGAACGGGCAGAACAACATTATTCTGCACCTCCGCTCGTATCGCGGGCTGCAATACTCCAACAGTGCGATGGCACAATTCCTACGGGAAAAACCAGCCACCCATTACTGGGGTAACTAAGAGAAAGGCGGGGAGTGATCCCCGCCTTTTCCTTTACACCGCTTCGCGTTCTTCCTCGTCGGCGCCGCCATCATCGTTGACCGGGGCCGGGTTGCTCACAACTTGCTGCAACCACTGTTCCAACTCAACGGTGACCGGGCGAGAGCCGCTAACGATGTCGCGAATGCTGCGTTCATCGAAACCGATGAAGGCGGCGATGTACGGGACGAAATCATCCCCGAACCAGCCCTTCGCCAGAGCAACGAACGCCTCAGACGACATGTTGCCACGATCCTTGGAACCCTTCTTGCAGCGCGGAACCAGAGCATATTGAAGGCTCAGCGCAGCATACTTCGGGTTGGCAGCACGAAGCTTCAGTTCGCGGTAGTACGCCTCCCGAAGTTTCTTCGTTTGAGAAAGTTTGAGAACCTTATCCGCCCCGCCTCTCACATATTCGACACCGTTGTGGACCCCCCAGGTATCCATGAAGCGATACAGCTTCCGCTTGTTCGACATACCGAACAGGCTTTCGCCAATGCGCTTGAGTTCGGCGGATTTCAGGGACACGTCGCTGTCGGCGGGCAGAATCTCGCCCTTGGGCGCTTTCTGATAGGCTCGCTGTATCTGCCCTTCGGTAATGTCCTTCCCGGCAATAGCCGACAGAACCTTAGCAAGAGTGTACTGACTGATGCCGTTGTTGTCACACTGGATCAGGAAGTCTTCGATTTCCTTGGTCAGGTCAACGCCGGTCGTGTCCAGATCAGGAAGCTGCATCACCATTTGCACGACGGACCTGGGTACATAACCAGTGTCCTTGCACTGTTTCAGCATATTGGGATCGAACTTGATACGCTTCGCCAAATTGCCAATCCACGTACCCTTGGCACCCTTCATGCTGATCTTGGACGCAGCCAGTTGTTCGAAGTCAGCCCAGGTACGGGGCGCGTACTGACGGAGAGTTTCCAGTTCAGCGGCTTGGCGGCGGACCAGATCGATCAACGTATCGTCAACGATCAGCCTCACGTCGTGGAGGGTTTTGCCCTCGGCGGTGAGCATTCGGACAATGGCGCCCGCCACTGCGTCCGGTGTGTCAACCACACGCTGGAACGCCTTCGTAAGCTTGTCGGAAAGAAGAAGCGGGTCCATGACTACCTCCAAACGAAGTCCCCGCCAGTATAACGTGGCGGGGACTTAATGTAAAGAGCCTGCGGCGAAGTTTTAGCCAGCAGCGGCAGGAAGATTGGCGGACCCGGCGGGCAGCAGACGATTGACGATATCGGCAAGCTGTTCCTTAGCCTTCCGCTCAGTTTCGGAAACACGGCGCTCGGCTTCCAGAAGCTTTTCAGCCGTTTCGCGATCCTTGCGCTCGATGATCAACTGGGTCGCGCTGGCTTCGTGCGATTTGGAGATCGCTTCACCGATGGTGTAGAGGTCCATTTCGCGCAGCGATTTGCCGGATCGCTGAGTAAAGATGTCCGCGACCACCGCCATATTTTCAATGACAGCGGGAGGAAGAGCGTCGGCATGCGACCCAATAATCCGCTGCATTTCGACCACCGTGGACACGGTGGGCTGGTAAGCCATCACCGGCTTGCCCTTGGGGGCGCCTTCCAGCCCGGCGGTCTTTTCGCGGTGGCGCATCCACTTGCCGGTGGTGACCAGATCATGGTTGGAGCCGCCGGGCTTCAGGGTGGAGTTGAAGGCACGGCGCAGAATGCGGCGCTGGAACTCTTCGGTGACCCCGATGGCGGTCATGGCGTCGTCCGTGCCACGCGGCGAGTTGTTCAGGATGTTTTCGCGCATCTGCTGGATGCGCTCTTCGGTGGGCATGCTGTTCGACAGGGCGGGGCTGAAGTTCATGGCAGTTACTCCGTTTGAGCCGGGTGGCATTTCGTTATTACGCCGTGTGGCAATTCGATGATCTATTTGTACACACTTTGACCGATTTTGGCAAGGCGACAAACTGAATGAGGAAAAGGTGATTGTTTTCACGGAGTTAGAGCGAAAATCGCTTTGAATGATCCAGGGCGGCTTGACATTTTTTCGCGAGAAGATAGGATGAAAGAGATAGAGGGAGGCGAAAATGCTCAAATCTGCCCGTGCCGGTCACAGCGCCCCGGCGATCAGTGGACCCGATTTTTTCTATGGCGACGGCTGGGGCGTGGGGAACCGCCCGGATTATATCGTCTATGAGACGATGGCGCCGGTCATTTGTTTCAGGTTCGAGCATGGTACCTCCACCCAATCCAAGGGTGTGGCGGAAGGCGTAATGCGCTGGCGGGACAAGTCCTGGCAAGCGGCCTTGTCCGAACGCCTGGGCATTCCGAAGACCCTTTATTGGGCATCGGATTTTAGCCTCGGCTGGTTCAAGGAGGTGCCGCGCCAGGGTTCCCCCGCGCGCTCCGTATGGAAAATGCGCATTCCGTACCCGTGGGAAGTAAGCGCGCTTCGTTACGGCAAACACCGCCTTCCGTGCAAAGTCAGTCGGAAGGACATGAAGCACCTCTTTCTGCTGTGGGCGGAATACCTCGGTTGCCCCATGTGGAAAGCGGTGTGTGACGGTAAGGAGTCGCGCTACGAACTGGCGGACTGCCTGGACCACGAGAGGGCGCGCAGTGCCTTTGTGGCTTTCCAGACCAAGCTTGGCGCCCCGCGTGAGTTCTTGAAGGAGCAGTTCTCCTTCCTGTGGGGCTTGAACTTTAACTTCATCCCGATGGATGACCGTTCCGCCGACTGCGACGCCGACCGGACCCTTCTCATGCAAGCGGGATGTTCGGATGAAATTAGATTACGTCAGCTTGCGCGTATGCCCGCCATGGTAGCGCACGTCGAGGCGAACCCTTCGGTGTTCGCCCATCTGATCGCGGAAAGCGGACTCAAACCCGCAGAGAATACAAAGGTTCCTATCACGAGCGTCTGCGTGGCGCATTATGTAACACCGGTAAAGGATGCTTGTACACGGTGGGCGCGCAGCAGAATTTCTGAAATGGCAGGTGTGGTAACTCGCTTGCGCAACATGGGGATTACGGATGAAGAAAAGGCACTGGCGTTTCTGAAGGGGAATGGCGGCATCAAGGGCGTCTACAACAACTTCCATGAAGATGGAACTCGGAAGGTCAAAGAAGAACGAGTCGGAAACGACTTGACACGTGCCGCCGATCTTCTCCAAGAACTGGTCGCTCTCATTGGGAAAGACCCGAGTATTCCGGACACGCTGGGTTTTAGTCTGGTCATCCACGAGGAAGAAGAGGACTTCATCCCTGGTTGAGACGGCGCCGAATTACTGGTTCCATGTCGGGATTGTGTTCGATGAGAGTACAATCCCGACCGACATTTTGACACGCGATACCGGTTGTACCGGTTCCGGCGAACGGATCAAGAACACGGCCTCCCTTCGGACAAACCAAAGTAACCAAGTCCTCCATCAACAATGTCGGCTTGACAGTCGGATGGTCCGACTGGTGTTCGTTCTTGTTTGACTTCCGACATTCAATGACGTTGGTCGGATAATTCCCACCCCGGCGTTCTTTTAGTTCCCCAATATTGATCGCCCCGGTACGATGGACCCGCAAATTGTCAATGACGCGCGGTTCCGAGATCGGGTTCCGGCCCATGAAGATCGGCTCCATCGCAGGCTTCAGTGTATTCACACCGTAGTAGTAGCCGTTCCATTCCTTTGCTTCGTCGGACACCGCAGTTTCATACTGCGCGAACTCAAAGGAATTGTAATTCTGGACCCCGTGCTGAACCAGTGCCTTGGTATATCCAGAAGCTTTTTTGGTACCAACGACCTTTCGTTCAACCTGATTGTCGCGGTCGAAAAGATTCGCGACGTTCATTGGCTTGGGAAGTCCACCGGGGAATTGCCACGCGAGCATTGGGTAGACCTCATACCCAGCGTCTTCAATCGCAACTGCCATTCGATGATAGAGACGGGTGGCTGAGAACGCCAACAAGAACCCACCCGGCTTTAATACTTCACGAAACAATGCCCAGGTATTGACCGAGAATGCCACGCCAGTGGAATCCCATGCCTTATTCATGTAGTTGATCTCGTAGGGCGGATCAGTGACGATGGCATCGAAACGCACTCCGTCATCCCGCAATCTCTTCACGACTTCGAGACAGTCACCAATGACAAGTTCAGTTGATGTTCTTGTTTTGTTCTCTTCAGGAAAAACAATCAGATCGTCGGTCATTTTACCCCCGCGTTTTGGTTATTTAGCGAGGGTAAAAACCGGGTTTTATCTATAGTACCGAAGGTTCTCGGGGGTTTCGCCCTCGATTACGACCCGGCGCAGACTATAGAGGAAGATGCGATCCAACTGCTCAGCATACCACGGGTACTGAAGCTTCTGGAAGCGGAACCAGTCGAGGTACGCGACCAAGGGCTTCAGAGGCAGCCCGAGTTCCCATGTCTCCCGCAGCACGGATGAAAACATGCCCTGACGACCCTTGAACGCATACTTGACCATGGCTTCGTACAGGCGCTCACGCCGACACTGTTCGACCTTGGTTTCGACCATGGTCAGGAAGCCAAGCCCGATGCTCAGACTGGCACCCAGACCAAAGCCGATGGATACCAGGGAGGTGTAAAGATCAGTCATCGCAACATCAGCCCCAAACGGAAAGCAAGGACGTTGGACACATCCTGCGGACCCAGCAATTGGAAGTACGGGTATATGGCATCGCTTCGCGGGTTCTGGGTGACCCCTACCGAACGCAGCCATTGTCGTTGCCTCATCAAATCTCGGGTAATAATACATGGCAACCCATAATTGTCAACCCCCATCCGATTGACTTTATGATTGGGGGTTGTTATTGTCTGCCCAACATTTAAAGGGGTTGCGCATGAAAACCGGTCTTGAATACATCGATGAAGCGGAAGTGGTCGTGCTGGATAAGCCGGTGGCGCCGTTCGGTGTCACTGCCATCGAGAACATGAACACGCCCATCGAGAACTTCGAACACGGCATCGACCTCGTGGTAAGCGGCGCCATCGGCGGGTTCGAGTGCTTCACCGTGATCGGCACGCTGGACATCGTTCACTACCGCATTCGCCGGTTCGGGGAGAACATGCTGTGCTTCAAGACGATGCACAACGGCATGGAAGGCAGCGGCGACTATCGGGGTACGTCCCCGGATGATCGCAAGGCGTTCTGGAAGCACCACGAGCATGTGTTCCGTCCGCACTCCAATCCGAAAGTGCGGGAATTCCTGGCGGCGCGCACCACACAGGAAGATCGCACGCCGCGCTTCCGTCCGATCTAAAGAAAATGGGGTCCATCGGACCCCATTTTCATTTCCGGTGCTTTTCCAGTTCGGCAATCCGAGCCTGGGCAATTTCAATTTTGTCTTTCTCGGCTTTTATCAACCCCTCAAGGTCATTCCCGGCATTCCAGATGGCTGCCAATTCCGTCTTTGTTGGAAAGCAACCCAGGTGGTTATTCGTCACCTTATGACCACATGTGCGACACTCACCACCACCGACATTGAAGGTTGAATATCCACAGTCATAAATGTCGATGTCATCACCACCGCACTTCACACAGGGCGCTACATCAATTTCACGAGTGACCGTGACTTTCTCCATAAGTTTCATCAACTAACCTCTTGAAAAATGATCATGGAAATCGGGTGGACTTCGCCCCACGAGTAAATCTCGCGGTTGGATGGGTCGTGAAGCTCGTTTCCATCCCAGTAGATGGCATGTTTACCATCTCGGTTGTTCTTGCTCGCCACCGCGATAATTGCTCTCCTACCCCATAATACGTTGCGCAGGAACGGCGTCTGGGCGTATTGCGGCATCATAATTAGGCGTATGTAATGGACATGTTCGGTCAACCCCATCCGTGTCAGCACAACAACCTCGTCAGCATCATATGAACCGCGCACCTGTATTGGCTTGACCAGATCACCAATACGCTTACAGAGGGTTTCATATGGAACTGCGAGAGCCATTGCCACGCAACACAAGAAGCAATCCGAATCGGTCTGCTGTTTAACAATTTCAGCGGGAAACATTGATATCTTCATACGCAAGAACGTAGCCACTCCCCGCCGATTGACCATCACACCGCACGACATATTCAGCCGTTTCTTCAATGATACGGGTAATTTCACCAAGACCATACTTAGTATGTACCAAGGTGCCCATGTGGTATTGAGGTTTTACGTTGTATGCCTGTACCCAATAACGCATTGCTTGTTGGTGAACGTTGAAGGTGTCAATACAAGCGATGATCTCATGAAGATCGTCGTCAGACCCATACCAACCATGTTTGGTATCCAGACGCTTTAGACGGTCATACCCACTATCTTCGTGCATCACTACGTCAAGGATGTCTTCGAATACTTCCTCATACTGTGACGGTTTGTAGCTGTTACCCAGCCACGCGATGATATCTGGCATTGATTGCTCAGTGGCCAATCGCCACATGTCGTCGCTAAAACGCCGAGGACGAGGTTTGGGCGGAACATATGGAAGTTCAAGCTGTACGGGTTCTACGAACTTTTTCATAATCGTCATCCTCGATCTCATCCTCAATGTTTACTTCTGTTTGAAAATCACCATCGGCATTGCAATGCGCCGGGGGATAACCATTTTTGCGCAATGTCCAATGACGCCAGAATCTATTCCAACACTGAAAAATCAGGTTCGATGCGATGACAGCCAGAAAAAACGTCAACACCGGACTATCCGACATGAATTGAAAAATATTCACTTACCACTCCATCAACACACCACGAACAATCTTTGACGCACCATCGTCGGTCTGCCAGAGTTTGAACCGGTATCCCTCGTTTTTGCACCACGCACTAAACTTCGCAAAGACATCTCCTTTTAGGAATTTGTCGTATGCAGTTGCGAGCAGAAGAACATCTTCTTCCATGCGCACGGGTACGTTTTTAAACCCATGCTCTGAAAAAACCAATATCTCCAAGGCAACCCTACCACGCAGTTTTTCAAACTGCTGTTCGGCTGTTGTGATGGATTTTTCAAGCGTTTTCTGTAAGACATTGATAGCCGTATTTGTCGGCTTGGATGCCTTCTGTTCCTTAGTCTTCTTTCTCGGCATGGTTCCACCACGCAAGTTCTAAACCCTCAAGCGGGACAACAGTGACATTCTCACCGGTATACTTCCCGTCATCATCCTCAAGCATGTGCATCAGCACAGCATCGTTGGTAATAAATTCAACCCGACCACAACACCAATAACCACCCGTAAAATCCAAGAACAGAGGTGCGTCATCTGCGAAATTTCCAATACTATGTGCTTGCTTGATCAGTTGTCCCATCGACATGGGTCCACTATTATAGGCAACCATTTGCTACAACTCCCAATCTGTCCATTCGTCTTGCCACAATTCCTTGTAGCGCCACGCTTTTGCATAAACCGGCTTACCGTCAATCTGAGCAAGCTCGATCTGTTTTACCTGCCCGGTGAATGCATGGATGATGCGACCAGAATAGGTACAAAGCATAATAAACGGCACCGCTACAATTACCACCGCTAACCGGATCGGGCGCCGTATCCAAGCGTTCGTAATCAATCCAAATAAATCGTAGATGAGATGAGAAATCAACACGGATGCCATTGCCCCAAAAATACAGGCAAGGATGCTGAGAACATAGAAACTAAACATTACACCCCCAGGATTTCTCGTTCACGCGGTGTCAACTTCTTCAAAGCATCCTGCCGCACCTTTGCGGCATCGGTGATCAAATCCACATCGAGTTTCAACGGCGTGATGTCCGCCAACGGGAAGGTCAAACCGGGATGGACGGTAATCCCCGCCGTCTCACGGATCGCCCCTTCGCCACCCCACCAGCCGCGCCCTTCAGCAGCGACTTTGGCTTTGTCTTCGCTGGTGAAATAACCAACCAATGAACCGACAGCACCCCACTCATTAACCGTAGTGTGGACAGACCACAATTTAATGATTTGATAACTATTCATAGGGAGCAATCTCCTTCGATTCCATTTTTCAATGCCTCGGTTGCCATATGATAATATTGCAGAGCATTATTCACTGACAATACTTTATATGGATCGCTTCGTTGAACAAAGTCATCACGTGATGTTGGTGACATCTTTAGTTGTGTTGCAAGCTCGTACCGGGTGACATATTGCAAATGCAAAAATGCTTCACGAGCTTTTCCCTGACCCATTAAATGAAGGTATGTTCTCATCGTTCACCTCAAGTGTTCGGTCATACCGACATAATTTGCATAAATGCTAACCGGCATTCTTTAAAGGCTTCTTCAAGCGTCATGCTCCGCTCCGGAGGCATGGGAACGGTATACGCCCGCGCGACGAAAGCATTCGCTTCATCCGGTGCCATTTTTAGTTGCTCGGTAATCTTGGACCGCAAAACGTATTGTAAACGTCGGTAGGCTGCTTCGGTTTGTCCGGTTCTCACCAATTCAACAAAATCTTTCATTTGAAATACTCATCCACATCTACGAAGGTGAAACCAAGTTTGGTAGCCCAAGTCTTGTCAGTAGTCATGTCACCCACCATCGTGAGAACAAAACAGGCAATTAGATCAGACGGGCTACCTAAGCGAAATAATCGGCTTGGTCCGAATAGGCAAATCCCGCCCGCATCGCAAATGTCCTATCAGTAGTTTGATCACCAACAAACAGCACCTTCGCTGGATCAAGATAGTAACGGCGTATTAGTTCTATTGCGATACCTTGCCCTGGCTTGCGACAATAGCAACTAACCGGCGGTACCGCATGACGACAAAACTTATAGTCAACATTCACCCCAAGCTGCTCATTAGTGTGGCGGAAGCACCGGTCGGCGTCTTCAACCGACAAATGACCCTTGGCAATGCCCGACTGATTGGACACCCCAAGCAGGATCACGCCCTGATTGGCGAGTGCCTGAAGTTTCTCAGCACGACCAGGGAGAATGGTCACTTCTTCGGGCTTGGTCGGGTACTTGTAAGCAGCACCGGGAGCCACTGTGCGCAAGGTGTCGTCGTAGTCGAAGATCACCGCAGAATTATGGTATTCTGACCCCAGCGGACGGCGTTCGAAATTGATCTTCTTGACCGCAGTGAAACCTTCGGCGGTAGTGGGCTTCTCGAACTGCTTGCGATACGAGAACAGCACATGCACCGGGAAGATATTGGGGTCTTTCTTCGCGTCCGGATGCGCCTTGATATCGGCATCGGTGTAGAAGATCATCCGGTAACGGTCCCACATGCGATGCAGAGCGTTGATCTGGGCATCTTCAATCGACGTATCGACGTGGAACGCCTCAATGGCAACGCCACGGTTCTTGCACACGTCGATGAACTGCTTGCGGGTTTCGACGGTCCCGTTGGTGTTGTCCAGCACCACAGACTTGCCAGCCGCCAGAAGGTCTTCCAGCTTCGGAACCAGACCCGCAATCGATCCACCGACGCTATCGCGGTTCAACACCACATAGCCTTCGTCGGATAATTCACGGGTGAGGGTGCCCTTCCCTGCGGCGGGGAACCCCACCATCATGACGACTTTCTGTCTCATATCAGACCTTCATTCCGACCAGACGGGCGGGGATATAGATGTAATCTCGGTCGGTGGGATCGAATTTCAGCACGATATCCACCCACAATTCACCGCGCTCAATACGAGCGTCCGTATTATTGGTCGGGTCGCACACAACGCTGTAATCGTAGGGAATATAGCGTTCGAGCATCGAGATCAGGTTGTTCCGAACTGCGACGCGCGTGGCAGCGTCATTTCGTTCGAAAACAAACTCGCGCATCACCTTCTCGATGTCTTGTTGGATCGTCATGAGCGCGCGGCGAGTATGTATCCGATCAAGCGCCTCGGTCTTTGTCGGATTGGCGGTGGCAATCTTCGGAAGAGCCGTACTGGCGACCAGCGCCACCAACCCAGCAAAGAAACCACGGCGTGTCATCTTAGGCATCATCAGCCTCCACTTCCGTGACGCTGATGATCATGCATGCGTTGCTGCCAAGAAGATCACCAGCTTCCGACAGCTTCTTCCGAAGCGCATCATAGTCGGCACGAGTGGTCGGCAACGGGGCGTCGATATACTTCTCTTCGAAATCACGCGCCCGAATGTCACTCATTTTCTGGCGAACAAGTACAACTCTAAGCATCAAATACCTCAAATGATTCGTCGGGCCAAAACTTGACTTTGGACACTTATCACAAAACAAGTGCCCAAAGCCAGATCACAGATTAAGGCAGCACGCGCTCGCCACCGAACCAATCCGGACGCAGCGCCTTGATGGTGGCGGCGAACACGGCGTCATGGTTCTTGTGCTTGGTCGAGCAATAGTTGATCAGCGCGGTGCCGACCTTGGTCTTGGCATGCGGCTTATTCCAACCGGCAGCAGCCATCAGCAGCAGCGCCTTCTTGTTGGTCGCAAACGAACCCTTGATCTCGGTCGAACGGGTCGGCAGCCACTCCGGACGGAGCGCAACGATGGTCTTCACGAAGTCTTCGTTGTGGGGGAAGTTCTGGGTGGTAGCGTAGCTGTTCAGGGACGGGCGCAGAGCGGTCGGGAGCTTGTCGGTGACCAGAGCGGTGCGGATGATTTCTGCCTGCTTTGCGGTCTTAGTGATGGTTGCCATGTGTTACCTCGTAGTCTAGTGTCAGAGCGTCTTTACGACGAATACACGGACACTACGAGTGTCATGGACCTCAGGTCAAATTTCCTTTTTGACCCGTTGTGCAAAAGTAAAATTGACTTGACAGAAGAGAAACTGAGGGGTGCTAGACCCCTCAGTTACCGATCCGAAGATTCGACTGAGTATAGGTCGTGACAATCTGCACGTCCGCCACGGTAGCAGTCGAGATAAACACTTCGTCAGGCTCGCAACGGATTTGGAACAAGTTACCAAATTTTGCGTCCTCATTCATCGGGACTGGTACCACCGAAGCAATTTCGGTAATGAGGTTCTGGTGAATGTAGGTCGCCAGTTCGGTAAAGTAGAAACTTTCCCCGAAGTCCCAATTTTCAATCACGAAGAAGTCATTGATCGAGCGGATGATCTGGCTCTTGATCTCACCATCCGACAGCGTGGCGGTGGGGAGTTTGATCGCCTTGAACTTGACCCGCAATTCCTCGCGGGCGCTCTCACCGAACACCGGCTTGAACGTCACCGGGTGGTAGATCACTTCGTCGCCCTGCATCTTTACTGCGTTCAAATCGGTGAACAACTGACGCAGATCATCGCTGGTCGGCGCCTTGGGGAACTCAGCGGCGCGGCGGTTGCTGTTGATCCAAGTAGTGACGCGGTTGTAGTATTCCTGGGTCAACACGAACATATCAATGATATTCGACGGCGCCGGGTCAATCCGGTGATCGAATGCCGCGAAGTGACGCCACTGGAAAAGCAATCCAGCATCTTCCGCCTCGGACACAAGACCACGACCCTCATGGGCTACATATTTACCAGCGGCAGCCGGGGTGGTAGGCTTCTGACCCTCAACCAAGCACTCATAGAACTTTTTGGTAATTGGGCTATAACCAACATCACCATACTGCCAATCTACATTTGCGGTGTCTTCGTACCGACGAATATCCGAACCCTTGACCATAGGCTTATAATACTGATAGCCGTCATTATCAGTGTATAGACGCCAGAACACCAGATAGTCCCATACCGAATCTTCATTTGGTGATGGTATTTGGGTCGTATCCCATGGCTGTTCAAACCGGTGAGGATATACCACGGCATCAAACGCCAATGGATTGTCCGGGTTACCATCATCATCACTATCAACCGGCTTAATCTTCACTCGGCGCGGCTCAATATGACCGTCTTCGTACATAAACGAATCATACAATTCAAACTTTATATCCTCACCAAACTGCTCAGTGTTGAGTGGCTTGTTGTTAACCTTAAGAATACGGATATAGTCCTTAACCGCCTTAGCGGTCGCAATATCCACCGTCTTATAGCCGTTGAAGTAGAAGAAGCGAACATCCTTGTCGCTCTCAAAAACATACTGCAAACCACGGCACGTGAACTTCCACGAGCTTGGAGTATAAACCGCTTTAATCATCCAGCTTGCATCTTTATTCGTCAGGCTGGTATCGCCAGCAAACTCAGTGCTGTATACCGCCTCTTCGTTTAGATTTGGTGCAGTGATGACCTTCCACGCCCGATCATACACATCATAGCGTAGACCAAATGTATTGGTTTCCCGAATTTGCTCACGTATTTTTTCAAGTTCGGCATCAATGAATACCCGGCGGAAAGTCGGAATAATAAATTCTAACGGATCACCCGTTGCCACCGCCTGATCCAATTCAATTGCCCCAGGTCCACTAGCACTTGCACCATTTCCGACATAGGTACCATCGCCCCGCACACTTTTGATATTGGCCCAACCAGCATCCCGGAACTTCGCGATTGCCCCCGCAGTGATGTAATGACTGGCACCAATTGTTGTTCCACCCACCGGTACCGGATTGGTCAAACTGGTACCAAATACACCAGTCGAAGAATATAACGCTTTTTCAGCACGACGCCAGATCAACGTAGTGGTGTTCTCGACCCGAAAATCCCCGACATGCGGGTGGATGGTGTCGTTTGTTGTCACGTACCAGTAGTAGAAATTCGCAAGCTCCGGTGCCTGTACCATTGGTATAATTCGGTCATAGATAATCTCACTGGCATCCTTGGAAGTCGGCAACGGTTCTTCATCATATTTGTACTCAAACTCCCGGTAGATGATACCATCCTCGGCAAAGACATTGGTATTCTGATACTTACCGGTCGGGTCATTAAGATCGAAGTAACGGTTGTGCCCGGCATAAGTCCGGTTGACCGCCTTCAGCTTGATCGCGCGATTAGTATTCAATGGATAGACGTTGTAATCTTCACCATTGACCATGCGACCATAAGTCTGATTGACCTGTGGCGCACGTAGACGTATTTGCTCAATCGTTTCACGCTGTTGAGCATTGGTGACAGTGTACTGTAGTGCGTATTGCAGACCGAGGTTGTGAACTTCGCCCCGATTATTCACATAAGGGATATTAAGAATGAATCCGCTGATATCCTGGGGACGCAATTCATATTCAGTACCGCTGCTCTGGCGGTACCAGCACCGGATCACACCAGTTGGAACGTTACCAAAACGTCCATCTGCGAAACGCAAGCTAATCTGATCGCGATCACGAGTTATGACTTGAAAGATATCGCGCTCATTGCGGTTAATACTATTGTAAATGATGTTGTTACCAGTAATCGTCGGTACTTTGGTCCAATCGTTTAGGATACGCCCCTGTTCATCAACTTCTTGTACCCACACATCATTATCATTAATACCATCAGTATTAATCTCGATAACACGATTTTCAACAGGGACAGTAAGCTCAAAGTCCTCATACTTTAATTGTCCCTGTTTAAACATCAAAAAGAACCCGGTATTCGAACTACTATTTCCATTCCCATCGTTTCGGTAAACGATATGGAAAGCTTCTTCGGGATTTGGGCTACGTTCATAAAACGCGGCACCATTTTCAAAATTCGGATTAACAATTTCGAATGGCAAAGTGTTCCCACCCGCATTTGCAGAAAATGCGTAAGACGTGCGAGCCATATTCTGATTGTTAAATTCATACAGATGCGTGCGAACCTGCCCCACAATTCCATTATTAACCGGACGACCATAGGGGTTGGTTTTCACGAACGAAGCATTCATCACAAGAATGAACTGCTCAAACCAATCGGGGTTATTTGCGTCGTCCCAAAGAATCGGCGTGTTTGCGAGGTTGACGCCATTACTGTCGAGAATATCTTCATCGGTGATGACCTGGGTAATCTTCACCAGCCCCGTTGCCGGGAAATTGCGACGTGGATTGTATGAGAGCAGACGCGCCAAACGTAAAATGCTTTCACGTCGTTCGGCGGTATCAATGAAGTTCTCACGGGCGTTGAGGTCCATACGGAACGCAAGGCTCTGTCCAAGATACGCAAGAAGATCAATGAGCGCAACAAACTCAGACGATTCAATCCAGTCGTTGAAATCTTCGGGAAAGTTGATGCGAACGTAATCAACCATCGCCTGACGGATGGTGTCGAAGTCGTATGCAGAGAAATTTACCGAGGTGAATGCACGATAGATTTTCTTCCAGTCTTCACCGGATAAGAGATTATTTTGTCGAATACCCTGACTCATTATACACCACCTCTGCGCTCATAACTTCTTTTGTCAAAATCAGCAAACATTGTGTCCACGATGTCGTATGGCAGGAACAGCAAGTCCAGCTTGATGCGGATGCCATGTTCCAACGGCTCGATATCGCAATTTTGCAACTGAAGGCGCCGTTCTGAATTCACAATCCGCGTCACGTCATCCACAATCATCGCCGCAGTGCCTTCGGTCAATGGTTCAAAAAGCAATTCCCATATGATCGACCCGTATTCAGGGTTCATCACCCGCTCACCGCGAGCAGTGTACAAGTGATTGAGCAGATCGCGCTTCACCAGTTCGATATCAAACAACTTGGTCTTGTCTGGGGTTGCACCCTCAGAGCTAAAACCAATGAAGATGTTTGATTGCTTAACCTTCTGGACCATCCAAATTCCAATCCCGAGTTAACTCAGGTGTATTTAGCCCGTGGTTAAACAACGGCTTTATTTCCCTACTGCTATTGACTTTACAAATGTGGGTGGTATAGTTCAGGGAGCTTTCAAGGGGGTTGCCATGTCCGAGAAACCGGTATTCATTCATGATGGTGGCGGATGTCGCTTCGTTGGGGTGGATCGCACGGGTCCGATCCCGGTGGACATGTACGTGTGCAACGGCAGCATCATTCGCCGTCGCAGCAACGAGCCGAGCGACTACGAGTCGGTCCCGCGCACCATCCTGGCGTTGCTGGGCAGTCAGATGCCCGAGCATTACAAGCGCGTTGTGGACGCTGCTAAGGACAAGGGGCTGTGGGATGTCGCTGCGTAAGCCGGTCGCCATCATGGGCGTGGTCCTGGGGTATTACCTCACGGACCAGCGCAACAAATACGGTAAGATGTATGCCGACAGCTTCGAATTCACCGAGGTCGGACGGGTGTTCATTGGTGAGGACGCACATGCGTTCTTCCAGGCGCATCAGGATTGGAACATCGACTTCCAATTGTGCGACCCTGCTCATCTGATCATCGGTGATCTGCTGAACTTCTATCCCGAAGATCGCGGTACCTTCGCGCTCGACTTGACCAAGTTGGTTGGGTTGGTCCGTCGTGATCAAGTCGCCAAGTGGCTGGCATTCACCGCCCCTGCATTGCGGGATGAATTTGTGAAGGAATTTCCCCAATGAGTGGTATCGACAGCAAAGGCGTCGAGCAGGTATCGGCGCTGATCGAACAAGTCCGCAATGCTGGGCTGACCGAAGCCGCCGACATGTTCAACGGCGTGGCTGCGAACCACCGATGCCTACAGGTCGGCGCTGCCGTACCTTGACCCCGAGGTGATGAAGCGGGAAAGGATTGCCCACCCGGCGTCCGTCATGCACGTCACCACGGTCACTATCGGCTTCTGGGACCATAAGATTCCCGGTACGCCGATCATCAACAACCAGAAAGTCTTGGACGAGCCGCCCAGGACGAAGCATGGCATCGCGAGGAAGATCGTCGCATGCGCCAGGAAACCGAGGGTTAACCATGAAAAATCCCAATTCGTTCATCAGTGGCTTTAAAACCACCAAAAAAGCCATCCGGCAATTGATGGAGGCTGCGGAAAGGCGTGGGTTTGAAGTCCTCGTCAACAAAAAGGGCGAGGTCGAAAACATTTACATCGACGGCATCTTGGTGGCGGAAATCATGCCGCGCTATGCCACGATGGTCCTCAACGTGGGTGTGCGACCGCATTGTCTGATTACCCTGGACGTGACCGTGGACAAGGACGCCCCGAACCGCGTCGATGCCGAAAAACAGATGTATGATCTGCTCTCCGGGTTGGGCGAAACCTCGGTGATAGCGGTCGAGGAAATCATCAGTAAGTTGCCAGCCACGGTGGCCATGTCACAAACACAACGTTGGGATATGTTGCGACGCCTGCGCAAACCGAAAAATGAACCGAAGTTCAACTTGATCGCAACACCGTTGACCGCTTTTGACGGAACGCCAATTACTGCGATCATCGAACCGGGTCTCGACGGCGCATACTGGTACACCAGTTTGAATACAGCATCGTAATACATTTGGTGCCCATCACATGGGCACCAAATCTTCGTTCACTCGGGTAAATAAGAACGAACGAAGGAACACACTATGCGCATCAGAGAAGTCATCACCGAAGCTATTCAAAACGCACCTCGCAATATCGCCATCTTCATCCAACTGCGGATCAAGGCGCTTACCGATTTTGACCGGCGCGCGAAAGAACTTCAGGCACTCATAAAGAAAGCGGACTCGGCTTGGCGCGATTTCGAGTATTCCGCCAGTCGTGTGATGTTGGATGATCCCGAAGCCAGTGATGCGTTTTGGTATATCGAGACATTCATCCGACGCATAAATTCCGACACCTATGCTTTTGCTTCCATGCAGAACGTTGCCGAGTGGATTCTTCGCAGTGAAGGCGAGTCGCGCAAATGGCTGAACCTTTTCATTGAAAGCGTCGAGCGGAATTACGAGCAATACCGTAGCGCAGAAATCGTCAAGGTGTTCCCATACGTCGATCAAATAATCGAGAAACACGTTGAGAACGGATACCTCAATCCGGAATACATGGAACCGGATGAGCTTGCTGCCCACAAAGCGGCGGTTGAAGTTCTCAAGAAAACGGCTGAAATGATTAAGCTGTGGGAGCAGTTCTACAACGAAACTGTCCCGAAACTCAAGGAATGGCTCCGCAAGACCCACCTCTATGGCGACGAGAAAGATCGGCGCCCGGCGCATGGCGACGTAGAAACTCTTTATCACGCCTCTGCGTTCGCCGCCGAGATCGAGAAGGACGGGTTCCACGAGAGCAAACCGGATGATCGGTTGGGTCTGGGGACCATCAGCACCACCGAAATTTCCTTTACTCATGACATCCATATCGCCAAAGAGCTACGGCGCTGCCTGATCGAAATGGTGATGATCGCCAATGGCGAGTTGAAATTCCGTCAGATTTTGGACTGGTGTCAGCGTGAGAAAATCTTCGACCAGTTCAAGGGTACGCCTGGAATGGACAGCTTATCAGCGATCCTACACATCAACGCAAGCGTTCGCGATCCCAAGAACCCAGACATCGAAGATACCGCCAGCCTGTACAACTGGTACCTCTGGATGAACAAGATCAAACGCCCGAACCCGGTGTTCATGAGTCCCAAAACCCTGGTGACCAAGCTGGTTGGACGATCCCCCAAGGATGTCGGCATTCTCGAATGTCAGGTGCGGTTGACTGGCAAGGAACGGTATCAGGATGCCGAGTCTGAGTTCTTGGTTCCACCGGGTCAGATCGAAACGATCAAGCGGATTATCTAATCGACTTGTTCGGTATAGCGCAACCAAACATAGTTCGGATCACGCACCCAATTTACGCGACGGTCATGATCACCCCAATCAATACCAGATTCATAATAGTCAATAATCGCTCTATTCCCCGAATGGGAAATACCCCGGTATCCCTCGTTGTATCCCTGGATAAATTTTTCCTTATCACCGGGTAAAAACCGAGGAATGTCAACCCACGTCAACCCAAAATCAGACGGACAGAAACCCCATTTATCGATGGCTTCTCGTATCCGCATTGCTGCGGTATCCCGTTCATCGGGATAGCATGCAGGGTCTTTCATTAGTCGCGCCATGAGTAAGCATACGCGAAAAGACCTGTCTTTTGCACGAGAACGATCCATTTATTCCTCTTATTGGATCATTTAAAATATCATCTACATCCAACCAAGTCAAGTCCGCGCAATAAATAACCATATGCTTGGACTTGAACAATTCCCAACCCAACCGAAGAAAACAATCATGTCGTTTCCCGGAGACGACCATGTTGCTGAGATCGTTGAACTGGTTATCCCCGTCAACGGCGCCCGCACCTACGTGTTGGTATCACCAGACAATCAGCCATTGAACACAATGGTGGTGAAGCGCGGCTGCGTCACTCACATAACCAACGTCCAGCCGGAATTTAAGCACCCATACTTCGTCAACCACATCAAACACTTCGTGGAGCAATTTGGTCTGGTGGTGATCGGAGACGGGCAGAACATTGGGTTGACCAAGCTCGGTCCCGTATGGACAGACCCAACTAAGCCCGGCAAAGAAGAACATGGTTTTCGGGATGGTTCTCACATTACCCATCAAGAAGGTAATGATGTAGTGCGCTTGTATTTCTTGCGCAACCGCGCCAACAAACCGGTGGCATATCTTGCGACCATGGCAAATGGTCGTGTTCGGAACACCATCGGACCCAAGAATGACCAACTTCTTCGTCTTGTTAATCAGCGATTTGATCGCTTCCTCGACCGCACCGAATAAATTGACCACCTGAGTTTGGTCGCGTTAGGTTCTTCAGTCAACCTGAGAGAAGAACTATGAGCGGCGAAATCTACATCAGCACGGATATTGAAAGCGACGGTCCTATTCCTGCCATCAACTCGATGCTTAGCTTCGCAAGTGTTGCTATGACCATAGACAAGGAAGTGACCAGTAGTTTTACTACCAACGTCCTACCCTACCCCGGCGCGGTCCAAGACCCCGAGACGATGAAATTCTGGGCTAAGTTCCCAGACGCCTGGAATGCGACCCAGGTGAATCAACAAGACTGCGAACAGACAATGAAGCGGTATCTTGCATGGCTCACCGATGTGACGGTGAACCGTGGTCTGCGCCCCATCTTTGTGGGATACCCTGCGGCGTTCGATTACATGTGGGTCCATTGGTACTTGATCCGGTACACCGGTCAAGACCCCATGGGACATGCTGGACTATGCATGAAGTCCTTCGGTATGGCGATGCAGAAGTGCGAGTTCCGTCATAGCGTGAAAAGCCGATATCCGAAGCGTTGGTTCGACAAACTACCCCATACCCACGTGTCCCTGGATGATGCTATCGAGCAGGGCTGCATGTCCATCAACATGATCCGAGAGAACCGTGGTCTTCCGCCCATCGAAAAGCACACTGTTCTTGGGTAATCTAGACGGGCATCTGAAGATGAAGAACCTACGAGCCATTCTTGATAAGGTTCAGTCGCGGACAGAGAAGGGGTCTTCAAGTTTCTACAAGCCCCTTCCGCCCGACGAATCGCAGATCGTGCGGCTCCATTACCTCTCGCAATTGAAACTGTCCCCAAATGGCGATCCTCGCAAGGTGTTCTGGACGCCTGTGGGGACTGTCCTAGCGACCGGGTATGATCGGGTCGTGATTGGCGACTATGGAGCGTACATCGAGTTCACCGACGAACAGATGGCGCTTGATCAAATTATTGATCGATTTAAGGGAGAACCCAACCGCACGGTCAAGTACATCTGGATGAAACCGGTGGATGGTTCGGATGTCAAAGTATACCTACAAGTCAACACGGTGAATTATGCAGACTACCGACCCGGATACTTTTACATTTCCCCAACCGAACTGGTCTTTGATTGAGGCGGTCAGCCTGATCTATCAGGTTACCGTGGTTCAACACGGAACGATCATCGGGCACACCAAGGTAAACATGGGAACCATGGCAAACCCATTAGATTCACAAATCCACACGGATGCAGCCCGGCTGGCGTTAAATTTTTTCCCAACAGTGACCGAACCTACCGGAACGGTTATTCTATCAGACAGCATGTTTGAAATCGAGGTACCAATCACCGAAGACATGTTGATGTGTGACAACATGCGTTCGATGTGGAAGAAATGGCAAGCAGAAACGGCGGCTAATTAGCCGCCGTTTCTTTGTAGTCCAGTTGTTCAGACCGCGAAATCACGCCACCGCGCTGGGACGCACGAGGTACTGACCCTGGATGACGGCGCCGGTCAGAGCGATCAGGTCATTGACCTCGTGCGGGTCCAAATCGGAAACGGCGACCTTACGACCGATTTCCAGATTGCCCTTCGCGACCTTCAACGTGCGGGTCAGAACAATACGCTTAGCCATGGCACTCCCTCGTGGCTTGTTATGGGCACTACTTTAGCGAGGTGTCCGGTAGTTGTCAACCCCTACACGTCAACAATTTCACCGTAATACTTCCGACCAGACGTGGTGTTCCATGAAAACACTTTTGTACGCCCGTCATTTACCCGATTACCTGCACGGTTCCAACTCACATGTACCCACCGTGTATTGCGGGCTTCGTGAATAAGCTGGTCAAATTGAAGGTTATCTGCAATCCAAAGCGCCGCCTGTCTGGTTGTCATTCCTTGTGGAATAAAGTCCACTGCTTGACCACGACTGTGCTGACTACGTTTCGCTACATCGGCACGCCCACCACGCATATAATTGTTCAGTGCAGGACTACGGTATCCACTGGTAATACGGATTTGACATCCGGTACCATCAATGAATGGGTCAATGACATTGGTGACTAGCGCCTTGAGATTTTCAACTTCCTCTTCAGTTGGATTGTTCGGGATGCCTGCCGCCCGAGCAGTATCGCTCTGACAGAAATCCTTGAGCTTGAAATACTTCCCGATTGGTATATCGCCGTTTTCAACGATGGTACCACTGGTACTGTGTTCCTCGATCTTCTTCGAGATACACGGCGTCTTGTAATTCTGTACACTCTCTTTCGGGTACTTTGTGCGCAATTCGGTAACAAACTCATCACCGCCAGGAAGGTCGGGCTGGTTCATACGCCAGCACGATCCTTGGATTTGGCGGCGAATGGTGTCGTTCTGCCCCTTGTAGACGTTCTTGGCATCGTTCATACCTTTCTTGAACCACGAGCAACGATCACCGAGGCTTCCGTAGTTACAAGTCGCGTATAGAACGCTTTCTTGGCGACGACGGTTTGAATTCCCACCCAGAACCGCAATTATCTTGGCTGCATCATCGTGCCTACCTTCGTTGATCACGTCACGAAGACGTACCCCATCGATCTCACGACTAAGGGCACCGACACCCAAATCCAAAACAAGACTTACCAAGGCGTCATATTGCGCCTGGGTCAACTCGACTGAGATATTGGATTTGACTGGGATTTCCCCGTCTCGGTTCAATCGACGTTCGAAATTGGTCCACGCATCCTCTTCAGTAATACCATAGCGGAAGTCCGTCATGATCTCTTCGCGAGGTCCGACTGTCCCATAACCAATCCGAAGCGTTTGATCATCACTCGATACCGCATACAAACTGAACGGGTTATCGTTCAACCCTGTGATAAATTTCTTCCCTCGGTCGGACGTTGCCATGCGGTCAACCGCTTTCGGCTCCCCGCAACCATCATTGGGGGAACTTTCCTGCTCCAAATCCTGATACTTGGCCGGGTCGAAGCCGGGTTCATAGGATTCCTTCGGTGCCCCTTGGGCTGGTACCGTGTGAGGCGCCCACGGCTCATGTTCGGGGACACGGGTGGTGACCGATGCCGTTACCGTCTTGTTCAAAGCATGCGTGTTGACCGCCGGAACAGCCGCCGACCCCGCCGAGGCAGCATCTTTCACATCACCACACGAAATGATTACTGGTTGTGGGATAATACACGGACCAGGGAACCCGTAAGACTTTGCCTCACCCCAGTTGCGGGTACCACCACCCGGATGCTTGATATGGGTGTCCTTACCCACCCAGATCGTGCGATCCTGATCCACCCGCAAATCGTAATTCAAAGAAGAAATCTTGAGGTGGGAATCGATCTTGATATCCCCGTTTCCGTGCGCCGTGAGAGAGAAATTCCGAGCCGCTGTCATGTGAATGTTTCCATCCACTTCAAGCTTCAAATCACCCTCGACCGCCTTCATATTGATGTTGCGACCAGCTTCGATGTTCACATCCTGATCTGCACGAATATTTACGTCGGTTTCCCCGTGGATGTTCACGGCAAGACGTGAATAAACGTCGATATGCCCATCATTATTCAGTTCAACCCAGGAATTCCCGTCGCGACTGATGAGATAGATGTGCCCATAAGTGTCTGAAATTACGACTTGGGCACCTTGCACGGTACGCAGGCGAATGTAAGCGTTTTGTTCATTATGGGGGTCGCCATCATCCATGACGAATTGCGACCCGCCCGGTGTGAGCAACCCGAAGACGCGGCTGGGCGACTCTCGACGTGCCGATGCGGTCGATACGCCGCGCAACCCATCAACACTCAACCCCTGTTTCTTCAGAGCATCCCGAAGTGGGTGAGACGCGCGTTGGGTCATCGCAGCGGTAGACGGCGCGCTTACATCCTTGTTGTATTCAGCAACAGGCTGCGCCACTCCGTTCTCATCACCATCATAGGACTTCCCCGCACCAATACCAGGGACCATATGGTTCATATTTTGCTGGTACAGACACGCAAACCAGAACCCACGCATCGGGTCGCCCGAGGCAAACGCAATAAGTACCTGATTGTTCAAATCTGGCGGGGTTGCCCAAAAACCGTAGGATTTCTGTGTGTCAGCAAAAGTGGTTCCGTCACGTTTGTTTCCGCTATCCCCCGTGCTAAGGTCGGGCCAAGGATTGGTAGCGCCCGCAAATGGAGACGCATAGTTCACAAGAAACCATGCCTCAGAATCGGTCATTCGCCCGCCGCACAATTCCGGAATGTACACCATGAGACGCCCCATCCCATCGGGATCGTCGTTCGCCATGACCAAGCCGACATAGATTTTGTCGTAACGCGGCATCGCGTTAGACGATTGCAGAAGGTGCGACTTCTTTACTTTACGAGACCACAAATCCAACGACATTAGGCATACCTCGATGCATATTTCTTATATTCAGGCACACTGGCAATGCTCTCAGAACCAGCAAACAAGGCGGCTTCCTGATAGCGACGATTAGCAATACCCTTGCTGTTGCCGCCATTTGACTTATAGAGGATTTCATCGACCACCGCTTGCTTGTCCCCATTTTGCACGGCTGATGTCATTCCCGACCCAATCAACGACGGGTTGTTGTACGCCATCGACACCATAGCGATACGTTCGTTTTCACTTAGCGAAGTTCCACTAAGTTTTCGATCAACAACGCCTTCCGCATCAACTACGCTTGTACTGAATAGTTGCTTAGATTGTTCAGGGGTAATATTCTGACGCCCGCTATACACATCCTGAAAATACTGGTCATCAGTACCCAAGGTCGAATTAAATTTTTCCTTGGCACCGGGAGCATCCATGTTAAACCCGACGCCAACGGTGCGGTGTCCAGTAGTATCCGTATAGGATTTCAACTTCTCGCCCTCGACCCCCTTGATGAAGTCGTACCGTTTAGAATCATAATCCGCGCTTGTCGCAGATGTTCCGGTTGCCGTTTTGGCTTTAAGCGGGGAATTGTTCTTCGTGGTTGCCGCCGGGGAGTTTGGTGTAACAACACTCACTTCTCCCTTACGCATATCCTGAAGCAACTTGACTCGTTCGATCAGCGAGGCAGGGGCAACATGAGGGTCCATATTCGCCTTGAGGCGCTGGATAAACTGCCCTTGGCGGAAAATGCTGGTAACCTCGCGAACGTGATACACGCGCTCGAAAAAAGATGGCTCGTTCCCGTTATTCCGGGTGAGACCCATTTCGTCATATTCTTTAGGCGCATTGAACGTCAGCAGGAACAAATGCTGCGCTTCAACGAAGTTCGGGTACCCGTTCACCTGATGTGGTCCGTCACCGCTTGGCGTGCCTTTGGAGGTATCAGGACGTGAGCGACTGATCGTATCGTGCTGGTATTTCAAAAGCTCGTAGGAGTCCATCCCGAGCCAATACGGATCGCCACGCACTTCGAGGTCAATCGTGACCATATCCCCGTATGCGTTCGACGTGTAAACCTGATTCAAGACCGATGCCGCGATGCCTCGCCCGCGCCCATACTTGGTCTCAACTGACATCAAGAAATCGGCTTCTGCCTTACGGTCGTCTTCACCAAAGATAATCAGACTGGTGCCTTTACCAGTTGACGCATACCAATCCAAAGTCACCTGAAGGTCACCCTGAAGATTTTCGGCATACGCAACCTTTTCATTATCCTTCTTGAACTTCTTGAGACGATCATTCTGGGTCTTGGCAAGCTGCTGTGCATATGGCGAGCCATGAATTTCCGCATCCCGTGAAAGAGCCGACTGTTCGACTTCGAACACCGCGTCATTAGTCGGATCATTCGGTTTGGCGGTACCCATCGCCAACGTCCGCATACGTTCTTTGTAAGCGTTATTGTTGCTTTCCAACTTATTTCGCTGCAACTCAAGCTCTTTGCGCTTCCCGGCAGTAACACTGCTGGACTTCAATTCTTCATCGATCTTTCTGATCTCGCGCTTATTGTTCTCGAACGTGCTTTTTAGAGCATCCATACGCACCTTGATCTTTTCCTTATCAAGGAAGTACCCTTCGGTGATCAAAGGATTGCTGTACAGCCCGCCCATATGAGCAAGGGTTGCGCGATACAAATTGTCGAGCTTGATATCCAGGCTCAATATTTCGGTGTTGAGACCGGTGTACATATAGTCGTAACGTTTATTCAAGCGGCGCCCGAACTCAAAATACCGCTGTTGTGCCGCTACTTTGTCTCTTGCGAGGCGTTCTGTCTGCCGCTGATCGATGAGCGGGGTTGAGATATCCCGTTGATGAATGTGGTACACAATCTCACGGTCATAATCGCCGGTCGTGGGACGAAACGTTAGCTTGGTAACCTCCGGATAAACGGAAACTGCCTGAAAGTTGGTCTGGCTGATATCGGTGATCGAGCCGCCCGCAGCACGCTCACCATTGTCGCCATCCTGCCGTTGTTTTAGGTCTTGGTTCACGACCCCCAAATTGTGCTGACACTCAGTGGTGCAAATGGAGAGAATATCGATGATGTCATAGATATTCGAACTCGCGGCAAATTGAACCGACGTTTTGTCGATTTGGACCTTATCCCACCCGCTAGACCGGTTCGGCTTGATGAAACCATCGCCCTGTTCGACCAGACGCCACGATGCCATTTCCGGCGGGTGGAACTCAAAGCGGTACTTGTTGTCTTGAATGTAGTAATCGCTCTCTGACATCTTTGCGGGCATTTCTTCCGCAAGTTTTGTCAACGCTTCCCCAAGCGTACTGGCAGTGATTTTTGCCCCAGTACGCAGCAAGGCAAGGTTATTCGCTCTCGCCTTCTCACAGGCAGGAACCGCTTTAATACTATACTTGGTCAAACTATGGATCATCGTCGTCTTGATGTCGGTCAGGTAGACCGGCCAAAGTTTGTAGATTGGACGCCCTTGCCCATCAGTGATCCGTCGTGGCAACCCGGTTTCCGGTTCGTACCCCATGAAGGTCAATTCCAAATGCCATGGAGCCTCACGGAACGTAGGCACCCCAAGATGGACGGTCGCCAAACCAAGCTTATCAAGAAAACTCGAACCCATTGGCTCGGTTAGCTCAATATTGAACCCGATTGTGGTGGTATTTCGATCCGCACACTTGGTGACCATTTGCACTTCGTCAATACCATACCCAGTAACACCACTTTCGACAATTGTCAGAAGGCGCCCAGCTTTCTCTAGGCTCTTGATCGTGTCAGCGTATTTCCCGATATCACCACTGAGAAGCTTTTCGCGTTCGTCCATGTCATTGATCAGGAACATCCGCCAATGGTAGGTATAATTGTGGTACCGATTAAGGCAGTTTTCCTCGATTTGACTGAGATTAATCCCTGCCAAGCGATCATTCTCAGTCCTATTGGTCGCGTTCTCATTGAATGTGACCGGAACCTTCATAGTCTGGACGGTTTTCCCGTCAGTCCCAGTAGATGAAGATTTGACCTTGGAGGGGTCTTCCCCCGCCATGGGCGGTGGTGACGAAGTAGCCATTAGAACACCATTGAGGAAATACTTGCCATCGACGGAACGTAAATTTGCATCCCGGCGTTCAAGTCATAGATCGGGTCTTTGATCAAATCCATATTTCTCGCCGCAAAAACCCACCAGAAATCCACAGTACCGTACATGTCGTAACTGAGAAGGTCAGGTCTGTGCTGATGCTTCTGCTCTATCACGACCAAATCATCAGTGATGTTTGGAAGGATACTGCGGTGATTATAGTAGCCCAAATACCACGAATTTTGAGGGGTCGTCACATACGGCGAGTGTCCGGAATATGTAGCCATCAGAACCACCCACCTTTCCCAGAAAGCAACAACTCCCCAGTACGGAACTTATTAAGATTGAAATCATTACGCATTTGACTTGGCGTTTTTTGCACCGTCATCTGTACCGACACATTAAATTTAGCAGGCAACCACGCGGTGCCAGTTTGGCGTTGTTGCCCAACCGTTCGTTGGAATTGCACATAGTCAACATCATTAGTAAAGTCCACCGTGAATGAATTGATAATCACCGGGAGATCGTTGAACATCAGATTACCATATGCAGAAAACAGCAACACAGGGGGTGGTGTTCCGCGATTGTCCTTATCATTGATGCCAAAATGCATCTTCGTCACAGTTCGAAGGAAATGCAAACCGGCAAGACAATAGGCTTTTTCTTGCTCATTCTGCGCAGTCCATATACCAGCACAGGCAAATGAAAAGGCAGGAGTATGAGAATACGCCTTGTATTCCTGATTGCTATGCACTGCTTGATACGCCGTATATTCAACGCTTTGTTGAATATTGATGGATGGTGTAAATGGCCAAATCAGTCCACCAGACTCATACAACGGAAACAAAATGTTGGTATTACGATCCCGCTCACCATACACAAACTCTTCCGCTTTTGGCATTGGGCGTAGACGTGCCCGGTGGTCAAACTTGGTGGTTGTCTGTCCAGAGGCAGGTTGGGATATATTCGCATTCTGGTTCTGCCCATAAGTGTTCCGAAGATACTGCTCTCCCTTAGACAACGCCCCAGTATTAGTACCCACCCCCCGCGATCCAAACGATGGCATAATGGAACCAATTTTATCAGCAAGCGAAGCCGTATCACGCGCAAAGTCACTCTGAAGTGTTTCTGCATCATTCAACATTTTCTGCCCAATCGTCGGGGTATCATCCGTTGCCATGAATACTCTCCTTCACATATAGAGTATTTAGTGGAACTAAAAAACCAAAGTTAATTATTTATTGTGTCAACAAATATTATAGGATATTAGTATTAAATCGCGTTCCATTAACAGTTAAGGAATTTCAATGTCAGTACCGCCACGCATCAATTACTTGTCTAACAAGGAACTCCTTATCGAAATACACAAATCAAAGCTAACCTATTGCTCATTGCTTGATCCGGAGTATCAACAGGATAGGTTTCGATACTACGACATTATCGTTGGTGAGGGCGGTGATCAGAAAAAACAAGGTCGTTTGTCCGATATCACCGAAGAAATGATTCAAACAGCCAAGGCGAATAACGCCGAGCGCGTCACCAAGCAGAAAAAAGAAGAATTGCTTGAAATGGGATTTCGCCCCCAAGAAATTCAAGTCAATACATCGGCTGATGATATCAAAACTGAAAATCTCGTATTCCGCGTCATGACGGATGAACACATTCCACCGGAATACAAGAAGAAAAAGAAAAATGCAGACGGAGAGGACGAAGAACGGGCACGGATGAACTTCCCGCCCTTTAAACACTACATTCTCAAAGACGGGCAGTTTGTTGAAGTGTTACGGAGCCATTGGAAAGGTGATCAATTCTGCACCGACCATGGTAAAATTACCCACCGGCTCGCTTTTATGTTCATGAAATTGGTGGACAAATATAGTCAACGCGGAAATTGGCGCGGTTACACATACATTGACGAAATGAAAAGCCAAGCCCTAGTGCAGCTTTCCCAGGTTGGACTACAATTTGACGAGTCACGATCAATTACACCAAATCCCTTTGCCTATTACACAGCAGTAATTACTGCATCTTTTACTAGAGTGTTAAACATCGAAAAGAAAAACCAAAGTATTCGCGATGATATGCTTCAAGCAATGGGTCACAACCCATCGTTCACACGTCAGATTGAACATGAATATAAAATGCGTGAAATGGAGAAGAATTATCGCGAGGAATAAATTGGTTATAATGCGGTAATTTGCTAATTTACCGACATGTACCGAGAACACCACCTTGAAATGCTATCATCACACTCTGATACACGAGTAAAACTGAAGATAGCAAAAGAACACTTTTGGGCAGACATCGAAGCTTTTATTGGAGGCTTCGATGTCCCTGATATAGAAAAACTGTGGCTATATTTGAATGGAAAAACCGTCCCCGAGATAATGTGCGTTAACGGTTCGCGCCCTACCTTTGTTTCCTTTAATAAAGGCTATCTAAAATTTTGCGGCAACCAGTCGGTATGCGCGTGTAACCGAGAAAACGCTGAAAAAGCACGCGAACATCGCTCGGAAACAGATCGCCAAAACATCATTACCAAGCGGAAAACGACTAACCGAGAAAAATACGGTGCGGATTTCGCATCAATGACGGATGCTGTCAAACACGCAACCGCTCAAACTTGTATTGATCGATATGGGGTGAAGTCACCTACCATGAATGCTGAAATTCTAGATAAAGTTCAGCAATCAAATCTTCACAACCATGGAGTTGCTTGGCCAACTCAATCAACCAAAATCATCGAAAAAGTCAAAGAAACCAACCGCCAAAAGTTTGGAACAGATTACCCATCTCAAAATTCAGAGGTTATTAAGCAAACCAAAAACCACTGGATCGCAAAGTATGGGCGTGACAATCCCATGAAAGTTCTTCACATTAAAGAGAAGCTACAAGAGCTATTCACGTCCATAGGGGTACGTAAACCAAACCAATATCATTTTCCAGCAGGAGTCGCAGATAAACTGGATGATATTGACTGGCTTAAAGAACAAAATCAAACATATACATTAAAAGAAATCGCCCAACAGTTGGGGATATCTATTTTCCCGGTGTGTCACCGGTTCAAACAACATGGAATTACCCCAAAAGTTCACTTCGTATCGAGTGGACAACGCGAATTAACGGATTTCATTCGCGGGTTCGGTTATGATGTAACAACGAATAACAGGCATTTGTTAAAAGGGTACGAATTGGACATTTTCGTACCCTCAAAAAACATTGCGTTCGAGTACGATGGGTTATGGTGGCATTCAATCAATGCCGGGAAACCAAAGAACTACCATTCCATGAAAACAAAGCTATGCACAGAACGCGGAATAACATTAATCCATGTATGGGAAAATGAATGGTTGCTTCAACGCGAAATCGTTGAAAGCCGTATTTGTGCAATTCTTGGAAATGCTAATAGCATATATGCCCGTAAGACTGAAGTAGTCGAATTGGATCATCAAACAAGCAAGATGTTTTTTTCCGAAACCCACCTACAAGGGCATGCACATGCCGCCGTCACATATGGTCTACTTTTTGATAATGATCTTGTTGCAGCAATGAGTTTTTCCAAAAGCCGGTATTCGCACAAATATGAGTGGGAAATTTTACGGTATTCAAGCGGACTTAATACGACGGTGATTGGTGGTGCTGGTAAATTACTGAATGCGTTCATTACACATCATAATCCGTCTTCCATCATCTCCTATGCAGATTTACGTTGGGGACGGGGGAAATTATACGAGGCACTTGGATTTGAATATATCAACACCTCCCCACCCAACTATTTCTATTTCAAAGGAAATATGAATTTACAATCTCGAAATGGGTTTCAAAAGCACAAACTGAAGGGAAAGTTAGACCATTTTGATCCTGCACAAACCGAAATCGAAAACATGCGCCAGAACGGGTGGAACCTTATATATGATTGTGGTAACGCGGTATATGCGCTGGTATTGAAGTAGAAACCAACTGGCAAAACATGATGAATAAAATTGCTCCATGTTTTGCCAGTTTGGTACTCTTTCGGATCAAACCGAAAGGTCGCACAGTATGCCAGATGCTCAAATTATAGACGGCAAAGCCGAATCAAAACGCCTTCTTCAAACCCTCTCCCACCAAATCACGGAACTCAAAGGACATGGTACCGTACCATGCCTTGCGGTGATCATGGTCGGTGATGATCCGGCAAGCCATATCTATGTACGCAACAAGGCGAAAGCCGCCGAGGAAATTGGCGTCCAATCACTGATGTTCAATCTGTCCACCCATACCACCCAGGACAGTTTACTCGGCTATATCGACATGCTCAACCAGAGTGATCAGGTTCACGGCATTCTGGTTCAACTTCCCCTCCCGCCCCACATCAGTAAGCACGCGGTCATCAATGCCATCGCCCCAGAAAAGGATGTAGATGGTTTCCACATCGACAACGTGGGTTTGTTGGTCACTAATGGCGGCGGGATCATTCCCTGTACCCCCATGGGATGCCTCATGCTGATCAAGAAGCATCTGGGGCACGATCTGACCGGCAAAAAGGCGGTCGTAGTTGGGTGTTCGACCATTGTGGGCAAACCAATAGCTACGTTGCTGTTACACGAGCATTGCTCTATCGCAATGTGCCATGAGCATACCAAGGATATCGAAGCCGAATGCAGTACCGCCGACATTCTGGTGGTGGCTACTGGCGTGGCGAAACTGGTCAAGAAAGATTGGGTGAAGCCAGGGGCGGTGATTATCGACGTGGGTATCAACCGCCTTCCCGATGGTAAACTCTGCGGCGACGTTGACTTTGATGCCGTGAAAGAGGTCGCGGGGGCGATCACCCCAGTTCCGGGCGGCGTAGGACCAATGACCATCGCATGCTTGATGCACAACACGGTAATGGCGTGTGCCCGGCAACGCGGTATTACTTTAACCCATGACAGTGGAATTTTCCGATGACCATAAATGTAATTCCCGAAGGGGATGAAAACGTTTATCAAATCGTGGTTCACCAAGACCAATACGGTGATATCGACTTTAACCGATTCGTTATCGATCTGACCATGATCCCAGCGGAATTGTGCGCAGAGTTCATGGGTCACATGCGTGAATATGCCGCAGAAATCGTAGAGCCACACGAAGTTGATGGGTTTCTTGATTGGGTTACCGAATTTGAACAGCTACTCGCGGCGCAACGCAGTAATACCACAGCAATCACGAATTTCTGGGAAGCGCAGCGTGCGGATGCAATGAAGGATTTTGACTGATGACTGGACGATATTACGGTAAGGGTCATACGGCAAATTTTTACCGTCCGTCGATCATTGAAGATGATACGGAAGTCCCCGACGAGGACTGCTATAAGGACGTAGACGCCGATGAACTGGCGCTCGAAGATGAAGATGGTGATGAGATCGATCCAGACTATTACGATCAAATGGTTCGTACCCATCCTCATAAAATCCGGCGTTTACTGGACAAATTCGCGAGGTCGCCCGAAAAAATCAGTCCACATACTAAAAAAGTCCTCGCGGTAATTAAAGAACGCATGGAAGAAATCCATGGCGACACTCGCAGCTATTTTGAGCAACAGCGCCAAGAAGCGATGGACGCCCTTGATTAAATTCATCATAGACGAGCCGCAATTCGGGCAGCAGTTTCGCCATCATGAAGCACACCCCGATATTGAGGCTGAAATTATTGCAGCGATGTCGCATGAGATTACCGCCGAGATCGAACCGAAGAAGAAATCCGCGAAAACGAGCGGGCGTGGATTCTTTCTCGCGAACAGTCGGGAGCCAGAGAATTGATCAAACCAACCACGTCCCACTGGCTAGAAACCAAACAGGCATTGTTGGATGGACCGGTAGGTATGACGAAGGTTATCCTTCCCGTAATACGCAGAGTAATGCCGGAAGTTCTAACCGACATGCCCGGTATATGCGCACCCAAAATTTCACCTATGAAGGAACCCGACCCACAGGTGGTGGATTTCTTTGAGCAAAACAAAACCGAGGTCGAAGATTGAACGACGAAATGCAACGCAAAATCACTGAGATACGGCGGGTTATGCCAACGGTCGTCGTTGACGACTTTATTGAGCTATCACCAATGAGCGCACAAAAATTACCGGGTTCCCATGTCACAACACTCCCCGGATATGAACCAAAATCTGACCCACAAGTAAAAGCATTTTTTGACGATCTGCGTCAAAATGCGCTAGAAGATGATTAGAACAGGAAAAAGGAACGAACATGGTTATCCATTATCCCATCAATCTAGTCAAGATTGACGACGGTATTTTGATTTTTGTTGCCAGGAACCCCGATCTTGAAATCAAGAGCGTGCGTATGCCTATTCCACCAGGGATTAGGGTTAGTATCGCGAGCTACGGCGTTGAAATCAACGGTTCTGATAATGCGGTAGTTGGTGATTGGGGCGATTACGTGCGTCGGTATGTCGAGCGACTGAAATAATACCGAGAATACCGACAATCCACTAAGAACAAAAGGTGAACAATGACGATGGCATTCCAGAAAGCAGCAGTCTTCACAGATATACATTTTGGGTGCCGAAGTAATTCAGACACCCATAACAACGACTGTTTGGATTTTATTGATTGGTTTATAAAGGAAGCCGATGAATTTGGTGCTGAAACTTGTATTTTCTTGGGTGACTTCTTCCATAATCGCAGCACTATCAACGTGAATACACTAAATTACGGTATTGAAGGGTTGACACGGCTGGCAGAATATTTCACGAACGTTTACTTTGTCGTGGGAAATCACGATATGTTTTTCAAGGACAAACGTGACGTGACATCCGCGCGGTTTGGTCAATTGCTTGAAAAAGTGACGGTCGTTCAGCATCCATTGGTCATTGGTGACACGCGCTTCCAGCCCTGGATGATTGGAGACGAATGGAAGAGTATTCCCGAGTGGCAAGAAAAATACGTCTTTGGACACTTTGAAATCCCCGGTTTTCTGCTTAACGCGATGATCGAATGCCAGGACCACGGGACGGTCAACAAGAACCTGTTCACTAATCAGGAGTACGTATTCACCGGACACTTCCATAAACGCCAGCGGTCGGGCAACATTCACTATATCGGTAATGCGTTCCCTCACAACTACGCCGACGCATGGGACTTCGAACGCGGTTGCATGCTGATCGAACACGGCGGCAAGCCCATCTATCGCGATTGGGAAAACTGCCCGAAATACATCACGACCAATCTTTCAGATATTATCGCAGACCCGTCGAAGTATTTGACCCCAGACGTGTACGCCCGCGTTACCATTGATGTTGATTTGTCCTACGAGGAAATGGCGACCATCCGCGACGAACTGGAACGGATGTTCCAAGTCCGTGAAATGGAACTTCGCCCCAAAAACCTTGTGGATGAAATGAGCAACACCGCACTAGAAGTGAATTTTCAAACTATCGACCAGATCATTGAAGAAGGTTTGTTGGCTGTCGATTCGGCTACCATCGACAACGCTATTCTGGTTGAGATTTGGAGAAGCGTTTGATGCGCGATGATATGGGCGTCCAGTTGATCTGGTCAGATTTGCGCCGGGAATGCAGCTACGACCCAGATGGGATCGGGGTGTCGCTTTCCCGGCTGTCAGAAGCTCAGAACCATCGTTGCGCCTACTGCGGAAAGATCATGGATCATCCAACGCGGGACCATATAATCCCGCGTTCGAAGGGTGGCGCCCATAGCTGGATCAACATTGTTGCCGCTTGTCAAGAGTGCAACAAAATGAAAGGTACCCAACCACCACATAGCTTCTATGTGCAAAAGAACGGAGGTGATGTGATGGCTCTATATAACGATTTGCTCCCTTTGTATGCAGAGTGTATACGGTAGGGGATTTCCCCCACACAGGACGGATCATGAAACCGATTGCGTTCATCACCCTCGTAGCACCCATCGTTCTCACCATTCTCATTCTGGTCAGCGTCTTGCTTCCCACTATGCTGTTCCAAGAAGAATGCGGACATTTACCAACTGGAAATCAAGCATGGGATTACTTAATCATGCGTGACTGTAAGTAAAACATCCATTCATCTTGTGGACAAATATATTGCCGCTGAGCCGCCTTCAGCGGCATATTTGTTGTCCGTTCCTCTTGTTTCGGAGTTGTCGCATGTTTCCGTCCGCTACCGGCAATGCCTTCCGTAATTTCAAGCGTCAGATGGCAGAGTTTTATGATCTGGAAGTGTCCCATGAGGATTATTGTCAGATGTGCAGCATGGTTCTTGATTTGAGCAATCCATGGAACTGTAAATTATTGGAACAAGATTCGGCTGTCTCCGTGTATGCCGTCCGTTGGCAGTATAACGGAGACGATTTCTTCGTCGCAGTTACCCGCACCCGCGACAACGGATCGAAGCACATTACGGGTGTTCTACCCCGTGAATACTTACTCGAACATTTCTTCGATACACTGATCTTCATGACGACATATGCCCGCAAAGCATTGTCCGATTCCAAGAAAGACGCAGATGAAAAGTGCGGGTTTGAGCATTTATCCTACCCGCAATGGATCGATCTCAACAAGAAAATCATGCGCGGTGAATACACCCACTTGTATTGGGATAAAGAAACCGCTGACCACAAGCTGTTTCTGGTATACGGGGTTGGTGGTCGCGAATTCCCCGTCATCTGGGACGAATCAATCAGCCTGATTATCGGGTTCGAGCATCGCGACTACACTGTGGTCGAAGGGCTTGCTGCATGAATGAAATTTCCTACACGCCTAATCAAATCACCCCTGAAATCAGCACCACCATCAAATTGGGACCACTGGAACGTCCACGTGCAAACCCGGCATTGGTGATCAAAATTGAAGGCGTTGAATGGGAATTGTGTGATGCCGCGTCTAAACACCGAGGGTGTAATACAAAACCCGGAAGCTATGGACGCGGCATCAAGAACACTGACGATGATCCATTTATCGTTACCCGCATGGGAATGCTAGGGGAGTTTGCCTATGCCAAAATTAAGAACCTCCCGGTGGACCTCACTTTCCGGGCATACGATGACACCGATTTCACTGAAAATGGTAAGACGGTTGATGTAAAGCTGGCAACCACCGTCAGCTTGATCAACCGTATTCAGGCAATTACTGACCGCGGGTTTGCTACGCCACCAAAATGCGATATCTACGTGTTCGGTTATTGCGAAGCCGAATCTCGTGACGAGAAATGGGCGCGGGTGGTTCTGACCGGGTGGCAGAGCAAAACTTTCATTGAAAATCTACCGATCACCCCCTCACCGGTCAAAGATTGCTCACACCAGAATTATGATGTGTATGCTCATATGCTGCGTCCGCTTATCAACGTAGAAACGCATACCTACGTCCCATACAATGACTAATAAAGGTGATGCGTTCGAAGCAAGTGTTATGGACGCCGCTGCCATGCGAGGGGCAACACTCCGACTGGACAAATCCTACTATTTGAAAAAGGCAGAACTTGCCGACCTTCAATACAATGGCACGTCCTATGAATATCGGCTGATGTTGGCTGCTGGTAACACTCTACTCGATTATATTTTAGCAACGGAAGGTTTGAACGATTGTTCAAACCTTAATGCTATTTGCCTATCGGATCACCTAGCTGTTGGAGGTGACGTAAGTGATGTTCTTTTACACAACCCGTCAATTCGACGCGGAATATCCCTTAAACACAACAGCGATGAACAGAAATCGCTCCGTATTTCAGAAAGAACTACAACCATTTGTGGATGTGAGTTAACCGACGCCGAGCGCACCGCGATTAAAGACACACTCAGCGTTTTAACCCCTCACATAGGGTCGCTTTGGCACCGGCTGGATGTGAAGCCGCTCAAATTGTGTCAACAACTTACCAACATAATTTTCTCGATCTTTCAACGTACCCCCAGCGACGTACTAGTAAATGGGATTGTCCAAACCATCCTGGGAACGCACGACTACTATAAAGCAGTTCTACGCACCGACCCAAGAAAATCAGATTACATTACAGTATACCCAATCAATGTAAACGGGTCACTTCCATACCCTAAAACCAACTTCGGAAAAATAAAACACCTCTACACGAATATCCCCGACAATTCATCCCTATTTTCCGGTCTAACACCCGAAATGGACGAAGCTGCCCGCATCTATATGATTACAACCGAGTATTGGAAAGTTAATTTCCGATTACATAACGCAAGTAGTAAAGTCGAGGATGACTTAAAATTCTCAATAGAAATATCCATACCGGACCATTTCGCCAAAACGTTAACCATCAAAGATAAAAATTGTCCAGAAGCCAGCCTATCTGCGATAAACAAAGACTTATTTGGTTAAGGAGTTGAAATGGCTTCATTCTTTCGGTATCCGGGCGGAAAGTCCAAGTTCCGCGATGAAATTCTAACCGCCATTGCTGCTACCAGCAACGATGCGATGGAATATCGTGAGCCATTCTTCGGCGGCGGTAGCGTGGGACTGATGGTGCTTGAAGACAACGACCACACCAAGCAGGTATCACAAGACCCGTTTGATTTGTTGTTCTCCTTTGATACACCAACCAAGGGAAAGAACGCAAAAGAGAAGACATTTGGCTATCGATCCTTCTGGATCAACGACAAGGATGTAGGAATTTTCTCACTATGGAACGCAGTCATCAACAATCCAGAAGAGCTAAAGGAACTGGTCAATAGCTTTAAGCCGTCCATCCAGGCGTTTGACGACTACAAGCAGTTCTTCTTGGACAATCCAACCCCAACCACTATCAGCGAAATAGTTGAATGTGGGTTCCGGAAGCTGGCGATCCACCAAATCTCCTACTCAGGTCTCGGCGTCAAATCCGGCGGTCCATTAGGTGGGCGCAACCAAGATGCCAATACCAAGTACCCAATTGATTGCCGTTGGAGTCCATCCAACATCTGCAAGAAAATCGACCTGATCCACAAGCAGTTTATTTCGGTCGATGCGAGGGTCACCAACAGCGATTTTGCTGCAATGATCACCGACACCAGCCGACCAGCTTTCATCTATTTGGACCCGCCGTATTACATGAAGGGCGGTGATCTGTACCAGCATGCCTTCACCGAGGACGATCACCGCCGCATGGCAGACCTTCTGCGGGTATGTCCACACCCGTGGGTGCTGTCATATGACGACTGCCCAGAAATCCGTGACCTTTACTCGTGGGCGCGTATTGAAGCGTTTGATGCCAAATACACGATCCAGCAGACCAAGGTGGAAACCGACAACGGGAAGAAAATTGCAGCCACCGAGAAAACTGAGCTATTAATATTCCCAGTATGAGAACAAAAGGCGAACTATGTTGGAATTCACCAAGATCACGATGAAAAACTTTCTCTCGGTGGGTAACGTCGAGCAGGTAGTATCTCTAGATCGTAAGGGACTGACCCTCATCCTGGGCGAGAACCTAGACCAGCCACAGGGCGACAATTCTGCGAGAAATGGGGTTGGAAAAACCACCATCGTAAATGGCATTTCTTATGCTCTGTACGGACATGCCATTTCACCGATTCGGCGTGTGGGCAACTTTGTAAACAACATCAACAATAAACAGAGTTTAGTGACCTTGGAATTCCAGAAGAAAGGTCACACGTACCGGGTTGAACGGGGGCAGAAACCCAAAATCTTTCGGTGGATTGTGGACGGCGTTGTTCGTGCGTCCGATAATTCCGAGGAAATCGTCAAAGAGGTTGGCGACCAACAGGGTACTGGTAAGGATACACAGGAAGCCATTGATACGGTGGTCGGTATCGACTTTGAGATGTTCAAGCACGTCGTAGCTATGAACACTTACACTGCCCCGTTTTTGATGATGAAGCCAACCGAGCAACGCGAAATCATCGAGCAAATTCTTGGTATCAAGTTGCTGTCTGAAAAAGCTGAAACGATCATGGAGTTGATGCGCAACTCTAAGCGCGAGATTGAGTCGGAAGAGAATAAAATAGAGGCTATCAAAGCAGCGAACGATAAAATCCAAACCAGCATTGATGACCTGATGTTGAAGGTGCAACGTTGGGATACCACCCAGCATAACACCATCGCAGAAATCGAAGGCAACCTCAGTGCCCTTTCCGGTATCGACTTCGATGCCGAAGTGAAAGCCTTTGATGATCAAGACATCTATGACCGTGCCATACAAGCGTTGAAAGCGGATCGGGATGTTATTACCCAAGAAATCCGTCAGATCGAAACCGAAGCCACTCGTTTGCTTGCTGAGATCAAGGAACTTGAAACGAGTTCTGGCGTCGATGAACAGCAAGTCACGCGACTTCAGAACGAACTAGACCGCTATCAACGTGATCTTGACCAACTGGATACTACCGTTGCTGCCCAGGTTGAGCGCACTGAACGCCAATGCGAAGAAGCTATTGCCCGCATCAATACCCAGACTGAAACTGCCATCGGGCGTGTTGGTGCGACTCTAGAAGCCACCAAAGTCAGCACAGCAACTCGTACCGCCGCATTACAGGAAGAGCTTACGAAAGCAGAAGCAGAACTGTCCGACCCGGACAGTAAGAATTGTAAAGCTTGTGGACAGGCGTTGAAAGACGAAGCGCATATTCATGACGTAATAGAACGCATCGAAACCCGCATTACCACGATCAAGACGGAAATGGAAAAACACCATACCCAATTGATCAATGAAATCGCACGATCCGGGAACGACATTACCAAACTTGAAATGGATCGGGATCGCGAAATCAAGCAAATCCAGTCCGACACCAAGGCAGTTGTTAGCAAACTGAAGGGAGAAACGATCTCCACCCAGATGGACCTTGAACGTCGCATAGGCGAAGTCACCCAGCAGATTGCTGAAGTCAAAGCGATAGCCGAAACAGCAGCGAAGGTTATAGCAGACAAAATTACTGAAAAGAACGCACAGGCAGAATTGATCGGGTCTGTTCTGTCGGAAAAGCATGCCATACTGGCCGATAAAGAAGCCGCTATAACCGGGCTTGGCGTGCGTCCTACGTCGATCTTCCCGACCCGTAACGACGCCTATCAGGCGAAGGCTCTGTTCGAACAGTTCACCCGTGATCTCGCGACTGAAAAGGCAAAGTTGAACCCGTACACCGAACAAGCGGAAACACTTCAAAAGAACCTTACCCCGCCGCGCTATGATCGTCTGAATGAGTTGACGCGCTTACTGGATCACCAAAAATTCCTCAAAGACCTTCTGGTGGATAAGAAGAGTTTCATCCGTAAGAAGATCATCGACCAGAACTTGAACTTTCTCAATACCCGCCTTGCTAACTATCTGAGTAAGATCGGACTACCCCATCAGGTCACGTTCCATAATGACTTAACGGCGGAAATCAACCAGTACGGTCGTGAATTAGACATCGGAAACCTGTCTCGCGGCGAAGGTACCCGTCTGTCTATCGCATTATCCCTAGCTTTCCGCGATATCTGGGAAAATCTCAATGGTCCTATTAATATACTTCTTTGCGACGAAATCATTGATGCCGGTCTAGATACACAAGGTAGTGAAATGGCATTCAATATACTTAAAGAGATGGGACGGGATAGAAATAAATGCATCATGCTGGTAACACATCGCGAAGAATTGCAAACTAGGTCGAGCCATATTCTGATCGCACGCAAAGAAAATAAATTCACAACATTCGAAGATTAGAAATAAACCCACTTATTCTTCTGATTGTTTGCGGTTTGTGGTGGTCGCGTGAGTCTTCGTTCTGGCGGGGTGCCCCGTCTACCGCACTAGCAGTGAATAGGGCATGTGCTGTTCACCAGCCTGCTTGAGCAACTGAGCTATACGACCAGCCGTATCGGTTTTCCTGCCGTTCCAGCGGAAGCGCGAAAAAATTGAAGCCATAAAAAACCAGCGGATATAATCTTGTTGATGTGGGAACATGAATGGCAACAAACTCGTGCAGTTTAATCTTCAGAACATCACTGAACTTAACCGAAAGAATATTGGTAGAAGCGTGTTTGGTATTGGTCCGTCCGAACCAATCCCGCTTCCCAATGTTTACCTCCTTTGGACATCGTTCACGGTGGACATTGACGAAGACCGGCATGATGCGTTCGACAGGGATTTGATCGATTGGCTAAACGTCGGTACCACATCGCCAATTGTCGTAACACGTAACACTGTCATAAAGGGTGAATTTACCTATTACCGGTACCGCATCTACTGCAAAGACCGGCGTCAGGCGACTATGCTCCGATTGAAGTGGCAAGAATAAATAGCCCAAAACAAATTTTGGGGGTCGTTATGATCGTGGCACGCGACTATACTGGTACGTTGGTAGTTTTGGCATCCGATAAGGGTCTTTCATCACCTATGATGTGGTATCCCGATGCCGGTTGGAGTATCAACGTACCAAAATTAGACAGAATAAATGAATGGTTTGATCTAATTGAAGACCCAGATTTCTGCTCAATGATGGTTGAAAAAGCTCGCATCGCTCTGTCCGAGATTAAAACTAATCAGGTGGTTCAGATCGGCTGTCCTCGAAAAACTGTTTAACTTCCGGATCAATTTCAGGTGGAGGATCGGGTTTCTTTTTGATACCTTCCAGTAACGCCTTGAGAATTTCTTGTTTGGTCATACAATAATTATCGGTTGACATCAAAAATCCTTCGGGAATTCTGGATAGAGTGGACTGAAATATAGGTTCGACCCTTCCCACGAGAAATATTCTGGATTGGAATGGATCAGGTTGACCAACCAATCACGGTATTTCCCGGCGTCCTCTTGTTTCAGGAAAATTGCACAAACCGATGGGTATGGTCCGTTACTTGATCCCCGCGCCGGAAGGTTCATGTTAGTCAGGTTGACAAAATGACACGCTTTGTCGTCAACCATTCCCGCCATATGGTAAGAGCTAAACGGGAGGCGACAGCTTATTTGTAGGTGATCCGCGTCATCCATCTGCCGTTCCACGTCGATGATGTGTTCACCGCCCCGGATTACCTCACTTCCCTTGACCAAATCAGACCCATTCTTCTGAAGCTTGATTGAGGTGTACCGGAGAATTTCCGAAACAACCACCCCCAGGCGCCCATCAAACGGGAAAACCTGTGGGTGGACGTATAACAGCCCGCGATCTTTGGGTTGGAGCCATAACAGCATTTCAGAGTACCGCACCCAAGAATGGTACTTTCCGAAAATCCGTTCGCAATTATCGAACACCACGTTCTGGTAGTTCGACATCTTGCGCTGCCGTTGCTGCTTATATTCCGGCGAGCCAAACCGCCGTAGAATTTCCCGAGGCTCCAACCGCTCTACCATCAATCCACCGTTTCTGGAAAGAACACACTGTCGTCCATTTTAAGAAAATCTACCAACGGCGCCACAAAATAAGCCTTGTACGGCATATTGTAGCAATCCGGGACCGGTTCCGACAGAATGACTACTTCCTCAACATTGTTATATTTGACGATGATAGCCATTTTCTTTCCAGAATTTTTACTATCCTGTTCGGCTTGACTAATCCACCCATCCCAATCCTTACAATTTTGCTTCATGAGATTGGCAAATGAGGGACCAGCTTTGTAATGCTTGCATTCAAGCGAATAGTTAAAATTACTCGGGCAATTAATATCACCAAATACTGCGTTCTCAGTATTATGCGTTTCCGTTCGTTTTTGATTTGAACCGCCAAAAAAACTACCAGAATCGATATTACGTCTGAACGCTTGGGCAATACCAGTTTTCTCAGCAAACCGTTTCGAAAACAAATTGGCAATCTTACGCTCGAACGTATTACCTTTGTTTTTAGAATTCATTGGCGTTTTCCTTTATTTTCTGCCAACGCCGCTTAGCAGCATCAGATAATTTCTTTTTGGTTTCTTCTGAAAGAACACGACCGCGCATTTTTTCGCTTAACTGTTTTTTGCGTTCATCATTATCTTCCCATGATGACTTAATCGCAGTAGACTTCTTCCTCTTTGTTTCTTCGGTATCAACACGACCGCGCATGCGTTCTCCAATTTCACGTTTTTGATCATCAGTCCATAGATGTTTGCCCTTTTTACTTTCGGACATCTTGCGACGACTTTCATCACTATGTTTCTTACCGAACATATTGTTGTTTTCACCGGTATTCGCCTGACGTAGTTTTGCGATCCATTCTTCCGAAAATTCGGGTCGTGTTCGCCCAGTCAACGCATCACGAATGCGTTGACGGGTTTCGTCAGTTCGTTTCTGTCCGCGCGTTTTACTTACCCGTTTCTCAATAGTTTCTTCACTTTGCTTTCTACCTAAATTGTTTTCGCGCACCAACGCGCCCAACTTGCGTTTTAACCATCCATAAGATTTGTTATTACGACTTCCCCCAACGGTGAGCATGTTGGCGGCATATACCAGCTTATTGTATTTGGAATGCCCTTTATAACGCGGCATTTTCACCAACAAAAGATGCGCCAGATAATGCTCTTCTGGAGTCAATATTGCGTAGTTCGTATTATCATCTAAACCACCGACACATCGTGGAATGATATGATGTTTTTCAACATAACCATCTAATACACGGCTCGACGCCCTAACCATCAAATTGTCATATATGCGTTCATAATCCATTTTGGTTCCACTCACTTATTATGTGAGTATTTATCTCTCAGAACCATTTGGATGTCCCAAATCACCTATTATCCAAGGAATTCAAACACCGAGCGGACTTGGTATGGGTCAAGAATAATCCAACTCCGACTACCCTTGTGTTCTTTAAGATTCTTGTAAACGAACCCATCGTACCCGGCATTGCGCATCACATCGAGAATAATGGAGTTCATTTTCTCATCAGAATACACGTGGAGCAGACGGCTCAAACCAGTACCAAAATTATCCGGTAAACGCCGCTTCTTTGCTAAACGGTGTAGTTCATCGAAATCCGGCTCATAAAGCCCCAAATCCCTCAGTATGTGTAGGAAAACTTCAGGGCGGTGAGCGTCACCGTGATCTTCGATTCGTAACGGCTTCTCGATCCTCAAGAACACCGGGATGGTGCGATGTTGGACATCATCCCGCCCATGACGACCATCATTCTTCCAATAAAAAGCATCTGGGTTCTGGGTAATCCGATTAAGCGTCTTCTGTCGTATCCGACCCGGCTTGTCCCCCAAGTCGTAGCGATGCTGCCAAATCGCCATGGCGGCTTTGTCCGACCCGAAGTGACTGAATGGGTGAAAATTCGAAACCTCGAACTGTGCAGAGGTGTAGTGAAATACAGGGAGCGGTAAACCGTCGCGATCAACGACCTTCGACTCCCCAAACCATACCTGAAATCCCGGCTTATTGTTAACTGACGCTAGGACATCCGTACTCCATTCGAATAGTTCTTGGTACCGCATCCTGCCTCGAAAAATAAATAGAACGATCCTGAAAATATTTATCAGCGATGTTTCTATCCGAGTTTCGGGTACAAAGGAGTTACTATGACCAGAATTGATAAGAAAACAACAAATCAGCAATACACGGTAGAGCTTGCATACCATGATAAGACCCGTGTGCGCACAATTATGGGTCAGGAACTTGTCCTGTACAACGCCCTGAACACGGAATTGATGCGGATGCTCCGTCGCGATCCCAAGCTCTTGGCTACCATCACGGATCAGACCATCAACACCCTCGGTACCGCGATCCAAGAGGGCTTTGACGTGCGGAAGGTAGTGACTGGCACCAAGGAGAAGGTCGAGCTTCCCGAGAGCCTTCAGACGCATCGGGACGGGCTTTTCGCCACCGACAAGCAAATCCTCATGCTGGTCGAAAGCGTAATCTCCATCCCGATGTCAGTGCATCGCGAAGTGCGTCGGGCGCTGGTTGCGGAAATCCTGAAATTCTATGGCAACTCTGCCCGCATTCAGGTCAAGGGTAGCGGTTCATATGAGTTCTTGGAAAGTCTGGATGAAACGCGCAAGCGCCACATCCAAATTCCGCGTCGTCTGCTGGAAATCGAATACGATGAAGCACAGCGCCGGTCGCTAATCAAAACCCCGTACACCCAGAACCGGATTGTTGTCCCTGGTGTTGATATTGCTAAAGACACCACGTGGAAAATCGCCATCCTGCACCAGAAACCCGGAAAGATGCCACGCGGTGACACCCCATGGATGATCGATTTCCGTGTAGCACCCGAGCAATACCTTCTGAAGTACATGGAAATGGCAAACCCCTACGGCGGGGCATCCCATCATCAGTCAGCACGAACCGCACGATCTTCCGTAATCTAAACCATAGGGCTGCTTCGGCAGCCCGTTTTCTTTTGGCCCAGATTGACAACTTGGGATTGGGCTGGTACTATTGGTTCAAATCAGGAGCCATCCATGCTGACCATCACCAAATGCCAAGTCACCTCGGTTACCACCAATGGCAAACCCGTGTCCGGGACTGCGTGGTTCAGCGACGGGCGGGTATACGATTTCTCCAATTACACCGAAGTGACTTTCTATGGGCGCCGGAAACGCGGGGCGATCAACGAATCCTTTCGCATGTCTCTTCCCAAGCGGGAAACTGCGCTGAAGAATTTCCTGACCAACCAGTGGGATGGTAAACGTCACATCATCCATGTGAAATTGTGAGGCTGATATGGAACTCGATACTGCACTCGCCCTGCTCGAAGAGAATAGCATCAAAGGCTTTACCATTACGGTTGGTCGCAGTACGACCATGATCACCGCAGGTACCGAAAAGAAATTCCATGTCCATATGGAGTGGCAAGGTTCAAGTCGCGCAGTAGCATTCCAGACCGATGACCTTGATTCAACAATTAACCGTGTTGAATGGCGCATGGCTATCGATGCTGTCCGCGCTGCACGTAAAGGTGCGTTACGCCGGGTCTGCCACGGTATGCCGATCACCATCAATACGGTGGCATGATGATCCGCTTCCACAAATTTTTCAAGGTGAACACCCCGGCGAACGCCGAAAAACTGGCAACCATGATACGAGAGCGCGACGGTGCGGAAATCGAGGTTGATGAATGTAGCATCTATTTTCCGAACAAGCTGACCTTCGACCATGCCGTGTACCATTACAAGTCCAAGCTTCCGCTAGGAGTTGTATTCATCTTCGACCTCAATACCATCACTTTGTCTAAGAAATTCTGGGTTGGGCAGAAAGTTCGCATTGCGCGGAGCAACGCCGAAGGGTATTACGATCATAAAGGCACGGTCGTTATGATCGAAGACAGCGGGATTGTTCAGGTTAAATGGCGGGGTGACACCATTCTATGTCATCCGGAGCATTTAGCGTTCTGCGACACATGCAAGGGTAGCGAACGTGTCCCCAATCCCGAGGTTAACCATTCGCATCGGGCACGGCGTTACATCCGTTGCCCCATGTGCAAGTAGGCATAGGTCATTCAAATGTCCGTCTCGTTCGTCCCATTAGAACCCCACGCCGATGTTCACGTAACATCGTGCAAACACGGCTTCGAATTAATCGAGACTGGAAACATTACGGGCTTCGAGTGCCGCATGCAATGCGATGAAAAAGTCTACCGGATTTACCTTGCTCAAAATAAGATCGTGTTCGCCCATATGTCACCGGTAAAACACTATAAAGATGTGTCACACGAAGGGCGTCCTATGATTTTTGAAGGAACTTTCAAGGACAACCTACCGAGCTTGCTTGCCGAACATTGCATGGCATTGCGCGCAAGGTGTGTGGATCAAGACTATTACCTTAAAGATTTATGGGGTGACCCGAATGCCTACTAAGCCGAAATCCAAAACCGTCAGTTTCATGATCGACGGCAGCACGGTCGAATTTACGCAGATCGAACGCTGGCGCCATCAGTGGGTATCGGAAGGAAACCCCGATGGACATCCCAAGGAACGCACCCGGTGGGAAATCCGCGTCGATGGTGCGTTGGTGGGCTACGCTCGCCGTCCGTATGGTTGGGGCAAGCAAGCTCTCCTAGTGGATGCCCTGTGGGAAACCTACTCTTATGGTTTTGGGGAAACCGAATTCCTCAAGGCACACCACGCCAACAAAAACTACGACCTTGCCGACCTTGCACCGCTGGTTTTGGGCTGGCGCTTTCAAAATGCATATGGTCATCGGCGTCTTATGACCACCGAAGAGATCGCGATTGCTACTGCGGAATACGAAGAAAAAGAACGCAAGCGTAGAGCGGACGAAGCAGCACGCGAAGCAACACGGAAGAAAGAACAAGAGGAAAAGGAAACCGCCGCGAAAGTCAGAAAGGACGAAACCCTTGAAGGACTGGAATCAATCCGTACCCGACTGGGCACCACTCTGACCAATTCCGAAACTGAAATGCTTCAACGCGCCATCGACACCATTACCAGACGAGGATTGTAATGAAAGACGCCAAATACGTCATTATGGACAATGGTCTAAATGATGCTGCCATCGTTTTCCCAAACTACATCGAACATGCGTTGATCGCAAATGCTATGCCCGGTCATGTTATCGCGGCTGGATTTGTGTCATTCACTGGCACCGAATGTACGTGCCACGGTTCGTCGGTAAGCCTGAAAATCGCGTCACGACCTGAAGTGGATGCGAAGATCATCCGCAAGGAAATCCTCAGGCATACCTAATTTTTATATTGCGGCTACCACTACAGATTCGTTAAGACTCGTGTACGGCAACCTGCACGAGTCTTTTCGATTCTTTCAGGTAAAATCTTATGTGGTTAGGTAAAAATTCCGCATATAATTTCCAAGCTGTGGACTTCTGCGGTTCGGCGCAGGGATATAATCCCATCCCGTTCTTGGCTCCGTTAACACCGCTCTTTACTCAGCACGTCCACAGGCTCAATAGGTTTACCCTATCTCGGTTATGTCCAGACATAAAGAAACCCCCACCGGGCATGGTGAGGGTTTCCGTCTGGGCAGTTAAGCAGGACACCGGAAGGTGTCATATAGCTGCGAACAGCTATGCACATATTTAGCGTAGCTGCTCGCAGCATTATATACCTACACAGGGATTTCAACCACTGTGATCCCGCAGTACCCCTGGCTTCGGACAATAGGCTACACAGCCGCCGACGAAGACATTGAGTGAGTGTAGCACAACCGCTGGAAATCCGCTTGTGGGATCAACAAGACCACGAGTGCAGTCGGCGGGATAGGGAATGCAAGGCACGCCAAGCGGACCCCAGTTCAATCGAACTGAAATAGACACGGCTACTGAGTGTAGCTATGTAAATCCAATTACCTTAGGTTATTTGGTGCAAAGAGCCTGATATGTGATGAACCACAACAGGCACCCGGTCAGGAATTACCGACAAGTCCCTGATCGGCACCGGTCGGAGTGAAGGTGAGAGGGGATGGTAGGAGTACGACGACCCGCCTACCGTGCTGTTTTAAAGCACTAGCCTCGATGTTCGGGTACTGAGACTCGGTGCAAATCCGTGTTACCATCTTCCTTCTTTTATGGGAGGGAAGGTGGTACCTCGATCTGGTGCAATAACTAAAAGTTGTTTAGTCTTCAGTTTTTCTGAAAGACCAGCGCGTTCCGAGTGCTAAGGTAGCAATTCCACCAGAAATCACAATAAGAGTGAACTTCCAGGCAATAAATGCCAACGGAATTAACGAAAGGAACAAAGGCGGAATAGGATCGAAGCCTTTGTACCAAAACACTACTGCCCAAAACCAACAGAAACCTACGCATAACCAAAGTAGAATTTTCACGATGATGTTCGAGAGAATCGCTTGAATGATATAGAACACGGTGGGCAGAATGATGATCGATATGATCACCCATACAATCTGTACTGGACCTTGGTTTGGGTTTGGTGAGGTAGCCCATGGGAACAATACCAGCCAGATCGCCCACATAGCGACCCAGAACAATCGGCTTTTGATGAGTTTGGTGCCAAACGCCATCCAGACGAAAATACCGATTGCGGGTTTGTTGCTCATGACACCCTCTACTGAACAACGATCACTATATCATACTATCATGGATAGTAGAGGGTGTCAAACCCAATTAAAATGGTAATCCAGTTTTTTTCTTAAATTCAAACAGTTCTCCAATGGATTTCGCTATGGTTTTGCGGGATTCCGGAGACATTGACCATGCTTCAGACCAACCTACTCCACCATTTGAGTAAGTTACGATGTCTGCTATTGACTTTGTTATGGCTCTCGACTCCTCAGTCATTTCATGGAGGATATGCTGAATTTCTTCCGGCGTTGCTGCCAAGAGCCTCATCCGAAAAAATAGGATGGATCGAAGATAATATTCGACTCCCATTCGTGCTGACAATTAGGACAGGAAACCGCGTGTTTTTTGTTCACACCGATCTCAGTTACTCGTAAAATTTCCTTTTCCACTTTTTTAACGGAACGAGTGTCAGTATTCACTAGCCATTCTTTGATGAATTCCGGTTCGACCACCGTGCCTTGCGGGATAGTAACGGAAATAATCGAATCCGCTATCAGTTCGAAGTTCAGGTTTGAGATTTTCTCAAAGCTGTCACGGAAGATGGCGTTTTTCTCAAGATCATCTATTTCAGTTGCTTTGGTGATTTCCTGAAGAAGTTTTTGCTGTTCAAACGCTTTGATCGCCGCTTTCGTCGCGGTTGCAAACGACCGTGGACGAATATGCACTAATACATTCTTACCCACTTCCACTGGATATGCCGGTTCATGGAATGCAATGGTTTCTACTGCAAAACGGATGGATGCTGCATAAGTGTTTTCTTTGTTACACTTGGGGCAATTTGATTGGTATTCGATGATGTCGCCATATGATGATGCGCGAATTGCCAAAAGAATAGTATCAACATCTGGTGTGCAAAGATTTCGTGGGTTTCTAATATCAGGAACACAGGATGTGATGATGCGTTCGATTGCATCACCATTGAGCAATGCATCAGGGTTTTTCAGAAGAAGCTCATCGTAAGCCGTCATCGGGTAGATCGGGATTTCCCCTGATGCCGTGAAATCAATCTCACCGGGGTTGAAGTACCCCATGGTTGGGAGCTTGATATATATACCCGGTTCGCGGAAGAATTTGCGCAGTGGGTTGGTTGATGGCATTTCTGTCATACTATAATCCCTTACTAAATACTTTAGATATCAGTATTTATAATCGGATTTTATTGGGTTTTAACCCGAGGTGACGCGGATGGACATTGACGAAAAACTGCTTGGCCGTCTTCTATTGCAAATCGATAAACGCGACGGTTGGGCAACTGAAAAGACGCTTCGTGACCTTGTGGATGCAATGGGGGGAAAGCGGTCTCGTGATGATAGAGCCGCTAAGAACAAAGATATTTCTCGTGAAAAAGCCACTAAAACGATATTTGATAGTTTGCGTAATGACTCGGTCGAGTTTGGACGGTCGGTTAATAACACGCTCGACAACTTGGGTAATTTTGATAATGTAGCCCGCAGTGTCACTCGGACGGTCTCTGATATGGGGGACGCGGTTGGTGACACCTTAGGTAAAATTCCGCTTATTGGTTCGTTGCTTGGTGCGACCGTTGGACTTGTCGTTGGTGCGATGACCGACGTATTCGATGAAATGGTTGCATCACGAAATACCTACCGTGACATGATCAATGTCGGTCAGTCATTTGGTGGTAACATCATTGCGATGGGTCAAGCGGCATATCACGCTAATATGTCCATTGATCAATTTGCACAGACTATCAACGAGGCATCCGAAGCTGCCGCGACACTGGGTGGAAAAGGACTCAGCGACTATTTCTCAACGATGACCTCGGTGATGGCTAAGGTCGAGAACTTTGGGATGACGTTGGGGGATGTGCAGAAGCATTACACCCAGCACATAAAAATGCTCAAGCAGACAGGCAAGCTTGAAACAATGAGTGCCAAGGATGCTGCTGAAAGCTTCAAGGATTTGGTCCAGAACGCAGATATGTTGGCGCGCATAACCGGTCGAAGCCGCGACGACATTCTACGTGGTTCTATGACTAAATCGAATGACGATTCCGGGTGGAAACTCTCCATGAGTATGCGCGGTCAAGGTAGTCAGCAAGAACTCATGAAGTTGTACCAGAATATGTCTGCCCAGGCTGGTAAGGGCGCCGCCGATTCGATCATGGATGCGTTTGTGAAGAACGGGAGTGTATGGTTCTCCGATCTGGCATCGAATGCAGGGCTTGGTCTTCAGAATACGCTAGACACCATTCAGAACCAGCTAAACACGGCGAACAGTGGTGGGAAGACAGACCCGGAAGCCATCACCAAGGCATTGATGGCTGATCTTGGGAACATGTCAGAAGCCCAGATACAAATCCTCAATCAGATGGCGTCTGACGGCGATGCGCAGTCCAAAATGGTCATGGACGTTCTCGCCCATGCCCGCGAGTCTGCGAACCAGAAACCAGAATCGTTTGAGGAAGAAATGAAGCGACGTACTGGGTTTACCCGGACCTTGCTTCAAGCTGATCAGGCGCTAAGCACATTGCGTGCAAATTTCAAATCGTTTGCGTTCGACCTTTTTGACAAGGGTGCAAAATTTCTTGGTCCAGCATGGGATACCATTGCGGACATCATGAAAGAGATTAATACCTTGGGCACCGACAGTGAGCAATGGACGAAAAAGTTTGAAAGTATTTTTGAGCGTCTTCGTGCCGCAGCCTTGGAAGCATGGGATTACCTGTGGGGGAAGGTGGCTGAGTTGGCCGGTGGGGATGGAACATTAGCAGAAATAGCGAAATGGCTGCTCAAAACCAAGGAATCGCTTAGTAATTGGTCGCTAGGTGGTGAAATTGAAAAATGGCAAAGCAGTCTCGAATCGTTGAGGCAAGCCATCGATAGTGTTGCAGGCTTTGTAAACGGCGTTACCAACAGTTATGCGTCTGCCAAGTCAACGGTTTCAAATGCCTGGAATACTACTACCGGGGCAATCGGTAGCGCCTGGGATAGTGTAACTGGAATCTTCGGTTCGTCCGGACCCGCACAAACTCCGACGACGGTTACTTCTCCTAATAACAACCAGAACATGGGTGGTAAAGACCAGCCCATAGCAGTTATGTCCGAGCAACAGAAGTCAGAGTTGCAAAAACAGGCAGACGCGCAGACTGCCCACCGAAATGAAACCATCGAAATTCTTAAAGCTCAACTAGAGCAGCAACGTGTTATGATGGAAGAATTGAAGAAACAGAACGAACGTTTGGAAGATACATTGCGCCACACGAAGGACATGGCAGACAATACCGGGCGAATCGCTGTTCAGACTGCATAAATAGTCGCGGTTAATCACACCACTACACACACTTGAGGTGATTTAATGAGTTGGAAGAAGCACTTTCAGGTAGTGCCGAGCAAAAAGCTCAAGGCATCTACCGCGATGAGCGGGCTTGACGATAGAGCATATGGCGCCGGTACCGGCGGTAAATTCGCAAGCTGGCTCCCCGAGGTCTATTCTGGTCAAGGCGACCGCATTGCGCGCTATACACAGTATGACCAGATGGATATGGACAGTGAAATCAATGCTGCCCTCGATACCATTGCCGATTTCTGTACCCAGATCGAAGACAATGAGGATCAGCCGTTCGAGATCGTGTATCACGAAGAACCGACCGAAACGGAAACTGAACTTCTTGAAACTGCTCTTCGTAAGTGGGTCAAGCTGAACGATTTCCGCCGTCGCATTTGGAAGGTTGTCCGTAACACGATCAAGTACGGTGATCAGTTCTTTATCCGCGACCCCGAGACGTATGAACTCATGTGGGTCGATCATGCCAAGGTGCAGTCCATCGTGGTCAATGAAGCCGAGGGTAAGGAACCCCAGGAATACTTGATCAAGGATTTGGACCTGAACATCATGGCAAAGACCGCTACGGCGCTCCGCAAGGATGCTGCGAATATGAATGGTGCATGGCCGTCCCAGACTGGCGCTGAACCATTGATGGGCGGCGGTTCCACCCTGGCTTCAACCCCGATTATGCAAACCCGGTTCGGTGGTGGACACAATGAACAAGTTGTGCCGGTGGCGGCAGAACATGTGGTTCACCTTTCTTTGTCCGAAGGTATGGATCAGAATTGGCCATTTGGTAACTCAATTCTTGAATCGGTATTCAAGGTCTATAAGCAGAAGGAATTGCTGGAAGATGCGATGATCATTTACCGCGTCCAGCGTGCCCCTGAACGTCGCGTATTTTATGTGGATGTGGGTAACATGCCCGCCCATAAGGCGATGGCTTATGTGGAACGAATCAAGAACGAAATTCACCAGCGTCGTATTCCTAACCGGACAGGCGGTGGCGCATCCATTCTGGATGCGGCGTATAATCCCATGGCGATCATTGAAGACTATTTCTTTGCTCAGTCAGCCGAGGGTCGCGGCTCTAAGGTTGAAACTCTCCCTGCGGGTGAGAACCTGGGCGAGATCGATGACGTGAAATACTTCAGCAATAAGTTGTTCCGTGCGCTGCGTATTCCAACATCGTATTTACCGACTGGACCAGAAGATGGTACCGCCCAGGTAAGTGATGGGCGTGTAGGTACCGCATACATTCAGGAATGGCGTTTCTCAAAATATTGCCAACGTCTTCAGAATGTTCTTGCGCCAATGTTTGATATGGAATTCAAGTTGTTCTTAAAGAGGAACGGCATCGAAATTCATCCGACTATCTACGAGATTGCATTCCACGAGCCACAAAACTTCGGTGAATACAAGCGTATGGAAATTGATTCTCAGCGTCTTGGATTGTATGGTCAAGTCAGTCAGATTCCGTGGATTTCGAAGCGTTACGGTCTTATCAAGTATGCTGGTTGGACTGAAGACGAAGTTCTCGAAAATGAGAAGTATTGGGCAGCCGAAAACGCTTCGAAGGTTAAAGATAAGTCTGGTAAGTCCGGTGAAGACAAAAGCGGCGGTCTGCGTGATGTTGGTATTGGGGGCGGCGGTGGCGGCTTCGATATGGGTATGGGTGATATGGACATGGGCGATGAAGGTGGTGACATGGACATGACCGGTGGTGAAAGTCCAATTAGCGGTGGCGAAGGCGCGTCTGGTGGTGATACCGGACCAGACCTAAACCTCTAATAAGAAGGTGGAATATGGATATAGTTGACAAGTATGAGATCAGTTACGGTTGGTCGGAAGCAGAGAAACAAGAAAGTGATCGTCTCTATAAGGAACAAATTAAGAACATGAAGCTTGCTGAAATGTCTTTGTTCACGATTGATGATCTTCGTAAGATGACCATGTTATCGTCCAGCCAAAACAACATTGGTGGGTGTGGATATTCTCAGGTGGTTGATAAAACATCCATCACCGTTTCGGGCACTGGTGGAGGCAGTGGGTACATACCCAATGTCAATAATGCTCGTGTAAATATCGAGCCGCGTGGGTCGCTTGTAGATACGCTCCCTGGTGGGGATTTGATCAACTTTGGTGAAGTGAAATATTTCACCATGGTAAAGTCTGGGTTGGGTTTGACCGTCAAACTCCCGGATATTCAAGAGGAAAAGCCTACTAAGATTGATTATTTGGCAGCCGTGCGGGACATTGTTGGCGGGGTGTGATGGTTCTGGTAGTTGTCGTTCCGCCCGTGTTTGGTGTCAAAGGTGGGAAACTTGTCTGGGATGGGCAGGAATGGGTATGGGAACCCAATCATGAAAATTCCCCTATAATTATGGAACGGGGAACCGAACCTGATATTGTGGTGGTTGACGAGCCAGATTACTTAGAAATCACGCGCGATATTGCACGCGGATGGTAAGAAAGGGGAGGTTGTTGACCTCCCCTTTTTTCTTTGCTATAAATAGGCTCATGGAAAAGGAAGTTTTTTATGCCGCCTGTGATAGTCTGTTAGGGCAGACTCACGAACCCCCACGGAAGCTACGAAAGAGAGGGCGGTGGGGACCAAGAGAACCCGGAAGTGGTCGATACGAGGGTTTTGGACTTATACGGTACTTTTCATCCAATATTGTCCATTTGTCGCTAAATCAACCACTCCCGGTAACAATGTTGACCACGCCGCAAGGGGCACTCGATTTCCTTGCCCATCTAGTAGAGGAATATCTATCGCCAGCCTGAGGGCTGGTTTTTTATTGCCCGTATTTATCGGGTAAACACTTCCTCGGCAGCCTTGTCCAACATTACCTTGAGCAGATTGGCTTCCGCCACATCCTTGGTCAAATGGTACACTGTGGCGTTGTTCGCCATCTTACCTTCCCCGTCATACCGAGCGAGGGAATAGTTCGAGGTGTCGGTCCCGGTACCCACCAGAACGGTAAGCTTGCCCTGATTTGAACTGAGGAAGAGGCGTGAAACCACGGTTTTCTCAACCACGGTGCCGCCCATCATGCCCATACAAACACGGTACACTTCGGTACCCACAGCAAACGGGCTGACGACCTTGGGAGCCGCCTTGTAGAAGTTGCGGACGCCCTTGAAGTCCATGTCGGTGATTTTGTCACGGGCGGTGTCCACCTGGGGCACCTCGACCGCTTCCAGCGCCTCAATCTCGGAGCGCAGAGCAGCCAGACGAACCGCGATCACGTCACGCAGACCAGCTTCAGCGTTGTCGCGGGTGTCGGTGATGGTGAAACCCTTGGTCGTGTCCGGAGTGGTCCGGTACCCACCGTTCATGTCCACCGAAACAACGATCAGTTCCCGGATCACCGGGGTGCTGTTTACCAGACCGAATTCGTAGACGGTAGCGCCAAGGGTCTTCATGGTCCCGTTCCTTCTCTCTGAACGGGACCACAATACACTTACTATCTGAGGCTGTCAAGATGCCGCGAAGAAAACGTTACTCTTCGTCCTGGGCAATTCGCCGGAATTTCTGGTAAACATCGCTGTGGTATTTGACTTCTTCTTTACGCCCGCCAATCAAGGCAAAGACATCGATGACGGTGAACGACACCACGTCGCCCATATCGGGCGACCGGCAGGGATAGCCGTTACCCAACATCGGGCAATAGCAACGGTGATCGCCGTACTTGTCGAAGTTATCCTCGACCTCGCGGTAGAATTTGTCGGCAGCTTTCTTGATGGATACTTTCAATTCATCCATCGTACCAACGAACTCGTGCATGCCCGCGCTGTAATGATCAACGCTGAATTCGATCTTGACCTCATAGCGGGTTTTTTCGTTGCGGTTGTCCAGCGCCACCGGAGCGCCCGGCTTGGCATTGGTAACCTTGGCGACACCCCGGTTGATCAGGGTGGTCAGAATGTCGTCCAGAACCAGCCGCGCCGCATCGCTCTTGAAGTCGATGTCCGCACCGAACTCGTCGGAAGCGGCGATACCAGCAGCTTGCATCAAGGCAATGGCGGCATTCTTGTCCATGGGTCACCTCGTAAGATGACCCAGCATACCTTTACAATTTGGGGCTGTCAAGTCGCCGCACAGAGTTCGTGCTAAATAGCTAGTACCATCAAGTGAGGGACTAGATGAAGGCAAGCGAAATTAACGCGAATTACGGCTACTATGATCCGGATGATGATAAACTCAATCAGTTCAAAAAGTCTGATACCCGCAAGAGCCGCCTGACTTTGCGCGACCTCAATAAACTCAAAAAAATTCGCGCAACACGTCGTCTGGAAATGCTCCAGCGCAACGACATGCTTGAATTAATTTATGGTGAGCCTGATGGTGGTGATGATGGTGGTATGGGCATGGGAATGGGTCTGTAATCAGGGATTGATTACAAGGTCTACCCATTCTTGCTATAGCCCTTCATGACATGCATCCTGATAGATTCTGTCATGGATTTCTCGATTTATGAAAGTATGAATGATGGGTTTGCCCTTCAACCACATTTCTAATGCATATACAAGAACGTTGTTTGATGTCCGTATGTAGAAATCATATCTAATTGGACAAATTCTATGACCTTTCTCGATGATTAATTTGCCAATAACGATCTTTCGTTCACCGAATACTGTTTGTTCAACATCAAACGGGAAAATCTTGAAGAAATCGCCTATATAGCTTGTGGCGTATTTCAAAAGTCCTTCCCACCCAATCTCAGACTGATCCCGATATACGTCACCAATGAGAGGGTTACCATCATCTGGGTGTAGGTACTGTCTAGACCCACCATAGTCAGTCGATGCGTAAAATACCTCAGTCATTGGGGAAGATGATGTACTTCGGTAACACGAAGTCGGTCAGCCAAACGCCATTGTCGCTCTGGAAGAACGAATAGCCGTCCTCGTGCATTTCCTTGGCTTTGATGATCAGGATGACCGGATCACCACGGCGCGATCCAACCTTGACCGCCGTCGCATAATCCTCGCTCAGATGCACTGCATGGCGCTTGCCCTTGTCCAAGCCGGTCTGCTTGATCGACTTCAGGAAGGCGTAGACGGTACCGTGATGCAGTCGATCAGGCGGGCGTTTCGGGCGATAGTCCAGCTTCACATCAACCGAATGCCCTTGGGCAGCCCGTATCATCGACCTGTCATGGTTGAAGGAGAAACGCTTCTTGTCGTTGTCTTCAACGACTGTAATGAGGGTGTCGAGAGTGATCGGGTAATTGTGGTCATTCATCGCCTTGATGAGGTCAAACGTATTGACCCAACCGCCATCCCCGAGGGTAAGACCTACTTTCTCGGGTTTATGCCGCAAGATGAGGCTCATGAATTTGCTGTGTTTTACGAGATCGTCTTCCATGGAAGAACCATATCCGTATATGGTATTATCAGCAAATTTTTTCAGCTTCGGACTAGCGCCAATTGTTCATTTTCCCAACTATCGTCAGTAGTGCCATGTTTGATGAAACGGCTTATTCCTTCATCAGTATCAAGTGTTAGGGAGATTACGGGATGAGCCGCCACAGGTCCGATATCTATGGTTGCGGAATATATATTATGCACATCGCGTAGGTACCGTAGAGTTTGACGGACGAGTTTGGCGTTTTTGGCGTGTATGAAAATATTACCATTTACATTCAGACATACACGAACCCAGCCTTGCGCTAGTGCTTTTTCGATTAGTTTGGCCATATCATCCATGCCTAACAATGGATAACCATTCTGTCGTTTCTCGACTGGAATTTCCCCAATCTCATGTGCAGTCATACCAAATAGTTCAGGTGATTGAATTATTCGATGCGAATGTTCGAGATCAAACTCGTCACAACGAGGTGCATATAAGATTTCTCCGTTTGCCGGGCGATAGAAAAATTTGTTTTTATTATGAATGTTTCTATCTAATACTTCTTCGGTTATTTCGAATACTCGCATTGGTATTTTCCTTATGAGAACGCCCTGTTCTTCCAACCTTTTTCAAATGCAGCAAGTTCGGGTTTTTGCTTAATGAGGTTTTGGTAGAATTCCCATGCTTCTTGGCGCAACACGGACAGGAAGTACCGTTCGCTGCGCTTGTTGATTTGTACATTCAGATGGGAAAGAGTATTTGGTCCAAACCCACCATCCACGTCGATGGTATCGCCGCATTTGTTGACCGCGCGCTGAAGGATTTTATGGGCTTGCCCGGCGCCCATGTTCACCGCCATATCAAAGAGTTTGGTGGCGATGCTTTGGGAGACGATATCCCCATAGATGTCCTTCCAGAAATGGAGGCGATAGATTTTCACGGCATCTTCGCGTTTCATCTTGCGGATGTCATCCGCATCTACGTCGCCGTCGTGATCGATGTCGCCATCAAGCCAACCATCCTTGTCTTTGTCCTGCTTCAATGTACTCAAGGCAAAACGCAAACTAACACCCCAGTTGGTGACGCCGCCCGGATCAGATTTATGATCGACTAGACCGCCCTCATGTTCTAAAATTACCCCAATAGCATCTTCGAATCTTGCCATGGCACACCTCCACGTTGTTATGGTAGAGGTATTTAGAAAGGTCGTCGGATGAGTTTTATTGATGATATCTGTTGGCGGATTAATGAGCGCGCAAAAGAAGCCGCATTCCGCCTTGAAGCGAGTGTGGGGCAGTACCCATCCGGGCGAGACACTTTCTGGAAGGTTTGTGGCTTGATCTCGGAGTTCCCGGACCTCAAGGCGTTGGCCGCCCGTGGGGACATTTACGACTTTGATGCCGGGTTAGATGTTCTCCGAAATGGTCCCCTCGCATATCATTTTCGGTCGTTGACTTTCTATGAACAGCAGCACCTCATGGCAGTTGTTGGGCAAGGGGTCAAACCACAGACCCGACGCCCAGCGAAGCCGTCCGTATGGCTGTTTGATGTCTACACCGATGGGTCGTTTCGCCCGAAGACCAAGCGCATGGGTGCTGGGTGGGTGATTGTCGGCGGGGATGGTGAACAGTATTGCGAAGGCAGCTATCCGGTTGAAATTCCCTGGATTGCGGATAGCTATGCTCCCGAAATCATGGCGGTGGTGTACGCGCTCAACGCAGTACCCGATGATTCAGATGTCACCGTGCTGACCGATTCTCTCATGGTGGTCGAATGTATGACCAAGAGTCGGGCATGGGGCGTTCATGGGATACTGCTCGAAATTCTGAAGAAGCAGCATCGACGGCTTGGAATGGTCACGTACCAGCATGTGCCCGGACATGCCACGCTGATGTACAATGAGCGGGCAGATCAGTTGGCGGTATCCGCCTCCACCGGAAAGAAGAAGGGCGCCTAAGTGGCGCCCTTCACTATTTCGAACACTTTCTCGGTCCTAGCTTTGATTTCAGCTTTTTTCTCGGGGGACAGATCGGTTCCTTTTTAGCTTGATCAATAAGGTCCATCAGTTCTTGGTCACGGACTTTTGAGTGGATGAACAGACGTTTAAGCCACTGCATTGACTGTCGCTTTCAGGGCATTCTCGCGCATACCTTTATACTTGCGATTAAACGATTCCAATTTCGCCATATCGAAGTTTGCGGGTGCCGACCGCATCTTACCGCCTTCGAGGAACAGTTCCACTGCACGTTCACGTGGGAGAGTAGTAGTGGATTTGTCATCCACAGTCGGACCCCATCCCATACGCAATAGAAAATTCAGAACTGCTTCCGGTTCATAGTTGTTTTCCTGATAGTACGCCATGAAGATCGTCGGGTCGGTCACCGCGTCCCGTTTCGACATTTTCTTCTTGTTCTTGTGGATCAAACCCACATGGGCAATGCGCGGGAACTCGGGCGGCGTTTGGAAGTGACCATGAACCGGGTCAAGTTCCGTCTTTCGCTCGTTCTGAATCTCACAGAACCGGTTCATAGCTGCCCAGATGGCAAGCTGCTTGCCAGTGTTCGAGATGTGATCGGTGCCGCGAATGATGCAGTTGATTCGGTTCCAGTCATCGACCACGGATGCGAAGTGGTAGATCGGCTGACCAAGCTTGTCGCCACCCTTCATCAGGATCAGCCCGTCGATTTGTTCGGCTTCCTTGTCGGAAATTGCCATTTCGCCCGCGATGTCGTCATGCCACACGCGCGGCATGTAATCCTGCCATACCAGGGCAATCGCGCCATTGTCGAGTTCCTTGGCAGCGCCGATAGAAATCAACCATCGCGCCCATTGACGATAAACATCTTTCCGCTGCGACTGGTAGATTACCTCTGAATCGTAATCCAACCCCAACCATGACAAGCTGTTCAGGATCACGTCCACTGCACCTTCAACCTCACGGTCAGTATCGGTATCGTCAATGCGCAGATAGAAAGTGCCGCCGCTGGCTTTAGCAGCCAAAAAATTAAAGTAAGCAGTGCGGGCAGTCCCGATGTGCATGAAACCAGTCGGAGACGGCGCGATGCGGGTGTTCAGTTTCATATTGTGAGTTTCCTACTGGTTCAAATTTCCGCTTGGGCTTGCTGCCATAATACATACATTTCTGGTAGAATATGACCCACTACGGGAAATGTATTCAATGGTTTTGAGGTTGCCTTCACAAGGCGGGCGCATATCGGCAACTGAGAGAACGCAAAGTGTTTCACTATCCAATCTGGTGGATTGTGAATTATTCACCTCGTAATACGACAAAACCTGCCACCGTCCTTCACAACGTTTCTTTTGTTCATCGTCAAGACCACAGGCGGTCAATACCAGAACGGCGACGAGCGGAAAGATAAAGCGTTTCATACTGCAACCTCTTTGTGCGCCCAACAGGCGAACTGGAAAAGATATAACGAATCAATGCACCCGGCATGGGGTCCACGAATGATTTCGAAACGAACGATGGGAGTCGCACCCGGTTTCGGCTCTGCCTTGGGTTTACTATTCCAGCGAGGACGTGACAAATCTTTTCCGATCTGAATAACGCGACGCGCTTCCTTGCCAGATTTGACCTCGTAGGTTTTGCCTTGCTCAATTTGCTTCGTTTTCATGGCTTCCGAGTGCCTTTATCTCATCTGCCATAATTTTCCATGTCTCAACTCAGCATGCAACATCGTTTTTCGCTTGGTGGGCTGGTCCTGCTTTGATTCGGGCTTGTTTTCGCCAGTTCTCAAGCTGAGCAATCAAATGCGGGCGACTAACAATCTCTACCGGGAGGTTAAAGCGGATATCCGCGAACTCGAATTCTGGGTGAATGTCGTATTGTGCGAAGAGGCGGTCGCGCCAGTATTTCTCGTAAGCTGGGTTGTCGGACAACACTAATTGTTCCCGAAGTGCTTCGTTCATGACCAGGGCAATCGACTTCGCATCTTTTCCGTAGGTGAGAAGGTCATTTTGTGCGATCCCATGGATGTTCTGGGCGTTGTAGTCCCAATCGGTCCATGATTTGTGTGGACGGATAAGGTATTCAGTATATTCCTCCCCTATATTCCATGCTACTTGAATTGGATATGACCCCGTATGGAGCGAAGATGCTTCGAAATCGAGGAAAGTCGGGATTTGAATATTCATAGCCACCTCACAAAATGAACCTACCATCTTGACATAACGGCCAAGGTCTGTTAATTTATCTTTCTTCGATGGAGAGATCACCATGACTGCCTTGGGTCCGTTCAACAGGTTCCGTGACATCCCGCAGTTCACCCGGTCTGCCGCGTACAAGTGCGAGCAGTCGTGGCGCTATCTGGAAGGGTGGCTGGCGGATCAGGACGATCCGGGTTGTCAGCAGGTTCTCGTCCTCGACCCTGATTTCCAACGCGCCCATGTGTGGAACGAGAAGCAGCAGATTCGCTATGTTGAATTTATCCTGCGCGGCGGGCAGTCCAGCCGCGACCTGTACTTCAATCATCCCCGCTGGAACGACGATTTCCGGGGCGAATTGGTGCTGGTTGATGGTAAACAGCGCCTTCAGGCAGTTCGCCGGTTCCTGGCGAACGAAATCCCGGCGTTCGGTCGGCTGTATGGCGAGTATGCGGACAAGCTGCCGCACGATTGCGCCTTCACCGTCCATATCAACAATCTGAAGACCCGCAAGGAAGTGCTTCAGTGGTACATCGATCTTAATGCGGGCGGCGTTGCCCATACTGAGGAAGAGATTGCCAAGGTGTATGCTCTGCTGTTAAAGGAAGCTGCCTGATGGCTATCATGCCTACCGTCGAATAGGAACGACACATGCTGTCTGATTCATGTTTTGATTTTCTGTCTGCGTTGGAGCAACCCAACGCAGAGGTCATTCCGCTGATCGAGCAACTGATTGGTAATGCCAACCATTACGCCAAACCGCCGTTCAATTATTCCCCGGAAGTGATCGGTGTGCTAAAAATGGTTGCAACGCTGGCATTGACTCACCAAGGCACCGCGTTTGAAACCAGTACGCTTAAGGCGTTGACCAATCTGGCTGAAACAATCCTGATCGTGTACGACACGCCACCGGACGGAAAATGAAAAGGGCGGCAAATTGCCGCCCTTTCCGTTTATAGCTCTTCGGGACGTTTTGCCGCGTTGCCCATGATGTGGACGAAACATTTGTGGCAAACGTATGCGGTGAACGGGTGACGTTGCTGGTGCGGGTCGTCGTAGAAGATGACTTCTTCGACTTTATGTTCAGCAGGCGCACCGCAAGAACATTCCTCGCCCTCACAACATCTGCTGACGAACGGTTTCTCGGTCATGATGCTGCCCATTCGTTGCAGTAATTGTCCCGTTTTTCCGGCTTGCTACACCCCTCTTGGAACCGACACGTCCCACACGCTTTCAATGCCGGGGTAATATCACGAAGGGTGATGTCCGCGAAAATACGGGACCGTTCCTGGGTAGACATCTGTTCCCAGGTTTCGTTCTCGTGTTCGGTGATCCCACAGGCACCGCAGCCATTGGATGACCAAGTGGCAGCGCCATTGCATTCGCCCGTGCATGGATGTCCGTGGCGTGGCGCTCGTTGTTTTGGCCAAAGACCGGACTGTCCTTCCCCAGTGAAAATATAGCCATGGTCGATCCAATTACCGGGACGCCCATGAGTGTCATCCTCTCCCTGGCTGAGATAGCGGACCCAACAATTATCTGGGTTCGGTTCGGCATTGACCCATTCCGGGGACAAATGGAGCCATTCCTGAACAAATACCCGCAAGGTGATGCCGTGACAGATCACGATGATCGTGTCGATGCCGTGTTTTTCGCTATCGCGGTGGACGCTACCAAAGAATTGATATACGCGGTTGCCCACGTCGAACCGGCTCTCGCCCAACGGCATACGTGCCCAATAATGCCCGCCGTGGTCCTCACACTTTTTATAGTGTGCGGCTTCGTCCGGGAAATGGAGATGACGTTCATCATCGGGAATACCATCGAACAACCCAAATTGCTGCTCGCATAAACGGCTGTTTTCACGTTGATCGATGTTGAATTCGCTCGGTGTAATTTGAGCGAGGATATTCTTCGCCGTTTGTCGTGTACGCCGATAGGGACTATTCCATAGCCGGACTTTGGGTAATTTAAGCCCATCACCAAGAGGCGATTTCATCCCAAATGCTTCTAACGCAAACGTTCCCATATCTTTTTCAGCACGCAAACGTTCGTTCAAGAATGCGTTTAGGAATTTACCTGCTTCGGTCGCCTGCAACAAACCACGCTCGGATAGCGGGATGTCGTGATCCGCCATGCTGGCGTGGAGGTCTTTGTTGGCGTTGGCAGCGGATTCACCATGCCGTACTAGGAGAATTCTCATTGGAACACCTTTAAATGCAATAGCTGATGATTTTTTCCATCGCACGTGTTTCGAGTTGGCGGATACGCTGCGACGAAACGTTATACTTCACCGCCAATTCATTTAAGGTAGGCGGTTCATCCATCAATTTGCGTTGACGGATGATGTCTTGTTCTCGGTCATTCAGCGTAGTGATGGCTTCTTGAACCCAGCACCACTGTTGGTTGTATTCCTGGCGTTCAGCAAGATTGTCTTCCACGGTCGTCATGGTCGAACCGTCTACCAGAAGGTCGGCTAGGGTGGTGGAACTACCATCTTTCACAGGGGTGTCAAGTGAAGTAACCGCCTGAAGTCGATCCTCCATATCCACAAGGATACGGGGTTCCACCCCAAGTTCCTCGGCTGCGGGACCGGCATTTTCTTCGGTGAAACGAAGTATGTTATGTTTTCGACGCATACGGGAAATTGCGTAGAAGCACTTCCGATGCGCACCTGATACATCCACTCGCATCAGTCGCAGGTTTTTAAGAACGTATTCGGCAATTTCGTAACGAATGCGGTCTTCTACATAGGTTGCGAACCGAGCGCCACGGGTCGGATCGAACCGATGGGCAGCGTAAACAAGTCCAGTGAACCCGCAGGAAATGAGGTCGTCCATGGGCAGATTATAGCCCTTGAAATTACGCGCAATCTTCCCGACCAAGGGCGCATGTGCCAATATCAGCGTGTCGAACGCCTTCTTGTCATTCATACGGTTGGTAAGCGCCTGTTCCTCTTCAAGGCTCAGAAGCTTTTCTTGGTAGAGAAGATTGTCCAGCATAATCCGTAGTCCTTATACCACCTCGTAGGTAGTCTGTTGAATGCGCTCGCGCATTTTCTGTTCCACGAGGGGCGGAACGTACTTGCTGATGTCGGCACCGCTCTTAAAGATGCCCTTGACCGTTTTCGAGGACACGAACATGAATTCGGGCGACGCAGGGAACCAGATGGTTTGGATGTCTGGTGCCTGATCACGGTTGATGCCGTAGACCTGAAATTCATAATCGAAGTCCGATACCGCACGCAATCCGCGCACGATGAAATGGGCGCCAATATGGCGGCAATGCTTTACCAACATTCCCTTGACCGCATCGACCACCACCACTTTGTCCTTGAAGTCTTTGGTGGCGAGCCATGCTTCGATCAGTTCGCGACGTTCCGTGAGCGAGAGTAGCCCGCTATCCTTATCGGGATTGACCGCAATTGTGACATGCAGCCGGTCGAACAGCGGCAACGCACGCTCGATCATGTCGAAATGACCATAGGTAATCGGGTCGAAAACTTCCCGCGTAAACGGCAATCCGTGCCATAACGCGCCCCCTTTCGTTCGAGATAAATATACAAGCGGGGTTTGATGTTGCTCTAACAACATCAAACCCGACGGAACGAGGATGAACCGTCTCCTTCAATTGTTGGGCAAGTGGTTATCTGGATATTTTCGCATTAATAAATTCTTCGGTTTCATCATCATACGTTACTTGAAATTTATAACCCTTGATTCCAAGCCTATGAATTACTTTGGTGTCCGCATTTCTGAAGATAGTGTCTAATACAACTCCATCATATTCTTCATGAAATCCATTTGGATTATCTTTATGAAATAGCGGGGTTCCGTCTTTTTCTGCGCAAGCTATTTCGATATCGAAAATATGCTCGATATCCTCATAACAACCAAAAAACTCAAGAAGATCAATCATTCCTTCGTCTTCATTTGCGTAAAAAATATGTTTATGTTTTGCCATTATTTCACATGTCGTTGTTGGGTTGACCTGAGTATAGTTTTTCCGCCAGATCGAACAATTGTTCGCGCCATGCAAGCACCGACAGCCATTCGTTGGGGATTGTAGAGACGCCGTACAATGCACCGGCAATTTGACCGGTAACCGCACCAACGGTATCAGCATCATCCCCTAGGTTTACTGCCTTGAGTAGAGCATCGCAGAAATTATCCGAATTGGCAACTGCCCATTGTGCAGCAAACATCGTATGCACAACGTAACCAGTTGCCGGGACCATATCAGCCGGGATTTTCTTGAATTTCTCGCAGTCGATAAGTTCTTCCTTCGTCTTGCCGTGCATTGCCCCGTGAATGATGCGGGCAAAGGTTTCCGCCTCCCGAATAGACTCGGGGGTTGGATGGGTCATCATTGCCTGGGAAATTGCCACCTCAACCATGCGGTCGATGTTGTCGTGATAGAACGTGGCGATGGGTGAGAATCGCATGATGGCGCCGTTTCCAGACGCCATCGGGTCTGTATCCGGCATTGACGTTTCACCGGTCTTTATGAACCGCTGAAGGGCTTTGCGGGTGGTGGTACCAATATCAAAGCAGCGCCCGTTGTGGGAAGCGTAGCCGTGCTGCCACCAGTTCACAAACCGTTTCATGATATCAGACGGGACAAAATCACCTTTGTCGGACAGTGAATACGCAATACACAACGCCATACTGGTATCGTCGGTCCATTCGCCAGGGTTCAAACGAAAAGCCCCACCACCGCGCATTCCAGTGATGGGTTCGAATTCGCCGGGCATCTTGAATTCTGCTGGGGTGCCGAGGGCATCGCCAATAGCCAAACCAATAAATGAGCCTATTGCTCGATCTTTAACTGTCATTTTTCTTTCTCCACCAAACGACGTTCCAATCATCCCCGTGAGGGGTTTTCCATGCCAATTTCCAACCTTCACCGGGTGGAGGTTCCGGGCACCATTGAAGGGCTACGTCGAGATAAATTTCGCCTTCTTCATTCCGATCTTCCTCATCGTCAATGGGGAAATCAGAGTCTTCATCAATACATAGAATAACGACTTCGTAACCTGCCTGTACCAGATCGTAATTGTCGATATTATCAGGGTCCGATGGAAAACGCGATTTCACATCTGGCGGAAGTTCGCCCTCGACAGAACCATCCTTGGAAACCGGGAACCCTTGATACAGAGCAACTTGTGTCATGTTTTGTTCTCATAATTTGGGGCGGGATAATTCCCGCCCCATTTACTACTCGATGACCACCGATTCGCGCTTGGGCTGGTAGACACCATTGATTTTTTGATAGATTTCGCCATTGGTCGGTTGGTACACAAACGTACCTTCCGGTTGGATATCGGTGAACTCGCTGAAGTCTTCGACTTCCAGCGCGGTGCGGAACTGCGCTGGATAGTTAGCTTCCACTAGGACGTGGTTGACCTCGGGAATCCACCACTTCCAGTCTTCCATTCGCAGGTTCATGTACTCACGGATGCGCGTGGCGCTCGGGTAGTGATTCATCGTCCGTTCGAGGATGATCAGTTCCCGGTCTTCGCTGGTGTGGACGTATTTCACCATGTCACCAACCTCGATTTTCTTCGGGTTGGTGCCACTGAAGTAGCCCTGGTACCAGAGCGAATCGTCATGGCATCCGCAGTAGTAGCGATTGGGCGTCGGTAGGCGCATTTCATGGCATTTACCGATGACGTTGGTAATCCATTCCTGGGTGTGAACCCCCGACCCCAAGTCACGCAACGGCATGGTCACGATACGGTTGCCGAAAACGTTTTTCAGCATCGCCATGCGGATTTCGGCGTGATACGGGTTGCGTTGGGTTTTGGATTCCTGCGCCGACCCGATACCAATGATCACCACGTCATTGTCCTGAAGCATGCGCTCGATGACCATGCAGTGCGCACGGTGAAGTGGCTGGAACCGTCCGACCATTAGGGCGACACGCGGTTCCCGCTTCTGGACGGACATCCAGGGCAGAATCTTGCGCTTGATCACCGGTTGGGTGCGCAGGCGAGCTTTCACCTTGTCAAGAACCTGCCCGAGAAGATTTAAACCGGTCCATACGGCTGGCGTATTAATGCGTGGATCGTCAACGGAAATACCAAGACCCCAAATAGCATCCTTGGGACTCGCCTCCGCAAATTTTGTAGTTCCCGTGCTAAGCATTTCATCACGTAGATGCTCATTCTGGGTGAATTTCGCCCAACATGCGTCGAACACGATATTAAAACGATGTTCGATCCATAATTCTTCGTTCCACGGCGATACTTCCCGCCCCAATCGTTTTAATTCATTTGGGCGAGTTTCTTTGAGAATTTTAGCAGCAGTGATATAATCGCCCATGAGAAGACTTTTGGCGAACATCATATATTTTTCAACACAGTTGAACTTGAGATCATCAAAAGTGATGCCCATGGAGAATAGTGCCTTCACCGCTGGACGGTGAATCGCATTACCCCGTGTGAGATCGATTAAATGCCAAGGGAATGGCAATACAAATTCAGATGGATGCCAATTGCTGAAAGGCGAATCGGATTTCCAAAAAAACGTGTAATCAGTGTTGGCGCGGGAAGACATGTGGCGACCTTTTGAACTGTCATGTGCTAATTTTGCTAAATAATAGCACATGATGGTTTGTGAGGCAACTATGCAAAAACGGGATACTGAATGGTTTGTTGGGTTGGCACTATCTGTTCATGACGGCAAATATAGCTATGATAAGTCTAACTACATCAACAATAAGACCCCGGTGGTAATTACATGTCGGGTACACGGCGAATTTACTCAAAGACCTGATAATCATCTACAAGGTCAAGGTTGTCCTCGCTGTGCTAGTAGTGTGCGCAATAAAGGGAAAAATATAGAAAAGAAATCAATTGAGTTTATCAACAAATCTACGAGCATTCATGAAGGGTTTTATCAATATGACCTTGTGGAGTATAAGAATGCACGCACAAAAGTAAAAATAAAATGCCCGTTACATGGTGTTTTCGAACAATCACCCGATAATCATTCACATGGATATGGTTGTCCCCGATGTGGTGATCGTAAAACTGCGCAGAAACAATCTTTAACGGCTGAAATATTTGGTAAAAGAGCCAACGTGATACATGGGCAGTTTTACAACTATTCCTATGTGTCATACGTAAATGATTATACAAGGGTGCAAATAGACTGCCCGCATCACGGTATTTTTGAACAAACGCCACGACATCATTTAAACGGGAATGGGTGCCCTAAATGTAAAAGTAGTTCTGTGGCGGAAATTCGCCTTATGAGAATATTGGATGATAATAATATTGCGTATGTTTTTCAAAAAACATTTGATGATTGTCGAAACCCATCAACGGGATATCCGTTACGATTTGATTTTTATTTACCAAGTATTCATACCGTTATTGAGTATGATGGAGCACAACATTTCCGCCCTGTCGGTCATTGGGGAGGGGAAAAATCTTTACGTGATACGCAATACCGCGATGATGTGAAAACAAAGTATTGTGCTAATAATGGTATAGAATTAATAAGAATATTGTATCCCCACAAGCACAAATTCTACCAAATTTTAGTAGAGAGGGGTATTATTGTTTAGTGTTTTCTGCTCGGGTTCCGAGCCGGGTTTCTGTTGTGTTTTTGCCTTACAGCAGGGGCAGGATGAGGCGAAAGCGGGGATTGCTCCCCGCTCCACCAGCCAGTGATCCAGACGGTAATCTTCGCCGTCCATCACACGTTGACCTTCTGCTCAATGCGACCGTCTTCACCGTAGATGGGGATGTATTCCGCCACATCTTCCTTAGCGCCGGTCGCCTTCAGAATGTTGTTCGACAGCTTCACAGCACCGACCTTGATGCCGTCATAGATGACCGCGATGACCTTACAGACCAGCGAGAAGCCCTTGAACACGTCCTTCCACTTCAGCCCCAAGTCTTCCAGACCCGGCACCAGATCATCGGCACAGGACAGGCAGCCCTTGAAGTCATTGGTAAAGTTGGTACCCCAGCCGAACGGCGTGTTGATTTCGTCCTTGAACGTTTCGTAAAGCTCGATGATATCGGGTTCACCCGAAGCACCGTCCAGCTTCACGTCCAGACCGTCCGAGAAAATGCAGACCTTGCCCGCCTTCTTCGGATTGGCGACGCCCTGCGACTTCAGCCAGTTGATGAACATCCAGCATTCCGCCACGGGGTCGCCAGAGTCCTGGCGGATGCCACGCCAATCGAAGGCGATACGTCGCGCCTGATCAGCCGACATGTTGGCGAAGAACTGTTTGCTGCCGTAGGTATCGGGCAGGATGATCCGCAGACCCGAACCGTACATCTGCTCCCACTGGTCAAGCACCGTGTATTGAGCGCCACGTACCAGCGGGATGATGTCTTCGCGGGACAGTCCGCCCTTCAGCGCCTCGATCATCTTGAGCGCGGTCACCACCATCGGCAGTTTGTTCGCGTTGGTACCGATGGGATTCAAGTCAGCGCCGAACGCCATGTAGGTGTTCGAGGTACCCGTGAACTGCTCACCCAGCACGTCTTTCGCCATGTCAATGGCGTAACGCTGCCACAGGAAGCTGTGACGGCGACGCTGACCGAAATCAGCGAGGCGGATGCCGCCGTGCTGTTTGATACGCAGCAGCTTGCGGTACAGCTTGTTCGCCGCCATGCCGTACATGTTTTCGAGTTCGCGCTTGGGCAGCTTCCGCATCAGAGCGCGATAGTACAATTCCATGATGGCAGCCATCGCGATGGTTTCCCACAGCGTGACTTCCGCCCATTCGCACTCGAAGAAAAGTTCGTACTGATCGCCCACTCGCTTCAGGTCGTAGGTCGGCAGGCGCAGATCAGCCAGGAACGCCAGATAGTCATTCGAGAACATATTCTGCCCGTACACGTCCATACCACGCAGAGTGGACAGGTCGGTGCGTCGAATCTTCAGCGTGCAGATGTGATCGAGCGCGGCGCGCAGTTCCGCTTCATCCACGATGCGCGCCAGCGGAATTTTCTGCTCGCGATTGATCAGACCGAAGCGGACGCGGACGCCCTTGTAGTTTTGGAAAATGAACTGCCCCATACTAAATTTATAGAAATCGATATCTGTCAAATTCCGAACAGGATAATCGTTCGTTTCTGGACGAAGAATACGATCTGCAAAATTGGTCATGTGTTGATCCTCCAATTAGCAAAAGTATATCAGTTTAAGTTGCTTTCGTCAAACCAGATTGACCATTTCCGAATTAGAATTGGTAACTTATACTCAGTGGCGAACGCTAATAACCGCATCATAGTAGTTTTCGTAGGATGTCCGGAAACGGTATTCTTATTTTTGTGTGTTATAGCGTTGTGTATTAAATTGTTATTTCTAAAGATTTCAAAAACTGGTTTCCACGAAATATGATTTTCAAGTCTTGCTGATTTCCGAACACACCCCTCTATTGAACTATAACTTGATGACCCATCCCCATCAAAGAAACCTATAAACAGAGCCGTAATTTCGTCTGTATTCAAGTCGTCTAACTTAGTAGGAGGGTTGTATGTCTTTCTCGAAGATGGCAATCCTAATAAAAAATTGATCTGATCTACTATTTCTTTGTCTTGTACTGTTATTCGAACAACTGATCTTAATTGTTGTTCTGATGGTGAAATTAATGATGTCCTCTTTTTGTATTCTTTTTCTCGCCTATATGGATATTTGACTGTTGTTTTTAGGTATTGAGCAAGATGTTCAAGGTGATTTTTATCTTTTTCCATTAATGCAACGACTAATTGCCCTGTTTTGGTGAAATGTCCATCGGCAAGTATAAAACCGAGCCAGTAAAATGATGTTAGTGATTTATCCAATAATACGGACAGATCACCACGTCTGGCGCGTTCAACTTTACATTCCAAACCCAGACTTTTAGCTTTCTGTCCAAGTCCAATCAAAGAGCGGTTAGGAAATGCTTCTTTTATTTCTTCCATAGAACCCGAAACCCATAACACCCGAAGACGTTCTATCTCTGTATCGGAGTATGGTATTGCTTTTGTTTTAGCTGCGAATTTATTCATCTAACCCTCCATAGTGACCATCGCTTTATTTATAACTTTACGATGGTCACTATGGATTTCTGGTTCAGGTGGTCATCTTGCTTTCGACCAGCGCCCGAACATCCGCCGAACAGACTTCCACGAAGCCATTGGTGATCGGGTAGCGACGACCCTTGCCGTAGGACTTGCGGGTGATTTTCGGACCCGGCGCTGCCTGCCGCCGTTTGTACTCGGCAAGGTCCAGCAGACGCCGCATCTTGTCCACGTCGTCGCACCAGTTGCGAACGGCGCCGAAGCGTTCCAGCAGCATCAGGGCGGTGTCATCGTTGCTCTTTTCGTCTTCGACCATGGCGATCAGCAGCGGGTCGAGGAAGTCATAGGGCATGAGCGATTCTTCGTCCGACTGACCCGGCTTGAGTTCGGCAGTCGGCGGGCGTTCGATCACACGCGCCGGGATAACTTCCAGGGTTTGCTTCGGACCACGGGGCAAACGGCTGCCGATGGGCTGGTTTTCGTTGCGCCACTTAGCGACCGCGAACACGTCTAGCTTCCACACATCCTTGAGCAAGGCGTAACCGCCGCACATGTCGCCATACAGGGTGGCATAGCCGGTGCTGTACTCGGATTTGTTGCCGGTGGACACCACCATGGGACCGAACTTGTTGGACAGCCACATGAGGGTCTGACCGCGTTCACGGGACTGACCGTTCTCTTCCGCCAGACCCTTGGGGTCACGGGACGGGAACGGAAGATCGGACAGCGCCAGGGTGTTGATGTTGTTTTCCAGCACCGCAACCGCTTCCGCGATAGCGATGGTGTCACAACGGATACCCATGCGGCGGCACTGTTCGGTTGCCAGATCGTTGGACTCGTCGGAAGTCCACTGCGACGGCAGGCGAACTGCCCACACGCGGTCGGGACCGAGAGCATCGGCAGCGAGCGCGGCGACCAGACCGGAGTCGATGCCACCCGACAGACCCAGGACCACATAGGGGAAGCGGTTCTTCTCCACGTAATCCCGCAGCGACAGCATCAGGGCGCGGTAGATCGCCTCGTCCTCGCTCGGGTACGCCTGCGAACGGGCGTTCGGGTCGAGGCTGACTTCGGTGTTCTTGGTGTGATTGACCAGCTTGAACGCGGTCACGCTTTCCTCGAACGCCGGAAGCTGGGCGACGATGTTGCCCTCACGGTCGCTAACGAAACCAGCGCCGTCGAACACGATGTCGTCCTGAACGCCGACCTGATTGACGTACAGGATCGGGGTGCCGGGGCATTCCTTGGCGCGCTGCGCCATGACTTCCTTGCGAAGCTGGTCCTTGCCCTGGCAGAACGGCGAGCCGTTGATCCAGAAGATGATGTCGGCACCGCCCTTGTACAGGGCTTCGGAAACGCGCGGGTACCAGCCATCTTCGCAAATCATCATGCCGACATGATAATCACCGATGCGGAAGGTCTGGTTGTCGGCGGGGATGGCGCGGGTGAAGTTGCGCACTTCATCGAACACATCGTAGTTCGGCAACTCGGACTTGAAGCGCACCTGAACCTTGCCGTTCCGGGCGACGTAGATGGCGGCGTTGTAGACCTTACCGCCTTCGAGATAGGGAGTGCCGAAGATGATCTCGGGACCATCGGTGCCCGCGATGGCGGCGCGCAGTTCTTCGATGCCCGCCATGACCGCCTTCATGAAGGCGGGGCGCTGCACGAGGTCTTCAACCGGATAGCCGGTCAACACGCACTCGCTGAAGACGATCAGATCGACGTTGGAATTGGTCTGACGGGTGGTCAGAATCTTGCTCAGATTGCCCGCGATGTCACCCACCTTGGGGTTCAACTGGGCAAGAGCTACATTAAGCTCTCGCATTGGTTATCTCCAAACCGCTTATTTTCTAAGGGTTTGACTCCGTTACGACCACATCGGAATGGGTAGCATCAGAATCAACTTTCGATATTTATACCAGCAGAATTTCAGGTTTGCAATAGCAGATGCGGAGAAACTAATCTGTTATTGCATTATGTTTAGCCAAGCCAACAATGCATTGTCGCAACTTGGTGGCAAATTGTGCTGCTGCGTATGAGTTCCGCCCACCGACTATAAACTTGTTTGCCTTGGGGTCGGGTCGAAACGATACGTTGATCGGTACCTGAACCCGACTGAACATGCGTTTCCCGTCTTCGCATTCAAACGGCGATAGCACCTTGACCACCCGCTCGTGATGCGGATGGTCAGGGTGGATCAGATGGCACGGATATAAGATTTCGTGTTCCATATTTTTAACGGGCTGAGTGTAGCTGGTATTGCCGAGTGTATGCCACTTTCACAATGAAGCAATCCTCGGGAATCGGACCCAGGTAGTCTTTCTGAACTTCACCGAGCAACCGTTCAACCGTGTCACCGTGAATGGTCACGCAACGATCATCCTCAATATTAATCGTGCGCCATACTACGATACCGTCATCACAATGGGTAAAATCCACGCGATCATCGTAGAAGGTCAGAAAGGCTAAGCAATTTTCATCCGGGGGTGTTTCGTAATCAAAATAAGCCCATTCTTCTTCGGTATAGGGGATTTTTCGCGCAAGAACGTAGATATCCACCGTATGGGGTTGAAGGTGAATGGTATTCGTGACTGCGTGTTCGCGAATTGGTTTGTCGCGCAACGTGGGGAACTGCCCAATATCTGCCCGTGGCTGTATTTTTTGAAGTTTGTCGCGCAAATCATCAAGCGTTAGCTGGCGTTCTGGGCGGATGGCGAGCCGTAAAATGTACGCATTAATTGGTACCTCGAAATGCCACCGCTTCAGTTCCACCAACAAATCTTCAATGGTGCGTCCGGAAATGGTCGATGAACGATCAGTGGAACGAACAGTACGCCACGGTATACCATCGTAGCTAAAGCTCACACAGTCTTTGTACCACGTCGCATAGGCATGGTTGCCATTGGGGATGTCTGCCCCCGCGTCAAATTCCAGTGAAGTCATGGGCATATGGCAAGCGAGGTAATAGACCTCACCAGCAAACTTCCCTACTTCCGATACTTCAACAATCGGTCGGCTCAAGAGGTCTGGATGTGCCAATATAGCAGCTTCACGTTCTGATTGCTGGTCCTTGAGTGCAAGGACTTTGGCTTTTAATTCATCGAGCGTTGGCATTAAGCGAACCTTCCGCTTTCAACTTTCCATGGACCATAGGCGTGGTGGGTTACTGCGATTTTGGACTTAATTTGGAAACGACCATTATCGAATTCTTCAGCAGAATGCATCATTTCACTCCCAGGAAGCCACCAACCATTCCCGTCGAAATAAGCAACTGTTGACGTTCTGGTGTCACAATCATCGACCACATAATGAGTGTGGGGGGCAATTGTCACGGCACGTGCAGCAACCACATCTAGTAATGCGTTGATGCCCTTATCGTCACACTCAGGGAGATCGGGGGATGCATCTGACGGTTTCGCCATGGCTTTAATACGGCTGAGTATGTCTTCGGCTGATCCGTTCATAGTACCACCACTACAGGTTTACCATACATGGGCTTCGACTGTCTGCGGATGAGTTTCTTCCAGACCCGTTTTGAACGGTTCTTAGAGTGTTTTAACTCGGGGAGCCAATACCCGATAACCGGGACAGCATTGACCATGTGGACTTTCCTGACAGGAAGTCCCGCATCACACGCCGGGCATTCGATTGGTGCCCGGTCCCGATTTCGGTTGACCCAGAAATACGGTTCCGGTTGGTCGATATCGAGGAAACGAATTTTCATTTCTTGATCACCACCTCTGACCACATGATGTTATCGACCAATTCCGCCAGGAAGTAGCCTTCTTCCTCCCCAAACACGGTCAACATCCGGATAATTTTTTAGGTCTTCTTGCTCTCGAAGATTTCGGTGCGAAAGATGTATTTCTTTCGCAGGCGATCATAAGCCTTAGACATTCTGTGCCCACTGATTGTAGTTGTATACACAGCGGTCTAGACCAATGGCTATTTCACAAACCAAAATGTCCTTTTCCACGGTACCGTTCTTGGTTGTGAACCGGGCTTTGTCTGGGAAATCGGTACGGCGACTGATGGAGCAGACCTCCATCCACTTATCTTCATTCCATACTTCCACATCCATGGTGATCTGGCTGTATGCCGGGAGACGATCACTTTCGACAATACGGGTCGGGAAGGGGATTGCCTGGGCAATCATCTTGCGCACCGGTTCCAGAACGGCGGTGTGGTAGTCGTTTTTGGTGTCAGCGGTATAGAGACACTGGAATTCCTGTTGGTAGAATTCCTTCAAGCGCATGTGCTTGGTCGGCTGTTCCGCTTCACGGCGGAAGCTCTTACCTGCCTGCCATACGCAGATCGGCGGCTTGTGACCGCTATGGCTGTTCAGGAGGTGTTGCGCGAAGGTGTACGAAGTCGGGGTCGTCTCCGGACGCAGCACAAGATCACTGTACTGGGCAAGCTTTGCTTCCAGTTCCGCGATCTGATCTTCCTTGCGGTCCTGATAATCGCTGTCGCGGTAATCATCTGCATACAGCTTCGCAATTTGAGAGCGCAGCTTGTCGGCTTCACCTTCTTGAACCCACACATCATCATTGGTGTAGTTCTGGTTGATTAACGAGCGTGGGGTTAACAATGGACCTTCGAAATAGACAAACTGCCATGCCGGGTTTTCAGCCAGGAGGATGTTTTGAATTCCACGAGCAAAGGTATCACGCATGGTTTCCCGAAGGCGAACCTCTTCCTCCGACCAGAACATTAAACCATTCACATTGTATAAGGGCTTCATTCTTTTTGTCTCGCATACATGATTCGTTGGTCTTGTAGGGGTTTATAGCCATCATTTAGCTCACAACCGATATAATGACGATTGTGTATAATTGCGACCTCTGCCGTTGTACCAGACCCCATAAACGGATCAAGGATTATATCACCACGTTCGGAACCGACCAATACGCATGGTTCTATCAGTTTTTGGGGAAAAGTTGCGAAGTGCGCCCCTTTGTAAGGTTTAATTGGCACTGTCCAAACCGATCTACGACTTCGCTGCTGTGATGATCCAACACATGGTTCTCGAATTGCTTCGCTGTTGAAATAATATTTCTCAGATTTTGACAATAGAAACAAATATTCATGGGATTTGGTGCATCGATCTTTGACCGATTCCGGCATGGGATTTGGTTTGTGCCAAATAATGTCTTGCCGAAGATACCAACCATCTTCGCGCAATGCAAAAGCCAACATCCACGGAATACCAATCAAGTCTTTATTTTTGCATCCGGTACCAATCAGGTGCCGTTGTTTCCCTCCATCACTTCGTTGGGCACCTCCGGTGTTTTTGTGATTGCTGTATCCAGCCCCCGCATAACTGTCCCCGATATTCACCCATAGAATCCCATCGTCAGTCAAAACACGACGAACCTTTCGAAATACATTAACCAAATTGGTGATGTATTCCGATGGGGTTTGTTCGTTCCCGATTTGATCTTCATGCCCATAGTCACGTAGTCCAAAATAAGGTGGACTAGTAATACAACACCTAGCTGTGTTGTTCGGGAAACTATCCAAAGTTTCCAGGCAATTGCCAAATAGAATGATGTCTTTCATGCGTATTTCGTCCAACTCAAGGTTATTTGGTTTTACCAAAAATGATTGAAAAATGGCAATTTTTAAAAAATCCCAATTTTTGAGGCTTTTCGATAAGTAAAATTCACAGACCTGTAAATAAAGACGAGAAACTTGTCTGTGGTTTTGGTCAAACAAGGAGAACTACAATGGCGAATCAGAAGTTGGAGAAGGTGCTAGAGTACCTTATCAACAAAGACGAAGAGAAAGCCCGCAAGCTCCTGCACCAGATTTTCGTTGAGAAGGCTCGTGAAATTCACGAAAGCCTGATGCAAGAAGACGATGCTCTGGGCATGGGTGACGCTTCGGCTGATGAGATCGGTGACGATCAAGATCAGCTTGAAAGCGATGAAATGACTTTCGAAGAATATTTTGGCGACGATGACCTTGGTGACGAAGAAGGCACCGAGGGCGGCGATGGTGGCATCGAAGACGCTGCGGGTGATGTTGCTGATGAACTGTCTGGTGATGGCGTTGAAGGTGATGAAGCCGATGATGCCATTGACAGTGGTGATATCGAAGGTGGCGAAGAAAGCGATCTGGCAGCCCAGATCGAAGACCTCGAAGCTCGTTTTGACGAACTTCAGTCCAGTTTTGACGCCCTAAACGGCGAAGGTGCGGAAGCTCCTGAAGGCGACGATGACCTGGGTGGCGACATCGACGGTGACATCGACGGGGAAGAGGTTGATGGAGAAACTGCTTCTGCTGATGACGCCGAAGGCGAAGAAGGCGAAGAAGAAACCACTGAATCCGCCAGCATTTATGGCGAAGAAGATGTGTTTGAAGAACTCGACGCTCTGCTTGGCGCCGACTTCGATGATCTGACCGAATCGGCTCTTGATGAGCTTGATACCGTGAAAGTCACGATGTCTGACGCTGAAATCGGCAAGGGTGGTCGTGTGACTCAGAACAACGTGTCCCCAATGCCGTCTCACCCAAAGGGTGATCGCGCAAACAAGGCAAAGCCTGTTGAGGTTAAGTCCTCCCAGCACTCCGGTTACGACCGTGAGGCTGCTCCTGGCACGAAGAGCGGAACTGGTGCTACCAGCCCGCGCAACGTGAACAAGTCGGCTCCAACCGGCACCAAGGTATCCAAGGAAGGTGACAAGTCCGCAACGCTGAACTCCGGTAAGGGTTTTGGTGCTGAGAACAATAAGTCCCCTCTGAATACCATGGGTGCAAAGAACATGTCCAAGTAAGGGGAATTGATCATGAAGACCAAGCTTCTTGAAACACTCACCCCAGATCAAACCCGTATGGTTGTTGAAACCAAGGAAAACAGCACTGGTGGTAAAGACCTTTACATGAAGGGCATTTTTATCCAGGGCGGTTGCCGTAATCATAATCAGCGTGTTTATCCGGTCAACGAGATTTCGAAGGCTGTGGATCAGATCAATGAGTGCATCCGGCGTGGTGAAAGCATCCTTGGGGAAGCTGACCACCCGGAAGAACTCACCATCAACTTGGATCGTGTGAGCCACGTTATTACTGAAATGCGTATGGATGGGAATAACGGTCTTGGAAAACTCAAGATCATCCCAACTCCAATGGGCAACATTATTCGTACTCTTCTGGAATGCGATGTGAAGCTCGGGGTTTCCTCTCGCGGCTCGGGTAACGTTGATGGCAGTGGTTATGTCTCGGATTTCGAGATCATTACCGTAGACATCGTGGCGAAGCCGTCTGCGCCTGAAGCTTATCCGCGTGCAGTGTATGAAGCACTGAACTACGCAAAGCGTGGCGTAATTGTTGAAGAACTGGCGGAAGCCGTTCGTCATGATCCAAAAGCTCAGAAGTATCTCCGTGAGGAACTGCTGGGATGGATTAACTCTCTGAAGTAATTTTGAAGTAGGAGTAGTCCCATGGATAAAGAGAACGAAATGTTCAAAATGCTTTCTGAAGAAAATAAAAAGGTAATTCAGGAAGCTATTGAACAAAAAGTGAACGAGGCGCGGAAGAGCCTTCGCGAAGAGGTGGAAACCGAAGTTCGCGAAGAGTTTGCCCGTCGCTATGACCACGACCGTGGTCTTCTCGTTGAAGCCATGGACCGTATGCTTACTGACTCCATCAAGTCTGAACTGGAAGAGTTCCAGATGGATCGCAAGGCGGTTTCCCGCCAACGCGAGAAGTTGGACAAGGCTGTCAAAGAAGCAAAGACACATTACCGCAGCAAGTTGAAGGAAAAGGTTGATCTGCTCAACTCCTTCGTCTTGAAGCAGCTTTCTGAGGAAATGGCTGAGTTTACCGATGACCGCAAGGCTGTCGATGCTCAGCGTGTCAAGTTGGCTAAGGCTGTTGCCGAAGCCAAGGCACTCTACAAGAAGAAAGTGTCTGAGCATACCGCTGTGCTACAGGGCTTTGTCCTGAAGCAGCTTAAAGAAGAAATGGATGAATTCACTCAGGATCGTCGTCTTCTGCAAGAACAGCGCGTCAAGATGGAGAAGCAGCTTCGCGAAGCCAAGATTGGCTACAACAAGCAGCTTAAAGAACGTACCAAGGCACTAGAAAGCTTCGTATTGAAGCAGTTGACCAATGAAATGAAGGAATTCAACGAGGACAAAAAGCAACTCGTGGAATCCCGTGTCAAATTGGTTGCTGAAGGTAAGAAGAAGCTGGAAGAGTCCCGTAGCGCGTTCATCAAGCGTGCGGCCACCCTCGTTGAACAAACTATCGAGTCCACCCTGAAGGCAGAAATGTCCCAGTTCCGTGACGACTTGAAGGCTGCTCGCGAGAACAATTTCGGTCGTCGTATTTTCGAGGCTTTCGCCGCTGAATACATGGCGTCGTACCTTGCAGAAGGTACCGAAATTAAGAAGCTTCAGCACGAGAAGGCTGGGGTGGAACAGAAACTTGCAGAGGCTATTAGTGCCGTCAAGAAGCAGCAAATGGTTCTTACGGAAGCTAAGTCTCGCATCAAGAAGGCAGAAGACAATGCATTGCGTACCAAGGTACTCAATGAATGCCTGAAGCCGCTGGCGCGTGATAAGCGCGTCATTATGGAAGAACTCCTTGCAGATGTTCGTACTGATAATCTGAAGGATGCGTTCCACAAATACTTGCCGTCTGTACTGGGTGAGACCGCTGGTCCGCGTAAGGATGGTCGCAAGAAACTTGTCGAAAACAACAGCATTCCGCAGCGCAAACCTGTTGCGGTCACTGGAAACCGAAACAACCGTCTTACCGAAGCTTCGCTGAACGAAAAGACCGATACGGCAACATTTGATGCCGAACTCGATCAGTTCAAGATGCTCGCTGGTATTAAGATGGCAGGTATTTAATAAGGAGATAGGGAACATGTCGAAGCTTTTTGAATCACACTGGAAGCAGACCCGCGATGCTCTCTGCGAGGGTCTGACCGGTAATAAGAAGAAGGTCATGGAAGTTGTTCTTGAGAACACTCGCAAAGACCTGATGTCCAAGACCCCGATCTTGGAAAACGCCACTGTCGGTGCTACCGCTACTGGCAACATCGCAACTTTGAACAAGGTTATTCTGCCGGTTATTCGGCGCGTTATGCCCACCGTCATTGCCAATGAAATCATTGGTGTGCAGCCAATGACTGGTCCGGTCGCTCAGATTCACACCCTGCGTGTGCGTTATGCCGACACGATCCCTGCGGTTGGCGGCGGCGTGACTGCTGGTACCGAAGCTCTGTCCCCGTTCGACATTGCTCGTTTCTACTCGGGTAACCAAGACCCGAATAACCCGAAGGCTGCTCCGACTGCCACGATGGAAGGTGTTCCCGGTCCTCGCCTGAACATCCAAATCCTGAAGGAAACCGTCGAAGCTAAGACCCGTCGTCTGTCCGCTCGCTGGACCTTCGAAGCCGCGCAGGACGCACAGGCTCAGCAGGGCATCGACATCGAAGCTGAAATCATGGCCGCTCTGGCTCAGGAAATCACTGCTGAAATCGATCAGGAAATCCTTCAGAGCCTTCGCGCTCTGCCGGGCACCCCGACCGCCATGTACGACCAGGGCAACGTCTCTGGTACCGCCACCTTCGTTGGTGACGAACATGCCGCTCTGGCCGTTCTGATCAACCGTCAGGCAAACCTCATCGCTGCCCGTACCCGTCGTGGTGCTGGTAACTGGGTTGTGGTTTCCCCGACTGCGCTGACCATTCTTCAGTCCGCAACCACCTCCGCTTTCGCTCGTACCACCGAAGGTGTGTTCGAGGCTCCGACCAACACCAAGTTCGTCGGTACCCTGAACAACTCCATGCGCGTGTACGTGGACCAGTATGCTTCCGACAACACCCCGGTGCTGGTCGGTTATAAGGGTCCGGGCGAGATCGACGCTGCTGCGTACTACTGCCCATACGTGCCGCTGACTTCTTCGGGCGTGATCATCGATCCGCGCACCTTCGAGCCGGTGGTGTCGTTCATGACCCGTTATGGCTACATTGAACTTACGAACACTGCCTCTTCATTGGGCAATGCCGCGGACTACCTTGGGTTGGTTGGTATCAACACATCGAATCTCAAATTTTTGTGATTTTATTCCTACTGGAGTACGAGAACAAAAGGGAAACGGCGCCTTCGGGCGCCGTTTCTTGTTTATTCAAATCTAACCCAGATAATCAGCCGCGTTACCCAAACCATTGTATTTCAAGTAATAATTAAATTGGCGCTCGAATTATTTTGAGGCATGATTGTAGATTGATGCTTGAGAGATTCGGATTCGACTATGCGTGATGTCGTAAAAAATCTAAGTCAAAAACGTGGTTATGCGCGTTCTATAAATCAAAACAAGATATTGCTTGCATGGTTGTATCAAGAAACCAAAAAATGGGGTATTGATTTGACAATACCCGAAATGGTTTATCTTGTACTCCATGATGAGACGCCATTCTGCAAGAACGGTAACCGTAAAAAATTCAATACACTTGATAAAGGGTTTCGGTTTTGCGGCAGCAAAGTTGAATGTTCTTGCAACCGCGAGAACCAATCCAATAAACTATCTAATTTTCATAGTTTGCAGAGTGATCAACAAAAAGCTGCTGTTGTAGATAAAATGCGTTCTACTTGTATCGAGCGTTATGGGGTAGAAAACGCCATGATGGTAGATGACGTGAAATGCCGATTGCGAAAGCAAAATCTGGCAAAATATGGGGTGGAGTGGCATACCCAGGCAGCAGAGGTTAAGGAAAACACTAAGCTAAACAATTTGATACGATATGGGGTGGAATGGCATACCCAATTGGATGAAGTGAAAGAGAAAATCAAGCAAACATGCCAAGATCGGTATAGTTCTGATAGTGCCATGCACATTGCTCGTGCCGCGTATACCGAACAAACAGGATATGATAACCCTTTTTCCAATCCTGTCATTCAGCAGCAGATACGTGATATCTTGGTTGCGACTATAGGGGTAGATCATCCTCTAAAATCTGATGTGGTAAAAGCAAAGCGTATCCAAACCTATTTGAACAGGTATGGGCGTTCGAATTGGGTACAGGGACAAATGTCTACAGTTGCATACGATATCCTTCAAAACAAAGAAGCGTTCGAACAACTTTGTGAGGTGTATTCGATATCCGAGCTTGCCGTCAAGTTGGAGGTCAATGACAGAACCATTGGACGCTATATGGATCGGTATGAGATCGAACGACCGGGGCGGTCTGGATATGAAACGGCTATGCAGCGTATTCTTGATAACGCTGGAATAAATTACAAGAAGAATACTCAAACCATTATTAAGGGTGAGCTAGACTTTTATCTACCTGACTTGGCATTGGCGATTGAAATGTGCGGGTTGTATTTTCATAGCCAATGGTCCGAGCGGGGGCGCCCTAACGCTTTTTATCACTATGATAAATGGCGCCAATGTAATGAAAAAGGAATTTCGCTCCTGACGATATTCGGTGATGAGTGGGTTCTAAATAATGACGTAGTTCGTAGCCGCATACATCATTTAATTGGACATGCCCCACGGGGTGTCGGGGCAAGACAATTAGAGATATCCAAGATAGAATGGGCGTCTGCTGCTAAGTTTTTAGATAAGCATCATTTACAAGGGAGTGGTATTGCCGTAGGCACTATTTTTGGTGCCTTCGATGATGATGCTCTCGTAGCGGTTATGGCGTTCTCAACCAATCCACGTGGTGAATATGACTACGAACTAGTGAGATATGCAACCAACGGATTTCATTACCCTGGTATTGCTTCGAAAATGTTCAAAACATTTGTGGAAATATGTTGCCCGACTACGGTAGTTTCTTTTTCTGATAATCGCCACAGTACCGGGAAACTATACCAGCGTCTTGGATTTATGCTGGATGGTAATGTTGACCCAAGTTTTTACTATACGGATTATAAACGTAGGTATCATAAATCCATCTTGCGTAAGGAAAGATTGGAGAAGTTTGGTATCAATCCTTCTGAAATGACTGAAAGTCTTGCTGCGCAGACACTTGGTTTTGATCGAATATGGGATTGTGGTAAATTGCGGTGGGTATGGCGTCATCATTGACTTTCCTGCCCAATACACTTACAATTGGTCCATCATGAATATTGAAACCGCAGAACTCATCAACCCACCACTCGATGCTCATGGCTTACCGGTTCATTATGGTGAATTGGAAGACACGGAAGAAGGCATTCTTGCGGTTCTTCCTGATGATCGAGTGGTGATGTTGGTTGGTTACACCCGCGTCCGCGTTGGCGGCGGGATTTGCAGTTGTGAAGGGAGCAAGGTCGGGTTGACCTGGGATTTTGTGGTTCAACGCGATCCCATCCCTGGTTTGTATGCCGCCATGTCTGGGTATCGTGAGGCGGTGGCGCGTGAAGTTGCACGTCGTAAGAAAAGATCACCTAAGTGGGCGTGTTCCCTATTGGTCGGCTATCAGGCGTTGGATGACGAGGAAATTGCCACTGAGGCGACGACTGACGGATGGGAACGGATTTTGCGGTCAGTGCCTTGATACGCACCGTTCAACCTGCATAAGTTGGAGTGTGGGCGGTGATGTGCAGATCGCAGTCGGCACCACCGCGCCCATTGTTCTATCATGAATATTGAAATCGGACAGGTGTAATATGGCCTATGGATTTATTGGTATTTTGTTTGGGATGGGATGCGTGATGTTTGAACAATGGATAGCTGCGGGGGTACTGCTTGCCTTTTCGTTAATTTCGATAATCATTTTTGAGTTTTTACCGCAGGAAAAATAACGGCGCCAGAAAATGGGTACCGGTTGTTGCAGTCATTTCAAACCGGTCATGCAAGATCGTGCTGTATTGCATGAGTTAGTTCGATTGCTTGTTCCAGAGTCAATCCCAACGACAAGTGGGATAGAAGCGTCACTACGGCAACGCTGATCAGGAATAGCGTTGATAAATAACCTCAACACATTATATGAAGTATATCTTTGGCGGCGGGAAGCCATTGAAGTTGACGCAGGCGTATGTGGTTGAATACGCCCCACAGGACAAGATTTCAACCTTATCCCCGATTTCCAACGTCAGCGGAAGATTGTATTCCGTTTTCTCATATAGAATGTCGAGGCTGTCGCACGTTGGTCCTGCTAGAATTACCGGACCCGCTTCATCACCATCACGCGGGGTCTTGAACCGATAGGTGATGGCTTCCTCGAACGTCTCAACAAGCCCACTGAATTTACCGATGTCGAGATAGACCCAACGCGGTTCAAATTCAGACTCGATCTTCTTCGAAATCAGGACGATTTCTGCTCGGACGATACCAGCGTCTCCGGTCATGGAACGACCGGGTTCCACGATGATTCTTGGCCACTCATCTTCACCGAAGTTCTTTTCCATGGATGCCCGAATAATGTCGGCATAGGACTCAAGGCTCTGTACCGGGGTGCGATAGCCGGGGGCTGGAAAACCACCACCCATGTTGATCATTTTGAGTTCAATTTCGGCTTCGCGATAGACCTGACGGAAAATTTCTGCGACCTTGGTGATTGCCAAATCCCACTGATTGAGGTCTTTCTGTTGCGAGCCTGGGTGGAAGGATACCCCATAGGGGTCCAGACCCAGTTCCTTGGCACGAATGAGCAAGTCTACTGCCATATCGGGATCACACCCAAACTTGCGGGATAGCGGCCATTCTGCGCCTTCCCCAAGCCACAGAATGCGGCAGAACACTTTGGCGCCAGGGGCAGCACGGGCAATTTTCTCAAGCTCGGATTCTGCGTCGCAAACGAACAGGCGAATGCCCTTGTCATAAGCGTACTTTATGTCACGTTCTTTTTTGATCGTGTTACCAAACGAAATTTTCTCGGGTTTAACGCCGAAACTTAGAACTAGATCAAGCTCTTGAATGCTGGCAACGTCAAAGGATGACCCAATTTCTGCCAATGATTCAATAATAGGATTGCCAGGATTTGCCTTCACCGCATAAAAGACATCGGCTTCGGGAAGGAAGTATTTGAGTTTGTGATAATTCCTCCGGACCACATCAACGTCAATGATGACGCATGGGGTCTGGGGGTCATTTTCGTTAATGAACTTCCTGATTTTGTCGGTCATCCGCGTGGTCCTTGGTAATGGTAAACACCACGCTTATTTATTGAAAACGCACAAAAAAAGAGGGGACACGCCCCTCTTTTTCCTTACCGTTTTTCCTGGGTTTTCTCTTGGTATTGGTAGAACGTGATCGGGAAGATGATGAACCAAATCGTTGCATTGATAATGGCTACGATAACCCACCCGATATTAGACCAGACCTGATTTTCACTGTCAAAGATAGACGCGATTTTTCCGGTCTTGATCGCCCAGGCAATGACCCGACACGCGGTAGGTATGATCAGCGGCGGTCGAGCAGCACGCCATTCTGCGATGCCGAGCCGACCGCACGGATGGCATCGATCACGTCCTTGGTGGACGCGCCCTTCGGCAGCAGAGCATACACCTCGCCCTCGTCGCAGCGCACTTCGTGCATCTTGGCAGCCTTGCACAGGTAATAGCCAGGGCGTCTGGGCAGGTTCGGCTTGATGTTGGCGATCTGTCGGATGCCTTCGCGACCATCGGTGATACGCAGCTTGCCATTGCTCATGCGAATGCCGACGAACACCGGAGCTTTGTTGGGATACTGGGCACCGACGTTGACGATGTATCCCTGATCATAGGGAACGATCTCTCCCAGGCTCTTGGACAGGGCAGTGCGGTCGATGTACTTGGCAACGGCGTCGGGATTCGACATGGTAAGCTCCCCTTGGAGAAAAGATTCGGTACACTATACAACGTGCAGACATGTTCGGCAAGACTACTTTGGTGCAAGCCGTCTGAATTCACTGCTCAATTCGTTGTATAGCGGCTGGTATTTTTCCTTGAAGAAAGCCCAGTTTTCCTCGGGGGATTGTACAATCTCTTGGTACAGGTCATTTGCTGCCCCAAAATCGGTAATACGACCGGTCATGGCAAGCTGGATACCGAATTTGATAATACGAAGCGAGTGAAAGATGCTCTTTCGACCAATATAAAAATCACCTTCCACGTCAAGTTTCTTCTTTCCCTTCACCCAACTATTCGATGCTTTCTCGGAAAATTCCCGGCGCAGGGTGGCTTTGTCCACAACCCACCGGAACCGCTCCACGTTTCCATATTTGTAACAGTCGGGCGCGTGGTAGCATTCAACCGCAACCACTTTATGGAGGGTAAGGTTTTCTTGGAATTTCACAGGCGTGTAGAGGTGGATATTCAGGTCACCATTACGAATTTCATGTCCATCCCGTGCTTGATCTGAAATTACCACGAGATCGTAGTCAGATGAATAGGTTGCAGTACCGTATACCCGACTGCCGTATATGAATGCTGCCGATATCGGAACATCTGCGATTTTTGCCGCACGTTTTATGAGGTTTTCCATGATCTATTTCACCGGGAGCTAAATAACTACACACATAACACACGACACACACGGAGGTAAAGTTATGTCAGTTGATCCTATTACTATGACTTTTTCAGCGGCAGAAACCCTACGTAGCGAGGAAGCTCGGACGGCAGTAAAGGAAATTAAGCGGTATCTTACGGTAGTTAACGATCTTAACGTGACTGCGACCCAAGAACGTATTGATACACTTAGTGAAAACGTCCCGGAAGCCCAACAGATTCATTGGGCACTCAAGACCATATCTGGGCATCTTGACACCCTGTTCAAGGAAATGCGCAAGGATGTTGATGCGGTGATCGGTGAAGTAACCCAAGAGGTAGCCACCTTTGCCTATCAGATGAAGGCTATGAACACCAAACTAAGTTCCCAAAATACGGACTTGAAAGCACGCTGTGAGAACGCCGAGAAGGTTCGTACCGACCTAGAAGATCAGATTGAGGCGTTGACGGAAGAGAACCGTCGCTTAAAGGAAATTGAGGATTTCCGTGAGCGCCTTTTACGGCTTGAGACGAGCGTTCTGGGCGCCGCCGAACCGGTTAAGGAACCTACCAAAGAAGATGGTGCTATCCAGAAGCTCGAAACGGCGCTGGGGCAGATTGAGCAAGCTTTCCAGACCTTGAAGACCAGTGTCGGTGATGATGGCACGACCCAATCTACGCTGGTGAAGGCAGAGGCAGAATTTGCCGCCTCGGTTACAACGCCTGATCAATGCGAAAAGCGTGACTGATCGGTGTGAGTTTTTATTAGTGGAGTGGGTAACCGGTGATGAATTCGCCGGGTCAGCCATCCAGCAGGTAACGAACAATCCCCGTGACCATGAGGTGGTTCACTGGGTATCGTCCAGCGTGGGGATCGATGATCGAATCATAGAATGGTTCGAAACTCGAAAGCCCGTGAGCCATTCATTCAATGCGATGGGTATTGAAGTAGGAGACGGAGCAATATTGCTCCGTCTCACCGTTTCATTTTCCGATCCCCGAGAGGCAACCCTGTATCGACTCTGGTTATGAGTCGATTTCCAAATGCACCGGGTTCGGGGGAATGAAGACACATGCGAGATGGAAGTAGCGTTTCGCCACTTCGTGCATCAGCATCCGTGCCAGATCATTCGTGGGATGCCCGAGATTATCCACCGCGCCCAGCATCGCAACCATGTGCGCAATCTCGAAAATTTTATCTTTTTGAGAGTGGATATCCAAGCCACAGCAATTTTCTAGGGTGTGCTTAAGCACCATCATGGAATCAAATACGTTGCTGTCAATGTCCTCGCGTACTTCACCGAGGACTGCATCCATTAAGTTTGACCCTTCGGATGTGGCAACAATATCGAACCATTCTTCCACATCATGCTCGGTGGTGTCATGCAGCAGGAATGCAACTTCACGAAAAACCGCTTTCACCATGAAACGATCATCGCGCGGAATAAAATTCGTCGCAAAAAGGTAGGCTTTGAGTAACCCTTCGTGATCGGTGATTTGACACTTAATTTTAAGTTGGCGGCACCGTTCGTGAATGTCTTGTATAACGGTTACCGTGTCATTTACCTGCCCATCCTGGCTTAGTGCAACAACGACAGTCATCCTCCCCATCCTCCTTTTTGCCTATGTTTGGAGTATGGAGTTCGGGAAGCCCTTACCCATTGGGTGATTCGTCCCTACCCCTCCGATGCATGCTGGATGATATGTTCCGATCCACCCACCGGTCAAGGGGCTTTAACCAATTTTAAAATGCTCGGTAAACAGGCATACACACTCGGATAAAGGACATAAACAAACTAAAGAGTTTTAATAGGAAAGGGATGGGCTAACCCCATCCCTTTCCTATATCCTTTGACCTACATTATTTGGTCAGATGGTTGATGACTGTTTCCACCTTCAACTTTGCACGACCGTGCATCGTTTCGTTGTATTTCCGAGTGAATAGCTCGGAGTAAACGAGGTCGGTGTGTCGCCGGTTGGTATTGAGGCTTTTTTGGGCGGTGATGGCGTCGCCATGGCTGTGGAAAGCCCGTTGGAAAGCGGTGATGATTCGATCATCACTGACATGTGGGATATCCTTCACCGCATATAGCCATGCGGTTAATCCGCTGGTTACGTAGGCATGCACCCTATCACGTGCCCAAATTTTGCGGTACAAACGCAGTGCGTGTTCGACTTGTGCCGAACCATAATTGGTGATGGCATCCATCATGCGCTCGGTTCCTGTCAGGACACCCGGTGCCTGATGTTCCGCGATTTTCACGCCTACTGCATCACATATGCGTTGAAGCTCTTTGGCAAGGGCATGGGATGGATGTACCGGGGATGCCAGGGCACGTTGGTGCTTGATCTGAGTCCGTACCGCGCCGGTTTCCAACAGGCTGAGTTCGTGTTCGGCATCCTGCGATTGGATTATGAACGCTTCAATCTCATTGCGACCTGTTAAAATAGCCGCCAGCGCCCGGCGCAGACCCCTGATAATGAATAGGTGCCTACCACGCTGTACCACCATGATGGGTGTATAGAGGGAATCCTGCCAATTTACCGCAAGATCGGTAACCGCCTCGGGTTTGGGATTGGTGCCCCGGTACGACGCATCCAGTTTGAGACTGGAAATTTTCACCGTTCGCCGTTCCATCGGTAGATTGGCGGTTTTGCTTTCTGCCGCTTTTGTGTTGAACAGTTGGCGCAATTCCGGGGTTACGTGCGACTTGATCGGCACAGGCATTCCGGTTCCAATTCTAGCAAGGCGTGTCATCGTTCGCTTCCTCGTATATAGCGCCAACAAGGCGCGTGGACGATTAATCACCCCTATGTCAACATATTTTTATCCGTTGGCAACTAGAAAATTTCTAAGTTGTTGATTTACAAGTAAAATATATTGACAAACGGAAAAACGCGGACGAGACGAAACTACACATTTGATGGATCAATCATACCAAACCCGAATGGCACTGATGGATCGACCACTGAAATTATGGACATAAATGGTATCACAATTTTTTTAGGGGTACCTTCAAACTGAAGGGTGACCGTGAAATCGGTGTCGGTAACATCGAGATCGGTAAACTTATGTTGTAATTGAATAACCATTTCCGCCGGATATTTGGATCGAAGATAATCATCCAGAAACACGCCATTGGTGGTTGTGTCGAATCTGATATACAGATGATGAGCGCCCGGTAATCCTTCCGTTGCAACTTTTTGAATAATTTTTCGTGCAACGGTATGAAGAGCCTCATTCATGATTGCGGCATACCCAAAACTATCCCTGGTTCTTGCCGCATCACCATCAAGAAATGTAAATTCTTTACCTATGGTTGATTTCTTTTTAATAGATGCAAAATCGATAATCTCCGTCATGCGCACCCCCTATATAAATGGTGTCGGGGTATTTATGACTACATAAAAACTAAATATGGGTATAAAGAGAGGAAATTTCATGCGACTAGTTGAATTCGAGACACGCCCAACTGGTGAGTTCAAAGAACTTGCCGCCAAGATAGCTGAAATCAAATTTGGGATGGTGGAATTTCCGGAGAAATTCCAAACTGTTCGTGATTTTGTTGAGTTCCTTGAACGCTTCATGACCGAAGTACGCAAGCTGGAAACGCTTGGTCACTCTTACATGGAACTGTGTAAGATGGATGGGATGAATACCGCTGTGGGAATGGGGGCATTACAGGACGCATTAAACGACCTAACCAACGCTTACAAGCGGGTGTCCCTGAAACTTAGTGAAAGTGCTGCTACGCATCAGGAATATAAGGTGATTGCGGATAAAGCACGCAATGCCAAGAAAGTTATGGCATCTGTCGTGCAGCACCTTCAAGCACGATTAAAGGGTGGTGGTTTTGACGATCTACGTGGTGAAATGGCACGTTTCGTTGAGGCGATTGCTGCCATGCCGAAGGCTCTTGAAACCCTGGCTAACCGGATCGAACAGATCGTCCTAATGACGAACAAGCATTAATGGTTTTTAAGCCATAGGCGAAGTTTCGCCTGAATTTTAGCTTGTTCGGCTGCACGCTGCTGGGACGCGGTAAGACCGTCGTCAACGTTTACGTCGGATTGCTTGGTGGACATCATGTCCCTCCGTTCTTCACCAAGGTACATTCTAGCACGTGGTATTAAGAAGTCAATGAGTGGACTTAGTATTTTCATTATCATAAGACATATTTAAGTAAAAAGCCCACCAGACTATCTCTGGTGGGCTTTATTACTTTATGCCTGGGCTTTGTAGGCGGGGACCACGACGCCCGGATATTGGATATCCGGATCGATTTTGGTCACCACCATCCCAGGCGTTACCGGTTCATTGTTGGGCAGTGGGTCGGCACCCTGATCTAGCAGGATTTCGTTGACCGATTTCACCCCAGCTAGGGTAGCGGAACCGTCCACCGCGTGTTTTTCGCTGTAGTAGTCGAACCACGGCAGGCGGGCACGGCTGTAGTCCTGGGCAGTCGGCGCTGGGTACGGCGGCATCGCCCCGGTGATCTGGCTCCACGCTTCGCTGTTGCAGAGGTTGACGTGGCAGACGACCGGGTTATCAAGGTCGTAGTCGTCAATGGTGTAGTCATCCTTATAGATGTCCTGCTTCATGGCACCACCGGCACCGAAGCCCATAGCGGCGCTTTCCATCCCAACGCAATCTAACATGTCCATGGATGAGGTGGCACATGCATAAACTTCTGAATAATCCGTGATGTAAGGGGAAACGCCCGGCGAAGCAAATGCTCCACCTTTAGTAGAGGCGCAACGCAATACATCACGATGCTGACAGATTTCGTCCCATTTTTCTTTCTTGAGCGCATAGGCGATGAACTGAAGTCCGCCAAAATGGGATTCGCCGGTAATCTGCTCTTCCGCAGTGAAGCCGCCGCCCAGCGGCATGGCAATGAACTGCCGAATCTTACCCTTCTCGACGCAGAAACCGTCAAGCCACGGCTGACCGGGGATCGCGCAGTAGTCCTGCTCACCATTGCTATTCAGTCCGTCTTCGATGGTGTTGCCGTCAACCGCGTTGATTGACCCGGCGGCGATCTTCAGCGCGATAGGATAGCCGTTGTAATTGTTAAAGCTCATCCACATGGCTTCGGACTGATACATGGGGAACATGAAGCCACCATGTTCTTTGAACTTGGACGGGGCGTTGGCGAATTCCTCTACTGCTTGGATCGGGAAATTACCCAACCCAGGTGGCAGCGCGTAGGTATTTTCGTCGTCAGGGATGCGTAGGGTACGCTGAAAATTGACCGAACATCCGGCATCTTTATGGACGTTCTCAAAGCTAAAAACGAGGGAATTGCCCTCAATACGGACACCCATGATGTTTCTCCTGATCGTGTAGGACTTCCCGCCCTCTGACGCGAGGGACTTACTGCCTACGGTTCGTGGCATTTCAGCCGAGATTATTTAGCAGCATACATTTTTCGTTGTTCGGCAATCCACGAAGGAACTTCTTCACCCCGGTCGGTGAGTTGTTGCGAGGTGCTGCAATGTGGGGAGCAAAACGCCTGCATGATGCCTTCAGAGGTACGGCGCCAATACATCGGTCCACCATCCCGTACATTCATACGGAAGCCGGAATCGGACGAATCAAGGTTACAGTGATTGCATTTCATTGGTGCAACCTACGCCATATTGACACGTAGACCAATAAAAAAGCTGGCGGGTTAAACCCCGCCAGCCATCAGTTCGTCCTTGGACAGTTGAAAGTCGCTGCGTTTCCAGCGTTCTTTCATGCTTTTCAAGGCATCACCCAGTTCTTTGCCTTGTTTCATACCCAAAGCCATCAGATCGGCGCCGGAAACCGGGAACTTGGGGGTTACCCAACCAACCAACGTATCCGCTTCGGCAACACGTCCACCGACCCGCAGTAGTTCAGCAACGAAGTCGTGGTTGGCACCATCGACCACCATATCCTGGGCAGTCCGCAACCCAACCCGGTCGTCACGATATTGCACCAAGAATGCTGCCAAGTTGCGTTCAACGCCGCTCAGCTTCCATCTGGCAGCCAGGGTATCGACCTCGCTAACCGAACGCAGCGATGCCGCCAGTACCGACACGGGCGACGTAGCGAACTCGGACACCACCCGCACCTGATCCATATCCACCGGCAACTGGATTGCCTCGGTTACACCCAGAGCATGCATGTGCAACAGGTATTTCACCGGGTCACGATACATGAACAGTTTGGACATTTCCGCCCAGATGCGCTCGCCGCTGATGGTCGTCAGACCCGCAACGTTGTATGCGATTGCCGCGTCAGCCGCGTCATCGAAGGAGAACCCCAATCGCGCCGCAAAACGGAAGTACCGCAAGATGCGCAGGTAGTCTTCTCTAATGCGCTGCGATGGGGCGCCAACGAACCGGACAACTTGTTGGTCGAGATCGTCTTTACCGCCAACGTAGTCGTGCAGTTCCCCGTCCATGCTGGCGTACATGGCATTGAACCGGAAATCACGACGCTTGGCATCTTCCGGGAACGACCGATGAAATGCCACTTTAGCATGCCGACCGGTCGTTTCCATGTCATATCGCAGCGTGGTGATTTCGAAGGTTTCACCATTGATGACCGCACTCACGGTGCCATGCTGGATACCCGGAATATCATCGATACGCGCGATGATTTCATTCAGAGTCTTACCACGCCGCAGGGACTCCGTGACGCCGATCACGTACAGATCAGCGGCAACCATCAACCGAATCATTTCTTCGGGGGTCGCGTTGGTCGCGAAGTCCACATCCTTTGGCATCACTCGGAGCAGCGAATCACGCACGGCTCCACCGACGATACGGATGTCGAACCCAGCTTGCTCAAACAGCTTGCTGATACGAACCGTCGCAGGGGTAATGATGGCGTGGAATTCGTCACTGGTGATGTAGGTCATTTGTCCCTCGTTTAAGAGAGCCGAATATACCGATTATTTGTTACACTGTCAATCAACGCACGCCGATTTTCTTTAATTCGATAATGGTTTCTGCTGCGCTGGTGTGTAAAATTCCAATACCACCCATTTCACGCCACAATCTGATATTGCGTTCCGTGTCATCGATTAGTATATCACCGGGTTTGCCGAAGGTATGTTTGAGAACGCCTTTGGTTACAATAACATCCTCGGTTCCAAGGTTTTCAAAAACCCATAACCGTTTACCGGTTTCACACAGAGGATCGGCTGAGACTTTTCCAGTTAGAATAGTTGGTTTGTGAGACTTGAGATATTCCCATAATACGTCACAATCATTTGTTTTCTTCAACCTTCCCCAGAAATTCGGCGTCTCAAGAATTACTTGGAGAATGGTTCGTTTAGAAACACTTTCCAGTAGTTGCCCGGTTCTGGTTTCGATGGCGTTTCGGAGGTCCGCTACCACCCCGTCTAGGTCGAGGTAGATGCGTGGATTCCAATCAGCTTTGGATAATGATGCGATTTTCATGACCGTATTTAGTTACGGGACTATCGCATCAGATCAGGTAGACCCAATAGATTGACCGACTGCCACTGAGCGTTTTTGCTAAATAGAAGTAGCGGTAATCATCGGACCTTCGACCTCCCGATGAAACCCCAGCAGATGTATGGGGCTGTCCCGCATTGGTATTTAGCAGATGAAAACACAGAAAGCATTCAAACTACGACTTTATCCAACTCGCAACCAGACCGAACAACTCAAGCAATTTGGTGGCAATTGCCGTTGGCTGTGGAACCATCTGCTCCACCTGAACCAAGACCGCTACGCGGCTGAGAAAAAATTCTTCTTTTACGCAGACATGGCAAAGATGTTGCCGTTGATGAAGAATGAGACGGATTGGCTCGGGGCGGCACCAGCTTGTTCACTTCAACGGGTCGCCAGAAACCTTGATGGTGCCTTGAAGGCATGTTTCAAGGGCGGCAAGGGCTTCCCTCGGTTCAAGAAGAAATCGAATTTACGTGATTCGTTCTATTTGACCAACCAATCCTTCGCCATTGGTGATCATGTCGTCCATTTACCAAAGATGGAATCGATGCGGTTCCGTGCTGGACGGCTGCCCGAGGGGCGTCCGTTATCCGCCACGGTGAGCCAAGACGGCAATAATTGGTACATTAGTGTGGTCTGTGAGATTGACATACCCGACCAGCCAATCGCTCCCGATTTGGACAGCACAGTGGGTATTGACCTCGGTCTGAAGGAACTGGTCGTGACCAGTGACGGCGAGGTGGTCGCCAATCCCCGTCATCTGCGGAAGGCACAGAAGCGGCTACGCCGCTTGCAACGCCGTCTGAGCAAAGCTCGTAAGGACAGCCAGAACCGAAAGAAATGCCAATTACGGCTCTACCGCCAACACCGCAAGGTGCGAAATCAGAGAGCCGACCTGATCCACAAATTCACCAGTTCGATAACCAAGACCTACAGCGTGATTTGTGCCGAAAACCTGAACATCAAAGGATTGATGCGAAACCACAATTTGGCGAAGGCGATAGCCGACGCCAGTTGGGGCGAAATTCTACGCCAGTTCACCTACAAGGCGGTCTGGCAGGGAAAGCATTTCGTCCAAATTGACCGCTTTGATCCCAGTAGTCAGGTCTGTTCTTGCTGTGATCATCGGCAGAAAATGCCGCTGAACCAGCGAACCTACAACTGCCCCAATTGCGGTTTGGTCATGGACAGAGACGCGAATGCGTCTTTGAACATCAAGCGTTGGGGATTTGAATATTTGGTAGGGCAAGGAATGCCCGAACCGACGCCTAGCGGCGTCACCGCCTGTGGAGATACCTCTGCCGGGATCAAGTCGCTCACGGCTTGATCAGCTACGTGTCGTTGAAACAGGAATATCGCTCAAATGGTGTTTACCTGATCTGATGCGATAGTTCCGTTTAGTTACAGAAAGATGCGCCATGAGCCGGGGAAATATTCTCCGTTGATTAATTCATCCCATTCCTGTCCATTCCATTTGTAGTGTTTTAGACTGTTTGGGTTTGAGTTTTTGACTATATGGGTTTCTCGAATTTGGTTTGAGTTGAAATATACCTCCCAGCGTGCCCCGGTGAATTCGATAATGTCGTTGGCACTTGCGGCGATATTCCCCCACGCTTCGCAGGGTCCGATTTCATCAAGCAGCAGATACCGTTGACCGACCGATGGAGCGGGCAAACCTTTTCCTGGGTAGTTCTTATGGGGGTCGATGATCGCGTGAATGTTCTTGATGGTTTCACGCGGCACCGTTTCGGGATCGACCGTCCACCGAAGCTTGTTCGGTTGGTTCGGGATCAGTTTGATCGTTCCAATGATATTGTTCTCGAAGTTATCGTAGTCGGTCGAAGTACGAATAACGATCTGCGATACACTTTCTTCGTATTGTCCATACTGATCGAGAAGCGGGGACCATTCGAATACCTTACCATCGTCTCCCTTTTCGTTTCCGGCGAAGTCGAGAAGCGTGACGATATCGCCTTCGAGACGAATGCGATACTGATTTGGCGAGATCACTACCCGAGCATCGAGCTTGGTGTCCGCAGTCCAGTTCGGGATATCCCCCGGTTCTGCGTCTAGCATGGTGGGATGCTCCATCAGGTTCATAACGATCTGTTGGATAATCTTCTGACGCTTGACCTTGGCCGGTGGGTTCAGCCATATCGGCATTTTGAACGACAAAGTGGCTATGTCGATTTCTTCCGACGCACCTTGCGGAATGCTGCGGCTCGACCATGAGATTGATTCCAACTCGATCAGGGTCAACGCGGACCAATCCACAGGGTTGTTCGAAGTCTGAAGGTCGAGGGACGGGTTGAACAGAACCAGTAGTTGTTCAAGCAATTGAAGTTTCTGGTCAGTGTTCGATGTCCAGATGTTCAATTCCATGCCCAAATCGTAGGGGACCGGCATAAAACGTTCCACTGAGTATGCCTGACCGATTTTGTTGGTATATTGGTTTGACCCATCGTCATGATAGCGTTCGGTGACTTGAACCGTACTAACATGGTTCGGTGTTTGGCGCCGTTCCGCCGAAGGGCTAATTTCAGTTAAATGCGCAGTCATGAACGGGCACGATAACATCATGTTTTCGCTGTTTTCACGCAGAATATGTCCAACTTGACGGCTCATATCCGAGTAGCGAATTGGAACCTTGATGAATGTCTCGGTGCCATCTTTGCCCTTCCCCGTCTTGATCTGGAACCCCGCGAAGACGCGAAGGAACTGAAGCATATACGACCTAATTTGCCCAGAATACCAAAAATTAAGGTTAGCCACTTGATTTTCCTCCATATTTTGGTCACCGGACCCAAACCACATATTTGCCCGTAATAGCAAAAGATAAATACTCACAGCGGAAATCTGTGAGGTGTTATATGTCTATTTATGGCGGTCCCGACCCAAAAACGGTGGATATTACTTACCCAGATCATACACCAGCGGTAATTACCTGTTTGTTTACTGGAAATCAGTATAAGCGGCTGACTAACAAGTATTTCAAATCGATTGGAACGACACGGGACGAATACCTTTCTCGGTTTCCCGATGCGCCATTGATCTCTCACGAAATGCGTTCTGCATATAAGAAAATGTGGACAGAAGATGATAAAGAACGGAAACGTCAAGAATTCCTTCAAGTGCGCGCAAATGATCCTAATTTTATGGATAAACAACGCGAAGGGTGGTGGCGTTTTCGCAATTCTGATCGGTTTGATGCAGAACGTCAGCGCCTAAGTGAAAAGGCGAAAAAACAGCATGCGACGACTGATCTTAACGAACGGGTTCGCGATTATTTCGATACCCGGTATGAGGGGTCGGATGATCAGAAACGGCGATCTGACCGTATGCACTCTTCAAAATTTAATCCTATTTTCAATCCAGAATCGAAGCAGAAAATGATTGAAAGTATGATAAAGACTTTGAGTGATAAAGACCGTAATGTTTTTAAGCAAAAACCATTTCGAGACACCGATCTGCTGTACCAATCCAGTTATGAGCTTGATTTCCTCACCCGCTGTTTTGATATTCACGGTTTGACCCATGATCACATTGGGAACGGTCCTGTGTTTACCGATGCTGGGGTGTTCTATATCGCTGACTTTATCTTGTTTGGAAAGTACGTGGTGGAGATCAAGTCGTGGTATGTAGAGAAACTTCAGGAGAAAAATAACCCAGGCACAACCGCCATTAAACGACAGTTAGTCGAGGCTGCTGGTTACACCTGGGTGTATGTGAAAGACAAGAATTATACCGAGGTAGATGACATCATACGTCACTGCGTGGTTTGATCGCTTTTTTGAGATTCTGTCGTTCTGTAACAGTTTTGCCTTTGTCATCAACCCATGTTTGGTCAGGGCTATCGGTAGAGCCAACAAATGATTCAAGTATGCGGTGGGCTGCATACCACGTGCGGCGATAGTCCACCTCAATCGGTGACCAACCATTCTTTTCCTTTTTGTACAGAACGTGCGGTTCGTAATCAGTACGCAGGAAATAATCACCCATATGGGCATTGGACGGAAACATTTTACCGCTCCCAACTGGTTCGGCGCCATTTGGCGGCTTGCCATCTCCCGACCATATTGATGGTTGCTGAATACGTCCAATACTGTCATCACCTGGGATGACATAGAAATGGGCAGTTTCAAAATTCCGCATTGGTGATTCTGCTTCAGCAGCTTCTATCAACAAATCGCTTAATGCAATGTCTTTCGCATAAGTGGATAACAGGTTCTTGAGATCGTCTTTCTTCTCACCGGTACCAAGGATGTCGCGAAATTCGGGGCTATCCTTAAGAGGTTTACATGTACAACGCCATAAATGGCGATACCATAATGGGCTATATCCTTCGGCGGCATAGTTTGCATCGTCAATTACATAGAATTTGTTGATGGCATCTGCGGTATCATCTAACATAGCATCTTCGCGCATATTTGGTAGTTCAACCACATCACCTGACATTAATTTTCGTCCGATCTGATCGATCATTGTGTTTAGATGGAACGTGATGTAGATATTGTCGTTCGATAGCATTAGACCAAATTGTGAAAGATCGAAATCGTTGTCTTGTACCGTGAAATGTCCACGAAGTTCATAGATGTGTGGGTCGTATTTGCGGTCACGGTTCTCCATGAAAAGCAAATCCTGTATCCATGTCTCTGGGGCTTTGGCTTGATTTATATTTTTTGGTGCTAAGAACGCTTCTTCTTCGTTTATACCTTCCTCGGTATACGGTCCTATATATTTGTGGATATAGACACTTACCCCGCCTACGGTGAATTGTTCTGCGGATGTACGATCAATAAAATTATAATCGTTACCTTTTTGTTTGCGCCATAGTGACAGTCTAGACATTAAACTGACCCTCCTTTTTCAAGAGCTTCCCTGGCTTTTTCTTCTATTTTGCGTTCACGCTCTGCGACTTCCTTTCGGAATTCTGCATGCGCCCGTTCAAGGAAATCTTCCATATCTGTTATTTTACGCTGCATTTCTGGGATAAGTTGTGTTTCTTTGGGAATAACGACCTTTTCCAATTCAAGATCACGGATTTTTGAATTGGGAACAAAACGCCACGTCAACCCGCGACCATTATTCATTGTAAATACCGTCATTTTGATACCAATTTTACTAATAACAGCCTTATGACCGTCAATGTAAACGGTATCACCTTCGGTGAAATTTTTATCGAGGAAAAACATAAGCCCGGAAACAAAATTGATTGCGATATCTTTGACAATCAACCCAATAATTAAACTCAAAATGGCGGAAAAATATCCGACAGTAAGTGGATTTTCCAGTATTCCCTTTATTTCCTCCATATGGCACCCCCATTTAGAAGTATTTAGCCCTTGTTGGGAAAATTGACATAGGGGTGAGTGTTTCGCTACCCTTCAATTTTCAATACCAAACGAGGGACGATATGAAGGGATTGCCTGATTTTTCTGGGGTAACGGTGAAAAGCCCGAATTACCGTCAACTGTACCTACGTTGCCTGAGTGTACTTCAAGAAACGTTGGATGCAAAAACCCTGAAAACACATGCCCTACGGTATGCCCGCGATCATAAAATCGAACCCAAGAACGCTTTTGGTGCGCTTGAGGATTGGCGTTACACAACAATCGGTAAGGTTGCTTATCTTGAGCAGCATGATTTTCCACTAACCGAAGATACTAAAAAATGGCTCGAAACGAAAGTCAACGAGATCATTACCGAAGGAAAGGAAGCCATCAAAAACAACAAGGTTGTTGTATCCTCGCCCGTAATTGAGAAATCTGATAAGAAACTTACCCCGGTAGATATGGCAACCAAGATTATAGCCTTGGTTGAAAATGGGGATAAACTACTCAAGGATCGCGAAGCTCCGGTTAAGCTGCTATCCATTGAGGGGGCAACTAAGGATCAAGTTAAAGAGGTTCTATCTACCATTGAAACTCGGTTCTCGATGTATTCAAACGAAACTTCTGATGGGTACAAGACGATGATTGCACAAGGTACCATGCGGTCAACTATGATTCGTCGCCGCAATGAGTTTGGGCGATTGGTACAGCAAATTTCCACATACTTGGACGGGTTGACGAAGTAATACTATCGTCATCGCAAACCCCTACTGCCTATAAATACATTCAGGTAATATAAGGGAAACGCGATGACGACCACGACCACGCCCGGTAATCATGACCAAGAGCTTCATGGTTATATCTATAACCGTGAAAAATTGATAACCGAACTCGGTATGATGCTGGGTGGCGGTATGGTCGATATTGAACTCGACCCCGAACATTACGACCTTGCTATCGATCTTGCTCTTGATCGGTACCGTCAGCGTGCTAGTAATTCCGTTGAAGAGAAATTCAGCTTTATTGAGCTTCAGCCTGATCAACAGGTATATATACTGCCTCGCGAGGTCAAAGAAGTTCGCCAGATTCTTCGACGTGGTATCGGCGGACAGACTGGTGGCTCCCAGATCGATCCATTTGCAATGTCTTATACCAACCTTTATCTACGGGATGCGGGGCGGCAAGGAGGACTTCTTACTTTTGATCTGTTTCATCAGTTTCAAGAAGTTGCGGGGCGGTTATTTGGGCGTGATTTAAATTATCACTGGAACCCAACCACCCGACAATTGACGGTCCATCGCCAAATCCATACGCCTGAAACTGCGGTTCTGTGGATTTATACATTCCGTCCCGAGGTCGAAATTTTCAATGATGACTATGCGCGTCCTTGGATTCGCAGTTTTGCCCTCGCCCAAGCCAAATTGATGCTTGGTACCGCCTATGCAAAGTTCCAGACGATTGTTGGTCCGCAAGGCGGAACATCACTTCCCGGTGATGCCCTCAAATCGGAAGCAATGGCTGAGCTTGAAAAATTGGAAGAGGAACTGAAGAACTACATTGATGGTTCAGAAGGATATGGGCTGCTTATCGGGTAATTTGAAGAAAACATATTAAAAATTGATATGACTTTTATAATTGGATAAATACTTCATCAACAGACGGAGATGAAGTATGGATGTTCTTGCAAAATTGTCCGCATATCTTGCGCAATACGAAAATGGCTATAACAATCGGTCTGCTATTCGGTATTTATCCAAACGCGATCCTGATTTATGGGAAGAAATTTGTCAGATAACAGCATTTCTTCCTGATGATGCCAAACCAAAACAGCGGGTGTGGCACATCATCAATGAGGTTTATGACCGTCCTGTTTGTCCAGTGACCGGCGAGTTTGTCAAATGGTTTGAGAACCGATATTTGACTTATTTTTCACGGTCGGCAAAATCGTCTGATCCACAATTTGTTAAGCAACGTATGGAAACGTATTGTCAACGTACCGGTCATACTCATTGGCATTCGAAAGATAATGAAGATGGGTATGCGCATTATCTTACGATATATAATGAAGGCAGAATAAATGGCAATCACAAACGCACAGGATGTCAATGGGACGACGATAGGAGGGAGAAACTTCGTCAAACGTGGCTGGACAAGTACGGTGTCGATCACCCATGGAAACACCCTGACATTATAAAAAAGTCTCTTGAAACGCGGATTGCCAACGGAAATGCGGAACCAAAAACGGAAGAACGTGATTTGTATTATGCGGCTGTATATGAAATCACTCGAAAATCATGGATTGATTATTTCGACAAGATTAATCCTGAACGTCATAAGCGTGGTTCATACTGGCATCTTGACCATATCTACAGTATATTAGAAGGTTTTAGAAACAATATCCCACCTGAGATTATAGGTCATTGGACTAATCTGCGAATGCTCACTATTAGTGATAATAGTAGTAAAGGTAGTGATTGTCATAAAACTATTGAGGAATTGTATTTTGATTATGAGGCGGGACGGCAAACTCCACCTACGCATACTCGTAAACCGCCAAAAGAAGTGGTTGTCGTAAATTGGGAGGAAGTTGAACCTTTATACCGTGCTGGTGAAATACCCCAGAAAGAGTTATCTGCGATGTATGGTATTTCCACCCGCTATCTTAATAAACAAGCAGAAATTCGTGGATGGGGGAAATGGAAGCGTGTGCGAAAAGGGTGGACCGAAGAATCCAAACAACGGGTTAGGGAGGCAATGCACAATCGTGCTATCTCGGATGAAACACGTGAGAGAATAAAAGCAGCAGCACAGAAACGTGGTGAAAATATGCGTGGTAAGACATACGAAGAAATTTATGGAGTTGAAAAGGCGAGAGAACGGCGTCGTAAGATGAGTGAGTCTAATAAGGGAAAAGTACGTACCGAGGAACATAAAGCGAATTATAGATTGGCTGCGGCGAAGAGAAACCACAATATTACATAAATATAAGATGCGCATCCTTGAAGTTCTTTCTGAAGCTACCACTCCGTACATCCACAAAGTCGTGGACCCGGCGCTGTTGACCTACCGCGAGTTCTATGAATTGGTCAACCCCAACAACAAACACCATTCAGAGTCCGCGTACCAGAGCATTGGTTTACAATCACTGAACAATGGTAGCTATGGGCGTCGTGAAGATTACAAGCTAATGCGGCGGATTAAGATCAAGGGATTGACCTTTGAGATTTGCTCGCAAGTAATCGATTGTTGGGAAACCGCCCAATACGTCAAGCGCGACCCTAATGGGGAAATCGTTCGTATCAATAATGAGGCGCAATACTACACTCGGGAAGAGGTAGAAAAACTTGGGTTCAACCGGTGGGATTACCGCTTCGCCATTTTTGATACTGAAACCAAACAGATGGTTGGGTGGACTACGGATGACGAATGGGGCTGTCATCTGGTTGTTGTCGCACCGGAATATCGTGGTATGGGGTTTGGAACCATCCTTACCAAATTGATGCGAGAACAGAAACCGGACCTTCATTCAGGGGGTTTCAGTCCTAGTGGTGCCCGGAATTTTGATTTGGTCCATCAGGAATTTGTCCGTGATTATCTGAAGACTGGGATGTACTCGCAATTGATCCGCCAAGGAGTTGTCACCAAGGCGCGTGTCCAAGAAATCGTCCATAGCGCCTTTCCGAAAGGGGTTACACGCCCGAAGAAATCATCCGGTGACCTGTCTAGTGCAAATCCTGAAAACTGGCTGCTATACGCCCAGGACGGCGCTTTCGTGTTATACGACCGGAAACTTGCGGATTTGGTTCAAGAGGACGACATGTATTGGACCGAACGCATGGTCAAAGGATACGTCTACGTTGGTCCGTTCTCACGTGATGACTGGGGGCACATCAAGATATACGGCGCGGAAACCGAGAAACTGAAGAAGTTCCTGATGATGCTCGCGCTCTCATATTGCGAGAAACAGGGAATTTCTTTGGTGATTGAGAACGATCAGAAAGTCTACCTACCCGATGACGTGAAGATTCTTAAATATGGTCCTGATCGAATGGTGGTTAAACCGGTCATGAAATATGTGCCCTATGAAGTTATGGCAAAAGCAGAAGTACGATACCGTCGTGCTTTTGACCGCTACGGCGAGTTCCATGATCGCTTGCTGGAAATAGCAGAAGGGAAATACCAGCAGTCAATCTAGCCCGATCAATGGGATGTTGTATTGTTGGCAATATGCTCTGAGAGCGTTCGTTCCTTTGGGTGAAACGTTGTCCCCGTCTGGTCTTACGTGGATACGCTCCAACTTGGTCGCCAAATCCCGGATGTTGCCGATGACGAACGCCTCGGTAGGGTCGGTCTTGCTGTCCTCAATGGCATTTTTCAAGTATTGTTGATACGTTGCCTGATCCATAGAATAGGTGCGACGTGTTTCTTCCGCCCCGGATAAGTCATAGATCGCTTGCCCATTGATATTAACGACCGGAACACCAAGCGCATTACGGCGGACTACGAAGCAGATCGGGGTGCCGACGTTCAGCCAACTACGATCATCCAATGCGAAGCTCAAGCCGGTTTTGAAATTCGAATGGAATTCTCCGCTTAATTGACGGGGGATGAAATGACGAACCCGCCCAATCATTGCGTTAGAACGAAGGTATGACAAACACCCGCGTTCGTCTATCCAGCGATAGATGAGATTTGGGATGGAGTTTACCGGGGCAATTTCATGGAGACGCATAGTGCTTATAGCCCCTTGTGTTGTTTCCAGGCAGAAATAACCCGCACAAAAAATGGTAAGTCAAAGAAATTGACAACACCAGTTGGGCATTCGGCATCATAATGCCTACCACCATAGGTGAGCCAAACATGCGTGGCGTCATCAAAGTTTGCCTCGTAGGCGAGTCTATTCATATGCTTCCAGTTTAGACCTTGAGTCGGTTTTACTGCTTTCCAATGCGAGCGAAGCAATGGTAGGTCAAATCTTCCATCCTCATTCATGAAACTGGCTATTGAAACATCAGAAATCCCACGGCTCTCTGCTTCGCGCACGCCGCCGAATTGCTCATAAACATCGGAAACAAAATCATCACAGCATCCAGATGCTTTCCCTGTATTAATATCACTTGGAGCATTGCAGCGTCTATGCTCCAACCACTCATCGATCACCCGATTAATCGCGGATGTTAAATCAACGCTGGAAGGCTGAGTAATTTCAAACAATCTCATGTTTCTATTTATTTTAAACTGACCCCGTTACGGTGTGTCCAAAATACTTGGGTAAATACTTTTATGCTCACCGTCACTCTACCCCAACTGGATCAAGTATTTCCCGGTCAAATCACTACGCTGGATGAATTGTCCAGTACCAAGGCTCCCGCCAGGAAAACGGTTTATCTTGTTCACACCCAGGATGAGCATTTCGCCAATCTGTGCATTTCCCGCTTCGAAGTTGTCAAAGTCCTCTACGACGTTGATACTCACACAAATGTCGTATACGGGTTCCTTTGGGACCATACGAAGAAATGCTACGTGTCATATAACATAGATGCCCGGTTCGATTTTGAAGACCAACGCGGGCATCTATGGCGGTTCTTCCGGTCAAAAGCACAAGCTCGATCTTATGCAGTATTTGCACGGCTCTGTGATTTCTGCCGGGACGTAATAGATCGTACCAAACCAAAGAAATTGACGCCAGACCGCACCCCATCCGATAGTCAATGATCGGCAATATGGAGGGGTAAATGCTCATTGGTTTGGTCGGTTTTGCAAACTCCGGAAAAGGAACCGCCGGGGATATTCTGATTGATGAACTCGGTTTTGAGCAAGACAGTTTCGCCGCCCCGCTGAAAGATGCATTGGCAGCGATGTTCTGTTGGCCGCGTGACCTTCTTGAGGGGAACACTAAGGAAGGACGCAAATGGCGCGAAACGGTGGATGAATGGTGGGCTGAACGCCTGGGGATACCGAATTTCACCCCACGGATGGCGATGCAGAACGTTGGAACCGATGTGATCCGGCGGCATTTTAACGACAATCTCTGGATTCTGAGCCTGGAACGGCGGTTCTTGAACCGTAAGAACCAGAATGTAGTGGTCACCGATTGCCGGTTTCCGAATGAATTGGACCTTTTGCGCCGTCTGGGCGGCAAGATCGTGCGCGTTAAACGCGGTCCAGAGCCGGAATGGTGGGATGAAGCAGTTGCGTTCAACCATCACAACTCTCTTCACATTTTTGACGACCCGAAGATGGACAAGAATCAATTCTTTGGGGCGAAGTATGGGATACATGAATCTGAATATGCCTGGATCGGACAACCGTTCGAACTAACGATTGAGAACATAGAGGGAAATCTTGACCACCTCCGAAACACCATCCGCGAATTCGTGCGTTCAGTTGAGGATCGTAGATAGCAAATTTTCGATGTTGTCTTTGTAGGAAATGCGCAGAAGAGTAAACCCTTTTTTGCACACAGTATTTGAGAGCATCGTTTTGTTGGATTAGCTGAAGATATGGCAGTCCGCCCCATTTTCGTATTGGCTCGAAATGCTGACGCCCATCATATTCAACGAGGGTATTTTTCGTCGGAATGTAAAAGTCAAACCGTAATTTTCGACCAAATGATGAAACTAAATCTTTATACAAAAAGGTGAAATAGTGCAGGAATTACTACTAAACCTCACAAGTCCAGATGTTCTTTTAAGCGGAGCCGCCCAAGGAAGTGACTATAAGTTTGGCAAGTATGCCCACGAGGCTGGTCATGCCGTTATCCATTGGAGTTTTGATGGGCACCGTAGTAAGTGCCCACCGCAACATATCGTGCAATTGACCCAAAATCATTTGGATGATGCGAACAAAGCGGTTGAACGTGCCAATAAGACATTAAAACGCCGTTTCCCGTCGAGTAATCCTCATGTGAATAAGTTGCTTCAACGCAACTACTACCAAGTTCGCTGGGCACAGGCGGTTTATGCGGTGGGGACAATAGACCCTCTCGGGCTTGTCGAGGGTGGTACCGGCTGGGCAACCCAAATGTATATGGATCGCTTCCTACATCTTGAGGACTACTTCGAGGACTGCAACCTCTATGTGTTCGACCAAAAGGCACTCAAGTGGATGTTCTGGCGTGGGAAGTGGTCAGAGATTGAAATGCCGCCAACCCCACATGGCGTTTATGCCGGGATTGGGACACGCGAAATTAACGAAGCGGGTATTGCGGCCATCGCGGCAGTGTACAATCAGGAATGTTTTGCGCCGCAGCATAAGTAATATTGGTTAGCAACATCATTACGAAGGCGTCCCATGCTCTATAATTTTTATTCTATAAGCAACGTTATTCGTTCTCATGTAAATTTTGCAGCAACGGTGAATGCCAATTTGGCACAATCGGTTCCCTTTGCCCGTGAATGGTACGCCCTAAACAAACTGGTCCAACGTTCCACGAACAGTTATACCCGCCCGGAATTCGATTTGGGGGTCGCGGAGACGGATGTTCTGACTAAACCGTTCTGTGACCTTTTGCAGTTTGCAGAGGTGGACGCGGGGCGTCCTAATGTGCTTGTGGTAGCTCCTATGTCTGGGCATTACGCAACATTATTGCGGGGAACAGTGAAGGAGTTCCTTCCGGATCACAATGTCTACATCACTGATTGGCGAGATGCGGGGGCAGTTCCTCTTGAGGATGGTGTTTTTGGGTTCGATGATTATGTCACGTACCTAATGGACTTCATTCGATACTTCAACGGGAATGTCCACCTCGTTGCAGTATGTCAGCCTTCCGTACCGGTGATAGCAGCCGTGTCGCTTCTCGCGGCGAACGATGAACCAACCCCTAAATCCATGACCCTTATGGGTGGACCAATTGATACACGTATTAACCCAACTGAAGTCGATGAACTGGCAACAACACGCCCATATTCATGGTTTGAACAGAATTTAATTTACCCAGTTTCGATGGGAAAGAAAGGACATGGACGCAGGGTATATCCTGGCTTTCTCCAACTTGCTGGATTTATGTCAATGAACCTTGATCGGCATGTAAAAGCACATCGCGAATATTTTGATAATTTGGTCAGCGGTGATGGTGAGAGCGCCGCCCATCATGAGAAATTCTATGATGAATACCTTGCTGTAATGGACTTGGATGCGAAGTTCTATTTGGAAACCATCAAGATGGTATTCCAAGAACATCAGTTACCACAGGGGACGATGGTCTGTCATGATCAACTGATAAAACCATCAATGATTTCAAAGACTTGCCTCATGACAATTGAGGGCGAGAAGGACGATATTACGGGGGTTGGACAGACTATGGCAGCACACGATTTGTGCCCGAATGTTCCGTACCGTGACCATTACATGGTTGAAGGTGTGGGACATTATGGCATTTTCAACGGAAAACGGTTCCGCGACCTTGTAGCCCCGCGAATTAAAACCTTCATTCAAATAAGTCGCTGATTCAATTTACGTTTTCTATATAACGGTAAATCTCAATCAGATGAGTTATGGGCAGATTATGGGCAGATAGGTCCGTGATCTGCCCATTCTCTTTTAGTGAAAAAAATTTCTAGCACCGGTCACTAAAGGGTGTTGGGTGGTACCTCTACTATCAACTGATACTAGATTTAATCACAAATACTAGACAAACCGCGTTCGAAAAACACGAAAAGTATCAAATACATCAATCACTAAGGCGAGGAAAGAAAATCCTCGCCTTTCTTTTTACCCTGTTGGGACGCCAAAGGCGGGGGGTGATCATAAATACCTATGCAAAACAGGCTGTTGCAATCAGAGAATTTCGTAAAAAGGGGTATAGATATGCCAGATTTGTCTTCACCCGGTGTGAGCGTAACAATTACGGACGAAAGCGCCTATGCTGGTGCCGACCGTGGTACTGTTCCGTGCCTATTCATCGCCACTCATAGTAACAAGGTACATCCGAGCGGCACGGGCATCGCTCCCGGAACGCTAGACGCAAAGGCGAATAAGCTGTACCTCATGACTTCGCAGCGCGAAGCCATCCAAACCTTCGGTGACCCAATGTTTTATACATCGGGTGGTACCCCATTGCACGGGTACGAATTGAACGAGTATGGTCTACATGCTTTGTATCAATACCTGGGTATTAACGACCGCGCATATGTTGTGCGTGCAGATATTGACCTCGGTCAGCTTGTTCCAAGTGCAGTTGCCCCACGTGGTAACCCGGTACACGGAACTTACTGGCTAGACCTGGGAATGACAAGCGTTGGTGTTTTTGAATCGAACGGGAATAATAACCCTGGTCTGGCATGGGACTTCAAGCAAGTCAAGCTGATCGATAGCGAAGCGGTATCTCATCGTGTGATTGTTGGCACATCTTCGGTGGCAATCACCAATCATGCCTCTCAGTCGGTACTTTCATCCTCTGGTGTTTTGACAATCAACGGCGTGAGCATCAACCTTAACAGTGGTGATACACTGTTGAGCATTGTTTCCAAAATTAACAATGCTCACATCGATAATATCAAGGCGTCGATGTATGCCAATGCAGCAGTTGTTGGAAATGGTGGAAATACAACTCTTCCAAATAAGGTCAAGGGGATTGAGTATAACCTAAAAATCAGCAATACCCGTGGTAAGGACATCTTCATAACTGGTGATGCGACCATTATTTCACAGCTTGGGTTTACTGGTAAACATGATGTATTCCTTCCTGCTTCTGATATTGGGAAGAATGGTGATTATGCGATCATCACTTTCCTGAATGATAACCGCATTTATCAGAAGCTTATTCCGCAAGATGCGTCGGGTATTTCGACAAATACTCCGGATGTAGGTGCCCATTGGTACTTGGTTGGATCGCCCGAATGGAAAGCGGCAACCCCTACTATTGTAATTTCAAAGGTTGTCACTAGTGCATTCAACGCAGGTTGGCTTGAAATTGCATCCAGCACCGGTAATCGTAAGATTGTTGTCGATGCGGGTGATACCGTCAATGAAATCTACTTTAAGATCAACAACGATGCTGCATTGACAGCGGATGGTATTATTGCACAGTCCACCGGGACACAGCTTATCATTACCAATGTTTATGGCGAAGATATTACTTTTACAAGCCAGAGTGGTAATGTTCTTGATGTTCTTGCTATTGATGCAACGACTTATCTTGGAAATAAATTAAGCTATTCCACCCATGCGGTAGTACCAAAGCCGTCTGCGGTTGGTGATGTGTGGATCAAGACAACCAAGCCCAATAAGGGCGCGAATTGGGTAGTCAAATATTATAACTCGCAAATCGGTCAGTGGATGACCCAGAATGCGCCATTGTATGCCTCCGACGCAGATGCTCTAACCAATTTGGGTTCATCGTTGGCGGCTGGTACTGTTTATGTTCAATACGATACGTCGGTTGATGGTACTGCTTCCCACACGATTCGCCGCTGGAACGGTATGAATTGGGAAGACCTGATGTACGAAGGTTCCGTTGGCGAACCGACCAGTGAACCAGCAAACGGTGCCCTCTGGTTCAATAACAACCTGCGTGTGGACATCATGGTGTCCAATGGTTCTCAGTGGTTCGGTTATCGCAATCGTTATCCGGGCACCGATATTATGCTGAGCGGTTCCGAACCACGGTACAAGCCAAATGGCTCTGCAATTATCGAGAATGATCTTTGGATCGACACTGCTGACCTTGAGAACTACCCTAAAATTTACAAGTACATGGGCGGTTCGTGGGAAGTTGTTGATAATACCGACCAGACCACCCCGTTCGGTATTGTGTTTGCTGATGCACGCCAAGATGACGGTAGCGGTAATGAAGATTACAACAGCATGCTTATCAGCAATTTTGTCGATATCGACGCCCCGGATGCTCTGAGTTACCCAGACGGTCTGATCCTGTTCAATACTCGCTATAGCACTAATAATGTGAAGAAATGGGTTGTGAACTACAATTTCGAAGGTCGTCTGGTCGGAAACCGTTGGGTTACTGTTTCTGGTAACGATATTGACGGTTCGCCGTTTATGGGTCGTAAGGCTCAGCGCATCATGATTGTTCGGGCAATTGCCGAATCCATCGTGAATAACGAAGACCTCCGTAGCGAACAGGTTTACTTCAACTTGCTCGCTGCACCGGGTTACGCGGAAGTGATCGATGAATTGGTCACTCTGAACGTTGATAAGAAGCAATGGGCATTCATTGTTGCAGACACCCCGGCACGAATGAAGCCGAATGCAACTGAAGTTCAGAACTGGGCACAAAATACCAATCTTGCCGGGTCTAACGGTGAGAAAGGTCTGACCACGGCCAATCCGTATGTCGGTCTGTACTACCCATGGGGTCTTTCAACCAACATCGATGGTCGCGAAGTCATGGTACCGCCGTCCACGATTGCTCTTCGTACCATGGCGTACAACGATACCGTAGCATATCAGTGGTTCGCCCCCGCTGGTTACAACCGTGGTCTGGTTACGAACGCAACCACTACTGGTTATCTGACCAGTGAGGAAGAATTCAAACCGGTACTACTTAACCAGGGACAGCGTGACGTGTTGTATCTCAACAAGATCAACCCAATCGCGTTTATCCCGAACCGTGGTCTAATTGTATATGGTCAGAAAACTCTCAACCCAACCAGCACTGCGATGGACCGCATTAATGTGGCGCGTCTAACCAACTATCTCCGTTATCAGTTGGAAATGCTGGCGAAGCCGTTCCTGTTCGAGCCGAATGATCTTCAGACCCGTGACAGTGTTCGTATTACATTCGAACGCTTCCTCGCTGATCTTGTTGGTCTGCGTGCCCTGTATGATTTCGTGGTGGTTTGTGACGAAACGAATAACTCTGGGGAACGTATCGACCGTAACGAACTATGGATCGATGTGGCTATCCAGCCTGTGAAGGCTATTGAATTTATTTATATTCCTATCCGTATCTTGAATACGGGTGAGGATATGGGATAAATTCCTATAAACTAGTATAGAAAAGGCGCTCGATGAATTTCATCGAGCGCCTTTTTTGTTAAATGGCGTTCCAATCGAAACGAATACTTCCGCAATCCCAGATTCTATTCCAGCCCTGTGCTTTTCTATTTTCCCATTCAGTCATATTTGGATCATCTTGGTCGTTTTTACGAAGAGCAAAACGGTGAATTCTTCGTAACCCATCAATGTACCAATAATTTGGTTCGGTGTCTCTCGACATCACAAATCCAAGATGATGGTATAGGTTGCCCTCTGACCATCGTTTGTCGGCATATGTGACGATTTGTTTAGGATTATGATCGCGAATAAATCGTTTGAATAGTCTAGATGCAGCACCGGCAATATTCCAGTCGGTTTTAGACGCAAATCTATTCAGTTCCCAATCATTAATTTTTCGAGACAAATTATCTTTACTAAATGTCATTACGGATAGCAATTCGTTATCATACATTAAACCATAACGTACATTGCTTCGACCCGAGCCTTGGATATGGTGTTCTTTAAGAAATGAATTCGCTTCTGCCGATGATAGCTCAACGATATCACATTCTCTCGCACCAAGAACAAAGGCACTTTTTCCAAGAAGTGACGCCAATCTACTCCGCACAATATGCGGTTTTTCCATATATTCATCCTCGAAAATGGTAATTAGGCGTATCCCTTTTTTGGTACATTTTTCTAATTTGTTAAGGTGGTAATCGCGGCTTTTGCCAGCAATTTCGGAATGCCAATACAGACCGTTATACTCGATGGCAAGACGCATCGATGGGATATAGATATCTAGTTCGCCGCGACCGATTACATATTTGTCACGAGAACGTACTTCGATATCTGGTAGCAATCCCTTTATATATTCACAAATTTCGGTTTCTGCTTTGCTCGTGTAATTAATTTTAGGATGACAAACATCGCACATATCTACACGTATGCGACATGGATCAAATACTTGTGGGGTTCGATGAAAATGATGCCCGCAACAAAGACATTCCAAATGCATAAAATGATCATCATGATCAATCAATCGTAGATTCAAGCTGGCTATTGCGTCTAAGCGTTTCTGGTGTGTGCGTTCTTTTACTTTTTGTCTATACCCCGTCATAGAAACGAGAATTTTAGCTTTTGTTTCTTCACTATGATGCTTGCCAAGCATTGGAGCCTGATAACCGCGTTCCTTGCGAGTTATTGCTGCTCGTTGACATGCCTCCGAGCTAATAATTTGTTCTGCCCGTTTCTGACGTATCAGTTCTTTCGTTTCGTCTGAATGCTTGCGCCCCAATAATGGATGATCACCATTTTCTGCCCATTGAGCATTTCGCTCAAGGGCAAGAACACGAAGTTTATCTTTTTGCGCGTCGGTAAGCACCGCGCCCTTATTATGGGCAGGTTTCCCAGACCGTCGTTCCGACATCACTCGGCGCGATTCCTCGGTTTGAGATCGCCCAAACATCGGGTTGTTTGAACCAGATATGGCTTGCCGTTTCTGTTCGCGGTATTCAGGGGACGAAAGAGAATCATCCCCAAATTGCTTCTTATAATCAGCGGTGGTGATGCTATGACGCTTAAGATGGCTATTGGTAATTTGTTTGGTAAATTCTTGTCCGCAAATTTGGCAACATACTGGCATGGATCGACCTCGGTATATACTCTGTATATACCTATTTAGCACAAATGCGGTTTACTGGCAATTAACAACAACAAAGCCGCGTTTGAGCATTGAATATTCAATGCATGCTCCCAGCGATGCGGCTAATTTTAAAGGATCATAATGGCGAATAGCACTATGAGTTCTTCCCCCGCTGAAAATTCTTGGGATGAAATTTTAGCGGCACTTCATTATCGGTAGCCGCTGCCTTGGCGCCGTCATAGGTATAGAAACCCGCAGGGCGGACATGGGTGACGCGCTTAACCTCAAGCACCTCTGCTTTTTTCTTCTCAAGCATTTCCCGTGCCAAATGCGGGGGAAGACGCATCATACGAACTTCATTGTCGATTTCATTCAAACGCTTCCACTTATTATCCTGCTTGACCAACCAATCTTCCATCACCGTTGCCGGTTGATAGCGGGTGATTTTCTTTCCTCGTTCAAGCTTTTCGCGGGCTTTTTGTTCCTGTTGCCGACGCTCGGCTTCTTCTAATTGCTTGCGCAGCAATTCCAGGCGATCTTCGCGAAGAAAATTGATAGCTTCCATTTCAGGCAAGGAAACGCCTTTGAGCCAATCGGGAAGGTTTGCAATCTGCACCAGGGCGCTTTCGTACTCAAGAATACGATCCATCGCCTGTTCGGCTTTGTGTTCGATCTCTGCCCACATCGCGAGCGCAACGTCCAAAGCTTCGTCCGGATGGGACGGGTCGTCATTCACCATTTCACGGAACACTCGGGGAAGAGACTCGAACGCAATCCAACGATCACGCGCCCAGCAACGGTGCGTTTCTTGTGTGACGGTCGGGACATGCTTATGAAATCGTTTCCGGCGCAAAACTTCCGGCACACACGTCGCCGCGTCTTTCGCGTATTCCTTCAGGGTCGCGTAATCACGCTCAATGGCATCAAGCGAGGGAAGTTCACCGGGCATCCGCATATTAATCACCGTGAGACAGCAGATTAGATTACAGTACCGTGAATTTTACGTCAAGTGCTTTTTGAAACAATACATTATGTCCGGTATTATGTTGCACTGCAATAAATACCCATGTTATTAAGGGGTATAAGAAAGGGACATATGATGTTTGTCAGAAAACTACTTCCATCGGAAATGACGCAGTATCAAGACCATTTGTTAAAATTATCCGACCGTGATCGTCACATGCGCTTTGGTGGTATTGTTTCGGACGAAGCGATCATGAAATACGTGGATAATATTAACCTTGAACGTGGCGTTGTCAAGGTAATGCATGACGGTGACAATAAAGTTGTCGCGGCAATCCACGTTGAAATCTTTAAAGACGGCGGCACTGCCGAGATCGGTTTGTCGGTTGATGAGGCGTATCGAGGACGTGGGCTGTCCCATGACCTCTTCAAAGCCGCTCTGCGATGGCTACAGACCCATAAGGTGGAACGGGCATATCTGATGTGCCTGCGAGAGAATTCACCCATGATACACATCGCAAAGTCGGAGGGAATGAAGCTTCGCCCGGAAGGTAGTGAAATGGAAGCCTTTATGGATGTGGGTAATGCCACTATCTTTACCTATTGGGACGAAGTTGCCCAAGAGCAGTGCGCGTGGTGTGAATATGTCAATAATTGGACCCGTTCGATTGCCAAGGCGATGCTTCCGACTACGTTCCATCCGTATTTTAAATTGACCTGAATTTCACTATTGGGCTAAATAATCCCAACAACACCTCTCACACGTCTTACCTTCGGGTAAGGTCTAGCTTCGGTAGCGTGCAAAAGAGAGGTTATGCGCCCTTAGCTCAGGGGTAGAGCATTACTTTGACGTAGTAAGGGTCGTTGGTTCAAATCCAGCAGGGCGCACCAATTTTCCAAAGGCATGCTTCATTTCGACGTGGACAAATAGACCGAGGCAATTGCCAGGAGAACCGCGCCCCACATACGCGAAGTCATTTGTTCCCCCATCACGAACACGCCCATCAATCCAAACGCGATGCATGATACTGGGGTGTAATAGGTTAATATACCCAGCCATGTATGGGACTTGAAAATCTGGCTCCATATGAACGCGCAGCCCGGTCCCCAGATGATTGCCGCAAAAATCAGGTAGCCTAGCTCGGTTGTGTCAGCGTATTTCTGACACAACCAATCGCCAAGCAGTCCGCAAATTCCGGCGGCAATGAGATAGCCTATACTCATCAGTTGAACTGACGATGCATCGTCCCCGAACCCTTGTTGCTGTCATTGACTTCAAGACGGCAATTCGGGGGGAAACCACTGGCAGCGTGTTTCTTTCCCTCATTGTACGCAGCCTTCATGCGCTCGCCCCATTTCTTGGTGTTGTAGGGCTTGCCTTCGTACCCGGCTTTGTAGGCGTGGTCTTCTTCGGTCGGGGTTGAGTTTTCCTTTGCTTCCATGATCGAAATTGCCATCGCCGCGAGAGCGAGGTTGCGAGAACGACCATTCTCGAACAGACCCATATTGACCAACTTTTGAATCATGACTTTTGTCTTTGATTCACCAAAGCGTGCTTCAAGGACATTCTGAAGCATTTCGCGACGTTCCATGGGCGTTGCACGTTCAAACGCACGTGCAGAATCGGTATTTTTGAATACGCCATACGCAGAAACCATTGGGTTTTCTTCGTCGGCATTTCCATCACCATCCTCGTCCTCTTCTTCATTATCACAAACATCGCACTCTTCATTATTCATGAAGTGACCTACTGCACCACCAGCAGCCCCGGTTGCCGCGCCCACCGCAGCACCCGCCGCCATTCCAGTGGGTCCACCCGCAATTCCACGCACCGCGCCCATCGCGGCACCCTTGAGGGCACCTGATTTTATATCGCCGCCGAGGCTGTTCGAATCTTCGTCAACTTCAGGTTTGCGGGTGGGGCGAAGGTTATTGCGAACAAAAGAATTCCCGGCTTCCTTCAAAAGATTACGGGTTTCTGGATCAAGTACATCAATACTTTCCTTGAGCATTTTAGCCGTTATCTGAAGATTAAGTTTTTCTGCCACAATGATATTTTCTTTTGTATGGGCAGTTTTTACAAAAGATACAAATGATTTTAGGTGTTCGTTGAGAAGATTCGGCATGTGTACCTCCATGGATTACTGCTATTTATTTGAAAACATTAATTTTGACACCAATGCATGCGTTACCATAGGATCACCCCATCGAAGCGGAACAGACCATGTAGAGGGGTCTTGAATGAGTGATATTTTCGAGCGCGTGGGTAAGTCGAACTCGAACCAGCCCAAAGCATTATCGCCGGTAAGTGATGGTGGTGAAGTACCGCCGGAACGGTTTATCCCCACCGGGAACAACGGTGGCTCACGCCGTTGGTCGTCCAATGACAGCCTTTTTTGGGGTTGTAAGGAAACCCACGACAACCTACCGCCGGGTCTTTATAAGGCTTCCCAGTCACAGCAGATCGGCTACTTGCTGGATAAGCAGATTGTTGATACCGATGAATTGATCATCTTACCGGATACTGCCAGTAAGGAGGTCATTGACGAGATCAACAAGTTCTGGACACTGAAGCCGGAATTCGACAAGCGTGGCTTCATCCATAAGCGCGGCATTTTGCTGCACGGCGATCCGGGTTCGGGTAAGACCTCAACCATTCAGTTGATCATCAAGTCGGTGATCGAAGCCGGTAATGTCGCCATCTACGGTGACCATCCGGATAACCTGCGTGGGTGCTTGCAGATGGTTCGTCGTATTGAACCGGAACGCCAGATCATTGTTCTACTTGAAGACTTTGAGGATATGGTTAAGCATCGTGGGGAGTCTGAATTTCTGGCTCTGCTGGATGGTGAAAGCCAAGTCGGTAATGTTGTGTTCATTGCTACCACCAATTACCCGGAATACCTCGACAAGCGTTTCATCGACCGACCTTCGCGTTTTGACACCGTAAAGTTCATTGCGTTCCCGAACAAAGCAGCACGTATCCTATACATGAAGACAAAGGAACCGTCGCTTACTGATGCCGAAGTGGAACATTGGGCTGGTTTGAGTAAGGGTTTGTCGTTTGCTCACTTGAAGGAAATGATTATTTCCAACCGGTGCTACGGTCACCCGATTGAACAGGTTGTTGATCGTTTGAAAAAGATGTCTGAACGCAAGTTCACTTCTGATGATGCGCGTCCGAACAAGGGCAAGCTTGGATTTGGCGCTGGTGGTGGGGGTGATGAGGACTAATGCCGGGATACCATGGCTTTCGGGAATGCACATTTCAACCGGTTGAAAAGAAATCAATAAACCAGTTTGATGTGACATTTCAAAAAAATGATCATGGAGAGTACGGTGCGGTAACAGAAAAGGGTACCTACTGCATTCGGCGTTCATCGGGCGAGGTACCTTTTCTCGTGCTTACGTTTGAACCTGACGTTATGTATCAAACTCCCGGCGCCCTTGAAATGGTCATTATCTGGGATACCGATGATGTTCCTCCGCTTTTTCGTGAGGCAGCCAACGCCCATTGGGCGGTAATCAATGCATTAGATGAAGTGTGACAGTTTGAGCCGTGTATTTGCACCGAGAGGACAGATAAACGGCTCAAACGTTTTTTAGGTTGCGCAGAGGGTAGCAACACCTTACCATGGGGACCAAATCCCAACCCAGCGGACTATGAAAATGCCCAAGGTTTTTTCTACTAAAATTGCCATTCTGGTTATTGTTGCTGCTTTTGCATGCGGGTATGGGATTGCAGTATGGGCATTTCCTCGCATAGAAATGGTTGAAAAGATTGTTGAAAAAGAAAAAATTGTTGAGGTCAAATGTCCTCAAGCTGATCCGATTGCGGATAAATCGCTTGCATGCAAAACGCCTGCGGTAGCAGATCAAATTGATCCAGTTCCGAGAAAAATTACTGTGGTGGTAGAGCAAAATGCTGTTGAAGAAGAATACGTTCCGATTCAGCGAAAAATCACTTGTTATCTTCCCCATAGCCAAACCAAAACCTATGAGAAAATTATTGATGACGTGGAATTCGAATCGGATTGGACGATGATTCGGACAGCGCCCACGGGTACTCTTGATTATGATCTAGAAGACAACATCATGATTCACAACACAACTGGTAGTTGGTGTACAATTATCCCTGTCACTAAATCGACACCCGCAAAGAAGGTATAAACCATGTACATCGTCTATCCGATTGGTTCACCCGGTTCATGTTCAGTTGGACAGAAGGTTGCCTTACGCGGTTGGGTTCACCGAGTGCGCGACCACGGCGGGTTGTTGTTCGTGGACATCCGTGACTACGATGGCGTAATGCAGTGTGCGCTTGATGCCAACAACCCGAACATTGCCGCCCTGGCAAAGATTCGTGAAGAAAGCTGTGTGGAAGTTCGCGGAACGCCGCGTCTGCGCCCGGAAGGCACTACCAACGAAAAACTCGGGTTCGTTGGCAAATATGAACTGGTCGTGGAAGAGTTTGAAATCTTCAATCAGGCGGCGGTACTTCCGTTCACGCTGCACGATGAAGATTTCACTGCATCGGACGAAGCTCGCCTGCGGTATCGGTACCTCGATCTTCGCCGCCCGAAAATGCAGCAGAACCTCAAACTGCGTTCCGACGTGATTTGGATGCTGCGCAACGAAATGGTACGCCAGGACTTCATGGAAATTCAGACGCCCATTCTGACGGCTTCTAGTCCGGAAGGCGCCCGTGATTATTTGGTGCCTGCCCGTTTGCATCCCGGTAAATTCTACGCGCTGCCCCAGGCTCCGCAGATTTTCAAGCAAATTCTGATGTGTTCAGGGGTGCAGCGGTACTTTCAGATTGCCCCGTGCTTCCGCGATGAAGCTGGGCGTTCTGACCGGTCGCCGGGTGAGTTCTACCAGCTTGACATGGAAATGGCATTTGCTACCCAAGAAGAGGTGTTCGGCGTTGTCAAGGATGTAGTATCGCGGGTGTTCGAGGAATTCACCTCAGTCAGTTATTGCGGACCCACATCCAACTGGTACGTCAACCCGGAATGGCGAACCTACACCTATGATGCTTCTATCCAATTGTTTGGTAACGACAAACCCGATCTGCGTGTGGACGACAACATCTATATCCGTGATGTTACGGAGGTTGTTGCACCGAATGCGCCACCGTTCCTTCAGGAAGTCATCGATAAGAACGGTGTTGTGTTGTGCATCCCGGTATATGCCGACGCTGGAAAGCTGACGGGTAAATGGCACAAGGACATGGATAACTATGCCAAGGATTTGGGTATGCCCGGTCTTGGCTACTTCAAGATCACAGATTGGAAAGAATCGTTGTCGCACGCGCGCACGGAGCCGCATGTGCTGACCGGCGTTTCTGGTCCGATGGAAAAGTTTTTCACCGACGAGCAGATGTGGTCCATCGCCGTGGATTTCATGGATGAAACTACATGCGCTCAATTTGAAAAACCGGATGCATCATATATGTTCATTGCTGGTCCGAAGAAAGAGGCGTATCAGTGGGCAAGCAAGCTGCGTGTCGAAGCTGCCAAGCGGTCGGACAACTACGATGAGGAATCCTTCCAGTTCTGCTGGATCGTGGATTTCCCCATGTTCGAATTGAACGAGGAAACGGGCAAGGTCGAATTCAGCCACAACCCGTTCTCGATGCCGCAGGGTGGGATGGATGCGTTGTTGAACCAAGACCCGCTGACCATCAAAGCACATCAATACGACTTGGTGTGCAACGGCGTGGAACTGTCGTCGGGCGCCATCCGTAACCACCGCATCGACGTGATGGAGAAGGCGTTTGAGATTGCTGGGTATGACCCGGCAGTGGTTCAGACTAAATTCCCGGCGCTCTACAATGCTTTCCGCTACGGCGCACCACCGCACGGTGGTATCGCCCCTGGTATCGACCGCATGGTGATGTTGTTGGCGAATGAGCCGAACATCCGCGAGATCGTGGCGTTCCCGATGAACAACTCGGCGCAGGACTTGATGATGGGCGCACCCTCTGAAGTCACCCCGGAACAGTTGAAGGAACTTCACATCAAGGTGACCGCGAAATGAAAACATGGATCAACTCCCCAAACCCCTATGATCCATCCACTTTCGAGTGGCTGATTCGTCTCGCGGAGTTTCCGGAAGGTGAAAACATGGAGTTCACTATTCGGCAGTTCTCCAATGCGGAAATCTGGCAACAATACATGTTTTTCGATCTACCTTTCAAAGACATCGAAAAGCGTGATGTGCGAGTAGCGATCCCGAGTTTGCGGACTTACGGGTTTGAAAATGACCACGTTCAGAACATTGTCGCCGCGATGTTCAAGAAGAATGATCCAGCTTCCCAAGCCAAGGCACGGTCCTACTGGTTCAAGAAGCAACATTTGTGCGTGATCTCCCCGGTGGGTGAGTATTGGGAAAATGTGGCGGGTAGTGTCCTCCTGATGCCTGAAAGCCTCCGGAAGGTTGTCGAGTCAAAATTGTTCTCTTTTGAGCCAGAAGACAACCCGTTTACGACCATCTATCAGATCAACCGCATCCAACGTCGGGATGGGACGAACGAATATGCGGTTTCATGCCGCCAAGGGCGTGGACGGGCTAAATGGACCGATCTCAAACCGATCTCGTTATTTCCGCCGATGCCGACAGCAGAAATGCTGAAGGTTCGGATGGAAATGTTCGAGGCATCCATTGCGGGGGAATTTTACGACCCGGATAAGTGGGCGAAGGTATTCCCCGCCCGGTATGTAGATTAAAATTGCCATGCGTGGTTGATCGTATGTAAAAGAGTGCTGTCATTTTAACGTCAAAGGACAAAAGACATGACTGACGCTGTTTCTACTAACGATCAACTCGCTGCCCTGTTCGCCACCTACACCGCCGAGAACGCCAAGTTCGAAGCCGGTAACAAGTCGGCTGGCACCCGCGCCCGCAAGGCTCTCATGGAAATCATCAAGGCGGCCAAGACCCGTCGTGTTGAAATTCAGGAAACCAAGAACGCCTAAAGTATGGTCCCGGCCAAATTTATTGCTGGGATTGTGAAGGTTGAGGTAAGAAAGTCTGTCGGGGTATTCTCGGCAGACTTTCTTTTTGCCCAAGCTCCACTATTATTTATGGAGTCCGCTTGAAAAAAGCGTAATTATCAATATGGCGGGTCTTGGGTTGACCTATACAGCATTCATGGGTTATATGATTTGGCCTTTGCTTGCGTATATAGCGTTTCTTGGTATCTACATTTGGTTTGGTGTGAAAAATGATGATTTTAAAGATGTGGTCATCACCGATGAGAACGCGCAAATGTCGTGGTCTAAGCGGACAGATTTTCTGATCCTTCTCGGGGTTGTTGGGCTAAATGCATTTTCCATCCTTCCAGAAGCAAAAATAGGTTCGCTGATTATCAGCAACATGGTATGGAGTAGCGCCGGATTTGCGATTTATATGATCATGAAGCATCTTCCGTCACGCGATGACCTCTCATCGTATATCCAGTGGAGGATGATCACGATAGCGTCGGTCGTTATTTGCTTTGGTTGGTTTACAGGTCTGTTGTCAGAACCAATTATGGCATACACAACGGCAACCATTTCAACGGCTGGGATCGTTATTGCTGCTGCAATTGGTGTAGTAGCGTCATTTTTGCTGGGGAAAAGCTTTCGTTATGCTGCAATTACCGTTTTATTGACAAAAATTTTCGGTATGCAGTATTTTCTTCTTTTCTACATCATCGAACTGGCTGGGTTTCTACTCAGCCCGAGCCATCACACCTTTCTGGTCGTACAGCAATATTTTGGCGCACGAATAGTTCCCTACGTAGGAGTTATTTTCTTTCTAAGTGCCACCTTGGTTGCCACTGCGTTTGCTGTCACGTTTGGAAACAACGTCTGGTAAGAAATGAAAGTCTTTCATATACAAGCAAAGCTTGGGAGTGTCGTTGGTGACGGCGCAACCCAACCAAATCTGCCGGAACCCGACATTTGGCAATTCACACCAAACATTTGCGCTGATATCCCCGGCGGTATGCACGGGTACTTCCCTGTGTGCGCATATACCACCGATAAAGCGGTCGCTAAACGGATTGAAGCATCTGCATATGATATGGTTTGGTTGATTGGATATTGGGATGTGGACGTTCACGAAACACGTGGGCGCGCATTGATCGTAACCGGTATCGAAGACATTGACGTGGCTGATCTGAATGCATTCAGCCATTGCGTAACACCGTGAGGAACCAATGATTCGTCTTTTTCTGATCCAGAACGACAAAAACCAATTCTTTTCCAGTGGCGCAGACCGTTGGGTAGATCGGGTAGACTATGCCGTCATTTATGGTGATTGTGATCTTGCTCGGGTTGATATACAGCTTCATCGAATCATTGGTGCGCGTATTGTTCCGATGGTGTCGAATCTAGAAGCTGCGGCTATTGCCCGGCGTGTTAGTATCCAGATGACCGTGACCGACCTAGGTCCGCTTCCCATTGAAGTGGGTGAACGTATTGCCCGTGAGTTGGAGAACCTATAATGGTTAAGCTCTGCCGGAAGTGCCAAAAACGTGGGCAACATCATTCCGAAGAATATCCACGGTCGTTTTGCACCCTGCGTCCTGAATTGACCATCATGAAGGCACGCGAAGAATGCCTTGGTGCTTGGTGGGTAGGGGAAGACAAATACATCCCCACCGGCACGCCTGCACCCGCCCCAGGCTCCCATGAAAATTTGGTCACTGATCTGCCGCCCAATATGGTGACTGCTGCCTATCGAGCGGCGTTTGTTGAAGCGCGTGCAATTCACGTCGAGAATAATCCCGGCGCGTACCTGGGCTACACCGAGTTCGACAAACTCCCGACGAATCTTCAGAAGGCATTTCAGAAGATCGTCTCCCATTGGGTCTTTAACGGGGGTTCGTGATGGAACGAATCTATCAGATAGTCGCTTCACAGGGTCAAGGCGCTATCGAGGGTGAATTCCTGACGGCATTTGAGGCAAAGCGGGAATACATCGACAGCATTGGCACTGCTTCGGTTGGGATGCTTAAGGATGGTATCCTTCTCACGTTCGAGCAGATTTGCGAAGAATTTGATCTTGATCCCGAGATTGTGGATCGAATCTGTTCGTTGCGCATGGAAATCAATAGCCTATACTCACTCTGTTTTAACAGGTGATGGCATGAATGAAAAACAGCTTACCGACCTTTACTATCTCTCTCGGAACCAGAATATCTCATCCACTAAATATCGGTATGACTGATACCGATGAACGCATTGCCAATGCCGTTGAAGAACTCTATGCCAGCTTATCTGCCTTGGTAGACAGTGCGATCAACCAATTCGGGGCTGAATTCCCTGACAACCCGTCGATACCCTATACCGTGGTGTTAGACACCTTGGGTGCAGGGATTGGTCAACTCATTAATATGTTTCCCGAGGGCGCACGGAACGAAATGCTTCATCATGTTGTAAAATTGATCGTTAAAAGCCAGCACGTCACAGCTAAACATCATACCCCGCTGGTGCATAACCGTTTCGGGCATGCGTAGCACCACTGAAAAATTATTTGACAAGAGTATCAAGGGCGCCTATCGTCCATGGTGAACGGACAGGAACGTGATCCACGAGTTTTTGAACGATGTGGACAGCGAAACGAGCTTCCGTTATAAATAGATTTGTTGAAGGCAATTTTGCCGACGACGCAAAGGGACTGAAGACGATGATCGTCGTGAATGTGAACCTACTGCATAGCCATCTTTCACTCGCCGGGTGCGAGGGGAATGGCGTGCGTGCGTTTGCGTTACAGTCCAGCCAACTCTCTTCGCAGCCGTTGCCCTATCCGGGCAAGCGGGAGGTTGGTGCGTGCTGACAAAGCACACATAGGGTTCAAAAGAACCCCCACCAAAACCCCGCGACCCGGATAAAGGTCTGCGGGGTTTTTGTTTATCTGGGGTTCAAACCCGTAAGTGAAGCGAGAAGTAATGCTTCACAACGGGGAAGTATTGGGTAATTATTGAAAAGTATTTACCCAGCGTTCGAAAATAAAAATACAAACGAACGCAAAAAAGAATTGACGAACCGAAAAATGCGGTGTAGTCATTAGGGCATCGAAGCGGCGGTTGTTGCTTCAAACCGAATTTCAGCCAATCCGAGAGGTACGGCTGGGACGACTGGTAGGGAGTGAGAGCGTGTAAGGGCACGTAACTCACAGCGATGGTGGTAGCCCACCCCCTGGTTTCCGGCGTTCTAGAGAATGTGTGATGATCGAAAGATTGTTGCACCGCCTAGCGGGTAGTGGCGCATCAATAACGCCCGCCGGGGAAAGCACTGCCATGCTTCCCCTCAACGGTACGGCGGGTTGCGGTTCAGGAGGTGAGATTTCAGGACCGCAACCCGGCATTTTGAACCGAGACTATATCAGGTTGTCCCGTAAAATGCAATCATGCGTTAGCGGCGAAACCTGCGATACGCGATGAAAGTACCAAACGCAATTGCGCTGGCTATCCAGATGTACTTGCTGATGATGATAGCAGTCGCCATAAATCTCTCCCTCGCTTTTAGTGATTGTTTATTTAGTTTTGGGGAATCATCTAATGGCAGGATGACGCACTCTGACTGCGTTCATGTGGGTTCGAGTCCTACTTCCCCAGCCAAATTTTCTTCGCATCCTAAATATTGTTGCAATGCAGCAAGGATGCAGTTATGACCTTTCAAGAGGAAATCGTGCGCCTGATTAAGAAAGGCGTGCCGAGCAACGACATCGTGAAGACGCTTGGGTGTCCGAGCGGAATGGTGTCCTACTACAAACAGAAACTTCAGTCAAAATCGGACCTGAACTCCTATGATTGGGAGATCGTCCAGACATGCATTGACGACTGAATATGGGCAGGCGGCTACGACGGTGGTGTAGCACTGGACTGTAAATCCAGCCCCTTAGGGTAAACAAGGGGGTTCGAATCCCTCCCTGCCTACCAAGTTTTGACCAGAACTCGTTGTGATTACAGCAAATTGTCGGTTCGAATCCGACTATTCCAGCATTGGAATATGGGCGAATGGTAAAGCCACCTGAATTGGGATCAGGCGTGAAAACGCAAATCACAACACCTTAACTGGTCAAATCCCCTTGGCATCTTAGAGAGATTGAAGCATCACCAGTCCTGGCGATTGGGGTAACTGAGGTTTGAATCCTTGGTACAGTGCCGAAAAAGGGGAAATTTTTCTAGATAGGATGCGCGAATAAATGCGCATCAACAAAGTTTTATGGTGATGATGGTGTGGCGGTGTCTGCATATCGCTCTGTGAAAGCGAAGGTGCGCGGTTCGAATCCGGCTCATCACCCCAAACTTAAGACGGGGATATAGGCAATTGGTAGACCACATTGGCTAAGAACCAGTGATGCTGCGGGTTCGAGTCCCGCTGTCCCCACCATGGAGAGTGCCGGGGTTGGCTCCCTAAGCAATTTGCTAAATTGTGGTGACACCTAAGTAGGGTCAATGGTTCGATGCCATCACTTTCCGCCATTTATAAAATATTTGGAATGTGCCAGGGTTGGCTCCCTAATCGGTTTCGAAAGCCGTGGTGACACCTAAGCAGGGTCAATAGTTCGATGCTATCACATTCCGCCATGGACAGGCTGAACACGAGTGAGTTCACCGCGCTGTAAACGCGACGCGAAAGCTGTGGGGGTGCAAATTCCCTCCCTGTCCACCAAATTTCAGGGAACGTAGGCAACTGGTAGACCACACATACTCAGCATATGTGATGCTGCGGGTTCGACTCCCGCCGTTCCCACCATAATGTTAGTTATAGCCAACAGTAACCGACTTTATGTCTAGTATACTAGACATTTGTCAAGACACCGGGCGGGTAAAGCTAGTGGCTCTAGCAGTAGGTCTGTAAAACCTATCCTTCGGGGAGTGGATCGTAACCGCACCCGCCCACCAAATCAATGGATACGCGACGAAGTATTACCGGGTGTGGGCTAAAGGCGAGCCGCCTGTTTTGGGAACAGGACATCAAGTGAGTTCGATTCTCACCACCCGGACCAATATACGGCAAGATGCGGGGTGAGCATTTGCGAAAATGTGCCGCAAGATCACAACAGCGGGTGAGTGGGGCTGGTTGTGAAAATGAATGGATGGGGCGTCAAACACCGCTGATTATCTTCGGGAAACCCCCGTAAATACTTGCATGAAGCAAGAAAATATCAGCATCGGAACTATGGTTGAACTTAACGGCGGAAGGATCGGCAAGGTCGTCGGTATCCGTTCCGTCGTGGTGACCCGGTTCTTCGGTCTGTTCAAAGATCGTGACCCTGTGTTTGACGTAGAGCTTGATTGCAATGTCTACCCAGAAACGATCACTGTTCGCTCGGAATCCATTATTGGGATCGCACAAGACCCTCATGAATATCCGTCAAGTGATCTCAGAATTCTTTAATCAACGGGGATTGGGCTAAAGGCGAGCCGCCTGCTTTGGGAGCAGGATATCAAGTGAGTTCGATTCTCACATCCCCGACCAAGGTGAGATCGTTCAGCAAACTCCAATCTGCCATTAAGCCAATGTTCAACTATCCTAGGCAGTTGTTCAATGGTGTGGGTGACTCTGGAAAGGCGTGAACTGGTGGAAGATGAGCCGCCGCCGTGATCATTGGCTCGGAATTATGGGAACGTAGGCAATTGGTAGACCACTTTCTCTCAAAAAGAAAGATGCTGTCGGTTCGAGTCCGACCGTTCCCACCATTGACGAGGCGCAGATAACTCGCTAGGGTGGTGTTTCTCTCTAGCTCGGAGGCTGTTCATGCGCCCCAATGCTTATGATGTGGTAGCGGAAGCCGTAACCGTTGGTCACTTCTACATTACCACCAAGTATTCCAATGTACTTTGCCCCGATGGGGTTCGTCGCACGGTACGGGTTACTCGTGAACCGGACACATTCTTCACCCATCCCGGACGGGTTTCAGTGAAGGGAAAAACGGTGACTGGGTTCGTCACTGGGATGGATCGCGCCGATGATCGCAAGGACATGGTGTTCGTACCGCAAGGCAAGAATTCGGAAGCGGTTTTTCGTTCGCGCACGATTTATCTTGCGTGTATTAGCGACGATGCCACGATGATCCTCTTCGACGCCCCCGGCGCCAATCCAAAGGTTGGTGAAGCGTTTGCGCTGAAGGATGGTCGGGTCGCCTACATCACAAAGGTGTATGGGAGATGCGACGACCATCCTAATACCGGCAAGGTACTGTCCTGTCGGCAGCGGATCGAAGTGGATATTCCTTCGACGCAGCCCGGTGAACGCAATTTCATCGGTGATTTCTGGCTCGACTGGTGCGGCGTGAAGTAGTAGCAAGAAAAACTTCTTGGCCCTCCCTTGACATCTTGGATTGCAGTAGATATACTGTATTCATGATTTTGAGGGAGGTCACCATGCGCCGCATTCTTCTTGCCATCGCCGCCACCATCGCTCTGAGCGCCTGCGCTCAATCGCCCGCCAATTCGTGCGGCGGTGGTTTCGGTTTTAACAAGCAGACCGGTGGTGCCGTTCTGGGTGGTGTTGGTGGTGCTGTCGCTGGCGCTCAGTTCGGTAAGGGCAACGGTAATCTGGCGATGACTGCCATCGGTACTCTGCTGGGTGCCGCCGCCGGTAACGAAGTCGGTTCGTCGCTGGATCGGGCGGACTGTATGTATATGCAGCAGCAACAGCAGCGTGAGTACGGGGTTCGCGCCTATCAACAGCAAGATAACGGCGCCCAGCGCGATGAGTTTTACGATAACCCCAATAATTATTATGACCAGCACGACATGGTGCCGCATCGGTCGTATGGCGCTCGGCGCCGGTAATCAACAACACAGGTTTCCCTTGGCAGAGGGCGTGGATCATAAGGTCCACGCCCTTTTGCTTTGATCCGGGTTCGACTAATGGTAGGTCAACGCACTCTGAATGCGTGGGTGAAAACCTTGTGGTGGTTCGAGTCCATCACCCGGAACCAATTTTTGACCCACAAGGGTCAAAACTGCCTGATCCTTGTATGGGTCAAACATTTGGGGGCGTCCGCCTGAGTTCGGCATAGGCACCGTGGAACAGAACAACGGCTCGGGTAAAACCGGGACGCATGCGCAAGTGGATTTGGGGTTCGTTTGGACCGACCTTCTGGCTTCCGAAAGCTGTCAGCGGGCACCCAAAGTTCTAAACCTAAGTCCAGCCCTTGGTAATGCTTGGGTCTATGCGGTCTACGGGGGTTCGAATCCCCTCGCCTCCACCATTTTTGGATTTCAACATGTTGGTTCAAGACAAAGCGTACCTTACCCCGGAAGGGAAGGTAGTGATCGTGGTCGCTTCACTTGATGTCGAGAAGGTTTCACCGGAAATCACTGACCTTGGTGAGGACACCATCTTCGCGGCGTATCGGAATTACCGCGACGAACGCGAATAGAACAATGCGGCTGTGGTGGAATGGTATACACACAGGTCTGAGAAGCCTGGGGAAGAATTTCCCGTGCTGGTTCGAGTCCAGTCAGCCGCACCACCATCTATAAACTATGCTGCCTCTCGCTGCACGTACTTCATTTCTCGTGGCAGGAACCAGACATCGGTGAAGCGGATCACGGGCAACAACATGTTCGGAAGACCGCCGTCCCAATGCCAACGGATTTCGAACTTTCTTCCCACCAGGGACGATTTAGAAATCACCTTGAAGCTGCCATAGATGCGGGGGTCGTTCAACGCTTCGAATTCGACCCACGTGTAAATGTGGGGATCGAGACATTCGCCTTCGTGGCGATAGTTGAGCAGCCAATCGTGCGAACTGATTTCGAAGAACTCTTCGAGCGCCTTCAGCGGTTCGTCCTTGTACTTGCTGTACAAAGCGCACAATGCTTGTTCGCGTTCTTTCGGGTTCATGGGCTGCTCTCCCGTTGAACCAATACTATACACCAAGTAATTCATTAAGTCAATCGCGGTCGTGCTGGAATGGTATACAGGTGCGTCTCAGACACGCATGGCAAGTCCCCTCGACCGCACCATTTCATGGGACTTCCCACCAAATAAGGGCGCCGAAGCCCTGGTGCCGAGATTTTCAACGTGTAGGCACCTCGTGGTGCCTTGTCAACAGGTAACGGTGCGTAGGGGAGTCTGGTCGTCCCCGCGTGTTTCGGGAACACGAGATCGCGAGTTCGAATCTCGCCGCGCCGACCATACTGTTGGAATTTGGTAGTGCAGGGTCGATCTCTGTCCGCCGCACCAACTTCAATGGAAATTGCCAGGGTTGGCTCCCTAAATCGTCTTGAAAACGATGGTGACACCTAAGTAGGGTCAATGGTTCGATGCCATCAATTTCCGCCAACCGGTGTGTGGGCCAATGGTAAGCCACCTGTCTCGGGGACAGGTTATCATGGGGGTTCAAGTCCCTCCACACCGACCAATTAAATGGTAACAATAGTTACCATGGAAGGGCTACTGTACTGGCGAACAGCGCACCTTGGAAAGGTGTTTGATCTCCGCAAGGGGGTTTGGGGGTTCGAGTCCCTTCCCTTCCGCCAATTCTTTAATTTCTGTGGTGGCTGTAGCTCAATTGGTAGAGCGTCGCACTGTGACTGCGAAGGTTGCGGGATCGTACCCCGTCAGCCACCCCAAACTACGCAAACGAAAGGCAAGACAATGTTGCGAGGCACACAAGTCCTGATGGGCGATGACGCTCGTCAATACCGCATGATCATCGATACTGTTCGGAGGGTAGTTCACTGAAGCTGGTTTCGAGGAAGTAATTCTTCCGGAAATCTGGGAACAGCAAACCTTCATCGATAAGGCTGGTCCCGAGATCGTAAACCAGATGTGGGCTTTCAACGATAAGGGCAATCGCCCAGTCTGTTTGATCCCGGAAGTGACTGGCTTGGTTCAGGAGCTATATCGGGACCAATGGAGCAAGATCAAGCCTAAAAAGCCGATGCGCCTGTTCTATTGTAACCGGTGCTATCGCTACGAGCGCCCCCAAGCGGGAAGGTACCGCGAGTTCACTCAGTTTGGGGTCGAACTGCTCGGCGGGTCTGGTCCAGCGGACACGGAAGAAGTCACGGAGTTGTTGCGGCGATGCCTCGATGCGTTGCCGGTCGAATACACCTTCGTGGAATCGGTGAAACGTGGGCTGACGTACTACGTCGAAGATGGGTTCGAGGTGGAGGTTTCCTCGCTTGGTGCCCAGAAACAGGTTGCTGGTGGCGGACGCTACGCTGAAGGTATTGGTTGGGCTATCGGTGTTGATCGGCTGCGATTGGCGCTGAAATAGCCACAATTTCTGCTGTCATGGGTCGCGCCCATGTGCAAAGACGCCGAACAGAAGAACGGTGCGCAGCAGACCACTCAATTCACATGGAAAGTGAACCGTGCAGGGCACGGACTCGCCTGCTAAGCGATGTGGACCCTCGTGGTCTGGGTTTCGAGTACCCCGCTTTCCGCCAATTGATCCGGGATCGTCTAATTGGTAGGACACCGCACTTTGAATGCGGGGGCGAACGCCCTGTGTAGGTTCGACTCCTACTCCCGGAACCATTTTTGGAAGATGAACTAGGCGAGTGCCTAGACCTCCCTGCTAAGGAGTGTGATCGCAGTGACCCTGCGGTTGGGGATCAAGACCTCCGTCTTCCGCCAAATAACATCCGATATAATTTTCGAACCCTTGACCTAAATATAACCAGTAATAGGTCAAGGGTTCGAAAATGACAAAAATAACGGAACGAGAAAAAGCAATAGAATTACGTAAACAGAATAAATCACTGGCAGAAATATCCGCCGAACTGAATGTGTCGAAAAGCACAGCAAGTTATTGGCTTCGCGATTATCCATTGCAGGCTGAAATTCTAAAATCTCGTTTGCAAGAAAATGCTCGTGCGGTGAATAAGAAAAATGCAGATGATTTTCAGCGTCGATGCGAACAATATGGTTTGATCGAGCATAAGGCGTTGCATGAAAACCTTACCACTAATTTGCGTGGTGAAATTGCGGCGTTGAAAATCCAAATACGTGCTGCTGAACTTGGGTATGTATTGAGTAAGCCAACTACCGATGTTCGTTATGATTTTGTGCTTGACGATGGCGAGAAACTAAAGCGAGTTCAGGTAAAATACGCAAACGGAAAATCTGATAAAGCACAGGGAAGTATAGTAATCAACCTTGTGTCTGATCATGGAAATGGAAAAGTTTTGACGTATTCTGCGGCAGAAATTGATCTTATTTTGGTGTATTTGCCGTTAATAGACAAAGTAATAAGACTTCCAGATAGTTGCCTGGGAAAAACCACATTCACGGTTAGATACAATCCACCAAAGAATGGGTTGAAATCCGGTATGAATTTTGTCGAGGATTTGATTTGGTGATTAACGGGGTGTAGCGCAGTGGAAGCGCGCATGCATGGGGCGCATGAGGTCGCAGGTTCAAATCCTGTCACTCCGACCATTTTAATCCGGGGTAGCTGGTTGGTCTGGCCGCCTGACTTTGAATCAGGAAAGTTTGAGGTTCGAATCCTCTCCCCGGAACCATTTCATGGAAGGGCTACCGTATTGGTGAGCGGCACAGGGGCACCGCAAGGTGCGAGGTTCGATGCCTCTACTTCCCCTCATTCCTGCCGCGTTGGATGATCCTACGAAGATCAGCGGCGAATTTATCCGGGGATGACCCGGACATGGGAACCCGATGCCCATTTATCATCAGCGCAACGTGACGACCTCCATTACAGGTTATCACTGGAATGTGCGCTTCCTTGAGTATCGGTTCTGCAATCTTCAGGTATTCGCGATGTTTCTTAAGCATGACACAAACTCCAATCCATCCAATATAGCGGATGGGATGCTTGTTGTCATCTTCCTTTAAGGTGCTGCAAAAGCGCCTTAAGAACACGCTGCCGAAATGCGTTTCTTGTCCGGATGCCTTGCTTCAAGCTCTGGTGGACCCGGCGACAAAGGGTATTGCGCCATTGATCGCCAAAGTGATTGTGAAGGTGCGTCTCGCGCTTCTTCATCCAATTACCAATACCGGAGTTGATGTCGTAGTTCATGACTCTATTTAGTTTTTCGCCCCCGTAGCGCAATTGGCAGTGGCAACGGCTTTAAATCCCGTCAAGGTACCGGTTCGAATCCGGTCGGGGGCACCAATTTCTCACGCGCTTCTTGCATTCGTGCCTTAGCGCGTTTGTCACAATCATCATGGACCCACGTGCGCGGTACCGCAGTCCCGCAGTGCGCCTTTACGTGTCTAGGTTTGATGGTGAAGTCATACGTTGAGCGCAATCCGTTGAGTAGTGTAGCGGCTTTCTTTTCGAGGATAGTGAGGTTCTTTCCTCGGTTTGCTAGGATCGCCAAGGCACGATGATTATCTGCTTCCACCAACAGCGTATCCCCGGCTACTGCCACTTCCGAAACGAATGCCAGCTTGATTGCATTAATCACGGCATACAGTTCAGCAAGGTTGTTGTCCGGGACAATGGTTTTCATCGCGCCATCACCCCGATAAGTGCCGCGTTCGGATTTTATCCAGGCTGCCCAACCAGCAGCGAAAGTTTTCGGACAGAAAGATGCGTCCGCGAAGATCGTAACAAGCATGACGCATTGTACCATACGAAATGATAAATGTCATCTATCAGAATTGACCAGAACTCGTTGTGATTACAGCAAATTGGAGGTTCGAATCCTCCCTTCCCGACCATTTACCGGGAAGTGGGCGAATGGTAAAGCCACCTGAATTGGATCAGGCGTGAAAACGCAAATCACGGCACCTTAACTGGTCAATACAAATGAAACCCCCGGCAATTGCCGGGGGTTTCATGAGCAAGATGGGTAATTTACGGGTAATGATAACCCAAATTAGGGACGACGTGGCGGCAATTGACCATTACTGAATCGCTTCCCGAACTACCCTTAGTCAGACGCTTGCTCTCACCCTAGGAATACAGCCACATCGCAAGTACCTTCCCCACCCGGCAAAACGAGCGGTATGCGTAATGTGCCTATGAGTCGGTCTGGCGTCAAATTTCTTCTGCGGTGATGATCTGATATTTCGACAGAAACGGAAGCCGTGGGATGACCGATAGATCGTCAATGCTAATTACCCCATCGAATTCATGGGTGATGATGAATGGTGCCACCGTTTCGTCGGCGTATCCAGCTATCAAATCAATCCCTAGGTGCCCGTCCGCCGTAGAATGGTCGGCATAATAGGCATCCCATAGGAACACGCCATCTGGATGAGTCAACCCCTTCACGGTTCCGAACGTAGCCGATTGAAGCATTCGTGTGAACGTGTTGTGGGTGGGTCGTCGTAGAAATCGCATCGGATTAGTTTAACACATATGGGAACGTAGGCAATCGGTAGACCACATTGGCGTAGAACCAGTGATGCTGCGGGTTCGACCCCCGCCGTTCCTACCAATCTTCAACGGGGTGTAGCGTAGTGGTCTAACGCGCATGCATGGGGCGCATGAGATCGGCGGTTCGAAACCGCCCACTCCGACCAATAGCGGGTGAACGTTAGGAAATGTGCAGATGTCATCACGGCATTTGTAACGCGCGTTCGAGACTCGATTCATCCACCATTGCCAAACGTCCTTGATTGGTCGTATATTTCACCAAATTTGTCGAGGACGTGACTATGACTGAACTGGTTGGTAAAATCGATCCTAACGCACCGCGCAAGCCGGGCGACCTGACCATCTATGGGCTGATCCCCACTGATGTACCGTCGCTGCGTGAGCCGAATGGTCAGGGGTCGAAGGGCGGTAAAGTAGGTGCGCACGGCGTCCACTGCGGTAACCAAATACTGCTGTACACCGACCACCCGGACGTGAAGCTGTACATCGAAGATGGTAAAGCGAATGGGGCCAAAGGTTTCAATACCTGCACCACTTTAGACGCCACCACCAAGCAAATCGAAATGGTGATCACCGCCGCCAAAGCCATGGGCTACGTTGCGGATATCGTGGTTGACCCCACCTATCCCTGGTTCGTGGATATCGAGACGGCACGCTTCCTCGACCCTACCAAGGTTCAGGTGGTATGGGAAGTGAAACAGGGCGACAAAGTTCTGTGCATGCGAGAGCAAATCACCTTCGGGTGGGTTCTCGGGACCAAGACTGACCCGATGTTCCGATACATCACCAGCATGTTGAAGCTGGCGGAATAAAGAAAGCCGGGCGAAAGCCCGGCTTTTTTCATTTCAGGAGGTAGTCAATCGTGGTGTCGGATAGTTCCGACAGGAATTCACAATGAATGCCATACACTGTCATACTGACCATGGTATACCACGGTGGTTAGTTGCAAGTCGCTATCCCGAAACATCGTGCCGGGTTTGGCACAGGGAAATCGAGGGTGACGGCGTTTATTAATCATTCTACCATTTTCCTGAGGGTTTCGTGATCGAAGCCAGCGGCATGCCCAATCAGAGTCATAGTGCTTTCATCTTCGGGGGCTTCGATCATCTTACCGTAGCTTTTGATCGAGAATGGTTCGTTGCCGTACCACATACCGCCACACAGATGCAGACCTTCCCGACTGGCATCACATTCCTCGTTATCAATCATGGTTTGGGTGACGTACAGGGCGACCCAGTGGCGTGTATAACCGGGAACCGTCACCACGTCACCTACAGTGATATAGTGATCGTACCTTTCATCCTTTTCCAGGGTCATGACCAGCTTGCCATCCTTTAGTTGGATAGTCGGATAGCCGTACTTGTGCGGGTACTTGGCGTATTTCGCATCATACGCACGCAGCGCCAGATCAAGGAACCCGTCAAGGTTATCCATCGCTTCTTGTTCGCTTGTGAAGACACCAGTGGCGCCCGTGGCGCCATCATAATCGATGAGTTGTAGATGCCATTCCGGCTCGTGGTTCTTATTATGCAAGACCAGCGATCCATATTTCCAGCGCGGGTGCTGGGTCAACGTAATCGTGGTTTCAACTTCCCGATGGAAGTTCATCGTCTTTCTCCGTCTAGTTCGGGGAGAAAGTACCAGATCAACTCAAGGAAGTCAAATGTCATCCAATTTTGGGGATATGACCGCCAGAAGACAATTCTTTGTATATCTTAAAAATCGTTTTCTGCGCGTCATCAACATCACGTAGGCGTAACGGTCCCATAGTTTGCATATCGTAGTGAAGATACTTTCCGGCATGCTTAGACATATTTTCGAAGAACTTATGCTTGGTGGCATTACTGGCACCTTTGAGCGCCATTGCAACCGTATCTTTATCGATATGACGAAGCATCGTCTGCATACCCACATCATCAATGAAACGCAAATCTTCAAATGTTTTTGGATCAAATGGGATTGGACGGGGAAGCGCAGTAAAGGCGGCTTCCATATCATCCTCATCGAGTGGATATAGAGTGTTCACATCGAAATTCGGTTCCGTAAGTGCCGGAAATTCCTCGTAATTATCGCGCTCCGAGCGCCGATATTCACGTTTCTTGTCATATATATCTTTTATCACGAAAATCAGCCCCACAAATATCGGGGTCGTTACCAGCCCAGCCATATAAACCAAGAAATATTCCATGCGCCTCTCCAATGTTTCAGTATATCATAACGCATGCAATCCGATGCAGTCATTATATTGCGTCCTTGACCTAACACTACGTTTTGGGTATATACATCCCCTTCTAATAGGCATAAATAGCGGCAACCACGCTATTAGAAGGGGGAAGTACCATGAAATTTCGCTCAGTTCGCTGCGCTGGTCTGCACTATCTAATCGATTTAAACGGGGTTTCCCCGGAAATCTTGACCAACGACGATCTGATCCGGCATACCCTCATTGAAGCGGCGAAGGATGCCGGGGCGACCGTGTTGGGGGATTTCTTCCATCACTTTGGTCGCACTGAAGAATACGGCGTTACTGGCGTAATTGCGCTTTCCGAGAGTCACATTTCAATTCATACATGGCCGGAAATTGGGTATGCCGCCATTGACATTTTCATGTGTGGTAATTGTGATCCGGTAAATAGTTTGCCGCGAATTTTTGAGGTTTTCCAACCGACGACCCATGAAGTTAAAGAGCTTGCGCGTGGCATCATGAAGTAAAAAATTAGCCTCTGGTAATCCACCAGAGGCTAATTTTTTACTTGTACCGTGCTTGCAAACGTTCTTCAAGCATTCCCGCCCCGATCCATATTTTGTCAAAGCGGCGACGCAATTCTTCTTTAGAAATACGTGGTATAGTCGGGGCATATTTTACCACATCATCCCATAGTGTTTCTTTATCAGTAGCCCCGATCTCTCGCATAATCAAGAGAGCATCACGATAATCACGCTCATCGCGATATGCTTTTACTTTATGGGCAAGCAATTCTTCCCACTTTGCAGCAACTAATGTGAGGTTTGGGTGCTTGAAAATTACAGTATCACCACGAGTTTCTAGACCGAAAAACTTAATACTATCATTCATCCATCGTTTTGGTAGTTTCAATTCCTTAGATACCTGCTCAATGGATTGCTTTAATGGCTTCAAACTGCCTTCCCAAGGTTCGGGAAACATCACATCCACATCCGCTGTATTGGAGCGAGATTGGAAATAAAGCAAACTAACAATACCCCCGGCACATGTTAGCGTGTATTTTCGCTTATTTTGACCCAATAAATCACCCAACCGGTTCAATGCTTTCACGATCAGTTGTTTTTCGATCTTACTATCAGCCATTATACCCTCGTATCGTTTGGGATATTTAGCCTGAATGCCTTGTAATTCGAAGGATTGAGTGATATGCTTGGGGAACCCGGTGAGGCGCAACCCATGGATATCGCAAAACGGCTCGATGCAATTGTTGAACATCTGCTCGCAGACCGCGATACCGAATTTCGTGACGAAATTCAGGCGTTATACGAGGACGGACTAAACCCTTCCGACATTCCCGATCCCCAATACCCCGACCCGGTGCGGCAAGCTTTGGCGGCAAGCATTGTGGAACGGATGTGTGTGATCTGGGCGAATGCTCCGAAGAATGTCCTCACAACCATTCCTGCATGGTGTGATTACGTTCCCGCTCTGACTGAAGCGTTAGTCCTGGCGTTCGACCAAGAATGCCCGATGAACGAAAGCTTCTTAAAACGTAATATCCACGTTCAAGAGAACTTCATGTTCTTCGTTTAGGATAGACGTTCAAGGCAGCCGCGTATCTTGAAGCGTTTCACACCAAACCCTTCATCGATTTCGACGCATTCGATGTCCAACAACTTAAATTTACGCCCATCACGCAACCGAATGATCCCACCAATATTTGGGAGGGTATCCATCATTAAAACCTTATTCAGGTCTTTATCATCGAATGATTTAACCACTCTATAGAACATATAATATTTACCGATGAATGGTGTCGTTTTAAATCAGCCATATTGGTATTTTAAATAGCATCAATGTTTACTGTGCAGTAAATATTATGATAACTGAAAATTAGGACAAACCCCATGCCAAATATAGTCATTTTGACTGGTGCTGGTATTAGCGCCGAGTCTGGTATTCCTACATTCCGTGACAGTATGGGATTGTGGGAAAAACATAAAGTTGAAGATGTAGCCACACCACAAGGATTTCAACGCGATCCAGCATTGGTACATCGGTTCTATAATGAACGGCGTGCCAAGCTAATAACGGTCGAACCAAATGCGGCTCATTACGCCTTAGCGAAGCTTGAGCAAGCTTGGCCTAGCAATAATGGCTTTGTGATTATCACCCAGAACATTGACGACCTCCACGAGCGGGCAGGTTCTAAAAGCATTGCCCATATGCACGGAGAACTGCTCAAACTCAAATGCGCCAATTGCAAGGAAAAACTCGTTCATCACGGCGATGCTTCGGTAGACATGGTTTGCCCATCATGCCGCACGACCGGTTCGATGCGTCCCGACGTTGTATGGTTTGGGGAACTGCCATATCATCTGGGACTGATCGAACCTGCTCTAGATCATACTGACATTTTCATCAGTATTGGAACATCCGGGCAAGTCATGCCCGCCAGTTTATTCGCGCAAGCGGTAAGCATGAATAGACGGAATGCCCAGATCATTGAGGTAAATCCAATCCCGACCGAGAATGAAGTTTTCACGCGAGTGATCGATGCTACTGCGACTACTGGCGTGCCTGCTCTGGTTGACGAATTGATTGCAGCCTATTGCGGACAAACAGAAAATTGACTGGATACCAGAGAACACCTGATTGTTGAGGTAGTGTCATGATCAGGTGTTCTCTCATGCTTGAAATTATCTTTGTGTCCTCTGCGGTCGGTGCCGCCGGTTTCGGTACGCTTGCCTACGTCATAACCAAACGGCGGAAACGCGCCGCAACGAAAGCGGCGTGGCAAGAAACCAAAGATGCGCTCATCACATCTGTCCACCCAACGCCGACCGTCTCGGTTACGCCAACCGTCGCCCCGGCGACGACAGTGAACCGTCCTTATACTCCGTCGAAACCGGTCACCTCGGCGCCGACCAAGCCCGCCCCGACTACGCAGCGTACAAGCGACAGCAGTGATGATTATTACACTCGGCGGCGGTCATCCAGCGATGACGACGTGATCACCTCTACGGTGTCAGCGATCACGTCGTCCTGGGATAGCTCGTTCTCGTCGTCCTCTTGCGGTTCGTCGTCATCCTACGACAGCGGCAGCAGCTATTCGTGCGATAGTGGGTCTTCATCGTGCGGATGTGACTGACTTGACAGCCCCTACGTGGTCCCCTATGGTGCGCCCGAAGTTAGCAACCCGGTGACCGGAACCCCCCCTACGGGCGCTGAAACTTCGAGCAAAAAGGGACATCGGTTGCTCCCTGCCCTGAGTAGCAAAAACCCCCGGAAGGATTGCTTCCGGGGGTTTTTCTCTAGGCGACCGAACCAGCTTTCATCAGTCCCGCCTCAACCAACTCATCGATCCAATCCGCCAGCCCGGCGGCAAGACGGTCTGTTTCGCATCGGAATACTTCAGGGTCATCCATACTACGCAAATAACCTTGCAAGGCAGGCGAACAATCGTCCACAAATTGTGGCTTGAACGGCGTGCCATTCTCGAAACGGTATTCAGCGGCAACTTCGGCTTCGACCTCGGTACCCATTTTAGTGAAATCGTCGTAGTTCATATTCCCCTCGCGAATCTCATTCCGGGTATTTATGGTGAAGATACGTCAAAGGGCGAGGCTTTCATAAATAATTCACCGACAAAGTTATTTGACCTCATTACCCAAAGCGGGTTTGTTGCCCGTCGTCCGTTCCAACTTCATAAATACCTCTGCCAAAATGTGCTAGAGGTATTACAATGGAAATCGGTAAGAAATGTATTACATTACGTGAGCATGGATTTAGTATCCGAAAAATAGCAGAAGACTTGGGAATAGCACCTTCCACTGTGCGATGGCACATTCGTCATTTGCCAAGTATAAGTCCAACAATAAAACGTCAAGCGAAACAACGAGAACAAATTCTTTTAATGGAAAGATCAAATGATTTGGCGTATTTCATGGGTGTCTTTGCTGGTGATGGATGTCTGACGCGAACTGGACGATCCTGTAAACTGCTCATATCATGTGATCAATCACACCCATATCTTATTGAAGAATATACGGCGCTATTAACTAGAATTACAGGAAAAACGGCGAAACAAAGAAAACACAAAAATGCGAATTGTGTTGAAATCTATGTTTATGGGATAGATTTGCCAAATTCTCTTGCGCTTCCAGTTGGGAACAAAAATACAAACGGATTTGTTGTCCCTGATTGGATATATTCAGCCGACGAATACCTTAAAATGTTCCTCAAAGGTTTGATTGAAACTGATGGGGGAGTTTATAAAACCTTCAAGAACGGAGGTTGGTATACATATGTGCATTTTGTGCAGAAAAATACTGAGGTTCAAAAAGCATTTGAAATCGCCTCGTATGCATGTGGATATCCATTTGTGAAACAGGACGCTACACACTACAGGCTATCTTCAACAAAATTAGCCGATGAAATGATAAATAATCTTGACCTCACTAAGAAAATTCGCGTATACCAATATTCATAAACGGGGTGTAGCTCAGACTGGTAGAGCGCGGCGTTTGGGGCGCCGATGTCGCAGGTTCAAATCCTGTCACCCCGACCAAAAACTAAAGGCGCCCCAAATGGGGCGCCTTTTTGTTGGCAGCGGTTTTATGTACCAACCACATTCTCCGTGGCATGTGTATACGGTACAAACGTGTCACCGTTGATGTGATCGTTCAATGCTGCAAACACCCACGCCGGTATGCGATGGATGCGCCCGTGCTTCCAACTGGAAATGACAGGTTTTGATATAGGTTTCTCGCGGGTCTTATTCAGCAGTTCGAGAATGTGTGTTTGCCATCCACGTTCAATTGGAACAATTTGGGCACATAGCGAAACAAATTCATTCCAATTTTCGGCGGAATGCAAAGTTTCCTTGGATGACAACATATGGTCGATTTCAAGATCGATCACCGGAACGGTTTCGGGATTTACACCGATAACCCGGTTATAGTCATCAACGGCTTCATTCCAACGGTTCAGTAGTACGTCATTTTCAGTGTTCAGGGCGGCGTTCACGCTGGCGAGACGTGCATTTTCAGTTTTAAAAGTGGTTAAAAGCTCAGACTGGAGTCGCACTACTTCGCCCTGAAGGGCAACAAACGCCCATGCGGGAACGGCATCCCTTGCTTTCCACTGGGAAAGCGGGGCGGTACGGTCGTAATTACCTTGAAGGAATTCAGAAATTTTGGTTTGCCACCCGTGTTCCAATGTAGTGACGTGGTTGGCAAGAGATTCAAATTCCGACCACCGGAAACTCAAATCAGAATTTTGAACAGTTTGGTTTTGTTTTAGTTTTTCGATTTCATCCCGCAGTTCCCCAATCTGTTCCATGTAGTGTTCACAGTCCTCTAGAGCCTCATCAAGCTCCTTCTGGGCGGCATCTCCATGCGTATACAGGACGATTTCGGTAGGTGACACATTGGCTTTCGACAGCGTGCGAACCAATACATTGACCGCAACCAGACGTTCACCTTCATGCTCACTGAACATGCGCTGGAAAATCTTCTGCACCAACGTGCTGTTGATCGTCGGCTCCGTTGCCATAACCCCGCTCCATCAAATGGTAGTGCCATACCCTATAAGGTCATGAAACTTTCGTCAATGAACTTTCTTAAACCGAGAAGAAGGGAAAAACTTTATAGTATTGACAGTTCAACGTATATGTTGTTTATGGAGAGTGCCAAATGGTTGATAGTGATAGTGGAGAACGGCCATGAAAAAGGTGTTGGTTCGCTCCCGCTAAAATAGGAGGTAACAATGGGTAAGAAGACTGGAATTTCGTGGACTGGCTGGACGTGGAATTGTCTCGTCGGTTGTTCCATTCTGTCCCCTGGCTGTAAAAACTGCTACGCCATGAAGCAGGCGTATGAATTGGCGACCTTCAGGAATTCCGGTAAATATGCTGGGCTGACTGAGTTGGTCAACGGTAAGCCGGTGTGGAATGGGGTCGTGAGGATTCACGACAAAGCCCTGAGGGAACCCTTCAGGCAGAAAACCCCCTCCATGGTCTTCGTGAACTCGATGAGCGATCTCTTCCACGAGTCGCTGGGTGACGAGGACATTTTCAAGATCATCGACATCATGTTCGAGGCGAACTGGCACACCTATCAGGTGTTGACCAAGAGAACTGCGAAGATGGCGGCGGTGTTGGAGAGGTATTGCGCTTCCAGAGGCGTGGCGTTACCTGCTCACATCTGGTGGGGCAGCACGGTCGAGGACCAGAAAAGAGCGGAAGAAAGGGTGCCAGTCCTGGCGTCGATCCCCGCTCCGGTTAGGTTCATTTCGGCTGAACCTCTGCTCGGTCCCTTGGATTTAGGGAAATTCCCCAAAATCGAATGGGTCATCGTCGGTGGGGAGTCTGCCGGTAAGGAAGGCGATCCCGAGGATGTCAGGCAGTTTGACGTGAATTGGGCGTTGGATATTGCGGATTACTGCGATAACAACGGTGTTGCCCTGCATGTCAAGCAGATGGGCAGCAATCCCATCGGGGTGAAGGTGACCCACTACAAGGGCGCCGACATGTCCGAATGGCCTGAGAACCTGAGGGTTCAGGATTATCCCGTCGCCATGGCGGTATAACAAAAGGGCGGTACCTTCGGGTACCGCCCTTTTTCTTTATGCCGCCGCCGAACCCAGGCGTTGACGGTACGCTGCCCATGCAGCTTCTTCGTCCATGGGACGCCCTGCGTTCGCATCCTGCTTGCCGACAAGAATGCCTTCATCGGCAGCGTCATCGAACTCGCTGTTGCGCTGATGCATGTTGCCGTATAGGGCTTGGGTATTGCGATACCCTTCCCGGTACCCGGCGGTAAAATAACTTTTCCGCTTCTCTTCGCTGGTCATAATAGTCCGCCAGTGTTCGACCCCAATCAGGGGAATACCCTATCCCCTTCTCTTTACATGGTCAAGCGGATTGTGTATGATTGCGGCATGACCAAAATCAAGCGGCGGTTATTGCCAAACGAGAAAGCTATCTTGCTGACCATTATCGGGGCTTCTCCGATAACACGCGGTCAGCTTGCCAAGGCGCTCGGCGCCGTCCCATCCGAGACAACGATTCGTCTCTGGTTCCAACGCCAATCTCTGATGCCTACCAGGGCGCATGCATGGCGGGTATTGATGTATCTCGGAGAGAACCCGCCAGAAATAGAAAAGGGGGCTTACGCCCCCTAATCCCCGAAATCCACCATCATCATGGCTCCGTAGTTGGGCAACAACGCCCGTGAACATGCGTTCCCTGGGGATTTGGCGGACTGCCAAAAATCCGCTCATGTTCGACGGTCATGCTGCCTGCGCTCCCACGGGCTTGAACACGATACGCCCATCCTTGGCATCCACCTCAAGAGGGGTAAGGGTGTTATTGTTGTAGTCGGTGAGCGCCGTTTCCAACGCAGCGACCGCCGCCTGCAACCCTTTCGCGGTCTTCGGAACGTCATCCAGGGCAGTAATGTCGATCCAGCCCGGCGGGAGTGACGGCAGAGGCTTGCGTTTCACCGCATGCTTTTTCGTCGCAGGGGTACGCTGCACTCGCACGACGGTATCGGCAGGTTTTGCCACCGGTTCTGCGGGGGCAGACGGCTCGATGTCCAATGACTTCAGGTTAAGGATATCGGTACGCAGCCACAGGCGCCCATCCTTTTGAAACTCCACCTGAATTGGTGTGGCACTGAGCCGGGTGAAAGGAAGATCACCAAGGGTTCGGGAGTTGAAATCCACGAACAGGGGGAACGCACGCCCGCCGTTGGTTCCGGGCGAATCCATCACTTTCCGCTGCGACGGCATGTTGTCGATCTTCGCGGCACTTGGGGTAAGATAGAAGCCTTCCGACCATCGCCCACTGATCGCGACATATGGACCGACTTTCATGATGTGGTCCGCCACTTTTGAACCGAGATTGATGCGGGAGTACCCCTTGTAGATACCCATTTTCAGGTCAGGAATCGCTTCTTCGTCCATAGTCCGAGCCTCCGGGAGTTGGATATACCCGGACTATACCCCACCTTTCTTACTTTTTCAAAGGGACAATCTCGCGGAAAATTGAAGGTTTTCCAGCGACTATGCTAATTACCGACTAAATACCAGCAGAACTGCAAGGTAAACCAACATGTAAGACCAACTCACTGTAGGAAAATACGAAAGACGGTCCTGAATAGTGAACTACGGGATGTCTTTTCACGCCTACAGCAAGGAGGTACTATATGTTGTTCATTCTTAGCAAAAACTCCCCAACAGCTTACGTCGTTACCCGCGAATCTATCCTTCTTTGGAAGGCTGGATTGCTCCCCCACATCGCCGCCAGCCTGGAACGAATCTCTACGCGCTGGGCACTCCGCACGGCAATCAAGCAGAAAACGGCCAAAGAGGTTTTCGCGAGCCATTTTCAGCGGGCACGCGCCACTCGAAAGGTGGTTGATATGGATGTGGTGAACCTGCACGTCCGTGCCCGGTTGGGACTGGATTAAGCCCCTTCGGAGAGCTTGGGCGTCTCCGTACTCCACGTGCCCTTATTGAACACTGACTTGATCTGGTGGGGGTCGAAAGGCAACCACCAGTCAGTCAGCTTCCCACCACGGGAGCCGTCATCTGCCAGGGTATCCTTGAGCAGAATGCCGTCATATCCCTCGGCTTTCGCGTCAGCCACAAATTGGTCAACATCGGCATCCTTGGTCTTTGGTCCATGGGGAAGTAGGCTCATGAGTTTATAGAAAGAATCCGACCCGCGCCGAGCTTTGATATCTTCAATTTCAGCCATGATTTTCTTGGACAGGGCACTATATTTTCGATGAAGGTTATCATCGTAAGTGGGGGTCGCCTTACGTTCGGTGTTGTATTTCTGCCAGAGCGCCTTATGTTGTGCCCACAGATCACGAAGCTGTGCTTCCATTCGTGCGCTTAAAGCCTCACTGGTAATAACCAATGGGTGTTTGATCGACAGGTAACACGGCATAACGTTTCCACCACCCTGACGCCCTTCAATACTATCGCCATCATCGCCCGCGAAATAATTAGGGGTAGTGGGGTCGGTATCAAACCAGAACCCAATACGGTTGAAACCATAACGACCAACGTTCTTGGTGGGTTTCACACTGAATGCCTCAAAATCCTGGGACGTGCCATGGTAGGCGACAAGCGGATTACCGTTCTTGTCTACAACCTTACTGCCTGCGAACCATTTACGGAAGTTCGGATTGTCAAGCGGGCTTTCTTTTTGACCAACAGGTTTCAATCCATGTTCACGGGCAAAACGGTATCCTTGCTCGGGACTACGGGCGCTATCCCATTCAACTTCCCAGCCCAGATCACAGATATGCTTCAGGTATTCGGGATCATCTTCATTGAATACCTTGGCCATACCATCCTTGGAAATGACAAAGTACCATGGTGATGTGGATGTATCTTCGAGGATTTCTTTGATGCGCATTACCAGTCCCTTGATTTACTGATATTTAGTACCTCAGGGTTGACAGTTGTACCGGAAAAACTTATATTTGTGGCTCACCAACGCGGATGTCTGACATGTATCTGGTTTCGTCCAATGACAAGAAGCTTGCCGAATTTCGGCGCCTCGGTCTTGACATTCAGATCAAGAAGGGCTTGGACCTAAAGGAAGTCCAAGGCACTCCCGATCAGGTCATTCTCTACAAGGCTCTTGACGCTGGCAAGGATATGGTTGTCGAAGACACCATCCTTGTCATCGACGGCGAAGAAGTCGTTGACATTCGCTGGAAGCTAAACCAGATCAAAACTGCCAAAGACGCCCAGTGGGTCGTTTCGCTCGGCTACAATGACGGTGAACACATTCACGTTTATAGGGGCGTGATCACGGGCACGCTGGTTAAGACTGACAATGCCCCGTCCGATGCCTTTGGCTTCGATCCGTTTTTCATTCCGAACGGTAGCTACCGCACGCTTTACGACCTGAACCATATTGGCAAGAAGGATCAGTTTTCGGCTCGTCGTATCGCTGCCAAAGAATTGTTGGATAGTCGCCCGGTTCTGCGCATGAAAATTAGCGACATTCCGGTTTGGAACGGTGAATATCAGCATTAGAAGGGGGGTTGTCATGAAATGGGACGCCGGAACGATTCTTCGCATAACGACCCGTGATCCGGTCGCGCGCAACCACACCCCGAAGGTGGGGTCGCTGGCGTATATCGCCGCCGACCCCAAAGAGAATGAAAAGGGCATGGCGGTAATGGCACCGGAACGGGTCGCCATTCGAATCATTCCAACCATCATTGATGGTAATCCCACGGTTACGTTCATTGATGATACGGTCCACATCATGAATGGCGCGGATGATTATTTCACGGCGTTTGTGGACCCGGCGATTTTGGAAGTTGTGCAAATCCTCGGTGAACCGGTTATTTGAAAGGGCGGGTAATCCTCGCCCTTTCATTTTAGACCTTCCAGACCTTCCGCAGTTTTTTGTACTGGGGCAATTCCTTGGGTGCGTTCGCTCCGAACTTGATCTTGTGGTTGGGGAGTGCCGCAAACTGCCCGCTCTCCAAGATCAAGAAGTTCATCAGGTCGTTGCCCTCATAGAAATCCAAGCAACAGACGAACTCGGCACCCATCCAGAGGTTCTTGTTCTTGAAATAAGCCCACACCGGCTGATTTAGTACCTCGTGGACGGTGACAGCCACCTTGCCACCAATGCAGTTGTTGTAGACCAGATCGGTGTAGGGGAGCAGGAACGCGCCTTCCTCTGGTGCCTTGGTCATTACCGCGTCCAACGGAATGTAGTTGAACATCGACCCATCATCGAGCAGGACGGTGACAGTCAGGGCTTCTCCTGGGTAGGCGTCGATGGCGAACACCTTACAGGGCACCCAGGCAGTCTTGGTTTCGTCCATGTCGTAGAGATACATTTCCGCGATCACAGCTTTGATCGGCTTCGGCAAATCATAGCGAATCATTTTACCAACACCCCCTCAAAATTGGCGAACAGCATGTGTTTCGCCAGCCATTCCACATAACCCTTGATCACCTCGATACCGTCATCGAAATTGCCGTCGAACTCATGACCGGGGTTGCTCAAGAAAAGCACCATGTCCCGTTCAGGGTCAAACAACGACATGAAGTCGCGAGGGTTCCGAATGCCCTCAATTGCGTACATACCGTTTTCAATCCGATACTTCCGCTTGATGTAGTCGATGCAAGCGTCTGGGTTCTCCTTGAGACGTTTTGCGCTCAGATGACTGAGGAACTTCACATACTCAGGATAGCTGTCCTCTAACAACTGGTAGCTTTCCCACGGGCATTCTGCCTTGATCCATTCCGAAGCCTGAACCCGGCAGAATTCCGGATATTTCGTCTCAATCCAGTCAGCCAAGGCGCTCTTGGCGCTTTTGGTCTTGCCGATGATGAAAATGTTCCGGACGTAGCACCAGTTGTCGGGGAACAAGCCTTTTTCAAAGACAAATTCCATGACACGACTCCCTAGAACGGGTTCTCGGCTTCTTTCCAGCCTTTGCCCGGCACGAACTCGGCAACAATGGCGAAGACAAGCTGACCTTCCCCGACCCATTTGGCCGAGGTCTGGCGCACGACGATGCCAATACCTTCTTTGGTCGCCCCATCAGGGTATTCGACTTTGATGTACTTGGCTTCGTAGAAGTCTTCGGCAAACACTTTCTTCTCGAAGAAGCGTTCGATGTGCCATCCAGCTTCAGTAACCGCGTGACAATCACCTTCAGTGAAGGGGATACCCCACATCACCCGACTGGCAGGGACAACTTCAAACGTCCAGCCAAACTCATAGGCGGCACGTTCTTCGCGGTACTGGGCTTTCCACGCAAAACCAATGCGCTTGTTCTTACGCAAGGTTCCGGAGCCGTGAGTTTCAACCCAATCATCAGCCGACATGGAGCGTAGAGCATAGAGGCTCTGAAGCTGTGCCAGTGGTTTGATCAGTTCTTGAGGGAGATTGGTGGTGTCGAGTGCAACAAGAGCAGGCTCGACAATCTTAGTAACGCCACTCTGGGCGGTCTCATTTTCCATTTCGTGACACTCCGTTTTCACAGAGAGCCGGGTGGTCACAACGACCCTTTTACCCCTTTTTCTGTCACATGGCTATAATAGAGCCATCTACTCCATTGTCAACATCATTTTTCGTTCCTGCGCACGATTTATCAACGCATCTCGTAAACCTGTATGGCAATACTTGAAATCTACTTTCTTACCGGTCAATACCGGGAAGACTTGATCCATTGCCCACCGGTATGTCTGATCCATACCGAACAAAATCAGCGGCACCTTCAAGTAGTGCCGCATTCCAAAATCCAGAATCGAATCAAGAGTGTCAGACTGAATATCTATGGGGTCCGCATCCCGACGTGTCTTCGGAATAACAACATGCAACACTTCCCGGTTGAAAGAAGCGTATTCTTCCATGGGAATCGGCTGATCTTCACAATTATTGTCGATAATCCAGGCATGCGGCATGCATGGTTCTACGTCAGTACGCGCAGTACCGGACAAGTCCTCGAACGCCGAACCCAGGTAGGTATGGCGGATTTCCCCATCCTTCATCGGCTCCTGCCAGGGATCGTTGATATACGCGAGCATTTCCTGTAGGGTTTCATGCCGCGCAGTCAAGGTAGTGAAAATCTGCGGGTTGTGCGCCTTACAGAAATCACGCAGCAACTTCACTGCCACCCGCTGCGCCTTCTTCGTGGGTGCGTAGAAATCCGCGCTGACCTCAAACGGATGGTGCTTAATACCAATCCACCCGGCATGCAACGCGGCGCTGTTGGCATTACCGTAATCCGAACCGAAACACATAGCAGCAACTTGCCAATGCGCCTGGAAGCCAACCCGGTGTACCAACCCATCTTGGTTGATCCAACAACCATAATGCCCTTCCGGTACATAGTCTTTGAGCGGCGCCCAATTCAGCAACGGCATCTGATCAACCTTTCTTGATCTTGTTGGCGATCCAGCCACATAGACGACGCCACGCGGACGGTTGCCATTCAGCCTCGAACCAGTCACGCACATGCCTTGATTCGTCACACCACCGTTTGATCATGGTGATGGGAACTTTCACAGTACGGGACCAACCAGCCGGGGGATCAATTAGTTGAATGATTGCGATGTCGTCATTGACGGTGATACATGTCCCCTTCCACGATCCCAGCTTCGTGGGTGTGCGGGAATTACCATGGTCAACCCACCGATTCCACACCAAGTGAATAGCAGAAAAATGTCGTCCACCGCCGTACTTGTGGTCATACGGCGCAATCTCGTGTGCCGATACCGAAAACGGAAAACACATTCCCATGATTAACGCCCCTGCATTTCTTCAAACGCTTGAATCGTGGTCAGAACGCTCGCCATGCGCCGAAACGCCCGTTCATTCGGTTCGCGTTTCCAGACGACTTCATTGACGTTCTTACAACCTTCGCCTTCCAAATAAAAGGCGATGTCCACCCAGCCGGTCAGGGTGCCGCTGGCGCTTGCCGGGGTACCATCATAGAAGGTTACCACGGTGTAGCGATTCGATCCCTGCTTACCGTTGCGCACGACCACATTGACCTTGTGTTCGAACGGAACCGCGCAGAGAACTTCCGACTCTACGCGCTTCTCGGTCAACGCGATGCCCATCCGAAGCATCGCGTCATTGGCGTTCATCTTCGGCATGGCGTTAACCCCGCAGCTTGTAGATTTCCTTGATCTTCGCCGCCAGCGCATCGGTGTCGATGCCGCCGTCCTCGCTGGGGAACTTGGTCTTGGCGCCCACCCACAGTTCTTCCGCCGTGGGAACCAGCGGGTTCGCCGCGAGCAGGTTGGACAGCCCGGCGACGATGTAGGGCGGCTGAATGCCGTAGTTGGCACTCATCCCCATCACCAGGGTCAACATGCCCGTGTGGTGCAGCACGCTTTCCAGGGCAGCCTTGCTGCCAGTCTCGGCGGTCTTGAGCTTCTGGTAGGACGGGCACTTACCCCGGTCGAAGAACACGCAACCGGTCGTGCAGCAGTCGCCGCCCGTGGACTGGTGAACCATCACCATCAGATCGGGAGACTGGGCGCTAAACTTACAGTGAAGCGCCAGCATCGAAACGACAGAGAAATTGTGCTTCGCGGGCTTTACCATGGTGAAGTTCCTTGGAAATTTCCGCCAAGATAACAGCCCTGAGTAGTATTGTCAAGTCGTACAAAAAGATGTTGCGACCGGCCAAAAGCTTTAATTTTGCAGTGTAGACATGATGCGTATACCAATTTGCTAAATACCTCTGTGTTTTATATGGAGGTATCAAATGTTATGTGAATATGGTTGTGGAAATGAAGCAACAAATGTTCTTAGAAACGGGCGCCAATGCTGTACAACTAGCTATAATGCGTGCCCTGCTGTTAAAGAAAAAAATGCAGCAGGATTACGCAAGGCGCATGAAGACGGAAAAATGGCTTATGATCATTTCAAAGGTCAAACACCTTGGAATAAACACAAAACCGTTTTATCAGACGGAAGAGTAAAACGCAAAGTAGAGCCGTCTAATATTTTTATAGAAGGGTCTGAGATTACAACAGAACGATTGAAAAAGTTGATTTTGACTGAACGTCTATTACCATACAAATGTACTGAATGTGGTTTGGACGGGTCATGGAATAACAAACCCCTGATTCTCGAACTCGACCATATAAACGGCAATCGACGTGATAATCGTTTGGAAAATTTACGATTTTTGTGTCCCAACTGCCATAGCCAAACACCGACATTTAAGGGACGTAGAAACACTGGTCGAATTAAGGTACCTGACCAAGACTTAATTACCGCTCTTGCTCGCACAGATAGCATTCGCCAAGCGTTGATTGAGGTTGGACTAGACCCGAAAGGGGGAAATTACAAGCGGGCCAAAAAATTGTTGCTGCTACTGGAAAGCTCTGATACATAAATATTCACCACGGAGCGAGAGTGGTGGAACGGCATACACGGCAGTCTCAAACACTGCTGCCGCAAGGCTTACGAGTTCGAGTCTCGTCTCTCGCACCAACCCCTTGTTGGTAAACGTGGTAAAGATGCGGGTGTGGTGAAATTGGCTAGACACACTGCGTTTAGGTCGCAGCGGAGCAATCCATGGAGGTTCGAATCCTCTCACCCGCACCACAAATACAACGAGGATCATGATGTCCATTGCCGAACGTCTTGAAGATGTGGCCAACAGCCTCCGTCCTTTTCTGAAGGATGATGTGGTGATTACCAGCGAGGATAACGGTGAATCTGAGACGTTGATCCTCAAGGACGGAAATACTGAAGTCCATCTGAACGCTTTTGGCAACCGGGTGGATGGTTCGTATTTCACCGTCGTTCAAAAGTAATTAAGAGGTTTGTGTACCTCTTGACCGACCCTGTATAGGCACTGCTTCTCTCGACCGCGCGGCGGGACAAGTACGGTAGGTAGAAACCAAACACACATGGCTACCGAGAAAGCTCGGTGCGTTGATGCGTCGGATTGGAACTCGGTATCCAAACACACAGCTTTTCATCAATCCAACCGAAGGCGATATTCAAGAGTTCATCCAGGCGCGGAACAAACCTGATTATCTTCAAGCTATTCGTGACATCGTTGGGGGGTTATGATGGGACACACATGCCATGCGTCCGTCTTCGTCGGGTACAAGATACCTGCTGACGTGATCTACGACGCCTACCTTAACCACGGACAAGAACGTGGATGCACTCACCCGGAAAGCCCGTCTAAATTCTGCGGCGAGTGTGGCGCCCCTATGTGGCGCGAAATCGAAGATAACCGCAGCCTGCATGATCTTGAATACGAATTAATCCCAGACGAGAACCAACATGCAATGGGGGTCGAAACGACCGTCCTTCACAACCCGAAAGCTTGGCATGGTGATCCCATGCAGTGTCAAACCATTGCACTGATCGTTGGGCACCGGTTCGAGATCAGCCAGTACGGGAAGAATTTCTGCAAAATTCATGACATGCCGCAGGAAGCGAAGGACAAGTTCATCCCGGCAGTTCAACGTTTGCTGAATAAAATTGACCCCGCCGACATGGAATGGGGAATGTGGTTGACGTTTTAGGGAGGGTTCGCCCGATGGAAGAGATTTACGTTACTGAAGGTAATGATTCGGTTAAGGACACCCCGTGGGTCGTCTCCGGGTTTGACCGTATCGACAAACTTGCTGGCGGTATTCGGCGCGGCGAAATGAACATTTTCGTGGCAAAGAGTCGTGAGCCGAAGACCCAATTGGGTGCGCTGATGCCGAACAAGATTTTCTATTACGACCCGGATGCTTGCCTCAGTATGAGTGAGACTGCTCGCGCTGAAACCAAGTCGATGTATGCCGCGATGGCTGAGTGGGTTGACAAGCTTCGCGAGCAGGCAATGAAGCTGAACACTCCCTTTATCCTGTCGCAACAGGGCGGCACTGGGAAGTCGCTTCTTCCGATGTTGTACTCGGGTCAGAAGCATTACTCCAAGACCTATCCCACTTTGTTCATGGAAGCCTTCGAGCGAGAGAACAAACCCAAGCCGGTTGATCACCTTCAGGCGATCCGGGACATCGTGGGGGCTGGTCTATGACGGTCATGGTTGAAGCGGCAGAGAAATTTGCCGCCCATATCAAAGCTCTGCACGAATGGCTGGACCAGAATCCGCCAAGCGACTGTGATGCTTGGCAAGGGGCATTTATTCGCGCCATGGAACAGCATGACGACGCTGTGGATGAACTTCACAACGTGGTGATGAATGTCGAAGTACCAGAACCGTGTACGGGTAATTGCGCTGAGAGTTGTCACTAATGCGGTTGGTTTCACCGATATTGACTGATCGTGAACGCATCCTGCTTAGCGTGATTCGCGGGTTGTACGGGACGCAATTGTACTTGACCTTGCGAGCGACACGGAGCGGGGAAAGTACCGAAACCCTGTTCGCGTCTGACTTCAGTCGGCGTACCCATTTTGCCACTTATCGCACGCCTCAAAAAGGCGATTTGGTGCTGTGTCAAAGCATGCCCTTGAATGAATGGGTTGTGGGTTTCTGTGAAGAGAACCGAGGCAATGGCGAAATGATGGTTCGAGAAATCGGGTCTGACCGCCTCTGCCATGTGGGAAATGAGTCGTTCGTGCCGATCACCGGACTAAACGATTACGAGCTACTGGAAGGCGATCAGTTCAAATTCCAACAAAAAGTGATCAAGACTTTTTGGAAGTATGAGGAATACTCGTACATGTATGCCGGGGTGGATTTCCTGAATGAAACTGATGCTATAATTTGGGTTCGCAAAAAATGGTCAGATGACCGTTTCTCGATCCCGGTCAACTGGACAACAAAGATATCCATGAAAAAACTTGCTGATCATATGCGCCAGCATGGTTATGGAACGTATTGGGAGGCGAAAAGTGAAGAGACTTCTGTGGCTTAGTGGTGTCATGTGGTTACTCGCTGGATGTGAACCTCAAAAGCAAGTGGCACCTGAAGTAAAATATTCATATGCTATCCTGACATGCCAACTCAATAAGGCATATTATACGTTCGACACGCGAGATGGATGGGACTGGACGTTTTACGACTATGGAGTCGAAGTTGGAAAAAACGGCAAAAGATACCATCTCTTTTCACCAGGGGTCGCATGTCATCGTGAACGTTTTTATGAGGGCAATGCGCCCGTGTGAGGAAACATGAAAATTATTACCCAAAAAGTTCTTGATTGCGATGCCCCGACCATTACCGGGCGCATTTACCCACGCGATATGATGCAAGCGGCAATAACCGAGTATATGTCCCAGACATTTCGAACGGGTCAACTTGGTTTCCCAGAAGGAACGCTAGTCATCAGCATGGACAAGGTATCGCATACCGTAGAGAACCTATTCTTCGACGGAAACGCGCTGATGGCAGAGATCAAGCTGTTGGACACCCCTGCTGGTCAAATTCTTCAAGGGATGGTTACAGAGAATGCGCCATTCCGCCTTGCAGCATGTGGTACCGGAATGCTGGACACTGATCTGCGAGTTAGTGATTATCGCCTTGTTCAGGTCGTAGCAACGATCAAAGAACCTGAACAAGTGGATTACCTTGCGGCGATTCATGAAATAGTTGGTTGCGCGGTATAGGGTTGGACTGGTATATCCAACCCTAAACGGAGGGTTGTCCCATGCGTAAAATTTTGATGGTTGGCGGTGTCGTATTGGCGCTGTCTGGATGTGAGAAATTCTCTGACGATGCCAACCAACAGGCATTTGTCACTGGAAATGCGGTGGCGGTTGCTACCATCAATGGCTGCCCTCTAATGGTCAAGCAAGTAAAATACAAAGATGGAACCGAAGATCGTGTTTACTTTCTTGTAAAAAATAACGATGGATGTAAAAACGTTGTTGGTCTTTCCGCGTCAGAAACCTATCAAAGTGGAAAAACCTCACGTATCGAAACCGTCGCGATGATTACCCTCGGGGACGAATGATGCACATCAATGATCTGATGCATATACTCGGGTATCGACTTACCGAAGGAACGCAATTCCACGGCTGGGATTGCCTCAAGGACTGTCTGATTACCAATTTCAGCCAGCGGGTTGATGTCGTATTTCATCCGGAAACCGGTGAAATTGTCAACTTACAGGTCTATGTGGGTCCGGGCGACACTGAGAGTTATGCCATGGTGTGGGTGGCGGATGATCGACGTACCGCATACGACCAAGAAGCTGCTCGTCGCTGTCATGCAGGTGATATGTTCCCCGAGCGACATCATTCATTTGACGAAGTGATGGCTGAGATACATGTACGTGCTGCCCAACCCATCAGTACGGATTGGCGACATGGTTTCATTGCTTGATAAAATCTTGAAGAAATATGTTGACTACCAAGCACGAAAAATATAAATAGGTGTGTATGCGGATGTGGCGAAATTGGTATCCGCGCATCTTTGAGGTGGATGTGGGGTAACACCCGTGCTGGTTCGAGTCCAGTCATCCGCACCAAGTTTCCCTTAATGGGTATGTGGAGTCGGGGTACCTCACCCCGGCTCTTTTTCTTTGTGCCGACCCCATGTTGGTGTTTGTTGGTGGCAATTTGGGCAAAGGAACCGCAAATTCTCTAGGCGGTTATCATTGCTTATGCCGTTCACGTGGTCGATATGAAGGGTGATCGGTTTCCCTTTCCATTCCGCCCCAACATCACAGTCGCTCTCTGAGCAAACATAGGGGATGCCGTTCTTGATCATCAGATCACGGAGACGGGTTGGGCGGATCGACGCCGGGGATTTATCACAAAGTACCTGCTCGTCAGTATAAGAATTGCGCTCAGCTATTCTTTTGATCGTCGTATTATTATCTTTGGTTAAATCCTTCGCCCATCCCATACCTTTAAAATGATCGACGTTGATTTCGTGCTGGCGTACCAGTTTTTGAAAGTAAACATACGTCCCGCCGGTTGGTTTTAACCCAAATGACTGGATCAATGTCGAGTATGAAATTGCCGTTGCAACGTGTTGTTCAAGAAGTTCTTTTGTGTACTTTGATTTGCGCATGTTCCACCTGATTGGAAGAGGGACATGCGTATTTAGCAAAACACGTCTACCAACTGCCTCGGGACGTGCGAAACTTTTTGACAACCGCATAGGTTCCCATAATACTCTCCTAAAATCCGAGCATTCTTGGGGTAACGATGAAGCGAATCAAAGAGTGGTTGATCCAACGGGCGGTACAACATGCCATCAAGGTAGCCCCCGAAACATCAAATCCCACCCCGGAACCGCCCTCAGTGATCCCGAAACTTCACATCCCCGATCACAGTGAAGATAAACCGTCTGTCCGGGTGTTTCAGACGTATCTTCGACAAAAAATCGAAACTGATCCGCGCTTTGTAGAGCAAACCGTTGATCGGGTGCGTATCTGGCTACATCAGGAACCCTGAGTAATAGTTTGACATAAATATCCACACATAATGAGGTGTGGACATGTCAAACAAGTACGTTATCCGTCAGAAACTCGATAAACGAAAATTTCGATATTACTCGGCAAACGGAATGACGGGGTGGGATCATCGTATCAGCGAATCTCTGGTGTATGATTTGCGAGAAGATGCAGTAGAAGATGCCATCCCGATGAAGGAAAATTTTGACGGGATCGAGGTTATTGCGGTAAAAGTAACTATCACGCCGATCAGAGCGCGTGAAGAATAGGGTAACGGGGACGTGGTGAAAGGGCAAACACAGAGGTCTTAAAAACCTCCGCTTCGGCTTACGGGTTCAAGTCCCGTCGTCCCCACCAACCTTGGCGATTTTGATAAATATCCCTGACTTTGGGCGGTTCAAAATCGGCTGTCGCAAGCGCGTTATCGACATCGATTGGTCAGCAACCAATCGCGATTTCCTGGCGCTGTTTGATGACAACAACACTAAAGGTCATACCGGCATCCACGCCTATGGGTATGAGCAGGCGATTAATTTCCTGACGCGCATTCGTGAGCACTTTCAGAACTCATGATCGAAGATGTCACGATTGCTCGGATACGGTGACAATTGTCCAGCCGTATCATGCCGAAGTTCTTTGTCTTTATGTGTCGTCATTCCGTCATCAAGTTCATCAAAGGAAATGCCAAGGGTTTGAAGTTTTTTCTTGGCGTCTTCATACGACTGTTCGTCATAAAAATTCAAAATTCCCTTATCGAAAACAGCCGGGGTCGGTCCAAATGGATTGTGCCATCGGATCATCATGCGTGGGAACGCATCCCAGTGATCCATGTTGACTTGAAGGGTGCGTGGACGATTGGGGATATATTCACCCTCCGTGATCATTCCTAATGTTTCTACATATTCACGGATTTCTTCGCTGAGTTTTTTAGACATCGTAAATAGTATTCCCCACCGTTAGAACTTCCCGGTAGAGTATATTTACCACCGCAGCCAGTTTATTCAGGGTGTCACCAAGTTGCTCGGCCAAAAGGGCTGTATCTTTATTATCGCTCTCAAACTGAGTGAGTGCGGTCGCAGTTTCGCGAATAGAAGCGATACAGCCTTCGACTTCAATTTGCTGCTTATCACGTAATGCCATCAATACCACCTTGAAAAACGTTTTCTGTATTTATCGGTATTGACTATACAGCCGTGGGTGGTATAGTTGGTGAAAATGGAGGTGCCGATGATTACCGACGCTATGTTCGGGCTAATGATTTTCGGGGATGCATGCATCAAGCGTTGCGCGGGTGATCCGATGGCAATGGCTGAAAGCAAGGAACGCTTCCTTGACGATTTTCGAATCATGAAAGTCAACAAGTCGGATGGGTCGTTTGAGGATTTTGATGTTGCGGTACGTTCAACATTCCGGCAATTCATGTCCACGCATCCGCATTCGGCAATTAGCCATTGGTTGAATGAAGTGACAACGCTGCAAATCCCTCACCCGAACCCAATGCCTGACAGAGTTAAGGTCGGCGGGGATAATGTCGTTGTTTTTCCCTTTGGTAAGAGGTGACGACATGTTTCGTGCCTTCATGGATTCCTATGGTAATGTCCGGGTGTGGGATGATGACGATCACGTTGTGCGGGATGATCGCCCGGCGTCCACCAAGGAAATGGCGGCGTTGTACCCCTATGGGTACAAACTGGAAGAGTCGTACCGGACCAATGGTCCCAAATACGTCGTCCGGTTCCAGGGGCACGAAATCGCCCCGGACAATACCGCTGCCCTGGTCGAGGCGGCGAAGGTCATGGCTGCCTGGAACGCCCACAAGGGCAAACTGGTACCGACCTTGCATTGCGGCGACTTCATCGAGCATGATGGGGTGATGCTGCAAATCCTCACCGCCGGGTACTGGAACGGCGATGGGTTCAAGTACGAGACGCAGCGATGCGACCGGAAGACCCGCGAGTCGGGCTTCGTGGAAACCCCCACGACCACCATCACCCGGCTCAATCCCATGACGATGACACGGGATCAATTGATCCTCGCCCTCGAATGGTTGAGCGAAGACAGCGGCACCGGTTTCGGTATCTGCTCGTTCGCTGGGGCGATGATTTGGGGCGATGATCGCCCGAACCAGTCGGAAGGGCGTTTCGACTACAAAAGCGTGGTCTTCGTCCAGTCACCCGCAAGCCAATACAGCATGGATGAATTGCGCGTTCTAGTCGCGTTCTCGATGCGCCAGACCCATCAATACGACTACCTGGGCGCCAAGCCCGGTGAACATCCGGATCGGGTTCATCGCCGTGGTTGCAATGCCATCATCATTGGCGCCGATACCTGGGATGGTCGTCACGCATCGTGGTACCGCAAGCGCATGTCGTGGAAGTACGGCGGCTACTATTCACCCACGCTTCCCGAAGCCACGCGGGTGTTCGCCGCCGACATCGGCACGCTGGCGCCGGGTAGCTGGGTCATTTTCAATGATGGGACGACCGCCGAAGTCGTCGCCACGGTGCCCGTTCCCAATAGCGAACGCCGGAACCTCGCGGTTCCCGCGAACGGCGACCCCTTCGAATTCAGCGCCCGCAGCGAGAATGTGGTGTTCGTTGCCGGGTCGAAATCGGAATTGGATTTGGGCTGGAAAATGCTCCAAGAAGCGGGTATTTTCGCCTAAACGCGCAAGAGGTTAATCTATGGTCTGCCGTATTCTCGCCACGGTCTTTTTGGCAATGATGGTTGCTTCGCCGGTTACTGCGAAGCAACCTAAAAACAAAGATGCCGAACTTCAGCATTTCACTGCCAGCATTCAGCCAGTGGTGGGAAAGCATCAATGGAAAATTCTTGAAGTTGTCGATAGCGACACTATTCGCGTTGACTTCCAGTTGACCGATGACAATTACCCGGTCGTTTTGCGCAAATGGCTGGTGCGTGTACTGGGAGCGAATACTGCCGAAAAAGGTAATCGCGCGGAATGTGACGCCGAGAAAGAACTTTCCAAAAAATCCATGGAACGGGTGACGAACCTCATCACCAATCCTACGAACGACATCGTAATCATCCCATATCACTGGGATAAATTCGGTGGGAGATTTGATGCGAAAGTTCTGGTCAACGGGAACGACCTTGCTGAAACCTTGATCAGTGAGGGGTTGGCACAGACCTATTATGGTGAAAAGAAAGAGAGTTTCTGTTCGATCTTCGACCGCAAGACGAAGAAATAACGCGATCTTGACTTGTAATGGCATTCTTGTTACTCTCCATCCTGAAAAAGAAGAGAGAAACAGGAATGCCGAGCAAGAAACAGCGTATCGCCGCGTTGATCGCGGATATCAATGGTCAGGAACCTTCGGTCGCCCAGACCACCGAGATCATCAAGATCGTTCATGAAGGACAGGTTGATAAGGGTGGTTTCGCCTACTGGCACCACCCGGTCAGTGTGATGAATCGGCTGAAGAAGCCGACTGATCGCAAGAAGAAAATTGCCCTCATGCATGACGTGATCGAAGACACAGTGGAAATGGTCGATCTGGCGCTTGGGCGCCCCGATCCGATCACCCCGGACGATCTGCGTGCCTGGGGCTTCACCGAGAGCGTCATCATCGGTGTGATTGGTATGACCCGTGACCCTAATGACGGGCTGACCTATATTCAGAAAATCCGCAAGATGGTGGATGAAGGCAACCTCGACGTAATCGAGGTGAAATACTGCGATAACGAGGACAACCGTGATCCCGAGCGCATAGCGCAGTTGCCCCCGGACAAGCAAGGGATTGCTGACCGGTATACCCGGTCAATGAATATTCTACGTCCGGTACTGCGAGCAAACGGCATCATGTAAAAATAACCCTAGGGTTATTAGGTGTCTTTTCTCCGGTAAATACACCGGAGAAAAGACACTACTATGTTCCATGGAACCAATGAGTGGTTTTCTATTGCTTCAAGCCATTCGTGCTGGTGATGCTGGGCATTATCAGAACATACCTTTTATCATGATCAACTCGGACGCCAGCCTCGGAAATGTACTATTAGCAAAGAAAGCTGGTGTTACTGGATATATGGTAAACATTCTTAGCTTAACCTATTGTACTTCTTACAAGTTTTCGATCTAACCTATGAAGTCTACGTAGGTGTTAACTCATCCAAATATGGCTCTAAATATCCCTGTGCCTAGGAGAGCCATCATGCAGTCGCAAGATATGAAAATTCTCGTCGTTGACGACTATAATACCATGCGGCGCATCATTGAAATGACGTTAAACGAAATTGGTTTCCAGCACATCTATGAAGCTGCGGATGGATATTCCGCAATGGACATTCTTCAAAAAGAAGGTCCATTTGGTTTGATTATTTCTGATTTTCATATGCTTCCGATGAATGGTTTGGAATTGCTATCACGGGTTCGGGGGAACCGCGATCTGCGCAAAATTCCATATATCATCATTACGGCAGAAACGCATACGGATGCGGTCGAGGCAGCTATGCAAGCTGGTGTATCTGGCTATGTTATCAAGCCATTTGATACGTCATCCCTCCGTGAAAAAATCGAAGAGTTTGTTCCATCCTTGCACGATTAAGGACGCGGAATTTCAGATACCTTCACGCCCAGGTTCATTTCAAACCACAATGCAACGATATGCCGGTGGCAGAAATCACCCGGTTTTTCGTAGCACAGAAGGGTCACGTCTTCACCATAAGTGGTGATCAGATAATCATAGGTACTTTGTGGGTCAAGTGGTTTCAGCACTTGATCAAGGAACTGCTCAGTATAACCAAGCTGATCTATGTTGCCATCTTTATAGTCTCGAAAGAACCTATATTTGGGAGACAAAATCTTAAACTGCGGTCCCGTGTACCATTCCGGTGCTTTACCACTAATTGATAAAGGATTTTTGACATTTTTCAAATTGGCAAAATAAGAAGTATGCATGGTTTGTCTCCAAAAACATTATACTTCACTTTCCTTTTATGACACAATTTTTCCAAGCTTATAACTAAATAGATACATGGAAGACATACGCAGACTTCGCCACCTCGCCGGGTTAAACGAACAAGATGTGTTTAGCCCTGATGATATTGACGCTCCTGATCCAGAAGCGGAAGAACAGGATCGACGCATAGAGCGTGAGCAAAAGATCACCAAACTGATCATCGCAGCAGCCCGGCGAATTGGATTACCCTTCGATTCTTACGACCGCAATTCCATCTATTACGACGACGCAACCCGTGAAGGCGTCATAAATCTAGATGATGATGTCGCCCTAACCAAGCTAATGCATCTACATCAGTCTGGGTTGGCAAACGATTACAAGATCGTTGCCGGGTCCGGTGGTATTCGTATTGAATTTCTGGTGAAACCAGAACTCGACCACGCGGTTTAACTGGACGAACGCATTTCCGATTAGTACACTTCGCATAACAAATGGAGGTGTGCCGGTGTCGTGTGTTCATTGCAATCAGCCAATTAACGGTGGGTATGTACATATGTCCGAAAACGGCATGATGCATGCCCATTGCTATGATCTGGTACAAATTCAGCAACGTCTTAATGACATGGAAAACAAATACCCGTTCATCGATCCCCAGCTTGCATTCACTCTTGGGGAAAAAATGGCGATCTTTAATGAATTTCCATGGATTGCGGTTGGTATGAAATCCGTTGCGAAACGCGCACCACGACATTTTGTGGAAGGATTTATGACCTACGAAGAAATGGAAGCATTTATCGTTAAAAACATACCGATGGGTATGCAGATCATCGAGGTATTCGGTGAAAAGCAGTCGCTCCCGTTTACCATCACAATCAACTTCGAAGTGACGGTGCCATGATGTCGAAAAAAACTATTGTTTGGCTGGCGGTGATTGTCACCGCTGGTGTCTTGATCCACTACCTTTCTTCTATCCTGGCACCGTTTGTGATTGGCGCTGTGATTGCGTATCTGGTTGATCCCCTCGTTGAAAAACTGGATCGACGCGGGGTATCGCGATCTGTTGCTGCCGGTGGCGTAGTCGGTTCTTTCTTCCTGCTTATTGGAATGATTGGACTTGGTGTGGGTCCGCTGATCTGGCATCAAATCACCAACCTTATTCAGCGCATCCCTGACATGAAAATGGCGCTCAATACACGCACGAGCGAACTCATGCCGTACTTAAAACAATATATGAGTGATGATCAAATCGCCCAACTCAAGGAAACGTTAGCGGCACATGGAAGCGCGGCATTTGAGAAAGCCGGGGCGATTGCATCCCATATGATCACAGGAAGCCTTGGGGCAATTCATCTCTTCGCCCTTTTGGCGTTAACCCCAATCGTCGCCTATTACATGGTCAAGGATTGGCCAAAACTGATCGAATGGGTTCATCTCCATCTCCCTCGGTCGGTGAAACCCGCATTTGATCACATCACCACCAAAATTGATGGAAAGCTATCTGCATACTTCCGTGGTCAGGGTATGGTTTGTGCGTGCCTTGCGGTCGGTTATGGTGTTGGGTTGTGGTTAGTCGGTCTTGATTTCGGGCTGATTGTCGGGATGCTGACCGGTATTTTCGCATTCATTCCGTATGTCGCCATGATTGGGGGCGTATCGGTTGCATTAATCCTCGCGTTCCTTCAATTCCACGACGTGTACCATCTTGCCATTGTTGGTGCGGTGTTTGCGGTGGTTCATGTCGTTGAAAGTGGTGTACTCGTCCCAAAACTGATTGGGGAAAGCATTGGGATTCACCCGGTTATGGTGATCTTCGCGGTGTTGGCAGGCGCTACACTGTTCGGATTTGTTGGGGTCTTTGTGGCAGTACCCGCCGCCGCCGCCATCAGTGTTGTGACGGCGTATACATTGGATCAGTACCTCAATAGCGATCTCTATTCCTAAAATTGTGGGGAATTTTCCCCACAATTTTCGTAAAATTATATGTTTTGCCGCCAATGGTTAGATGTAAATACCTGCATAGGAATACTGTGCTGGGGTCGATTATGCTCGTCCAACTATTCAAATTACTGTATTCCGTAATTAAAGAAACCAGGGCAATGCGGAAGCAAATTACCGCTATCCAAACAGAGATAGCATTGATTTCTGCTGAACTAAAATTACTTCGGTCGATAGTCTCACGTGACGCGGTAAATGCAATTGTTATCACAATACATACCGACATACCGGAGTGTGGTTCGTATCGTTTTAATGTGATTTCTGAACTTTCTCGGGTTATCAAACGCACTCTTGATGAAAATAATGCCGCAGATTTGGTGTTGTACTCAAATCCTACTGGTTTCGTCATCGATGCAGAAAGGATTTCAGGAAATACCGCTCTACATCTAGCAACTATTTTAGAACAAGTTCTATCAAGAAGAATTCTCCGTGGACGTAATGACGAAGAAATTGGTCATCCCAAAGTTCACTGTATCGTCACATCTGAACTACCCAAAGCTGCATAAATATTCGCAAGAGAATTGCGAGGTGTGTGCTATGGGGGTGATTTCCTATTCCAAGTTAGATATTATTGATCCTCCGGGTAAATATGGCTGGTTCGATTATCATCAAACCCATCCATTTGATTATGACACATTGCTTTATAGTCCTATCAACGCAACATGGCTGGTAGAATGCTCCCGGTTGGTATATTTGCGAGACAATGAGCGTGTTGCTGCCCAACTTATTAATGCTGGGTTTGTGGATGTTCATTTTTATGATTGTGAAGGTACCCAGGCATTCATTGCCATCGGTACCCATATAATTGTAATAGCATTTCGTGGCACCGAATTGAATGAGTTCAAAGACATCAAAACTGATATGGATTTTCTATTTACAGACTCCGAGAACGGCGGAAAAGTTCATAACGGTTTCCAACATGCACTGGATTTGATTTGGCCAGAAATGGAACGCTGTATCCAAGCAAATAAACACGGTCGATCTATATGGTGGTGCGGGCATTCTCTTGGTGGTGCATTAGCGACCATTGCGGCAAGTCGCTTTGGTGGTCACGGACTCTATACGTTCGGTAGCCCGAGAGTCGGAGATAGCAAATTTGCCAAGCGTGTGAAGTACCTTATTCCGCACTTTCGCTTTGTTCATAACGACGACATCGTACCTCAGTTACCACCACCAATCTTTTTCCGTCATACCGGGCATATGATCTACATTTCTCATGTGGGCGAATTAATTCACAACGCTCGCTGGTGGCATCGTTGGGTGGATGATGTGATTATGCGAGGTCAATGGGTTTTGCACAAATTTGGAGCGGTAAACAATGGCTCGCTGGGATTACTAGACGGGATCACCGACCATTGTGTAATAACCTATACTCAAAAAGTGAAAGCAGCATCACTTCAAACGTAGTATTTTGACTGCGATGATAAATAGAATATATTGGACAGGTGGGAGAGTTGGTTTAATCCGCACGCCTGGAAAGTGTGTATACGTTAATAGCGTATCGGGGGTTCGAATCCCTCCCTGTCCGCCAATAATTAATGCCGCCTTTTTAGGGCGGCATTTTGCTTTTAAAGATTCGTTTTATCTTTTGCACTGCACAAATCCCACCGAGGCATACAATATATTGTATCTTATTATAGGTAATGACCCTATTGGCGAGGTTAAGGTAGGATTTTCTCGTATAGAAACGACATAAATAGTAGACAAACGATAGATAATCGGTTATGACAATGAGGCTTATCGAGATTATAGATGATGAACTAACACAGCAGGTAGATATGGCAGAAAGCATGACGGGGTTCCGTAGTGCTGTCGCTGCTAGTGCCGTCGCCGCGACTTTAGCGGCTGGGTCATACGGTCTGTACAAGGATCGAACCCCCGCCCCCCATGCGCCGACGCCGGTTGTTCAAACTGCTGAGCAGCCCGTGCAGCGTAGCAAATACGCGCCCAATTACCCAATCGAACTCACCCAAATGGAGGGTGAAGAATTAAAGTCGGAATTTGTCAAGATGATGGTACCTATGATCGGGGCAGTACAGGATGAAATCTTGCATGACCGACGTACCATTCTCAGGCTTGCTTCCAAACCCCGTCTCACTGTAAGTGAGAAGGAATGGTTGCAAACCAAAATGGCAGAATACAAGGTTTCCGACCCCCGAGACATTGGCGAACTTGTAAAGCGCGTCGATGTCGTTCCGGTCTCAATGGCGCTGGCACAAGCGGTTGAAGAAAGCGGATGGGGAACATCCCGTGTGGCTCAGAAGACCAATGGGTTCTTTGGACAGAAAGGCACCAGCACTTGCGCGGTGTCCGCATCAGATGGTGGGAGCCATCCCTGTTTCAACAACCCACGTGCATCAATCCGTTCGTATATGCGGAATCTGAACACACATCCGGCTTACAATAAATTTCGCCAAACGCGGTGGGATATGCGTAAGAACGAGCAACCACTGGATAGTAGTGAATTGCTCACCGGAATAATGTCGTATTCGACCCTAGGACACAAATACGTTTCAAAAATCAAGGGTCATATCAAACAATACGACTTCAAAAAATTTGATCGGAAGTCCAAACAAACCCAGGTGGCTTCCCTTAATTAACTTTCAAACCGGCGCTCAAGCGCCGGTTTTCTTTTGCCCATAGGGCGACACAAACCAGCCCCGGTATAGGCGTAAAAAATTGACTCGTATAAGTAGTGGAGTGTATTTTCGTCTCACGAAGAACAAAACATAAACGCCTAAGACCGGGACGCCTGACCGGGGGTATGAGGGTGCTTCTTCCACCCGATGGGAAAATCGCTACTGCGGTTCCTGCCCACACAAAAAGAGGATACGCCAGTGATGCTGGTGGTAAGCCCTGTTTCGGCTATGGTACAGCCGATCTTGGTGAATGGATGCTTGCTCTGTGACAAACCACAACAAGCAACGGTGGGGTATCATCGTCAAGGTTAACCCACTGTCCCGACTGGACGGCATTGCGCCGTGGAAGGTAAGAGGTACGCAGGAATATAGCCAGTCCGCCTGCGGATATCCCTCGTTTGACGATACGACAACTCAGGTCAAAACACCTTTTCCTCCGAAAGGGGGAAGGTGTACCTCCAATCTAGGTCAAATACAAAATCAACTAAATACAATTTGTTAATTATTAACAGGGTTTGCCATGTCACAAATTGAACAAATTCGTAAATTAATCGAAACACTTGAAAATATTAACAAAATTCAACTAAAAGAAAGTATCGGTGATACATTAGTTGAAGTTCGTTCGCATGATAGTACCGATGAAGATGGTACATTGGAGTGGACTGGAAAATTAATAGATTATGTAAAGGATGCTGCCGAAAACCCTGGTATTGATCAGGCTTTTGAAGTGCCACCGGGATCAACGGTCAATGATGTTGTATCATTGATTTGGCAAGCTATTAACAAGGATGGTGAATATTTTATTTCCGGGTTTACCGGAGTATGGTTCACCGTTCGTCTGGCTCAATTAGACTGAAGCTATTTCTGATAGTATTTCCATAATTTGCTTTTTGACGTTTCCGGAAACGAAAACGCCTGCTAAATTGCAGTCAGTCTGTCCGATATAAGATTGAAACTCGAATAACATGTCGTGCAATCCTTGCTCGGGGTTGCCATTTCGAGCAGCTTCGATTCCGGTACGAATGGCTTTTTCACCGACCGCAGTCATCACTTGTTCAGGATTAAACGGCGAAATATCGCCGTGGTGAGAATACATTTCTTCGTATTGCAGATAGTCCAATATAATTGCGTCCAAATGTGTTTTCGCGCTGGAATTTCCGATCACATTCCACTGAATATCGGAGATATCGACCCGTTTCACCCCATCACGTTCACACTGTTCACGTACTTTAGTAGGCGAACCTACCAAAGTCACATACTCGGTATCGCTGATCCAACCAATCGCAACATTGATATTGCACGTAGCTGGAAGCATATCGAGGGTGAGGGTGACAATCATCGGGCGTTTCTTTCCGCATAGTGCTGCTTAATCACCGTGCGGAAATGTTCCTTCCACGCTTCGGTGCGGCGGGCATCGAGATCAATTTCCGGCGCCTGAAGTCCAACCGACGCTAGGATTCGGGCTTCTGCCTCGTCCACTCGACGCTGGATGCGGTCAATGACCGGATCGGGACCAACCCCCACCCCGTCATTAAACAGAACATTGGCGAACGCCTGGGTGGCGGTTTTCTCGGGCGTGTATAGGTCTTCGAATTCTTCGATGGTTAAACCACGAGCATGAGCAACCACAAGGGCATCCGATTGTACCCGCGATGGGAAGAAACCCGGCGGAAAGTAGGTAACCAGTGGGGTTCCACGGGGGATGCCCATGAGATCACGTTCGTTGCGCACATACCGGAACATGCGTGGATCAACACCCCAAGCATGCGCGACGGTGTGCGCATGCTTCTGATTGAATGCGAGAAATAGGACAGGGCGAGGTTCAACACTCATTGTGGTTACCTTCGAAATCCGCGATTTCCAGCAGTAGCCCTTCCAGGCAACCGGATTGGAAAGTGTGTCCTTGATAATCAACTTCCCAAAAAGGTCGAATGAATTCAGGATGTGAGATACGACGGGCGATGGCGATTACATCGCCGTTTTTGAGGATTTCACCTGATTTTTCGGTTTCCATCCCCTTGCGACGATGATATCGCAGGTTGGCTTCCAACCCATAGACTTCCCGTAGATATCCGCAAGTTATCGCGGTAACGTACTGCGGAAACATCGCCTTTTCGATCCAGGCTTTATAATAAGTATCGCGAACGCGATGAAACCATTCCTCGACCACCACAAGGTCGCCAAACAGAGACATATTAGTTCCGCGCCCTTTTTGTTCTTGCCAGTGGAGTGATGCGCGAATTTCAGACATGATAACCTCCGAAAATCTTAGGTAGTATAAGGGTCGGAGGTTGCCGTGTCAATGTCTGGACGGGTTTTTATTGCTGCCGTTAAGACTTCAATAGTGTCAAGCATACATGAAACTGGGATACTTTCAAGTTCATCTGAATTACGCGGCATTTCGTCATAGTAGAATTCCAGCATTTTGTGCTGGTCACCATCTAATTCGAACTCGGTTACTGCTAGACGCCCGTAATAAAAATAGCCATCATCGTCGGCATGCCGTACCCGTTGCCCAGCTTCCAGTACCGTTCCATGGATGTCTGTGTAGATGGTTGTGGTGAAGTCGGTCATTTTTCAAACGCTTCGTTAAATTATCTCGTCCGAGAGTGGGAATTTGCCCTGGATGCGACCACAGTCCGCGCAGTATTTGAAGTGAACGTAATCGCCACCGCCAATTCCGATACCATACAGGACATTTCCATAATGGGATTTTCCCCTGGCGGGCGCAAGAATATGCGTTTCACTACGGTCATCGGTTTTGCCGTGGAATTCAATGATTCGGGTGCTACAAGTACACGTCATGGTTGGGACTCCTGAAAGATTGGGAAAGTGTAGCCGGGTTGTTGACCATGGACAAATGTTTATTGACCATAATATCTAAACAGCATAAATAGGTGTCAAGGAACGGTGGCCGAGAGGCTTAAGGCTCAAGTTTGCTAAACTTGCGAACTCGTAAGGGTTCCGGGGGTTCGAATCCCTCCCGTTCCGCCAATTTCCATTGGATCAAATCATGAAATCTAGACCGATTCGGATTCGGATTCTGGTAAAAGAAGGTCGTCATATCCTGTTCCTCTACCATTTTATCCCGGTCTGGTTGGACGCATTACCGCTGTATGGGCGGTAATATGTGGGTCTGCGCACGCCCAAGTGAAGGCGATCTTGAGAAGGCATAGGATTAACCAATGGTTAAGATTTTGCTCCTGGGTACGATGATGTATTGGACGGGTCATCGGGGGTTTGAAAGTGGGATCAGCGAAACCATGGATACCATGGCGCAATGTGAGATCGCAGCAATCGAGTATCTTGACCACTATAAGGCGACTGTCGGACACGAGCCGGATCGCGGTGAAATTCGTTGTACCGCTATTCGCCCTGATGGGAGCCGAGAAGTTCACATCATTTATAGTAAGAAGTAGTTGTCGGAAATAATATGTCCGAACAGCCCTTAGCGAGTTATCCTATTGCTGAGATTATGCCGTTGCTGACCCAGGCACGTGCCGATGGCAAACGCAGCATTTGGCTACCCAGTGGTAATCGTCTGCGGATATCTCGTACCCTTCAGTTGTTTGTTGAGAAAGGCACCAAATGCGTTTCTTGCGGGCTGGAAGGACATCATTTCGTTGAAATATGGTTGGATACGCCCAAGGACTGTACTCTTTCGATTATGAACCTGTATGGGATGCGGAACGGTGGTCGTGATCTGATGACGTTGGATCACATCGTTCCGAAATCAAAAGGCGGGAACGACACATTGGCGAATGGGCAACCCATGTGTGCCAACTGTAATGGGAAGAAAGCCGATAAGGTTGTTCTACCACCAGAACGAACAAAATTCATCAAGTTGAATGCCATCCGCCAACGGATTGGCGAAGTATATAAGAACCATCCCCACATCATTCAAATCAAAGAAGACCTGCGACGCTGCGTGCAATTCCGCGCATTGAACATGACTGCTTTTTCGTCGGAATTTAGTGAGCAAGAAGCCACTGATTTCTTGACCTTGCTGTGGGCAAAGTACGACATTGATATCGAGGTAGATGAACTACGATTCCACAGAAGGTAAGCTAATGAAAATTCGTGATGAAATGATTGAGCCGTTGCTTGATCTCATACGCAACGTGTTCGACATGGCAAAGCTACGCGGCAATGAAGAAGCTGCATTTCATGTTGAATTGATGACCGATCATTTTGCCAATGAAGGCATGTTCAGCCAGGAGCAGATTCGACAGCTTCTTCGGTACGCCTACGACCTCGGACTGACTGTTCCTGCGCTGATGGATTTCTACGAACCCACCAAGCAGCAGTTGGATCAGCACCGAGACGGTGAGAATCTTTACCTGAAGATTCGGTAATCAGATATACTTACCGTCTTTTTTCGACCGCCGACCAGTCCAACGTTCGATTTCTCGTACCTCAACGCGGCAGTGCGCTACGATCTTGATTATCTGGAACTTGACGAAAAAACCGGGTTCGTAAGTGGGTTCCAACCCAATACGATGGGCACCCAACACTTTCTTTGACGGACGAAATTTAACCACCACATAGTCGTGGGCGTCTTCAATCACGTCCACGGTGATCTGGTACGGGTTTCCGAATCCTGCGGTTTTGCCGTCGCTATTGTAGATCAAAGTGCCATATTTGCGAATATCGGGATTAATAAGACGCATAGACCAACCTCCAAACCGGTTAGAGATTATACAACCATGTGTTGGATAAGTCAATTGGTTATAATTTCTTGATGCATCTCAGTCGTGGTTGGGTTATAACCACGGCCAACCCTTCAACCATATAATGATCGCGGGTATAGCATGATCATACCGTTGTTCAGTCTAACCCAGAAATACCCCCATGATTATCCATTTAAAGAACTTTTCAAGTTCATCAGTGATAGTGGGGTCGAGGTTATGATTGCCGGGGGATTTGTTTCTCGGCTTCTAACTGGTCGTAATCTTCTAGATGGTGATGTGGACTGCTACACACGGTCGAGCAACGATCATGCAAAATTCAATGATTATTTGTCTGAATATGCGGGTGGTGAGGAAGTTGCCTACAATAGTACCAACGCCACTAGCTATGAAAGCATTCTGATCGGAGAAGATCACTATGTTAGTATACAGTTGGTCGAACGTACTTTCGATTCGCCCATGAGTATTTTTGAGTCGTTTGATATGACGGTGTGTCAAGGTGCGCTTGACGTGTTTAATCGCGTAGTGATATGTACCGATAACTTCTTCTGGGACAATAAGACTATGACGTTGCGTCCATCCAAGCCGGGTGGTGATGTCAAGGCTGATCGGTTGAAAAAGTATCGTGGGTTTGGGTACAAAGATCATGACCCGAAGGATATTATCTATGAGCCGTCCTTGATTGCGGGTGAAGCTCAGTTACCGACACGATGGTAAAAAGTTATTGCGGTGGGGTTGGGGTTTTGCTAAATACCTCCCACCGCTATTCGGGGATCGTCTAACGGTAGGACCAGTGGTTTTTACCTTCCTCCCACACAGAGGAAAACCGGATGCTTAAAGGGAAACCTTTGATGTAGAACTGCTCAAATTCGGGGAACGCTGTAAAATGCCAATCCCGAGCCAAGCCGCGAGAGCGGAAGGTGTAGAGACTTGACGGGCAGCACCTACGGCGCAAGCTATGGTGAAGATAAAGTCCAGACCACAAACCTCGAAAGAGGGCGGCGAAAGTCGAAGTGGTAAGGGTCCACTTTATGGGGGTTCGAATCCCTCTCCCCGATCCAATAGCCCCTTAATGGGAGAACTTGCTAAATACTAATGCAGGTTTGGACCATTAAGGGGCTTTTTCATGATCAAATCGCAGAACGCTATATCGCTCGGTTGTTAGACATTCATCGCTAGTTCGTAGTCGAAATCCGGTTCCGGACACTGTTCCACTTCCTCATTGCCGAGTACGCGCAACGCGGCGGGTGGAACAGGCGTGGTCGTGTAGACGCCAGAATGGTATTGCGGGTCGATATAGAATTTCGTCCCCTTCCGGAGTTTCGTCGTATCGATCTCGATGATCGCGTAGTCTTGTCTGTAGCCATCGTGCTTCTGAAGCATATTCTTGATATCAACGGCGTAGGCAAGTGATTTGGCGATATAGATTCGGTTTGGTGTAGCCGCGAACATTCCGGTGTGCTTTCCCCGTTGTGGGATCAGCCCTTGCTTGAGAATGCGCGGGACATTTTGTGCAGGGGTGGCGTGATAAAGCTTGTCCGGGATTTCAGTTGTTCGTTGTCCGACGAACGGTTCAATGCGGAATAGCGTGGTTCCATCATCCTCATCCTCGTCTGGTGTATACGTCTCTGCGACAAACCATCCACGTGGATGTAATAGAGTTTTTGCCTGACGCTCCACCGCGTCATCATCGCGCCACGTCACTAGTAGCATGATCAACATTTTCTCGGGATTTTGATGATTTTGAGAATGCGGAGTGGATACCCGATCTCATTAAAACTTTTCGAGTGCGTATAAAATGAAAAAGGCGCCGTAGGGCGCCTACCGGGTGAATTCTTTCACGTTTCCGTGATTATCGACCGCTTTGATTACTCTGCCATAAATGGTTCTGGTCCATCCATTTTCATGACCGTTATTGTTCGCAATCATGTATCTCCCATCAGCGGCTTTTTTTGTTATCTTGTGGGCGTCTATATATCTTCCATTAACTTTACAGAATACAATATCACCAATTTTGTACTCATTTTCCCGAACGTAAGTGTTTGTAGTTCCATTGGTAAGAATTGGAAGCATGGATGATCCGAAACATTTCATGGTACCGGTGCCATTTGTGTCGAGGTCTTGCTTCAACCTCTCGTATTTGTTCATCTGAAATCCTTTCAGATAGTATTTATGCCTTGTTTTCTATGTAAAAGAAATTTTGACCGTTATGCATTGGATAACCTAAGAATCACTCAACCGTACAAAACATAGGTCGTGTGATGACAAAGGCAACGATGATAGCCGGGTATCTCCCCAAGGAAGCCAAAGATTGCTTTATTGCGGGTGGCTCAATTACCTCCATATATACGAACAAACCAATCAACGACATCGATGTATATCCGAAAACGGAAGCGGCGTTTGAGGATTTAGTACATTTGATGTTCGAGAGCGGGTACTTTTGTGCCGATGTTTCGGAACGTGCCGTGACATTTGTGCAGGGCGATGATATCCCGATCCAAATCATGCATTTTGATACGTTCGAAACTGCTGAGAAAATTTTTGAATGTTTCGACTTTACGGTGTGCATGGGGGCATATGACGTTGATACCAAGAAATTCGTTCTCCACGACGATTTTTTGGAAGATTGCTGTCAGCGAGTTCTTCGTTTTAACCCGAAGACACGGTTCCCGTATGCGTCCGCATGGCGTGTAAACAAGTACAAGGAACGTGGATACACCATTGGTAAGTTTGAGAACTTCAAAATCCTGGCGGCTTGTGCGCTGAAACCAATCAATTCATGGGATGAACTGGTTGATCAGATTGGCGGTATTTACGGCGAGGCGGTGCGGGTACCTGAAGATACCCCGTTCTCAATAGAGAACATGTTTGCTGCAATGAACGACCGTCTGACTTTTCCGACTAAATCCCCTGTAGGGAGCGCAGAAGAAGTCATTCTCGCAGTTGGTAAACGTGAGATCGAGTATTATCAACTGAACGGAAAGTTCTATGCACGGGTCTATACGGATAGCGATGACTATGAGCCGGTTCCTTGCCGCCCAGTAAATGGTAAGATGGTTGATGTTGGTGAAATCTTTAAGGATCGTGTGTTCTTCAAGAAGGTCTATCGTAATGGCGATGAGCTAGTCTCGATGTACAAACCAACATTTAAGTATGTAGTTGGTGAATACGTGCAGTCTGGTGACCCATACATCTACGCCAAGCAGACGATTAAACAGGCGTTTGATTATTGCACCTATCGCGACAAGGCTGTAGTAATTGAATTGAAGCCGGGATGTGTTAACGACATCATCCTTGAAGAAGGTGGCGTCGTCCGTCTCAAGCGTGCCCTGGTGACCCGTGTGGTAGACCCCTCCGAAAAAGATTTGGAACCTACCAAGATCAAGCCCAAGCCATCCTCGAAAACAATCCAGTTGATTGACTGATGACAAACGTAATTCATTTCCCTGGTAAAAAATCCCAGGTAGACAAATCAGCGGCGACCGGGAACAGTCCCACTGCATTTGATTACGACGGTATCTTCCGGCGAGAACACCATCTTGCAAACATTCGGATGATTCGTGAGGTCTTATCCAATTTCCGTGATGATCCTAATGTTGATGATCACGGACACCATTTCTACATCACCCTCGATACCACGATTTTCGGGGTATCGGGGTTCCCCCTTCATTTGCGTGGGGAAACTGTCATCGTGCTTCAGAACCAGTTCCATGATCTGGAAATTTCTGATGAAGGGTTCACGGTGGTAATTTACTTCAGTGGGGTTGCAACTTCGGTATTCGTGCCGTGGAACGCAATCATTGAAGTTCGTGACCCAAGCGTTCCGTTTATCCTGCGTATGTTGGGGTAAGGGAGGGGACATTCCCCTCTCTTTCTTCTTTGACTGCCCGTTGATTATGGGATAAGAAGATACAAACCACCGGCCAAGGACTTGCCATGTTTGAATTCTTTACCAATGATTCGGTTGTGCCGTTTACGGTTGCAATTGGACTTATGTTTGCGATCACCGTACTCCAAGCATTCGGGTTATCGGTGGATCACTCTGTTGGTGAATTTGCGGGGATGGATACCGATGCTGATGTGGATGTTGATATTCACGTTGATGCTGGGGTGTTGACTCATTTCCTTGGGTGGATGTACTTCGGTAAGGTTCCGTTCCTTATCATTCTGATGGCGTTCATGATGTGCTACGGGTTGATCGGTTGGACTGTTCAGTGGATCGCCGCTGGTATTTTCGGGGGAATGGTTCCGGTGTGGATCGCCGGGTTGTTGGTGGTTCCGGTTGCAGTTGTCCCGGCGAAGATTATCTGCGTGATTACCGCGCGAATCTTTCCAAAAGAAATCACCAGTGCAGTGACCATCCGTGATTTCGTTGGTGGAGAAGCTTGGATTACCATTGGAACTGCACGTCCGGGGTTTCCGGCGGAAGCCAAATGTACAGATCAGTATGGTCAAGTTCACTATCTGCGAGTGGAACCCAATGACGGCGAAATTGAGCAGGGGTCACGCATACTCCTGACTAAGTGTCTGGGTGAAAACCACTTTCGTGCTCAAAAATACTAATCTTAGGAGTTAGTTCTATGGAGAACTGGGGTTTTATTGCCACGGTTGTTGGTGTGTTGTTTGTTGGGTTTATTGGCTTCGGTCTGGTGCTGATGAAGCTTTATCGCCGTGCGACTAAGGAACGGGCATTTGTCCGTACCGGTGCTGGTGGTCAGAAAGTGGTCAAGGACGGCGGCGCCGTTGTGATCCCGATGTTTCACGAAGTCATTGACGTGAACATGCAAACTCTTCGACTTCAGGTCGAGCGTAAACGCCAGGAAGCTTTGATTACCAAGGATCGCCTGCGCGTTGATGTGATGGCGGAATTCTATGTCCGGGTGAAGCCTGATAGTGACGGTATTGCGACTGCCGCTCAAACCCTTGGTCGCCGTACCATGGAGCCGCGTGAATTGTCGGCGTTGGTCGAAGGTAAGTTTGTGGACGCCCTGCGTTCGGTCGCTGCCCAGATGGAAATGCAGGAACTCCATGAGAACCGCGTGACTTTTGTCCAGCGGGTGCAGACTACGGTTGCCGAAGACCTTGCCAAGAATGGTCTGGAACTTGAGTCGGTTTCATTGACCGGTCTTGACCAGACTCCTGCGGAATTTTTCAATCCGAACAATGCGTTTGACGCTGAGGGTTTGGCAAAGCTGACTTCCATTACCGAAGAAAAAAATCGGCAGCGCAACGAAATCCAGGCGAAAACCCGTGTTGCGATTGAGGAAGAAAACCTCAAAGCCAATCAGCGCAGCTTGGAAATTTCTCGTGAACAAGAGTATGCGCAGATGGCACAAGAACGGGAAGTTGCCACCCGTCGTGCGGAACAGCAGCGTGTGATTGCTGAGCAGGAAGCCGAGCAGAACCGTGCCGCTGAAATTGCCCGTATTACGGCTGAGCAGGCAACTGAGGCAGCCCGTATTGCCAAGAACCAGAAGGTGAAGGAAAACGAGATCGACGCCGCCAAGGCAATTGAACTCGCCCAGCAGGATCAGAAGATCGCCATCGCCAAGAAGTCTGAAGAGAACTCGAAGGCACAAGCGGATGCTGCCAAGGCACGAGCTTCTGCGGTCGCCGCAGAAGAAGCGGTGGTTACCGCCAAGGAAACTGCGATTGCCGAGCGTAACAAGAACATCGCCGTGATCGAAGCGACCAAGGTAGCCGAACAGGATGCCGTGGGTATCAAGGTCGCTGCCGCTGCTGAAAAGGCTGCGGCAGAAGATCGCGCTGCTGCATTGATTATCGAGGCGGAAGCCGAAGCCGAAACCATTCAGATCAAAGCGGAAGCCAAAGCGAAGGACTTTGAAGTTGAAGCTGCTGGTCGTCGTGCTTTGAACGAAGCCGAAAATACTCTGGACATCAAGGTTCTGTCCAACCGCGTCCGCCTGACCGCTATCGAGCAGATGCCCAGCATTCTCGAACAGATGGTTAAGCCGCTTGAGAACATCGAAGGCGTGCGCGTCCACATGTTGTCCGGTTTGGGCGGTGTCGGTGGCGTGATGACCGGCACTGATGGTAAGCCTACGGCTACCGGTGGTAGCGTCGCCAATCAGGTGATCGATGGTCTTTTGAATTTCCGCCTGCAAAGCCCGGCAGTTGATGCCCTTGCCAAGCAAATTGGTATGGATATCAGCAGCGTTACTGGTGCTTCTTCCCTACTCACCGATGAATTCGTTGATGATGTGGACGGAGACATGTCGGACGATAATGAGGAATAGGGTTGGTTGACCTTCATAAAGGGGGCGCACTTGCGCCCCCTTTTCTTTTCGTAAAGATGACCCAATCAGTTACACAATATTTTCTTGCCAAATGCGATCACGGCGTGTATTGTCCGCGCACATTTGGAAGGGAGTATAGTGTCATGAGCGCATTGATGGAGACTTTGAAGGCATCTATGAAGGATGCTATGCGCGCCAAAGACTCCGTGAAGCTGGGGTTGATCCGTCAGGTCATTTCGGATGTGAATACTGCCATGACTTCCGGTAAGGAGCGCAAGGAGCCGACTGATCTGGATGTGATCGCCACGATCAAGAAGAACGTCGGTCAGAAGCGTGAGACTGGCGCTGGCTATGCGAACCTTGGTCGTGCCGACGAAGCGGCTGTCTGTGAAGCTGAAGCGGTTATCCTCGAAACCTTCCTACCCCCGCAGATGTCCGAGGACAAGATTCGTGAACTGGTCACCCAGATCATCAGCGAGCAGAACCTTCCCAAGGAACAGAAGTCCATGGGCAAGATCATGGGTGCGTTGAATTCCCAGTATGCTGGTCAGTTCGACAACGCGACCGCCAGCCGGATCGCCAAGGAAATGGTCACCGCGTAAGCGACCATTCCCCGGTAAAAGAAAAGGGCGCCTTTCGGCGCCCTTTTTTATTCCTCGTCCGAATTCCGGGGCAACCGACGAAGTTCGGTTTCCGATTGACCCATGGCGATGTTGAACTCGCCCAGCAGGGTGTTTCGCTTGGCATCGGTGGTGCCTCCCGTTTTCTCACGGGCGACCAGTTCCAGCCCACGCCGAATTTCATCCATCGCGAAGCTGTCGAGGGCGAGAACCGTGCGCGGATTGCCGCCAGGGTCAACAACGACTTGCTGATAATGACAATGTGTGGTCATGATATAAACCTTGTATAGTTTCAATACATTGTAGCGTTGTAAAACCAAACGGTCAATACGACCGGATAAAAATCGCATTATTATGGAAAAAGGTGTTGACGGTTCCCATGAGGAAAGATATAAACACCTCACTTCGACGGCGACAACGAACGCTCGGGACGAAGCGAAATAAAAATCGCGACGAACGAAAATAGTTGTTGACGAAGAAAAAGAGGAACGGTATAAACCGTGCCTCGCCGGTCGAAAGGCTGGTTTAGCTGGGTAGATTAACTCAGCTTGCTCTTTGAATTTGTTAATCGATAGATTGGGCGGCTTGGCGTCCATAAGAATAGCACGAGGCAACTCGTGTAAAGGCGGAAATCCCTACGATAACCCCGCCGTAGCAATACGGTTCATCTAAGCAAGTCCCAGTCTCACCCGAGAGGGTGGTCATCGGTTGCGAGAGCAGGCGGTGAATAAAACTGACGACGGCATGGGAACGAACTCTGTTCAATCCGAGTTCCGCCGAGAGGTGAGAACAGAAAGGGCGATCAGGGAAGAGGGTGACGAACCCCTCCATGGCAAAACCAGTCCAAGTGGAAGACTAAGGGATAGTCTGTGGACGTTTTGTGTCATAGACAACATCTTCGGAGGGCTACCAACCCAATGAGGATGTTCCAGCTAACGGGTGGTGCCGAGACTGGTAATATGGTACATTACTGCCGTAGTCCGAGGTTCGCAGCCAAGGGCGAAAGACAGTTTGAAAGTTGCTGGACCCTAAGCGTAATGCCCGTGGGGACTGGAACTTGAAAAACCGCTGAGTATGCTTGCAAGCAGAAAAGTACGTGGCGTGTCTATAATTCTGTGGGTCAAAAACTCATGGAGGGACTGGGACAGCACGTCACTGATAGGGTGCCCGCCGGGTGAGAATCCGGCATCAATCATGGCTTTGATATGCAAAAACGCAAAAGCCTGTCCCGGTTGGTGATGAGAAGGAGCCTAACGCCTCCCCGTAAGGAAGGAGGTGCTGCCTAGCCCGCAAAGCGAAGCAGTTTGGTGTGGGCGCTGCATTGGTGGGTTTAGCTGACCTATCTCTGTGGAAGAGACACCGAGTAATCACCAACGACGCGAGATAAGCTACTCGCTAAAAAAAGCGGCTCTGGTGGGATATGGGTCAAAAGCCCATGGATGTTAGGAATTAACGCTGGTCGCAAGCTACGCGGTACGGTTCCAAAGACCCATCCTTCATGGCGGTAATCTCACGCCGTGGAAATCTAAACCAAAACCCCCTGGCTAACAACCAGGGGGTTTTGCTTTTAGTACACGTTTGATACCCACCCAGTATCGGTGTCGTAGTTGATCACCGCATCGACCGTGGTCAGTGCGTCGATGGCACGTTTATGCGTCCATGACGCATTGTAGATCGCGTCAGTCCAATGCGCCATTGAGGCGCCCAACGCGAGAATCTTGACGTTATCCATGGGCACATCAAGGTTGTTGGCGCTACGCCATGTGAACCCCGCAGGCAATACCATTCCCAGCGCAATACGGGTATTCACGCCCATGATGTTTTGGATGGAACGATCATCGGTATCGAACGTATTTCCCTGGAAAACGATGCCAGCCTTCAGCAATTCTTCACGCCGTGAATTGACTTCATCACGTCGATAGCCTTTGGCCGTTTCGAGTGGAATTTGCTGTTTGACGAAAGTCGCCTCCACTTGCCCGTTTCGCCATTTCAGGTCGATATTAGTGTAAACCTCATATGGAATGATCGGCGGACTGTTCGTGTAGACGAATGGATACCATTGCATCTGAGCCAGTTCGGCAACGTTCTTGTCTTTCAACTTCCATGATTTCCCGGCAACGGTCATATTTGCAGGAAGAGAGATTGGACCAATGATAATTCGTTGGTTATTCCAGTCAGCATGAACGAATTGGTTTGTGGGGACTGGCGTATATGTTGGTTTCGGCATATCAGACCCCTTTGCCGCTTTTTAAATTGGTGACACGCCACAGGTAGTTGGATTTGTACGGACTATCCAACATTTGTTCGATGCGCATACGGCACCCGGACGCAACGGTCGAGAGATTGCCAGAACCCGCGTAATTCCAGCCGCGAACATCCAGAACATCATTAGCTAATGCTTGTACGGTCCCTTCTACGGTAAGGGTGCTGGTTCCGTTGGATTTGTTGGTGTGGTAACCAAAGGATAGGCTGTTTCCCACCTGGGTGTTGTTTTGGAAAATGGCAATGACAGATGTGGTTGCGGAATTGTTCAGCAGTTTTAGGCTGATTTCCGCTGTCAGATGATACCATCCGTCCACGTTGATTGTGATCCCGGATTGCCCAAGGGTGAATGTGTATACGTCACACACATAGTCTGCACGATCCCAGGTAATTTCGGTGGGGGTTGATCTATTCATCGCCAAATCCGTTTGAAGACTTAGGGCGATGAAAGGGCGATATGCCTTATCGACTATATTATCTGTTGAAAGATATGTCATTGTAGCCCCTTATCAAACAATGTTCCATTCGGTGCCATTCCACGTAAGGGTAAGCGCCATGTAATTTGCATCGATAATTTTGGTAGCAGACCCATCAATTGTCTCATTTTCATTCGCATCAATGGTTATGGGATTGGTACCCGCGTCCCCTTTACCGTCTTTGATAATAAGGGTTTTGCGCGTGAATGATGCCCCGGCTGGTAATACAACTGTATGGGCACCACCAGTACCTTTATTGATGATGAGAATGTCGGTATTAGTGGCAACGGTTGAACTGGAACCACTAGTCACTACCACCTTGTTCGTTCCTACATAACTGTCCACATACTGCTTCGTTGCGGCATGAAGGTTTGAAGATGGATCGGCATGTAAGGTAAGGGCGCCGGTAAGGGTACCACCCGCGAGTCCAAGATAGGTGCTGGATAATCCACTGATCTGGGAATCGACATAACCACGGTTGGCCGCATGGCTCGATGCCGTTGGGGTTGACCCGAGTACAATCACGCTCGCACTACCACCCAATGTAATTGTATTAGAACCAGCACCAGTACCAATGTTGACCGTTGTATTGGATGCGCTGGTTGCTAAGTTGACGGTGGTCGCATCAGTGGCGGATACCGTTGCCGTCTTAATGGTCAGTGTACCGGTATTGTCCAATACAAGCCGTTCCGTACCCGCCGTAGACACGCGGATGAAATCGTCATCCGTTGTAGTTTCGAGTTTAATAAACGTGTCAGCATCATTATCCGACAACGTAGAAATGCGCAGCACACCTGTTTGGTCGGCGTATTTTTCAACATCGGAAGCAACTGCCTCCCGTGGAACATATGACATAGTGAACCCCCTATGGTTGATCGAATATTTAGTCACCTTGGCGGACTACTTCTGAGGGGTTATCTTACAGACGATGGGTATGCCGAACTTTCATTATGGAGGGTCAGCATCATTTTCTGGGTAAAAGACCTCAAAAAATTTTGAAGTATCGGTTTAAACCACAGAAGATAGCTATCAAAAATACTTATTTTTCAATTGGTTATGTATTTTGGACACAAAAAATGCGTTCCGTGCTAAATAAATGTTGACGGGGGTGATCAAAGCCATTAGATTGACCCCATCAACGCGACGGACACATGTCCTCGCTCAACGAGATTTAGGAGTTTGCCTTCAATGTTCGCCACCATGACCACCACCAATATGCGGAAAGCGACGATTATCGCCGCCGCCGTGTGCGGTCGCGGTCGTGGTCGTTGGTTTACTGTCGCCACCGTTGCAAATAAGCGCGGAACGGCTGATGGAGCGAACGGAGAAGGAAGGATCAAAGAAATCTGATCCAACTACTCCAAAAAGGGCTAAAACAAAGCCCCGCTCCGCGAAGCCAAAAAAGGCAAAGTGGAGCGGGGCTTTTTGTTTTGTAAAGCCGGTACCCGAGAGGGGAAAGCTAGGTATCTGGTAGGGAGTGAGAGCGTGCGTAGGCGCGTAACTCACAGCGATGGTGGTAGCCCACCCTCTGGTTTCCAGTGCTGATATGTTTGAGCACCCAGCAAAATGTGGTGCATCAATAACATTTTGCGCTGTTTTGGCGCGTTTCTTGTGGTGTCTGCTAAATACTATTAGGAACGCGCCAAAACGAGGTTTCATATGTCTAGAGAGATCATGTTAGCAGAGTTGCAACGTTTTTACAAGGAATTTGGAAGGGTGCCCCGTGAAAGGGATTTTCGCCCCAAGCCTGAGGGTTATCTATTTGGTTCCAACACTTATAAGAATGTGTTCGGAAATTGGAATAGTGCATTGACCGAAGCTGGTCTGCCTATTGTTAAGTTTGGTAATAATAAAGGAACAAAACATTCCAATGATGTTTTGCTATCAGAATTACGACGATATGCAGATGAAACCGGGACAATACCAACCAGCACTATGTTTGACGGGTTGAAATATCCGCATTATTGTCATTACGTGAGTGTTTTCGGGTCGTGGCATGCTGCATTGGATGCTATCGGGTGTTCAAAGCAACAAACCCCTGCTAAACACTGTCCTATTTGTGGCAAGGATGCATTAAAACAACGAAAGACATGTGGGGGAATGGCTTGTATCGTCGCATTGAGAAATAATAGCAAGCCAACATTAGGGGCGAAGGTCATTTGTTATTTCAATCGCTACCAAAACAAAGTAATAAAATTGCAGAGTACGTGGGAACTGGAAATTGCATCATTGCTTGATACCATGGGAATCAAATGGATACGCCCGAAACCCATAGAATGGCATGACAACCGAGCTATTAAACATCTATATTTTCCAGATTTTTATTTGCCAGATTTTGACTTATATCTTGATCCGAAGAACCATCTGGTCATGCAACAGGATCACGAGAAAATGGAGTACATTAGAACTAAGGTAAAAATCGCTTACGGTGATTTGAGTATAATCAAAGAAGCGATTTCGAAGGTAGTGGCGCATCAATAACGCCTGCCTATGTACACCACTGTGGGGATCATAACTGTGGAAGGGAGTGATCCCCTGGTGGCTCAAGCTTCTTATTTAGCATTTTTCCTTTTAAAAGTCAAGCCGGATTGGCTCAGTGGCGACAGCACCGCCTTTGTAACGCGGCATACCAACACCGGGGGTTCGAGTCCCTCATCCGGCGCCAAATCTATTCCGGTGGGAGGTTTTGAACTTTCACCGGGTTAATCATTTTACGAAATATTGGGGTGTAGCTCAGCGGTAGTAGCGTCGGTCTGTTAAACCGAATGTCGTAGGTTCGATCCCTACCACCCCAGCCAATTCAACCCGTTTTCCGACGTTCTTTCATTATCGCAGACATCTTTGCGCGATATTCGTCGCTAAACGGTTTGCGTGGGCGCTTGGCAGCTTTTTCGGAAATCGCTTTCTTGGCTTCTTCTGACATCGTGCGTCCCGTCATTGCTTGTGCGATCTTCGCCCGATGTTCTGCGGTATGCGGAACTCCAATGGTAACGGAGCGTCGATATTCGGCATACGCCTCTTTGAGTTTATCGTATAGACGGTTATTGATGTAACGGTCTTGGAATTTGTTTTGACCTTTCATAAGCATAAAGCTATGAAGCATTTTGTGCCATTCCGGTGAATTGGCACAAACCATCTTAGTTAAGAGAAGATGGCATACGAAATGCTCTCGTGGTTTCAGAAGTACAAGATTGTCTTTCTTGTTTGTCCCACCAAAAGATCGCGGTGTGATGTGATGGCGTTCAAAATAGCCGTCACATTTGCTTCGTGCTTCTGATCTGGCTTTCTCAATGATGCGAAAATACGCGGCGGTGTATTTGTTTTGGATGAACATGACGATTACCTGAAATTAAGCTTAGTTAGTAGTATTTATACCAAGGTGGCAGTGATGGTTCATGCACTGGTCTGAAAAACCAGACATGTCGGTTCGATACCGACCCTTGGTGCCAATTAATGCGGATAGGACAAGGAAGATAAGTCGCCAGCCTCATAAGCTGTGAAGAGTCGGGGCAGCACCGACATCCGCAACCAACTTCAAGCCGCTCTAGCAGATGTGGTCATTGCACCGGATTGAAACCCCGGAGAACACGGGTCAGAACCGTGGGGCGGCACCAATACAAGATCACCAAGTAATCCATGCCAGGGTGGCAGTGGTGGTCCATGCGGCGGTTTGAAAAACCGCAGATGTCGGTTCGATCCCGACCCCTGGCACCAATTATTGCGGGGTAGAGCAGCAGTAGCTTGCTTGGTTCATACCCAAGAGGTCGTGGTGTGCAAATCCCACCCCCGCAACCATTTAACCGTCGCTCGCTTCGGCTGGTAGCGACAACCATTTCTAGTCCCTTAGCTCAATGGTAGAGCAAGCGCCTGATGAGCGTTAGACGATGGTTCGATTCCATCAGGGACTACCAAATACAACGGGGAATGGGCTGAGTACCCGGATTTGCCTTGCACGCAGATAGCCTGATCGGTTTGATTCCGATATTCTCCACCAAACATACTCCGTCCGTTGGTATTTACGGCTTCGGGTCTACGAAACCTGACTGCGGTGGTTCGATTCCACTACGGAGTTCCATTTTTGGGACGGCGGATTGACCAATGTAATATTGCGGGGTAGAGCAGCAGTAGCTTACTTGGTTCATACCCAAGAGGTCGTGGTGTGCAAATCCCACCCCCGCAACCAAATTGCGATGTTGTAGGTATGACGTGATGATCTTCGGGCAAGGTGCCTATCATACAGATGTTCGCTCGAACGGACTGACAGATCATCCAACGCGCATTGAATACCATGGCGATGCCTCAAGGAGGACACTGGTCTCATAAGCCGGTCAGGTTGGAGCGTTACCAACCTTCGCCACCAATTCTCTTAATGAACCGGAGCCTACTGTTGGTTGGTAGGAACAGTCTCTTAAACTGCTGGCGAAAGCCCGTCGTGGGTTCGATTCCCACCCGGTTCTCCAAATATATTCTCCCAGCCCTTGACTGGTTTATATCCACTATATTCTCCGAAATAAATAGTGTCGTAGGATACTATACGTAGAGGACATAATGAACAAATCAGAAGCAGGGAAACTCGGCGGAAAAGCATGGGCAGAGAAAGCTAAACTCATAAAACAAGAAAAAATACGGACTTATGAGATAAGTCCATCGTGTTGTGAATACTGCAAACAGCCATTACCGTATGATATGCGAAAGAATAGGTTCTGCTGTCAACGGTGCTCTGGTCTATTTTACGCTGCTGAAAATTTTCAGAAATGCTTTTGTCTTAATTGCGGAAATGAAATTACGGGTGAAAATCGTGCAATAAGGACATATTGTTCTCATAAATGCCAGCGAGATTACCAGTTCACTCAAGAAACATTACCAAAAATAGAAAATGGATTAGTTTCAGAAAGGAAAACTCTGAAAAATTACCTTAGAAAAATTCGAGGTAATTGTTGTGAAAAATGCGGCATTTCCGATTGGCACGGTCAACCATTGAGCCTTGAACTAGATCATGTCAATGGAGATGCTTCGAATAATAAACCTGAAAATATTCGCTTACTTTGCCCGAATTGCCATTCTCTGATGCCCACGTCCAAAGGAAAAAACAGGGGGAATGGGAGAAAATCACGCGGGCTGCGTATACATTAAAAAAATTCAAGCCGCTATAGCTCCAATGGTAGAGCAGCACTTTGGTAAAGTGAAGGTTCCCGGTTCGAATCCGGGTGGTGGCACCAATAATGGGGCATGGGCTGAGTACCCGGATCATGCTGGCAGTATGATAGCCTGATCGGTTTGATTCCGATATGCTCCACCATTTCTACACCAACACAATGCGGGTATAAGATACTGGGGTGTCTACTTGAGCGCCACTCAAGGAGTCGGAGTTCGATTCTCCGTACCCGCGCCATTTTTTCTTGAATATGTTCGCATCTTTTGATGAAGCCTTAATTCATCAATCATTTCCTTTGCACCGTTTTTGGTTGATGTCTGTGCTTGGTAAGCATTACCTTTACTCTTGGTAAATGAGTAATCACAAAGAGACATTGCGGTGCTGTAATAGTCGAATATCGTTTTGTTTTTTTGAGTGAACATGACACCATATTGTGTTATATCTCGTCGGTAACAACTTCCGTCAGTTTCTATAAGACCTTTTAGAAATTGAACTGCGTATTTTCTATCTGAAAATATCCACTCTGGGACTTTATACTCTTCAGTTTTCGCCCCCGGTGGTAGCTGAAGAATGTTGGGTAGGTCAACCCCGTGAATACGAACGATTGCACAATTCCGTTTGGTTTTGTAAATTTTTGCTTCGCGTCTGAATAAATCAGAAAGAATAGCACTATAATTCGCAATCAAATATTCATACTTGATGTCACAGGAAATACTTATTGAATAACTTCTTGTCATTTGCGTTAAACAACCATCCCCAGTATAAAATCCCCAAAAATATGCCCAATCCTCGGATGGTATTGGTACGATGATTGGCTTCTCTTGTATCAATGTATGTGGGGTTTTATTAACAAGGATGCCCTTAGTATGGTATCGTATGGTGCCAACTGCGACATTATATTCACGAGATAGCCACTGAAGACTATATCCATCACGTCGCTTCGACCGTATTTCATTTATAATGTTTGGTTCCATGCAAGTATTTAGCATAGCATCTATGCTATAAAACTAGGTTTTATTGGGGTAGACCAAGTTAGGCAAGGACTGCTGTTATGGTGGTTCGTTGATGGCGGCGATGAGTTGGGGCTAGTCATCATTTATCAATTTTTTATGCCGGTGCCGAGAGGCAGTCTTTGCGTTCGACCGCGAGAGCGGGCTTAGACTGGGCGGGCGCGAACCCCGCACCCGGCTCCAAACTATCTTTTGGTACTCGGTGATAAATACATAATCCCCGAGTACCAAAAGAGGTTAAAAATGTGTGAGACTAAAATATGTTCGAGTTGCGGAGAAGTATTGCCGATCACTTCATTTGGTATGCGAACCGTAAAAGGAAGAAGATACCCGAAGGTGTATTGCCGGAAATGTGATCAATCACGTGCCAGAACATACGAAACCTTAGATTCCCGAAAACGGCGTGAAGAGAAGAAACAAGCAAAAATAAAATTTGAACGTCAACACGGTATCAATCGTGCAAAATACATTGTTGAAGATTCGCGCAAGTCTGACCGCAAACGAGGATTGGAAAACGACCTTTCTATTAAGTTCGTTGATGAATTGATTGCAAATGGTTGTTCGTATTGTGGTGAGACGACAATAACCATGACAGTTGACCGAAAGAATAATAGCATTGGTCACACAATGGATAATGTGGTTGCTTGTTGTATTAGGTGCAATTTATTACGCCGCGACATGCCATATGAAGCGTGGTTTTTGTTAGTCGATAAGATACGTGAAATTAGGGTGGCTGGTGTTTTTGGTGATTGGCTCACGACACCAACTACCAAACGTTCAATAGGTCTTGAGCCAGATGGGAAGGCAACACCGTGACATGGTGTTATTGACCGCGTTCGATTCGCGGAAGACCTACCACCACATGGGGCGTGGGCTATGTACCCGGAGAATCCTTGCAAGATTCTAGCCTGATCGGTGAGATTCCGATACGCTCCACCAAATCAATGAACCGTGCGCCAAGACGATGACTGGGGTCCGCAACCGGCTCTTACCCGGTGGCTAAGAGGTTCGATTCCTCCACGGTTCTCCATTTCTTCATTGGGTCTGTAGCTTATTGGGAAAGCGTCGGTATGACACGCCGAAGAGAGGTGGTTCGATCCCACCCAGACCCACCAATGTTAACATCTAAAGTGGTCTGCTGGTGGGACTCGAACCCACGGCCAACCATTATCCCCGGCATTACGGTCCTTCACCGGGAGGCTTACGCCTCACGAGGGGTGGTTCTCTCTACCAACTGATCCTACAGCAGACCGCGAGTAGGATAGTGGAGATTGATGCCGGGGTCAACCGTTGACCGAAGCACCGAAAACGGCGTGAACTCTCCTACTCCGGATGTCGGGGAGGGAGCAATGTCGGAGGTGTCAAGGTAAGTAACAGCCCTGGTCGGGTACCACCCTGTAAAGGCATGCCGGTAGATGAAGGGTTCGATCCCCTTCGTTATCAACAGAAATCGGTGTTGATAATCCTTGGTCTGGAAAGGTTCGATTCCTACCTGTTGCGACCGTATCCTTTTAGTCCCTTAGCACAACGGTAGTGCGAGCGCCCGATAAGCGTTTGATGGTGGTTCGATTCCGCCAGGGACTACCAATTTTATAGTCGGGTAGCTCAGAGGCAGAGCGCACGCTTGATAAGCGTGAGGGCGAGATTTCGAAATTCTCTCCGACTACCAAGATAGGCGATGTTCACCTATCGCCTACCCTCACCGAAGCCCCTGCTGACGACCCCGACGACATGGGGTTATCGGCATGCAACGGTGAGTCGGGAGTGCTGGACCCCGATAAGCGGTGTCGTTACTTGATCTGAAAGGTCGTGGACGCTCGACCGGGATGTGAGAGGGTGCATCCAGCAACCAATTTAAACGGGCGCGATGGATGAGCGGTTTAGTCGGCGGTCTGCAAAACCGTTTGTACCGAAAGGTCAGGTGGGTTCGACTCCCACTCGCGTCTCCAACATCACAATATGCGGGTAGTCGAGCAATGGATTGCTCACTTGCCTTCCAAGCAAGCCCTTAACTGGAAAGGGGTTCGATTCCCCCTACCCGCTCCAAAATCCTAAGTGAAAGGTGAAGCTATGCTTCGAAAACGAAAACCGGAACTTGATCGAAAACGATTGGACCGGGAACGTTACAGCCACCCTGGTGGGGGCAGCGGTCTTTTAAACCGTGCGATAAGGGGTTCGATTCCCCACCGGTCCTCCAACTCTTATGGACACGACGTTCTTGTTGGTTGAGAACATGCGACTTTTAATCGCACGGGCGAAAGCCCCTCGTGGGTTCAATTCCCACCGTGTCCTCCATATCCATAATTAACAAGGTTTGCTAAATACTCATAGTCCGGTTCGACTATGAGGTGTTGGATGTCAAGAGGAAGTGAAGCAGTTCGGCGCTGGCGCGAACGTACTAAGCAAAGAATGGTTGATGCCTTTGGTGGAGAATGTTGTGTTTGTGGTTACAGTCGCTCGTTGCGGGCGTTTGATTTCCACCACCGTGATCCGTCACAAAAAGAATTTCATTTTGGTGCAATTCGTGCGAACCCGCAATCGTGGTCGGCTATTGTTGAAGAATTACGGAAGTGTGTTTTGGTATGCAATCGTTGCCATGCTGAGATACACGATGGGTTGATTGAGGTTCCTAGCACAGCACCATCATTTAATGAACAATTTGCAGAGTACAAAACCCACCGTACCAGTGTTCCCACCGATGAATGCCCTGTTTGCGGGCAATCAAAACCAACAACCAATTTGACTTGTTCGTGGAAATGCGCCGGTTCGCTGCATGGAAAAGTTCGCTGGGAAACGGTTGATCTTATCGAATTGCGTAAGACAAAAACATTTATGCAAATTGGAGATATGTTAGGTGTTTCTGAAGCCGCCGTCCGTAAGCGATGGCAGAAACTTCAGAATGAATTCATTCCCACTGGACCGGCTTGGTGAAGGTATCCGGCTGTTAACCGGAAGTCTCGCAGCGATGCGGGGTGAGGTTCGAAACCTCAAGTGGGAGCCACATTTATTCCCGACGACCGAGCAAGCGAACGGACTCGCCTGTTAAGCGATGGCTGCCAGGGGCGGTACCTGGGTCGGGAGCCATTTCTACTTACATTTTCCTTGGATTGATTGTCCGTTCCCGTGAATCCAGGCTTGCCAATCTGTGCGCCGGATGACGATGTTGACGGTACCCGAGGTGAACACGTAAGACAGATTGCTTATTTTTACTTCCGTTGTTTCGATTCGGTCGCCGCTGACTTCGGCTTTCTCGGTATCGATTTTCCAATGGAAGGTGTCTGACTCAAAGGTACAGACAAGGTTGGCACGTCTGGAATCATCCCGGCATGCGACCAAGAATAGCATGAAAATGAGAACAAGAGTGCGCATGTCCTCCCCTTTCGGATGAGGATAATATCACTCTAGTGGATCAACCACAATTAATCACATTGGGGTAGCATGACCAAGGGGGCGAACTGCATTCGCAATGCGGTTGCGGCGCGTTCGATTCGCGTTTACTCCACCATAGGGGATTAAGATAACTGGAAGTCGGCGGGTTTCCAAAACCTTGCAGAGGGGGTTCGATTCCCTCATCCCCTGCCATTACGCGGGTGTTTCCTGAAGCTGGATTCCAAACCCAGTGGCACAAAAATTCAGGTGGATGCCGAAGGGGTTCAATTCCTCACACCCGTGCCAAAACAATGTTCTCGTAGCTCAACTGGATAGCAGCATCGGATTACGAATCCGAAGGTTGGGGGTTCGACTCCCTCCGGGAACGCCAATGAGGAAAGCGGCAACGATTATATCGTTGAGTGGGCTTCAGCCGCCACTTCACCGCAGTAGGCTCGCACGTTTCTATGCGGGTATAAGATACTGGGGTGTCTACTTGAGCGCCACTCAAGGAGTCGGAGTTCGATTCTCCGTACCCGCGCCATTTACTCAAAGTGCAGCTTCATGCCACGAACAGTAGCGACCGCAAATTTCCCATCGGGATTTGCCTTGAGCAGCAGTTTACGCATCAGTTGCGCTTTGCTGGCGTCTGTGAACATCGGAATGTATGTGTGGTTGGTGCCCGGTGTTGCTGGCTCCATTGTTTCCAAATTCACGACATGCGCTGAGTACGCGCACTGTGGTAGGCGGAACTCAAAATCGTTACGTGATAAATAAAATTGTCACATCAATGATTTTGAGGGACTGCATATGAGTATGTCGCAACGACCACAAAATAAAAATTTCGGAGTAATCGGGGCAAAATATGCGATAGGAATTGCTGAGCAAAATCGGAACAAGTATTACGAAAATCCAAAAGTTTGTGAGTGCTGTAACACCGTTATTCCATATGAGCGGAGAGCCAACAAATATTGTTCGTCGTCTTGCTCGGCTAGAGCAACTGCAACTACACGCTTGGAAACTTTAAAACTCAAACTTGAGCCTGAAACACATTGTGTTTGTCACCATTGTAATGAGAAATTTAAGATTACTTCAACTACCCAGTCTCGCCGCCGCAAATTTTGTTCCTCGTCGTGTCGCGCCGAACATTTGCGTAAAATAAAGACGAACGAACGAATTCGGCGCGGTGAGGTTACTACGTCCCCGACACTAAAACGCTACGTTGCCGAACGTGATGGTGAGCAATGTAGTAAATGTGGGATCATGGGATGGAATAACGAAACGTTAGTTTTTCAACTTGATCACATTGACGGCGACCCGTCGAATAATAAACCTGACAATCTTCGTTTGCTTTGTCCAAATTGTCATAGCCAAACACCTACATTTGGATACCGCAATCGCGGAAATGGTAGACGGACACGCGGATTAAGACCGTAATCGCTCCACCAAATCACGCCGAATAGATCACTGGGGTGACGACCGCTCTTACACAGCAGTTGTGGTGGGTTCAATCCCCACATTCGGCACCATACCCGGTGACGGCTTGGAAGCCTGCTTGCTTTCACATAGCATGCGAACGTGTTCGATTCACGTACTGGGTACCATCCTGCGGTTGTAACCCGCCCCGACTTCGAATCGGTGGAACGGTAAAGGATGTTGAAAATGGGGGTTCGATTCCCTTCAGCCGCACCAAGTTATGGATCGGAAGCCAAAGTATCCGAGGCACAAGATTGCAAACCTTGTCCTAGTGGGTGAGAGTCCCACCCGATCCTCCATAGTACAACAAATGGGTGGGCATTGCCCACCCATTTTGTATTTGCGGGTATAAGATACTGGGGTGTCTACTTGGTTCCCAACCAAGGAGTCGGAGTTCGATCCTCCGTACCCGCGCCAATTTAGTTGGCAGGACCGACGCGCTGTCCGTCGAAGAAAGCGGAAATAGCTGCGGGGTCTTCAAACCCGGTCAACTGGGAGTAGATGTCCTTGGCGGTAGCCGCCAAGGCTTCGACCATACCAAATAACGGAGTGGAAGTATAGAAATTTGATCCTGTAGCCGGGGGCGGCTTCTACCCGCTTAACCGTAGTCGGATGCTGAAAAGGGGGGTTCGAATCCTCTCAGGATCGCCAATCTACCATCAACCATTTTCGGATTGCTTGACGTTTGCCGCCTTTTTGATCACACATGGATGGCATGAAGTTTCATGATGATCCTGGCAGTGGCACTCTTCGTCAAGGGCTTCTGTGATTCGGTCAAGACGTTCTTGTTCGTGATCAAATTGTCCGATCATTGCAATGCTCCACATAGGATAGTTGGAATATTATTATTACCTATTTATTGCAATGCACAATTTCTTTCTTAATGCCGGATTCGTTCAGTGGAAGGACGCCACCCTCGTAACGTGGATGTCAGAGGTTCGATTCCTCTATCCGGCACCAAAATTATAGTCTGACCCGTTTCATCGAATTCGGTAAAACCGCTACCTTTGCGGCAATGGTTGCGAAGATGATGAAGTCGTACAAAAAGTGCGTGATAATTGCTGCTGGAAGTCCATACGTGAACATCACGTAGAACAGGTACATACCGCAGAACCAGCTATTCCAAAAACCCCAGAAACCCTGGTATTTGTGACCATCGCGGAAAGTGGCATTAACCGCGATCATTCCCGCACCAATCGCCCAGGTCGTTGGATGGAAGATAAAGTCGTTCAATAAACCAAATGTGGTGAAATTGACGATATGTCCAACCACGTAATTGTGGAAAACCCACGTCAACCCATGGGGGAACATAAACCCGCCAAGCAGAAAATCACCGATCTTGACGCTGATGATAGCGGCATAAAATGCAGCCCATCTGTAAACCAGTTCCTCAAGAATTCCGGCATGAAGACTGACAAGGGTTCCCGCAACCAAAATTTCACCAGGGTGGTCACCTTTGTGTGCGGCAGTAAAGATGATGTTTATCGCACATCCCCACACCAGCATCGGTGCAATAGCCCACCAGAACGGTTCCCATGTTTCTGGTAGATACCAAAAAGTACCAAGGGTAAATGGCACGGGTGACGCGATTAAATTACAAATACCATAGAAGGTCAGCGAAAAAACAATAGTAACGAGAAATTTTGTGGTGGGGAGGGTGTACATTGAAACCGCCTTTATTGGTTGTGAAAAGGGGCGCCCTATTATTGCGCCTCTTTTTTTAGTTATGCCTTCTTTTTCTTCGACTATCTAGATACCATAATATGTTTATACTTGCAATAGGTGGGTTATATCCTACGTTCCCTGATATCAAAAATCGGCTAAGTAGGTTACGAACAATTATTTTTGGTGAGCATTGATGTCCCATAACGGCAGGTTTGAACAGAACCTTTCGAAAATCGAAGAAATTCTCGGGCGGATGAAGCATCGGGCAACAGTTTTTGATGCAACGTTGTCCACCTACGCCGACCATATTCAAAATGCTCAAAATATTGATGTATTACGTGAAGCTGCTGAAATTCTTCTAGATGCAACCATTCGAACCCGTTCTGACCTTAATGGGGTGGTGCGTGACGTTGAAGAGGTTACGGCTGATGTTGGTAACCTGCGTGCAGACTTTGATGCTTTCAAAAAGATTTCACTTGATGTTGATGAAGATCGACAGGTATTCATTGATTTCTTGTCGCTTCAGCGAAATGATACCCCTATATGCATGTTAACTATATTCAACATGAACCATTTTACTAAAGCTTTCGGGTATGATATTGGGGAGCTTGTGATGCGAATGGTTATCGATGAAGTGAAACATCATGTTGACGAAAAACACGTTTTTCGTATTAAACATGACACCATCGCAGTAACCATGATGGGGTTTGATGCGACCGAAGTTTTACAAGTATTTCAACATCGAAAAATTGTGAATAAACGTACCCAGGAAGGCATGGGCAAAGTTCTGCTGGCCAAACGAGAAAAATTGTTTGTACCATCCCGCCCGTTGACGAAATTCCTGGGGGAAATAGGAATCGAGATTTTTTAATTTTCTTATTGCGCCGCCCGAGCGGTTCGTATAAATAGTTTGGTCATGGCGACGCGAGTTGTCATTTATGGGGCAGTAGCTCAGTTGGGACGAGCGGTAGCTTTGCAAGCTTCAGGTCAGGGGTTCGATCCCCCTCTGCTCCACCAAGTTTAGTGGCTGGTAGGTCATCGACCTACCAGCCATTGTTTTTAGGATCGCGATATTCCTCTCGCACCCCTACCGGACCCAATATTCTTACCTTTGTAGGTTTCTGTCATACTATGACAATTTGGGCAGAGTAGACGCAAATTGTCAGGCATGTCATTAGCTGGGTTGCCGTCGATGTGATCTACTTCAATGGGAATGGGTTTGCCCAGCCACTCAGTGTTTCCACAGCACGAACATTGATGTCCGTCCCGTTCAATGAGGAATTTCTTGAGCGTTTTTCGTTCACGTACTTTTCCTTCTTGAATACGTGGTTTTGTTTCATTTTCCCATTTGTGTTGTCCTTGGCATTTAAGAGAGCAAAACTTTCCATGGCTTTTTCGGTTAGCCGAGAAAGTTTTCCCACAATGAAGACAGATGGCTTCGCGTTTTGGTCGATTGCGTTCTTTGTTGTTGTGCGAGGCGGCACATGACCGAGAGCAAAATTTGCAGTCGCGTTGTTCATACGGGAGTTCCGAGTCGCATTCGGTACAATGTTTCGGAGACAGGGCATAAGCAGCCCGATGTTCAGCAGCAACCTTCAAGCCATAATCACGTCCTGCACGGGCGCCAAAATTCTGATTTTGTGGTCGTTTAGAAAGTTTCTCTTTGAGTTCAATTTCCATCGTGGAGCCTTGTTGTTTTGGTTCACGATGTATTTATCAACGTCGAAAATTCGTTTCGGGCAGGCTCCACCAAGTTTAAAGGCTGGTAGGTCGTTGACCTACCAGCCTTTTCCTTTATCAAACGGTAAATGATTGATTATATCTTGATACGCCTTTGGTAATTCGAATATCAGCATACCATCCATTGACGGTTCTTGTTAATGGACTTTCGTGCCCGATTTCGAATGGTAATAGGGTTGGGTTGGTTATATTATAATTGACCGTACTTGTTGCAACAAGTGTTCCATTATTGAACAACCGGGTAGTTCCTGCTTGTCTTGATATGGCAACATGAACCCATTCGCGTAGTGGCAATGCTGGTCCTTTAACGATTGGATTGGTTGTTCCGTATGCTTGTGACCAAAATGAAAAATTATGACTGGAATGCTGTGGATGAATTACCCATGAATTGGTATTGACCCATCCGGTACTGATCCACGGTGCTTCTGCTGAGCGAGTTAAATCATACCCCCACATTTCAATAGTGAAATCATCACGTCCAAATTGAAAATCAATTGATCCTGGGGTACTGTAGTAACCACCATTTGCATACACTGTATTTTTGGTAAAAATGCTATTGATAATAGCAGAGGTGCCATGTCGTACTAATGTATTATTAGTTTTTGTATTTTTAAGCAATGACCCATTTGATCCAGAAGCGGGTATATGAAATACCACCGAATTCCATAACGGGTCGTTGAGTTGATTTCTATCCAAATTTGATGGCGTGAAATTAGAAAGGTAACGGCATGATTTGGTGAATGTGAAATTTCTTATCATACCATTAAATGCGCTTCCAAAATTGATCCAACCTAAAAACATTTTTGGTAAGTTTTTTGTTAATGAGCCTGTAAATGATTTTGTGGTTATAAGCACACCATCGATATATAGAGTTAACGTATTACCCTTACGGCACCATGCATAATGTTGAAATTGCCCAACCGGCGGAACCGCTGTTGTTCCTATTAATTCAACATCATTTAATATCATATGATAGCCTGTGGTTGGCCAACCATAATATACTGAAAAATTATCGGTTGATGATGCACGATAGCCGAAAATACCACCAGTGGTAGGTGTGGCATTGTGATATATTTCGTATTCAAACGTGAAATCTGAAAGACCCCAATCGTAAATGGAGTCTATTTCCCAATAAGTATTTGCATCAAAATAGGCAGCATTAAACCCCGAATTTCCAGATGAAGCAGTGCCATATTTAGTAAATATTTTTCCTGTTTTGTCTGATAATTGAGGCAAACTACTATCAATATGAAGGACAACATTTTGTAAGTATGGGTCACTCAACGTGGTTGGTGTTTTAAAATTAATCCCACCTAAAGTAGTATTATACACTTTAATGCCCATTGTTTGTTGACTCCTGTTTTGATTTTATATATTTATGCCGGGCGTCAGGGAAAATTGACATTTGATTATGGTTGAGATAAATAGGATGGGTAATTTGATCCGACAGCAGAAAAACCCTGTTGCTGCTAAGGAATGGGAAATGCCACCTGTAAGGTGGACAGGGTTTCCCCGGATCAGGTAAAGAGGTACGGGATGGTCAAGGTTCCTGTGCATGTTAGCCGCATGCGGGAGGGAGCAAACCACCGTGGTTCCCGGTACATTGGGGTGGCTCTCCGGTGTATCGTCCGTCGAAAAAGCCACCGGGGCACGTCCTCAGGTTTGAGTACAGACAGACTTTTGGTCGCTCTGGAAAGAACGCCCTGATGAGTTGGAAGATCGGGTACTCTAATAGGCAGACCGATCAGAGGACGCAAGTTGGACTATGCCTTGGAACCACGGAAGCAATTCTGTGTAGTACGAAAAATCCACTCGAAATGGTGGCTGAGCATTGTAAGGGTTGGATGCTCAATGCGGGTGTAGCACAGTGGTAGTGCATCAGATTCCCATTCTGAGGACGAGGGTTCGATCCCCTTCACCCGCTCCAATTTCCTAGTCGTGATGCCCTCTCCCGAAATAACCACCAAGGACGCTTGGATATCGGCTTCGGTGATGCCTACACGGCACCCAAAGGACCACGGCGCCCGTTGAGGACGCTGACCACGCCGTGGCTCCGCAAACTGTGGTTTTGATGAAATACATCAAAATAATGGCTGACTATTCGTCGGACGGTGTGTGGGATGAACATGGTGTTATGCTGGACGTGGACGAACTCGGGTTGCCCGATGACCTCTTTGATCGGCATTATCGCTGGCGCCAGTGGTTTGAAACCGCGCTGGACAACGACGATTGGGGTTGCGAAGGTTTCGCCGAAGAAGGGCGAAAAATTGCCATCGAGTTCAAAAAATTCTTCGGTCCCGATGTGACCATCGTGTATTTCGATGAATTCCGGTTAGAAAATTTAATCGAACAAGACCAGCCACGGGAGGATCGGCGTGTTTTCGAATACGAGATTACTCAGGACATGGTTGATGGGAACGTGTCGGTGAAGTCATTCTTTGAAGAACAGCGTTACGAGATTGATTAACGCCTTACGCCGCGTGATTGGCGACCGTTACCCTTGTTTCACCGTATCGAAAATTGACGTGGTGCCTTTATTTAGCTACGGTCTGCTTTTCGATATACAAAGGATTGCCATGTTCGAACACGCTGAAGTCTTACCGCGCGATCTTTACGAAATCCTTGTTGCTGATATCAGGACACAAACCGGTGATTTCCATCCCGACCGGCTTGGGTGGGCAACGTCTGCTGATGGTAAGAAGTGCCTCATTTATAAACTTGAAGATGATATGGTTTTGCCGTATTTTCTTGAAGAGGTTCCTGAAGGTGAGGAACCTCATTGATTTGGTCCCGTAGCTCAGTTGGAAGAGCACTACCCTCCGAAGGTAGGTTTGCGCTGGTTCGAGTCCAGTCGGGACCACCAAATATAAATAGACACACGACGTGGTTTCTTGTTAAACCCTGTCGTGGTGGTGACCCGGAAGCAATCGCGCTTGGTGTTCGTCATTCTGTGCCCGTCCAGACGATGACGGGTATTCTGCTGGGCTTGATCGTGGCGGCACCCCGCGTATACCACAGGTGCCCGACCGCTCGGGCGCCTAGCGGTCGTTAAAGATGAAGTTCACGGTAAAGTGGATCAGGTTCGGGCGAGCGCCGCTGGATGAGGCCAAGTCGTAAGGACTAAATATCATCTACCGCAGAACCGATGCGGGATAAAACGCAAGAGCATAAACGGGGTGACGGTCAGATATAGTTCCCGTTGGTTGGCGGAAGGGAGTCTGGCATCCCTTCAACACGACAGTTTGCAGAACGAAAGTTTTGATTTCCGACCCCGATGAGCTAAGGAAAGGCACCGACTGTTGAAATTGACCCATCGTGGGTGGATGTATAAATAGATGCACTCCGCTGCGATGTCCTTAGGGACTGTGCTAGGAAACTGGACGCAGTTGAGTCAAAACGAAGCACCTTACGCTGGACTGGTCGGTTGAGGGGAAACCCAATAGCCAGCGCCCGTCGCGAAAGCGATCTACCTGGGACAGGGGATACCGAGTAATCGGGAAGAGGGTATCGAGAACAACGCCGCTGGGGAAGAAATTCCCTGGCAGGCTATAGTCGGATAGCTCAGCGGTAGAGCGTCGTCTTGATAAGGCGGTGGCCGGGGGTTCAAATCCCTCTCCGACTACCACTCATTACAAAGAAAAGCGGCACCTTTCGGTGCCGCTTTTCTTTTCTTTTAGTCCCAATCGACCGGTAGACGAACATCGTTCTTCCAGTCTTCGTCCACGTCGAGGGTAGCGATAAACGCCTTCGCCTCTTCGGTCGCCTTGGCCCGCTTGGCTTTCTTCAATTTCGCCGCGTCGGACTGCTTGCATTCCTGCTTGACTTCCTCGCGGGAGAAGTTCGGAATCCAGGCGATCTTGTGACCGCACGCGAATTTGCTGGTTTCCCACCGTTGTCCATTCACGTGTACGCGAATCTCGATACCGTTCACCCCCTTGGTGGTTTCAACGGTTTCTTCGGTTACAATCGTGCAGCCGCAATGTGGACAACGGTTTGTCGTGATGTGCTTCAGGTCCATGACACTCACCCATAATAACGGCGTGAGGATACATGATTTTTAGGTGATTACAACGCCAGATATTGACGGCGCTAGTAAATATCGCTATAAGGACATCATCAACCACGGGAGTCCGTGTCATGAACATTCGGGAGTATGCCGGTTTCCATTAGGGACGCTTCGTCTCTAGGAGGAAACCATGTACAACGGACCTGTCATCCTGAAGCAAATTTATTGGAGCCGGTGGCGCGGCGTTTACGAAATCTGCTACTACCAAGCCAGTTTCGATTCGTTTCAGGATTTTTTTAACCAGACCCAGTATCGGTATGTGTATCGCGACATGCTGGACAAGCCGCAGTGCGGTTTGAGCAGCTTCGAGGATTATACCGAGCAGCGTGATGGTTGGTACCTGTGTGATCAGACCGGTGCGCACATCATTCAGCCGGAAGCCGTGCTGTGGGTCGCCCTGTATCATGGGCACCTGACCCACGAACTTGTTGAAACTGAGTGGATGCGCAAGAAGGGTTGGACCTACGCCAAGAATTTCCGGTGTGGTCCGGTGCCCGGCGTTCACAAGCGCCATGGTCGTTTCTGCCAGGGCATCCGCACCACCCAGGAGCATCGTGAAAACGATTTCCTGAACTACGATGAAGATGCCCGAGAGTACCATATTCGGGCACGTGGTAGCCGCTATAAGGAATTACCCGACACCTGGGACGATTTCGCTCAGCGTCGCCACCACGAAAAAAACTGGAAGCGTCAGCGGAAAACCCGCTGGCGTTAACAACTTAGGGCGCTGGTCAGTGGGTTCGATCCCCACGCGCTCCACCATCTATGGGGCGCCCTGGACGGGTATTTGACCAACTGGGATAGGCTCGACGGAGCCGAGCGCGGTTCAAATCCGGCAGCGTCCATCAACGTCGGAGAATAAAATGTACGTTATTCGCGAGGAATATTTGGGTTTCCGTTAACGCAATTAGCGTTAAAGGAGAACCAATATGTACAAGTATGAAGTCACTCTCAAGGACATCCACAGCAAGGAAACGTGGGTCTATGAAAGTTTGGATGCTTTCCTGAAATCTCGGGCAAGTCGTCCATTCATTTATATTGCCTACAATGGGGTGGTTAAGACTTCCTTGATGGACGAACCCACGTTTCATCGTGAGATCGTCCGTGTTGCGCGGATGGCGTACATTCGTAGCTCCCTGGAACCGGCGTCGTGGACGCGCGGGCAGTTTGTCCTTCTGGATGAATTGGGGCTGGTGATTGCGCCGGAAACCATTGTGGAACGGTTTTTCCAGCTTGGGTGCCCGAACCGCACGCAGTGGTCCCGTTTTAACTACGATCCGGAGACGGATTTCCGGAATGGTCCGGTCAAGGGCATCCGTTGCCGCCGTCACTGGAAGTGCCAGTCGCTTCGTCACATGGCAACGACCCAGGAGATTCGTGAGAACGATTTCCTGAACTACGATGAAGATGCGGTCGAATATCGAATCAAGGCTCGTGGTCGTCGTCGCAAGGCGTGCCTGCCGACTGTCTGGGATGATTACTGGCGGCGCCCGCAGAAGAATTGGAAGCAGCAGCGCCGCACCCAGTGGAAATGATGCCATGGCAAGCAAATATACCGCAAATTGGTGGTATTATTTGCTTGCCATTGGACGTTTAAGTCTAAATATAAAGAACGGCGGGAGGTACCAATTGAAGGGACTTTCAACGACAAATCGTGCTGGGTTAGTACCCTATTACATTGATAATGGTATTTTGCGTATGTTGTTTATGGTACCGTCAAAAGCGGGTTTTGGTGGAGTATTGCCCCAAATTGCCAAAGGCAAACAAGACCTTGGTGAAACCATTGAAGCTGCTGCAATCCGGGAAGGTTCTGAAGAACTTGGGATTAAGGCAGACAACGTTCGCAACTTGTGCTTTGCCAAGAAAGATCGGGTAGAAGGGCGAGACGAATATTTCGACCTATACATCTTTGTGGCTGAGATCAAGAAACCTAAGGGTCTGGGTAAGCCCACCAAGGAAACCAAAGAAGTGGTGTGGCTAACCTATGATGAATTTAGGGCGGGTGGGCGTGTTGACCAACACACCCTTATCAGCGACGTTGTGAATTTTGTTGGGGATTAGCATAAAAGTAATGCCGACCGCTCATAACGGTCACGAAGGCGGGGCAGTACCGTCATCCCCTACCACATCCTGTTCCCAATATCCGGCATCATAATCCCAATGGCGATTATCATAGATTGATGCGCTAATTGTCCATCCAAGTATACCAATGGTGATTCGGGGACCAGCGTGATCACGTCCCTTCATTTCAAACACAATTTCAACATCAACGATCATCGGACTATAATATGTTTCGATTTCGAATTCCCTATATTGGGTCAATGATTTGTGCCAGCCCCATAGATGGTGGAAATTTGAATGGGTATCCTTTTTAAAGGGGTTATTCACACGCAAAAAAAAGTTAAGCATGATTCCTCGCTTTCCCCCGGATTCTAACAAAAATAAATAGCCATAGCCAAAATATTTGTTTATCGTTTTGGTTGGTCACTCAAACTATGGAGGATAACGAAATGACCATGTGGGACGTAACAAACTAACTCGGAACTTCGACTATAAAACCGAAGAACCGAACATCTACGCGCATTGGGAAAATAATGGCTTTTTTAAGCCAAGCATGAACCCAGAGGCACCAGCCTTCAACATCCCAATGCCGCCGCCCAATATCACTGGGCAACTGCACATGGGGCATGCACTTTTCACCACCCTTCAGGATACGACGATCCGGTACAAGCGCATGCAGGGCTTTAATGCACTATGGCAGCCCGGTACTGATCATGCGGGTTTGGCAACCGATGCTAAGATTAAGGCTGAGCTTGCCGCCGAAGGGATTACCGAACCAACCCGTGACCAGTATTTTGCCAAAGCAGATGCATGGCAGAAAACGACGGGTGGGCGCATCACCCAGCAAATTCGCCGTCTGGGCGCAAGCTGTGATTGGTCGCGCGAATGGTATACGCTTAGCCCCGAACATCCCACCGCCACCCTAGAGGCGTTCAACCGGTGTTTCGAAAAAGGATTGATTTACCGTCAGGATGGGCAGTGGTGGTTGGACACTAGTCAACTGGCTACCGACCTTCTTGCACGTTATCATGCGGGTGAACTAAAGATTATCCCGGAATATGAAGGGAAAACCTTCTGTCATTTCCTCGAAAACATCGAGCCGTGGTGTATTTCGCGTCAGATTTGGTGGGGACACCGTATCCCGATTTGGTACAACGGTTCTGGTGCTTTTTGCGCGGCACGTACAGAGGCGGATGCCAGAGCTATTCTGGGGGATGACATCCGACAAGATCACGATGTCCTTGATACATGGTTCTCGTCCGCAATTTGGCCCTTCGCCATTTTGGGCTGGCCAAACGACACGCCCGATCTGCGAACTTTCTACCCGGCGAGTATGATCGAGACGGCAGCGGACATCCTATTCTTCTGGTGTGCCCGTATGTTGATGATGGGGCTTGCCCTGACCGATCAGATGGCATTTGACACCATCTATCTCCACGGCATCATTCGTGACGCCAATGGGGAAAAAATGTGTAAGTCGAAGGGAAACGGCATTGATCCTCTGCTAATCATCGAAAAATTCGGATGTGACGCTTTGCGGTTCGGGTTCTTGGAGAACGGTACCGCCGGGCAGGATATCCGATTGTCGAACGATATTTTCGATTCTGCAAAACGGTTCGCAAACAAACTGTGGCAAGCCTCGCGGTTCTGTCTCAGTCATTTCGACCGGATGGGTCGTCCATCTGCCTGGAACGAGTCTCAACATCCTGATGATCTGCGTATCCTCGCATCACTCGATCAAACAAAACGTACTATGGCAAATGCCCTGGATGCATTTGATTACCGAGCAGCGGCGGATGCGTTCCGATTGTTCTTCAAACACGAGTTCTGCGATTGGTACATCGAGGCGTCCAAGGATCGTTTGTACGATCAGAACGACATGGATGCATTGGGAACGATTATGCGGTGCCTCGATCAATGCCTACGTCTGGCACATCCGATGATGCCATATATCACCGAACGAATTTGGCAGTCTTATCAAGACACGCCGCTGATCTTGGCACACTGGTAAAGAGAAAGGGGGCTTAAGCCCCCTTTTTCCTGCAATCTGGACAAACACTTAGCCGCTCAATGGCTTTGGCGGATGACGCTACCGGCGTCAGATAACCACAATACGGACACGTGGTATTCACCATCATGATCGGCGCCTTTGGTGCAACGACAGCGGCGATGAACTGCTGCATGAGGTCGCTGGATTCAAACACAAGATCATATTCGTCCCGGTCATCGGCGTGATGAATATAACGAATTGTGTACTGGTCTGATGAAATATCGGCATGTCGGAGCCAGTCTTCCGCTTGGTAAATTGGTATTCCGTCGTATTCTGGTAGTCTGCTGATATTATTATCGTGAATTGCAGTTAGACGAAATGCCAACATGTTTCACCTCATGACCGGGTTAAAGCCATATTTATGTCCACATGAAAGTCGTCCACAAAATGGAATTACTTGTTGTTCTTGTATGCTAAAGAAAATCGAAGAAAAAGTTGTCCGACCTGTTGACATGGTATCAAACCCCTGGTAGTATCTACTCATGGTTCGGCGGTTCGAAACCGCCCAAAAGAGAGACAGGAGATCGCCATGACCCACGTTTCCGCTACCGCCCCCGTCACTGCCAAGACCGAGATCACCGTCAAGTCGAATGTCGCTTCGGTCGGCACCATGACCATCGTCGTCACCAAGCATGGCGAACACACCCTGATCAAGTTCGTCCCGGCTGGCGTCGCTTTGACCGATGCCGAGAAGAAGGCGGCTACCGCTACCGTGTTGGTGAGCAAGAAGAACAATACCCGCAACCGTTTCCGTCTGCCGGAAGACGTGGCTGCCAGCCTGGGTCTGTCCAAGGGTGACAAGCTGTCCCTGGATGCCTTCGATATGGGCGCGTGGACCCCTCGCGCTCGATGGGCGCGAGGCTACAGCCGGGGCGGCTGGTTCGAGGTGAAGGTGGACGACACCAACAGCGCCCTGTCGGTTAACTAAGACCAATATTCTCGGCGGTCTTCAAAAAGGAACGGGCGGCTTATCGAGCCGCCCGTTCTTTTTCCACATACGTGAATGAGAAACTGTAGGTTTTGGTCAACAGGATTAGCGGGAAAAGCCACCACGAAACCACAATATCAGATAGGGACATCTGAGGACGTTCGTTGGAGACAACGACCTTCAGTTCCGCCCTTTCGGGGGTTCGTTTTGGAAACGGTGTGTAGCTTACTACCTTTAGCATTTACCCACCCTGTTACTACGAATCTATTTATGAATTAATCGCTTTTATCGGTATAGGCATAACAGCAAGATTGATCCGCTGCACATGCCATGATATATAATTTCAACTTTTCAAGTCCCCGTAGCTCAGATTGGAAGAGCGTCAATCTCCTAAATTGAAGGTCGCAGGTTCGGGGACGCCAAAACGCAGGTAGACGATGCTTCAGTGCCACGATTGTCGATCATTCACGGTGAAACGGGAGAACGGGTACCGCTGCACTGTCTGTGGAACGCTTATGCCTAACACAAAGGAAGATGTGGCACAGTTGTTCCGGGAGCGCGGTCGGTTGTTTCGATACACCAACATGTGTACCAAGGGGAGCTATTCCTTTTATGGAATTGGGCTGTACGATGAGGACGTGGACGACTTCTATTGCACCGATCATGGTGGCAGTGAGTTCGACGTTGCGGGACCGGAGTGGGGTAAATTAGAGTGGGTGTCGTCGGTTGTAGAGATCACCGACTTGCATGCGATACAAATTGACCCGGCTGTGGTTAAAGACGAGACCCCGTTCCTTCTCGGAAGCTGTGGGAACTACACAAACTGGTTCGATGTCTCGCTAGGGCAGTTTCTCACAATCAAGTTGGGCGGATCGAAATGACGCAGTGTGCCAAGTGCAAAATCGAATTGTCCCCTGACATCACTGGGATGCATGAAGCCAAAGAAGGCTGGGTTTGTGACGATTGTTCTTATGATGTTCTCGGGGAAGAATTTGAAAACCACCCAGTCGGTGGTCGTGGTATCCGTGGTCCGCACGATATAATGATTGACTAAGACCTCCGGGGACTGATAAATAGACTTGCCTAATGAGGCGTTATGACCTTGGGTGGTGTAGAGAAGATACGATCCAGAAATTGCATGACCTCGTAGCAAGCCACAAAGAGAAGGATGTATGGTCCTTCAGCGGGGTGGGGCGGGTGGAGAATCGGGAATCCCGCACCAAGGTCATTAGAATGGTTGTCTGCCGGGTTGGCTCAGCGGCGACAGCACCGACTTCGTAAGTCGGGATACAAACATCGGGGGTTCGAGTCCCTCACCCGGCACCATTCTCGACCAACTAAAAGACCATGGCTAAACAGAAACAATTAGTGCGCGACGCATTCCGTGAGGCTGTGTTCAAACGGGACGGCAATAAGTGCCGCATTTGCAGCAAGCCTGCATCGAAATATAAGCTTGATGCTCACCACATCACAGATCGCCATTTGATGCCAAATGGCGGCTATGTCGCCAGCAACGGTATCTCTTTGTGTGATGGTGAAAATGGCTGCCATATGAAGGCAGAACAGTTCCACATCAGTGGGGGTAAGAGGTGGGTCGAGGGTTTACACCCGAATGATCTTTACCGAATCATTGGTTCATCTTACGATAAAGCTTACCGCGATTCACAGCGGCTTTTGAAAGGATTGAAATGACTACTGAAATTCCGATTACTGCCTCGGTGGTACTACCCTCCGAAGACACCCAGCATGTGGACCCGAACGTGGTATACACGATCAAGGATTTGTCCACGCAGAAATTCCTTCGTTTTCATAATGGCGAAATTCACTGGGGTCCGCTGGTGTCAGCCAGTTTATTCGATCACCTTGGCGCGGTCAGCACCATCGTGTTAGAGCATCTGGATTGTTTGCATCACCGGTACGCTTACGCACCCTTGCGTTGTGAGGTATGATGTACGCAGATCGGGACTTTGTACAGCGGCGTATGAAGCGCCCGGAAAGGTGGGGTGCTTAGCACCCCGCCAATTTACCCGTTATGGCGGGATTTCCAGAGGGCGTTGATCAACGCCGTCAAACAAGCATGGTTGATCAGAAACCAGCAAGCCAACAAACCATGGCGGTCGGTAATGGACCACACCATGGACATGAATCGGGATGTGTCTGGGAATTTCGCGATGATGAGGACGATTGGATCAGGCAGCCTATTGACTGATTTTACATCCAAGAACGCCAGCCACCCTTGTGGCGTATTCGGTCGCCTGGATGCGCAACTGGTCAATATTTGCACCAACTAGCCCTTCGCGGTCGGGGAAACTCTGAAGCAGTGTCTCGTTCTTCCCATTAGACAGCATGACCGAGATCATCGCCGTGGGTAGTGGGTAATGAGCGCCACGCGGTTGTACTTGTTTCTCGCGAATGATGAGTTCGGGCATTAGGCAGCCCGACGAGTGTTGATCTGAGCCAGCAACGTGGTCATAAATTCGTCAGCGTGTGCGTCATCGATCTGTACGGTCATCCTGTAGGCATCTTTACCGATGCGCACCTTGTTATTGACCATGGAAACGGTAACGTTCTTGGCGGAATATTCCCGACACAGGGTTGCCAGAACCAATTCACCGCTCCGATCAACGTTCATAACGACCGAGCGCAGAGTAACTTCGCGAATGATTTCCACATTCATGATGGAACCTCCAAAGGAGGTTCTAATATACGATCTTGGATAGTGGTAGTCAAGTGGTCCTAGGCTTTACCTGCCATCACGACGTTTTGATAACTGGTAATTTGCCTAATTTCCCGAAGAGATTTGACCATTTCAAATTTTTGGGGGCACGCCTGATGTTTCTTTTGCATTATAGACAATCCGACCAACCGGTATAGACGTTCGCCTTTAGTTGAGGCGGTAATTACGTCGTCAACAATATCGGTAATTACACTGTCATCGTCATCAAGTGCCAAAATAAGAATGGTTTCGGGATGGAGTACCGATTTGATATAATCAAGTTTCGGTATATAATCACCATTTAAACACACGAAACAAAAATCGTAGTGTTGCTTAAAAACAAAGGGTTCAATTTCGCTGATATCTTTTGCGAGCATGAACGACATTCCGCCGACGCCTCGCAAATGCTGAACGACGAATTCTAGTCCATTGACTTTTTCTTCTAGTAGAAGAACACGCACGGAAACACCCCTCGTTGCACCCAGCTTATTTAGATAGTGGTTTACGAGGGTAAAATAACCACTTATTTACGGCATGCAAATGTTGACATGCCGTATTTCAAACTTTACTTTGAGTGGCAATAGGTAAATAAGGTTGTGGAAAGGTGACCGGAATAGGCGACGGTCCTTGAGTGCAAATCAGGTGCCTGCAAACGCAGGGGTATGTCGGTTCGAGTCCGACCCTTTCCTCCAAACTTTCACTTGTAATTCGCTTCAAGAAACCGTTCGAATTTCATTCGGTCGATTTCCGTCTTAAAACCGAAGGTCACGGTGGTTTCACCCACCTCGAACCCGAATTTCCCTTCCCCAACTTCAGTAGCGAGCCAAGTCTTGATCTGGGGGCGGACGAAGACTGAAAGTTGAGAAGTCAAGGCTATATTAGCTTGAACTTCAAGTTTTTCAGACCACTTCTTGAAGAAACGGTAATTCCCACGATCCTCACGAGGTGGGAACCACTTACGCCCCAACCCTTTCTTTTTGGGTTCCGGTGTGGACATATTATACCGAGTACATCGTGATTTCGCTGGACATATCAAACGAACGACGCGCTTTGGAAGACGCTTCCACGTCCGACCGTGCCCAAATGGTCTTGACGACAAAACGACCACCAATAAACCCTTCCGCCTTAAACTGGTAAACCGGCGCGCTGGGGTCGATACGCGGCGCGGCACTCTTCCGGGTACGGTCGCGTATGGCGAGATTGCTGTGAAACATGCTGTTTTAACCATAATTGTTCAAACCTTAGATAGTATAAGGGGTTTTGAACGTCGGGTCAAGCAACCCGGTAATCGAAAGGAAATTGTATGGATAGAAAATATTTGAAAAAGCAACGTTCAATTGAAGAGGCAACCGCACGGAGTGTTAGTTTGCGCACCAGAATTGTAAGGGATTTTGGGCAAGACTATCTTTCTGTCATTTTTGACGGGGTTGATGAGGCACTACCACCGATCAGATTGGAGGATAAGGGACAAAAAGAATATTGACCGTGCTAAATAGTCTTGCTACAAGGATGAGGTGCGGGTGTAGTTCAGGGGGTAGAACGCGACCCTTCCAAGGTCGATGTCATCGGTTCAAATCCGATCACCCGCTCCAATGCTGACGTGGCTTAGTGGTATAGCACCGCTTTGGTCAAGCCTATTAGGCGCAGTAATTTACGGAATAGGCTTTGCAAAGCGGAGGTCGGGAGTTCGATTCTCCCCGTCAGCACCAATAAAAACCCCGGTACCGATAGGTACCGGGGTTTTTTTATTGCCCATACGGAGTGCCGTCTTCCCCGTATTCGAATTCGCTCAGTGTATTCCCGGTCGCATCAACGACTCGAACAGAACGGCAAACCGGCATCAACCAATACGTTCGCCAGACCTTCCCGATGTTCACGGAACAGAATGCGATTCTTAGTGTAGATGCGACACCACGTATCATGCCCGGTGAATGTGAATTTTAACCCAAGATCAGTTCAAGATACCCACGAACCGCTTTATAAGCAGTGGCAACCGACATTCTATTCCTCGCTGTACGGACAAAGATGCCATTGCGGTTCCGTCCAGGGAAGGTCGTACCGTTTACAGAATTCCATCATCGCGGCAACGACTTCAGGGGCTACAATCAGTTTAGCCGGGTCGATGATTTTCGTCTCGCCGCGCCACGATGAAAACTGCGGTTGGCGAGCGGCGAGGATGTACATGACATATGTTCCACGACAGTGGCGGATGATCTCCAACGGATATGCTCTTTCGAGATCATAGACGCGATTACGGAATTCGTCCCACGCGGTATCGCCATAGGGAACAACTTCAATGCCGGATTCGGCAATGATCAAGTCCTCAAACGCTTCAAACGTTTCGGGAAACGGGCGCATTTCCTCAAAATTGATCCCGAACACCAATTGCGCATGAACCGCGTTACCCATGTGTCGCCCCTAGAAAATGCGTTTCACTTCATAGCGCAGGAACATCCACACGCCATCGTAGGTCTGATTACTATACAGTTTCTAATTGTAGTGTCAAGTAGAAGAGACAAATGTGCAAGTTTTTGGGTTTATATATAAATACAAACATGCGGGTGTAGCTCAGTGGAAGAGCGCAACCTTGCCTAAGCCTATAAGGCGTGTCCGTCACGGTGTAGGCTTAACAAGGTTGATGTCGAGGGTTCGAATCCCTTCTCCCGCTCCAAAATCTGCTTGGGACGTTGGTACTACATAGAATGTGTTGTGACCTAACAGGCAGCCCGCCGGGAGATATTCCGGTACTTGCGTGATGCGATGCTAACGGGTGAAAAGGCGCTATCCTTAATTGCAGGGATGGTGCTTTTTCTATTTCTAGCTTGTCGATCATGTCCCGAAAATACGCTAGTCTTGGTAATCCTTATGGAATCTTTGGCGAACTCGGTGGGTACCTTTCATTTCCTTATAGCAACGCTATCTTATTCCCATACCACGTTGCTCGAAATATATGATGTATGCAAATGGGTCTTGTGCAACCTACCGGGGTCGTGGTAGTGATTCATGCATTGGGTCGTGGGATAATTTTCCCAGGCTTTACTAAGATTCGTTTGGGGGTTTAACAAAGCAAATGGAGTTGTTTGCTATGACGCAGGAACGAAAGTCTCGCCGCCGTGAGATGCCGCACCCGGTTGATGTCTATGTGGGGAACCGGGTCAAAGAATTGCGTATCCTTCGTGGTCATTCACAGACTGCGCTCGGTAAAGCACTTGATCTGACTTTTCAACAGGTTCAGAAGTACGAGCGCGGTACCAACCGCATTTCGTGCAGCAAACTCAACGAAATTGCCAATTTCCTTGACGTTCAGATCAGCTATTTCTTTAGCGGGCTTAACGGCGAAGATGATATCACGGTGGATACCACTGAATTGGATCGCCGGGCACTTTTCATGATTCGCATGTTCAATAACGCACCGGAAAATGTCAAGAGCGCCGTTCTTGACATGCTCAAGGTTGTTAGCGAGGCGACAGCGGCAAACGACGGCGGCGACTTGGGCGATATGGTAGCGTGATTGACCATATGACGGGGTATCCTACCGTCCGATAAAAAGCGGTGCCAACTATGGCACCGCTTTTTGTAGCGATTTTCAACGGTAAAAATAAATGACTGATCGGTTTTGTATCGATTGCGACCACGTAGTCACCATCGGAACACATGCAAAATGCAAACGTACCGTCGATCCCGTTGATGGTGGTCCAAAACGTTTTTGTGAGTTTGAACGGAATGATTATTACGGGCATTGTGGTCCGTCAGGAAGATTCTGGATTAAGAAAAATGTCGTTCCGGTTGCGACCACTACGACCTCTGAGACACACGAAAGGTTATCATGGCTGAAGAAAATATTCAGAAAGTAATCGAAGGATTAATTCCAAATTCATCGGAATATTGGAAGGCACTCTACTCGCATACGTGGATGCAGTTGATACACTGTCAGTGTATTATCGAACTACTTAAGGAAGGTGCATCGTTTGAAGAAAAACCGGTGCAATACCTACTGGAAAACGCGGGCAGCCTTGATGATCATGGTATAGATGGACGTGGGATTACACATCTGACTATGCATCGGGATGGGAACCGCGATTCAGCAATGCGAATGATCGAACACGGTAGACAATTTTATCAAACCGACGCTGAGTGAGGTGTATTTCTTCTTGATCATGTGCGGCTAAAAGCTTATAAATAACCAATGACCCCATAGCTCAGTCGGAAGAGCAACGGTTTTCTAAACCGTTTGTCGCAGGTTCGAACCCTGCTGGGGTCGCCACTTCTTCTTGACCACAATCCGTCTGCGTTATACGATCCCCGGTAGTTTATAGGGGACAAAATATGACTGGGAATGTGGTGAATCTCGACGTGTGCCGCGACCAATCTTATTTGGAACAGACGGCACGGGCGCACAGCATTTGGCAACAACAGCATCCACGGGTGCGTGCTGTACAGGTTGTATTGTTTGCTACACGTCTCTCAGAGAATCGCACTCATCTTATTAATCTTCTTCGGGAGCATGTTGGTCGTGGTAGTCGCTACGACCATCGCCGCACAGTTGATGGATTGGTGGGGTTGTGCAGCAGCGCAATTGACTATGCCCGGCGAATGGATCAGTTCACGGCTAAGATTTGTCTCACGGACATCAAGGTGCGTGTTACGAATGATGTTGTGCTTTTTCCGACTGATTTCCCGCTTGCTCTCGTTACCGGTAGTGCATTGGTATGGAAACCGTCATTGCGCGGCGCTACGCTTGCAATGACGGTTCAGGAACTTTTTGAAGACGCCTATGAAGAATTTAAAGCATCTTCAGGAGTTTCGGCGCCTGGACTTCTTCAGGTGGTGTGATGAATGAAGCAGACTAACGGTCTGCCGTGACTAAATAAGGCAGAGCAATACAGAGAGGGTTCTGCCATGGCAAATTCGGACGAGATTCGCAAGATCATCAACCTGTTGGAGAGTGTCGGTGGGTATGACAGCCATATCGAAACCACGGTTGAATGGTTTAATCCGGACGCCAACTCCGAAGATGAGAGCAAGATGTTCACGGTCACTGCTGACGTGAATTTCGGTAGCTCGGCTCGTCGTGGTATCAGCGGCAACCCCGAATCATTTGATCTCGGTGAAGATGCTGAAGTCGAGAACCTGAAAATTATTGACGGGGACGGCAATGAAGTCGATCCTGACGACTTGAGCGGTAACGGTGTCCGCGAATGGAAGGTCTATCGTATTGGTGACCTCGCCCTTCAAGCAGTGTATCGGGAAATGGAGAATGAAGGTGGTGGTCCATATGACTTTGAACCATCACCAATTCATTTCTAAGACTACGGATTGCGTATCATGAAATGTGTCAACTTGTTGGTTCGTATCGAGGTGGATGAACCAATACCACCCTCAGTTATTGACCGGCTTTTTGAGCAGTATGGGGCGGAAGTTCTCGTCCATCAGTATAGTGATGAATATGCATACATAGTTCAGTTTCCAGTTTCAGATGTTCAATTACCATTTCAGTTTTATGTAAATCAACTTATGAGTGTGGAGGATAACGAAATGATCTCGCGGGAAGCATAAAACACGGTGCGCATAAGCGTCTTCGGAAGCGTTTGCTCGCCGTTTCGGGTGTTACTTCTGATGGTAGTCGAGTCATCAGTGGAGTTTTTAAGCTTGTAGAATCCCAAGGAATACCTTTGGACCTACTTCTCGACCATTTTCGTAAAAACAATCTAATTGTTGATTGGGTGGATTTCTATAATACCGCCCGTACATTCAATTGGAATATCCGCACTATTATGGCTCGCATTGAAGAAAGCGTGACGATTGCCTATGGGCGGGATTATTGTTCCAATTTGATGGATCGGCTACGTTTCGCGACATGCGAGCAATCGTTGATTGACAACTCGGATGTCTAATCGTAAATTTGCTCGAACAATTGGATTATGAGGTAAAACGTGTCCACTGCCATTGGTACCGGAATTGCCTGTCTGGCACTTACCTTTGGGTTTTGGTTCCTCTTGGAATTCCCACTTGTGTATTGCATTGGTGGTGGACTCGTTTCCTGGGTGGTTCTCTATCTAGTATATCACGAGAAACCGAGCGATTTGGAGTTTCCCGAGACCAAAGGGGCAGATCGCGCCGAGATTATCAAGGCAATCAAGAACGGTGTGCAAAATGCCGAGCGCATCCGGGTATTGGCGGATAACAAAGGATTTTCTCGTATACAACGGAGTCATGTTCTTGATCTTGCTGCGTTAGCGGATCAAATCATGGAGACGTTTAAGCAAGACCCGCGTTCGATTTTACAGACTAATTTCGACACATATACACTGACCGAGACAGTTAAAATTCTTGAAAACTTCCTTGCGGTAAATGCCAACTATCGAGGCATGGACAAAGATGCAAAACGTGCCTTGGATATGTTTCCAGAAACCCTGGCACACATGAAAGGTGTTTTCGAGGCTCAGCGTGATCAGCTTTTACGCGGTGATGTGATTGGTTTATATGTGGATCAAAACGTGTTTGTAGAAATGGCAAATCGTAAAGGTGTTAATGGTGAGTAATCGAATTGCATCAAAAGCACGGGAGCGGGCGGCGGCGGAAAACGCTCGTATCCGTTACGAGCGTTTTGACGCAATTCTTCGCCCTCTGTTCATAACACGTCGAATTGCGCGTTTCAAAGCAAAGAACCAACCGGGTAAAACAGCCCAAATTCTTGCCATCTTGGAACAAGAGGCAATGAAGAAAGCGAAAATTGCTAATGCATGGTATTTGGCCAATGGTGGAGGACAATCAATGAGTGCGCTTAATACGGTGGATGGTCGTGCCCTGGCGGTGACCCAATATGACAATATGACGCCTGCTGTGCGCGATCAGGTTAAGGCAGTACGTCAGAACATCAACATCCACGACCAGCGCAGCTTGCTGAACATTGGTATGGACCGGTTGCGTCGTCCTTCCAACGTTGCGGACGACCCGTTGTCCAAATTCAAGACCAAGGACATCAAGGAAATCGGTGACAAGCTTACCGACATGTCCAACAAGGTGCGCGGCGTGGACGTTTCCAAACTTCCGCATCCCAATATGGGATGGATCGCAAAGAAGTGGATGGACCTGAAGGGTGGTGTCGAAGCTGCCATCGAAAGTTTCCGTTCCGAGTTTGAAACGGTACATGGGTCATGCCTGCGGGTTGCCACCGAACTCGATACCAAGACTGCGGAACTGATGCGGTACATCGAACTGCTGAAGCTCGCTTATGCGGAGAAGGTTCAGGACTACCACACCTACAGCATCCTGATCGCCGCGATTGAAGTTGCGCTGATTGACGCCCAATCCGAACTCAAGGAATGGTCTGATAAAGCGCAGGGCGCCAACGATATGGGCATTATGGAGAACGTTGCTCGTATCAACGAATCGATTCAGGCATTGGATCGCAAGAAGGGCGACTATCTGGGTCTGCGGATGGCGACCATTGGTACCCTTGCCGAGTACCGATACCTGGGAATGCAGTGCTACAACATGGCGGACAAAATCAACACCGCTGTGGTTGGGATGCTGCCGATTTGGAAGGACAAGATGCTCGCCTGCATCATTCGTTCCGCTCTGGATCAGGCTTCCGGTGGTCTGCAAGCCATCACGGAAGCCACCAATAGTGTAATTGTCATGAGCGCCAATCAGGCTGCGGATTCGGCGGTGGCTGTACAAAAGACCATTGAGCAGGAATTGATTTCGGCTTCGACTGCCAAGCAGGCAAACGACGCTTATCTGCGCATGATCACCGGCACCGTGGACGTGATCAAGGCGGGCATGCAGCGCCGTGCGCTGACTCAGGCGGAATACGAAGCCGAGGACAAGCGTCTGAAGGACGGTATGCTGCGTGGTGCATATGAAACCATCGAGGCGTTGAAGCAGAGCGAAGCCCCCAAGATGATCACGGCTGATGCTCCGTTCATCATGACGGTCAATGCGACTACGCCGGTTGGTGTCGCCGCCAATGGCTGAGCCGGTGCTACTGATGGCTAAACACTGCGACGATTACATTGACGATATGGAGGCGCCGTATTGTTTGCGGCGTTTCCTTCGTTATGCGCGGTGGCCTGCCCATTATCAAATCAAGGCGAAAGCCATGGGCGTTCGTATCCCTGAATTGTATGCAAACTACAATAATCGGACGGTACGAGTGACCATGGCTTCGTGTATTGGTGATGTGGGTATTACAACCGACCTCGATCAAGAAACTGGTTACAGTAAACGGGTGATGCTCGAATTTCTTAAAGATTTCTCACACTCACCGTTTCTGTACATCTTCGGAGAAGAACCATGTTTTATTCCATTGTATCCGTGATTGGCTTTGCCGCCATCCTGTTTTGTGTTGGCGTTGCGCTGTTCAACTTGCGTAGAGCCAAACAAGCCCGCCTCGATATGATTGAACGGAACACGGAAAAGGACGGGTCGATCCCCGTGTGGATTGAGGAACGATACCGAAACCTCATTCATTCAAGCGTGGGCGAACCCAGCATCACCGCTGCAAGTATTTTCGGTGTGTGGGTACTGGTTAACATCCCGTTTGCGCTGTTCTACATTACCCCTGCTTCGATTGGTCTTGAAACGACAATCGGCGGCGTGACTACCGGTACCGTTTATCAACCCGGTTATCATTGGTCGAAGCCATGGACGGTCGTCTATGAGGGTACGGTGACTACCCCGATTAGTTTTGAGGTCAACACCCAGGTCATCACCCAGGAAAACCAGACGGTTAACCTATCGGCGTTCTCCATTGTGCAGATCACCCCGGATGCGGTGCCTGATCTGTTCCGTATCGGTTTGATTGAATGGGGCGGCGACCTCAACATCCTCGCGGGTATTCGTCTGTCCGAATTGATGAAGAATGCCGTGAAGCGTGGACTGTATACCTACGGACAAGGCAAGCCATTGAATGACATCCGTGCCGAAACCGAAAAACTGGCGCCGGTAATTCAAGACGAGCTTAACAAGTCGTTAGAGCAGTACGGCTTGGGCGCACCGATCAAGGTTACCAAAGCCCAGGTCACTGGGGTTTCCGAGCAAGTTAGGTTCGTGGTGAAGGAACGATAATACTTCCACCCGATCAACGTTGGATGGCATCCATACCGCAAAGAACTTGCCAAAGTCGGTTTTGGCTGCCATCCTGTTGATGAGTTTATGCATAATCGGGGTAGAGATAATGGGTAGGGTATTTTCCGGAGTTCAGCCTACCGGCACGGCGACACAGAGCGGAATTCTGCACCTTGGCAACTATCTGGGCGCTCTGAAGCAGTGGGTGGACTTGCAAGATCACCACGAATGCATCTATTGCGTCGTAGACCTTCACGCCATCACGGTACCGCAAAATCCAGCGGTGCTGCGTAACAGCATCCGTTCCACGGTGGCTGCCTATCTGGCATGCGGTGTCGATCCCGAGCGGTCTTCGATCTTCCAACAAAGCCGCGTCGCCGGTCATTCCCAGCTTGCCTGGGTATTAACAACCCAGGCGCGGATGGGCTGGTTGAATCGAATGACTCAGTTCAAAGCGAAAGCTGGTATTTCGGTGGACGAGAAGTTAGAACAACTTCTCGAAGCGGGTCTGTCCATCAGCAATACCCTATACCAGCAGGAAGGGTTTGACGATACCCGCACCGATGAACAACGTCGCGCGGAAGCCATCGAAATTCTTGACGCTTACGAGAACACTCAGAGCGAAAGCATCGGTGCCGGTTTGTATATGTACCCAGTGCTGATGGCTGCTGACATCCTGCTGTACAAGGCGACCCATGTTCCCGTGGGTGATGACCAAGTGCAGCACCTTCAGCTTGCACGCCAGATCGTGCGGTCTTTCAATCATCAGTTCGGGGATATTTTCCCGGTTCCCCAGGATATCATCAGCGAAACCGGTGCCCGTATTATGTCGCTGCGGTATCCGGATCGGAAGATGTCCAAGTCCACCATGGAAACGGAAGAGGAAGTTGTTTTCCTGACGGACACTGCCGACCAAATCGCCAAGAAAATCAAGAGGGCAACCACGGATGCCGATCTATTGCCCGGTGAGGCAGTAGGATTGGAAGGTCGGCTTGGTGCCAAGAACCTTATGACAATCTACGCGGTTCTTCGGGGGATGACGTTAGATGAAGCTTGTGCCCAATTCGGTGGTCAGGGCTTTGGGAAATTAAAGCCTGCGGTTACTGATGCATTGGTGGACGTAATTGTTCCCATTGGGAAGCGCATGCGGGAATACATCGCTCATCCGGAAGTAGTCGATGCTCATCTTGCCACGGGTGCTGCGCAGGTGGATACCATTGCTCAGCAGACAATGAATCAGGTATATCAGGCAGTGGGGATGCGCTAATGGGCATCCTCACCCTGATTACCATCGCGGCAATTATGGCGTTCGTCGTTTTCCGCGTGTCGGCGTCTAACCAATTGCGTAATTTTAGTGGTATGGTCTTTATGATCAGTGCCATCATTGTGGCGCTGGTTGCCGGTTCTTCGGTGTTTGGAACAGAATCACCGCAACAAGTGGTTTCGCCAAACCCCGGTACAGTTCCGTTGGTCAAAGTGGTGCCAATACCCCCCAACGTGAAACCAAACACTACTACAATTGTAGTTCAACCACTGGTCCCCATTGGGAAGGTGGATGTGGTAAAAATTGCCCCGGTAGAACGCGCCCCGGTGATCGTACAGCCGAATACACCACCGCCCGCCCCGACAGTACCGATAACAATCAATGCCCCACCCACATTACCCCCACCCCCGCAATTTGTCCCTCATCCTGGGTTTGCTAAGTTGGAGAATGACCTTATTCGGATGCATCAAGCAGTTGAGGCACTGGCTGCACAGGTAAAAAAATGAATTTTCTTACCAGCAAACAAATAACCAATGCGATTGGCACCAACTATCACGTCATCAATACCAAAATGGTGTGGCGTGATAGTTGGTATTTGATTGAAGCGGCAATACGTCATGAATGGTATAATGCACATAAAGATGGAAAATATTTGTGTGTTCTGTTAACCCCTGCTGATTTTCACACTGGAAAAATTTGTCGCTATCGAATTAAGGGTGATGAAAGTTTTATAACGGTACCAGAACTGGTATTGGTTGAAATACCCAAAGGCTATGTGGTGTTGAAAGATACTCATGGGTTATTTGCGGATGAGAACACGTTGGAGCAGAAATATCAACACACTTGTATGCGTATTCAGCATGCCGCAGAATTAGCGGCACGGCGTATTACCGGAGCAGCGCGATGAATTTCGATGCTGTTGCGAATGTGACGGTCAATTATGTCGTCCGCCTACAGACAACGATGTTTTACACGGGCGGGACACACGGCTTCGGGTTTTCCAGCGGGTTTTCTGAACACGGAAACGGCATATATCAGTGTTTTGGGGATGCCAAAAAGGCCAAGGAGCGCGTCGATGCGGCAAACCCGAATTGCGGCTCAGATGTCGTCCACATGATCACGCCACGGATTTTTGTCGGCAGTGATGTGCGGGTGGATCGCCGTCCCCTGACATCCAAGGAACGGCGCCTCTACATCTACGAAATTCTCAAATGGCTCAAGACCGTGTTACGGGATCGACCGTGGCATGATAATGGAGTTGCCGCTGTTCGAAAATGGCGAGAAAAATGCCAAAAAGAAGCCCCGTACTAATGGGGCTTCTTTTTTACTTCAGCATCTCAGTGATGGTAATACCCAGATTGTGTTCAATAACCACCACTTCGGCTTTTGCCACGGTTTTGTTGTTGATCACCACATCAACGGGGTCATTGACTTTGCGATCAAGCTCGATGATGGCGCCGCGACCGAGTTTAAGAAGTTGCGAAATGGGAAGTGTGGCGGTGCCCAGGATCACCATAGCTTCCAATGAAACGTCATAGATACCATCTGTCATTAATCGCGATCCGTCTTGATGATTTCCGTCATAGTGATGCCCAGGCGATCTTCCACCACGACCACTTCACCACGAGCGACTAACCGGTCATTGACGTAAATATCCACTGCCTCACCAACCTTGCGGTCAATCTCAATGACTGCACCGCGTCCAAGCTTGAGAAGCTGGTTCACTTGTAGAGTTGCTTTACCGAGGACTGCCCGCACGGTTACTGGAATATCGTAAACAGCTTCCAGATGTTTCGCCGTGATTCGTTCCGGGGCTGGCTTAACATCAGCCATATCGAAATCATCCATACTAATTACCTTTCGGGAAGAGGGTGACGACCGAAACATCAGTCATGCCCATGATGTCATCTTTATCATCGGTATTACTGTTGACGCAGTGCCCGACCACGACATTCGAGCAAACCATTTTATAATGTGGGCGGCGACGACCAAGGTCTAACGTATCCCCAACTTTCAAATTGAGTATCGTGTTAAGAGTTGATTTAGCTTCCGCAACCACGACCTCAGCTTCAATCTCGCTTTTCCATAGTTCTTCGGCTAAGTGGGTTTCCCAGATCGAGTCGCGACCAAATTTTTCTCCCATGAAATGTTGAAGCAATAATTCGCGGATAGGTTCTAGGGTAGCATAGGGCAATAGCAATTCCATGCGCCCGCCCCGATCTTGCATGTCAATGCGCAATTTGACCACAATTACCGCATTATTGGGACGTGAGATGGCGGCAAAGCGCGGATTGGTTTCCATCCGGTCAAGACGAAACGTTACGGGTGACACCGGATCGAAAGCCGTAGACATTTCCGACATTACGACATGCACCATGCGTTCTACCAAGGCACGCTCGATGGTGGTGTAAGGGCGACCTTCAATGCGCATAGCCGCCGTGCCGCGACGACCACCCAGCAGCACATCGACCGTTGAGTAGATCAGCGACGAATCGATGGTCAATAGACCGTGATTGTCCCATTCTTCGGCTTTGAATACCGCCAGCATGGCAGGCAGCGGAATCGAGTTCAGATAGTCGCCGAAACGAAGCGACAGAATGTTGTCCAGCGACACTTCGACGTTATCGTTGAAGAAATTCCGCAAGGATGTAGATAATGTACGCACTAAACGATCACATACCACTTCCAGCATGGGAAGTCGTTCGTATGACACAAGGGCGGAATTGAGAATACACTGTATACCAGACATATTGTCACCGCGCCCATGGTCGTCATCGAATCCTAGAAGCGAATCGATTTCGTCTTGATTTAACACTCGGGTGGACTCCATGGGGGTGTTGTCATCGCAATGTTCGCAATCCCCATCACAACCACCGAGCATGGCTTCCCATTCGGCTGCCATGCCATCGGTATCATTCTCATCCGGTTCATCCGGTTCGTTGCGCCCTGCCATTGCCGCCCATTCACGCATGAGAGCTTCTTCGTCGTCGCTGCCACGGCACCCCGTCGAAGATTGTGGAATTTTTTCAGAAAACATCGCGTCGATATCATCGTGTGCGGTTGGTTTTTCTTGAAACACATCGTCATCGTCTTCGGTCAGGACACGCCGAATGCTTGTCAGAATATCTTCCATCGTTGGCTCATCATCGTCATCGTGATGGGATTTGACGGTCATCGACGGGTTATCCTTATAAGCGAATCTTGGCAGCCAAAATGGCACGAGTTGCGGGATGGTAAGCTAAACCGCATATGTGGTCAAAATGTTTTTGACACTTTCGCGAGTAGGAAATATTCTATTCATATGGATATTCTCAGTACCGGTACCTACCCGTTAAATAAGCTTTCAAACTTCGCCGCGCATCGTTTCGAGGTGGATGGAGTTTTATGCGCCAGTATGGAAGGTTTCCTTCAAAGCCTGCCCTACAAAGATCAGGAAGAACAACGGCTTGTATGCAGATTGACCGGGTGGACAGCTAAAAAACGGTCGAACCGGGATTGGCAAAAGACCGGTATGCTGTACTGGAAAGGCAAAGCATTGCGGCGCGACGGAGTAGACTATCAAATCCTTCTTGACCGCGCATATGAAGCATTGGCAAAAGTTGAAGATTTTCGTAAAGCGTTGCTTGCAACCGGAGACGAAAATCTGACACATGACATTGGGCATACGGTTTACACAGAAACAATTCTCACAACAAAAGAATTCTGTTCACGATTGATGTCAATTCGGGATCGCATTCGCGCTGGTAATTTATAAATTTGGAGTAAGACTAAAATGAAAGAAATTGCGGAAGCCATTGCTGAACGGTTCGTCGTCAGTTTTGAGTATGATGGTAAGTATCGGGAAGTGGAACCTCACATTGTGGGCGCCAGTCAAACCGGTAAGGCGTTGATGCGTGGTTATCAGATTGGTGGTGACTCAAATGGATCGCTGCCACAGTGGCGTCTTTTCGACCTGACTAAGGTTGTAAATATCCAGTTCGTGATGGATCAAGGCGTGCCTCGTGCTTTCAAACCTCGTTTGACACAAGGGTTTAAGTACAATGACGGCACGTTTACGATGGTGGCTGCCACCGTAAGCAAGATTCGGGTGTTCTATGCTCTACAAGACTTAACCACCGCCAAATCCGATCCATGTATAATGTTGCTGGGTCCGACACCACGTGCCAAAAATGTTTTGTCCTGGCGCCCAGAAGCTCTCCACATTTTGTCCGACCTTGGCTTTTCTGGAAATGTATTAGTCCCGGAAAGCCATGACTGGCTTGCCCATGATAATTACGACAACCAGATCGACTGGGAATGGGAAGCGTTTGATCTTCCTGGCGTGGTTCGTGCGTTCTGGATTCCGCGTGAACATGATACGATGCCCGGTTATACCACCAATATCGAATTTGGTATGGCAATGCGTGATTATCATCATGGCGATGCGGATGCGCCCACGGCTGTTCTTGGGTTCCCTGAAACTGCGATAAAAATGCGTTATCTAAAACGCCTCGCAGAACGGTACCAAGTCCCCGTCATCAATGATCTCCGTGAAATGTTGACAGAAGCCATAAAACTTGCCCAAAAGGACTAGTCTATATCTCACGTATAGGATGTGCGCAAACTCGGAAAATTAAATTGAACAGAGTATAAATAAAACGTAGACAAAATGTGGCTGGTCTACGAGCCTCCTGTCAAATCACTGACCAGCCACAAAGCTGCGAATAATAACGACAGCATTGTTAACTGGAAAGCCGCCCAATTGGGCGGCTTTCTCATTTTAGCGTCCACATTGTGGGCATTTTGATGTTAATGCCGGATGGTTTTCAATCGCGACATCAGGCGTTGGTTCGCCGTCCGCATCTGCCGCTCTCACCACCAAGAAATTGATGAACAAGCTGATTGGCAGGTTCAACACATCGCCTTGTTTTACCCCAAGTGCCCCAACATACCGGACGAACTCTTCCATGATCTCGCTGGCATTCAGGAACCGGTTGAAATCCCGGATGCGGTTGGCGCGGTAAATGACCTCGGCGTTGCGGTCATCGATCTGGTAGTTGCCGTTATTCCCCACATGAATCTGCGACCCATCGGGGAGGGCGATGATACAGGATCGCCCGTCCTTGATCCGAAGCTGATCGACTTTGGTAATTCGTGGGTGGTCGGTTTTATCGGTTAGGTAGGCGTAGTCCTCAATCTGATAGTCGCCTTCGGGATTAATATTGATTTGCCGTCCATTGGGCAGGGCAACTGACCGGTAACCACCCGACCCGTTATCACGCTCGAACATTAAGGAGCCAAACGAAATGATCTTGGCGTCATCTGCAAACCGAACTTCGCTGATGCCATCCCGGTCCACGTAGATTTCCGTGTGGTCTGGTAGTTCGATAGTGCATCGTCCGAACCCGTCCGGTTTCAATTCGATGCGATCAACGACGCCCGCATAAGGATCAGCTTCGATGATCTTCATGTTGGAATAACGAACGTGTCGCCGTGCCACGGCGTTGAGTAGTTGGGTACGAAAACATTCCTCGGGAGTTGCCCCATCGCGGGGAATGTGCCAGAACGATGGCCAACCTGTTTCGCTCTGAATGATGAATTCCAGTTCTTCCTTACTGGTATCCGGGAAATACTGTCGCGCCACCGTGATAGCGTCGAGAAATCCCAAACTCGCTTGACGCTTATTGGGAATTTCAGGCACCCGCTGGGTCTCAGGTTCAAATGGGAAAGACAATTGTGCGGACATGGGTTCCTCCATCTCCACAATCATATTCCATAGTTTTGATAGCGTCAAACCTTGGCTTGCAATGCTTTAATCAACGCGGTACCAGCTTTGGTAATCTCGTTCAGTAACTCATCGGTAAGATCACCGCGTTCTGAAATTTCGGCTGCAATTACGTTGTAATGCTCGGCAAGTGACACGCAATGTGATGGTATGCCTGCGGACACCATCAGGGTATTGGGGTCTACCCAGACATTCTGCTTGTGCATCATATCTGCCCACCGACATCTGAAATGATCATAAAGTTTAGACATGTGGTGCCTGACTGTTTTGCAATTTGGAATATCCTTGTATTTAGATTTAACGGCCAACAAAAATAGTGCGAAAGCATCTGTATTTGGGATACGGTGTTGTCGGAGGTAAGGAATGGCAGGGTATCATGTGCGGGAAATCGCCCGTGGAGAATACGGCGAGGCTTCGAAGATCATCGAAGAAGCTGCTGAATTCATGGATGCGATTGAGCAAGACGTGACGCTGATGGCGCTACAAGAGCTTTCCGATCTTTATGGGGCGATTGTGGCGTATCTGGCAAAGCATCATCCATCCATAACCATGTCTGACCTTGCTGCCATGGCGTCGGTAACCAAGAGGGCATTTGACGATGGACAGCGCACATCCCGTGATTAATTGGGGGAACCTCACACGTTCCCTCGATCATTATACCCGCCTTGGCTTCATGTATCTTGAAGTGCCGTGGATAGTTCCATCGGAGATCACCCATGCAACTTTTCATGGGCGCGATAACGGGTTTGTAACTGATTACGGCGATCTGGTAGGTTCGGCTGAACAATCGTTTCTTTACCTTCACACGGTCGGAAAACTGCCGCCGGGTCGGTACTGTGCGTTGACGCCATGTTTCCGAAATGAACCGATATTGGATACCCTTCATCAACAGTATTTTATGAAACTGGAACTTATTCAAACTGATGTGGTTTCGTCGTTTGAATTAATGAACTTGGTGTCGGAATGTGCTGGTTGGTTCAACGACTTAATCGGTGATGGGACAAAAATCATCGCCACCCCCGAAGGGTTCGACATCACCTATCATGATATTGAACTCGGCTCCTATGGAATTAGGGCACACAATGGGTTCCGGTGGATTTTTGCAACTGGAATTGCAGAACCCCGTTTCAGTCAGGCTGTTGGAAAATGACTCCGGAGCAGTATCATCATATGAAAAAGAAAGGGGCGCTGAACGTCATTCAGCGCCCCTTGCCTCATCGGGAACCCGGATGGTTTGTTCGATTTTTTGAATGGGTCTTGCGATTATTTTAGGATCAGTTTCGCTTATAGGGAGAACGAGGCGATTTTACGATTTTAAATCGTTTTTTCCTTCCATCGAACAACAACATCAAGCGAACCTAGGATACGGCGATTGTCCAACACCCACTTGGGATCGTTGTTATCTTCAATTACCGCATCATATTTTTTGGGACGACTAAATCCGCCCATCGGATTCATGTGGATTACTTCGATTTCAAAAACAATCAATTTACCGTCCCGAACTGTTTCAAGCGGAAACAACGGCTGCGAAGCATCACGAACAATATTCATTTGATACCTCCTATGAATTGATGAGTTTATTTGGAACCCAGGTACGTTTCCAATGACGATCCGTCTGGACATGCCCTTTGCGGACGTACTTAGCGAGCGACATCACAAAATCTTGAAAACTGAATGAGTCCGCTACCCGCACAACATACCCCTCGTCCGTGTTCAGGTCGAGTTGGGTTGCCAGTTGTCGGATGATTTTTTCGTCCCAAATACCGTCATAGAGAACCGGTACGGTCTGAAGCCCCAGCAGTTCGCACCATTCCTTGGTGTCATCCCAGGACAGGGCGCGGTTCTCGGCATCCCAGATCGAGAAAACCATGAAATAGGTCGGGAGATTGTCGTAGGCGAGTGAATGCTTCGCATACAGATTCTCGCCGCAGATGCGCCAGCCTTCGGGGAGGTGCGGCGCCACATAAGGCACCACTTGACCCTTCACCCAGTCCTGGCTTTCGTGACCATGCCCATCAATGCTGCGGGCGTGCATATAACTGTCCCAATAGATGCTGGTGTTCTCACCATCCATCTTTTTGGTAGCGATGACACGCTTCCCAACAAAATGAGCAGAGGATTTCAGCACCTCGTCGTCGTTCGACACACCGGGCGACCACTCAAAATGATGTGTAGTTTGATATTTGAAACGGGCGCTCATAATCGTATCCTCGAAAACTAATGTACTATACAGTTTTATTCATATTTGTCAACCCATCGCTGCTCCAAGTGGTAAAATCCAAGGTTTGCAACTTCTGGCTTGCGTTGTTGAATATGAGAGTATATGTTCACATTATCAATTTCGATGGAGAACGTTGATATGACTACCACCGCCCAGCCGAAAACCCAGCGTCGCACCTCTAGCCGGGGACGGACGCCCTCGGGCAATCCCAACCCCATTGATGTGCATGTGGGTGCTCGGGTGCGTCTGCGCCGTACCTTGCTTGGCATGAGCCAGGAAAAGTTGGGCGAAGCTCTCGGTCTGACTTTCCAGCAGGTCCAGAAGTACGAGCGCGGCGCCAATCGTGTCGGTGCTTCGCGTCTGTTCGATCTGAGCCGGGTCATGGATGTCCCCGTCAGCTTTTTCTTCGATGACATGAACGAAACTGTGAAAGATCACAGTCCTGCCATGATGGTCGGGGCAACCACCGATCCGGATATTTCCGCGTTGACCAACGACCCCATGACCAAGCGCGAAACGCTGGAACTGGTGCGTGCCTATTACAAAATCAATGACCCTAAGGTGCGTCAGCAAGTCATGGCGCTGGCAAAGGCTCTGGCGGGTACCAGCGCCGATTAGGCTTTCATTTTCCGCGCCATAAATACTTCTGTACCACATGAGGTGATTTATGGCGCGGAAAAAGCTGACCATACAGGAAGATGATACCGGATTGTTTATTCAATCCGGTGACAAAATCTATCGTCCCGACTTCAACTATTGTAAAGATACCACCGCCCATCATGAGATGCGGGAACAACGTTCCCGCCTCAAAGCGAAGTGGGCAATTGACAGTGATAGTCCGACACTGCCATTGCCAGTTATTCCATGTGGAAATATTCTTGGTGAAAATACGGCTACCGGGCTTTCTGTTCAGCATACATATGCGGACGGGTCGTACACCTTTCTTAATTGGTCAGATGAAACCCTACCTGACATCAAATCCCACCAAAGCTAATCATTTTTTCAAATTCCCCAAGATCAACGGTTGGGGTAAGCCCTTTCATGTTGGTCATGATCCCATAGACCAACGGAACTATCGCATCATATCAGGTAAACACCAGATGAGCGACATTCCTGTTTCAGCGACACATACCTAATCAAGCCGCGAGCGACTTGATCCCGACAGAGGTATCTCCACAGGCGTTGACCGCATGAGCGGTCGGTTCGGGCATTCCTTGCCCTACCAAATTGGTAAAGCCCCAATTGCGGATATTCAGGGACGCATTAGCGTCTCTGTTGATGACCAAACCGCAGTTGGGGCAATGATAGGTTCGTTGATTCAGCGGCATTTTCTGTCGATGACCACAACACGAACATACCTGACTTGAGGGATCAAAGCGGTCGATTTGGACGAAATGCTTTCCCTGCCAGATTGCCTTATAGGACAACTGACGGAGGATTTCGCCCCAACTGGCATCCGCGATGGCTTTTGCCAATTTGTGGTTCCGTATCAATCCCTTGATGTTCAGATTCTCAGCACAAATCACGCTGTAGTTCTTGGTTATCGAACTGGTGAATTTGTGGATCAAATCGGCTCGTTGGTTCCGCACGCGGCGGTGTTGCCGGTAGAGCCGTAATTGGCGTTTCTTTCGGTTCTGACTGCCCTTGCGGGCTTTGCTCAGACGGCGTTGCAGGCGGCGTAGCCGCTTGGCTGCCTTCCGCAAATGGCGGGGATTCCCGATTACCTCACCATCGGAGGTGACGACCAATTCCTTCAATCCGAGGTCGATACCAACACAGGTATCGAAGTCAGGTGTCACGGGCTGATTGGGGGCGTCGATCTCACACACCACACTCATGAACCAGTGATCGCCGTCTTGGCTCACCGTGGCGGATAGAACCCGTCCTTCGGGTGTTCGTCCCGCACGGAACCGCATCGGCTCCATCTTGGGCAAATGGACAACGCCATCCCCTATGGAAAAAGATTGGTTGGTCAAATAGAATGAGTCGCGGTAGTTCGATTTCTTTTTGAAGCGAGGGAATCCCTTACCACCACGGAAAGATGCCTTCAAGGCACCATCAAGGTTTCTGGCTACTCGTTGCAGGGAACAAGCCGGTGCTGCCCCGAGCCAATCAGTCTCTTTCTTCATCGACGGCAACATCTTTGCCATATCTGCGTAGAAGATGAACTTCTTGTCAGTGCGGTATTGCTCTTGGTTCAGCCAAAGCAAATGATTCCACAACCAACGGCAATTGCCGCCGAACTGCTTCAGTTGTTCGGATTGCAATTGCTTCGGGTATAGTCGTAGTTTGAATGCTTTCTGTGTTTTCATCTGCTAAATAGATCAAGCGGGACAGCCCCATACATCTGCTGGGGTTTTGCTGGTGGTAACGACACCAACAATTACCGCTACTTCTATTTAGCAAACTTGATACTTCTGGCGTCCGTCCCCTCGAATGGAGGCGGGGTCACATTTGCTATTCATCAATCTATTCAGGCATCGATGTGTTGTGTGCGTAGCCAAGGGACACGGCATGGCGAACGACCAGTCTATTCATCAATCTATTCAGGACGTTAATTTCCCGTCAGGTACTTGAACGGCAAGAGCCGTCCCACCGATTGGGTCAAGATCAGATCGAACCGCTCCATGTTGGTGGAGCGACGGGTGTTCCAACGGAACACCGCCTCTTCAACATATCGAATCATGTGTTTCTTGCTGACGTAGTGATAGACGCCGATCACAGCACGTTTGATCGTGCTGTTGAAGGATTCGGCGGTGTTGTTGTGGATTCCGCCGTCACGGGCATATTCGCGGTCTTTGTGGAACACAACATGGTGATAGCGGTAATCCCGTCCGATCCCTTTGTAGGCGGGCAATTCATCGGTCATCAATTGGGCATCCCGATCTACCCACTGGTTGACCAGCGGCTTGATGTCCGTGACACCATGGCTGTCTATGAGGTCAGCCCGCACGTTGCCGTTCCGCTCGACGGCGACAAACACCGCTTGCTTGTCGGTACCACGTCCGGTCTTGTGTTTGACCACCACGCCGTTCTCGTCCCGAGTGAAACGCGGTTTGCCACCGACATAGGTTTCGTCCAATTCCACGATCCCGGTCAGCACGGCAGGATCGGCGTCAGCCATCATGGCACGGATACGCTGGGTCATGTGCCAAGCCGTCTGATAGTGCAGTCCGAGCCACTTGGCGGCTTTGTTCGTGCTGATGCCCTTGGAGGAATCCGCCAGTAGGAAGATAGCGGCGAACCACTTGACCAGCGGGATGCGGGTTTTGTGGAACAAAGTGTTTGCAGTCACCGAGAACTGATGTCCGCACTTACACTCGTAGTAGTGGGGCTTGGATTTGAGCCGCCAAGATTCCCCGATGACGCCGCACTTGGGGCAGATGCGACCATCAGACCACACCACCCGCTCAAGATAGGCGTAGCAGATTTCTTCACTGCTAAATTTCTGGAAGAACTGAACGAGTTCCATGGCGGCAATCCGTTTGATTCGCCGCTATTGTAGCAGGTTTCACGCTATTTGTCGAATCAGCCGATCAACCCATGGGGTCTACCTGATCTGATGCGATAGTTCCGTTTGAAAATACCGAACCGCCATTGTTCGTTCCACACCCAGGAATCTGATCCTACGCCATTCTTATATAGGCAGATCGCTGCCGCTACGGCGGCACTACGCGAGCGCCCGGCTTCGCAGTTAATATGGAGTTCTTCAATACTCTCAAGCTGATCCACAAACGCCCAAATACGCGCCGCCATAGCGGCGTCAAATACCGTGTAACCAGGGTAGTGCTGGGCGATGTCGTCAAAGTGGCAGCGCAAAACATCTTTGAGGTTTGGGCTGACGAATATCGGCGCAAAGTCGTTGCCCTCGTCGGTGATTGAAATGACCGCGTAGGGCTTTGATGGGGCGATCTTACTGATCTCAATACGTGGGTGAATGAATATGTCCATGTTGTCCTCCGTTTCTATTTAACAGCGAGTTTTATGACATTTTCCAACCACATGATATATTAACTTGAGCATTCTTCCGTTTGCGATATAAGGAATCAACAAACTCTGTGGAGGTAGATTAATGACCAGTCGTGTAATTGTTCAGATCAGCGGACCCGAGCATTCCAAAAAGACAACTTTGGCCGTGACATTTGCTAAATTTCTGTCGGAAAACGGTGTCAAAGTAACCGTTCCGCCCGATCCGCAAGCTGGGGAAAAGATGGAAGAGAGCCTGGAGTCTTTGGTGAAAACGCTTCGCTCGGCAGACATCGAGATCATGGTTATGGAAACGCAATCTGCGCGTGTCCGTTCCTAAAGAAAGCCCCGCGTAAGCGGGGGCTTTCTTATAAATACTCCGTTGCGCGGAGTAAAACATGGATATTCGAGAAATTCTTGATCTCATTGAGAGTACCGACCAAGGACAGGGCTTCCAATACATAGGCAATTGCACAAATGAACATATGGCACCGTTTCTCGAAGCCATGATGGACAATGCCGTTGAAATTTCATACACCAAGCTCGTCAAAGCGGTTGGTGTGGTAAATCTCGCTCAAACGTTCCCTGACTATAACTGGGGTAAGAAACCCGGTGATTTGCGTCTGCGTAATGATCCCTATGTAACGTACTACAAGAGTACGTTCCGGGATTGTCCATGTTTCTATGTGCGGCAGTCTGGGGTAGAATTCGTATTCGTGCCCGAAAACTACGACCCTGATGATGTTCCGGGTGATTTTCGTCCACTCACGGCAGAAGATATGCGTATTACTGAAACTGGTGAGCTAGTCCCAAGTCGAGCAGCACGCCAAATACATGCAATTTTCAATCTAGAGCCAAAAGGTCAAACACTTTACGTTATCCAGTCGTCAGCGGCAAATCGAGAATCTGCCAAGACCTTGATCGATTTTGTCATTAAGGGTAAATTTACCACCATCATTGAGGATGGTGATGACGAAGAAAAAACCCCGGAAGAGTTTATTGCTTGGCTGAAGACGTATCTCTGACCGGCTTGAAAATATCAGCGATGGTCTGCTCGAAGTTGGTTCGACCAAATCCACGCACGACTGTCTTCGGGGTGGCGCCGCCGTTCTTGACAAAATATTCCAGACATTTCCATCCTGCCTCGTAATATTGCCATGCCTCCGGGGTGGGGTCGGGGATCATTGGGGCAAAATGGATGATTCCATTATTATATGATCCTCCACAACCAACCCAGCCACGAGCGCAGTCATCGAACCCGTTGTTGGTACCGAACAGTTCGTAATATTCCTCGGCATGGCTGCCTCGTACAACGCGCCCTTTCCCAGCACCACGAGCATCCCCAAGGATCATCTGATGTTTATTGGGATGAAACATGAAGCGACGATTACCGATGTCATGAATATCAAAGGTGCGAACAATATGGGGTTCGTCCTTGAGTACACCTTCCTGAAGTATTTCCTGTATCTTCATTTGACCACCGGTTCGAGTTCATCTTCGTAATAGTTGTCCTATGTCCCGCCTTTCTGCCATTTAACTGATACGAGGCAGGACCGCCCACCATGATGATCGCGGGTATGTGGTGCAAGTTCACTCTTTTTGACAATGACCCCGACCATGGTCGGTGGTGGAATGTACAGCAACGGAATGGAGCGCCCGGCGAATGGGCTGTCCGAACCCGCCGCATCCCGGCGGTACATCGCACGCCAGCCCGTGAAACGCGCATCCGCAATCACATCATCGAGTTCAACTGTGGGGTAGTCCGCGTAATGAAGGATTTTCTGGTTGTGGCGCACCTTGGCGCCAATGTCCAAACCGCTCGAAAGCTTCGGGTCGATGACATAGATTCGTGAGGCGTCATACACCGCGATCTGGTCGCCGTCGAGGGCGCGTCCCCGGATGCTCTTACCCTTGAACCATACCGCATCGTATTGGCTCGAAAGGGTCTTGGTGAGTTCGTCGGTCGCCTGTATCCAACTAGCCACGTCATGGTTCTTGAGGATATCAGGGTCCGGGTTGTAGCCATGCTGACGCCACCATCGCATCATGGTGTTGGGGGCAGCGAAATTGATGTCGGTTCGGTTAGGAACATCCAAGTAGAATTCACGGATACCCTTCAACGAGTCTCCGTTATACATCTTGGCGATGGTCTTGCTCGTGGTGAAGTAAACCGCGAAACCCAGGTGATGGATTGGTGCGGGAATGCCCATCCCCGGCGCGTATTGGTCAAACGGATACCCGTTGGCGATGCCGTTTCCGACTGCCTGAAGGCGGAAACCTTGGCGGGAAACCCCGGTGGGGCGGGATCGGTTGGGGTCGAAACCGGTCTTCAGAATCGTGTCGATACTAGACGACCCGTGATAGACAGGTCCAAACAGTTTACGATCTGCCGCTTCCTGCTTGGAAATTACAGGAACACCTTGGCTGGATGCTTCAGTGAGAATTTCTTGAATACGCATCAGTTTTGTCCCGGTACCGGAAATGGGTATTTCTGTAGAACTTCTTCCTTCGGGGTAAACCCCAAGATTTCAACATCCGCCGGGTCAAACACCCCGACCGACACGGCGTCTTCATCATAGCCGTTTATTCCAGCCGGGCGTTCAAACAGTACCGCCCCTTTAAACCCCCATTCTCCCATCAATTCATCATCTATGGAAGTCCAATCGAGATGCCCGTTCCGCGAAGCGTCGTTCCACGATTTAAATTCCTCGGGAGACAAATTGGTACGGGCAAGACAACGGTGCTGCGGATTGGCGAAATCAAAAACTTGATCGGGTGTGAGCTTGATGCGACACCGATATACACCACCATCTGGTTTGGTCATCGCATAACCGACCGCATATCGCCATCCGGTCGGGCTTTCCTTGATGAAAAACAAGGCTCCGCTATCCATCCCATCACGCCCATAGCGTTTGAAATGCCCCGTAGTGAGTGCCTTCGGACCCCCGTGAAGGTAAACTTCATTGGGGGAAAACGTACTTTCTCTGAGAATTTCACGTATTTTCACTTAACACCTCCGTGGCTATATTTAGCCAAGGGGTGTTAACCAAAAGCTTTTGATGGATCGGAAATCACCGGATTGTCTGCCATTCGAGGATCGCGCTGCTGTTGTCCTGCAATCATACCACCCATATCGGACGCAATGGCAGTGCCGTATTGCGTGGAAGATCGTGCCATATCATTTAATGCCGCGTATCCGGAATCTGCGAGCCGAGTACCTTCTTCGCTTGCCGAATCAAAGAATGATCCAACCACGGATGCACCAGAACTAATTTGATCGCCTACCCAATCTACACCGCTACCAACCGCATCACGCACATCACGGGCAGCCGATGCAATTGATCCTCCAAACGAATCGAGAAACGATTTGTTTTCAGATTGCATCGCGGACGTAGCTGCCGCCAATGTATTACCACCCATCCCGAATGAATCGACGCCGGGTATGATTTTATCTGTCCCGCCAGCTTTTCCACGAGTCGAAACTGCTGAAGCTGCCTGGGCATCCGCATTCGTTGCCTTGTATGAAACAAGCCGAGGATCATAAACTTCATTGTATTTGGGTAACCGGTTATCCGTTGCCGTGCCAAAACTATAATTACCAAACACATTCAACGCCGATGATCCGATACGCGAAATAGTATTATTGAATACTTGGTTTTTCAATGCATTAATTGAGGACTTAGTGAAGGGTATCTGACCCATAACAACATTTTTTAATACACTACCAGCATTCGCACCATTACCACGCAACACGTTGTCAAGAACACCCTGTAGAACTTGTCCACTCATACGTGAGAATAGATCGGAATTCTGGCGAATATTCGGAACATTGTAATAATCACCAAGATCAAGAAGGAACGCACGTTTTTCTTCATCAGTCATACCACCACGACCGGGCGGTAGACGAATTGAAGACTTCTCTTGATGATAAATGACACCTTCGTACTTCATTTGCATTGTGATTTCCGAACCAACAGCGCCTTCGGCATAATCGTTCGAATCATGATCAAATGAAGTGATTTTCGGATTGATAAAACTCATAGCGGTGAAATATCCACCCCAGAATTGCCACAATTTCATTTCAGTAAGAAAGAAATTGGTCGCCGTTGAGCCGACCGCAGCATCTTTCGTCGGGTTAAAACCCCATCCACCGGCATCCCGGTTCATTTCAATATTGGTCGCGTCGTAATTCCATGAAAGAGGGGTTTTGCCCCGTGCATCACCAAAATACCACCAAAAATAATCCTGCCAGAAATGCAGGGCACCATCAGATACCGAATCATGAAAGCGTAGAGTAACAGGTTCGTATTGCACCCCGGTATGAATAAGACGTTTCTTTCCGTATTGTGAAAGTTCTTCAACCTGAGGTGTGATCTTTGGTTTATCTATGTATTTGACAAGAAATGATATACCTTCCGCCCACCGACGTGTTTGATCGGTATTGCGCAAAGCCGAACTATTCTGACGATCAGCAAACCCATTACCGAAAAACTGAACCCAGAATAGAAATTTAGGACGTGGTACTTCAGTGTACGACTGTCGATCAAGAGAAAACCGCCGGGATGCATGAGTCGAGTCTTTAAGTCGAGTGGGACGTTCTCCACCCAGACTCAAAAGTGACTCAATAGCATTCCCGGCAGTTTTTCCAATAATGGGTACATTACCGGCAACCGTACCACCAGCTTCGCTGATATCGTTACCTTTTGCACTCGCAACCTGACGGAGTAAATCATACTCTGGCATACCAAACCCTTATGTTTAAGCGCGGAAACCGGGGATAAGGTTCGGAATTTCCGTGAATAGACCATCAGCCTGGGTCGCGTTATCAAACCGAACCGTCATCTGAATTGTCTGAGCATCAGATGCCGAGTAGTCCAGATCGCCCCAATTAACAGATGTTATCCAACAACCTTCAAGGTTCCACTGTTCGAGAACCACATCGTTGCCGCCGTCCATCTGTTCGATGATGGTGTTGAACTTGTAGTTCTGACCAGCCGCATAAGCGGTCTGTTGGAAGTGGTTTACCTGCTTTTGTACTTGGTGTCCGACCAGCTTCGAAATCACGTTGGTGATGTCGTCACGCAGCGTAATGTCCACAGTTGACCACTCATGCTTACCATGCACGTATGCTTTCGAGTTGTATGCATCAAGTGGTATTTCTGCATATGTAATCGACGGCTTAGTGCAGGACATAACCTGTTGGGTCAATTCCAAACCACCCGCAATCGGACCAAAGTTAACAAAGCGCACGCGGAAGCGATATTTGAGCTTCGGCATAAGAAGACCGCCGCGACCGGTCTGACCTCCCATTGGGACCGTTTATGTTCATGTGGAGTCGCTAATCCCACACCGTTCTTTCGAACTGCTTACAGTCGCCTGTAAGACCTGACTATATCTTCGGTAAACAGTAAGGAATAAATCCATCCTTGTCTGTTTACTATCCCCCATTTCCACTCGCTTGAGTGTACGGCTTTCGCCTAGTCGATGAACCTTCCCATTTCTGGGCTTGGCTGCTGATTGCCTCCGAGAGGTGTCCCAGCAATTAAAGGGATTTTAATTCAGCCAATTCCCTTAGTAACCGAATTTTGAAAGTGTATCCACTTGTACCTCCTTCCCTTACGGGTACTATATCATGTGCTGCTTATCACAGCTAAATTCTTCTACCATTATTTAGATGTTGGCGTTTCGCCTTATATAAATACATTGTTACTATATCGAACATTGGAGTACAAATGTCTGAATATTATGTCTACATCTTGCTCGATCCGCGAAGAAACAACGAACCATTTTATGTCGGAAAAGGAAAAGGGGATCGTTGGAAGAAACATCTATCTGAAACCTATCAGAATACAGAGAACCGCCGGAAATGGTGTAAGATAGAAGCGATTCGACGTACTGGTATGATGCCGTTTGTTGAATTTGCAGTAACTAATTTGGATGAGGATGAAGCATTCGAAATCGAAAGCGCGCTTATCCTGAAATACGGACGAAAAGGGTATGAGGACCATGGGATATTAACCAATATTTGTATTGACAGTCGTCCGCCGAATCCTTCCGGCAAACCTCGCTCGGACGAGACTCGGCAGAAAATTGGAGACAAACAGCGCGGCGAACTCAACCATCGGTACGGTTTATCATGGTCCAAAGAAGAACGCGAAAAACGGCGTCAATGGGCTTTGATAAACGGTATTAAGCCCCCCGTGCGTGATCAGCCACACACGGAAGAAACCAAGAAAAAAATGTCCGAGGCGGCGAAAGGAAAACCTAAATCATCGGAACATAAAGAGAAATGTCGTATAGCTGCATTGGGTAAAAAACATGGTCGTCCGCCAGAAGACCGCATAGCAAAAATTCGTGCTTCTAATGTAAACGCACCATCCCCCAACAAAAAAGTGACGTGGGATGCCGTGGATGATATTCGAATGTTGTTTCGCATCGGTAAAACGCGCAAAGAAATTCAACGAAATCATTACCCAAATCTATCATATACAATAATAGCCGACATCATTGCTGAACGCACATGGAAGGAAGAGTTCAAGCCATAGAACAAAACAAGAACATGGATGTTTCCTGAGGAAACATTTTCCGGACATTTGACAAAACACTTCCGGGACTGCATATTGTAAGCGTGAATACTTGTCTGTTCTCCATCTGTTCCCGTTGACATACTCATGGGAACTTGTATTGTGTTACCACGATGCAGATGGAGACATGACATGGACATCGCCTACTATAATCGGCTTCGTCAGGAATTCCCCGACCTCGCTATTATCAACACCGAAGACTTCGCGTACCTCAAGGCGCGGTACCTTCGCTATGTCCGCATGTGTGGTATGGGGCGGGGTATGACCAGCGCGGAAGAAGAACAAGCCATCAGCGACAGGATTGCCAATCCTGATATGGCTGAGCAGCCCTTCAGCTTCCTTGGCTGCATCATCTTCATCAGACGGGAAGCGGCGCCCGCTGCGTCCTACGCCCAAACCAAATCCTTCGTTGAGGCGTTCGCTGCGTGGGTGGATGACTCCGACAAGGACGATGCGGGGATCGAGCCTATGTCTCGCATCAACTAAACGTCTGAAAGAGGCGGTTCAATTGAACCGCCTCTTTCACGTGGTTACAGCTTCATACCAAGATATTTTTCGAGGGAAGCGAACGCACTCGGCGCTCGCCCGAACGTCTTACCATTGCGATATCCCTCGAAACATGCAATGGCTTTTCCACACAATTCTTCATACACTGCGCCAGAACCCATACCAACCTTGCGGCTGCGCATCCCATTGATGATTTCACGGAGTTGATCAACTCCGTCCCGCCCGGCATTGGTTTTAAGCCCTTCATTCTTGCTGTATTTGTGCCAGAAATCCAATGCCGCATTACCGTACTTGTGAATGCTTATCAGTGCAGCGGCAATTACCCCGGTATTAAACCAAGTGGTGTTCATTGCCACGGCATCGAGAAGTTCAATATCAGACTTCATGAACCCGACGACCTCATAGATATCGAGATTATTCGGAGACTTAAACCCGTTGAGGTACGCATACGCCAGTTTGTACGCCGTGGAACATTTTCCAGTCTTGAATAAAGTAGAGGTCGGATTGATATTGTGTTCGCGAAATGCACCACTAATCATATCAGCACTGTCTTCGACAGCATGCGGCGAATCAAAATGCGAATACAGTTCTAAACGTTGTGCCTCGTTCAAGCAATGGTAGACATCAACATCAAGCTGTGTGGGGATACCTTCGGTCAGTTTTTGCTCCCATGCATAAGCTCTAGTATGACCATCAAGCTTACATGCCCGACCATCCGGTAAAATACACATTGACACTTGTGCATGAGTGGGGGAATAAGACAACAGATGCTTTGCCTTCTTCATGCGGCGCGCGGTGTCACGTTGTCGCGGATGATCGGGTATCGCGATCCAATCTGCGACAGTCATGCGGAGTTTGGTTTTTTGAATTCCAGTCAACGAGGTTGCGAATAGTGAGTTGTTCATATCTTAGTCTCTGTTTATGCGGTTTAGAAGGTCGTCAAGGCTCTTGCCAGAGGTGTGCCGTTTGCTTGTTGCGTAAAACCCAAGTGCATTAAGTGCTTTGCGTGCTGCTGCCGCTTGCCCTTGCGTTCCACCACTTGCCAGTACCCAATCTTGGACTTCCCGTGAAAATTGCTTTGCGCCAGTATTATCAGAAGGAAGTTTAAACATTTTGGGTTCGTTGTTCCCAAATGGCGGGAACACAAGATAGTCCCCAATTCGCTTGGGCGTTCCCAATGTCATTGTACTTTTTTGACGCTTTGAGTTTTCATCAAGTAAGGATAATAGATCATCCAAGGTGTCCCGCAGCATTCGCAGCTTATCGGCATTTTTTGTTATATAGGTTTCCAGATCGCTCATCGAATCTTTCCCATACGTTTCGTTTGTGTTGTGCCGACTATGTGCTTTTGTGTTCGTCGGGCGCAATAAAAAAGCGGTCCCCGAAGGAACCGCCCTTTTGATTTTATCACCTCTGGCAAACTAGCACACGCCCATGCGGACTTGGTGATGTATTGGTTCATGCACCCGAGCAGCCACCGCCCCAATTGTAGCGGGCGAGGCGACCGGCGTGCTTGTTCAGAACGGTCGGCTCTTCACCGCGAACCAGGGCGCGCTTGATGGCGACCGACTGACCACGGCGAATAGCACGACGGCTGATCGCCCGGTTCTTACCCTTGGTCATCGACATGGCGTTCATCCCGTCAGTTGATGGGTGAATACTATCAGACCACCGGGAAGATGTCAAGCGGACTTGGCCGACTATTTCTTCAGGCTGTTACCTTGGCATCAGTTATACCAAGCATACGCTGAAACTTTGGAAATTTTTTAGCAAGACGGGAGGGTGACACACAGTAGTTAAAAACCTGCCGGGGCGACACTAAGTCGCGTCGTCCAATCTACGCTATCGTTTTTATCGTTCGTAACAAAATATATAAGGCATTCCGGGTCGTGTTCGTCCAACCCGAGTTCCCAAAATAAGTGGCAATGAACACCTTCCATTGCTCCCCATACATAGTTGGTACCACTATGGTAAATTCCGCGTAGTGACCCCATACGGTTGACAAGATTCGCCAACTCGGTTGCACTTGGGTTGCGAAATACGATATACCCGTTTGGAGTATGTTCGACCTTGTATTCGTTGAGTAATTCTTTTATACGCATCTGATATTTATTGAAAATCACTATTTCGCGTTTTAAGATTTCCGCATTATCAAGAGGAACAAATGCGGAACCCCTGGAAAAAATTAATTTCAAACATGCGTATCAATGGGCGGGCGTGGCGTGAACGGAAGGGTCGGGATATGACCAAGGAAATCCAAGTAACCCCCGATGATCTTCAAGAAATATTTCTTGCACAAAATTCAAGATGTTACTGGTTTGATATCCCATTGGACCCGTTTGATATTTTCACATCTTACAATCCGCTGGCAATTAGCGTTGATCGTCTTGATGCTCAGTTTGGATATTCCAAAGAAAATATTGTCATTTGTAGTAGAATGGCAAATCTAGGACGTGGACAATGTTCTGCTGATAAATTTGCAGAAATAGTAACCGAATTTCGACAACGTGTGATCAATGATCTACGTGGATGATGCGGCTATGCTGTATAAAGGTAAATTGCGCTATCATATGACCGCCGACAGCCTTTCGGAACTCCATGATTTCGCTGCACAGATTGGTGTAAAGCGGTGCTGGTATCATAAGCCTAAAGTCCATCCGCATTATGATGTCACACGGGAACAACGCGAAGACGCAATTCAACATGGCGCCACTATAGTTGATAGTCGGACCATTCTTCAGGTGGCACGGGGCTTAGTACACCGCCCTAAATAGCTCTATGAAAATCAAAGAACTAAATGAAGCAGTGCGCATGGGACAACGGGATTTGGCAGGGTCGAATCTCGGTGAAGTGATGCTTGGTTTTGAATCCGAGTTCTTCATCCGTGGTAATCCCATACAAGAACGCCGCACTATCGAGCAGATGGCAGCCGATCTTGAACAACGGTCGTCGGTATTCAAATTTGCACGCGAGAAAGGGTGGGGTGATAGTCCCATGAAACTCGTGTTTGACCAAAAACCGAAGGATTTCTCCGGTAGCCATTGGTATATTGACCGAGATGTTTCTATTGGCGAAATCGTCACCGTAGACGGTAAAGAGACGAAAGAGCAGAACGGTATCATGCCGCTTGAAATCGTTTCACCGCCAATGGAGCCAACGCAGTTCTTCGAGGCAATGAATGAACTGTTCTCCTACTACACCGAACACGATTACCAGACCAACGGAACCACGGGGTTCCATGTTGGTATATCTTTCAACGACAAAGCTCGTATGAGCAAACTCGACCCGCTCAAAGTCATGGTTTTTCTCGGTGAGGATCACCTGAAATCTAATTTCGAACGGGTACTGTCGGTCGGAAAAAACAACATCGCCAGCCGTATCGACCCGCTAATCAAGCGTCTACGTGACGATTACCTTCACCCATGGGAACGCACCCCCAAACAGGATATTTCCCGTTCGAAAGACCTCAAGAAAGTCATGGACTATCTGAGCACTATGCTTGGGCGCGAAATGAACAATATGGGTCGTATTCAGTTCAAGGACAATTATGGCGGTGGTGGTGGCAGCGAGAAATCGTTCACCGTGGCGTTTTTCCGCATGGAGAAAAGTGGGTACGTTGAGTTCCGTATCCTCGGTGGAAACAACTACCATCAACGCCCTGGCGACCTCCGTAACGCGATTCTCCGCTTCGTCCGAGTTATGCTGATTGCAAGTGACGAGAACGCCTATACCCGTGAATACCACGAGAAAATCGCTCGTATGATCATTGCCGCCCGCCGGGAAACCGGTGAACCGGATAACGAGGTAGATGCGGCACTTCGCAAGTTCCCAAATGCCCGTCGAGCGTTCTATCACATTGCAGGCGGTAACCCAGAGTACACCGATCTGGACGGAGAGGACATCGACATTAACAGCCCGGAAAACGTGGCGTGGCGCATTGTAAACTTTGTTGCCGGGAACCTTGACCAAGCCATCATCCCGGCGATCAAACGCCGACTATTGGTGATGATGAAGCAGAAGGGTATTACCGGGAAAATACTTGCTGCGAACATCCGGGATGCGGTTCGGAATAACGTAATTGAACGCAGTAAAGGTTTCAATGTTTGCGCGTATTTCGGTTTGAAAATTAAACTACCACAACCCGATCCAGATTACTACTGACGGAGCCAAAAGGCTCCTTATGCTGGTGTCAGTACAAATAATTCACCGTTATTTTCCAAACACCTACGCACTTCACAGCCAAAAATTTTTGTTCGGTGTTTTGTGGCATTTGCAATTTTTATCATCATGCGTCCCCACGCATCTTTTGCGATGTTTTCAGGAATTTCAGGACGGTCATAGGTGAAGGTAAACACATGTTCAAATTTTGACTTGATATCATGCGGAGCAAGAACCCCACCCGGATTTTGCGAGATCAGTTGTTGCTTCAATACCGAAAATAAATCGTCGTCATTGAGAATAAACGAAAAATCCCGCCGCCACTCATCCCACGATTCCGATGGGTGGGTCGTATCGGGATGATGCACCAATTCATAAACCACCACTTGAGACACGATTCGCATCGCAATTTTCCCATATGCCTAGAATTTGCGTAATTTACGGTATCTCAACAACTGTGTCAACCATTTGCAATTTTGATACAAAAAGGGAGCCGAAATGGCTCCCTTTCCTCATACTACGCAGTTACAAAATGGCTCCCTTTCCTCATACTACGCAGTTACAAAATGGATCAAACCACGGTGTGAGTTGGGAACTCAGATGTAGGGACCGTAAACGTACCAGTGTAACGAGCTACGCCTTTGGTAATCCGCAATTCATCTATATTACCGGTGAATGGACGGAGTATTGAAAGGGTGTCGTTCGAACTTGCCCCGATACGAATGGGACAATTAGTGTTGTTTGCACCATTATTTGTATTTGTTTTCACAGCATCCAAAACACCATCAACAAAGTATTTGATTGTAGTTCCAACGCGCGTCACCGCTACATGGTGCCAGAGACCATCATTGACCGGGGTTGTTCCAGAAGTCCACCCACCAACTGTCACCCCGTCGCCTTGATAATGATTAAGGGTGCCATCATTGGACGCAGACCCGATCCCAAATGACCATCCGCCATATGTTCCACTTGGGACAAAACTTGACACGATTTCACCTTTGGATGATGTTGTTTTCACCCAAGCTTCAATGGTGTAGTTATTTGCGCCGAAATTTAGGTCGGTAGAATATGGTGTGGACAAATACCCAAGAGAAGAACCATCAAATACTGCCGACGCATCACCAAATTTGCTGTCAGCCGTAATTATCTGGACATTCGGTGATGCGCGAGTAATTGCATGACCGATTTCATCTACAAATATTCCCGAATTATTCGCACCATTCATATGCATGAGCAGGCTAACGTTGGACCAATGTTGGTCCGGTGGGATATTTGTTTTAACCTTAAATGATCCAATCGGGATCAACGATCCCTTAAATGCAATACCCATTCTGAGCCTCCTGGCACGAAAATCAAATAAGATGGGAAATTATATCTCCCATCTTCGTCTATCCGATTACACTGCTGCGTGTGGTATTTTTAGCGGAGTGAAGTTGCTTGTATAGCGCGCGACCCCTTTGGTCACCCGGACTTCATCAATATAAGTGGTGGCTTGGAAACGGTGATAACCCGTTGAATTGTATGCACCGATAGTGACTGGAAGATTCGAACTAAAGGCAGTGTACCCTACTGGAACATTAGACCCACCATCGGCTTGACCGTTGCCATTAACATACAGTTGTAGTTTCGTGCCATTACGTACAAACGCAACATGGTTCCACTCACTGAATGTTATTGCTGAAGACATTACGCCAATGTGATCCGCATTTACTTCGTGCTTTCCATTAGCAGTTATGTATCCAACAATAGTACCATCAGGGTTGAAATATACCTGTGTGGCATTTATTGGTTGGTTATAACTTTGGTACTGACAGAAAAGCATTGGTATTTGGGACAGAGCGGAAGTTGATGGTGTCCAAATCCACATCTCAACCGTAAAATCTCCCGCACCGAAATTGAAATCGGCATGGGCAGGCGTGGAGATATACCCATTAGCATTGATTTGTAGACACGTATTTCCGATTAAAGAACCAGCGTATGTGGTGCTTGATCCAGTAATAGTATGTTTCCCAGTCACATCAGACAGTGAATTATCAAACCGCAACAGCATACTGGTATTTGCCCAATACGGATCGGGCTTGACAGTATCCGGGAAGGCAGACTGTGGTGGTGCAAAATTGGTAGTGTAACGAGCCACGCCTTTGGTGATTCGCACTTCATCAATCAATGCGCCTGATTTTGTAAAATTGTTACCGTTATTAACGTTTGCGCCAATTCGTAAACTATTGGGAGTGTTATAAACACTATACCCATTAGATATAGTAACTGAATTTCCTACGCCGTTCAGGTAAATCGTCAAAACGTTACCATTACGTACAAACGCAACATGGTTCCACGACGCATAATTTATAGGAGACGCGGACGTGACTGCATGATTTCCGGTTCCAAACCCACCCGAACTTGTTGTCCATCCGGTCGCAGTACCATTGGTATTTAAATATACCGTCCACCCGTCAGTTGATCCGGTACCGTGAGTTCCAACAATCACGGCAGAATTAGCAAGATACGTTGCATCTGGAACATAGACCCAGCTTTCGACTGTAAAATCACTGGACTTAAATTGCCAATCACTGCTAGATGGAGTTGTAATATATCCCGTACCAATACTTGCAGAATTTGACCCAAATTTACCGGCGCCGGTAGCGGTTGCATTGGTTGCTGTAAATGTATGCCCTTTTTGATCGGTGAAATTACCGTTCATGTGCATCAACAAAGTAACACCAGTCCAATATGGATCACCAGCCGATGCAACGTTTATTGAAAACGCGCGATCAACAAAAGCGCCTAATGTATCAGTAGCCCGTACTGTAAAATTGCTAATACCTAATTGCGTAGGTGTACCAGACAATTCACCGGTTGAACCAAGTGTAAGACCCGCTGGTAACGAGCCAGATGAAATTGAATAGGTTACGGTATCATTATTGGGATCGGCAGCTTCAAACGAGAATGAATAGGCGGCATTCTCAGTGGCGTCAATCAGCGATCCGCCCGCAGTAGTCCAGATCGGTGTTTGATTGGTTACATCGATTGTAAAAACGCGATCAGCCGCCGTTTCACCGTCAAATACCCGCACCGTGAATTGATACGTGCCAGGGTTATTGATCGGGGTACCGATGATTTGTGGTCCACTGATGCCTAAACCGGCTGGTAGCGAACCACCAACAACCGTGTACGTAAGAGGGGCGTTCTCTGGATCAGTTGCCGATAAATTGAACGTATATGGCTGCCCGCCATTAGCTGATCCAAGCGACCCGGCTGCCGTTACCCATACCGGAGGAATATTTGATTTTATTTTGAAAGTACCAATCGGAATTACGCCACCACTAAAAGAAATACCCATTTTAAATTCCTCCTGTCACATACTGCTATTTAGGAGATTGTCTATCTTCAATTTGTGGGATGTAAAGTAGTGGGCTGACCGAAAATGGCATGATTACTTCAATACGTGGATCAATTTGCCCAATTTCAGGGTCGTCATAGGATTTGAATTCGTTCGAATGAGCGTCCCAAATTTCCTTGGCTTGTCGGAAACCGGCTGCCCCAACAGTTGGCTGCATCCATGTCTTCCGATCAACCACGTCAAAGATTGACTGTTCGACTTGATCAGGGGTGAGTTTGAAGTAATAGGTAAAACCAAGGTAATCGAGCGGGTCTGGCATCTTGTGACAACCCGTCACCGTCGCATATAAGAAGCTGGTATTTTCCGGATGTGTAGGGAGCATTGCGTGATATTGTTTTTCAGTTTTCACACGTTCGGGTACATCATATTCAGGACGCGCTACTTTAAGTTCTTCATAGGTTAGCGGTCGAAGCCGAGTAATCCAATGAGGACTTTCGTGGCGGAACCATATGCCTTTATGAGGCTCCGTATCGACCACACGCGCAACATGTTCGGTTATTTCTAAAATTCGCATCGGCGTTTCCTATTCTATTCGTATTTATTTTGGCCGATGATTGACATCACCACCCAGGGCTGTTATGATCCTCGTATTGTTCAGGGAGAGACGCCATGCGCCGCAAGTATTCGATCATCGGGATCAACGACGACGAAATCCAGCGCCAGAACAAGGTCAAGTTTGCCAACGAAACCGTTGGACACTCGGTCAACGATGGGATCGGCATTCGGGATTTCTTCAAGAACCCGAAATACGTCAGCATCCGCGAGATCGCGTATCTGATGATCGAGGGCGAAACTGTCACCCTGGATACCAAGATCGACACCAAGTATGATCAGGGTGAAGGTCGTTCGAACGAACGTGACGTTCTGGTGCGCGACTGCATGAAGGACATCAACGATTTCGACAAGATGATGAAGCTGATGAACGACGCTTTCGCGAAGTTCGTCCGCATCATGGCGGTCGAACAGTGGGAAGAATACTACGAGTTCGACCGCTCGTTCGACACCCTGTTCGTCGTCAAGTCGGTGGTCAAGACGCTCTACAGCGACGGCAGCACCGACGAACGCTCCAACGAAATCGATTATATGGAGCCGGATGAAGAACTGGCGTCCGCCATCAAGAAGACCTTCGGTGAAGCATGCCTGAACGTGTGGTTCACCGAACGCGGCGACTGGAAGGTGCGGGGCGACGAAATCTCCACCGCCAAGGTCATCGTGATCAAGCTGGTCGGCGGTAACTACGTGTTCTTGAGTGGCGACGACGACGGTCTGCTGATCAGCGCCTAAGCGTCCCACCCGCGATCAACCGCACCTGGGTAAATACCGGGTGCGGTTGATCGTGTTTAGGTTAAGAACGGTTCTGTACTTCTCTTTCTACTACTAAATACCTCCGGAATATCGGAGGCTTTTATGGGCATTTCATTTAAAGGTGGTGTAGTACCAGTCGGGACTTTCAAAATTAACGCAGCGAACCGTGCCACCGCAATAGGATGGACAACTGGGGTGGGGATGGGCAATGCTCGCACAACCGGCGGGAACGGCAAAGTAATAATAAACTGGGGGTAAGGTTTACGCCGCTTCCAACTCCCCCAGTGCCTCATTGACCTGGGTGTTGAAGTCCGGGAACAAATGCAAGACGACCGCCAACTTGTACACCACTTCGGGGTGACGTTCGGCTCGGGCAGCCTTGCGAGCCACGTCCCGTTCCTGTTTCTCGCGGGCAGCAGCCTTGCGAAGTTCCCATGCCTCCGGATCACACCGCAACATGAAAAACGTCATCGCATCCAGACGGGAACCGCGCTTCGAATTGCACTCTTGACACGCCATCATTAGGTTCCACATGGCGTCGGTACCGCCATGGAATTGCGGGACGATGTGTTCCAGGGTCGCCCGGCGTCTACCATCACCTTCCAGCTTAGTGTTGCATCCACAATAGCAGCACTTCCCGTCCTGTTCCGCATACAAGCGACGCAGTTTCACACGGCGCACCACTCTTAGCTTGGTAAAAAACATTTCCAGCCATTCGGGGGTGTCTTTGTGTTCGGCTTTGGTCCGCATCAATCGCATGGTAGGCACCCAGATGAACGAGTGGGTATCCTACTGAAGATTGTACCATAAGTCAATGCCGTCACCTGTTTTTGACCGCTATAAATATCCGGTCTAACAACGAGGTGGACTATGAAAAAAGCATACGCAGTCTGTTCCAAAGAATTTCTTGAAGACATGCTACAGTTCAGCAACATGGGACTGCGGATCACTGACATTTGTCAGCAAGAGGATGGTACGTTCTGTATCGAAGTTGCAGGCGATGGCTTGCCAGATGAATGCGCGGACGACATCCGCCGGGTAAGTTTTTCTTACATCCGCAACGTGGATAAACCAACGTACTCCTATGAACCGGAAATCCGTCTCTTCCCCCAAGAATGAAGATCGTGTTCCATAAGTGCCCGTGGAAATATGAAGCTGGCACCCTTGAAGAAATACTTGGCGACGAAGTGATTGCTGCTCTTGAATGGTTAGAAGAGCGGGACCGCACTGTTTATGACGCGGGTGTGGATAACGTAAATGGCGTTTGCGAATATTGGATCGACATTACCAATCCGCGTATCGCCACCCTCTTTCGCCTGAAATATGGCTGCTAAATACCTCGCTCAACAGAGAGGTAAATGATGCACGTGACGCTTCGGAATTTCGGCAGTGGTCGGGAAACAGTCAAGGTTGAATATCCCTTGATCATCAACCGCCGCACTGCACCCGACCCCGTTGGACGACCGGGTTTCCATCATCCCTCGTACTATCCGGTATCGCTGGTGTTGCCGACCGCGTTGACACCGATGGTTACCCGCCAACTCGAACGTCAGGTGACATACTTCGACAAATACGGATACGACGACCCTGGTGTGAGTTATCGGTTCCGTGTCGAGACGCCGAAGTGGGTGTTGAAAGAGTGCTGGATCGAACATACGAACTATCCCACGCTGACCACCCATCAAGAAATGATCATTACCATTCAGTTTAATATAGCAGAACTTATGGTGGACTACCTTGGTGCTGCAAGAGCGGTAAGTGGTTAATTAAATACTCATAACGCACTAAATATCCGAGTATTTGAAGGATGCGGTATGAGAATTATTGAGATTACCGGAGCGCGTTTTCAAGATCGCCACTATACCAGACTTGGTGATGTAGTTGGGGGCTTTGCGCGTAACTCTGCTGAATACAAATTGGCAGATGGAACGGTGCTGAACGTTACTGCACAACGTCAGCCCTCGGATGAAGATGAAGACGCCACTATGGTGGTCGTCCGTGCCTTCATCGACGCGGTAGAGGTTGCCAAAGGTAAGTTCTATCCGGATGAAAATGACAGTGGCGAATTCCACCGCATTGAAACCAAGCCGAGCTTCCGTCGTCGTGGGATCGCAACGGCGCTGTACGACCACCTTGAGCGCATCGGCTACACCATTGATTCGTCCAGCAACCTCGAAGCGGATGGCGCCGCATTTTGGAGCTACCGCCACAAACGCAAGTTTGAGAGCATCCTCGAAGCCCGCCTCCCTGAACCAGATTCGGCGTTCTGGGCATGGTTCGGAAACAGCAAAGTCGTGGATGAAGACGGCAACCCGGCGGTGATGTACCACGGGACTTCCAAGCCCGCCTTTGATCAGTTCAAGCTCCCAGGCAATCGGGGAACCGGCGGTAACGCGATTTTCTTTGCGACCTCCCCGGATACGGCATCCTACTTCGCACGCGGCGGGCATGTCCTGCCGTGCTACGTGCGGATGGAGAACCCGTTCGACTACCAGAACCAAGAGCATCTAGACAGGCTTGCAGCATTCCTTGAGAAGAACTTCCAGGCGATTTTTCCTGGCGCCTTGTACGGACCAAAAACCGCAGTGGGATATCTCAAGGGCGGTGACTTCGGTATCCTTGAAAAACCTGCGGTGCGGGCATGGATGCGCCGGAACAAATTCGATGGGTTCTGGACCCGTGAACATCCAGGGGCGCCGTTGACGTTGGCGGTTTTCGATCCCCACCAAGTCAAATCAGCATTGAGCAACACCGGTACGTACAACCGCGAAGACCCACGGATCAGCGAGGGGACGAAATGAGAATAGACGAGATCATCAATGCCCCGGATCAACTGATCTACCACTTCACCTCAGGGGATCATTTGCGCCGCATGCTCAAGACCAACCGTATCAAATGTGGCGCATCCACCCATGTCGTTCATGGGACGTTGAAGCGGGACGAAGAAGGGCGTTATCAGTTGGTCGATGGCAAGGAAGTTTCCGGCGTCAGCCTCACTCGTGATCGGTCCCTTGATCTTCTGAAGACCTATGCAGTCGCCGGTCAGAAACCATTCCGCATCGGACTGAACTATACCAAATTGCGTCAGAATTATCGGATCGTCCCGGTGCGTGACATTCGCTATTTCAACATCCACAAAGCGGAACAGGTCTACAACGCTTTCATATCACGGATGAATTATGGACCGACCCATACCGACAGCAACGAAGCGGAAGAATACGCAATTGGCGACATCGATCACGACGCCCCACCACACCCGGCGCATGAATTCGAGGTGGATCATCCGCGTTCGAACAAACCGCTCAAGCCCAACACCTCGACGGATCAGGAAGACTACGATGATCTGGTGTTCCACCGGGCAGCTATCGGCGGCAATCTGGACAAACCGCTTGGGGGCGGACTTGAAGGGTGGAAACTGTAAATGCGGATAGATGAAATCGACATTGGCGGTGGAGTTGATGGTTCTCACCTGAAGGACTTGACGCAAGATCAAGACTTCACGCCAAAACAATTGACCTTGTTCCCGGTACCCACCGAACCAACACTACCCCCAGACATGGAAATCGTTGGGCGCATTGGCGAATATTACGTATTGCTGAACGCTGACAAAAAGGAATCCATCTACTATATCTTCAACGATGGAACCCCCATCGCTTACATCGCGCTGATTGCTCCGACCGCCCCTTTCGGGGATGGCTACCCGGTGACAAACCCGGACCTCAAGGGTGTCGGTAAACGGGTCATAGCAGTCTACATCAGCGAACAAGCTCGCGGGAAGAACCTCTCGGTACAACTCTATAAGTGGTTGCTCGATAATGCCTGTGATTACCTATTGCCCGATGATCTTCAAACACGCGGTGGTGTGTATATTTGGAAGCAATTGGTCAAAGACCCACGGTTTGACGTGTTCATTTTCAATCCCGACAAATATGACTATTATCCGGCCAAAAGCGGGGCGGTGTGGAGCAACGTCTACAAAAGCTATCGGCTTCGACCCTTTGTCACCCTGGCGGGCAAAGCGGATGACCTTATCGAACGGTGATCTCTCATGATCTTGCTAGAACTGTTTTCCGACATCGTGAATTGGGAATGGACCTCCAAGCAACCCGGTTTGTGGTCGGCGGTGTTCGAGATCGACGGACTTGAATATCAGGTGGACATTGCCGGGGCATATTCGCTCAGCGTGAGCTTCACGACCAAGCATGGTCAGGGCATCACCGGCACCGGGAATGCCTTCGCAGTGTTCTCCACGGTCATCAACATCATGCGGGAAGCGATCAACGAACGTCATCCGAAGATGTTTGCGTTCTCGGCAAAGAGGAACCAGCCTTCACGGGTCAAGCTCTACCATCGGATGGCGATGCGTCTTGCCCAGGAGTTCACGGACTACGAACTTGAAATTGATACCGAGGATACCAGGGAAGTCATGTATCTGTTCAACGCGAAACAGATATATCCACGGTAGTCGGAAAGAATTGCCTGAAGGAGCAATTCTAGCGCCACAGAGCGACTATATGGAGCGATGGGGGTCATAGAGCTTCGAGGCTCACCGCCCACCAAATCGACCATCAGTCTTTATGTGCCGCAACGAGGAAGACCTACGAGGTCTAATTACTCGAAATAGCTCATGTCGAGGTCGAGCGCCCGGCACAGCAGAGGATTAGCATTCACGAAATCGAGCAGTTCGGTTTTGCGGTCACGCTTCAGGTGCAGAACTGCCGCCGCATTGACCCGTCCTGACTTCAGGATGCACGGGTTGCTAATCGGGAATATCGGCTTGGCGATCTTGGCGAGATACCGTCGTTCCAACGGTTCACGCCCGATGGAGTTGCCGTTGCGGTCGTAACACCGAACCATCGCCATGGGACCGATCACTTCGGTGACTGTCCCGAAGGTCGGGGAATACTTGTTCAGATGGTATAGGTTAAACACCCAGCTACCTTGCGCCAGGACATCGTATCGACGCACGACGATGAGTTCGCACGGGCGCTGCCCCAGCATCAGATGCAGGTTGGACCGGGACGCCAACTCGATGAGTTCGATCCCTTCATACCGCTGCGAATAGGTGATGATTTCGCCTTGCTCGAACGGTTGGTCGAAGAACGCCTTGGCTTCTTCATTCAGAAACCAGTACGTGGGATTGTCTTCGAGATCAACGGCAAAGTGTTTCATGGTCCGATGATATACGGACACACTGACAGTTGTCAACGAACCCGTTTAGCTATCTCGAAGAAATTGCTACCGTCACGCACAAGCCACCCGATTTTTGTTTTGTCGATCTTCCATACTTCATCGGGGATCAATGGTCCGGTGTGCGCACAATGGAAGCCATATTCAACCATGCACACCTTTGCCCAATCCGGCATGCGCTTGACGAGGACTTTGCCCGCCTTCGCCATATAGGAATACTCACCGTCCTTGATCCGTCGCAAGGTGCTATCGGCAAGATGCGTTCCTGCGAGATATTTGATCATCCCGACAAGAGTGCTGTCCGCCAATGCGGTGCGCATTCTATTCGCCTCAAACGGGTCCATGAACTCGATGGTGCTTTCCCGACAGAGTATCTGACCAAGAAATTCACCGATGCTGTCTTCATCTGGTTGAATATCGGCAAGCTGCGACCCATTGATCACAAACACGTAACCGTAGCGCCCGTAGTGGCGATCCGCCGGGTCGGTCTTGATGTAGTAATCGAATTTGGATTCATTGCCTTTGTAGCGAACCCGGAGTGAGGGGTTGCCCGCCACATTTCCGCCGATAGCGTATATCTGGGCGTATGCGATGGAAGGCGTGATGTAGACTTTCCCCTCGACCGGGGTCAAATGGGAGTTTTGTTTTTTCCCATTATCCATCACGAACGAAGGCGGTTGAATGCCTTGCTTCATGATCTTCTTGGCAAAGATTTCGGAAGCTGTGCCGTGATAGTACCGGGTCGTTTTGACGACTTCGGATGGCAATGCCATTTCGGCAAGAGGGATCAGGTCTGAAATACGCATAAGCGTATTTACCCAATCCCTCGAATGTCGATTACTGCCCCAAACGCTTGGCGAATTCCGCCATTTCGGCATTGTAGATCGCAACGTTGATTTCTTGAAATTGGTCCAGCAGCAGCACCGCCAAATCGGCGTCAACCACCCCCGCTTCACGGTGCAGGATGTCCGCGATAATCGGAGTTTCGATCACCATGTGAGCCATCGAGAAATTGTACAAAACGTAGGAAAGCGCGGTCAGCACGTTCCATTCCTCGCGAGTACAAACACCTCGGAACCACTCTTGGCGCTTCGTCCATTCCTCGCCGTAGAATTCCGAGGAAATTACGTTGGCTTTCTCTTTCTGGAAATACGTCTCAACTTCCACCGCGTCCGCGAACAACGGTGAGAAATCACCCTCATGGATTTCGTTACACCAAAAATCCTTATAATTCTTGTATTTCTTGGGGAAGGTGTCACTCACCCCATCGATGAAACGAACCGCGAATTGGTTCGGACCCGTCTGCTCGGTTACCTTGCAACCGAACACATAGGCAAGAACCTTGATCTTGGATTTCGGCTGAGCAGTCATGGTCGCACCATTTGTTAGACCATAACATAATACTTGTCCTGGGTACTACTGTCAAGTCCCAGGACAAGTATTACTATTCCAACTTGCCGTATTGTTTCTCGTAAGCCGCCTTGATCACCCAATAAGCGTCGTCGGGTTTCAACCCCAAACCCGGTGCCACTTCCGACGCATAATACGAGAGGGTGTCCTGAATATGGCTGGATGGTTGTTTCATCTTAACCATGTCGTGAATATCCGCAACCGCGTAGGCGAGTGTAACAGCCATGATTATTTCTTCCAGTCGGAACGTGCAAATGTCGGCAACGTGTTAACACCAAGATGCGCTTCAACGACTTTCTTCGCTTCATCCATAGAAAATGCAACCCCTTTAACCGTCACACCATTTTGATCAGTGATGGTCCAGTGAAAAAGGGTGTCTTGGTAAAATGCATAATCCTGAGATACGGTCGCAACAGCCACGTCGCATTCTGGATACACAATCCAGGCAAACCCCGGACTCAAACGAAAAATGCAATCTTTCGTGCATTCGCCGTCTTCCCAATGCCATTGCTCGCGACTCATCCCCGGTTCCCTTACTTGATTTCTGCTTCGACACAAAAATCAATGCTAACCGTGCCCACGTGAACTGGCTTGTCATTGATTGTCAGCACGAACCTACCACCATCGAAAGATACCGAAAATTTCTTAATAACCCCATCATTGATGGTTTCAACGATTTCCCGATGATCGGCAAAATCATTAATCGTAGTGGTGATCATTTCAGTCTCCATTCCCAAAGGATTATTACATGGACTGGCGCTCGTATTCTTCCGGCGTCACTTCGGGTTCGCCATACCACGGCGAATCGCTCATGTTCACACCTTTCCATGCGTGATGGTCTTGACATGGAACGTGCCCTTGAGCCATTCCGCAACCTTGGTTTCCCCTTCAGGGGTGATCTTGACCGACACATGCGCGTCAGTCCACTGGACACAGGTGCCCTGCCCCTTCATGGACTCGGTGATGATCAAACCACCCCGCGCAAGACGCTCGATCTTGGGGTCGATAGTGACAACCATATGCCGGTCCATCGCCTTCAGCCCAAACAGCGCAACCATGTCTTCGTTGGTCACGCGAATGCGCTCGAAGCGCAGACACGGCTTGCCGGTTTCCTTGTTGAACGACCACTCGGTTTCAATATCAAAGACGAGATCGGCGTCACGGTCGTAATCGTCTTCTTCGTGACCGGCGCGATCAACATTATCCTTGTTGTAGCCGTAGGAGTCATAGCCGTCGCTGTCGTAGCAGACATCGACCGTACCGCCGCCATTCTTATGCCACCAATCTTGATCGGCATGATACGCAGCACTGATAGTGGGGGAATACTTACCGGCGCCCATGGCATGTCTCCATTCTCGAACCAACATAGGATACCCATAATCGCGATGGTTGTCAACCCGGTTGGATAAATATTGCCACGCAGGGAGACAGATAATGAAAATCAGGGAAATTTATTCCAGAAATAATTTGGCGTTACTCCGTCATATTCGTAATCAAGAGATCGACATTTACCAGCGTTGGTGGGAATTTTCGCTGTGGGCAGAACACCATCCCGAAGTTCTCCAAGCATTATCTCAAATTGAAGATACTCAAATTGACTCATCCGGTGACGTGAATGATCTTGAACCTGAGGTTTTCTTCAAACTCCCTAAGGAAATGCAAGAAGAGTTTTACGAAGATTTCCGCGAAACGATTGCCGCCGAAGTAATGCAAAATGACCCTGCGTCTGCGCCGACCTGGGCACATATGGACCTCAATCACAAGACGCTTCTTCCACGACATACATGGCTTGTTCATTTTACCTATGATGCTCACAACATCGGCAAGAGTGGTTTTACCAAAGGTATGGATGACATGGATCGCTTGGGTCTAACCAAATGGGTGCATGAAACAGAGAAGAACTATGGCGGTTATAACTTCGCATTTACTGCCAACTCCAAGTATGTCGATTGGGTTGCTAGTAAAGGGAAGTATGGCAATGAGCTTGTGATCTTCCAGAACAGTGGTGTCGAATGCACCCACTACGGCGACGAAGAAGATCAGGTCGTGTTCTGGGGTGAAGACGTTGATCCGCGATCCATCATTGTGGTCGAGCGCGGGCGAGTGCAAACTGATGAATTGTACACCGATGAAGCATGGTGCGTGAAGCCGCATCCCTTGAAACGGCGTGAGAATTCCCATGACAGCCATGCCGGTGTGTTCTGTTCAGAAGAAATCACCGAAGTGGTCAAATGGGTACAATCCAACTGGCGCCAGTATCGCAAGATCATCACAGGGTGGTAATTTTGTCCTGCTAAATATCCTCATCCCCGAAAGCCGAAATACGCTTCGGGCGCCTGAAATACGGCGTAACACGATGAGGAAAGAACATGCATATTACTGATATTCGCTTCAACGCTCTGTTGATGGCAGAGCGTCGCTTGGGCAATGATGCCAAGATGGAAGAACTGTTCACGTTGGCCGACCGGATCGCCGGTTATGTCCAAGCAGTCCCCGAACCGTTAACACCACCATTGATCAAACCCGCGTTTACCCCGACCAAATACACCGAAGAACAGTTGAAAGAACTGTCAGCGTGTATGACCACACCGATCATTTTTGCAGAGAAAAATTTCGTTCAACATCCAGTGAAGGGGTCAATACCTTTCAGTCTGTATGATTTTCAGAAAAATCTTTTACAGGCATACGCTGAACATCGCATGGTGGTAGTCAACCATTCACGTCAAATGGGTATATCGACAACAACAATGTTGTATGTACTATGGAAAGCAATGTTCAATGCCAACCAAACCATCATGCTTTGTAGCGCCAATCTGACGCACGCCAAAGCACTGGTTCAAATTCTCAAATACTTTTATGAGACATGTCCCGATTATCTTCGTGACGGAGTGAAATATTACACCTCAGAGCGTATTGAATTTGCCAATGGGTCGCGCATTATAACCAGAGCAGTCCAAGAGCATGCTGGGCGTGGAATGACGATCAATCTTTTGGTGATTGATTCTGCTGCTTATGTCAGCCACAAAACCATGCGTGATTTCTGGATGTCAATTATCCCAACCCTGTCTACGGGTGGGCATTGCATCCTGATGAGCAATCCCAATACGACCGCAGGCACATTCGCGGAAGTTTGGCGCGATGCCGTCGCCGGAAAAAACGGTTTCTATCCCGTGAAGATCACGTGGCAGGATCACCCAGAGCGCGATGCTGCGTGGGCGGCACAACATGCTTTATACATTGGTGCTGATAATTTTGCCCGCGATCACAACGGTGAATTCATCGACAAAACGAAGTAAAAAAAGCCCGGTCAATGACCGGGCTTTTCCTTAGTCATCCCACATCGGACGACTCATTCCGGTGCGGGCTTTGGCGTAAATTTCGCACTGCACTGCGTTGCGGTTGTCCGCCATGCAACGATCATAGACATTACCGCGCCATCCCTGTAACATGACGATGCCGACCGCAATGATTCCAAACACTACCACGATCTTAAATACGTCGAACTTCATGATCCCTCCAAGTTTTACTTGGGGCGGAATTCCACCCACATGTGATCGTCAGAACGCCGCGTCCAATAGACACGATGTTCCGGGAAAAACTCCTGAAGGAACTGCATCACCTGATCGTAGCTCCCCTGCTCGTCGGCGTTGATCACGTTGACCATGGAATCGCGCTCGATCCGCAGCAGCCGGGCATCCGGATTACAGGTGATGCCCAGGTCGGTGCATAGGCGCACTCAACCGGAGACTGATCGGGATTGGTAAGTACCATCGACATGGGATTACTCCGTCACCTTGAGGATGGCACGACGGATGTTACCGCCGTTGCACAGATCGCGCAGATCGCGCCAACCCATTTTCGACCCCAGGTACTCCCCGTCATGCACCTTGGTCATGTTGACCGGCGCTGGGTAATCAATAAAATAGTGGTGATAGGCGGTGAAATCGGCGTCCTTCAGATCATCCCACTTCATCACGTCACCACGCTCAAAGTAGTCGTGATAGTGGGTCTTGATCATGTCGTGACCGATGAAGCGCACGCCCTTGACGGTCTTGCCCGCAACCTCGGCATTCTTGATAAACTCGGCACGCAGCTTGGCACGGACGCCCTTACCACGGTTGGGTCCGATGGCTTCGACGCGGAACGTGTAGAAACCTTGCGGCTGCCGTTCCAGTACATCCAGATAGCATTCAGGTCCGTCGTAGCTGTGTACCTGACCAATGATGATGTCGGGCTGCGTCTTCATGGTTCTAACTCCAAACTGGAAGTAGTATATGGTCTAGCCAAAGATTAGTCAAGACCACCCAAGAAGATTTTTATTACGCGCGCTCGATCTGATAGTCTTTGATGTCGCCAAGCGCGTTCTTGATATCATCGCTGGCGTAATTGATCTTACCGTCAGCACCAATCCACACTTGTTCGGTGGTATACCGGTTCTCCCGGAAGAACCCAATCAGGGCTTCCGCCTTGGTGGCACCCCAATAGATACCCTGGCTGCACCCACGAAGAGACACTTGGTATTCGCGAATTTTGCCAGACATAATAGGACTCCACTACGTAGTTTTATCCTAACACAACTTGTCCGTACTGTCAAACCGGGTTAGGAGTAAATAGAGAAAAGTCTAAGGTGCCTGATGAAAATACGCGAGATCATCAACGAAACTATTCCATTGAACGTAGCCAAGATGTACCGCCGTGGGTGGGACAAAACCAATTACGTGGATATCTTCAAACGCTTCACCGATGACCAGAACGCATACCGCATTTACCTTCCACTAAACGGGTCGGCAGAACCCATCCAGGCACCGGAGCGCATTGCTTCCAAGGTGGAATCAAAAGGCTATCGGATTGAAGATTATGCTGCTGGGATCGCCACCGATGGACGCCGGAAAATTCGTATCGGGCGAATACTTCAGGATGACCCGGAACTACTTCAGACATTCGTGAATGATCCAAACCGTGCCGGGTCGAAGAACGAAGAATATCTCGTGTGCATTTCGCGACATCCCTATGATATCGCCAGCATGTCCACCGGACGCGGTTGGCAAAGCTGTATGCAGTTGACGCCTATGCGTAATAATGATGACGAAACAACGGATAATAGCCACTACGTGTTCTTCGACATCAAGGAAGGGACGTTGGTCGCATACTTGATCAAGAACAATGACAAGAACATCAACCATCCACTCGGGCGATTGCTCATCAAACCCTTCGTCAATCCAGATGTGCGCGACGACATCATCTTGTACCCGGAAAGCACGGTGTACGGCACCAATGTCGATGGCTTCAAGAAGACCGTCGAAGCATGGCTGGATCAGGTCAATCCGCGTGAGCTTTCGTCGCTTTATTGCCTTAACCCGCATCTGTACAATGACGGTTCGAATGCCTTGATCAAGACCAATAGTGGCAAATTGATTGACGCATTTAAAATTCGAAACATGTCGAAGGAAGAGAAAGAAAAAATTTGGCCGGTCATTCGCGATACAGTCCTCAAGATGGCAAAAAGCGGAAGCGGGTTGTTCGGTGGACAAATGAAGCAGTTTGCCGAATTGATCCGTCTCATGCCAGTGCATGACCTTATTGGCGTTGCCAGTGATTGTGGATGGGAAAATCTTGTGTCGAGATTGTCACCTGAACAAGTATCCCAACTCGTCACTGATTTCCCACTGGAAGTCATGACGAACCTGCGGGTGTTTGTTAACAATTGCGGCGTGGTCAGCGTAATCAATCTGATCGCGAACAACATGTCACCGGAAGTATGGGATAACATCCCACTGCCGCAAATCCGCAAGATGTTCAAGATCATTCCAATCCAGGCAGCCGCGACAATTGTGCCACCCATGCTTCGGGACCATCATCGCCGGTCAACACTGCGTACATACCCAGAAGTTCATGCGGCGTTGTTGTGGGATGCGCTGTCCAAATATACCAGTGGTATCGGTGACAATTTGAAGAAACTCTATGATGCGAGTCTACCACCGGAACGACGCCGCGAGGAAATGTTCATGGTGGTCGCGTTCTTCGTGATCCTAGAAGACCAAATGCCGATTTCTGAGAATATTCGTAATTTCATAAAGAGGATTGCAGCGGCAGAAGGTGTCAATATGGAATGGGCACTCCAACGCCGTCATGATCTTACTGACGATATGAAGGCAAAATTCGCAGACTTTCTCCAATAAGAAAGGGCGAGATTTCTCCCGCCCTTTCTTTTACCGATCACCGTGTTTTAGTAGAAATGCGTTTGATATGCTCTTAAAACTAGCACCACCATCCAGTCTCTTGAACACCACACCCTCACGCTTAGCTTGGGGGTTGAGGGACGGACCATCTGCATAGTCAAGGATGTCCTGAATAGTCGTGAACTTCTCGTCTAGAGCAATCGACTGTTCAAGCACCGGGACACTTTTCAGACCAACCCCATATAGTTCGTTGATCTTGTCGATCACCGCCATACGATCCACCGGGGACATATAACGCCCTGCTTTGATGTCGTAGATATTGAAAACGAAGAAATCCTGCCCCTTCAATTTCTCCACGTTGCCCTGAATCCCTTCGCCAATTACTTCGCCCTGGATAGCGAACTCGCCAAACTCCGAAAGGATTTCGTGCAACCGGTACTTGCGCGCCAGCACCCACATAGTATGGGTGTCCGACTCACGCAGTTCATAATTGCGCGAGCAAATACCGAAGTGCTTGTCGTGATCCGGACCACCATAGAACATGGTGCAAGACGTGCCATCAAGCTTAATGGACGCCTCGAACCGATGACCCTTGTTCATTTCCAATACATCCGGGATGTTCTGAACTCGCTCGGCGTCTGTTTTCGGAATGTACGACGGGAATAAACCACGTGCTTCACCCTTCATTTCGGCAGGCATTGCCGGTTCCCATTTGATCACACCGACGATTTCGGTAACATCCTCACCGTTCGCTTTATCAGCGACTTCAGGGAACGACGAAATCGGCAGCATAAGACCCTGAGAAAGCTGTCCACGGAACCGCATGCTGCGCAGACGGGCACCCTGATTTCCTTCGTACTCGCGGAAATCCTTGGACAGGAACGCATAGCGTTCATCTGATGCTGGAACAAAGCTGTCGATCTCGTGGTATAGACCACGGTCGCCAACTTGGAATTCGCCCTTTTTGACCACTACCTGCCATCCGTCAACGATAGCAAGTTCAATAAAATCAGAATCCGGAATTGGACGAAGTTCCGATACTTCACGGATAGTAACGAGTTTACGCATGACATTCTCACTAATCTGACCAGAGCGGCCAAATTAGTGTGAGTGCTAGTAAACCTTCAATTTATTTCGGAGTGCAGTATTGTCTAGAAATTCCTACCGCGCAATTCCGGTAGGGGAATAATTGCAGCAGCAGGAACCGTGATCGTCGGGGTATCGTAGTGCCGCCGATGCTCGCTATACTCAACCATCTGCACACGATACATAAAGTTATTATAATCACCCATGGCAATACGTTCGAGGTCAACAGGAGACATACGCTCAACCGCTCGCATCACCGCACCTAACATATAGGGATCATCCAATGGTGCGCTTTGGAGTATACGCACAAAACCGAGGCGTAATTGATTTCGATCATAATGTGGCGAGCGGCGACCGCTTCGACGCATTGCGCGTTCCATCTCTTCCATGCGCCGAGACGCCGCGAACCGTTCGCGAATGCTTCGTGACGAATAATCGTGGTAATCAGCGAATTCACAATCATATCGATCAGCCAAGTGATCAACCATATCCATGATTTCATCAACGATGCGTTCGCGACGCCGTTCCTGCTGCCGTTTCCATTCTTCAGCGCGTTTGATTTCTTCGATGCGTTTTGCCTTGAGGGTGCGTATCAATTCCACTTCTTCGGTAGTGGCATCCTTGAGCCAATCAGGCAAGGCATCCACCCGTCCAAGAGCGTCCTCATATTGGGCAATCCGCCCAATAGCTTCTTTGGCTTTGCGCTCAACAGTAGACCATTCGTTTTGAAGCCGGGAAAAATCTGTTCCGACATCCACTGAATCAAAATTCAGGAAGTCACGCATGCGTTTCGGTAATTTGTCGAAACTATCCCACTGGTAGGTGTACCAGCCGAGCTTGTTTCTGGCACTGACGTTGACGTGATCGGCATAGCCTTTGCCAACCAAATCTGGACTCACACAGGTCAATGCGTCACGGGTGTATTCGCGTACCAATGCATAATCAGCCATGATCGCATCAGGAGTTGGAAGGACATCGGATCGCATAACACTACCCTACGGTATGGACGGTCAAACCTATCCAATGACTAGCTGAAAGTCAACCATATAAATATAGTTTTGGGTAAGGCGGTGGTCTAATGGGTGTTTCACTGGTGGCGTTATTCCTGCTGGAACGTTTAAAATAAAATCAAAAATTCCATCCGGCAACGTTAACCTACAAAGCGGTTCCGGTATTAACCCAGGAAATCCAAATACCTGGGATTGGCGTTGGTGGTCAAATGACCCAGCCCGGTGGTAACGGAAAGCTCATCATTACTTGGTAATTTGTTGATACCGTACTTGACTTTACAACTATAAGCATTATAGTGGGTATTTCGACAGAGGTACGCCATGACAACTTTTAGGGTTTGTAGAACCTTGGTACGTCCCGTCTACCCAGTCATCTATATGAGAGGGAGATGCTGGCAATTTGCCCTAACACTTCAACATCGGTGGGGGTGCGGGGAAATTATGTATCTCGACAAATCTCATGTCGTCCTTAACGTTGATGACCTGTATTACGATGTCCGTGGGCAATTTACACAAAACGATCTCTGCGCCGCATCCATTTGGAAAGGTCAAACCCTCGAACCAATTTCTGCTCAGAGGGTTGAACAACTTGCCCGGTTGAATAGCGGCTTCATTTTCGGACACTACACCACCTTTGAACAAGCAATGGAAATTTGTGAAGGTGCCGTGGACGATTTTCTGGAAGATTTAACATGGTTGCGTACCCTTCTGGCACCTCCAATCCAACGCAACTGTCCAGACAATCTTTTGATAGAAGCGGTTTACCACCAATGGGGGATGACCAACCATCGCTTCCCGCTGGAAGATCGCCGCCGGTTTACCTAAAATACCCGCATACACGAAGTCGAGAAATCCTCGAACCCTCATTCATAGATCATGGGAGAGTAAATATATCCCTATACCAGTTTGCACACCGGAAGACTTCGAAAGCGCATATCCGAGCCGTGGAACCTATCTAACTTGAGGATGGTGTTACCACACAAAAAACCCCGCAAGTGGCGCCTACGGGGTTAAAATCGCGGTTCCGAAAGCTTCTGTACCGAGACTACTCATTCGGCATCACAGAATTGATCAAGTTAATTTCCTCCGGACTGCGTTCGATCTTCATGGCATCCCGACCAGCTTTGGTTTTTTTCCATTTAACCCAATCTTGTGGTTGAATTGTGCGCTCGGTGATTTCCACCCAGCCCTTAGCGAGACAGGCAATAAACGGCAGATAATGTTCTGCGCAGTAACCGACCCGCCGTTTCCCCAGGAACCGTTCTTCATTGGGGAATGGAGCAAACCCGCAATCCCCCAGATAGCGATGCCCGGCTGGGGTCAGCTTGCCCACTTTGACCGTCATCATCGCACGTCCGATGGCACCGGGTCCACCAAAGCGCATCCGAGTTTCTTCGACCTCGATCAAGCCGAGTTTCAGCAACGACCGGTCGGTGACGCTGGACATATACCCCAGCGGATTTTCCACCGATTGGGCAGCGCCAAATTGAAGAAGACGCTGAATTTGTTTGTCAGACAGTTTCATTGATATCGTCCCTCTCGCAGAGGATTTTCCACATCTGGCGCATCCCCATTTCAAACCAAACCAGAGCTTCTTTATCCTTGATCACGCCATGAAGGTTGCCCCCAACCGACATGATCATTGGAAATGTTGTGGATTCCGCAAGCAATTGCAGATTTTCCAGCAGCGTGGTCAGATTGTCGGGGATTTCCACGTCAATGACGGGGTATTGGATATCCATGGTTTGTCTCCATACCTCATGGAATACTATCTTCCCGAGCAAACATTGTCAATACCACTAAAACGAAAGGCGGGATATTACTCCCGCCTTTTCTTTCTTTCACTGCGACGACAATTAATCGTCGCTACTGCTCGACGTGATGCCGAAAATGCGCAGGATAGCAAGGAACAAGTTCAGGAAGTCGAGATACAGTTCCATCGCCGCGATAATCACATAATGCGATAGGTCATAACCATTGGCTTCGCAATAGGTTTCCTTGATCTTCTGGGTATCATACGCAGTCAGTCCGGTGAAAACGATCACAGTAGCGACCGAAATGACAAATTCCATCAGGGTGGAACCGAGGAACAGGTTGACAACGCTTGCAAAGATCAGACCCCATAAACCAATGACCAAGAAACTGCCCACGGAAGTCAGATCGGCTTTGGTCGTATAGCCGTACAGGCTCGCCCCCGCGAATACTGCGACTGACACGAGAAATGCCTTGGCAACCATCACCCCTGGATACACCAGTGCAGTGGCACTCGACAGGATTCCCATGGAAACTGCAAACAGGGCAAACAGTACCAGATTAGTGGCACGGGATCGTTTACGCGCCCGCTCGCCATTGAGGGCAAAAAGCAGGACAAATGGTAGAACGAAGAAGAAAATCATGGGGATGATCGAATCGAACATCGCCTTGACCAGTTCTGGGTTCTGCGCCAGACCGTAGGCGGTAATACCGGTCAGCCCAACCGCCACCGCCATCAGATTGTATACGTTGATCAAAAAACGACGCAAACCTTCGTCAAACGCCTGGATGGTAGATTTACCATCCACCTTTGTATTACTCTGCATGGGTTATTCCCCTCAAAAAGTTTGCTCATTTTTAACATAGTGCGAAACCCTGTGTCAAATCTTAACGTACAATGAGTAAATACCTGCATGCGGCTTGATGAAATAGATGACTGGGAATACTACGATGACTTGATGTATGGGAAGCAAACTCCCAACATTCCATCGCGTGCGGGATATGTACGAAATGCATCATTGCTGCACTGGCTTCAAGACTGGCTCGGTGTCAATCGGCGCTATGAGAAGAAACGACAGCTAAAAATGCTTCCAAGCGTAACGATCCCGGCACGCTATAAACGCCTGCCGCCGAATGCTCAAACATGCTATCGCGGGATAAAACTAACCACCGATCAAGTTGATCGTTTGCTTAATAAGGGGCAACTCACACTACGCGCAGATGGTATAGTCAGTTATTCATTGAATTACGGTGCCGCGAGCAATTTCGCTATTATCGAGCCGTGCGTGATTGTGGAGAAACCGATTTACCGCACGGAGATCATGCTGTATGTGCCCAGCACGCTTGATGATATGACGTGGTGCGGTGATACTAAGCCTGGGGAATACGACGAGCAACGCCGTGAACTGAATTTCTTCGCCCGAGAGGAAGAAATTTTGTTCTATGACGATCACCCGTATTATCGGACCATCTATCTTGAAGAGTGTGTGCTATTGGCTCACGAGGGATTGCGACACAACTTCAAGAGGAAGTTTGAGCGGGACAAATAAATTAGCATTGACCATATCTGTTCACCTGGGATATGAGCATATACCCCTTTAAGGTGAGGCTACTATGTCACGAATCGATATCCAATTGCTTGAACTGGTGAAAAACACCGAGGCACAACTGCACAACGCGCATCCGAGCCAGATCGCGACGATCAAGGAACAATTCATCCTTGATTGGCGTAAGATAACTTCAAACGCTCTACACAACCTGACCATCGAAGAAAAGCTCGCCGCATTCGATGCCATTGTGAAAGGTGCGTTTGAAGTGATTCAATCGCCCGAGGAATGGATCGAAAAAGCCGACGACACGGGTCACTACATCTTTGAAGGTGTGATTAGCAATGCCTTTGGTCCCAAAATTTGGGATTCTCTAAACGCACTCAATCGTCTGAACTTACCCATCTGACGACGTTAAGGGCGGGATTGTTCCCGCCCTTATCGCACAAACGTTTATTCTCGATCCCACGGTTTATTCCGCATACGGCGGATTTCCTGATACTCGTCCTCGGAAACCAAAAAGCGTTCCAAAACGGGTTCGAGCGTCCATGACCCATGTTCCCCCATCCACACGGGGGCAATATAAGTCACACCCTGGTCAGTGACTTTCACACCAGTGATGATGGCTTTCAGTCCATGTTCGGCGTAGCCCGGCTTGTTGATGCGGACGAGGTGTCCAATACGAAAACGTTGTTGCATGGTGGGAACCTTATTTCGTGGAGAAAGCGTCACGCGCTTCGCGCTTTCCGCGCTCATATTCCTCGTATCCGTCTTCTCCGGGCTGAATGCCGTTCGCGGCGTCGCCAAACGCCAACCAGTCATTCCAACCCTGTGCATACGGACGTTTGTCCGACAATGGTGGCGTGCGAGCGATAGCGTTTGTCATGGCGATCTTCCAGCAATTACCAACACTACTTTAGCGAGTTAACGCGGTAATGTCAACAGAACTGGTGTGGCGGTGATGCAACAATCTCAGTTTTCGAAGCATTTTTAACCGAAATCAATTTGACCAGCATAACTACTGGTGATAGATCGTCCTTCACAACAAAGAAAGGGAACATCGCGAGTGAGCAGCACTGCTGTCAACGCCGCGCCCAAGGTCGCCGGTAGAGGCGACAAGCGCGATGGGAAAGGTAAACCCTCCCAGAATAACGACCATCGCAACCGCAATGGTCGTCAGGACAATAAGCGTCGCGCCGAAGAGCGTCGTCGCAATCAGATCGAATACACGATGCGGAAGGGTTCTGGCATTGTGGTAGAGATCAAGGGTCTTCCCAATATGGCGGTTGCGTATTGGGGCGGAACTCAGACCCGCTTCGTGGATCATGCTGGGCTGGCAGTCCACTTCACCACGGTCGAAGAAGCCAAGAATATGGCTCTGGACCTCCAACACCGCTACAGCGTTGTTGGTGCCACTGCGACGGTGGTGAACGTCAAGAAGAAAGCTTCCGCGCCGACGCCGGGAGCCGAGGTTTCTGCGGAAACTCCCGCAGAGTAAAGGTGAACGTGGCTCCACGGAAGGGCGTGGCTCACCATAACAGCATCGTGAGATAGCAAGAGGAAGACACGACCTTAGGACTACCCGAATGCGGTGCTGTGTTTGGATGGTCTGTTTGACGGTGCGCGATCTTGAAGCCGGTATCGAGTCCGGTCCACGTTTACGGAAGGGGCGGCTCCCGTAGGACCGCCCCTTCTTTATTTGGCGTTCGGGTGCCAACAGATCACAAGTGATATGTGTTCGTCATACAAATCCCCGTCACGGGTATCTTCGTATACGGCAACATCAGTCTTGAAACCTTGCGCACGAAGATCACTCTCCAACAACGCTAATGCCATTGGGGCATACCGAGGCGCTGGGTTGGGATAATTCTTACCGCGCGAATAACTATACACTTCATGGGAATAACTGCCACTTGTGGCGACACTCTTGAGCGTTTCCTGAAGTTTTGCCAACACGTTGTCCGCACGTTTGCGTGCTTCAGCCCCCAGTTCTTCTTGATCTCGCGCCCGTGCTGCCGCGATTTCATCATCCTTAGCCTTATTCGCAGCGTTTGAAATGTCCCAAAGTTCAGCAACATTGATATCTGTCATTGTATCCTCCCACATGATTTGTTATCATGCCATTTTCAGATTTCATGGGCAATAAAATGGGCGTTCTACGGGGCAATAATTGCGTAAGCCGTCCAACAAAGGTGGCTAACGATCCGCCCACCTATGAATTCACTACCCCCAAATACACCTATCATGTGAAATTCATTTGCGAGTTCATCTGTGATGAATGGGTAATCTACGAGTTATTTTTTGCTCCCCTTCGGCGCGGTAAGCTTAACTGGACCAAGCGAACGCACGAGGGATTGCACAAGGAAGTTTATGCGCGGGTGCGCCGAGCAATGGTCATGTTCATCCGAGAGCATAAACCAGATGTGCTAGTCCTTACCGCATATGACGAAAACTACATGGGTGGGTTCAAAAAAACTTTCAGCCCGACTATGAGACGGTACGGGTACGAGCTACGAAAGTTCCAGCCACCCATCATGGAATACCACAGCCCAAACTTCATCGCGAAGATGCGAGAATTCGCGCGAAAACAGGCGGCGTATTACGCGGAACAACGTGCTATTCCTGGCGATACTTTGCCAACATGTCATCCTTGAGGACGGTCCATTCTTTGGTCACCGCCAATTTCGATCCATTGTACTGACCATACAAAATCGCCGGGATGTGTTGGGATGTCAGGTGGTACGTAGGATCGTACACACCGGGAAATTGGTTATCTACGGTTTCGTCCGGGACTAACTCAATGGCAGCGATCATCTTCCCGCCCTTCTTCATCACGGCGGCGGCGCGATGGCGCCCCTCATGGCTCTTCACATACCCGGTATACCGCCCGCCTTCAAAACTGAGGATAATACGTAGGAACGGACACACTCGCATGGCGCTCTGCTTTTCACCCCGTAGGTTGGATAGGAACTCGCCGTATTCGGGGTTGTCATCAATCTTGGCCCATTGATTATATTGGTGAAGCGGCTTGGCGTTCTGAATGATCCGGTCGTATTCCTCGCGATCCGAGGTGGTCAATCCGAGGAAGTCCTTCGGGTCCATTGCCACGATGCACTGTGCCTTTAACCCAATGGCATTCCGAATCATCGAGTTGCTGATTCGAAGCTGCCCAGTGACTTCATTAATGCTCTCTCGGTAAACCGTTCCAAGACCGTTTTCAGGTTGCTTCTGAACCTTATCGACAATCACCACTGCCGGATGATTGAGTAGAATTTCTTTGTCCGAAATATCTTGTTCAAGCGCCTTACGGTGAACAAGTGGTGCCTGTCGAGCTTCATTGATAATCTGATGTAACCGCATGAGCCTTTACCCATAAATAGTTGAAACTATTTAGGCGAGGGCTATATGGCGAAACACATACCAAATAATCCTGACAAATACCGCCAGGGCGAATTTACCCCACGAAACCCGGAGAAATATATCGGGACATATCCGATATATTATCGGTCAGGTCTTGAATTACACGCCTGTATGTTGTTCGACAAACATCCCTCGATATTATATTGGTCAAGCGAATCCCTTCAAATTCCTTATCAAAATCCACTCACCGGGCGTCATACAATTTACATACCTGATTATGTGATTGTATATGTTGATAAAGATGGTAAACAACATGCTGAAATTATTGAAATCAAACCACTTAAAGAAACTGGTTTCGCTAAATCTATTTACGAAACTCGCAGCAAGCGTGATAAAGCAGCAATCCTTGTAAATCATGCCAAATGGCAAGCTGCGATGGCATTTGCCGCAAAAAATAACATGACGTTCAGGGTAATGGATGAAACCCAAATATGCCATCAAGGAACTATTCCAACGAAACCGCGCCAGCGTCGCAAGAAATAAACCACAAGGCAGGCTAATGGTAATTATTATAAAGTTGATGGTTATGATCCAAAAACTAATATGAATTCCTTGGTATTACTGGCATGGCAATCCACGTATTTTCCCACCGGGCAAGACAAACACACGTTCAAAGCAAACTTTTGGGGATATTTGCATCTACAATGGTAAAATTACAAAATATTGAAAATGTACAATCTTGTTTATATTTGGGAAGATGAATATTTAACATTAAAGAAAACACGAAAACCAGCCTGAATCCCTTGACTTCAGATGTAATAACCTTTACATTCAGTATAGATTTGATACGGAGATTATCATGGATATCCATGCGATTGCCGAGGATTTTCGCGCAAATCCAATCACCTCGTGGGTGGTTAAGGAAGTTTATTCTGGGATTGTTTTGGGAAAAATTCGTCTGGGTGATACCGGATTTGTAACGATTTTAACCCATGGTGATCGAGAAATCGAAATCGACCGTTTCGAGGATTTCTATACGGCAAGAGATTCCTTTACCGTGGTGCCACATTATCTGAACTAATTGGCACACAATGCGTCATCAAGACGCCGAATAACCTCGACTAACCGCTTCATTATGCATTTGAGCATGGGATCATATTGCTCAAGGCGATGAATAAATTGTTCTCGTGAAACCACAATTAATACGGAATCTGTCGTAGCCACCGCAGATGCACTTCTGGGTTTGCCATCAATCAATGCCATTTCCCCGAAGAAATCATTGTCACGTAACACACTTAGTGTTGTTTCATGATCTCCATGACGTTTCATGATATGAACTTCGCCCTGCTGAATAGCATAAGCAACGTCACCAGTATCCCCTTCGTCAAAAATAATTTCTCCCTTGGAGACGGTCTGCATGGGAAATACGCAATTTTCCTTAATCTCCAACAACCGGAGCATGCCTTCCCAGAATACAGGATCAAGGGATGCTTTATTTCCGATCAGATGTTCAAGTTGGGCGAGCTTGTCCATGTTAGTTGCTTAGATTCCGTCGCAGAAACTCTTCTGCTCGCCGGGCGCCACCCTTGATAAATTTATCAAGGGAATCGAGACTTAATTTCCCATACATTGCCCCGGATGATCGACTGATTTCGATTTCCACGCCAATACCGGGATTGCCATTGTTGGTTACATAGCGCACTGCTGTCCAAATTGCGTCGCATGTACTGGCGCTAAAATATGATGCATACGACGATCCCCCTTCACCAACACGAACCCAGCCCCGATTCATCGCCAATTGTTCCCACGCATCATCCTCATTCCACCGACCATAAGGCGGCCAACCGACGACAAGTTCGGATGGTAATTTTGCGTCATCGTTCGATGAACCATCGTCTTGATCAAAACAATTCCACATCTGATCAACGATGGCGGAATCAATTTCAAAATTTGATGGATCAGTCATAACCACGGTGCCGTGATTATCAGCAGAAATGACCTCATTGGTTCGGGGATTAAACCAATAGGTCGTTTGATAGCTATAAGCGGATTCGTATAGGTCATTAAGGCGCATAGCCATATTTAGTCGTTGTTGATTTTTCTTATTGACACATCTCTCGACCTGGGCTATAAGTGTCCTCAGAGAACGGCGGAACTGATTGTCATTTCAGTAGTAGCTCAGTTGGTTGAGCATTCGCCTATCACGCGAAGGGTCACAGGTTCAAATCCTGTCTCTGCCCCGGAAGGGGTTTCATGACGGTTCGCCTTACCGCCGTTCTCCTTCACCGCCCACGGGCGGGGTTGCAGTAAAGCCGCACGGATGGTTTCCCAGCCACTTCCCGTGCGGCTTTTGCATTTTAGCGCGACTCTGTTATGTCGCCTTCCTTGCTCCACGTCCCCTTGTTGAACACCGACTTGATCTGCCACCAGTAGAACGGGCGGCAAGTGACATGATTGTTGTCACTCAAACCGCGCACCTCACCCTTCCCTAACAATTCCGGTGCTAATCGCTGCCCCACATCAAACACGTCCATATGGATGGCGCCGTCAAAGCCTTTCTGTTTCGCCCAATCGACAAAACCGGGGCTGTCAACGATAGCATAACGCGCACATGAACATTGGTTACACCTTGTTTAACTCACTCAATAATCTGGTCAATTATTAGCGACGTTTGGGCGGCAGTATCTTCGAGTAGTTCATTGATCTTCATGTTTCTTGACGGTTTTCCATGGAATGATTGTAATATTTATGGCTTGACTAAACATAAGCAATTTGCTATCATAGGTATAGAACAACTAAGGTGTCATCATGTCCATGATTTTTGATTGCACCAACGCCGGTCTGCGCTTTTATGTCGCTGCCTATCGTGGGCAAATGACCTTCCATCAAGAACGTGGAATGTTTTGTGCGCCGACCCCCCCGAATATCAATAAGGGCGACTACATCTTTCTGGCTCGGAAAGATACGGCTGATGAATTGACCCCGTACCTGATGATCGCTGAAAGCGATCCCCATGATGATGCAGGCGACGTTAATCAGGGGTACCGTGATTGGAGTACAATCACGTGGAAGATTCGTCTGTATGACCCTCAAAGTTATGCAAATATGAGTGACGCTTTTCGCGCCCAATTCCTTGACTTTGCTGCGAAACATAATGTTCGGCAACGCGCTGAACAGTATTTTCCATCCCGCTAATATTCGCACACGTCGTCGGAATTGGCAACCGACATAGTTAAACTGGAATACTGCATGACCCTCTACTAAGAGAGGGAGTGGAGGAAATATGCAAGAATTCCCGAAAGGCTTCCATCTGCCCACCAATCCTATTGTGAACCTGTTCATGTTGGACAGCGAGCAGATGGAAGCCTGGGACAATGGTGACCGCTCTGCCGCGCCGGAATGGTCTGGAACCCTGGAAGATTTGTTCATCGAAAATGACTGCGCCTGCGGGTTCTCGGAAGCCTTTGATAGTAATACCCCCGATGAAGTGTATCAGGCGGTCATCAACGGTGAATTTGTGACTGGTGGCGGTGCTGTCCCGTTTATGGTAATTACGGAGGCTGAATAATGCGTACTTTCACGACCCCGGCTGGACGGGAGGCGTTCTTTCGCGACATCGAACATGGCTTCATACCCCAGGTGGGGACTGCAATGGCGCATGCACGGTACAGTCACGTTCCGTTGTGGGGTAGTACCGACAGCTTGCGGTATGATTGTGCCCGCATCATGGCTGCCGAAGTGGCAAAGATCGACCCCGCGCTGTACGCGCAGCGCGAAGCGATCACCCCGCAAATGGTCGAGCAGTGCCAGTCTTTTCATCGGGCTTTCTATGAAGCTCGCAAGCCCGATGAAGCCAATCTACACAACACCATGGTGGATGCCTTCCGTGGGTGTGGTAATCCCGTCTGGGATACCATGGCAAATAAAAACCCGGAATACGACGAAATGACTGTGTGTGAGGCAACCAAGCGCGTCGCCTACGAACTGCGCCGTTTCCTCGCCTAGGCTTTCGTCTTCTCGATCTGTTCGGCAACCCATTCCTTGATCCATTCAACGTGGTATGGATCAGTGAACTTCCACATGTTTGGATGGGTGAGGTCGAACATGATGTTGTCACGAATCTTCTTGGCAACTGGATGGTCGATGTAATCCAGGCGGTCGGACAACGCTTTCGCCTTCTGGATGATCTCGTCCTGATCACCCTTATTGAGAATTTGCTTATACAAACCTGATATCACTCGGGCGACGGTGTGGAGCGCCTTGATGGTGTCAGGTTTTACGTTTTGCCAAGCGAACCACTGTACATGCGCCTACTAAGTGTACGTCTGACCTGAAGTTGACTACCGGGGTATTGTGCCTATAACATTGGGTAATACCCAGGAGAGGCACATGAGTATCGCCCAACGCTTCATGGACATCGCGCGGAACAAGCTTTCGCCCGAACAGTTCGAAGAAATCTATGCCGATGCGGTTGCGAACGAACGCAAGGCGGTGATCAATGCCCCTGCGGTTTCCCCGGATCAACGAATCACCGAGAAACCGCATCTGGCGGCGGTGGTAAATGCTCATCTGAATGATCTGACCCCGCCACCGCGCCTGACCGTGCCCCATGTGGCGGAACGGCTTGAAGAACGCCTGGATGTAGTTGTCGGTCCAAACGAACTGGGCGTCCTTGCCCAGATGATCCAAAACAGTGACAAGGCGGTGCATGTGGTCAAGCGCCGCCAAGACACCATCGTGGAATGCGATGTCGCTTTCATGGGCAAGCAGTTCTATTGCATCTACAACATGTCCCGCCGCGCCTTGATCACCGCCTACCCCAAGACCAAAAAGAAGAAGAAGGTCTTCAAGGGGAAGACGCGCAAGGTCAGCCTGCGGCAAGAGGTCGAAAACCAACTGGCGGATGCGGTTTGACCACCCGAGCTTGACATTTGCGCATTAATACCTTACGGTAATTTTGATGGTTTGAGGTAATTACCTCAAAGGGCACAACAAACCATAGGTCGGATCGGACGCCCACGGATTCCTGACGCGATATGGATTGATACCCATATTGGCTAGATCAAGAGAAAGCCACCGGTTTTGCCGGTGGCTTTCTTTTTTGTTGACCATCGAAACCACGAGTGCTAAATAATGACCATCCAACTTCGTATTACTGCGGCTGCTGAACACGCACTAACGAGGTTGGAAAATGTCTCTTCAACGTTTGGACCCTAACCGGGTCCATATCCCTACCCCTGCGGGTGTGGATATAACCCTATACGCGAACGAGGATGTCTTCATTGACGGGCAATCCGTCGATGAGATCGTGCGTTTCAGTGCCGTCGTGGACACCATCAAGAGCCTGCGCGAGCATGGTTTCTTGGGGTCGGAAGCGCGCTTGGATCGTATCGTCCTCACGCCAGATTTCCACAAGGGTGCCGGTATCCCCATCGGAACGGTTCTCGATGCCTATGGCTTCGTGATTCCTAAGGCGGTTGGCTCAGATATTGGCTGTGTTGATCCTGATACCGAATTCTTGTCCCCAACGGGATGGGTACGCATTGCCGACTGGCAGGGGCAGGATGTCTGTCAATTCGATCCGCACACGGGTATTGCTGAATTTGTGACTCCTACACGTTTCATCAAACGTCAAAGCGAAAAACTGATCCATTTTAAGACCAAATACGGGGTGGATCAGGCTTTAAGCTTTGACCATCGTATGTTGGTATATCACTTCACCAAGACCTACGATTTCTCCATGTTTGGGGTGGAAACCGCAGGAAGCGTCTATACGCAACACAACAACTTGAAAAATGGCTATCGTCATCGTATCCTCACGGCTCCGTCGTCGTTCGTGCGACATACGAAGTTGGATATGAGTGACGACGAATTGCGTGTGATTATAATGCTTTGTGCAGATGGAAGACTGTACGAGTATGGGAATCGCTGCACCCTGAATTTAAAAAAAGAACGAAAAATTAATCGCGCTCGGGAACTTCTACAGAAAGCGGGAATCCCAATAACACACGAAGCGCAATACGGGGATAGAACGGCTATCACCATCGATAGTCCTATTATTCATCGTTCGCTTACACAACTATGGGACGCATCATTCGAACAACTTAAAATCATCACCGATGAAATTTTTCATTGGGATGGGAACCACAAAGAACGATGTTTTTACACGCGAGACAAACAATCTGCGGATTTTATCAACTATGCTTTTATGGCAGTTGGTTATCGCAGTGTATTGCGTGAAGACATCCATTATCGTGATGGACAGACAGACTATCGTGTGTTCGCGCATACCAATACAAAGATTGGTATTAACGGCACCCCCAAGTCTGTACCACAAATCATCCAATCGCCTGATGGTTTTGAATACTGCTTTGAAGTACCGTCTTCATTCTTTGTTATACGCCGTAATGGCAATATTGCCATCACGGGCAACTGTGGAATGCGCCTCCTGGCTACCGATGTGACCCAGGAAGAGTTTGCCCGCCTTGGTGAAGCTCTGGATCGCAAACTGCGGTACATCTTCTTCGAGGGTGGACGAAACATTCCTCTGTCGGCACGCCAGCGCAATGCCATCTTCCGTAACGGTCTTCAGGGACTCCTTGACGAACGCCATGCCGACGAAGGCATCTGGAAATTCTGGCGCCAGGATCAACAGGTAGCCGACGTGATGCGGTCGCATCTGCTTGGCTCTCTGCCCACGGAGGGAATCTTCAATCTTGATGATTTCATGCGCGGGTCTGGTGCTGAATTCTCCCGTGATGACCAGATCGGCAGCATCGGTGGATCAAACCACTTTGTGGAAGTGCAACGGGTTGAGGAAGTCTTCGACGGTTATACTGCCAATTCCTGGGGGTTGAAGCAAAACACAATTACAATCATGGCGCATACCGGTTCGGTGTCCATTGGACATATGATTGGTAAGCACTTCATGGATGTGGCAAAAAAATGGTTTCCGAAAACTCTCAAGCACGAACACGACTTCTATCTACTTCCAGGAGATAGCGAACCAGCTAAAGCTTACATCAGTGCAATGAACAATGCCGCCAACTTTGCGTTTGCAAATCGTATGTTCCTTGGATTGATGGTAGTGCGGGCGCTGTCGGAATGTCTTGGACGGGAAATCGACGCTCGTCTTGTATATGATGCTCCCCACAATCTTATTTGGTCTAATGGGGACCATCATATTCATCGAAAAGGGGCATGCCCTGCCGGGGGGCCATCAACTGATCCGGAATTCCCCTACGGTCATCCAGTCATTATTCCCGGTAGTATGGGAAGTAGTAGTTTCATCCTTCGTGGGAATGGGCTGGATGATTGTCTTTGTAGCGCATGTCATGGGGCTGGTAGAATGGCACCACGGCAATCTGCTCGTCGTGCAGATGTAGAGGAATTTAATGAACTTCGAGTGGTAACAAAAATTGATCCGCGTATGTGCCGTCGTGACATAGCGGACGAATACCGGAAATCACTACTCGAAGAAGCACCATCTATGTATAAACCCACATTGCCTGCTATCGATACGCTTGTAAATGCGGGTATTGCAAATAAAGTAGCAAGAGTTTGGCCGTTAATGACTATCAAAGGGCTATAAAAAGAAGGGGGAGCAAAATGCTCCCCCTTCTTTCTTCTTTTAAAGTAGATTGGTTTCTGGGGTGAAATTCCCACTACCGTATAGTGCTTGTCCTTTAGTTACGCGGAATTCTCGCATATAGCCATCAAAGAATTCAGAGGCAGTGTCCTGATACGACCCAAGAACAACGCCCATATTAGATGCCATTGGATTTAATGCAGTTGTTAGTTCATTTGTTTTAACACCATTAACATGCATGACATAGTATTGACTGCTTCGTGATATAGCAACATGGTGCCATTGGTTTACCGGTAATGGTGAAGATGAACCCCATGCATTAAACAAATCCCATGATCCGCCCGCCGACGAACCCCATAAGCGAGCATAGCCCGAATGATATGAAAAATAAAGTGGGGACAAACTTCCTGCTTTCCACACTGCTAAATTACGATAGGTACCGGTTGATCTTGGATAGAACCATAATTCGACTGTGAAATCACCTGTGGATATGTTTAACCCAGCCGCATTAGGGTATCGAATATAATTGTTTAGATTAAACCCCATAACTTCATACCCACCGCCATTTGTGTACGTTGCGGTTGATGCTGAAGGAAGCACACTATTTTTGCTATCTGCAAATGTTAATGAAGTTGGGTGAACTAGAAATGCTGTATTTGGATAGTTGGGATTAACCGTAAATTCAAATGCACGATTGACTGATCCACCACGACCATCATTCGCCTGAACGGTGAAATTATAAGTGCCGAGAACAGTGGTTAAACCTGAAATAACCCCAGTTGATGAGTTTAATGTTATTCCGCTTGGTAATGATCCACTTACAATTGAATAGGTTATTGGATCATTATTAGGATCAGTTGCGGACAGGGTGTAGTTTACCGTAGCCCCGCTTACTACTGAGCCAAGCAAGCCACCAGCCGTCGTCCAAATTGGTGTTTGATTGGTGACCTGTAGTGAGAATTGACGATCATTATTACCCTCGCCATCACTAACCCGAACAACAAAGGTATATGTACCTGGGATATTTTCTGGTGTGCCGATAATTTGCGAACCTGATATTGTCAACCCGGATGGTATAATTCCAGAAATCAGTGAATACGTTAATGGTGCGTTTTCTGGATCGGTTGCCGACAAATTAAATGTAAATGGGTGTCCGCCATTAGCCTCCCCAAGTGATCCGGTTGCTGTTACCCAAACCGGGGGAATATTGGTTTTAATTTTGAAAGTACCAACTGGTATCAAACTTCCTGTGAACGATATACCCATTTTGCCGCCTCATGTGGTTTGAAGATATTTATATCTGGGGATGAATAAGAGGGATGGACTTAATTTGAAAGTTGGTGTATGATCTGGGCTATCACAATAACAGGTGCGTATCATGATTTATGTCCCCAAATCTCTGCTGGACGTGGATGAGCACAAGGATTGTGCGCCGATGTCGCCGGAAGAGGCGAACGTTTTCCTGCAAGCGTCCATGGCGGATAATCGTCCGGTTACTTATGATCCGGATGGTGAGCATCGGGAATTCATGCAATTCTTCACTATCGCCGTGATGACCAAGCGTTTGCCGGAACGTGTCAAGGTATCGATGCCGGTTGTTCTGTTTATCGGCAACCTGATGAGTTCGCCCGGCGATGCGGTGATGTGGGCGTACACGCTGACTCGCATGTTCGACCGCAAGGGCAGCCTGATCACCATGTCGGACCTTGCGACCGCTTTTCCGTGGGGTTTCCCCACCGACGATGCCAAGAGTCGCATCTGGGATGATCAGAAGGGTTACACCCACGGCATCAAGTGCGACAACATTCTCGACTCGTATTCGGCAGTCTGGGAACCGTTGGCTGCTTAATCGGTTTTGGGCGGGGATTTTCCCCGCCCAAAACTTTTATGGGAATACGATTTCCGCGTAACGCAACGATGTGTCGGAAACCGTAAAAGAGGTTGAACCCAACAAAGTCAATCCAGTATTTTGGCGGTTGTTTATTTGTGCAGTTTTATTGTAAGTTCCAACACCATAGAACCTCACGGAATATGGAATGCGGGCACCACCACCCACCCAAACACGGGCTTTTGACAAAGCCTTTCCGCCAGTACCCGTTACATTCAATAATGCACGTGCCCAATAAGAATTATTTGCGGCGGTATTATATAAGAACGCTGTCGCCGTATACCCATCATAAATCGTGTACCCATCATTTAACCGGGTACGATCCCACAAACCGGTATTATTCCAGTAATATGGAATATTACCAGTTGCGCTATCCCAAACATCGGTTGATGTAGTCGTGAAAGTAACCTGCCCGGTACTATCAAACAATTGAATTTCATTAATTGCTGCACATTCACCACCGGCATGCCCTTGGATGTCGAAAATGATTGGTAACTGGTCCATTATCCGGATCGATAGCTTCAAAATTGAAGACATAATTCTGTCCAGTATGAGCATTACCCAAACTACCCGCTGCGGTCACCCATACTGGTGAAATATTGGTATGGATTTTGAAAGTCCCTACAGGAATCACTCCACCTGAAAATGAAATACCCATAACAATACCTCCTAAAAACGATCCTATATTTATAGCGGGAAGTCAACCGAATAACATTAGTTTGGAAATTGACAATCAACTAATAACATACATAAACTGCCCAATTCGGAGGGTAGTAATGGTCAGAATGGTCAAAGACCAGCCCGCACTTACCTACATGTTGACGCCTGACGAAGAGGCGTTGGTTCGGGAAAATGCGAAGGCGGCAGAAATTGGTGGGGTATCACGGATACATCGCGATGCGGATGATCGTGCGGAACGATTGTCGGAAGATCAGTTAATTGGACAGATTGGTCCTTTGGTGTTCTGTAAGCACCAGTTTGGGACTATAGAACCGTACAAAGTCAGTCGGTTCTATGCAAACCTTTATCCGACCAAAGGGGATGGTGGTTTCGACATCCCCCGGTGTCGCATCGACGTAAAAACCAGCCTGATGCGGGCGTCTCCCGATCCCCTGGACTATAAACTGCTCGTGCGTCCACACGAGCGGCACACTGGATGTGTTTATGTATTGGTCATGGTGGAAACTCTTACGCCGACCATCAAAGCGCACATCTGCGGCTGGGCAACCGATGAAATGCTTCCTCGGGAACCGAAGACTGAAGGTCCGTTTGCAGGGGCATACTTGTTACCGGCGTCGCAATTACTGCCGATGATGCCAATGCCATGGGTATCCTGATCTACGATATTCGTCCCAGCCCGATTCATGGACGTGGCGTCTTCACCGAGGTAGGTATCAAAACCGGGTCGGAATATTCGTTCCCGGTTGTCCTCTATTCATGGGATTCGGTTCCGAATTCGCTGAAGCCGTACACGTTCCCATGGGCTATAGACCCGCGAACAAAACAGAAAATCTACTGCACGGTCGCGGTGGGAAGTTTTATGAACCATGCGTCTTCACCGAATATGGTGGCATCGAACAACACCAGTGAACGGCATATGAAGTTCACAGCATTGCGGGACATTGCCGCCGGGGAAGAATTGACGCTTTATTACGGGAAGTGGGCGGACAAAAAGTTCTTGACGCCCGCAATGCTGTGCGCGTAAATAACGGTTCATCGTGAGACAGAAGGGGAGGCAATCACGCCTCCCCTTCGTCGTTTTATTCTTCTTCTGTGGTCAAGTCGGTGGCGTATTTGTAGCAGTTCCACCCATCTTTCGCTTTCATACGGTATGTCCATACGTCAGCGACCGATGTGCAATTGAGTGCCAACCCAACAAGATAGCGGTTATGCTTCTTGTGGATTGCCCGCAAATCGTTGGCGATGTCTGCGAAATGCGACCACCCATTCTCCCGACCCTTGACAATATCTTCATGCGCAAGCTCCAAAGCTTCCGCCATTTCAAGAAGATTGTGAACAGGCGTAACTGCCCGGTCAAAGGTGAAGGCATGGCAGAGCCGAAGATGCACGGGAACTTTTGGATCACGCGCCAACGCCCAGAGCTTCTTGTTATCGCTCACCCACCGAGGGAGACCATAAAGCTGCTCCAAATGCCCCCAGATCATCGGACCCGTGCCATGCCCGTTACGATACTCTTCGTACCCACGGGACATATTTTTGTAGACGAGAAAAAGGGAAGATTCGCTCATCGGGTCTTCCCCAGCATTTCCGGCGGCAAACACAGAGTTTCCGCTTTGGATGCCAGCGTAAGTGCGAGCAAGCGTTCACCCGTTTCCATTGAGATTTTGGATGGCGCTAACGTCAGCGCATCGAACATGGCGACCAACTCCGCACCAGACGCCTGCCCGCGTGCAACGGCAGCTTCACGGCGTTTAGCATCCAGCGACGCTTCACGATCAAGGATGGCATCCTCGTTCTGAAGCTGAGTCATCTTGCGTTCGTGATTCGCCGCGTCCACTGCCTTCTGGGCATTAGCAGTCGCCGCCTGCTCAAGAATGCGCTGCACGTTCACGTCGAGCGGACGCCATGCCCGTAGAACCACCGTCTCAAGCGAAATACCGAGATTGTCGAACCATTTGCGACCGGTATCTGTGAACAGATCGATCCCGGTAACTTTCGCCTCGGTGTCTTCCTTGAAATCATCGAAGGAAAGAGTCGCCACGTGCTTGGTGATGTCCGCCAGGATGCGGTTGTACATCGCGCCCATGGGATCGTCATTTGCAAGCAACTTTTCGATGTCCACAAATTTGAACGAAATCATCAGATTGATCGCTGCCACGATGTTGTCTTTGGTGCGAACCTGATATTCGACGTAGGTCTGAGTGTCTTGCATTCGCAGACAATTGATACGCAATGCACCGGGGGTTTTCACCTCAGTATCACCGCGCGATCCAGTCCACTTAAACTCGTGAATCTGCTCTTCCATAGTAACCCACACGGTCGGGGTTTTATCGCCGGTTTCAATACGATACTTACCGTTCCGGTCAATAACCACCATGGCTTCGTGGGACGCCAGATTGCGCATCAAATCCGGGATGAAATGTCCATCCGGGTGAATATGAACGACAGACGGACCCTGTACTGATGAGAATTTTCCATTCTCATCCACAAGGGTACCGCGAGAATTCTGAGGAATCACTTCACGCCGGAACATTTGTACATTGGACCCGCGCCACACACGCTTCGGTCCAGTGACGACCGTCCGAACACCCCCGGAACTCGTCACCAACGCCTTTTCTCCTGCGGGGATCACATTGAATAAAGCCACCACACACCTCAATCAGATATCGAAACGTTACCGCAAATATGCCTTACAACTCGCAATCGGACAAGGAAATCCTTTGTCCAATCTTGACAATTTTAGGTTGGAATGATAATATAACCCAATCACATGAAGGAAACGCTATGAAAACGCTGGTGGAATGGATCGAGAAGACCGGCTTGATTGCCGCCGACCTCACCATGCAAATCACAGTGACCCGTGTGTTTACCAAAACCAAGCGCCATGCGATTAGCGACAAACTGTGCGACCATTACAATCGCAAAATTCTCAAGCTGACGGTTGGTGATGTGGTCCTCACCGAAGCCAAACAAACAGCGCCGTTTACGGCTGACGATTTCACCGACATCTGCTCGACTGTTGATCTGGAATATTCGCTGCCCATGTACGAAGTCCTGATTGACCACGAAACCAAGGACACCACCGGACTTGATTTAAACGCGGTGGACACAGTTGAAATCAACGTCGGGGAACTGCTGGTTCGCTGGGAAACCTTTGATACCATCCTCTTCGCGAAAACCGAGGACGAAAGCAATGAAGCCCTCTGGAAGCGTTTTCAGACCACCGACGAATTCAAGAAAAACCCCTGCACCCGTGAGCAGTACCTATGGCTGCGACAGTCTCACATTGATCATATGGGCGGGTTGGATTTCAGTGCCTACTATGGCTGGTATTTCCGGTCGGTGGCTCTGTTGACTCCTGACGGTGCCATTAAGCCGGAAATTTTGGTTGAAGTAATGCGGCTTCTCGCCAAATGTCCAGATATGACTTCAGAACATCAACGGCATCTACTTTGCCATTATTTCAGTGTCCACCCACTGCACAAACCACTCTTCGAGGCGCTGGTTTAGAAATAACGATCAGACCCGATAATTCGGTCTGGGGGAACCTGATTTACCATGAACTGATGGCGCCCGCTGGAAATGTCGGCATCATCTGGATCAGACTGAAGCTCGTGGAGGTAGCACTTCACCTCAAGCTTGATCGCGTACCCACCGATCCGTTGTTCGGCATTACGGGCATAGCCATCAATTGCATTCCCGCTTCCCTCAGTCGTTAAATAGACGCCCGGCGCCTTGCGATAATTCACACTGGGGCGGTCAGGCAACAGACCATGGTGCTTGATCGATTTAAGCGCCTTACTGGCAGTGTAGTGGAACAAGACAACCGGTAGATCACCGATGATCTTTCGCTTGGTTCCGTCCAATCCCCAAAACTCAATCAATCCATCCTCGCGCACTGTGATGTTTTGTTCATCACGAAGGTATTCGGATAGTCCGTCCAGCAGGGTGCTTTCATCTGTCTGGGCGGCTTTCAGATCGGCAGGATCATACATTTCCTTGAGCCACTTCATGAAGCTATTACCCACGCGCGGTAGGATGGTCTTCAATGTCGTTTTGGCTTTTATGGTCAAACCGCCGAACGGATCAGGTAGCACCGCTTTGGGGTTTTGCTTGAGGTATTCAAGTGTTGTTGTAATACCAACAATCCAATCATCAAGTTCATCGTCACTCTTGCCCACAAGTACGCGATCAATTTGACTTGGTTCAACACGCCATACTTCTTTACCATCTTCATCCTTCCATTTGACAGGAAGCATGTTCAACAGACGTTTGATTTCTGTTCTTTTTTGGTCTTGAACCGTTTCAAGTAGAAGGTCTTGGTAGCGCATAGAATTATTTATAACATCTTCTTGATAGACATAAATACATCGACCATCAGAAGGATGGGACTATCGTTTGGGGGCAATAGCATGAAAAAGCCGGGCAATGCCCGGCTTTTTCCTTACGCCTTGTTCGAACCCTTGGTACAATTGGTACCACAGTCACAGCCACAGCCTTTCTTGTTGGACTTACGGAAAGCCCAGACGATCAGCCCAAAGGCAACAATAATCACTGCGGACATGAAATAATCCATATCTACTCTCCTAACATTAGAGTGTAACACAAATAAATACTGTCATGAAAATCACAGAAATTGAAACACCATCCAATATTGTCATTACGATCCCGGCTACCATTTCCTGGGACGACTACGAAAAAGAAATTGCAACGGTCGCTGACCGGTCACAGGTAATGCGGTTCAAAGTGGCACGGTTGCCCACTCGTAATGTAATTGGTGGACGGTGCTATCTGTGCTATCACGGGCACATCATTGGCTGGATGGAGATTGTTGGGACGCACTCCGGGGATTTCATATGTTCGACCACCGGTCAACGATGGTCAGGTGATTTTATCGAGCGGTCAGGTGCATTCAATAGACTTACGACGCCAATACCTCATAAGGGGTTCCAGGGGTGGCGGTATTGGAATAAAAACTAAGTACCCACAAAATGCTGTCTTAAATCCCTGTATGTTTCTTGCCACCGCGACCCATGGTCATCAAAGGGATGAACCACATGAGCAATCTCATGGCATATCACCGCTGTAAGTAAATTCTCTGCGGAAACCAATGACGTGGTAAGTGGTCCGACACCGGGGTAATCCACCGGTTCATGTATTTCTTGCAATGGCAGTCGTGCCATTGCAAGAAATACAAACCCTGCATCACCATACAAACCCCCGAAGCACTGATTTTCTACTTGGTTATAATTAAACTCAACCAATCCAACGGAGCAATTGGCGTAGGCAGCAATCACCGATGTCAGACGTGCGATATTGTCCTCAGTATTGATGACCCGATTCCACCCTGCATGCTTCACTCTGCACAGAAGTCCGTACCGAATCTCTTCAATCATGTATCCTCGCAGCTTCATGCTCGCGACGTGACCGACTCTTCTTTGCCTTGCGCCAGAATTCGTTGAGGTTTCGCGGCGTCCAATCTTCGTTCTTCATCAACCCTTTCGCTAGGCATTCTTCTGCAATCTCGAAGAGCAACGAGAAATCTTCGTCATCGGGAATGCCTTCAAACTCATAGTCGCGGCTATTCGCCCACCGATCAAACGTGGCGATGATACCTAACCAGACGACATCACTGCTGTAATCCACCCAGACGTAGAATTTCTTGGCAGCTTCGGAGGTACCGCCGCGCCATGTGATAACGTGTGCTTCATCGACGGTGCTTGGTTCAAACCCTAGCATCCGCAGATGGTCAGCCATCATCTCAGCGCGACGCAAATTGCTCCTATTCTTCTTGCTCATCAGGGATTGTCCTCACTGAACATCTTTACACACCAGCAAATGGTGATAATCACCAGCACGGTCAAACCGACGAATACCGGCTTCACCCATGTCGGGGGTAGATGCCAGTACATCAGGTAAAACCCACCGACATATACCACTAACATCAACACCAGGGTGATGATGAAGAAACGAACGACCGGGTTCATACGTCAAGCTTCTTCTTGGTAGCGCCCATCTGTGATTTCTTTAGATCGCGCTTCAAACCACTCAACAATCTATCAACATCAGCAGGAGACATGCTGCTGTCGGTGCATTGGATGACGAAACTCCACGCTTCCGCCGCTTCTTCTTCGGATGCCGTTTTCTCGACGTTTTCAGCCAATGCCGTATAGGCATTACTGACTTTTTGTGTCATGGCTTCGCATGCGTTGGCATCCAGATTCGGCACGATGAATGTGGGCCAAATTGCCGCAAAAACAACAAGTGTTTCCATTCCCCTTAACCCCTCTTGCTGGTATGGCACACGCCACGATCACACGTCCATTCGTAGGTTGGCATACTGGTATTGGGCACCGCCACGCCGCTAACGGTCAGACGATGGACACCAAATGGATAAACTTTGATACAACTCAACGTCTCGAAGTGGTTCGGTAAACTCTGGTGGCAGCCGTCCCACCACCGTTGAGCCTCATCTTCGGCGTGTTGGGGATTGTCTGCTCGGAAAATAATTTGAGTTGCACGACCAGTACCCGGCTCCATGGACGAGTTGGTATATTCGATATTTGCCATGAACATCGAATACATGGCATCCTGCCAGAAATACCATGCGGAAACCCCACCCTTCCGACTGAAATCACTTGGTACATAAACATGCAACGCTTCAAAAAGGGCTTCCGCATGACGCCGCATATCAATGGTATTAAGAAAACGAAGAATACGAGTAATTCTTAGAATATTGTGATTATTCGGTCGCGCCCATTCGGAAATACGCACCGGATTGCCGACCAAATCACCATCCTGCCAATCAAAACCGAGGAATCTGACAGCGCGGGTGAAAACTTCGCGTACCACCTTGCGCAATTCGGCATCGGTACGAAATAGAAATACCGTCTCATCATCCAGCAGCGGGGCAACCGGATTGAACATGCTTCGTTCACGCAGCGGGAAAAGCCACTGCACGTGATTATGGCACCCCTCAAATTCGACATCGGTAAACCCGATAATCTGCGCCAGCATGCGACCGACATTATCGGTGCCGGTACCACGATAGAACTGGATTAACGAATCATTCATGGCTCATAGGTTCTCCACGATAAAATGCGCCATTTCGCCGCGCCAAATCGTATGTTGGCGCACTGCCAACGACCCATCATGACGCAGCGGAAGGTTTTGAAATAAAAGAGAAAGGGTAACCCATTCCACATCATTTGCTTTGACGGAAACGATTTCCAGATTGTCGTTGCCCAACTGGGTTTGGAGCATGGGCAACGGTACCGTATCGACTGACATTGGAATAAATTCCAGATCATCGTTTTTCTTGTATGTCGCTTTGCGTGGATCGGGGCGAAGGGTATCAAGCCGATCACGGTAGATGATCTCAAGCATCGCTTTCTACCCCTGCTTCCACTCTCAGACGTTCCGCCAACGCGATTACCGAAGGCGAGAACTTGCCGCCGCAGGCTTCGATGGCGCCCAGGCGCAAATTCGACAGCAAGGTATCCGCCAGACCCAAGTTCGGCGTGTCCCGCATCACCAGATCGACCATTTCCAGGGCATCCTTGGCGGCGATGATCCAGGCAATGTAATTTAAGGCGGTCGCCTTTTCATCGATCATCCCGTTGATCGTGATGTCCACCTTGGTGTCCAGTTCGACGCTGGCGACCCGATAGGTCTTACCGGTGCTGTCGGACAGCGCATGGCGCCGATGATCGGCAACGTTCCAGGCATAGGCACCGTTGTCGGTCTTGACCGTCTCGATTTTGACCGGACGATTGTCCTCATCGATAATGACGTAACGAAAGCGCGGCATTACACGCCCCTTTCAATGATCATGCGGTTGATGAAGGCAACCGGGCGGCGCCACCAGCCATCGGTATTCTGATGGATTTGCACGTGGTCGCGCAACAGACGCTTCTTGATTTCGTCGCGCGGCAACTCGGTATTGGTGCGCAGACGCTTCATGTTCCAATACGTGTGTTTGACTCCAAACCAGATCATGTGAATGCCAAACGTATGCATGACGTACATACCATCTTCCTGGCGTTTCCACCAACGAATCTTTCTAATCCGCGACGTGATCTCGCCGTCATAATCCGCCGTATATTGGTATTTGATTTCCAATCGGAAACGTCCGCCCAACAAATAGAAATCGCGGTTTTCATCCTTCTTATCATTGATACGAACAGCACGTTCGATGGTACCAAACGGCGCCATGTTGTTGTTTATGAAGGGCGTCGTGACTTTTTCAGACCCGGTGCATTGCCGGTAAATCTGATAGAAAGTGCGTTGATCGTCCTCGGACATGCTCCCGGATACGACGTACAGTTCCCCGGATAGCGACCAAAACAGCCGACGATAAGCGTAGCACGTGGGATTGATACATTCCGCCTTGTCACGAATAGCACCTTCGGCATTTTCATCCAGGGCTTCCAGACGATCAATCTGAAGTGACATCCCGGTGATCACCAACGGGCTTTTGCAGCACGGACAGAGCATGGGATTTCCACTGCTGCTGATCGCAGGACGAGTTTGTTTATCCATGATGTGCATCCTGTGTATCATTTCTATACGCATCTTAGCGTTGCAATCAGAAACCGTCAAGTAGGATCGCTAAATATATCACTACGTATGAGGTGATATATATGAGCCGGATTGAAGACACGCTTAACTTACCCAAACTAAGTGACGCTCTTGCTGACCTTGAGGGTGAAGATGATTTTGAAGATGTAGATGCTGAAATTGAAGCGGCAACCAAACAAGAATGCGCCAAAGCAATAAAAGGTACCAAAGATTTAACTAGTTTGGAAATTAAGGACTTTATGCTTGCTGAGCATGACCAAAAAATGGATGAAATTGCCACCGAAGCATTCACCCACCACAAGACATTCATGGACTTGAGTACCGATGTAGACCCCAAGAATGCTGAAGCTTTTGTAGCGGGCGCCGTTCAGATGCTTACTCTTGCTATGAATGCTCGTAAAGACAAAATCGATAAACGAATGCGCCTGATCAAATTGAAACAGGATCAAGAACGCATTGATATGCTTAAGGGTAATACCCAAGAGGGAGTTGTTGTCGGAGAAGGAGGAATGGTTGCTGACCGAAATGAATTACTCGAAAAGTTCATGAATAGGGACAAGTAATAAATACACAGATAGATGCTGCATCGAGGATAACCATGCCAGAGATTAAATCTTTTAAGCATTACGTGTCGAACGCCGACCGAGAATACCATTACCGCATTAAGACGGTAGTCGAACTCAATGACGAGAGATTGGATCGGATTGAGCGCCTATTAATGAAGCACGACCTTCGTGAGATCGGTCGTCCAAAGAAAACCATGATGCAACGTCACCCACTTGATTTTCAAAAGCTTGATGCCGCTGAAGTTTGGATTTTGGATGTTATCACAGGTCTGCCAGTATCCGCATATATCCTTCAGCAGGAAATACGTACTGTTCTTGAACTACCGGAAGACCAAATAGTGGTACGCACTGACAATGATCCAATGGAAGTAGAGGCTGAACGTCAAAACGCCTTACATGACATTGACGCGGAAGCTAAGAAAGCTGGATTGTCCCGCTCAAGCTTACTGAACACCAGCGGCTACTACAAATCAGAAAATAATGATGATGCAGCATCCTTCGTTGGTAATGAACACAATAGCCAGCTACTTGACTATCTAGCACGAGTAGCTGCAACGCGCAAACCCGAACAAATCAAACCGGATACGCCGGAATTGTTCAATTTCATCGATCACAAAAAACCCGAAAACGCGGATGAAAACGATTTCAACACGCACATCGAAGGTGCCCCGAAGAGTGTGCCTTGGTGGGAACGTCTTGAGGGTGATGCTTTTGATGCATACGCCGGAATTGCCGATCCTGGTAATTTTGATGACGACCAAAAAACTTACACCGGTATCTTTAAAGACGATAAAGGAAACCGTAAAGAGGTATCCGCAACAACCGGTAGCATTCGTGCGAAGAAAGGAAAGAAGTGATGACCGACAGCACCACCCTTAATCTGACGATTACTCGCACGGGTACTGATCAGACTGCACAAAAATCCGAAGTCACCGGACTTACTCCGACTGTGAACTACACTACCACAACAACCGTCAGCGCCACGAACTGGGATGAACTGTCCCGTATGCTTGAATTGGCTGGCGTGAAGATGGACGATCAACCGACCATGCGTCAGGCAGCAATTGCCGTGAATAATGATGGTGAGGTAGAAATCCAAGACGGTGAAGTGGAAATTGTAGACGCGGGGTCTTCTTGCTCCGGTGGCAACTCTTGTGCGTGTGCAAATGGTTGCTCGGCAGGTTGTGGTTGCGGTTGTGACGCCGATACCCAGACCAACGAAGGTTGGTTGGAACATCAGATTGGGACGGGTGCAGTAGAATTTGAGGTATGTGGACCAGACGATATGATTGATATTCAATTTGACACCAGCACTGGTGGTACAAAAGTCAATGAAACTGCTCAAGCCGATTATGGGCATAACCACTATAAAAGTCGGGTGTCTGATATCAAAGCCTATGACTATAAAGGTCGTCCGGAGTCGGGGCGTAATGCTCTGCGAATCACCAACAACATGGCTGACAACCCGATGGTCATGGATGAAGAAGCTCCTATTGAAAGTGAATACGACACAAACATCAATGCAGTGTGTGAATTAGTCAAAAGCGACATCGACGCCAATGACTTTACTACAGTTCGTGATTATGTGAATGCGGTTGACGGTGAAGGGCGTGATGCTCGCCAGATTGAACAAGACATTCGCGATCAATTCCTCGTGCTTTTTGACCAGACCCCGGAAGAAATGGGTGGTCGTTCGGTCATCGAAGGCACTGAACGTCTCAAGGAAAGCATTGGTATTCTTGTCGAGAACACCAGCGACGAATTCATGACTGCGCTGGACAAGATCAAGGAAAACCGTGCCAACCGATTGACTGACAACGAAGTTTCCCATTTGGCCGCAGCATTCATCAACATGATGCGACAGTCCAGTCTTTCCAAAATGCAACGCCTTGGTGAGTGTATGTACGACTTCATCAACGGTGATATGGAAGATGAGTTCGCCAAGTTCATCAATGAGAATGATGCCTAAATTAGGAGTTGATTAATGCTGCTGCGCGAACTCTTTGAAAGTGTCAATGAAAACAACTTAGGCATTCCCTTTTACCGGGGGGAAGTGCCCGATGCTGAAGTGATCCAACCAAAGAGCGTGCGTGATGCCGGGACTGAGGATTACATGCGGGTACCTGCCCGTGGTCATACCCTCGGTCCCCAACAGCATGTCATAGATGTGATCGAAAAATTGATCGCGGTGGTCACCGAACTACGGAAATATGGCGAGACGGTGAAACCAGAAAACCGCGTTCAGATCACCAAGCTGGTCCAGCAAATTCAGCTTATGGGCTTCGCGAAGATTTAATCAGATACTTGACTTTCTATAGCAAAATGTTTACTATCCTGGGTTAGGAAACAGGATAGCTGTGATGGAACGCGACACCCCTCTTTTGCATGACATGCTCTCATATGCGTGCATCAAGCACGATAAAATGGAGCCGTATGAGAAGTTGGCGAACGCGCTCGACGTGTCTTCGAAAGAGCAAGACACGATGTTCCATCCGGTGGCGAACAACCTTCGGCGTGCCCGCAGGTTCCTGATTGATGATTCCTTGGTCGAGCGCGCCAGCTATTTGGCAGCAGCCGATCCCCGTTTTCTTCTACGCTCCCTCCCGTCCTCGCTCCCGCCCTACGACCTGAGTTGGTTCGAATGGAACGAAGATGCCCGCATGAGCGTCATGATGCGTGAAGGGCATCTTCCGTTCATGACCGATGACCGTGCTAAGCGCATAGGGGTACTGGTCGAGCGTCTGAACCGCCCGCACACCGACACCATG